>Ga0116129_1000011_pt1 | contig 136298 bp, 102 predicted proteins | sample June2015DPH_17_2_FD_89732 | JGI IMG/M metagenome (GOLD analysis project Ga0116129, IMG submission 89732) | Peatland microbial communities from SPRUCE experiment site at the Marcell Experimental Forest, Minnesota, USA - June2015DPH_17_10 | ecosystem: Environmental > Terrestrial > Soil >... | reverse complement strand
GGGATGCAGGCCGCTGATAGCTGAAGGGGTTCATGCGGAGGCTCCTATATCTTTCGCCGCATGGCTTGCGGCTTGGCGAACTGCAGCGACGATGTTGGGATAGGCCCCGCAGCGGCAGATGTTGCCGCTCATGCGCTCGCGGATCTCGTTGTCGGTGAGTTCGGGCTGGCCGGTGTTGCCGGTCTCGAAGGAGACGGTGCTGAGGGTGTTGCGCTTGTGTTCTTTGAGCAGCGCGACGGCGGAGCAGATCTGGCCGGGGGTGCAGTAGCCGCACTGGAAGGCGTCGTGCTCGAGGAAGGCGGCCTGAACGGGATGGAGATTGTCTCCGTTGGCGAGGCCTTCGATGGTGGTGATCTCAGCTCCGTCGGCCATGACGGCGAGGGTAAGGCAGGAGTTGACGCGGCGGCCGTCGAGGAGGACGGTGCAGGCTCCGCACTGGCCGTGGTCGCAGCCTTTTTTGGTGCCGGTGAGTGCGAGGTGTTCGCGCAGTGCGTCGAGGAGCGAAGTGCGGGTGTCGAGCGAGAGCGCGTGCGTGGTGCCGTTGACCTTGAGGGTGAGGTTAGCGAGCTGAGGCGTGGTGGCGGCGATTGCCGCGGCATCTTCCGCACGAGCAAGCTGGGGCAGTCCGGCGGCGGCTGCGGCGCCGAGGATGCCTGCGGCTTTGACGAAGCTGCGGCGGGAGAGCTCGATCTCGGCGGCGGATAGAAATGAGTTGGGGGATGGGCTGGGAATGGAAGGTTCGTCGAGCTGTTTTTCCAGGTCTGGGGCGATGCCGGTGCGGGGGGGAGAGCTCATAACGGGGCCTCGAGAGTTGAGAGATGCGTGCCGTTATCGTACGACGCGCAAGCATACATAGACGAATGAGCCTATGAAAAAGATGCAAGCAAAAGTTGAAAAAGATGCATGCAAAAAGTGCTGATTTACACGTGATTTGCGGGGTATGATAGTCGCACTCACGCACATGTTTCACCAAATCAAATAAGGCATTTCGGGAGAGTGAAATTTGAAGCAGGTCAATTTGTTGGGACTTTCTCTGGTATCTCGCATATCACGCTATGGAGTGGCAGGGATGTTGGCGGGAACGATGGTGTTACCGGCGTTGGGCCAGGCTCCCGAGGGACGACAGCGAGGAGCGGCAACCGAGGCGCAACAAGGTTCGAGAGAAGATCAGGGGACGCCGATTCCGCCTGAGACGACTTCGGTGACCAAGCACGACTGGAGCGAGGGTGGGCGGACGGTTCACTACACGGCCACGGCGGGGAACCTGCTGATCCGCGATGATCAGGATAAGGCGAACGGAAGCATCTTCTATGTGGCGTACACCGAAGATGGCGCGGATGCGAAGACGCGGCCAGTGACGTTCTTCTACAACGGCGGACCGGGTTCGGCGACGGTGTGGCTGCATATGGGATCGCTTGGGCCGGTGCGCGTGGTGACGCAGAGTCCGGAGGCGACCGGGCCGGCGCCGTTTGAGTGGGTGCAGAATCAGTATTCGCTGATCGATAAGAGCGACCTGGTTTTTATCGATGCGCCGTTGACTGGATATTCGCGCGCGGTGGGCAAGGGAACAGCGAAGGACTTCGCCGGAACCGATCAGGATATTCAGGCGTTTCTGAAGTTCATCACGCGGTACATTACGGTGAACCAGAGATGGAACTCGCCTAAGTTTTTGTTTGGCGAGTCGTACGGAACCACACGTTCGGCTGGTCTTGTGGCTGCGCTGCAGGGCGCCGGCATTGAGTTCAATGGCGTGACGCTGCTGTCGTCGATCTTGAACTACAACCGTCAGGCTCCTGGACTCGATATCAACTCGATCGGCTATCTGCCTTCGTACGCTGCGATTGCTTACTTCCATAAGAAGGTGAAGACGAACGTGAGTTTGGCGGAGTGGGTGCAGCAGGCGCGTGTGTTTGCGCGAGGGCCGTATGCCGAGGCCCTGGAGCAGGGCGACAAGCTGCCGCCGGCGGAGTTCGATGCGATTGCGGCGAAGGTGGCTGCGATTACAGGGTTGAGCGTGGACTATGTGAAGCAGTCGAAGCTGCAGATCTCGGCGACCCGGTTCCGCAAGGAGCTGCTGCGCGGCGATGAGCGGACGATGGGGCGTTACGATGCGCGGTTCGAGGGCTGGGATACGGATTCGGCGGGCGAGAATCCTGGGTACGATCCTTCGGATACGGGAATCAGCGGCGCGTATGTTGGGGCGTTTCACGATTACCTTCAGAAAGAGCTGAAGTACATGAGCCAGGAGCCTTATTATCTTTCGGGTCCTGGGTTGAACCAGAACTGGGACTTTCACCATAGGCCGGCAGGCGCTGGCGGCGGTGGCGGTGGACGCGGCGGCGAGCAGACCCAGCCGGATGTGGCTGTGGACCTGTCGGATACGATCAGGAAGAATCCGCATCTGCATGTGTTTTCGGCGAATGGATACTTTGATCTGGCGACGCCGTTCTTTGCGACGGAGTACGACCTGAGCCACATGGATCTGCCGGCGAAGCTGGTGGGAAATGTGCAGTTTGGTTACTATCCGGCGGGTCACATGGTCTATTTGAATGTGGAAGCCCTGAAGGAACTCAAGGCGGATATGGCGAAGTTTTATGCCCTTGCGGAGCAACACTAAGACAGGGTTCAAGATACGGGCAAAAAGGGAGCGGCCCGGGGTAGAGTTACCTCGGGCGTATCCTTGCTTTTCGAGCCTAACTGCCTTAGAATGAGTTATTGATGTATTTTCCCAGTGTGCGTGAGATGAAGTGTGAAGTTAATCCTAAAGAGGTACAGATAGCCTATGGCAAAGCGTCGTGGAAACCCCAACTGGGGCAAACCTGAGCCGATCGGGCCGGTTGTTCCGACGGTCACATCGTTCGAGCAGGTGGTGAAAGAGTTCAAACTGACACCGGACCAGTACATTCGTTCTACCCGGCTTCGTGAGTGGGCCCGGCGGAACAAGAATTCAAAGTATATTCCTGAGGCGCTGTTGGAGGCCTGGGGTTTTGAGATCGAGTCTACGCTGTAGATCTCAGATTGGATGTGAGAGGCCGCCTGTGAAGGCGGCTTTTCTTTTTGCAATTCCTTTACATCCTGCAAGGGGCTTTCTTGATTGCGACGGGCGTAGGATTAAAACGTCGAATGCGTGAAGACGGAAGGCGGGGTTATGTTTGCCAGCGTGACTGAGGCAGTGGCGGAGATCAAGGCGGGCCGTATCGTCGTGGTGGTTGACGATGAAGACCGCGAGAATGAAGGCGACCTGACACTGGCCGCGGAGTTTGTTACGCCGGAGGCGATCAACTTCATGGCGCGGTTTGGGCGGGGGCTGATCTGTTTGACGCTGACGGAGGAGCGCGCGGATTATCTGCGGCTGGGGCCGATGACGCAGGAGAATACTTCGCGGTTTGGGACGGCGTTTACGGAGAGCATTGAGGCGCGGGAGGGCGTGACGACGGGAATCTCGGCGGCGGACCGGGCGCATACGATCAAGGTGGCGATCGATCCGAGTTCGACTGCGTTTGATTTAGCGCGGCCGGGGCATGTATTTCCGCTGCGGGCGCGGAAGGGCGGCGTGCTGGTGCGGGCAGGACAGACGGAGGCTTCGGTTGACCTTGCGCGGATGGCAGGGCTGGTGCCGGCGGGGGTGATCTGCGAGATCATGAACGATGACGGGACGATGGCTCGGGTGCCCGACCTGGTGAAGTTTTGCGAGACGCATGGACTGATGATGATGACGGTCGCGGATTTGATCCGGTACCGGTTACAAAATGAGCGGTACATCCATCGCGTGGCGGAGTCGTTGATGCCGACGGCGCATGGCGATTTCCGAATGATTGCGTACGAGAGCGAGGTCGATGGCGGGGAGTCGCATGTGGCGCTGGTGTATGGCGATGTGAGCGGCGCTGAGCCAGTGACGGTGCGCGTGCATACGCATTGCCTGGCGGGGGATGCCTTTTCGACGACGCTGTGCGATTGCAGAGCGATGGTGGAGAATTCGTTGCGCATGATTGCGCAGGCTGGCCGCGGAGCGCTGGTGTATCTGCATAATGGCAGCGCGGGGTTTGGTTTGGATAAAGGGGTTACGCCGGCGCGTGTGGTGTTTCATCGGGAGCAGCGGGCCAGACTGCGAGATGGCGAGGTTTGTGACGAGCGGACGCATCGAACGTTGCGACAGGTGGGGTTGGGCGGGCAGATTCTTTCGGATCTGGGGATTCATAAGATTCGGCTGCTGACGAACACGCCTACGCATGTGCCTGCTTTGCAGGGGTTTGGGATTGAGATTGTCGAGCAGATCGCGGTGTCGACGGGGGCGGTTCGGCGATAGATTCCAACTTTATTTTTTGCTGCCGTGCATGGGAGTCAGATCGATAACCTGTATCCGTCGATGAACGGACATCACGCGGCACGGAGCGGTCGACTCCAATATCAGGGCCATGTGATTCGGCTGGGCTAGCATTCACAATCAACAAATCTTGACTTTCAATTTATGTGAAGACCTAGGCGGAAAGAACATGGCGAAGCGCCCGATATCGCCGTGATGCGCGAGAGTTGCTCTTACTCAGCCCGGAGTGCCTCCATCGGCTCGATCTTTGCGGCGCGGCGGCACGGAACCGCGGTGGCTACGAATGCAGCGGCGGCGAAGATGCAGACGACCGGGAGGATGACGGTGAGGTCGGTGGGTTTGGTGTTGTAGAGGAGTGAGGCGAGGCTTCGGCCGATGGTGAAGCTGGTAAGACAGCCGAGGATCAGGCCTACGGTGACTGGCGCGATGATGGTGGCGAGCATGAGGCGATAGACACTTTGGCGAGTTGCTCCGAGGGCCATGCGGATGCCTACTTCCTTGGCGCGGGCTTCGACCGAGTAGCTGAGGGTGCCGTAGATGCCGAGGAGAGCGAGGAGGAGTGCGGCTGCTCCGAAGGCTACGAAGATGGCGGTCTGGAGGTGCTCGGGCGCGAGTGAGTCGGAGACGTGTGAGTCGAGGGTATAGACGCGGGCGATTGTGACGCTGGGGTCGTAGTTCCAGATGGTGGAGCGGACGGATTCCATCAGGAGGGTTGGGTCTTGTGTGCTGCGGACGAGGAAGTAATTGGCGCGGGAAGGGTTGTCCCAGTAGGGAAGGTAGACCATGTTGACGGGGGCGTCGCGGAGCGAGTTGTTGTGTGCGTCGGCGACGACTCCAACTATGGTGAAGGTATTTCCGTTGCGCTGGAACTGGCGACCGACCGGACTCTGGTTGGGCCAGACTGCTTTGGCGGTGGCTTCGGAGATGACGGCGTTTTTGGCGGTGCGGTCGCGGGCGTCGAGCTGGCGTCCTTCGACGATGCGTTGCCGCAGAGTGGTGAAGTAGTCGGGGCTGATCCAGCGGTAGTTGGCCAGGGTGGAGTCGTGGGGACGGTCGACCGGGGTGACGCCATCGAGCCAATTGTCGCCGGTGAGGAGCATGGTGTAGGTCTGGAGGGACGCGGACTGGACTCCGGGAAGGGCGCGGAGTTTTTCGAGGATGGCGTCGTTGAAGGCGGAGCGGTCTTTGTCTGAGGAGAGGGTATCGCCCTGAAGGACGTCGGCGGTGACGATGTGGTCAGTGGAGAAGCCTTTGTCGAAGGTGGAGAGATGGATGAGACTCTTGGCCAGGAGTCCGGCTACGAGCAAGAGAGTGGTGCAGGCGAAGACCTGGGCCCCGACGAGCCAGCGGCGCAACAGGGAGCTGCGACGGGATCCTGCGGAGCCTTTGCCTCCCTGAAGGGCTTGCTGGGGTTTGACGCGGAGGAGGCGGAGGGCGGGAAGAACTCCACAGATAAAGGTTGCGCCAACGGTGAGGAAGACGGAGAGCGCGAGGACAGGGAAGTTGATGGTAATGGTTTGGGTGCGGGGGATGGCGAGTTGTGCGTATCCAGCGAAGCGATGAACAGCGAAGACGGCGAGGGCGATGCCGAGAGCGCCGCCGACGAACGAGAGAATGGCGACTTCGGCGAGGGCGCTTTGCAGGATGCGGGAGGCCGAGGCTCCAAGGGCAGAGCGGACGGCTGCTTCGCGGTCGCGGCTGACAAGACGGGCGAGTTGCGCGTTGGCGAGGTTGATGCAGGCGATGAGCAGGACGCTGAGGACGGCGGCGAGAAGAAGCCAGAGACGAGTGGATGTCCGGCCGACGATGACTTCCTTCATAGGCTGGATGTAGGTGCTGAGCGCTCCCTTGGTTGGGCCGTCGATCTGGTCTGGTGGAATCTGGTTGGCGATGTAGTCGGCGATGAGGTTGAGGTTTTCCGTGGCCTGGGCGATGGATATGCCGGGCTTCAAGCGTCCTAGCGCGACGTAGTTACCGTAGTCGCTGTTCCAGCCGTATTGATTGTTAGGGTTGATAACCAGAGGGGTGATGATCTCGTTGTCGGGGACCTGACCAAGGAGAGGCGATGACGACAGTTCGTTTGCCTTGGGGAAGTAGAAGTCTTTCGGGAGGACGCCGACTATCTGGAATGGGGTTCCGGATATCAGGGCCGACTTTCCGATGATCGCTCCGTCGCCATTGAAGAGGGTCTGCCAGAGACGCCAACTGATGATCGCGACCTTCTCGCGTCCTGCTACTGCTTCGTCTTGCAGGAAGTTGCGGCCGAGGGAGGGCTGGACGCTGAGAATATCGAGCAGGTTCGGCTGGGCGATGATTCTGCCGACGAACCGGGGATGGTCGCTGTTGCTGAGGCTGACGCCGGTCGAGCTTTGCCGAAGGAGAGTCAGGTCGGTGAAGGCTGCTGATTGCCTTCGCCAGATATCTTCGTGGCGGGCGTTGGCTCCGGTATAGGGGAAGAGCGTTCCGAGAAAGCGGACTTTTTCCCAGATGACGACGAGATGGCCGCTGTCGCGGTAGGCGAGCGGCTTGAGGAGGACTGCGTCGACTACGGAGAAGAGGGTAGTGGTGGCTCCGATGCCAAAGGCGAGCGTGAGGATGGCGGTGAGGGTGAAGCTGGGGGACTTGCGGAGCTGACGGAGTCCGTAGCGTATGTCCTGCATGAGTGAGTGCACGCTTACCTCGTTGAGACGGCCTGCCTGGGTTTAGCATTTTTGCGGCCATGCAAAGATACGCACGCGAGGGTGATTTGTTGATTTTTGAGAGATAAAGCTCGCGGGAGGGCGCCAGAGTTGTCCGGAATTGAAAACGGCTGTCCGTAAATGAACGGAGGATTGTAATGCAGGGCCTGACTTAGTGGGCGGTGACCGCCAGGCTGAGGGTGACGGTCTGGGTGAGTTGGACTCCGGTGGTGGAGCTGGCGGTGACTTGATATTGGTAGGTGCCGGGTGGGGTGGCGCGGATGTTGGGGTCGCCTCCACTGCCGCAGCCGGAGGGCCAGAGGACTGCAAGGGTGAGAAGAAGTGCTGCTAGCAGGCTGCTGGTGAAATGATTTTTCTTTTTTCGCAGGGTGTTCCAGAAGAAGAGAAGCGATGCGGGCAGGAGGCAGAGGAGGGTTTTGCCGAGGCTCGCGCGGGTGTTGCGCGCGGTCGCGCTGGGGTTGACGGAGGTGATGGTGTTGATGGTGGCGACGGCGTTTTGGGCGGCTCCGTTGAGGGTGATGCTTGAGGGCAGCAGAGAGCAGGTTGCGTACTGACCGGGGGTGATGGGAGTGCAGTTGAGGACGACTGTGCCGGTGTAGTTGTTTTGCGGGGTGAGCTGGAGGTTGTAGGTGGCGGGACGCTCGCTGGCTACGGTGGCGGAGGCTGTGGAGCTGCCGTTGACGGTGAGGAGGAAGCTGCCGTTGGGGACTCCTGTGCCGGTGAGGGGGATGAGGGTTGGGGAGTTGGGGTCGGAGCTGGTGATGGTGAGGGTGCTGTTGGCGGCTCCGAGGGTGGTGGGGGTGAAGGTGACGGTGGCGGTGCAGGAGGCGTTGGGGGCGAGTGTGGTTGTGCCGCAGGGGACGGTGATGGCGAAGCCGCCTGCGATGGTGAGGGTGAGGTTATTGACGGTGGCGGTGCCGGTGTTGGCGAGGGTGAGAGTTTGGTTGGAGGATGCGCCTACGGCTATGCTGCCGAAGTTGAGCGCGGAGGGCGTGATCTGCAGGTGGGACTGGATGCCGATGCCGGTGAGAGGCACGTTGATGGGGAGGGTCGAGAGCGAGGTTGAGATGGCGACTGTGCCGGTGCGGGTTCCGGTTTGCGTGGGGGTGAAGGCGATCTGTTCGGTGCAGGTGGTGGTGGGGGCGAGGGTGTTGTTGATGGGGCAGTCGCCGGTGGCTGCGTAGTCCCCTGTGAGGGTGAGGGCGTTGAAGGTTACGGCGGTGGCGCTGGTGTTGGTGATTTGGAGCGGGAGGGTGCTTGTGCTGCCTAGCTGGACGGAGCCGAAGTTGAGTGCGATGGGGGAGAGGGTGAGCGGGGATGGGGTGGCGGAGCCGAAGAGGCTGATGAAGTCGAGGGCGGTGCTGGCGTCTGAGGTGATCTCGAGGGCGCTGATGCGGTTGTCCGGCACGGTGGTGACTGCGCTGGGTTGCGGCGTGAAGGTGACGATGAGGATGCAGCTTGCTGAGGGAAGGACGGTGGAGCAGTTGCTTTGGACGGTGAAGTCGGGAGTGGTCTGGAGGCTGGTGATGTGGATTGGGACGGTGCCAGTGTTGGCGAGGGTGACGGTTTGGGGCTGTGCGGCGTTGCCGACCTGCGTGGAGGCGAAGGTGAGCGAGCTTTGCGAGGCGGTGTAGGAGACGAGTGGGGCGTTGTTGCTGGGTGCGCCGGTGGAGATGGGGGCAGCGGTGCCGGTAAGGTCGATGAAGTCGGGGCCGCTGAGGGCGTCGCTTTCGATGACGAGGGTTCCGGTGTCGGCGGTGGCGGGTGTGCCGGTGGCGGCCGGGTTGATGGGGGTGTAGGCGAGGGTGACGGTGCAGGTTTGCGTGGCGGGGAGCGTGGCGTCGCAGGTGGTTTGCGTGACGAGGAAAGGCCACTCGCTGGTGATGCGGCGGATGGTGAGGGGGGTGTTGCCGGTGTTGGCGAGGGTTAGGGTCTGGGAGGAGGATTGACCGGAGCTGACCTGGCCGAAGTTGAGTACGGATTGGCCGGGGATGAGGTTACCGGTGATCGAAAGAGTGTTTGAGCCTACGCCGTAGCCTTCGACGAAGCCGAGGCCGTTGAGGGTGGCGGAGCCGTCGGTGGGTGTGGCCTGCGCGAAGAGTGTGCCGGTGATGTCTCCATTGGTGAGGGGGAGAAAGGTGACGGCGAATTGGCAGGAGGCGTTGGGAGCGAGGGCGGCGCAGGGTGGTCCGGCGAGGATGAACTGGCGCGGGAGAGCGATGTTGAGGGTGAGGGATTTTGCGGTGAGGTTGTTGATGGTGAACTGGCGCGTGCCGCCGAGGGCGCTATCGGGCGCGGGGCCGTAGCTGGCTTGATTGGGGAGGATCTGAAGGCCGGAGTCTTCAGTGGTGTAAGCGCCGGTGAGTGGGACGGTGTAGGTTGCGGGGCCAGTGAGAGCGCTGGTGACGGGGATCTGGAGGGTATCGGTGGTGAGAGCGTCGGCTGGGGCGAAGAGGACTGTGATGGCACAGGTCGCGGAGGGGGCGAGGGCAGCGCAGTTGGTTGCGGCGGCGAAGTTTGGCGTGATGGTTGTGGGTTGGGCGATTTGGAGGGTGGCGGAGCTGGTGTTGGTTAGGGTGATGGTCTGTTGCGTGGATGTTGGGCCGGGAACGTTGTTGAAGATCAGTGCGGCGGGGTTGAGGGCGAGGCCGGGATCGGGGCTGCCGAAGCCTGTCAGCTGGGCGGTTGCCGGCGTGGCGCTGGTTGGGATGGTGAGCGTGCCGGTGAGTGAGCCTGTGGTTGTGGGAGTGAATACGAGATTGAGGAAGCAGGAGGCGTTTGGGGCGAGTTGGCCGGTGCAAACTGGGCCTCCGGTGGGGAAGGCTGTGGGATCGGCCTGGGCGAATGGGCCGGTGGTTGCCGGGGCGCTGATGGAGACGGCGCTGGCGGTGAGATTGGTGAGGGTGAAGAGAGTTGGGGCGCTGGTACTGTGGACGGGAACGGGGCCGAAGTCCTGCGTGATGGGGGTGAGGATGAGGCCGGTGAGCGGGAGGCCGGTTCCGGTGAGGGTGAACGGTGAGGGCGTGCCGGAGGAGGTGGAGGTCAGGGTTAGGGTTGCGGTCTCGGGACCGGCGGTGGAGGGAGTGAACTGGACGCCGAGCCAGCAGTTGGTGCAGGTGCCGGTGAAGGTTGGAGTGAAGGCGGAGGTGGGTGGATTGCCGTGGCCGAAGCCGATGTCTTCGACGAGGATGGTCTTGAAGTCCGGAGCGGAGGCGGTGGCGGTGAGGGTCGAGAAGGGTGAGGTGATCTTCGTCCACAGGACGGTGGGTTGGCCGAGGAGAACGTCTCCGAAGGCGAGGGTGCTGTTTGGCGTGGCGGAGATGGCGGAGCCGGTGCCGGTGAGGTTCGCGAAGGCTGGCGATGTGCCGGTGCCGGCGGTGACGCTGAGGAGTCCCTGGCGGGTGCCGGGTTGCGACGGGGCGAAGGTGAGGATGACGGTGCAGGTGCTGTTGCCGGGAAGGAGCGCGGGGCAGTCGGTGGTGTCGGTGAAGTCGCCCGTGAGAGCAAGGGCGAGGGCGAAGGGTTGAGTGCCGGTGTTGCCGAGGGTGACTGTTTGAGTTGTTGCGGAGGTGCTGGTGATGGGGACTGGGGTTGCGAAGGTGACTGCGGCCGGGGTGACTGTCAGGTTGGGGTTGACGGTCTGCCCGGTTCCTGAGGGTTGCGGTTTGGTGGTTCCGGTGATGAGTACGGTTAAGCCTTGATCGAGCGTGAGCGTGGTGGAGTCGGCTGATGGGGCGATGGGGGATTCGTAGGTGATCTCGAGTTGGCAGACGGTGTGAGGGGTGAGGGTGGTGGGGCAGAGGTCGGTGAGGGTGAAGGGTGTGGGGAGGGTGACCAGGGTGTGCTGGATTGGCTGGCCGGAGTTGTTGGAGAGATAGAGGTAGCGTGGGAGGCGTGGGCCGGCGGTGGGGGTGGTGCCGAACTGGGTGCCGAAGTCGATCTCTGTGGCGGAGAGGCTGAGGGATGCGGCTTGTGTGTAGCCGGTGAGAAGGATGGAGCCGGTGCCGATGGTCCAGTTGGATTGCGCGAAGCCGTCGTCGGTGGAGGAGGCGGATGCGGTGAAGCTTAAGGTGATGTGGCAGGTGGCGGCTGGCGCGAGGGTGTAGGTGTTGATGGCGGTGAAGGGGCAGTCCGTGGCGGATTCGGCGAAGATGTATGGAGTGAGCTGGTTACTGCCTAATATTGAAGTGAAGGCTTGAGATTGCTGGGTGAGGTTTGTGATGGTGACGGTGCGCGTTGAGGGGGCGCTGGTGGAGGTTTCGATGCCGAAGTCTAATTCTTTTGGGGAGAAGCCGAGTGGGTTTGGAGGGACTGCGATTGCGGGTAAGGTGATGGTTTGCGTTGTCGCGTTGTCGGCTTGTGCCGTGACCGTGCCGGAGGTGGTGGAGGTGCTGGTGAGGGCCAAGGTGCACTCTGCGCCAGGTGGGAGGGTGGTGGGGCAGTTGTGGGCGATGGTGAAGTTAGTGGCGGTGAGTTGGAGATTGGCGGCGGCGGTGCTGCCGAGGTTGCGGAGGGTGAGGTTGGGCGATGCGTCGGTGGAGAGGGCGAGGCTTGGTGAGGCGGTTTGCGGGTTGAGCTTGGCGAGGTAGGCGGCTGAGCCTGCGCATTGGCTGCCGTCGCAACTGCCTGGTGGAAGAACGGCGGCGCGAAGGGTGGATGGGAGCGCGGTTGTCGGCGTGTTGTCGAGGGGCAGATCGTAGGTTTCGGTTGCGAGGAGGCTTGCGCTGGTTGTGGGGCTGGCGCTGCCGGCGAAGATGGGTTCGCCGGTGGGGCCGGTGGCGATGGAGGTGAGGGTGACCGGGGCGCTGGCGAAGTTCGGGTTGGTGGTGGGAAGGCCGCCGAAGCGGATGGTCTGGTCGATCTGGTTTTGTTGCGTGACGCGGAGGGCGTAGCTGTTGCCGATGGTGGAGAGCGGTGTGAGTGGGAGAAGCCAGGATGGGGTGGTTTGGGTGCTGGCGATCCAGACGTTTTGATTGGGCGCCGGGGTGAGCGTGGATTGTGCTCCCGGGGCTAAGAGGGTGGAGCTGAGGACGGTGCTTCCGTCGAGCGAGAGGCGGAGAAGGGTTTGATAGGTGGTGTTGACGAGCGGCGCGGTGACGTTGGCGACAGGGAATTGGCCCAGCGCGATGGAGCCGGAGAGGAGAAGATTTTGTGCGGCGGGATCGATGGCGATGGAGGTGATGCCGGGGCCGGGGATGAAGGTGGAGAAGAGGAGGCCGTCGGCGGCGGGGGGGAGTTTGGTGAGGAAGCCGGAGGTGGGGCTGAGAATGTCGGGGACGAGGGCGTTGAGGGTGGGGTAGCCGGTGCTGGTGGTGTAGCCGGCGATGTAGGCGTTGTCGCTGGAGTCGGCGGCGATGGCGGCGGGGGCGGTGTTGGCGCTGCTATTGAGAGACTGGCCGCTGAGGTACGTGGCGTAGAGGAGCGTGGCGCCTGAGGCGTTGAAGCGTTCGACGAAGCCGTTTTGCAGGCTGCCTGCGGCGGGGGATTGGATGATTGCCGATGGTGTGACGGGGAGCGCGGAGCCGAAGATGCTTCCGGTGAGGAAGACTGCATCGGCAGTAGCGGCGATGGCGGTGACGGAGAGGCCTCCGGCGCCTGCGTAGGTGACGAAGATGGGGTTAAGGTTCTGGTCGAACTTGCCGATGAAGGCGTTGGAGGTTCCGGTTGGATTGGGGAAGGCTGCGCCGCTGGTCGCGATGAGCGCGCCTGAGTTGGTGGAGCCGGCGATGTAGACGTTGCCAGCGGGATCGAGGGCCATGGCCAGGCCGATGTCGCCTGCGGCGCCGAGTTGGGTTTGCGCGAGGATGTTTGTCGCGGAGGCGTCTGTTTTGAGGAGGCGGACGCCGTCTTTTTGATCGAGGAGAAGGTAGAGGTTGCCGGAGGCGTCGGACTGGACGGCGTTGAACTGGGCGTTGAATTGTGCGGGGTTGGAAGAGCCAAGGAGGCCGGTGAAGACGAGTTGTTGCGGGCCTGTGGTTTGTGCGCCGAGAGGTCGGCTGAGGAAGGCAAACGCCATGAAGCCGCAGAGGCCAGCGAGGGTGAGACGGAGCGAGAGCAGAGTCTTCATGGGTTGCTGGCTGCGGGCGAAGCGCTGGAGCAGCCTGACCTTAACTATCCATGGGTTGTGACGCGGTTTTAGTCGAAGAAATTACGAAAGACGTTACGGAGGTACTATAGCTTCCCGTTTTGGGAAACGAGATGACCATCTAGTTGTAGCTCATCTAGTTGTAGCAGGGAGTCGAGGCCGCGTGTATGCATCTCCTGCACGAAGGCGTTATGAGTTGTGTACTGGATGGCCTGCATGCCGACTGCGTGGGCTGCTTCAATGTTTTCCGAGCGGTCGTCGAGGAAGAGGATGTTGGCGGGTGGGGTGCGGATGCCTTCGGCGGCGTGAAAGTAGATGGCGTGCTCGGGCTTGGCGAGATTGACGGCGTGTGACCAGGTGTGGTGGTCGAAGGCTTCGATCCAGGGATGGCGGGCGCGCAGACCGGTCTCCATGGCGTCGGGCATGTTGGAGAGGATGCCGGTGCGGATGCCTGCTTGCTGCAGACGCCTGGCCCAGTCGAGCATGGGCGGGTTGAGGGTGGACCAGTAGTCGACGTCGGCGGCGATGAGAGCGGTGAGCAGGTGGGGGGTGAGGACGATTCCTGCACGGGCGGCGGCTTTGTTCCAGTAGGCTTCGGCGGTGAGGTCGCCGCGATCGTAGGCGTGACGGTCGGCCCAGTATTCGCGGTGGAGGATGTCTTCGCTGAGGCCGGAGAGGGTGCGCATGCGAGCCCATGCGGCTGGGTCTGGCGACGCGGAGAGAACCATTCCGTAATCGAAGAGGACTGCTTTTACGGGGATCATAGGCTCACTATTCTAAGTGGCTTGCAGAGTCAACTTGGTTGCTTGCCCGTATTGCCAATGCCAGAAATAAAACTGTTCCGCCGAAGAGCAGGGTGTCTGCGACGTAGTTCACTCCCTCGATGACTTGCGACTGCTGGGTGAGCATGGCCAGGATGGGAGTGTAGAGCAGCAAGGTGAGTAAGACCATGACCAGGCCGGCGCAAGTGGCGGCGAGTTGCGATTTTTTATTGAGGAGGATGGCGATTCCGGCGATGATCAGCACCGCTCCGACGAGATAGGCCCAGAGGAAGGGAAGCGGAACCCAGTGCGGCGTCAGTTTTGGAAGCGGGACACCGGGCGCGAATGTGGGGTAGAGAAAGTGTTCGATGCCGTAGACGATGAGTGGAATGCCGATGCAGAGGCGCGCGATGGCGATCAGGATCTTCGCGTGATTGCGGTTGTTTTGCAGCAGGATGAATCCTGTGAGGGCGAGAGCTCCGGCTGCGAAGGCAGTCTCTCTTAATGCCAATGTCCAGAGGAGCCGGTTGTGGGGTTGAGCGATTGCGGCGGGCAGGTCGAGCATCAGGACGAAGAGGAAGAACATGGCTGCCAGCAAGGGCGCCGACCAGCGCATGTACTTTTTCACGGAGAGGCTGAGGGCCGCGGCCAGCAGGGCGACGCCAACGAAGTACGCCCAGAATAAGCGGAAGGGCATATAGGGGGGAACTCCCTGCATGAGAGACCTTGCGTCGGCAAAATGCTCTCCTGCGAAGGCAGCCAGGGGTGCAGCAACGAAGACGAAGGACAGGGCTATTAGTTTGTCGCGACCGCTGGCCGCTGCGATCTCTCTTCTGCTCGTGAGCAGTCCGATGACGAGGAGGAGCAGGCCTAAAAAACATGGCCAGAAGATGAGAGGTGAGAACACAGAGACCCTTTCTTGCAACGGCTCTTGCAGAAGACGAGGATTCGGCGAATCGGTGAGAGCCTTGATCGTACTTGCGCGGTTGGATTGGAGCAACGTTTTGTTTTTCTCGGCGCGACGGATTTTGACCAGTGGCCGAGCTGTGGGCGGTGGCGATTAGCATGGAAGAGTGAGCGATCGGTTTTCGAAGCGGACGGGTTGGGATGTGGGGGAGAGCAGGTTTGCGGCTGCGGTTCGCGAGGCGCGGACCTCGGGGCGGCGGCTGGTTGATTTGACCGTGTCGAACCCTACGGTGTGTGGTTTTGACTATGATGCCGAGGCGATTTTGCAGCCTCTGGCGGGTGCGGAGAGTTTGATCTATGACCCCGATCCACGAGGGATGCGCGGGGCCCGGGAGGCGGTGAGTGAGTATTACCGCGATCATGAGGCGATGGTCGATCCGGATGCGGTGGTGCTGACGACGAGCACGAGCGAAGGGTACGGGTATCTGTTCCGGCTGCTGTGCGATGCCGGCGATGAGGTCCTAGTCGCGCAGCCGAGTTATCCGCTGTTCGATTTTCTGGCCGATCTGGAGGATGTTCGGTTGCGGCCTTACCCGCTGTTCTATGACCACGGCTGGTGGATCGATTTTGTGGAGCTGGAGCGGCGGATTGGGCCGAAGACGAAGGCGATTGTGGTGGTGCATCCGAATAATCCGACGGGACATGCGACGGGGGTGGAGGATCGCGGGAGGTTGCAGGAGATCTGCGTGCGGCACGGGTTGGCGCTGATTGTGGATGAGGTTTTTCTGGATTATCCACTAGGGGGCGACGGGCTCGCGAGTTTTGCTTTGGGGCCGCATCCGGCGCTGACGTTCTGTTTGAGCGGGATGAGCAAGATTGCGGGGCTGCCTCAGATGAAGGTGGGGTGGATCGTGGGTCTTGGGCCGGAGATGGTCCTGCGGGAGGCGATGGGACGGCTGGAGGTGATTGCGGATACGTTTCTGTCGATGAATGCTCCGGTGCAGGGGGCGTTGCCGGTGTGGCTTGCCTGCCGAGCAGGGATTCAGAGGCAGATTCTGGAGCGGGTTCGGGGGAATCTTGTTGCGGTGCAGACGAGTGGGGTAGAGGTGTTGCGGGTGGAGGCGGGATGGAGTGCGATTCTGCGGCTGTCGCAGATGGGTGGCGCGGCAGATGTTGCGGAGAGGTTACTGCGGGAGGGTGGGGTGGTGGTGCATCCGGGAGCGTTCTATGGGATTCCCGAATTGGGACGCGTTGTGGTGAGTTTATTAGGGCCGAAGGATGAATTTCGACGGGGTTTGGAACGCATCGTGCATGGTCATAAATTGAACCACAGTAGTTACTAGTTCATGCGGTGCATGTAAGGTGTTAGTTGTATTAATGCTTCTATCTAGATAATTCTAATAATCTTGTAGAAATGGATTTTCTGAGCGTTCCGACCCGATAGTTGTACGTGGTCCGTGACCTGGGAGGACGACTGTCTCATCGGGAAGAGTGAGGAGACGGTCGCGGATGGAGGTTAGGAGTTTGCGCGTGTCACCGCCGGGGAGGTCGGTGCGGCCGACGGAGCCAGCGAAGAGGGTGTCGCCTGCGAGGAGGAGTGTCTGGCCAGGAAGATAGAGGCAGACGGAGCCTTCGGTGTGGCCGGGGGTGTGGAGGATCGAGCCGGTGATGCCGGTTCGCCGCTGCGCGGGATCGGCTCCGATGGTGATGAGTTTGCCGTCGTCGAGGGTGTCGTCGGGGTTTTGTACTGTGGGGGTGGGAATGCCAAGCCAGGTGGCCTGAACGTCCATGATTTTGACCTGGAAGAGATCGTTCTGGTGGTAGAGGACGGGTGCTCCGGTGAGTTGTTTGAGGCGGTGGGCCCCGGCGATGTGGTCGATGTGGGCGTGGGTGATGAGGATCTGCTTGACCGTCAGGTTGTGTTTTGTGAGGAGGGCCAGGATTCGGGAGATGTCGTCGCCGGGGTCGACGACGATGGCTTCGCGGGAGGGCTCGTCGCCGAGGATGGAGCAGTTGCACTGGAGGGGGCCGACGGGGAGGGTTTCGAGGATCATAAGGAGCCTTAGGCGTGTGAGGGGTGAGGTTTCTCCTGCGGCGGTTCATCCGATTGTAGTCGTCTTGATCCATTCATAAGCGTTGATTGCATATGATAGTGTCCACCAAACGGTGCTGATCGCCATGACCTCCAGAATGTTATCTACGGCCATTTCGCTTGTTGCATTTCTTGGATTTTCGTCCGCGCTGTGTGCGCAACGGGCGAAGATGCCCACGCTGGAAGAGATTCTGCAACGTCTGGAGGCTAATCTGAACCACTACGACACCGGTGTGCCGAGCCTCTTCTGCGATGAACGCGTCATCTCGCAGGTGGAACCTGGTCCGCGCGATCAGGACACCATTACCGACTCCGTCTTTCGCCTCAAGCGCACCGCTAAACCCGACCATACGACAACTCTTGTAGAGTCACGTGAGATCAAGAGTGTCAACGGCAAGCCTCCGACTTCGCAGGATATGGACGGTCCCACCCTGCTCGACGGAGCGTTCGAGGGCGGCCTCGCCGTCGTCTCCCTCACCCAGACAACCTGCACGAACTACACATTGCAGCGGATCAACAGGAACCGCCCCACCGAGCCTTACATCGTCCGCTTCGCCACCGTCCTCACCCCGCAGAACACCGCCAACTGTCTTCTCCAGGAGAACAGCAGAGGCCGCGCCTTCATCGATGCTGCATCTATGCAGATCACGCATCTGGAACTCACCACCCCGCGTCACGCCATCATTCTCAGCAACTCCTATCAAGCGCCCGTCATCGGTAGGCGAGTCATCACCGTCGACTATGCGCCCGTCCTGCTCGGTGGCCAAACCTTCTGGATGCCATCCACGATCACCATGAGTGCCACCAGCGGCTCCGGAACCTTCCACCCGATCGTCTGGTCGTTCCGGGCTACCTATAGCAACTACCACAAGCTAGAAGTCAAGTCGCGCATCCTTCCTGACAGCGAGGCACCCGCGCGATGACTCTGCACAACATTCCTGACGATTACACTGCATGCTTCAGCGAGAGCATTTGCATCCTTCGACCATCTCCTGAACTGAGTTTCGTAACAGCCTTGAATGGCAAGGTTTAATCGGAGATGCAGTTGCCGGCGTGATTTTAGACGTAAAATGCGCAAGCCCTTTGGCCTGCGCATTTTGGGAATGCGAAACGGGTTACTTCTTCGCGGGAGTCGTCTGGGTGGTCTTGGTGCCGGAGAGGACTGAGCGGTCGGCGGTGGCATGCGAGAGCGCGACGGTGAGGCCGATGGAGGTGAGCATGAAGATGATGGCCGACCATGTGGTGAGCTTGGTGAGAAGGTTGGCCGCGCCGCGCGGGCCAAAGGCCGTCTGTGAGCCCTGACCGCCGAAGGCACCGGCGAGGTCGGCGGACTTGCCCTGCTGGAGAAGAACAACGCCGACGATGAAGAGCGAGACAATGATGTGAAGCGTGACCAGAAGACCTACCAGCATTGCGTTTGTAACCTCTTGAAGTCCGGAAGGAAAGCCGGAGTGAATGTACGGATCGGTGCGGTACAGGATTTGACCCCTGAACCATGCGGCGTTTGCACCTCAATCCAAAGGTTAGTGTATCACCGCATACTGAGTAAGCCCAAGGGCTCCTTCGCTGGCAGGCGCTGCTTGGCGACATCGGTTTTTGCGGGATCTGCTTTCTTTGCGGGAGTTGAGCCTTAGGCCGGCTGGCGGGGGAGTCTTTCGCAGACGGCTGGGTGTATATTGTTTGGCACGCTCGGGATCGATCCCGAGACGACAGGCCCCCGGCCCTCCCAAAAAAATCAAAAAAATGTGATCCATAACAGTCCGAAGGAGGATAACGATATGGCAGGCGTTAAAACAGCGTCACTCACCCTTGCTGCACAGAATCAGAACATTGAGACGGTACAAAGGATCGTTGCGGGCATCATCGGAAAATCCGGCTGCAATACATGTGGCCGCATGATCAAACTGGATATGGTATTCGGGGGCGACCCGGACCCGGAACTCGCTAAGTCAGGGGTGGTTTCAATCCAGACGGAGGGATTTTGATCCAGCCTTTGGGGATCGGTTTTCCCTACATCGCGAAGCTGCCGGCAGAGCTGTACCGGTCTGGGCTCCTTGATTTCGTGGAGGTCACTGGGGAGACAGTTTGCCGGCAGCGGGCGAATGGAAGATCGGTCGCGATTGAGATTATTCCGGAGCAGTTGGATACGGCGCGCGCGACTTGTGCGGGGTTGCCGATTGTTGTGCACGGCGTGGAGCTTTCCATCGGTTCGGCGCAGGGGTGGAATTCAGCGTACCTCGATATGCTGGATGAGTTTCAAGCCACGTGGCCGTTTCTTTGGCATAGCGAGCATCTGGGTTTTCAGACGATTCCCGGTGAAGACGGCAGGACGCTGGAGGTGGGAGTTCCTCTCCCCGTGCCGCCGACCAGGGAAGCTGTCGATCTTATCGGGCAGCGTTCTGAGGAGATATGCCGCCGCTACGGAGTACCTTTTCTTCTGGAGAATCCTGCGTATTACATTGCTGACCTGCCTGCCGACCCTGAGATTGGCGACGACATGGGTCTTATCGATGCCATTATGAAGCGCAGTGGCTGTTACCTTCTGCTCGATCTTCACAACGTGTACTGCAATTCCCTGAACCATCGCCGCGATCCTTACAGCATTCTCGACTCGGCGCCTCTGGACCGTGTCGCAGAGATCCATGTCGCGGGCGGGGCTTCGCATGACGGCTATTGGATGGACGGGCATAACGGACCTGTGCCGGAGCGGGTTTGGGAGCTGCTGGAGTACACGCTGGCTCGCGCGCCGAATGTGGGCGGTGTCGTTTACGAAGTGCTCGATGAGGTAGCGGGGAGTCTCGGAGTGGAGGCAATCGGCAAGGAACTTGAACGTGCGGGCGAGATCTGGAGCCAATGCAGGCAGGGGTGAGTATGGGGCTTCTCGACTTTCAAACTGCGATGGGGCGTCTGGTGCGCGCTCCGGATGGCGGCGACCCTCTGCGCTCACTGCATCTGGATGAACGTGAACGTGCTTCACTGGCGGCATTGAAACAGAGTTCCGGCTACCAGTTTACGGTTGGGGTGCAGCGCTCGTGGTGTGTGGGGAGAGCTACGAACGCGGGTTACCTGACTCTTTCAATTTTGGATCCGGAAGTTCGGAGCCGCGTGTTGGACGAGTGGACGAATTCGGGAGGGGGGACTTCCTCGTTTTTTGCTGCGGAGACGGAGGCGTTTCTTGATTTCATCGCGCAACGTCTGCCTGACCCTTCTCACGAACTGACGGTGTGCCGGTTGGAACAAGCCACTCTACGGGCGAATGAAGGGGCAAGCACGTTCACGCAGCGGGACCCGGCTTTGGTGGATGCGCCGGAGTGCATGCTGCGCCGGGGACGCCATGCCGGAGTGGTGATGTTTTATGGCGAACCAGATCGAATTCTGAATGCACTGGTGAATCATGAGAGGCTTCTGCCAGTGTCGGATGCCGCTGTGGTTACGATGCTCTTCGGTCCCGGACTGGAGGGTCTGTGCAGACCTGCTTCGCAACTCGAGATCGCTTTATTGGCGAGAGTGGGTTCAGGAGTGGAGTTGTCGGTGTTGATGCGGGAAGGATGGCGGCTGGAGGAGATTAAGGCTATGCTTCGTGCCGGGTTCGTCGAATATGCGGAGGGCTGATCTTCTAAAGCCTAAGGACTAATCCTAGCCAAGAGAACGAGCCGGCTGTACCGTGCTAGTTCTCAAGAATGCGTTTTGCTTCAAATGGATGCGGCCTCGAAGATACTCGTGGAGACGATGCAATGGCGGAACCTGTAACAGCAGCTCAAAACGCACGTTGGAGCGTGGCTCCCTACTTCATCGTGGATAACGTCATTGCAACCGCGAACTTCTACCGCGACAAGCTCGGCTTCCGGTACGAGCGCTTCTGGGGCGAACCACCCTGCTTTGCGATGGTCCATCGTAGCGGCGTCACCATCATGCTCAAACAGCCGGAGATTACCGGCACCATGCATCCCAACCGGCTCATCGACCCGGAAGATTCGTCATGGGACGCATATATCTGGGTGGAAGATGCCGATGCGCTCTGCGAAGAGTTCGAGCGTAAAGGCGTTACCATCGCACGGCCTATCTGCGATCAGCCCTACGGCTGTCGCGACTTCGACATCCTAGATTGCAACGGCTACACACTCTGCTTCGGCCACAGCTTTTGAAGAATGCGGAATGACTAAGCGGATGGATCCGCTGCCCGGAGAGATGCTATTGAAAATGAGGATTGGTGCGGAGGAGGGGACTTGAACCCCTATGCCTTGCGGCGCAAGCACCTCAAGCTTGTGCGTCTGCCAATTTCGCCACCTCCGCGCTATGTCTCGACGCTTGGTTGGCGTGAGTTGCGGTGAGCAATCCGAGGGTTAGTATAGCATCCCCTGCTGGTCGATTGTGGTTCTCGGGCGAAGGTCATCGGGTGAGGTTTTCCTGGGACGTGTGGCGATGGGCAGGTCGATTTTTAAAAAGATAAGGAGGGCGTCTTTTATGTCGACGCCGCTCCTTCCACCTCAGATCTTCTACTACCCTTTGTAATGTGGCGAATGCTTGGTGAGTAGAGCGTCGAGGCTTTTTCCTGCGGGCGTTGTGGTGACTCCTCCCTCGCGGACGATCGTTGTCGCCGTGATGTCTTTGCCGTAGACCGCCTTGTTGGCGTCGTCGTCGGTATCGAGATTGGCACTGCCTAAGGAGGCGCCGGCGAACAGGCCCTTGGCCCTAGAGTAGGTAAGGATGTCGACGTTGGGGTCGTTGGGAGCTTGAGCCTGAGCGCCACTGGGCCCGGCAACAGCGGAGCATCCGGCACCAAGCTTCAGCTTGCCGGAGAGGACCTTTTGCGCGCCGGTCTTGGTTTGGACGAGCAGAACGTAGTCGGTGGCACTGCTGCCAAGCTGGATGCCAAGGCTGCCGACGTCCATTTTGTACATTGCCGGCGCCGACCAGGGGCCAGTCATATCGGTTCCGGTGCGGCAGAGGATTACTCCACGTCCATAACTAGCGCCGATGCCGATGGCGACCTTTTTTACGCTGGGGAAGACGAGGACGCAGACTGATTTGTCGAGATACGCCTGGGGGATCTCGTCTGGTTTAAGGAGAATCTGCTTCAGAACTTCGGCCGAGTTGCCTAAGCGATCGTCCATCTTGTTCTGAGCAACGGCGGGAAGAGTGAATGCGACGCTCGCAAGAGCCAATAACGCGGTCTTATTCATAATTTAAACCTCTCTTAATGAGTACCGGGATCCCGCCTTGATGGTAATTACAGAACTCCGGGCGATTGTCTAGATCAAGTTCAAAACTAACGGCCTTTGGCAGACGGCGATACTGTCAAAATTACTAGGGGACCGGTAAACGGCGAGGTGAAGATGTTGACGTGGCTGACAACCCAAAACAATCCACGCCGCCGCGATTTCCTATCTTTCGGTGCCTAAAAGCAAAAACGGCCACTCCGTAAAGCTAGAGAGGCCGTGGGATAGGAGGTGCGCTTATCGCTGCGAGGAGAGGCTGTTTGGCGGCACTTCTGGGGTTGTGGCGGGCGTGGCTCGTTTTTTCTTTTTTATCGGCGGGGCGGCGTTTGGCGGCCGCTGTTTGCTGTGGGCGTTGCCGTTGCGTTTCTTGTCGGGAGCCTCAATGACGGCGCGCATCCAATAGTTTCCGTCACCGTCGACCTCGATGCCGTGAACCTCGCGCTCGAAGCCGGGGAAGCGCTTGCCGAACTCCTCGACTGCGAGGATGAGCCTGATGACGGGGCTTTCGGCGCTGCCGAGGCGCTCGCCGGGCATGGACATGGGGATGCCGGGAGGGTAGGGAACGAGCATGACAGCGGCGATGCGGCCGGCCATCTCGCTGAAGCGGATTTTTTCGGTCTCGCCGCGGAGCAGCTTCTGGTACGTCTGCGCGGGAGTGAGGATGGGGTCGAAGTCTTCGTCGCAGGCGTCGTTGACGAGGCCAGCCAGGTTGAGCTGGATCATGACGGCGTGCATCTCGTCGGCGAGTTCCTTGAGCGTGACGTTGCGATAGCGGTGCGGGTAGCGGGAGACGAGCTCGGGGAGCGCCTCTTCGAGAGAGGCTTCGCTGTCGTAGAGACGCTTGAACTCGAAGAGATTTTCGAGGAGGGCGCCCCATTTGCCTTTGGAGGTGCCGACGGAGAAGAGAACGAGGACGGTGTAGTCGCCGGTGCGGGCGATTTCGACGCGGCGGCCGTCGAGGAACTCCGTGATGATGGCTGCGGGGATGCCCCAGTCGCCAACCTTGCCCTGAGCGTTCATGCCGGGGGTGAGGATGGTGACCTTGGTGGGATCGAGCATGCAGTAGCCGTCGGCGATGTCCTCGTCCTGGTAGCCGTGCCACTCTTCGCCGGGCTTGAGGGTCCAGGCGCTGGAGCGGTTGGTGAGGAGGCCGTCAGCGGCTTCTTCGAGGAGGTAAGTCTGGCCGTCGAAGGGATCGAAGACGTACTCGGGTTGGTAGAGGCGAAAGAACCATCCCTGTTCGGCTGCGCGGAGGCGATGGCCGATGGAGGACATGGCTTTGCGGAAGCTGATGGCGTCTTGAAGGGTTTCGCTCATGAGGGTGGGGCCGGCGGGCTCGTCCATCATGGCGGCGGCTACGTCGAGTGAGGCGATGAGCGGGTAGAACGGCGAGGTGGTGCCGTGCATCATGAAGGACTCGTTGAACTGATCGTAGTCGAGCGGAGCGCGAGGGCTGAGCTTGACGTGGATCATCGAGGCCATGGAGAAGGCGGCGAGCATCTTGTGCGTGGACTGCACGGCGAAGATGGTGGGGCGGTCCGGTGTGTCATCGGGTACACCCATGGCGAAACGGCCCTGGTAGATCTCGTGGAACTTGGCGTAGGCGTACCATGCCTCGTCGAAGTGGATGCGCGGGACGGATTTCGCGAGCTCGGTGACGACTTTGTTGACGTCGTAGCAGAGGCCGTCGTAGGTGGAGTTGGTGACGACCGCGTAGGTGGGATTCTGGTTGGGGATGCCCGTGGTGAGGGGGCTTTTGTCGATGATGCCGCGGATGAACTCAGGCGAGAAACGCTTGAGGGGGACGAGGCCGATCATGCCGAAGCCGTTGCGCGTGGGCTTCATATAGACGGGGCGCGCGCCGGTGACGGTGAGGGAGTGGCAGATGGATTTGTGGCAGTTGGCGTCGGCGAGGACGATGTCGTCCTGGGCGATGACGCCGTGGCCAACGATCTGGTTGGAGCTGGAGGAGCCGCTGAGGACGTAGAAGGTCCAGTCGGCCCCGAAGATGCGGGCGGCGTTGCGTTCGGATTCGCCGGGAGGGCCGAGATGATCGAGCCAGGAGCCCAGCGGCGAGGTGGAGATGCCGAGGTCCGAACGCATGATGTTTTCGCCGAAGAATTTGTGGAATTCCATTCCGACGGGATGCTTGAGATAGGCGACGCCACCCATGTGGCCGGGGGCATCCCAGGAGTATGCTCCCTGGTCGTTATATTTTTTGAGTTCGCGGAAGTAGGGCGGGAGAAGTTGTTCGTGATAACGCTCGACCGCGAAGTCGACGCGGTTGGCGATGAAGGCTGGAGTGTCTCCGAAGAGATGGATGTACTCGTGAACCTGCTTGACGACTTCGAGAGGGAGTTCGCTGACGAGCGTGCGGTCTGCGATGAGGAAGATGGGGATTTTCTTGTTGCGGCGGCGGACGGCGCGAAGGATGGCCAGCGCGGCGCCTTCGGCAAACTGGTTTTCGCCTTCGAGGTCCCAGTCGAGGAGGATTGCGCTGTACGACGGATCGGATGTGACCAGAGACAGGCCATCTTCGGGCGTGGAAGTGCGGACGAGCTCATAGCCTTCGAGACGGATGGCCTCGACTAAGCGCTCCATGGCTCGATCCGATACGGAGTCCGTGCCACCAACTTCACTTGCAATCAATAAAACCCAACGACCTTCGCTCATGAACCTCTCACTTCTGGGGTCAATCCATATAGAAGAATACAGCTAGTTTTTGTGGGAGATTTCAGGGAGTGTGAATTGTCTGGCAAGAAAGATTAGAAATGGTGAACCAGGTCGGCGAAACCGGCGAGCTCGAGCAGGTGCTGGCCGGCTGGAGGCTGGTTGACGACTTCGTGCTCGAGGACCCAGGTGAAGTCGTGAGGAATGAAGATAGCGTGGAGCCCGGCGGCGAGCGCGGGGTTGATGTCGGAGCGGGGGCTGTTGCCGATCATCCAGGTGCTGCGCGCCTCGCAGCCGTGGTGCGCGGTGAGCGCCCTGTAGGCCTCGTGATGTTTTTCGGGCAGGACTTCGACGGCGGTGAAGTGCGCCGCGAGGCCTGAGCGCTGGAGTTTGCCGGTTTGCTCTTCGTGATTGCCCTTGGTGACCATGATGAGGCGGTGGCGGGTGGCAAGATCGGCGAGGGTTGAAGCGACGTTGGGCAGGAGCTCGATCTCCTGGTCGGCGATGGACTGGGCGAAGCTTTCGATGCGGCGATGCTTGTCTGGTGTGAGTGGGACGTCGGTGAGCTGTTCGAAGCAGGTAACGAGGGAACGACGGAAGCTGTGGAGGCCGTAGCCGTGGGTCTGGATGGTGGCGTGCTCCACCTGGTTGAGATGTCCGCGGACCTCTTCGTGGGTGTGGACGCGATGATCGAGGTAAGAGATGAAGCTGGTGATGGCGCGCTCGAAGTAGATGTTGTTTTCCCAGAGGGTGTCGTCGGCGTCGATGAGCAGGGTCTGGTGGGCGGGGCGGCGCAGCGCCTGATTGGAAGATGTCACAGGTTGATTATAAGGGCCGCTGACGGACGGCAGTTACCAAGGTGGGTGGGTTGATACCCCGCTTGGGGGATGTCTGACCTAGTTGGGGTGTGACAGATTGGAGGCGATGATTAAAAAAGATATTGCGCGACTGGATGGAGTGGGTGTGAAGCGGGCGAGTCATGATCGAAGAGCTTCAGCCGATGTCGGTTACCAGGTGTGGAATCCGTTCGAGGCAGAGTTGCGCGTCGATGCGGGACGGTGGCGCGATGAGGCTGCCAAAGGGTTTGAACTAGTTCTGGATACGTTTGATCGATAAGCGGCAAGAAAGATAGAAGGCGAACGGAAGCATGAGTCCAGAGATTGGCCAGAGGCTCGGACCGTACGAGATCCTGGGAAGACTGGGTGGCGGAGGCATGGGCCACGTCTTTCGTGCGTGGGACGAACGTCTGCAGCGCGAGGTTGCAGTGAAGCTGCTGCATGACGACTACACGATGCCGGGAATGCGAGAGCGATTCCTGCAGGAGGCGCGGGCAGCTTCTGCGCTGAACCACCCGAATATCTGTACGGTCTTCGATATCGGAGAGCAGGACCGAAATCCTTACCTGGTGATGGAGCTTCTGGAAGGCGAGACGGTTAAGGACCGGATCGAGCGCGGAGCTTTGACTACGGAAGAGATCGTCCGCTATGCGATGGAGATTGCGGATGCGTTGGCGGCGGCGCACAGCAAAGGGATTGTGCATCGTGATATCAAGCCGGCAAATATTTTTCTGGTAGCGATGCCGAATGGGAAGAGGCAGGCCAAGGTGCTGGACTTCGGCTTGGCGAAGATTGGGTTTGAGGCACGCAGCCATGGGACGTCGCGATCGCTAGGACTGACGCTGGCCGGGTCGACTGTGGGGACACTATCGTACATGTCGCCGGAGCAGGCGCGTGGCGAGTTTTTGGATGCTCGCTCGGATTTATTTTCGTTGGGAATTGTGCTGTACGAGATGGCGACGCGGCAGGTGCCTTTCAAAGGGGCGACGAGCGCTGTGATGTTTTTGCAGTTGTTCAGCCATAATCCTGAGCCAATCCACAACTGGAATGAGTCGATTCCGCGAGGGCTGGAGAAGGCAATCTTCAAGCTGCTGGAGAAGAATCAGAAGAAGCGCTTTCAGACGGCGAAGGAACTGCAGGATGTACTGGCGAAGATCAGCGACAAACTGGAGCGGGGAGGATGGGTTGCCAAGGGGCCTGCTCCAGTGGTTCCGTTGGTGCGGGCAAGCGACCCGGTGGCGATGCATCGAGGGCAACGACGCGGCCAGTCGCAGATTCCGATTTTCGTACCCAAGCCGAGTACGCTGGTGCGTGCCGTGCGCAGTCCAGAGAGAGACAACGGCGTGGAAGTTTCGGCGATGCACTTTCTGCGGACGAGCGTCGTCATGGTTGAGAGCGGAGAGATGCCGACTCAACTGAGCGGGGTTCGGGCTTCGATGACTGGAGTGAGATCCGCCGCAACTGCGCGGTGGCCGCAACCGGCGTTGTCTGGGCTTTCGGCCAGCATTACACAGTTCGAATATGGCCTCGACGATTCGGCTTGTGAAGCTCCCGCTGTGGAGAATGAGGTCGAGAAGAATAAAGTTCAGCATCTGATTGCGGCTTCCTCGCGGGTAAGCTCGCGAGCCCAGTTCCGGATGGTGGCTGGGGCGACACTGATTCTTGCCGGCGTGATTGTTGTTGCCCTGGTTTGCAGCGGGATGTTTCGGCCGCTTGTGTTATCGCCGAACGATCATCTGTTATTGACGGTGATTGAGAACAAGACCAGCGACAAGACATTGGATGGCACGGTAATGCAGGGGCTCGAACTGGCGCTGCAGCAGTCGAGGACTTTGAATGTGCTCGGCGGCGAAGCGTATCGGGCAGGGATGCGGCAGATTGAGGCAGAGGGCGGTGCATCCACGGAGACGGCTGCTGAGCAACGGGTGGCTCAGGATGTTGGAGCAAGAGTGTATCTGTATGGCGAGATTAAGGGCGCCAACGCGCCGTATACGATCAGTGTCGATGTATTGAAGACCGATTCGAACGATAAGGTGGAGACGCTGGAGGAGAGAGCGGCAACTCGGGAAGAGATTCCGGCAGCGATCGGGAGGCTGGCACAGGATATTCGTTCCGAGATAAGCGAGGACAAACGCGCCGAGATGCGAAAGAGCGTTGCGCTGGAGAAAGAAGCCACCGGAGATGTCGATGCGCTGCATGCGTATGCGGTGGGTGAGTCGGCGCGGCAGAGTGGGCGAGCAGGCGATGCGTTGGAGGCGTATCGAGAGGCAGTGGCCCTTGATCCGAAGTTCGCGCAGGCGCAGATACGCCTTGCGTGGTTGTATGACGCTGAAAAGTCTGAGGTGGCCTCAGCGAATGCGGCAGAGATGGCACAAAGCGCCGAGGCGAAGTCTGGCGATAAGGTGAAGCTGCTGGCGCAGTTCTGCTATGAGATGAATGCGACCGGTGACTATGACCGCGCGCTGGAGATTATCCGGGATTATGTTGCACGGTATCCACTGGATGCCGAGGGAATGAAGGGGCTGGCACGCGCACTTCGGGCAGAGGGCAACTTGCCGGGCGCTTTGCACGCGGCGGAGCAAGGCTTCAGTGAGAACCCGTTCGATGCAGAGACGTATTCGGAGGCTGAACTTGCCATGATCGGCATGGACCGCTACGACGGAGCGCTGCAACTCGAGACCCAGGCGGAGCGGGTTGGCGTTGCCGCAGGCGGGAATGCGCTGATCTCCGGATATCTTGCGGCGAAGGAGGATATCGTCGCAGAGCAGGGCAACGCGATGGAGGTTGCTGTTGCAGGAATGAACGCTGCCAGTGGCACGCCAATGACATTTGCCCAGTTGTATCGCTATGGTCTTTACCTTGACAACACGGGAAGGACGGACGAGGGACTTGAGGTTTGGAAGAATGCCTCCGCGCGAGCAGGCAGCGTATCCGGGTTTGCGTCAACGCAGTCGTCGCTGCTGGCGCAGGGAGCATTGGATCGCGCACTGATGGAGAAGTGCACGGTTGCTCTGGAGCTTGTCGATGAGATGAAGGATCTGCCACAGGGGCCGGCTGCAAGTTTCAACGCCGGCATGGCCGCGGCGCTCTGCGGAGATCAGGCGTACACGGCGAAGGTCGTCGAGACACTGCAGCAGAGGTATCCGCATAATACCGCGGTGGATCAGTATTACGTGCCGCAACTGCAGGCTGCCGCGGAGATTGGAGTGAACGAGCCGGAGAAGGCGCTCGACTCGTTGATCGCTCTTGAGGACTACGATCAGATGTCGTTGACTGCCTATCTGCGCGGGTTGGCGAATGCAGCACTTGGACAGACGCCTGCCGCGGTGCGAGATTTTGACACGGTACTGGCCCACCGTGGCGTGGATTTGACGCTGGGAAGCAATGCTTATCCCATGGCGGAGATAGGTGTAGCGAGGGCATACGCGATGAGTCGCGATAAGACGGCAAGGGCTGAGGCCTATCGAAGATTTCTGATGTTGTGGCGAGATGCCGATCAGAACCAACCTCTGATTGCTGAGGCATCGGTAAAAGGCAAGTAGGCTATTGCGCAGATAGCGTCAGACTTCGCGATAGTTGAGCGAACAGACGCAGCGTTGACAGGTTGGGCTCGTCTCAATATCGAGAGTTTCCCGGAAGCGCCGAGCTGCGTCGCTATTGACAACCTCTTCAAGTGAGGCAGAAGTTATGTTTCCTATGGGGAGGTGAAAAAAGCATGGACGCACGGAGCCGTCGACCTCAACGACCGCGGAGACCCAGGGTGCGTTGCAGGTTGGAGCTATGGGTTGGAGCTGACCAAGATGCTCCCGAAAACGCCGCGGAATCTTTCTAAGTTTGGCTGCCGATTCAACGATGTACTTATGGTTGATGCCAGCTTCATATTCGAGAATAAGCTGCTCGATCTCTTCTTCCAACGCTTCGGTTTCTTTGAGAGTCAGAGCTATTTCACTCTGCCTTTCGCCTGGCCATACGAGAGAGCGGTTGAATGCCTGAGAGGTAAGGTCGGCTGCGAGAAACGAAATGGAGTCGAGACCAAGCGCTCTTGCCGCATCTACGGTTGCGCGGAGATGGCTGTAGTTGGCTTTCTGAACGGTTGTCCTGCAGGTAATCGGAATAGCGGCGTTGTGATGGCGTACGGCCGCGACTCCCTTTTGGATGAGATTGTACGCGCCAGTTACGCGGCGGATTGTGTCATGAATCTCCTGGGGGCCATCGAGAGAGACAATGATGTCGTCGAAGAGGGTAGCCACCTCTGATGCGCGCTTGTGGAGAAGAAGACCTGTCGTCAGGAGAGTAAGGCGGATGTTCTGCTCGCGGAAGAAGCTGCAGAGAGCTACCAGATCGCTGTGCAACAGAGGCTCGCCACCGGTAAGGACGACCTGGCGAACGCCAAGGTTTGCGAGCGATGTGCGGTGACGCTGCAGATCCTGAGCGCGAATCTCATCATTTGCCTCGCGCTTCCAGATGTCGCACATGACGCAGCGGCAATTGCAGCGACTGTGAACGTTCAGAATAAGGATGGGCAGCGTGGCGAGTTGCGCTGCAGAAGGGGACGCTGCGCGAGCTTCATGCAGCGCCGGCATTGTCGACCTTCTTTCCACTGAGACGAATCTCTCTCCCAATGCTCTTTCTTGCCTCGGAGAGGAGATTTTCGACGGGCGCGCGCAGCCAACGCAGATGTCCGTCGATAACCAGGGGCTGCAGTCCAGACTTGAACGCGCCGGGGAGACGATCGTAGATTGGGTCACTGGCAAGCTGAACTCGTCCGGCAAGCATGACCAGCTCAACCTGATCGAAGGTGAGCTGAGAGATGGTCTCCGCGGGACTGAGGCCCTTGTTCCGGACTGCGACAAGGTCTGCGACAGAGCCCGATTTGATGTGTCCTTCTCCGTTGCGTAAACGAAGAACATTTGCCGACCGTGACGTTACCATTTCGTAGACGAAGTTTGTGTCGAGACCGATCTCGTTGCGAGCGAAACCGATCTCATCGAGGAGGTCTCCGGCGGAGGTGAGTGGAGAATCACTTCCGAGCACAACGGTGTTGATGGACTTGATCGAGGTAGACGATGGAGTGCAATGAAAGAGAAATTGATTCGATGTGGGGCATACGATGAGAGCGGATCGGCGCCGGTTGAGAAGCGCGACCGACTTTGGATTTAACGCCAGTCCGTGCACGAGGACCGTCCGGTCGCTGAGCACCTGCATACGATCTAAATCGAAGATCTCCTGAGCGCTTCTCGCATCGATTCCTTCGGCTGCATGGAGCACGAAAGGCAGATTAGGCGGCGTGTGATCGAAGTTGTGGATGAGGTTAGGATCCATCTCGAGTGAGTGGGCCCAGCCAAACTTTGAGAGGACTCGGACGGGGAAGCCCGAGGAGAGCAACTCGCGGGAAAGTGGGTTGTGATGGCAGACCGTGGTGACGCCGCAGAGAAGATTTCGGATAGCGCCCCACCAGAGCCGCACAGCCTTTGGAACTTTGCGATGGCGCGCGATGAGGCCGGCGTGGGTGCGATGGATCTCTTTCGCCCATTCGACGGAGTTTTGATACGGGCCGGCGCCGAGGTTGGGGAAGAGGCCAAACTCAAGGTGGTCGTGCGCATTGATAAGGCCCGGAAGGACGAGATATCCCTCGAGGTCGATGGCGCCTTGTGAGTCGGCGAGGCCATTGCGGTATTTGGATAGGCTGCTTGCAATGGAACAAATGTGGCCACGTTCGATCGCGATCGTGGCGGACGCCGCGGTCTCTGGTCCAAGAGCATACCTCGCGCCAACGATTTGCAGTTGCTCGGAGTTGTCGTGGGAGTTGTTTGGGCGCGGCGTGAGCGTCGATTGCTTCCGCAATTGCAGAATGTAGATGGCGGGAAGACTGGCTGAGGCATGGAAGGAATCGAGTTTTCCATTCTGCTCGAAGATAGCTCTTTCCGGGGAGTCGAAGTGTGGCTCGATACAGGTGAGAACTTCAAATCCGGAAGCTCGAAAAGCGTCGATGATCTGTTGAAGAGAATGATCGTAAGCCGGGAGCTGTTCTTCCATCCCATTCGTCTTGAAGCTTCGCTTCCAATCGCAGGAAGCTGCGGTGCCGGGGTGCATGTCCGTTACAAAGATGGTCGCTCCCGGGCGTGTGGCGCGGTGAAGCTCACGCGCGAAGAGCGCTACGCTTTTGAGGTAACTAAGGACAAAGGATGCGAGAACAAGATCAACTGTGCTGTTCTGAGCTGGCAGCGCGACGCAGCTTCCGAGGCGAAGCGTCGATGCATTTCCAAGTTTTTCGGAGGCTCGCTGCAGCATCTGGGGCGATGTGTCTATACCCACGAGACTCGCAGGCTGTTGGACTGCGAGGAGTTGCAGCCACCTGCCTGTGCCACATCCTGCGTCAAGTACATCAAGCCCGCGCACGTCGGGAAGCATCCGCAAGAGGAAACGTTGTTCCAGCGTCAGAAGCGGATTCGGTTGCTCATCGTAGACTTGTGCCCATGTGTCGAAGACGCCGGATGGAGCTGCCATCATGGTCGTCATAGACTTTCCTGCTTCGGTTTGCGCAGATTGATGAATTGATTGGCCCACTGCAGTTCGACGGGAAAGCGATTGATGCGCAAGGAGGGGGAGCAACGGCGAAGAATGCCGAGAAGAACAGCAAGCTTCGTGATCTGAAGCTCTATGGGGTCTTCATAGAGGAAGTAGCCGTGCGTGAGCAGGAGCTCTGCCATCTAGCGTCTCCCTGCGGTGACCAATGCGTGGAGCGGAACTAAATTCTGAGTGTCATTAGAGGCATCACTCGGGAAGACGGTGGCCTCTGCGTTTCTCATCTTTGGTTCGAGCTCAAAGACCTGCTGCCAGAGAAGATCTATGTCGACGTTCGCGGAGGAGTTGGCGCTTCTCCAGGAGTTGACCTCGGCATGAAGCGCGTTTCGCAACGCCATGTAGAACTCATCCTTGTAGGCCGCGCGGAACATAAGGCAAAGGTCGTCGCTATCAGTCCAGTTTCGTTTTATCCCGATCTGTTCGTAGACGCGCTCGTAAAAGACTGTGCCGGGTAACGGATAGGAAAAAGAGATGCCGATATCGTCAGGACGCGTGTTGCGGACAAGCGCAATCGTCTGCTGGATATCGTCCCAGGTCTCCCCGGGGTAACCGAACTGCAGGAAATAGCATGCGCTGATGCCCTTGTCCGCAAGGCGCGTGCGCGCGGTGACGACATCGGAGACCCGCAGGCCTTTGTCCATTGCGTTGAGGACCTTCTGTGATCCCGATTCCACGCCCATCCATATCTCGGCGCACCCGGCGCGCTTGAGTCCGGCGACGGTCGCATCGGTCATGAGATCGGCCCGGGACTGAATCTTAAAAGGCAGCGCACATCGCATCGCTTCGATCTCATCGGCGAAATCCTGCACCCAGCGATGATTGAGCGCGAATACGTCGTCTCCGAACCAGATGTGTTGCGCGCCGTAAATCTCTTTTAATTCACGTATCTCCGCAGCGACGGACCAGGCTGGGCGGATCTGAAATTTATTCCCTGAAATTGGCTTTGCACACCAGTTACAGTGATAGGGACACCCGCGGCTGGCGACAACGTTTGCGGAGAAATGGCCGTGAGCTGAAGTCCAGGCCTGACGGTAAGGTTCGAGATCGATGAGTTCGCGCGCCGGCTTGGGAAGGGTACTCCAGGAGGCGTTCTTCGGCGCACTGTCCGCGCTTTGCACGATCTTGCCCGTGTTGTCGAGATAAACGAGGCCGGGAATATCCTGGTGCGATTGCCCGGAGAGGATTGCGGAACAGAGTTCGACGAGCGTCTGTTCGGCTTCACCGCGAAGAACAAAGTCGACTCCATTGCGCAGGTAAGCTTCGGCCTGATCGGTTGCGTCAGAGCCATGCGCGACGACGACGGCACCTGCTTTGCGAGCCTCGTGAGCCAGTTGCCAGGCTAATTCGCGCATGCGCGTGAGACACATTTTAGAGAGGAAGTTGAAATCATCCTCATAAATTGCTACAACAGCGGGCCGGAACTGCTTCAGTGCGTTCGCAAAGCCTGGTTCAGGTGTTTCGAGCATTGTGTCGAAGACGGCGACAGAGATATTCCCGGTTTTGAGAGCAGAGGCGGCATAAAGCGTACCGAGTGGCGCATACGGCTGCATCTTTCGCACCTGCTTGGGGTCGTAGGGAAGGTGATACGAATGGGTAAGGAGAACATTAACCATCGACTGCCTCCTCCCCAAAGAGGCCTTCGCATCGGAGGCTCGCGAAGGGCGTTATGAAAAAGACGGTTTTGTAAGGCTTCGCCAAATGAAACTCCTTGCTCATTGTGGACGATATGACTTGCAGAAGGAGCATTTGTCATAGCCGTGTCAGCAGTTTGTAAAGTTTTTCAATGCTATTAAAATTGCCGAATTTCCTGCATTAGAGTAGCCCTATAAGGTGTTTTTCATGTCGTTCGTCTCCATTGACCAAGCCGCCCAGCCTTACTCGAAGACAGTATGCTTTGCGGGCGCAGCTTGTGATTTGCGCACGAATTCATCCGGGCTGGCTCGAATGCTGGAGCAACTATCAATCTCACGGGTTGATCCTGGGCCGAGTAGGTTCAGTATGCGGGTTGCAGTGGACGAGTCATCGTACGACGCTGTGGGGGAACCACACTTTCGCGGGCTCCACCATGTTGTAACGGCATTTTTTGGAAGATCGAATGTCTTTGTGTTCGATATCCTGCGCCGCTCACTCAGCGCAAGCGTTTCTGCCACAGTTGCTCGGGACGATCGCTTCTGGAAGGAGAAGCTGATTCCGATGATGCTCGGCGTTCTGGGATCCGCGCTCGGACTGGTTCCCCTACATTGCGCCTGCCTGGAGTCGGACGGTGACGGACTATTGATTGCCGGAGCGTCGGGAGCGGGAAAGTCGACGCTTTCCGTGGCCCTTGCTGAGGAGGGATTCAACTATGTTTCGGATGACTGGACCTATCTATCCCAGCGCCGAGACAGGATCGTGGCCCATGGCACGTCGGCTCCGACCAAGCTTCTGCCTGATGCTGTGAAGTACTTTAAGAACCTGCAGGGGCATACTTTGCAGACGTCGATGAATGGTGAGTTGGTCTACGAGATAGATATTGCAGAGACATTTGGCGCCCAGGTGGAGCGAGAGTGCGAACCGCAGTGGCTGATCTTTTTGGAGAGGATGCAACGAACAGGGACGGAATTCACTCCAATGTCGCCCGCTCAAGCGCGAAGCTATGTCAATCGCAGCGTAGAAATGCTGCCCCCGCAATTGTTCGAAGCAGTTTCAATGCAGGAGGAAACGATTGCAAGCGTATCCTTGCTGCCTAGCTGGCTCTTTCGGTATGGGGGGACACCCCAATTCGCCGCGAAAGAACTCCGGAAGTTTGTCATCCATCGCAGGCAGGAGGTTTGCGTATGACAAACGAACAATGCCGGCGCCCTGATCTGCTTCGGCGATTTGTCCCCACGCCGTATGTCTTCAGCAAGCGCGATGGCACGGACCGGATTTGTATTGAGTCGAACGATCTGGAGGTTGCTCTGGGTATTTGGCGTTCCGCCATTATCGAGCGTCAAAGGAACCAAGGCGGTGCGTTTCTCTGCAAGTTGATTCGGGATAAGAACGCTCCCGTGGATGTTTCACAGATATTGATCGTCTCCGATGGGGCGCTTCGGGTCTTGTACCTGGGACGGGGAACGATTCTGATCCATGACCATAAGAGATCGGAGATTCTTGGATTCATCTCGCGCAACGTAAAAGTACCGGAGCTTGTTTTGTTGCTGATTCCGGCGTTGCTCGATCTGGAAAACGCTCGAGACTGGGATAGGCCAGCAGGATTTGCCGCTGCTCGACATGCTGCAGGCATCAAGGAGCAGCGATGAGCCTCATCGCTGCTCACACGCCGGTGCTTGCCAGAAGCGATGAGGCTTACGACGGCCATCCGCTGCTTGCAAGGCAAGAGTTCACTCACCGCCGTACCTTCTATCCGCTAGGTTTCGCAGTTGAGATCGAAACGAATTCAATTGAAATTCTCCTTGCAGCCTCCGAAAGCTGGGGAGAGCATGTTTGCGCGTCGATCGAACCTCCATTGAGTATCCGTCTTGGAGTAACACAGGCGGATTCAGCCGGCTGCCCGCCTGCACCGGTCCCTCGTTCGGATGGTCATCTTCTATCCATCGTCGCCGACGCGGCGAACTTCGCCGTCTGCGATCTACTAAAAGGCGTTGCGTTCGGCTGGGTTAGCGAAGCCACGGTTAAGAGCCGTCTCTACTTTCGCTATCACTTCCTTGAGGCCATCGCTCTGTCGCTGGTATCGACATCGCGGGCCACACCTTTGCATGCCGCATGTGTCAGCCTGGAAGGTCAAGGCGTTCTGTTTTGCGGGGCATCCGGCGCCGGCAAGTCCACTCTGGCCTACGCCTGTGCGCGAGCAGGATGGAGCTTTACCTCAGACGATGCCAGTTATCTGTTGTGGGAGAGCGAAGATCTAGACGTTCGCGGCAACTCGCATCAAGTGCGGTTTCGCCCATCGGCCAGGGAACTGTTCCCTGAGTTGCGAGGTAGAAGCCTGACGCCCCGCGCGGCGGGGAAGCCGTCCATTGAGGTCTTTACGAAGGAATTGCCCGGTATCGTCACCGCGAAGGACTCTCAGGTGCGCTATATTGTTCTGCTGAATCGCTGTAGTTCATTGCGAGCGGAACTTACACCGCTTACGCGAGATGAGATGTTGCCTCATCTTGGCGGTTCCTTATTCGCAGAGGAATGGACGCCGCAACCGCGCGCAACGATTCTGGAAAGGTTATGTGTCGCGAGTATGTACGAGCTTCGCTATTCGGATTTGGAAGATGCTATTGAGCTTTTAGAACGGCTTGTGCGGAAAGATCTTTGATAGCGATGAAGCACTCTCGAAGTTTGTCATTTATAGGCGGCATGAGGCATCCATGGCCTACCAGGTAGAACCGACGGAAGATAGCAGGGTCGAGATCGGACTCGAGGCCCTGGATATTTCAACTGGAATTGCCGTTCTGATCCCATGCCTCAACGAAGAGCTGACGATCGCCCAGGTAATTAATAGATTCCACACCGAATTACCCGGCGCGCGAATTTACGTCTTCGACAACAACTCGACAGACCGCACGGTGGAACGCGCTCGTGAGAACGGCGCCATCATTCTCCATGAGCCGCGCCAAGGCAAAGGGTTCGTTGTGCAGCGCATGTTTCGCGAAATTAACGCGGACATCTATGTCATGGTAGATGGGGATGGCACTTATCCCGCAGCGAATGTGCATGCGCTTTTAGAACCTGTCTTGAACAACGACGCTGACATGGTCATTGGCTCGCGATTGGACCCTGCCAGCCAGAGTCAGTTTGGGCTGATGAATCGACTGGGCAATTACTTTTTTCTGTTTTTGACGCGAGCACTTTTCGGCGTACGTATCAAGGACATCCTCTCCGGCTATCGAGTCTTTAACCGCAATATCGTCAAACAGCTTCCGCTTCTTTCATCGGGTTTTGAAATTGAGACCGAATTGACGATTAAAGCTCTCGAACGCGGTTACCGTGTGATCGAGCTTCCCGTTCATCTCTCGCATCGGCCCGAGGGAAGCCACTCGAAGATCCGTCACGTGCAAGACGGACTGCTGATTCTGAAAATGATCTTCTCCCTGGCTCGCGATTACAAGCCACTTACTGTGTTTGGAAGTATCGGCCTGCTGTTCCTCGCTGCTTCTCTTATTCCCGGAACGAACTTAGTTGGGGAGTTTCTGCGCACTGGCGCGATATCCCGAGTACCCTCAGTCATTCTGACCGCTGCCCTGGCTCTCTCCGGTCTGATTAGCGGCATGGTTGGCCTGGTCTTGCACACGATTGCCCGACGGTTTCAGGAACTCGATCTGCAAATGCGCGTGCTGGGAAGAAAACTGCCAGATGCAGATTGGGATAAAAGAAAGTAAATGAGGCGTTGTGTTTGCAGCGAAAACGAAAGTCTGACTAATTCTCATTTTCAATCAGGCGTGCGCGATACAAAGCAGGTAATCCAAACGCGCGGTCGCAGTCGCTCGCGAACAGGACCGCTTTGGAATCCAACTCCCACGCCGGCGAGGAGCTGTTGCAATTGCCGCCTGTCAGGCGTCTCTCTTGACCGCTTGAAAGATCGCGGAGCCATATTTGCGTCGTGCCATCCTGGGCCGACTCAAATGCCGTCCATCTTCCATCCGGGGAGGCAACGGGAACAGTTGAATCGGCAGGGACGGGCATTGCCAGTCGTGTGACTTTTTTTGTGGCCGGGTCGAACTGCATCATCGTAGAAATCCGATTCGCCACGAGTTCGAAGTAAACCGATTCGCCATCGGGCGCTAGCCTTGGATGAAGAGCGTGGCCCTCGAATGAGAGTTTTTCATTTTGGCCGCCGTGCAACCATTGAAGCACATACCGGTCTGGCCCCATCGATTGGTAAAAGATACCGGCCCGTGAAACTACCGGGAACGAGGAGAAATTTGCCGCGCTTTGTACACCGACCCGCTCGAAATGCCTCCCCGGCTCGTTTGCATAATCGATCATGTGCCGTCTGGCATCGGCGAAGGAGAGCAACGCAGTAATGGTCACCGTAGCAAGAACGAATCGCCGCGGCATCTGCCGCCAACATGGCCAGCCAACAACGAGAAACAATGCGAACAATGCCCACACTTTGGGGAACATCCAGGCTAGGTGCAAGGGCAATGTTAAGAACACATACGAAGCCACAAGAAAGATACTCTGCCCCGGTCCGGACTCGTCCAATAGCAAAATCAAAGGCAGCAGGAGAACGATGAAGGTGTAGGAGGCAGTGCTCGTCGAGAGGAGGAGCGCAGCGATCACAAGCCAGGCAAAATCATGCCTGTCCGTGGTTCGTTTCCTGGCGATGCCAAGGAATAGAAAAGCAATAATTGCCGATGAAATAAAACTTCGCAGAAAGAAAAAAAGCCATGGAGCTTGCCAAAGCGGATGCGGGTTCAGTTCCGGCTCCGCCATGAACGAGCGCCGCAAGAAGGTTGAAAACGTTGGATCTCCGGGATTGTAAGGATCAACCGATCCGCCTTCGAGAGAGCGAGGAAGAATCTGCGTGGCGTAGTAGTGGACGTCTGCCGGCCCGAACAACAGGATCGCCACTCCAGCGAGGAGGAGAAGGACGGCGCTCATCCCGATCAGAGTTTTCCATTGGCGTTTGATCGCGAAGTATGGCAAGAAGGGGCCACCGTACAGCTTCAGTCCGAAGGCTGCTCCAGCGACGCAGCCGCCCAGCAAGCGATCCTTGCGATGAAGAAAATAGAAAGACAGCGTAAGCATGAACAACAAGAAGACGTAGTACTGCCCAAATAGAAAGGTAGTTCGCAATGAAAAATAGCCGCAGAAGGCGAGAAGCCAGATCGTTTCGAAACGGAATCTTGTTACTCGCGACAGTAACCAGGCTGTGAGCGCAAGAAACACCATATTGGCTACAAGCCAAACCCGCTTTGCCGTCTGTGGCGGGAATCCGGTGAGCGGCACCATCGGGAGCATGGTCAGGGGAGTCTGCGGTGTGTAGGCGCCAAGCTGAGTTTCGTTGCCGGCATAGTTCATTTGCCGCGCAAACCATGTCCAGTCGTAATAGTCTCGCAACGGGCGATGTTGGCGCACCACGACCGCGGCTGTATAGTAATTCGGAAAATCAGTCTCGGCTCGCGTCCAACCTGCATGAAATGGGACGATCAGGAGAAACAGGAATGTCGCAATTGCCGCCAAGCGCAAGGTCAACTCAGAACGCAACCACTTCGTCAGCGAGCTTCCGGTTTCATGCAGAGATTTGTGGTTGGTAGATTTTTCGGCAAGCATAGGTGGATCTTGTGTTACCTCTTACCTCGTTCAAATGACAAGTATGTGCTCGCTGTGCTTTGCTGCGCAAGTTCCAAGATACCGGAGCTGTCTTCCACCGAGCAGCAGGTTGTTCTCCCCGAGGATATTTTCCGCAGTCTCGAAGAGAGGCTGCAAGGGTGCGCGAATCCAGCGTTGGTGACCTGCCACTTCCATGAGCTCCATGCCGGAGCGGAGATCGTCCGGCAAGCGTTCGTAAAGATGAGGAGATGCCATCTGCACTACGCCCGCGAGCAGGACCAGTTCGACGTCGATGAAGGTTATGTTCGAAAGGGCTCCGGCTGGAGTAGCGTGCCGGCTACGAACTGCGATCAGATCGGCCACGCCGAATTCTTCGATTCGTCCTTGCCCATCGTGCAGATGAAGGATATCCGCCGGAGCCGTGGTGACCATGTTGTAGATCGCGTTCTGATGTAAGCCCATTTCCGTATCAAGGTGACGAACCTCGTCGAGAAGGTCGCCATCTGCCGTGATCGGGGAGTCACTGCCAAGAGCTACTCGTTCGATGGAAGCGACCAGGTTGCGCGAAAGAGTCTTTGCGAAGAGGTATCGGTTCGATGTAGGGCAGATGACAAGTGAAGCGCCGCGCCGATTGATCAGAGCTATCTCGCTTGCCGTGCATGCCAGCCCATGGACGAGCACCGTGCGCTCATCGAGTACGCGCATTTCATCAAGGCGCGAGATTTCGCTTAGGCTCTCTTCATCCACGCCCTCAGACGCGTGGAGAATGAACGGTCGGTCTTTCGGCGCAGTCTGAAATTTCTCCGCCAGATGTGGGTCCAGCGCGAGCGAGTGGGACCAGCCGAAATGTGAGAGAACGCGTACAGGGAAATTGGGGAGAGTCAGGTCTGCGTACAGAGGATTGTGATGACAGACGGTTGTGACTCCGCAGAGCAGATTGCGAATGGCTCCCCACCATAACCGCGTCGTCTTAGGCACCTGCTTATACCGCTCGATGGTGTCGGCGTGGACCTGATGAATCTCCTCACCCCATTGTGGCGAGTTTCGATACGGTGGAGCGCTTTCGAGGCGGCCGAGTTTTGGAAACAATCCAAACTCAAGGTGGTCGTGCGCGTTGATTAAACCTGGTAGAAGAGCATAACCACTAAGGTCGAGTGACGGTGCTGATGCGTTCGTATTTTCGCGGATGGACGCGATGTGCCCGCCTTCAATCAGAAGGGTTCCATCTCTCCAGGTAGCGGGGCCAAGGCCTATGCGTACGTTGGTAAGCTGCAGCGCGCTGGCCTGGCGAGGAGCTGTAACCGGCAGGCTTCGTCTTGGTTTTTGCAACTTGAGAACATAAATTGCCGGTACACCGGCGAGTTCCTCAAACTCCATCAGCTTTCCCGCATCCTCGAAGACAGATCGCTCAGGCTCCTCGAATGACGGCTCAAGGAGAACTCGAAGCTCGAAGCCCTGGCGCTGAAACGCGGAGACGATCTCTTCGACAGAACGTGAGGGAACTGCGATCTCAAACTTCTCGCCTTCGACGCGAAAGCTTCGTGTCCAGCACCGCTTCGCCGCTGTGACGGGATGCATGTCGGAGAGAAGTACCCATCCTCCGGGTCGAAGAATGCGAGCGCACTCGCCTGCGAATCCATCCAGGTCGTTGAGATAGCTGAGAACAAATGAGGCCAGAACGAAGGTCTTGGAGGCATCTTCAGCGGGAAAAGTCGAGCACTCATTCAGTTCAAGCTTGGTCGTCGGATGAATCTTCGCTCGAGCGCGTTCCAGCATTCTCGGGGAGGAGTCGGTGCCTATGAGAGAGGCGGGATTCAGCTTCTCCAACCTCGTGAGCCAGCGCCCGGTCCCGCAGCCAATATCCAATAAATCTCCGCCACTCAAAGGAGGTAGTAACGGCATTGTGCTTCGTTCTTCCAGCATCAGCAGGGGATTAGATTGTGTATCGTACACCTGCGCCCAGAGATCGAAGACGTGACGTTCCGGTTGAGCCGGAGAGTCCATCGCCTCAGACCGAGTCTTCACAGGCTCTCTCTCTTGGGTTTGCGCAGAGCGATGAACTGATTGGCGAGTTGAAGCTCGAAAGGAAAACTATAGATGTGCAGGGCATAGCGCCAAGCGCTGAGTGTTCGCAGGAATATCCGGCTCCAGCGCGGGGCAGTAATGTCCTGAACCGTGGGCCAACGCGAGCCAACAACAATCTCGAAGTTGTCGATGAGCTTTTTGGTCCGGCGTTTGAGCCAGGGCGCGTTGGTATCGATGCGCAGGGTAAAGTCCATCCACTCTTTTTTGGCCCATCCTGCCGGCGAATCGGGGAATGGAACGTCGACCTTGCCGTACATCTCACCGCCCGCCTTGTGAGTCTGAGGCGTGGGGGTGTAGTGCTGGATGATGATCTCGGAGTCAGGGTTGATGCGTTTGATCTTGCGAATGAATCGCAGTGTCTCGCGCGTGTCGCGGTCAGGATCGTTGGGATTGCCGATGACAAAAGAGAATTCGGGAATGATGCCGAATTTGCGGGTTCGCCGGGCGATTTCGAGAGTCTGTTTTGTGGTGATGCCCTTCTGCATCTCCTCAAGTACCCAATCGGAGCCGGACTCGGCGCCGAAGAAGATCATTGCGCATCCGGCGCGCTTGATGGCGGCATAGGTTTCATCCGAGTATCGCGACATGATGTCGATGCGCGCCTCGCACCACCAACGAAGGTTCAAGGGAGCCATGCGATCGCATAGCTCGCGCGCATGATCTTCGCGCAGGAAGAAGTTCATATCGTAGAACTGAACCGAATCCGCTCCGTAACGTTCCACAAGGTGGGTAAGAATGGCGACCGTACGCTCAGGCGACTCCATCTTTTCCTTGTTGCCGTAAGCTGCATGGACGCCGCAAAAACTGCAGTTGAACGGGCAGCCTATGCTTGCTTGATGAACGGCCGTGCGTTTACCAAAGAAGGATGGACGCAGGTATTTTTCCACGGGGAGGCGGTGAAATGGAGACCATGGAAATTCATCCGGGCCCTTCATCTGCCGCTCTCCATTGTCTCGATGGAGTCCGAACATGTCCTTGTACAAAAGGCCTGGTATGGAGTCGAGAGAGCGTTTGCCACGAAGCGCATCGAGAAGCTCAAGGAGAGTATCTTCTCCCTGGCCGCGAACGACGTAGTCCACATAACGCGCGTTAAGAGCAGCGTCTGGATAAATTGACGGGAAGTAGCCGCCCCAACAGATTGGAATCTCAGGATGAAGACGACGGACCTCGCGAGAGGTCTCCATGGCTGCGACCATCTGCGGGCCTGGCATTACCGAGATTCCCAGAAGTTCAATCTTATGCTGGGCGATGAGCTGCAGGATATGCGCCGTCGGATCGGTATCGAGATTTCCATCGACGATCTCGTAATCCTCTCTTCCTTCGAGCGCCGCGGCGAGCGAGAGGATAGCAAGGGGCAGTCTTCGGTTTTTAGGTCGTGTAGCGCGGGGATGATAGAGGATAATCATGCGTTGACTCTTGCCTTGTAGATGCGGAATTCTGATGGGCGGCGACGGCCTTTGAGCTTTGCGAGAAATGGCCTGAGAGACCACCGAAATCCGTAGAAGGGTTTGATCGATTTTAATTCAAGGTTGAATTCGTCTTCTAAGCGTTGCAGGCGATCCGGAGTGAGATATTCGAGGCAGGCGATTGAATCGGACGGAAAGCCGTATGTTGCCGTAAACCACTTGTGCTTCTCTTCTACCATCGCCCGGCCGCTTTCTTCTTTTGCGTACCAAGGCGTATCCGCAATCACGACGGCGCCGCCGGGGCATGTACAGCGAAGAGCCTCCGCGAAGGCGCGCCGGTAGTCCTCTGAGTAATGGAACGACGCGTTGAAGATCACAAGGTCGAACGCTGATGATGAGAATGGCAGCCTGTCGAGCGCTGCCTGAACGCGTGGGAATAACGGCTGAATGTGCGAGCTGAAGTGAAGGGCAGCTCCTAGGCCATCCTGATCGTTCGTTAGTAGATCGACTGCGATGGGGAGATGTCCAAGAAGCGCCAATCTGTAGCTCAACCAACCATTGCCTGCACCCACGTCGAGGATTCGGAGAGGCCGCTCGAAACTTTTGGCCAGCGGAGCAAGAATGTCCCGCTCCATTGTGCGGAAGGTACGTGCCCGTATCGCCCACTGATCGCTGCTGCGGCCGGAGATATCTTTGTACGGCAGGTTGAGATAGTACTCCGAGTCGGTGCTTCCGCGTCCTTCCGCCGCACGGATAAACTCGTACTCCGTAATAAAGCGACGGAAATGATCGGTCTGCTCCGGTGACAGAGAGAGCCAGATGCCGTTCTGATATTGCGTAATAGCAGTACAACCAGGACACACACGCTTGCCGGACCCTGTTCGAGTTGCAGGGGGCATATCCGAGAGCGATGATCCGCATTGGCAGCACAAGAGCATGGCCTTATGTTCTGCCTGCGATTCCTCGCCTTCACGGGTTGCTTCCTTTTGCGCCGTAATCATCTGGCCACCTTTTCTATGCGGGCCGCGGTATGATCGCTCGCTACACGAAGGGTGGCTGCGGTACGAGCATTTGCTTCAGGCGAGATTTTACAGGCTCGTGGATGATAGAGGATGATCATGAACCCATCTTTTCAAAATGAAGCAGCATGTGATCGCCAATGACGCGAAAGATTGGGAGATTGCAGAGCGCCCGGTCAATTCGGGAGAGAAGGCCGATAAACTTCGGATGTTTTCGTGCCCAAGGTTCCAGATACGACGGTGGAACCATGATCCCAATGCCAGTGCAGGAGCGTAGCGCAAAAGGTCCAAAGAGTACGCGAAGGCTGCGAAGAGTTGGGTACTGCACATGGATGGTGTAATCGTTGAAGCGTGCGGTTGCGTGTCCACCGCAGCGGCGAAAGGCCTTGCGGAAATTTCCGTGCAGCGAATACCAGAAGATCTCCCAGAGGCAGATGCGAGTGGAGAGACAGAGGAGCAGCGGCGCGCCGGGTTTAACCCGGGCGGAAAGCTCTTCGACGACAGCGGCAAGGTCAGGCACGCAGTTGAGGCCGGAAAAATTGGAGAAGACGCCATCGAAGAGCGGCGCATCGTTCAGCTCAGGCAGGTTCTCTGTCGGCAGCAGTTCGAAGCGAATGGGGGAGCGGGGCGCCTCGAGTTCACGCCGTCTTCGGGCCTGCAGCACCATCTGTTTGGAGGCATCGAGTGCTGTAACAGAGATTTCGTGACGCGCAAAAAAAAGCGCATCCTCGCCGGTGCCGCAGTTGAGCTCGAGTATGTGTTGGCCGGCAGAAAATGCAGTGATGGCCTTCTGCCAAACGGCGTCGCGTTGGGCACGGCCAACGACTGAGCGGGTGAAGTGGTCGTCATACTGTTCGGCCACGCTGTCAAAAGCGAGACTGGTCTGATTCGGGATGGCGGTAGTGGTCATGCTTCCACCTCGGCGTGCGTGGAAAGCAAGTTGGCCCGGTGTTTCCGTACTTCGCTGCGAAGGTCCGCGAGGACTTTGGAATCGGAGGCAGGATTATCCTCGAGTCGCGCAAGCTCAACCTGGTTGCGTAGAAGCTTGTCTGCATGGGCGTAGAACTGCCGCGAATGACGGTCTTTTATCTTTAGATCACGATCGGACGTTTGGCTCCATGGCTGCAACTGCACCAGTCGATCCTTCACTTCGTTGTAGTAAGGCGTCCCTTTGACGGGATACGAAACGGTGGTAAAGAATATGTCCGGTTTGGTTGTGCTGACGTGTTGGATGGTGGCCTCAATGTCCTCCATCTCTTCGCCCTCATAACCCCACATGAGAAACATGCCGCTCTCAATGCCGCGTTCACGGCACAGGTTGACGCTGTTCTGTACTTGATCGAGTTTGATGCCACGATCCATCGCCTTGAGGATGCGCGGCGAACCGCTCTCCGAGCCGATCCAAACGCGAAAGCAGCCCAGTTCAGCAAGCAGATCGAGCATCTCGGGATTAAGGCGATCGGCGCGTGAGATGCATTCAAAGGGGATGCGCAGGCTCCGGCGCTTCATCTCGGCGGCATAGTCGCGTAGCCAGTGGTGGTTGATGGTGAAGACGTCGTCGGAGACCCAAACCATCTCCGGCGAATATTCGTGCAGCAACCACTCTACTTCATCGACGACGAGCAGCGGATTGCGGCGTCTGTGCGTCTGGCCGTAGACGGTATTGCTGCACCAGCGGCACCTGAAAGGACAGCCGCGTGCGGTAATGAAGTTGATCGAACCAGTGCCGTGCGCGTCACGCCACGACTTTATGTAACGGTGGATGTCGATGGCATCGCGCGCCGGCCAGGGCTGAGCGTCGAGATTCGCTATGTGAGTTCGTGGTGGGGACTGGTGCAGGTTGCGGTTGCTATCGAGCCATAGAAGCCCGTTGATCTTTGCCACGGAATCACGGGTGCCGCTGCGTAGCACAGTCAGGAGCTCTTCCATTGTCAACTCGCCTTCGCCGGAGATGACAAAATCCGCGCCGGATTGCAGATATTCCAGTGCGTAAGAGCCGGATTCAGGGCCGCCCACGACCGTGGTCCATCCGGCCTCGCGCGCGACGCTAATGATTTCGACGACATTGCTGCGTGTCATCAAATTTGTGTAGACACCAAGCACAGAGGGTTTTTCCGTTCGAAGGTGCTTGAAGAGAAGTTCGCGGTTGGAGAAGGTTGTGTCGAAGACCTCAACATCAAAGCCTTTTTTGCGCAGGTGGGAACAGAGATAGAGGATTCCGAGTGGAGCGTAGAGCTTCATGATCTGAAGCTCTTTGGGATCTTCGCCAACAAAGTAACCGTGGGTAAGGAGCAGATCCGGCATCAGAATCTCCTGGTCCCTGCTGCGAGGTCTTCGCTCGTGGAGTAGCAACATGAACACGGAAGCGGATGCTCGTGTCGCAAGCCGGGTTTGGTTCTCTGGAGAGAGTTTCGTGAACGCCGCTCCAAATTCAGCATGCCGCCTCTACCGGAATCTCGTTCGGCTCCAGACGCTTCGCGTCCACCACCGGTTTGAAGCCGGGCGTTTTTGTCTTTAGTTTGTCGTTCAGCCAGAGTTCGACGGGAAAGCGATATGCGCCGTAGTCAAGACGCAGCCGCGCTGGAAATGAGATGCATTTTTGCGCCAGTCGAGTGAAGCGAGTGCGCTTGTCTGCCGTGATAGGAATGCGATCAAAGGCAATGCGCAGGTAGTCCCGCATCACCTGGAGTTGCTTATGATCTTCGCCGTTGAGCCATGGAAGCTTCGTGTATCGCGGAAAAAAGTCGGCCCAACCTTCAAACGTGTCCGGAGTAACGATGCCCAGGTCGGCGACCTTATCCATGATGGGAGCGCCGGGATAGGGTGTGAAGATGTTCGTCCAGAACTCGGCGCCGGGAAACTTCCGGCAGACATCCATGATGAAGCGAATGGTTTCCTTCCGTTCTTTCTCGCCCTCGCCGGGAAAGGCAAAGATGATGTTGAACGAGGGGCGAATTCCTGCCTGGACGCAGCGGGCCGCACTTTCGTAAATTGTTCCGAAGTCTTGAAAGTTCTTGTTCATCGCTTTCAGAACTTTGGGTGAACCCGACTCTGCGCCCTGGCATATTTGATGAAGACCACTGCGATGTAAGAGCTTCAGGTCCTCCAGGGAGAGGCGTGCGCTGAGATTAGTGGTTGCCTGGATGCTCCACTTGAAGTGTGAATTTTCACGGACCAGGCCTTCAGCGATGGCGCGCGCCCGATCAAGGTCAACGAGGAAGTTGTCGTCCACGATCCACAACATCTCCAGGTTGTATCTACGGCTGAGGTCAACGGTCTCTTCGACAAACTGTTCAGCGGGGAGCGCATTCCATTTGCGTCCGTAGACGCCTGCATTCGTACAGTAGCCGCAGTTGTAGGGGCAGGCGAGGCTGGAGGTATACATGGCCCACCGTTTGCCGCAGACACGCTCGTATGCGTCGAAGTCGGCCAGATGGTAGGCCTTCGGTGGCATGTCCACAAGCGGCTTCAGAGGGCGCTCGGGCGTGAAAATGATTTTGTTGTCGCGCTTGAAACCAATGCCGGCAATCAGATCGGGCGCTGAGCCGGAACGGATGTGATCGACGAGTTCAAGCAGAGAATCTTCACCTTGTCTGCGAACGACGTAGTCAATATACGGAGCTTCCAGCGTCTGTTTCGGAAGCAGCGATGGGTGCCAGCCGCCGAGGATGATAGGGAAGTCTGGATTCCACTCCTTGATAGCGCGGGCAATTTCGACCGTCTCCCGGATCATTGGGCCGGTGACCAGCGAGATGCCGAGGCAGAGCGCGTCGCGGCATTCTGCCAGTACGCGTTTCTTATAGTCCGGCGTGATCGTCGAATCAATAAGAACGACCTGGTATCCGGCGCGGATAAGAGGTGTCGCAACAGCCAAAATACCGAGTGGAGCCGTTGCATCCGAACTCGCAAAGGACGGAAAGAAGAACACTACTTTTTTTGAAGAGCAACTAGATTTCGGCATTGGCTGTTTTCATCACCCTCTTCTGTGACAATATATTCCACTGCGTTTCCGGGTTGTGTCAGCGTATTGTCCCGATGTTGTCACCAATTTGTTGGGAGGAACATTCTAACCGTGCCCCCGTAATTTTGTCGTGGTTACGTATAGAAGACTCATAACAGGTCTCGCCTCATTGGGGTGGAGACCTTCAGGCAATCATGAAGCACTCGGGTATATGAGACATTCACATTCTAGTGAACGCTGTTTTGGGCAGTATTCTCCGAGCATTATGTCTTTTCGGTGTTTGAACGAACTGCAGATTTTCGATAGAGTGAATATCGCAGGAGATGGGTTATGTCGCAGACTGGTGTCGAAGACGCAGGTTTGAAAACAGGGATTTTTGACTCCAACAATCCTGGCTTCCGCGCAGATTTTGACGAGAAGCCTTTTAAATTCGAGCACAGTCTTACTTCGAATCATCCACTGTTTTCGCGGGAACGCCTTCGCCGTCTACTCTCTAATCCTGCGACGAAGGATGGCGTCTACTATAACGCGGGTGAAATTCGAGTCGACCAGCGCTGGGATGCTGTTCCCCGGCGGACAAAGCCAGTCGAAGAGATATTCGATTCGGTAGATGATGCAGGAGCCTGGATACTTTTGCGCGGGGTCAATAAGGATCCTGAGTACAATTTTCTCCTGGAAGAAGCTCTGTCGGAAGTCAAAAGGCTGAGTGGCCGGGCAATTGACGAAGACAAGAAAACCCAGGAAGCAGACATCTACATTACTTCGCCGAGGCGCGTGACTATGTACCATGTCGATCCGATCTGCAATTTTCTGATGCAAGTCAGTGGCGAAAAGCAGATCCATATCTTTGATCGCAACGACCGCGAAGTGATGTCGGAGGAGGAACTGGAACGATTCTGGATTGATCACGATCACACAGTGAAATATCGACCAGAATTAGAGAATCGTGCCGAAGTATTTACACTGCAACCCGGAACGGGTGTTCATGTGCCGGTAACCTGCCCGCACTGGCTAAAAAATGGGAATAACATTTCGATTTCGCTCAGTATCAACTACCAATTCAAAGATGCTCGACGCAAAAATGTTTACCAGGCCAACTATTACTTACGGAAGATGGGGCTGAAGCCGAAGCCTCTGGGCAGTTCTGAGCTTTTGGATTCCATGAAGGCATCTGCTATTACTGCGGGCCGAACGGCAGAGGCAAAGCTCCTTAGTTGGAAAACGAAGGGAGCATCTCGATAAAGCGACCCCGAGTCCTATTCCACTGTAAATAGATGCTAGCCGGGCTCAATGCAGTTTCGTTGCGTTCTTGATCGAATTCAACGCGAACCTAAAATCTCCATGATGCGGCAATAGTGTTGACGTGCCTCTGTAGGGAGAGCATTTGAGTGACCTTTGAGGCCGCGCCTCACACTCTGAATAGCAGTATAGGCGCTGGCTTTGGCGCGATCAGCAAGAGGATGTTTACCCGGAGACGCAGGGACGAGTCCAGCACGGCGGAGATAGTAATTAGCCTTGAATAGATTTTCCCACGTGTATTCATGAAATTGAAAATTGATGCTTAAGCTGACAGAGACGTTGTCTCCGTTCTGCAGCCAGTGCGGTGTATTTACAGGACTGTGCACACCGATGCCTGGTCGCAGATGGTAAATCATGGCACGCGATTCATACTGTGGTTTGTAGACGGCGGAAAGATTGTTTACCACCCAGTACCGTTCGAGCTCGTCGTCGGGAAGTACATCTTTGTCAGAACGATCAAAAAAATGAATGTCTTTATCGCCATGGATCTGAAGTAACCAGGAGCATTCGCGGTCGATGTGATATTTGGTGACTCGATTAGGCGAAGTAACGAAGAGGATCGCTTCAAACCACTTAATCTTCTTAACAATCTCCCTGCCGGTAAGTTCTAAAATATCGCAGATGCAGTTCTCGAAGACCTCGCGATAGCCAGGTTCACGCTCAATGTGCTTCAGGATGATCCATGTATTTCCTTTTTCAATTTCCTTTACCAGTTCGCCGATATGGTTCTTTGGCTGTGCGTGGAGGATTGGCTGGGTATTCGGGTCATCTTTTCCCTGATCGATATAGAGGTCGCCCTTCGGGCGATGCGGATTCTCCCGAGCGGCAACACGTTCCGCAAGTTGAGCGATGGCTGGAAGTTGAAAAAGGTGATTATTCGCCAGCGCGTGCTGAACTTCATGTGGCACGCGGTTGAAGCTCTGTCTAAAGATTTCAGGGCTGCAACTGACGATATGTTCTGGCTCTACCAACATGGCATCTTCTTTCTCAGATGGCTCACAGCTAGATCGGCTCCTGCCGATTGTCCGTGTCAAGCTAGATATTTCGGCGAAACGCAGAGGGGCTGACTTCTACCTCAGAAATATGATCTACCTTTTCATTACCGGTTGTCACTAGCCACAGCTTTACACCATGAGATTTTGACAATCTTGTGACAAGAAACCTGTTCCGGTTAGAAGCAAGTGTCGCTGTACCCTTACTTTCATACCATTGGGACACCATCACTCTTCAGCGTAAACTTGGTCCAACTATGTCTTTCCCCTTCGGCTCACTTGGCTCCGCCCCGAGGCCAAAGTACAAAATATTGCCCGACATCTGGAAGCGCATCAAGCCGCTCCGCTGGCCTCTCTTTGGCAGTCTCCTGCTGATGATCGTTAACCGTCTCTGCAACTTCGCCCTGCCAGTCTCTTCCCGTTATCTGATTAATAACGTGATGTATCGACATCAGACCAATCAGTTGCCTCTGATCATCGGCGCCATTGCCGGTGCGACCTTAATCCAGGCCATTACCACCTACATCTTAGATCGGTATCTTGCCGTTACCGGCCAGCGGCTCATCACAGAGTTACGCATGGAGGTCCAACAGCACATAGGTCGCTTGCCTGTCTCTTTTTACGATAAGAACCGGACTGGCGCGCTCGTTGCTCGCATCATGACCGATGTAGAAGGGGTCCGCAACCTAGTTGGCAACGGCTTTTTGGATCTTGCCGGTGGAATTCTCACCGGGACAATTGCGCTCGTCATCCTCATTCACATCAGCGCCCTCATGACGGCCCTTGCCGTTTGTATAGTGATTGCCTTCGGCGTGTTTTTGAAGAAGGCGTTTGGGATCACGCGACCCCTCTTTCGCGAGCGCTCCAGAATCAACGCCGAGATCTCGGGGCGCCTCACCGAATCGCTCAGCGGCGTTCGTGTTGTGAAGGGGTACCACGCCGAAGAGCGCGAAGCTCGCGTCTTTGCTGAAGGCGCCGATCGGCTTCTTCAGAACATCACCAAATCGATCACCGCTCAATCCTTTATGTCGTTCTGTTTCACGATCGTCCTTGGAGTTGTCGGCGCAGTGGTAATGTACTTCGGTGCAAGAGAGGTTGCGGCGCATCGTCTCGACGTCGGCGGCTATGTGGAATTCATTATGTTGCTCGCCTTCATGGTTGCGCCTATCGCTTTGTTGGTTAGCGTCGGAACCCAGCTTACAGAGGCATTTGCCGGTCTTGATCGCGCCTTGGAGATTCTCAACGAGCCCGAGGAAGACCGAGAACCGGCTCGAACCCAGATCGTTGAACCGATCCAGGGCGATGTCGCATTCGATAATGTCACCTTCGCGTATGTGCCTGATAAACCTGTCCTGCATGGCATCAGCTTTGAAGCCAAAGCAGGCACTGTCACCGCTCTAGTTGGTTCCTCCGGCTCCGGTAAATCAACCATCATCTCACTCATTTGCGGCTTTCACACCGCAGATGGGGGACGCGTCCTATTCGATGGTGTTGATCTGAGCACCATTCGTCTCAGCAGCTTTCGTCAACAACTGGGAGTTGTCCTGCAGGAGACCTTTCTCTTCGACGGAACGATTCGCGAGAACATTCTTTTCAGCCGCCCTCAAGCTACTGAAGAGCAACTCATAAAAGCCTGCCGCGTCGCTTGCGTCGATGAGTTCGCCGAGTGCTTTCCTGAGAAATACGAAACGGTTGTCGGCGAACGCGGTGTCAAGCTCTCCGGCGGCCAGCGCCAGCGGATATCTATCGCGCGCGCCATCCTAGCCGATCCACGCATCCTCATTCTCGACGAGGCCACCAGTTCACTGGACTCCGAGTCCGAAGCCATGATTCAGCACGGCCTAAATTACCTCATGCAGGGCCGCACTACCTTCGTCATCGCCCACCGCCTCTCCACCATCCGCCGCGCCGATCAGATCCTCGTCATCGAGCGGGGAAGGATTGTCGAACACGGCACTCATGACTTCCTCTATCAGCTCCAGAACCGTTATTACGATCTTTACACGCGTCAGTACGGCCTCGAAACCAACCTCTTCCTGGCTCCCGGTGAAGGCGACAAGATCGTCTAAGATTGTCTTCACGAGTTTGGCTGAGACGCAACCAAACGACATGGTGCGAATTCGGGGGACTTGGAATTGGAGAGCAGGGAACCGGGAAATTGATATCCGGGCAACTCGAACCAGTTGCTCAATCACGAATTTAAGTGACAGCAAATACGGTGGAAAAGAAGCTGAAGTTTCTGAGAGAGTCAGGCTAAAAAATGGTTCGATCTCAATCTGACAATCTATTGACAGACATCAGACGATCCGTTGACACACGCGCTGTGTCTGCAGGATAGGTTTGAAATTATTATGCGTTCCATACCGAATCTAAGATATTGCGCACTCCCGCAACAAATCGCAGCGATGGTGCTTTCGCTTGTCGTGCTCTGCTTTGTACCAGGTTTAGCGGCTCAGGATGTCCCACTGATCTCTGGAGGAGTTGGCTTCCTGACAAACACGAGTGCCGGTAGTACTTCCTACCAGACGGTGGCCGTTCCTGTGCTCGCAGCTCCGATAGGTGAGCACCTGCTTGTTGAAGCTCGCGGAAATCTGTTGGAGAGCTTTTCCCCTGCTGGCAACGGCCAAGGCTACAATACTTCACATTTTCTGTCGTGGTCTTATGTGCAGGCGGACTACATCGCCACGTCGCACCTTACCTTGGTAGGAGGAGATTTTCTAATCCCCTTTGGCACGTATAATGAGAGGCTTCTTCCGATCTGGATAGGCAATCTGCAGGATGCCCCGCTGATCTTTCCCCTTGGCACAGGGGACTCTACAGGTTTAGGCGGCGAGGTAAGAGGAAACGCGTACTCAAACGGCAACGTTTCGATCAGCTATGCAGCCTACGTTTCGGCGGGCAGCACGAATAAGCAGTTTTCGGCTGAGCGTTCGGCGGGTGGACAGGGGAGTGTCTACTTCCCAAAGGCGAGGCTTGAGGTTGGAGCGTCCTATGGGCGGATACGAGAAGGTAATCAGTCGAATGCTGTTGGAATGCACGTGTGGTGGGAACCAGCGAAGATTCCACTGAAAATTCGCTCGGAGTATGCGCATGGACCCCACTCACAAGGTTACTGGATAGAGACAGATTACAGGCTATCGCAGTTTCATGGCGCTGAGAGTCTGATCGGCAGGCTTGAGCCCCTGTTCCGCTTGCAACAGACGTTTAGAAATAGTCCCGATTCTACTGATGGTTTGCCGTCGGCGGATACACAGAGAACTGACTTCGGACTGGACTACCATTTGCCGCATGAGGTGAGAATCAACACAAGCTACGAGCGGCAGTTTTCTTCGACTGGCAATTTCAACATATGGGAGACCGGCATAGTGTATCGCTTTCTCTTTCCGGCGTGGAGGAGTAAATGAAAAATACCTTGAAACGTATCTATATTGGTCTTTTATTGCTGGGCTCGATACCTGTGCTTTCACAAACAGGAAGTCCCAAACCGACGCCGTCAGATGGACAGCAACAGACGAAAAACAAAGCAGTGCATGTGATCCAGGAAAAGGATGGTCAGCAAGTGTTCGAGGAGAATTGCTCCCGGTGTCACAACACGCCACCTGGTTTTTCTCCGAGTATCAATAAGGCAGTTACTCAGCATATGCGCGTGCGCGCAGGACTTAGTCAAGAAGACGCGCAAGCTTTTTTGCGTTTCCTTAACCCATAAGCTTAACGAGTCGTTCTACTAGGTGATATGTCTGTGGTGAAATTTAAGCACCTTCGCCATCCTCTCCAAACAGCAAATGCTGCCAAGGCCATGTTCGGGGCGCGTTTAAGTATGTGGAAATTTGCCGCTTATGGCGCGCACCGCTTTAGAGGCGATGCGCGTTATGATCTGCAAAACGTTACGAATGGGTTCGCATCTCGCATCGAGGAAACAAGCGATGATGCGAGCTTATTGGAGAGAATATGTACTGCCTACATCAAGGCCGTAAAACAGCAGCAATTTGCGCCCGTCGCATACAAGGCTACAGATTGGTGGCAGGAGGTGCGGAAACGAAGCCTTGGACCCGTAACGCAGGCCCTCCTCACACGAGATATTGATGCTTTACGAAGAATGTATCGGAACTTCTTCCGCGATCCCTGCTCCGCTGGTTTGCTAGGCGCACCCTATGGTATGTCGAAAGCTTATTTCGGCGGAAATATCAAAGATATTTATCGCCACTTCTATCTAAGTCATGTTTTATTTCGCTTTGACTATTGGAAGGCACAGACTGACGGCCATTTCGCGCTTCATGATCTGGCAGGCCCGGGAATTGGAAACCCATTCGGCGTGCTGATTGACGGAACACATATAAGCGTGGGTTCTGAGTATGCACACTACTGTGCGCATAGGGTAGATTCCTTCCTTGATTCTGGCGCGGCCACCGTTGCCGAAATTGGAGGCGGATTTGGCGGAATGGCTTACTATTTGCTGCGCGATCGAGCGGGGGTGAAGTATCTCGATTTCGATATTCCAGAGAGCATCGCGCTAGCATCGTATTACTTATTAAAAGCATTTCCGCACTTGACGTTTCTGCTCTATGGCGAAGAGGACCTGACGAATGAAGCGATCGCCAGAGCGGATGTGGTGCTAATGCCAGTATTCGAATTGGCAACGATGCCCTCTCAACGCGTTGACATTACCTTTAGCTCCCATGCGATGTCGGATATTTCTTCCGAAGCGATGGTGGAGTATCTGAACAATATTGATCGGACGACCCGCGGATGTCTCTTATACATTGGCCATAGCCGAGCTAGTGAATCGATCTCAGCTCTGGTAAGCCAGAGATATGACTCGTTTGAGTTGGCGGAGACGCGCTCGTCGGGCTGGCGCAGTCACAAGGTCTCCGGCGCGGGGGTGGGTGGCGCAGCCGGCCTCGCAGCTTCGACCATGCTTGAGCAATGCTATAGACGGACGGCTCTCTCGCAGGATAAGCCAGCGAAGGTTGCCAGTATGCGAGGCCATGGGCTTTGATAATATTGCGATTTTCTTACAACGCTCTGTGGAGAATAGCCATATGTCGGTACTTAGACGATGTCATAGAGTGATCCAAAGAGTTTTGTTCGGTGACACTCTACTTCCACAGGCATTCACCATTGGATTAGCGGATCCACAGGCAGAGATCACCGTGTGGCTGCACGGAATGGGCACACCCCTTGATGTGACTCGGCGTCATTCTATGGCATGCACTGATCCATTTACTGTCTGTATCGCCTTCGATGAGGGACAAGGCCCCAGAGAGAAAGAACATCACCGCTTATCCTTGAAGTTTTGTGAGCGCGACGGACAGAAGCGAGTCCTTGGAGAAATCAATCTTAACCCTAAATCGGCTACAAGCATTCCGGCGCAGGGAGCAGAACTGATCCTGTTTGAGGCTAGAAGCTCAAAGAATTATTGTTTGCCAAGAATACACATTTTGACCCACTACCTGCGGCATCTATTCCTGCTTTTTCTAAAATTTGATATCGCTGGAATCAAGATGACTTTTCTGGAAAGACGCGCGGTGATGGTGATGTTCATTCGCCCGCATCCTGTAGTGTTATTGAGCCTTTCCGGTGAAGCCGGCGGGAATATCTTTCCAATGAATATTATGGGCGAGCTGGATAATGGATATTTTGCGTTCGCATTGAAGGACTCAAGGTTGGCTGCGCATCTTGTCGAACGTACTAGCCGCGTCGCACTCAGTAACATTCCGCTAGCACAAACCTCGCTGGCCTACCAACTAGGCGCTAATCATCGCAAACAAACCATCGATTGGGAGAAACTTCCGTTTGCAACGAGAAAGTCTATCGCGTTTCAAATTCCGGTTCCTGTTTTTGCACCGAGGGTGAGGGAGATGGAGATTGAAACGGTCAGTAAACTCGGAAGCCATACATTTTTCGTTGCACGGATCATTCATGACGAGGGTTTCGCGGGAAGTGTGGGTCTGTGCATCGTTCATGGGTTCTATCAGGCTTGGAGGCTCAGAGGAAGCCGCGCCGAGTTGGAAGCTGCTCTCGCGGAGGACTTGCTTAACAAAAGGGGTATTCATGATCCATTGCCTCTTTAGAGTATTGATGCAAGATCAGGGGCAAGCTCTGGGGGAATGGTTGCATGTCAATAGCTAGACGAAGCCGTAAAGTGCTCCAGAAAGTTGTGTTCGGAGATACTTTTCTTCCACAGGAATTCTTTATCGGTTTACCCGATCCGCAGACGGAGATCACAGTGTGGCTGCATGGATTGGGTTCTCGCCGTCCTGTTGATGTGACATGCCGTCATCTGATGGCATGTGCCGCGCCTTTGACTATGTGTATCGCATTCGACAAAGGAAACGAACCGAGCGAGAAGGATATCAATGGCTTGACGCTGAAGTATTGCGAGCGCGATGGGCAGAAGCGAGTGTTAGGGGAGATTGACCTCAAGCCGATCACAAGCATTGCAGAGAATGGTTTGAACCTCATTCTTTTTAGAGCTCGAAGTACAGCAAACTATTGTCTGCCGAAGACTCGGCTTTGGATTCATTATTTGTTTCACGCGTACTCGCGATGGCGAAAAGTTGATACTTCCGGTATGAAGATGTCTTTTCTGGAAAGGCGTGCGGCAATGGTGATGTTCATTCGTCCGCATCCTGTATCGCTGGTAAGTCTCGCCGACGAGACTGGCGGAAATATCTTCCCAATGAATCTAATGGGCGATCTCGGCGAGACATGCTTCGCTTTTGCGCTGAAGGACTCAAGACGGGCAGCACATCTGGTACAGCGTACTCGTCGCATTGCGCTGAGTAGCGTCCCGCTATCGCAGGCGCCATTGGCTTATCAACTCGCCATCAACCATACCAAGGAGCGCATTGAGTGGGATCAACTTCCTTTTGCAACGAAGTTATCGACCATGTTTCGTATCCCGATTCCTGTTTTCGCACAAAGAGTCAGGGAGATGGAAGTTACTAAAGTCCTTAATATCGGAAGCCACGTATTTTTTTTGGCGCGGATCGTCCACGACGAGACCTTTACCAACGACCTGGGACTGAGTGCAATTCATGGGTTTTATCAGGCGTGGCGGCTCAATGGACGTAGGACTGAGTTAGAGGTCTCACGTGCGGAAGACTCAATCTACAAGAGTGGCTCCAGAGCGGAATCACAGCAATAGGGATGGCCCGTTGACCTGACGCCTTTTCTAAACCAAATCCCGCTCCAAAGAAACCACTAAGGACGCAGGATAACGAAAGCCCGATCCGCCCTGCCATTCGACAGGTTCGGACAGGTTCACCCGAACAAATCGTTCGAGCAGAGGACGGCTAATCATAACCGCAGTCATGCGGATCAAACTCGCCCCTATGCATGAGTGTGGTCCGGCCCCCAAGGTCAACTGTCCTGTTCCACCACGCGTCAAGTCCACCTGGTCAGGGTTGGAAAAACGTTCCGGGTCCCGATTCGCCGCGATGATTCTTAATACGATCCGGTCTCCTTTGCGGATATGAGACCCACCAAGAACGATATCTTCGGACGCTTTTCTGAAGAGGATACGTGGGAGCCCGGCATAGCGAAGCAGCTCCTCGATAGCCTGCTCCGTCAAGCCAGGCTCCTGGTGCAGCATCCCCCACTCTTGCGGGTGCTGCAGCAACGCAAACCAGGCGTTCGCCAATAGCCGAGGCATAGTATGCGCGAGCGCGACAAATCCGGAATGGCGTAGAAACTCAGGCTCCCGGTGGAAGCAGCTCTGAAGCTCGACCTTCGCAGCCTTTGCCCTGGAGCGCAGAACCTGATCGTAGGGCTCGGCAGCAAATGCCGATATAGGCTCAGCAATTCTATCGAGACGTTCGGCATCCCGTGGATCAATGCCGGTCACGGTCGCCGCTAAGGCGAGACACGAAGGCCGCGCATACTTAGTTACCAGATCTACAGGCTCATCCGTGGGCAGGCTATCGGCCAGCGAGTGAACCGACGGGGCCATCGACTCGCGCCATGACCGCAGCTGTGCGGGAGAGAGAGCTTCGCGCGTCTCCTCTCGCATCTTCAACTGGCTACGTTCGTCTGGTGGCTCAGAGTCCGCGTTGCTGTTGGGACCAATAGGAAAAAGGCTCGAAGAGCGAAAAGCTGCCAGGACATCAGAATACCGGCTTAGCACCCAAGCTCCCAGAGAGTCGTCGAAATGAGGAACTTCGATTTCGGGGGGAGACGCGGAGTCAAGCTGGTCGTTGCTCCAGGCGGGTTTGGTAGGCTCTTCTCGTCTGGCGTACATCGTAGGCTCCTGAAAAAGTCGTTAATCCAATATAGACCCGCTGCTCGCCAGGAGTCTGTCGGACACAGGTCTTAGGGCTTAGAAATCGAGGGAAGAGCGACTGTTGCATTGGGTACCCCGAACGTTCGTCGAAGCAAATTCAGATCCCCTTCGCATCTCCAGCTTATCGTCTTCCTCTTTCCCTGAATGACAAAAAACTATCGATGACTTGATTCAAACGCTTTTACAAAGAAGTGACAAACGACACATTGCGTGATGACAACCGTGACGGCTCAGTCCACTACGTTGAATATGCGTAGAGTGCAGGGCAGATATGAAGATGCATGGTGGTTTGTTTGCTTTATCGGTAAGGGCTATTCCTCACGCTGATCTGAAGCCTCGTGGGCCGACTAATGGCTTGACGAAGAATAAGCGTTGAGCGTTTCCCTCAAAGATACTGAGGCCACCGCTCGTAAGATGACTTCCAATAACGTGAAAGGTTGTGAAAATGAAACCGGGACTTCTTCTAAAAACCGCCTTCATTGGCTGTTTGACCTTAAGTTCGCTGGCACTCTCCGGATTTGCTCCACCTCAGGACACCCCGCGACGGATCGACGTTTCAGTTAAAAAGTTTGAGTACGCTCCGGCAGAGATAACCCTGAAAAAAGGCGAGCCGGTTGTACTCGTCCTGACAACCGAAGATGTGTCCCATGGGCTGAAATTTAAGGAGTTAGGGCTTGATTCGAAGTTCGACAAAGGCAAGCCGGGTGAGCTTTCTTTTACGCCTGATAAAGTGGGTGATTTCGTTGGCCACTGCTCGGTGTTCTGCGGCTCCGGACATGGCAAGATGACACTTACGCTCCACGTAACGGAGTAGCGATGCGACGACTTGCCCTGGCCTGGTCACTCATTTCTCTCGCGGGAATAGCAGGATGCAAGGTGAGTCCGCCTGGCAAGGTGGAAAACGGGGTTGTAACGTGGACAAAACATACCTTGACCGTCGGGAACAAATCGGAGCGAAACCCTCTTCCGGCTACAAATGAAAATATCGTCGCCGGAAGAGAGGCGTTTTCTCATTACTGTGTCGCGTGTCATGGAATGGATGGGCAAAATACCGGGGTTCCTTTCGCGGACAGCCTGTCGCCGCCAATCCCGTCGCTCAGTTCGCCTGAGATTCAGTCCTATACGGACGGCCAGTTGAAATGGGTCATCGATAACGGACTTGAACCCTCCGGTATGCCCGCTTCCAAAGGAATTCTCAGCGATGACGAGATCTGGTCGATTGTTCTCTTCATCCGCCATCTTCCTCCAGCGGGCAGCCTTGGCGATCCTCCCATGTATGACAAATGAGTTGCAGGAAAAACGAATCAGTAACGACAGAAAGGAGCAGACCTCGCATGGATCGTGAACTCGCAGAAGCCGTGATTGCTATCTTTCGAGAGAACCGCGCTGAAGTCTGCTATGACCGGCTTGCGGGATTCGACCATCGAGCGTGGGTTGCAACCTATGGCTGGCTCGATGCCAGCGGTCTTGCTCTCTATTTTCTTGATCGCGTCCACGCACTTAAACTGGAGCCTGCAATTCCTGCGCGGGTCTTGTGCCGGTTGGAAGAAAACGCTGCAGATAATCGGGAGAAGAACCGCTCCATGTTCGAGGAGTTCGTCAGGATCAATCGCGAATTTCAATCGGAAGGATTCTCCTTCGTCAATCTGAAAGGCTTCACCCTGGTTCCCGATGTATGTCCAGATGCTGCGTTGCGTTGTCAGTTTGACCTTGATTTCTCTGTGGCTTCGGACGATGTTATGCGCTGCGAAGCGATATTGAAACGTCTAGGATATGTTTTGGCTGGCGTTGCCGACAACGTCAGAGAGTATAAGAGCGGCTCTTATCACATCCCATCGGTTAGGGATCTCTATAAAGCAAAGTCTCAGATGTGTGTGGAGATTCACTTTGCCAAAGTCGTTGAAGAGTTCGGCGCTGTTCATAAGGATACGTTCTCGCGGCTCGATTGGAAGGTTTGTAACGGGTTCGAGTTTCCTGTTCTTTCAGATTTCGATAAGTTTCTAAGTCTGGCGCTTCATCTGTTCAAGCATCTCAAAAGCGAGTGGACCCGTGTCTCATGGATTCTCGAATTTGCCCATTTCGTATATTTTCATCGTAATAACGAGGCTTTGTGGTCAGAAGTCGAAAAATGCCTGTCCTGCAATCCCGATGTGAAGATCGCGGTAGGAGCTGTGACCCTTCTCGCGGACGAGAGCTTTGGAATCGGTCACCTTCCAAAAGCACTGAGCGAGGCAATCTCCGAACTTCCTAGATCCGTTCTTTTGTGGGTTGAGCGTTATGGGAAGAGCGTATTGTTTGCGTCTTTTCCGGGAACGAAGCTCTACCTGTTGCTTCAAAGAGCTCTCTCCGGCGAGGAAGACAGACAATCCAACGAGAGACGCCAAAAGTTATTCCCTCTGCACCTGCCACCGAAGGTCGCGATCGGGTCGGGCGACAGGGGTTTTTTGTCCCGATGCAATCAGATCCGAATTGAGAGTAGTTACCTGCTGTTTCGTCTGCGGTTTCATGTGATTCAGGGCATTTCGTACATGATCGAAGCGGCGCGTTGGAAGAGAAACATTGCGTCATTGCTTGGCTGAAGATTTTTGTTGGTGCTGGACGATCGTTGTCTTGTCAGGGAAGGTCACTGATACCTAAGTGACAGGGCGAAGCTATAAATCTCGTTCAAAAAGTGGCCAGCGGTGGTACGTAATTTATAAATCGCATTGGGAGAGTCGATGGCAATAGCAGGAAACAATTCGGCAACTTGTGTTGACGCGCAGCTGAGTTGGTATGCACTTCATATTCGATCCAGACATGAGAAGCGTGTTGCGGAACGGCTCGTCTCGCAATCTCTTGAAACCTTTCTCCCTTTGCATCGGAGCCGGCACCGCTGGAAGAATGGAGTCCATGTCGATGTGGATCTTCCACTTTTCCCTTGTTATTTATTCGCCAGAGCGTCAATTTACGACCGAATCCGATTGTTGCAGCACCCTGGGGTGCTTGGATTCGCAGCTTCCTCAGCAAGGCCTACTGTGATTCCCGATGAAGATATCTCGATACTGCGAACTGCGGCGGAAAGCTTCAAGGCTGAGCCGCATCCCTATCTGAACAATGGGGACACTGTGCGTATCGTGGCTGGTCCGCTCGCCGGGATGACAGGAATACTGACGCGACGCAAACAGGAATATCGCGTTGTTCTGTCCATTGAGGCCCTCATGCGATCGATTGTAGTCGAGGTAAGCGAGTTTGATATTGAACCGCAGGAGAAGAAGCGGTGAGCAATCCAGAAGAAACCGCAATGCGGTCGATGGGACAGGGCCAAAGAGTGATAATCAGAAAAAAAAATTCTTTTATCGTTGGGAAGCGGGCAAAGCAGTTCATTCTTTCGAGCCTGGGCTGTCTCTTTCTGTCCGTGGTTGGACATGCACAATTGCAGACGCCGGCGTTGCCGTCGGCTTTACCATCCGCTCTGCCTTCAGCACCTCCCACGACGCAAACTTCTGCTGACGATGACGAGAGCACTAATGGGAAGAACAACAGTGCCGGCACGGGTTTAAAGTCAAACGACACGCTGACGAGCAGTCAGATCGATGACCTTCTGCAGACGCGGCCGGAATTAATCATCGATCTAAAACAAGTGATGGCGGATTACCTCAATCAGCAGGCTTCCGTTCAGGGGGCTTCGGCTCAGCAAGGGGCTTCCGTTCAAGCCGACTCGATTACCGATGACATGCTGTATAGGGGTATAGCTACGGACGTTGGTTTGCGTGGCGCAATCACCGTCTGGCTTAGAGCGCGGGGTTATGTTACCGATGATAATTTGGATCGGCCCGATATGGATTCACCGAGCTCCTATGAGCTGACGGGTAATCCAAACTCGACTACGCCCGATCTCATAAATTTGAATCCTTTGGCGGGCGGATCAGCTTCAGATACAACACTCACTGATATCAACAAAGCGCCACAAGGTTCATTGAATCCAAGTGGAGATCAACGAACCAGAAATGGGGCGGTTCCGTCGCAAGTAAGGGATCGGACAGCAGCGAAGCCAGATCGCAATAACCCAACTGCGACTGAGGTTGTGCATCAACCTACGCCATACAATCTTCAGTCTCTTCGCGATCTCTACACGCAGGTTCCTGAGCAGACCGTAAAGCTGAAGCGCTTTGGCTCAGATATGTTTCTCGATCGGGGGCTCGGCACAAAACAGATGTTGGTCGACATTCCGATAGGCCCCGACTACATTCTGGGCGCGGGAGATGGCCTTGTCATCAGTCTATGGGGAGGCATCTCGCAGAGCTTTGCACGTACGGTCGATCGCGAAGGCAAGATCATTCTGCCCGAAGCTGGAGCCATCATTGTGGCTGGCTTGTCGCTCGAACGGGCTCAGGCTCTCATCCAAAACGCGCTCAGTCAACAATTTCGAGATGCCAAAGTTGCTGTGACTATCGCACGTCTGCGGACGGTGAGGATCTATGTAGTCGGAGACGTGCAACGGCCAGGGGCATACGACATAAGCTCCTTGTCGACGCCGTTGAATGCACTGTACGCGGCAGGAGGCCCGACGAGTGTTGGCTCCCTTCGTGTTGCTCGTCACTACCGTGGAAAGACGCTGCTCCATGAGGTTGATCTCTACGACTTCCTGTTGCATGGTGTCCGTTCTGATACTGAAAGAATGGAAGATGGCGACACCGTTCTGGTCTCGCCAGTGGGGAAGCAGGTTGCCGTAAACGGGATGGTCAAGCGTCCCGCAATCTATGAGCTAAAGGACGAGACGAAACTCTCCGATGTGCTGAATGATGCAGGCGGCCTGTTGGCATCGGCATCCTTGACTCACATCACAATCGAAAGAGTCGAAGCACAAGGGCACCGCGCCACATTGAATGTCAACCTCCCTGAAGGCGCTACCTTAGAATCATCGCGAACATTGCTGGATGCCTATGCCATTCAGGATGGAGACCGAGTAAGCGTCGCGCCGATTCTGCCTTACAGTGAGAAGGTAATCTATGTCGAGGGACATGTAGTTCGACCGGGCAAATTTCCATATCGTCAAGACATGGGACTTAACGATGTTCTTCGGTCTTATCAGGATCTGTTGCCTGAGCCCGCGGATCGAGGAGAAATTATTCGCTTGATGCCCCCGGATCTCCGGCCGGAGGCAATCGCTTTCAGTGTCCCCGACGTTTTGGCAGGCAACGATCCGATCCACCTACAGCCCTTCGATACGATTCGTGTGCTGGGCCGCTACGAAGCTGATGCGCCCAAAGTGCAGGTACATGGAGAAGTCCTTCGTCCTGGAACCTATCCGCTCGCGCAGGGAATGACCGTGTCGCAGCTCGTGAAAATGGCGGGTGGATTCAAGCGCAGCGCACTGCTTGATGACGCCGACCTCACCAGTTACGACGTAAAGAACGGCAAGGAAGTCCTGAGCCGGAGAGACACAGTCAAGATTGGTGATGCCGTCAGTAATGCGGGCTCGAATGCAGATGTATTACTTAAGGCTGGGGATGTGCTGACGATCCACCAGATATCCGGGTGGGATGACATTGGCTCTTCGGTAAAATTGGAGGGAGAAGTTACTTATCCGGGCCCGTATGGAATTCAGGAAGGGGAGCGGCTAAGCTCGGTTCTGAAGCGCGCCGGGGGGTTTCGACCAACGGCCTATCCGACAGGGGCTATTCTTATCCGCAAGCAAGTAAAAGAGCTCGAGGATAAGAGCAGGGATGAGTTGATCCATCAAATTGAGTCGACATCAGCAGGCGCAAAGCTCGCTCCAAGCCTTTCGGCACAGGATGACGCAGCTACCCTTCAACTTCTTATTCAACAACAGAAGGCGGTGGTGGAGCAGCTCCGCAAGCAGCCTGCAATAGGCCGACTCGTCATTAGGATCAGCGCCGATATCGCAAGTTGGGAAGGCACGCCTGCGGATATCGAGCTGCGCAAAGGGGATGTACTCACTATTCCCAAAAAGCCTGGCTTTGTTCTTGTCAGCGGCCAGGTTTATAACGCATCGGCAATTACTTTTGTCCCAGGCAAGAATGCCGGCTGGTATCTCAAACGTGCCGGCGGAAGCACAGAGGGAGGAAATATGAAGGAGGTTCTCGTGATTCGTTCCAACGGCCTGGTCGTAGGACGGCGCTCAGGAGAGTGGTACGATTCGAACGTTTTGGATACGAAGCTTGAGCCAGGGGACGTTGTCGTTGTGCCGCAGAAGATCTTTGGAGGGTCGGCAACTTTGCGAAATCTGTTTGCTTCCGCTCAGGTTCTCTCCTCGGTTGGGTTTGCAGCCGCGCTCGCGTTGCACTAGTGATTCAGCCATGCATTCTCTTGTCGAATCTTTATCTTGTTCTTCTCTGACGTTGCCGGTCCTGTCGGGCGCTGGTACTGAGGTTTCTAATGCAAGTTGAGTCAGTCGAACAACGATTGGTCGAAGAACGGTTGGATATCCGGAATCGGAGGGTGCAGAACCCGCCGTCGGATATATCGGAGCGACGACCCTGGGTGGAGAATGCTTCGCTCTTCTGGGACTACCGCAGGATTTTTCTGCGGGTAGCGGCCATTGTATTTCTGTTGAGCATTATCTCAGTCCTTTTCATGCCAAAGGAATTTGAATCTACAGCACGCATCATGCCTCCGGAACAGGGGGGCGGTGGCGCGGCGTTGCTTGCAGCGCTCGTGGGCAAGGGGACGGGCGGCGGCGGCAGCGGTGGCGGCGGTCTTGCTGGTTTAGCGGGGAGTCTGCTTGGGACTAAAAACAACGGGGCCCTTTTTGTCGCCCTGTTGCGTAGCGGTACGGTCACCGGAGGCCTTATTGACCGGTTTGACCTACGAAAGGTTTACCACAAACGATACCGCTTCAGTGCGGCCAAACGTCTGGCTCACTTGACCAAGATAACCGAGGACACTAAAAGCGGAGTCATTACCATCGTCGTAACCGATGAGACGCGCGAGCGAGCGCGCGACCTTGCACAGGGTTATCTGGATGAGTTGAATGGTCTGCTTGCCAGAGTTAACACCTCGTCGGCGCATCGTGAGCGCGAATTCATCGAACATCGTCTGGCAACGGTTCAGACAGAGCTGCAAAACGCGCAGGTAGCGTTGAGCAATTTCTCAAGAGAAAATACTACGATCGATATTAAGGAGCAGACAAAGGCGACGGTTGAAGCGGGAGCTAAGCTTGAAGGTCAACTTATCGTCGGGGAGACTGAGCTTGATTCGTTGCGTCAGATCTACGGGAATGAGAACGTGCGTGTGCGCGCGGCAGAGGCAAGAAATTCCATTCTTCGGCGAGAGTTGCAACGCGCCAATGGACAGAGTGACCTGGAAACGGTGGAAGGCGATGATGCCACGCACCCATACCCGGCCTTGCGGCAACTTCCGCAGCTAGGTGTTCAATGGGCAAATCTTTATCGCACTGTGCGCATACACGAGACCGTTTTTGACTTACTCTCAGAGGAATACGAACTGGCGCGCATCGAAGAGGCAAAGTCGATTCCAACGGTTGGTGTTATCGATGCTCCAGGAGCGCCGGAATTACGGACGGGGCCGCATCGGACCCTGATTGTCTTGATATCCACCGCATTGTCCTTTGTTATGACGGCATTGTTTCTTCTGGCGAGGCGTCGCTGGATGACAATGGACGTTCTGGATGAACGTCGAGTCTTGGCTGCTCGCATCGGGGCGACGGTACGAAAGCGATGGAGCCGGCATTCTGCATGATCCGGCGATGGAATGCGTTGCGCAGTAATCTCATGGTCTCTCTGGGCGTTTCGACGAGCGAGACCAAGCGGCGCGGATATGCGAACGCTTTTTATGGGGTTGCAGACTATCTAGCTCTGCCTATAGGAATGCTGCTTGCGGCGCCTTTTCTTCTCAGGCATCTCGGCGCGGCGCAATATGGGGTGTGGCTACTCGCCAGCGCAGCTGTCAGCAGCGGAGGAATCGTATCAGGAAGTTTCGGCGATGCGGCTATCAAATATGTTGGAGAGTGTCGAGGCCGCAAGGATTGGCCAGGCGTCATACGCATTGTGCGTAACATGCTCTCGATCACTCTCGTTCTAAGTGGGGGGCTGGCGTTGATTCTTTGGTGCGTGGCTCCCTATCTCGCTCGCCATATAGCTAAGACCGATGGTGCACTGGAGATGATATGCGTAACATCGCTTCGCATTGGAAGTGGGTTGCTTTTAGTCAAATCGGTCGAAAGCGTATTCATCAGCACACTCCGCGCTTTTGAGACCTATGGACCGACAGTGCGTATCGGCATCGCTTGCCGTTTTGCAATCCTGGCGTCGGCTGTCGCCTTAACCAGATTAGGGCATGATGTTGTCTGGATCATGGTCTCCACTTTAGCTCTTTCTGTCGCAAGCATGCTGGCCCAAGCAGTTGCTCTTCGATACAAGATAGGTAGATTCTCGCTTGCACCATCCTGGAACAAACAGACTGTGTCAAATATCGCTACATTTGGAACCTTTAGTTGGCTGCAGGCAGTATCGAGCGTCGTGTTCAGCCAGGCTGACCGCTTCGTCGTCGCATTTTTTATGGGAGCTCCTGCTGTTGCCTACTACGGTCTCTGCACCCAGGCAGCGCAACCGATCCACGGTCTAGTCTCTTCTGCGATGCACTTTTTATTTCCTCATCTGAGTATGCGATACCCTGTCGCACCAATTGCTGAGATAAGACGCAAGATAGCACTGGCAATCAAGGCTAACTTGTTGCTGGTTTGCGCTCTGTCTCTGCCTGTAGTCTTCTTTGGCAACTATATTCTAAGAGTGTGGATAGGTTCTGCGTTTGATCGACAACCGCGGTCTCTATTCCCAATCATCGCCTGTAGCTTCGCATTGCTGGGTCTAAACATCACGGCGCACTATGCGCTGCTAGCGGTTGGCCAGGTTAGAGTTGTGACTTACCTCAATCTATTTGCCGGAGTGGCCATGTTGCTCCTGATGTTCTCATTGATTCCAGGCTATGGATTACAAGGAGGAGCCTTAGCGCGGCTGATCTATGGGCCGATTACATGTCTGGCCTATCTTCAATTGCACAGAATTATTTGGCGTACAGACGTACATACACCTTTGCCGGAGACGACGAGTCTCTATCAGATCGCAACGAGAAGCGAGTAAGTTGGAGCCTTTTCCTTACAGAAAATGAAGCAATCGGAGCTTATCTCGGTGGTTACACCATCCTTCAATCAGGCCTCTTTTGTCGGAGAGGCTCTGAGAAGCGTGCAACAGCAAAGCTATCGGCGCCATGAACACCTGGTCATCGATGGTAAATCGACCGATGGGACGGTTGCTTTATTGCGCGATATGACGGCGAGCCAAGAACTGACGGATGTCAGGTGGATTTCAGAACCGGACAGTGGCCAAAGCGAGGCCTTGAACAAGGGGTTTCGAGAGGCAAGAGGGGAGATCATCGGCTGGTTGAATGCTGATGATCGTTACCGCCCAGGCTGCTTTGAACAGATCGTCCAGGCCTTTGCCGAAAATCCTGATGTAGACATTTTTTACGGAGATTACGTCGTGGTGGACGAGTCAGGCAAAGAGTTGCAAGTAAGACGTGAGATTGAATTCAGCGCATTTATCCTTCTGTACCACCGGGTCCTCTATATACCGACGACAGCATCCTTTTTTCGACGCAGGGTATTTGAAGAGAATAATTGGCTGGAAGAGAAGCTTCATTACGCAATGGATCTTGAATTCTTTATCCGGTTGGCAGCCCGTGGCTATCGATTTAAACATATTCCGAAGGTCATCGCCGACTTCCGGGTTCACCCTGAAAGCAAATCATGCAGCGCTCCTGATAAGCAGCGGCTTGAACACGAACAGGTTGTTTTTGAGGCTGCACCTATATTTCGCAGATTGAGACCTTCACTTCTAAGAGGCCCCGTGCTCGCTTTATTGCGCTTAATAGCCGGCGTGGAGCGATACTCTGAAAAATTATTCAAGGGTTATTACCGCAGCCAAATGCGAGTGCCTGGTTCTGGTCTGATTGATCGCTGACATTTGTACATGAAGCTATTGATTACTGCAGTTTCAGCGGCGACAGGTCCTTCGGGAATCTGCAGGCACGCTCAGAATCTTGTTCGTTGCGCTGCTAGCCGCAGGGAGATATCCCAAATTACCCTCGTGATTGGCAAATGGCAAGACTCATATTTTCGGAGTTGTTTTCGTCTGGACGATGCAAAGCTCAACCTTGTTTCTGTCGATATCTCCAACGACTCTTTCTCACGGAACCTTTGGTACCTTCGTGGGATGCCGGCACTGGCAGAGGAAGTTGGAGCCGATGTCATCCATCTATCATTCCCTGTTCCCGTCCAGCGAAGAGCTCTGTGTTGCCCCGTGGTTGTTTCCCTGCATGACCTCTACCCTTATGACGAGCCCGATAACTTTGGTTTCCCCAGAGTCTTCTTCAACCGTGTATTTCTACAACAATGCCTGAAGCAGGTCGACTCCATCGCCTGCGTATCGGAGACAACACTATCCAGATTGAAGGCGCGATTTCCAAGATTCGCTCACAGAAAAGGTGTTGTCATTCCGAACTGCGTTAGCATTCACTCCGTCAAACCTGCATTGCCTGGAGGCGAACGTCGTCAGTTTTTCCTGATGGTGGCGCAGCATCGAGTAAACAAAAACGTTCCTCTCGCTATCAAAGTATTTGAGGAACTTTTGCAACTGGGGAAGATTGACGGAAAAATGGCTCTGTTTGTGGTCGGAAATCATGGCCCGGAGACGGAACGGATCAGAGCCGTGATTAAAGAAAAAGCGCTTGAGGAGAGCGTACAGTTGAAGGTCGGCGTGAGTGATCGAGAGCTGCGGTGGCTTTATGAAAATTGTGAGCTGCTAATGGCCCCTTCCTGGATGGAAGGATTTGGTCTTCCGGTGGTGGAGGGGTTGCTTTGCGGCAGTCGGGTCGTATGTTCCGATATTTCAGCTTTTCGCGAGGTTGGGGGGCTTGCCTGTCATTACTTTGACCTGCACGCGGAGTCAGCGGTATCGGCGATGCTTGCGGCAGTGTGCAAGGCGCTCATGGAACCGGTAAGGCGAGCGGAGGGGCTGGAGAGATTCACTCTGGAAAATGTTGCCAGAGAGAACGCGGCTCTTTATGCGCAACTTGTCAAAGATACCTCGGATGTTGAGGAAACATGCAAGGCACGATAACAGCAAAGCCTGCCGGGCAGGTCAACGTTCTGGGTGTGGGAGTCCATCCCGTTGATATGGAGAAGGCCACGGCGATTCTCGAAGCCCGGATCAAGGGAGGCGAAAAGGGGTATATATGCCTCGCTGGGGTTCACGGCATCATGGAGGCACAACGTGATCCCACTCTTAAGTCGATCTTCGCGAAAGCCCTTTTGGTTGCGCCGGATGGAATGCCAACCGTTTGGATAGGGCACATGCAAGGTTTTGACGACATGCGGAGGGTGTTTGGTCCGGACCTGATGATCGAGATTTTTGCCCGAGAAGAATTTCGCAATTGTGTGCATTTTTTTTGTGGTGGGGAGCCCGGCGTGGCCGAGAACTTACGGGATGCGCTGCTACGGAGGTTTCCCTGGGCAAAGATTGTTGGGACTTACTCGCCGCCGTTTCGAACAATGACAGCCGAAGAAGAAGGAGAACTGGCGGCGCTTGTGCGTTCGCTGCAGCCGGACATCATCTGGGTCGGGCTCAGCACCCCGAAGCAAGAACGATTTATGGCACGCTATCTGCCGCTTCTCGATACGAAACTCATGATCGGCGTAGGCGCTGCCTACCTTTTCCATACCGGCGCAATTCGAGATAGCCCCCAGTGGGTCAAACGCGCGGGACTGCAGTGGATGCACCGGCTCTTTCAAGAGCCCTCTCGATTATGGAGGCGATACCTCCTAAACAACCCTTTTTTCATCTTTTCTGTCCTGTTGCAAATTCTAGGTCTTAAGCAGTTCACGCTTGCATCAGCACCGGAACAGTCGCAGCAATATATCGGCGAGCGTCGGTGAACATGCACGACTGCAAGCCAGTTTTGCGGAAGTAATGTCCGTGGTCTTTCTAGTTGTATCTGTGGGAAATCAATGAATAATTCCGACTTATCAGCAGTTGCACCCTCCGAGAATATTTTTGCGGAGGCGAATCCATCCGTCTTTCCATCTGATTGGAATCAATCTCAAGGTGAGTCCAAGCAAAACGGCTCGTCGCATCACAATGGAAACAACAGAGGCGAAGTGTTCAGTGCAGAACACGCCAGGGGAGTCGCCGCTCCTGACGTTCGTAGGGTAGAGGAGGTTCGGTCTAGGCTGGAAACGAGACGGCCCGACTTTGGGCTCTGGTTGTTTGAGCGACCTTCCGGCCGACTCGACCACTGGGAACGGCTTCGGGATACGGTGCACGTCGCCCTTGACACACATGAATCGAGCGAGCGATATGCATCGGGGCTATTCAAACGGAGCTTCGATGTGCTGGGATCACTCTTCCTGTTGTTAGCCCTTTCTCCTCTGTTGTTCCTCATAGCAATTCTGATCAAGCTCGATTCTCCCGGGCCCATCTTCTTTCGGCACAATAGAGTAGGCAAGCATGGCAAGCATTTTCTGCTATGGAAGTTTCGAAGCATGAAGTCGGCTGTGCCGAAATATGAAGTGTCTCCTCGAAGCTCCGCTGATGTCCGTCTCACTCGTGTGGGTCGGCTGATTCGCCGGACGAGTATCGACGAACTTCCGCAATTCTTCAATGTTCTCAGAGGTGATATGAGCCTAGTGGGTCCGCGGCCGGAGATGCCGTTTCTTGTCGCCCGCTATCGGCCATTCGAGCGGCAGAGACTCTGTGCCAAGCCCGGGATCACCGGTCTGTGGCAGATCAGTGCGGCACGATCGTTTCCGATCCACGAGCATCTGCAATACGACCTCCATTACATTCGCAACCAGAACGTAATTTTGGACTGCGTAATACTCTTGCGGACGATAACCGCTGTCCTGGGCGGAGTGGGAGCTGTATGAGACAAGTCCGGTTGGCACTTTGCGGTTCTCCGGCGGATAGAAAACTCAACCCGGTAAATTCAATAACAAATTCCGAACCGCTTAGCCATGAAAAGAGGCGAGATGTCTCTAAGGTGTCACGGTTTTGTCATTTCATGATATGAATCAATCACTTGGAGGGGGCACATGGCACGTGAGGCTGTGTGACTCTATAGAATGATCGATAGGGTCGCTGGTGGATGACCGCGATCGAACTGGGGGATAACGTGAGCTTGATTCTGGTAATCGAAGACGATCCAAGAATACAAAAGGCACTCCATCGACAGTTCACGACGGAGGGCTACGATGTGCATGTGAGCGGAGACGGCGTTCAGGGGCTGGCGAGCTGCAAGAATCTGAAACCCGCAGGTGTCGTTCTCGATCTCATGCTGCCGAGTATGTCGGGCCTTGAGGTCTGTAAAGGTATTAAGAGCTGGTCTGCAAATACCCCTGTCGTCGTGCTGAGCGCTGTCTCGGAGGTGGCGGATAAGGTTCTGCTGCTGGAGATTGGCGCAGACGATTATATAACCAAGCCATTCAGCCCGAGGGAACTGCTGGCGCGAGTTCAGGCGGCGATTCGTAGGACACAGAAGCCGGTGGCAAATACTAATGTCAGCTTCGGAAATGTCACGGCGGATTTCTCCGGCATGGAGGTCTTCAAGGATGGTGTGGCTGTGCTTCTCACGGCGCACGAGATCAAGCTGCTGCAGTATTTCGTGGAACATCCGGAGCGCGTCATTACGCGGGAGGAGTTGCTAAACGAAGTCTGGAACTATACTTCTTATCCAACAACCCGTACGGTTGACAATCACATCATGAAGTTGCGACAAAAGTTGGAGGTTGACCCGGCGAAGCCTGTATACTTCCGCACCATTCACGGTATTGGTTATAAGTTCGTCCGCGGAAACTAATATCGCCATAGGACGCACGGGAGGTCGAGGCTGATGGATAGGCTGCGGATGAGGACGACGCTGCTGATCCCTCTTCTCATTCTATCCTTCGGCTGCACGCTACTGAGTCTCCTGGTGATCCGCACCATCGTTGAGGAGCAGACTCAGACTAATCTGGCGTCTGACCTTCAGCATTCCGTAAAAACGTATCGAAACTTTCAGAGCCAACAGCACGCGCTATTGGCACGCGAATCTGCCTTGTTGGCGGATCTGCCGAGCTTAAAGTCACTGATGACGACGTATGATTCGCGGACGATCGAGGACGGCGGAGTCGAGTTCTGGCAGGTGAGCGGGGCGGACTTTTTTGCCTTGCTCGATCAAAACGGGAAGCTAGTGGCCGCTTACAATCGCGGCCCGGCTCTCAATCGCCCCGGCGTCGCTCGTGAACTGGAGGCAGGCCAGCAATTGCAGCGTCCGGTCTTGCTTGCCCTCGAGGACAGAATCTACGAGATAGCAACGCAGCCACTATATTTCGGGCCGAAAGAACGCGGTACGCTTCTGGGCTTTGTTGCTGTAGGTTACGCCGTCGATGAACATGTTGCACGCGCGGTGAGCGAAGCCGCAGCAGCTGAGGTTGCTTTCACTGTTGACGGAAAAGTAGTCGTCAGTACATTAAGTCCGGTCTTGCAAGAGCAATTGATCGCTCGTGGCGGAGACCTGTTGCATCTGTCGACGGAGAACAGAAAGATCCAGCTTGGAAAAGTGGACTACCTCGCCGCTTCAGAACGTCTCACCATGTCTCGCGGCGAAGAGAGTGCAATTCAGGTACCGCAAATCGTCGTGCTCAAGTCGTTTGCAGGAGCCACACAGTTGGTGGACCGCGTGAACCGATGGGTGCTGACGCTTGCGCTTCTTGCACTGGTTGCAGGTACGGGGATGCTTGTCTCCATCTCTCGAACGCTTACGCGGCCGATCGAAACCCTGGTAGGCGGAACCCGTGCTCTTGCCCAGGGAAACTTCGACTATCAACTGAGCGAAGATGGAGCGGAGGAGATAAGGGAGTTGAGCAGGGCGTTCGAGCGCATGCGTGTTCAATTGCGCCGCACACAGAAGGAACTGCTTGATTCGGAGAGGCTCGCCACGATCGGAAGAATGGCGAGTTCCATCTCGCACGACCTTCGGCACTATCTCTCGGCGATGTACGCCAACGCTGAGTTTATGAGCGACGGAAATATCTCTCAAACAGAGCGTCAGGAGCTGATGCAGGAGGTTCAGACGGCCGTCCAGGGAATGACCGATCTTTTGGAGTCGCTCCTTCTGTTTACGCAGACCGGGCGAGCGCTTCATCCGGAGTTCGAATCGATCGCGCTCATTCTTCAGCGTGCGGCAGCAATGGCCCGCTCCCATCCTGCCAGCCGCGATGTTAGGATCACGATCAAAAGTCTTTCTTCCGTCGAGGTGTGGGTCGACTCAAAGAAATTAGGACGAGCCGTGTTCAATTTGCTGCTGAATGCCTGCCAGGCGGCGAAACGGGGCAATGCAGCTCCGGCTGTAACCTTAAGTCTTTATGAAGATCAGCAATCGATTCGTATTAGAATTACCGACAATGGACCCGGGGTACCCACGCCCTTGCGCCAGAAGATATTTCTTCCGTTTGTGAGCGAGGGAAGAGAGAGTGGAATAGGTCTCGGGCTTACACTCGCCCAGCAGATCGCGCAGGAACATGGCGGCAATGTCACTCTTGATCAGACGAGTGAAGATGAGACTGTTTTCACAATCAATCTGCCCAAATCGTCGTTGCAGGCCCTCGGCGAGGTCGTCGAAAGAAAGGCTTCACCGGCGTACGCTCCGGCAAACGGGGAAGGTTGAGGAATGAGAGACATTCGCTATGATCTTCTCGCTTATCTGATGCTGGCTTCGATACACCTTCCTTTGCATGCGCAGTCGTCAGCCTCTGTTTCTCCCCCTGCATCTCCAGCGTCTACTATTGCCGATACGCATGCCGTCGAGTTGGAGCGCAAATTGGAAGCTGTCTCTGAGGCTCTCGCTGTGACTCACCAACAACTGGAGCAATCGCAGCAAGAGATGGAACAACTGCGACAAGAACTTATCGAGATTAAGAAGCAGCTTGCTTCGACCCATCTTATGCCGGCCGAACCATTGGGTCAGACAAATACTGCAGATGCAAAGACGACAGCAGCCGCTATCGAAGACCTGCAAGAGCGGCAAGAGACGACCGAAGCCCAGATCAAGATTCACGATCAGACAAAGGTCGAGAGCGGCTCCAAATACCCCCTGCGCGTAACTGGCCTTGTGCTGTTCAATTCCTTTATCAACCGGGGCGCGGTCGATAACTTTGACCTTCCGGAGGTTGCGCTTAGCAATCAAGGCAATACCGTCGGCAACGGGAGCGCCGGGGCCACTCTCCGTCAGACTATTCTCGGACTGGAAGGATATGGCCCCAGGGTAGCCGGCGCACGAAGCTCCGCCAGCATCGATCTCGATTTCTTCGGGGGCGTTGCTTACAGTAGCTACGCCACCTCTGCCGGAATAGTCCGGATGCGGACTGCAAGTATTAACCTCGATTGGGATCACGATTCAATCCAGGTCGGTCTTATGGCGCCGCTCATCTCTCCATTGTCTCCAACATCGTACGCAACGGTAGCTGAGCCTGGTTTGGCGGGAGCAGGGAACCTCTGGACCTGGGCCCCACAGATCCGCTACGCACATCAACTACAACTTCAATCCGGGCGCAAACTCCAGCTTGAATTCGGATTGTGGGATCCTCCGACCGCGGGTTACAGCACAAACCAGCTCTTTCGAGTGGCCAGCCCTGGTGAGGCTTCCAAACAGCCGGCCTATGAATCGCGCATATCCTATGGATCTTTCGCCGGAGAACGGCCTTTCCAGATCGGACTCAGCGGATATTACAGCCGGCAGAGCTATGTCAATAATCAATCGGTAGATTCATGGGCAGCCACGACGGATTGGCGAATTCCGCTCAGCCGCTTTGAGCTCAGTGGCGAAGGCTATCGCGGACGCGCTCTTGGTGGTCTGGGTGGAAGCGAGTATAAGGATGTTTTAATCGGAACTTATCCTGGTTCGAGTTCAACTGCCTATGAGGGGCTGGATGCCATCGGCGGATGGACCCAACTGAAGGCTCATCTCGGCCAGTCGGTAGAAGCGAACGGCAGCATCGGGTTGGACAACGGTTTTGCTGGCGACTTTCACGCGATCGTCTTTCCCCCTACGGCCACTGCCACGGATCTCCGCGCACGTAACAGAATGGCTGTTGGGAACGTGATCTTCCGGCCGAAGACTTATCTTATCCTTTCACCGGAGTATCGCCGAATCTGGACATGGCCAATCTACGGAGCCAGAAGCACCGCAGATATCTTTACTCTTTCAGCCGGGTACCAATTTTAGGAGACAGAATCGTGAGCAGGGTCAAACGCAGTGTGATCGGATTTATTCTGATGGCAGTCTTCGGACCCTTGCTGTACGCGCAGGGAGTGGAAGTATCGGCAAAAATTCTCACGCGCCCGCCCGAACAGCCTGCACGCATGAAACACCAGAAATCGGCTGATGAGATAGCCACAGCAAATGTCGTTGTATGGCTGTCGCCTTTGAAGCCCGGCACCGTGGCATTCGCGACGCCGGTTCGTCAGACCGGGTACCGGCTCATTCAAAAGGACAAAATGTTTACCCCTCATCTGTTGGTCGTGCCGACGGGCAGTGAGGTGGAATTTCCTAACCAGGATCCCTTCTTCCACAATGTATTCTCGCTATTCAATGGCAAGCGATTTGATTTGGGCCTCTATGAATCGGGTACCAGCCGGTCAGTGCGATTTGATCGAGAAGGCGTCTCCTACATTTTCTGCAACATCCATCCGGAGATGGGAGCTGTCGTTCTCGCGCTCAGCACACCCTATTACGCAGTCTCTGGTGAAAACGGGATCGTCACTCTCCACAATGTCCCCCCCGGAAGTTATCGGCTGAATGTATGGAGTGAGAATGGGCAGCTTGCGAATCCTGGACTATCGCAAAGAATCGTACAGGTCGCAAAGGATCCTGTACATCTTGGCGACGTCACATTGCAGACGTCGCCGGATCCATTGGCCGATCACAAAAACAAATTCGGCGAAGACTACGAACCCAGTCGCGGCACGAAGTATTAATCACCCTTGTCAGGAACGATTTTTATGGGCACAGCCGGCTTCACACAGCGAAATCCCAGATGGTTCGTGCCGGTTGAAGCTTCGCCCTTGCCACGTGTCCCCACCATATAGCGCGAACAGTACTGGTCGGTGCAGAGAAAAGAGCCTCCGCGCATGACACGCTTTTTGACGCCGCGCTCCGATGGATCGAACGAGCTATCAGGACCAGTGGGATTGCGGGCTACCTGCCCAGAGTCGGCGAGTTGCCGGTAGTAGTCTGGCCTGTACCAATCGGAGGTCCACTGCCAGACATTGCCGGCCATGTCGTAAAGGCCATAGCCGTTGAGTGGAAACCCGGTGACGGGCGATGTCGCGGCATATCCATCATCATCCGTGTTCTTGTCGGGGAAGTGGCCCTGAAATGTATTTGCCATGTACTTATTGTTGGGGCGAAAGGTGTCACCCCAAACAAAGGGCTTGCCGGTCAGTCCACCGCGCGCAGCAAACTCCCACTCTGCCTCAGTAGGCAGACGCTTACCCGCCCACCTCGCATAAGCCTTCGCGTCATCATAGGAGACTTGAACGACGGGATAGTCCTCCTTACCATTGATCTCGCTTCCGGGGCCATTGGGATGACGCCAGTTAGCGCCTTTCACATACGTCCACCATTGTATGTAGTCGTTCAGCGAGACCGGATGATCGGGCGGTGCGAAGACGACTGAGCCTGCGACAAGATTCTCCGGAGGAGCTCCGGGAAAGTCCTCAGCTTTGGGCGTGCGCTCTGCTTCGGTTACATAGTGAGTTGCCGTAACGAATCTCGCGAACTCGGCGTTTGTAACGTCTGTCTTATCCATCCAGAAGCCGTCGACGTAAACTCGATGGACCGGGCGTGAGTCGTAGGTGGCCTCCATGCCAACCTTGTCGTGCTCCATGTCAGGCGGGTCCTGCGCGCCCATGGAAAATTCACCGCCAGGAATCCAGGCCATTCCTGCCGGCGCCTTTTCAGTTGGAGTGAATTTGTTGGGTATAGTCGGAGCGAAGAGGGAAGTGGCGGGCTTGGCTGCAACTTCCGGAGAAGTTATCGGACCGGTCGAAGATGGATCTGCCGCACTAATTGGAGCAGCCGGGGTACGATCGGGAGACGCAGCTTGAATTGACGAGAGCTTCCAGAGAACAGCCACGACAATAAAGAACGCAAGCAGAGCCAATAACCCAATGTAACTTGCTTTACGTTGCCTGGTCTGAGCCCGAGTTGCTGCCTTTCCAGTCTTCGACATAAACTCCGATCCGATATAGGCGGTAGTGTAAGAGACAAGGTGGCAGCCGTGATCCTGTTAAAATTGACAGTTTCTAGCGTATTGTAAAGTTATCGCGATTTCCGCTAGTCAACGGATTGAGTGATGGTAAGCGTATTTCATGCTTCGGACGCAATGAAGGTATCCCCCTTCGTCTAGCCAAACAGGACGCCATCGTTCGTCCGTTCCATCTCTTCTCACGTTCCTCTCCAAACAGAGTCGCGGTTAAATAATTAACCTGACGTATCAACTCAACGTCGTTGCTCTTCTCGAGAAACTGGTCGAGCGTCTTCTCAGTCCCGAAGAGTCGCACCCACAAAAGAAGCCACTTGTATGCTCCTCGGGCATCGTTATGCCGGCAGGCGCGATTGAGTTTGCTGAAATAGGCTGCCTCGGAGTGACGAAAGCTCTCCCGTTTCATCGTTAGCCATCTATACATTCGCGGCACATATCTGTGCCCAAACCAGGCAAGCAACAGCAGCGCAAGCGTGGCCGGCAACACGACGCGAATCCAACCATATCGGCTGAGACTGGATCGCTTTGATTGGACAACGGCGACGGGCTCGGGCTCAGGTGGAAGCTCCGTGACATAATCCGGATTTGGAGAAGCCGTGAAGTGTACTGCGGATATCGTTGCCGTTGCCGGCCGATTCGAATTGAGATTCCACCATTTCAGCTCTATCGCCGGCAGAGTGTAGTCCCCCTGCTTTTGAATAAAGTATTTAACCGCCTGAGTCAGGCGTCCGAATAGGAATTCGCCGCGGTCGGTCTTTTGATCCAGAACCTTCGGCTCCTCGGCATAGAGGCGGATGCCCGGAGGAGCGTCGAGCGTCAACGGCGGAATGAGCATTCCCTGCATCTTGACCGTCGTTACTGTGATAATTCGTTCCACAGTATCCCCTACGCGCAGATTCTTCAGCGGAGAGCTCCAGCTCTGGTGCAGCGTCAATTGTGTCGTCGGCAGAAAATAACTGAGCCCACGTGCTGCCGCCGGGATATCTGCATAAAACACAAGCTTCGGAAGCAGCAGCGTCACCTTAGTTGATTTAGGAGGAGCGCTGGCGTACGGCACAGTAAACTGCGCAGGTGGCAACCGGAACTCCCCAGACTGTTGAGGATAGAGCGAATAAGTCCGCTGTATTCCTGCATACGACTGCCCATCAATCTTCTCGTTGAGATGGATGGGAGTCTCCTCCGGTACCACAACAATTGCATTCTCTAATTCGAAGCTGGGAAAATCTGGACTGCCGGTAAAGTAATTGGGAACCAGAACCTCAACGATAAGATGTACGGGCTGGCCAACAATGATTCCCGTAGACGGCTCGAGCCGTGCGTGAATAACAGGTGTCTGAGCAGCTCCGAGAACAGTGCCGGCCGCCAACAAAGTAGACAACAAAAGAGCCCTCATCGCTGCCGCTCCTGCGCTGCCTGAATTGCAAAACGCAGCCGAAGAAAATCCGCTGGCGTAGTTTGAATGTTACGCATCCATATCTCCGCCATCTTTGCCGAGTCAAGTTTGCCCTGGGGAATCTGCGCCCTCTTGCCATTTTTTCCCTTTTCGTCGAACTTAACCTGATCGATCTCCTCATCCTCAGGCGGAATCTCCTCATCCTTCGCGCCCTCCTTCCTCACTTTCGGAATCAACGATTGAACCAGCGCAAGATTTTCTTCCGCCTCAAGCCAGGGATGACGTCTTATGAGCGCCTGTCGAAAGGCTTCAACGGCCTCCGGGTAGCGGTTCAAATGCGCCAGCGCGTCTCCTTGGTCATACCAGGCCTCAGCCGAATCGCTAAGTGCAAATGCGTTCAGCGCCCCTTCTTCGTCTCCTGCGCGGTCTAACGCGACGCCCTTCCATATTGGATCCGCGTATCGCGCCGCAGCCTTCTGAAACTGGCCTTTCTCAAAGTAGTACCGTCCCTGTTGATCTGGAGTCAGCCACAGATCAAGCCAAGTAAACCGCGCACCGCCCCCAGACGAAGGAAGTACAAGAAAAGCCGCCAGTGCAACTGAAGTCCAGCGCACTGTCCAGCCCTTGCGAAACGCGAAGGCAGCGAGCGCGGCAATCGGGATCGTTAGCCAATAGCCTTCGTTGATCCAGCGCGTTTTGTCTCTCTGCTGTGCGGCTTCCAGGTGATGCTGTACCCTGCGCTGAATCCAGTGGATGTCACCGTCGTCGAGGGTGAGGGTTGTCGCGGAAATATCTATGCTACTCAGCGAACGAAGCGCATCGACATCGAGCTTCGCGTAGACGCGGCGGCCAGAGGAGTCCGTCAGGAAGCGATTGCCAGAGGCGCGTACTGGCCCGCCCTGAGAGGTGCCAACGCCCATCACCAGAATGTCGTCTTTGCCGCCACTGCTCGCGGTGAATTGACGGAAAGCAGGAAGAGCATGCGCTTCTATTCCGTCAGTAACAAAAAAAACTGTTCCTGGGACAGCCTCATCTTTCAGAAAATCCTGAATAACGTGAAGAGCGTTGGCACTGTCCTTTCCCCCGCTTGGCATCAATGAGGTCGAAAGAGAATCGAGGTACAGATTGAACAGGGAATTGTCTGTCGTGAACGGCAGCACCATGTGGGCGGTTCCGGCGTAGACAAACAGCGCAGTGCGGCCTCCGTTGCGAACCTGCAACAGATCGTGCAGTTTAAGCTTGGTGCGTTCAAGTCTCGTCGGATCCAGATCGATCGCATCCATTGTCCGCGAGAGGTCAAGCGCGATGACTAGAGGTGCTTTGTCCTCAGTAAAAGGCGGTTGCTCCCGCTTCCACGCAGGCCCCGCAAGTGCAATCGAGCCCAGGGCAATGAGCGTGCAGGCCATATGGATTGGCCGAAGGCGCCAGCGCTGTTTGGGGGAAACAATGAGGTGATCCAGAAGTTCTGGCTCAATGTATCGTTTCCAGCGTGCTCGCACGTCATCGCGGATGCGGAACGACAGGTAGATCGGAGGAACTGCGAGCAGAAGCCACAGCCACAGCGGCTGTATAAAATGCAGCGCCTCAAACCAGTTCTTCATACGTGAACCTTGAACACGCTGGAGGCAGTCGTTTCATCGACTGGCTGGTGACGAGTGAACAGCCGCATCAGGAGGCTGACGATCAGCATCAGGATGTGAGACGCAGTGAGCAGGACGACACCCGCTCCCAGCGGAATCATAAAAAGCTCGGTCTTTGGCTGATAACTAAGCGTCTTGAAGTCCTGCGGTGTAATTGCATCAAGCGTCGCATAAGCCCTCTCCAACTCATCGCGATTCTGTCCATGAAATAACTGCCCCCCCGTTGCCTTCGCGATGTCGGCCAGTGCAGCGTAATCGACTTTGTCTTCGCCAGTTGCATGCGGATCGCCGATACCGACAACGTGAATCATGATGCCGCGCTCGCCGGCAATCTCAGCGGCCTTTCGCGGCGGCATCCGGCTCCCGGTATCGTTCCCATCGGTCAGCAAAATCAAGAGCTTCTGTTTTGCATCGCTATTGTCGAACTGCTTGATCGCAAGCCCGATGGCATCGCCGATCATCGTCTGCGGGCCGGCCATTCCTGCATCCGTCTGATCCAAAATTCTAATACTGGCATCGTGATCGAGCGTGAATGGCGTGACAGGATATGCGGCTTGGCCGAATACGATCAGCCCAATTCGATCGCTTTTACGTCTTTGTATGAAATTAGTAACAACCTGCTTTACTGCATCGACACGCCGCATGCGCTTGCCTTCGGCCGTCCGAAAGTCCGGCGTCTCCATCGACTGCGAGATATCCAGCGCGAGCATAACGTCACGTCCAGGCTGGATCTTTTGGATCGGCGGCTCAACTCGCTGCGGCCTTGCGAGCGAGAGAACAATCAGGCACCAGCACACCGGAGCAAGAATCTTTTGCAGCCATGTACTCCTGGGCACAACGGCGCCCGGTTGTGGAGTAACGCCGAGCGCGGAGCTGATGTAAGAAAAAAAGCTCAGTCTCAGCGAGTCCTGCTCTTCTTTGTAGGAGGGGAGCAGCCAATAAATAAACAGTGGAAGAGGAAGCAACGCCAGCAGCCATGGATATTCAAGCCTGTACACGGTGCCTCCGTATCCACTCCGCAGCAACGGCTCTTATCGCTTGTTCGTCTTCTGCAGACAATGATCTCGAAGAAAGCGCCAGCTCTTCGATGCGGTCGCCGGGAGTGTTATGAAAGGATTCGATCGACGCAGTTTCAGCAAGAAAATTCAGCCACGCATCCCCATTCAGAGCGGCGACTCGCTCACGTGGCCACACAGCAAGCGCAGTGCGTTTGAGTAACGCAGAAAACTGATCCGGCGTCGCTGTAACAAGTTCACGCAAAGCTTTACGGCGGTAGCGATTTCCCAGCCACGAGTGGGCAATGTGAATCGTGAGCCAAAGAAGCAGAAGCGCTACGATGCCAAAAAGTACGTACCAACCGATGGTGTGTGGAGTCCAGGCAGGCGGCGGGGGCTGATGAAAATTGTGCAGTTTCTGAAGAGCCGGATTGGGTGCGATATTCACGTCCGTCTCCGAAGAGCAGCCACCTGGCCGAGAAGGTGGCGCAACTGCGTCGCGACGTCTTCCGCAGTGCTGATCGGAAGAACGGGAATTCCAAGCTCATGTTGCCAGGAGAGAATGGAACGAATACGCCTGTCCGATGCATCAAGAATGTTCCTTCGAACCTTCTCCTCTCCCAGCATAAGCTCCACCTGCAGTTCGCCATTACTGACGATGAGTTGCTCGGCCGCCGGAAGTTTGACTGCCAGTGGATCGTACGTTAGACAGCACACGACGTCGTTTGAATGGGAGAGATTAAGCAGTAAATCCCGCGTCTTTTCGTCTGCTCCATCGAAATCGCTCGCGATTAATATCAACGCATCGTGCCGGCATACACGCGCAACTGCTTCAATCACTTCATTGAGACGCTCGGGGCGAACCTGTACGGGCGAGTCTCCTCGAAGCTGGCGATTCTGGTACACAATCCGATCGAGAATCCGCAATACATTAGCGCGACTGCGATGCATGCGTACCTCGTCGGTTCCATCATCATTGAAGATGAAGGCTCCGACGCGATCGCCTTGCTGAAACACACGCCACGCGGTCAATGCTGCAAGCTCTGTCGCGACGACCGATTTCATCGACACGCGACTTCCGAAGAACATGTTGATTCTTTGATCGACAACAAGCATCGTAGGACGGTCCCGCTCTTCGGAGTAGATGCGGACAAACGGTTTTTGCATTCGCGCGGTTACACGCCAATCAATTCTGCGAACATCATCGCCGTTGACGTAGCCGCGCAACTCCTCAAAGTCCAGGCCGCGCCCTCGTACGTGAGAAGCCCGCCGTCCGAAGAGCAGGCTATGTACAGGCTGACGATGCATCAGCGTGAAGCCGCGCGAGCGAAACTGCAGAGCGATCAATGAATCGAGTTCAGCGTAGGCTCCCATGCCAACACCCTTTGCTTATGCAACAGCCACCAGATCAATAACTTTCTTGATGACCTGATCTGCTTTCACTCCCTCTGCCTGGGCGTCGTAACTCAGTATCAGGCGATGACGCAAGACATCATGCGCAACGGCCTGTACATCGTCCGGACTAACGTAGTCTCGCCCTTTGAGCCACGCATAGGCACGCGAGCACTTATCAAGTCCAATCGTTCCGCGAGGACTTGCGCCAATCTGGATCCATTTGCGCAGCCCCTTGTCGTATCGCTCCGGATAACGCGTCGCCTCCACTAATGCGACGATGTACTGTTCTACCGCAGGAGCCATGTGGATGGCATGAATCTCATGTCGAGCCGCGAAGACTACGTCCTGCGGGATACGCTCTATATTAGCCGAGCCGATAACAGGAGCAGGTGTAACGCCTTCTTCCTCTTCTCCGCGCACCAACAGCATAATGTCGCGCTCCGATGTTTCCTCAGGATAGTCGACGTAGATATGCATCAGAAAGCGGTCCATCTGCGCTTCCGGTAGGGGATATGTTCCCTCCTGCTCGATGGGATTCTGTGTCGCCATAACCAGAAAGAGTTGAGGCAGCGGATGACTTTTGCCCGCGACAGTCACCTGCCGTTCTTCCATCGCCTCCAACAGCGCCGACTGCACCTTGGCCGGAGCGCGATTGATCTCATCGGCGAGGATGAGATTGTTAAAAACCGGACCGGCTTGAAAGCGGAACTCTCCTTTGCCCTCTGCGCTGTAATAGATATCCGATCCAGTAATGTCAGAAGGAAGCAGATCTGGTGTGAACTGGATACGGGACAGGCCAGCATCGAGAAAACGCGACAGTTTCTTGATCGCACGCGTCTTCGCCAATCCTGGCAGACCTTCGACAAGTAGGTGACCATTTGCAAGCAGGCCGATAACTAGGCGCTCGATCATCGCCTCTTGACCAAGCACTGTAGCGCCAACGAGCTTTTGCAGGTTCAGAATCGAATCGCGCGCTGCCATGACCGTCGAGTTGCCCATAAGTTGCTCTTCTACTTCAGAATAAGAGCTCGAAGTTCGATGTGCACCTGTAAGTCTTGCCAGTATCCCGTCGCAACGTTTGCTGTGATAGTCAGATTGTTCAATAGAGCAAACGTCTAGAATGTTCTGAAAATGAACGCGGCTTTCTTTAGCAAGGAACCCGTTATGCTAGTAGTAAAACCTGCGTCCACTTCCACAAAGAGCCTGAAGAATATCCGGAGTAGTTACACGGAAGAAACGGCTCACCAGATGCAGCAACATCACGATGCCTCCCGCACGAGAGCACTGTGGTTTACTCTTCTTCTCATTTTTTCCGGTGCCGCAGGTCTCGTCTATCAGGTTATTTGGATTAAGCAGCTTTCTCTGGTCGTTGGTGTCGAAGTCTATTCGATCGCAACTGCCGTAAGTGCTTTCTTCGCCGGTATTGCATTTGGCGGATTTGTCATTGGCCGCTGGGCCGATCGCCTCAGCTGCCCTCTTGTTCTCTATTGCATTCTGGAAGCAGGCATCGCACTGCTCGGCGTTGCTTCCACTCTGCTGTTGGCTCACGCAGCATCTCCTTTTGTCGCGATAGAGAGCCGCGCGGGAGTCATAGCCTGGTTGCTTCCGTTCACACTGGTTGGAGTGCCGGCCTTTCTTATGGGCGGAACGCTGCCCGCGGCTGTTCGCGCGTGTCCCTCGGCCGACGAGCGCGTTGCTCGCACCGGCGGCACCCTCTACGCCGCTAACACGATGGGGGGAATCGTAGGTGCGCTGCTAAGTTCCTTCGCTTTCCTCCCATGGTTCGGCGTTCGCGGCACAGCCTTCGCCGCTGCCACTCTCAATCTGATATCCGCTGTTATTGCTTTTTCTCTCAGCCGCAGACAGACAGAAGAGCACCAGTCGACTCTTCCTCCAAACATGCAAACCTTATCCCGGGAAGTATGCATCGTGCTCAGTCTGTACGCGCTGGCCGGAGGCGTCGCTCTCGGTTACGAGGTGGTCTGGTCGCAGGCAATCGCTCAATTTATAAGCACGCGCAGCTTCGCCTTTTCTATTGTCCTGGCAACCTATCTCGCTGGCCTCGCCCTTGGGAGCGCACTCTATGTTCGCTTCGCAAGCAAAATGAAGAATCCCTGGAGCATCTTTGGCCTTCTTATTGCCGCAGCCGGCCTCGTCGCATTACTGGAAATCGCCGGCCTGCGTCTCTGGCAGCTCCGGATTCAGGCAATCGTCGGCGATTTGGCCTACAGAGCCATGGGCATTCCATTTGCAGGCATGTGCGCCCGCTTTTTCGTCGCCGCGGCTGGCATCGTCCTTCTTCCGACAACGCTTCTTGGAGCTGCTTTTCCCGCAGCGCTTCAACTGACGGTAGGGAAGCATCGCATCGGCCGCGACATTGGTGCCGTCATTGCGCTTAATACCATCGGAGGCATCGCAGGAACTCTGCTAACAGGGTTTTTCCTCGTGCCGAGGCTTGGTCTCATACGAACCCTCGGTGTCCTCGCCATCTCCGCAGCGGCGATCGGAATCTTTGCGGTCTTTCATAGCCCCGGTGTCTCTCAACGAATTCGCTGGGGAGTATTTGCAATTGGAATCGCAGCTGCAGCTTGCGGTATCTTGACTCCGTCCGACCGGCTCGCTCGACTGTTGGCTGCGACGCGCGGAGACGGAACGCTCGTGTTCTACGAGGAAAGCAACGGCGGCACGGTTGCTATCGTTCGGCAGGGAACAGAACAAAACACCTTTAAACGGCTTTTTATCCAAGGTGTCTCGAACTCCGGCGACGCAATGCCCTCGTTGCGATACATGCGCTTGCAGGCTTTGTTGCCTCTGATCATTCACAACGGTGAACCACATTCAGCTCTTGTGATTGGCTTCGGGACTGGCATAACGGCCGGAGTTCTGTTGCAATATCCCGGGTTAACGAAGAGAGTCAGTGCTGAACTTTTACAGGCGGTCGTGCGTGCGGGGCCTAATTTTCGTGGCAACTACGGAGCTTTTTCCAACCCGAGGCTTCAAATCCGCCTGCGGGACGGCCGTCGCGATCTGTTACAAAGTTCAGATCGCTACGATCTGATCACACTCGAGCCGCCGCCACCATCGGCTGCGGGAGTGGTGAACCTGTACTCGCAGGATTTCTACAAAATGGCGGCCGCACGTCTTCAGCCCAATGGCCTCTTCGCCCAGTGGCTGCCGCTCACCACGCAAAACGATGAAGACACACGCTCTCTCGTGCGAAGCTTTCTAAATGTCTTTCCTTCAGCTACGCTTTGGACGACGGAGTTGCATGAGATGCTTCTTATCGGTTCGTTTACGCCAATCGAACTCGACGAAGATCGCATCACCCAGCGCTACGACCAGCCCACGATACGCGACGCGCTTCAGGAAGTTGGCATCTCTTCGGCGGCTACTCTTCTCGCCACCTGGGTGACAGGAAGGGAAGGGCTTCTGCTCTACGCTGGTGATGCGCTACCGGTAACTGACGATCGTCCCCGCATCGAATATGCTGCATGGGTGCGCCCTAACGAGATCACGCGCGTTCTACCGGAGTTGCTTGCATTGGCGACAGTGCCTGCACTCGCCAACAATAATCCCGAATTCTCGGCAGAAATCGCTAGGCAGCGTGAGAGCCTGATGGCGTTCTATGCCGCTGGAATCGCTGCCTACAATGGAGACAGACTGGGTTGGGCGCACAGCATCTCGCAGACGTTACAAATGGACCATGACAATCCTTACTACCGCTGGGCCATCAGTCAGCCGTAGCGTTCGCCTTCAATCGAGCCAACTTGCTAGGCAACCTCGCATCGCCTGGCGGAATGGCTGGAATCAGAATAGTTTCGGCTCTCGCTGGCCGGTCCGATGCCTTCGTTCAAGTCAGGGATGGAGACCCATATCTCAGTTCCGCGTCCGAGAATAGAGTCGAGTTTTAGCTCGCCCTTCACTAACTTTAGTCTTTCGTTCATACTGATAAGTCCAAGCCCATGCGGGCTGGTGCTTCGGTCGAAACCGATCCCCGTATCCTGAATTGTCATGTAAAACGTATCGCTAAGCTTGGTTATAGTGACGGACACAACCATAGCATGGGCATGGCGAAAAGCATTGTTCAAAGCCTCCTGCACAACACGATACAAGCACAATGAAACCTCCTTGGAAGCAGGTTCATCCATATCGTCAATATCGAGATTCACGCGAAAGTTAGATTGAGTAAGTCGCCGGCACAGATCTTTCAAAGCGGATTTCAATCCGAGATGCTGCAACTTGTAGGAATGTAGCTCATGCGAGATGCCGTGAATATCTGAGCAGAGACTGTCGAGTTCATCGCGAAGACTGGTTAGACGATTGGTGGCAATTGCTCTGGCATCACAAGATTGACTCGCCATCAGTGCAACTTCGGAGGCAACAAGTGACAGCCGTTGTCCGATATCATCATGCAACTCGCGAGCAAGCCGCTTTCGCTCACTTTCCTGCGCCTGAATCAGCCGGGAAGCCAGCATCTCGACTTCGACCTGCCGCTTGCTCAATTCCTGCTCTGCTTCTTTTTGTTTTGTGATGTCCTCAATAACCATCAGCGAGAGGGAATCTTCGTGTGCTTTCTCATCCAACGAGCTGATCCAGACCCGCGCCGGCATCAATGAGCGGTCCTTACGAAGCAATATCTGTTCCGTCTGCCAGCCCAGCAGATGATCTCTATTAAAAAGACGCAAAGACCCCGGTTGCCTTCTTTGAGTAAAAGAACTGAGCAGCTGCCCGCAGCGCATATTAAGCAACTCCTTATCGGAGTAACCCAAAGTTACACAAAATGCACTATTTGTCGAGATGAATCTACCTTCTGTATCAAGAAGTGCCATACCTATGGCCGAAGAAACAAAGAGCCGTTTCAGCTCACTTGTCCCATCCTCTAATTCGCTTTCACTTCCCCATCCATGGCTCTCCGAGTATAGGTTCAGCATAAGTCCCCTCTCCTCCCCTATGTTTTAAGTATCACTTTGCATTGCTTTGCCAAATCAGCAACTTCAAAGAAATTGTTGGTTTTCTGGGAGAAAGTCTTATTTCTGGGCCTGCGTTACCCCAAGGTAAGAGCGCCATCAGTAATATATGCGATATTGATGGTTCCACGGTTAGATCTTCGTGTTGCGAATAATGCTACACCAGCTCGATTGAAAATGGCATGAAAACACAGGTAGGTGACCTATTAGAAGTAACAGACAGGCCGTTCCTTCTACGGGCAATAACTACCGCGATAAGAAGAATGATCCAGATGAAGCTGAGATGAGTGCTGGAATAAGGTCACATGCCATCCGGCGTTTCAGCACATAACCATAGGAGAGAAGCCGAGCTTCTTGGATGTAATCCTCGTCTTCTATCTCGGTTAGAAACAGAATGCGAGTGTTCATCCCCGCATGATTTAGCTCTCGAGCGGCGGAGAAACCATCCATATCAGGCATACAAATATCAAAAACTGCAAGATCAGGCCGAAGCTTGATAACCCACTCTACCGCTGCTCTTCCACTGGTGGTTAATTTAGTGACGTTGTAAATCGGCTGAAGAAGGACGCGAGCTGCCTCGAGCACTGGGAGGTGGTCATCCGCGAACACGACGGTTGGACGTGAATCGATCAATCTCTACGCCTCCTGGCCACAATGGAAACGTCATGAAGTGTGAAGATGAGTGTCTGATGTGTTACGCCGCGCCGCAACTGTATTGTCATGCAGTTATTGCACTGCCTATTTAGCCCTGTATTCCGCTAATTTCTATTGTTTCCTGCATCTAACAAACGGGAAAACCAACGTCGATACCCGTAGAAAAACTTACTTGACTAGGACATTCCCCAGTAGTCTCAACGCCAAAGCAATGCTAGATTTTGCGATGTCTTCATAAGGAACGTCTGTCAGCAGATTGTATGAAAACCATTCAGCTCACAGGAAGGCCTTATCCGTTATGGATTTGCGCGTATTCAGCCTACCCGGCAGTCGGAGATTGAGCAGCGCGATATGGCGTGCGCGATGCCGCGTGTTGGGACTCATCGCTCTTCTGGCCGTAACTGGCAGCGCGCATGGCGATGTTTCGCTTCTGGTTGAGGAGCCGTATGGATTGTTCGGAAGCGTAAATCCGACGGGTCATTCTGCAATCTATCTTAATCGTGTATGTGCTGAGTCACCAACTGTATTGCGCCGTTGCGAGCCTGGGGAAGCAGGCGTGGTAATAAGCCGCTATTCGAATATCAAGAAATTTGACTGGATCGCAATTCCTCTTCTGCCGTATCTCTACGCCGTCGATCGTGCCGAGGAAGTGCCGGAGTGGGCTGAAGCATCGAGTGTCGAAAGAATTCGCGAGCAATATGCCGAAACTCACCTAGCATCACTGGTTTCTGCGACCCAAAGATATGATGCGAAAAATGTCTGGCCTCAACTACTGGGAGTGGCCTACATTCGAAAGATCTATAGCTTTGAAGTTCCTACATCGGACGACCAGGATGATCTGCTGATATCGGAATACAACGACAGCGCGAATCGCAGTCACTTCAATCTGTTTACGAACAACTGCGCCGACTTCGCGCGCCGCGTCCTCAATTTCTACTACCCCCATGCTGTGGGTCGAAACATCATCGCAGATATTGGAATCACAACGCCGAAACAGATCGCCAAAGCGCTTGCGCACTATGCGCATCGTCAGGACAGCCTGGATTTGAACGAAATCATCATTCCGCAGGTGCCTGGCGATATTCCTCGCAGCCACGCTCCACGGGGGGTTGTTGAGTCACTGCTGAAGACCAAGAAATATTTCGTCCCTATTGCGGTTATTAATCCCTATGTTTTAGCAGGCCTTGCCGTCACCTACCTTACAAATGGTCGTTTCGCACTTGCCAAGAATGCGCCGGTCATTCCGGTGATGGAGCAGGAACAGATGCTCACAGGGGTAAGGGCTCAGGAACCCATAACCGCGTTTCAGGAGCCACAACCTTAGCTCTTGCAACAAGTCACTAGTGGAACGACCACCCAGGTGTGGTTAATGCTCCTAGGTTGTTTGAAGGGTTCAATACTTTTCAGGCCTGGAAGAAGGTAATTCTTGCGAAATTTCGTGAATACTGTCAAATTTGGCAGATGAGAAAATGGGGCGGAAGCCGCACCATTGATGATGAAGGGTTCCGTCGTCTACTTTGCGCTTCGCCAGCGGCAAGGCCACTCGAGAAGGCACGCAATGAAGTCGATGCGCGTGTACTCCCGCGGCGGGCCTGCTGAAATGAGCTTGGGGGTCGGATGAACCAACCGCGAATTCTGATCGCAGATGACCATATTCTGGTCGCAGAGGCGTTTAAAAGCCTCATCGAGCCCGACTACCAGGTTATCAAAGTGGTCACCGATGGAAGAAGCCTCATCTCCGCGGCCGTAGAGTTGAAGCCGGATGTCGTCTTGCTCGACCTCTCGATGCCCCTGCTCAACGGAATCGACGCAGGGCAGGAACTAAAGAAGCTGTTGCCTAAAACCAAATTGATTATTCTTACGATGAATGAGGATTCTGACATCGCTTCGAAAGCCCTCCGACACTGGGCGTCCGGTTATCTGCTAAAGAAATCCGCCGGCGTCGAACTGAAGCGGGCAATCGATGAGGTCTTGCACGGTCACTCGTATGTGACCCCTGTCATCGCGCAGAAGCTGATCGAAGAATTCATCCGCGACCCTCAGCAGGAGCGAACCAAAGAGCTAACCAAGCGCCAGCGCCAGGTCCTTCAACTCCTTGCCGAGGGACGGTCGATGAAAGAAGCCGCCGTCTTCCTGAACATCGCCGTCCGCACCATCGCGTTTCACAAATACCGAATCATGGAAGACTTCGGCTTGAAGACAAACTCCGACCTCGTTCGCTTCGCCATGCGAGAACATCTCATCTCGGGCGTGTAGTCCGAAACCACGTGTCTCCCTCTCATCGCAGCTCACATATATGGTGAGTCTGCCGCTACGATGCGCCCGAAGCGAACCAGCTCTTCGCCGCAGGGAAGACCTACCCTTTCCGCTTATATCACCCTCATTTCCTCGCGAATCACCGATGGGTCAACCCATAAGCACAAATCTGCCCATTCGACTATAGGTAAACGAAATACCAGAAAAGTTGGAAATATCTTTTCGAAGGATGAGAACCTTATTCACTTAGAAACGTATATAGATCAGAATCGGTAAAATCCTAATGACTGAATCTAAATCATCCTAAGGCTCTTTGTTTGTTTGGGTTCGTGTGTTTTGAGGCTGGTTTGCGTATCGCGGATGAGCCCTTTTCTGTCTTGGCGGAGGATTTGTGCAAATGGTTGAACGTGTCACGCGCAGGGTTAGCTTTAGCGGAATAGTTCTGCTGATTGTTGCAGGATTGATGGCCGTCACAGAGTTGAAGGCACAGACTCCTCCAGCGAGTCAGGCGCAGTCTGCTACAGGTCCGGCGACGGGTCAGGCGGCTGCAGCGAATGTAACGCACGCGAAGGGGGATATCTCCGGCAACTGGCAGGGGACTCTGCAGCTGCCACAGAGGTCGCTGCGAATCATTCTGCAGGTAACTAAGGCGGACAAAGGCTGGGGCGCAAAGCTGTACAGCATCGATCAGCCTTCACCGCCGATTACAGTTACATCGATTTCAACGGATGGATCGACGGTGAAGTACGCGGTCGAGTTGATGGGCCTTAATTATGAGGGCAAGCTCAGCGGGGATGAGAGCTCAGTTGTTGGGACGTGGACGCAAGGACCCAATCCGCTGCCGTTGACCTTTGTGCGAGCAACGAAAGAGACAGCATGGGAGATTCCAGCGCCACCGCCACCGCTGAAGCTGATGCCGGCCGATGCGGACCCGTCCTTTGATGTGGCGACTATCAAGCCGAACAACTCGGGCGCAACCAGCATGCAGGGGCTCACATTGAATGGAAGGAACTTTGCGACGCGGGCTTCCTCGCTGCTCGATCTGATCTCTTTCTCCTACGAGGTCCAGGCGAAGCAAATTGTGGGTGGACCGGACTGGCTCGATAAAGATCGATACGATATTGCTGCGGTGCCGGATGTGGATGGCGCGCCAAATACGGAGCAGTTAAGAAGCATGATTCGAAAGCTGCTGGCAGACCGCTTCAAGCTGACGTTTCATAAGGATAAGCGAGACCTTTCGGCGTATGTGCTGACCGTGGCGAAGGGTGGGCAAAAGCTGACGCTGACACAGCTAAAGGGGCCGTTACCGGGTATTGGGTTCAGGCCGGCAGCAGGTGGCGTCATATTGAATATGGGCAATGGGACGATGTCAGATTTTACAGGCTTTCTGCAGATCATTGTCCTGGACAAGCCTGTAGTGAACCGGACAGAACTTACGGAGAAGTTCGACCTGGCAGTAAAGTTCATGCCGGATGAGACGCAATTTCATGGGCATCCACCGAAACTGCCGACGGCAGCTGCATCTGGTTCGACTGCAAGTACTGCTGCAGCAACTCCAGACACCACGGAAACCTTCCCGGACCTGTTCCAGGCGCTGCAGCAGCAGTTGGGATTGAAGCTCGAGGCAGAGAAGACGGCAGTGGATGTGATCGCCATCGATCATGTTGAGAAGCCATCGGCAAATTAGGTCGAAGTGCGCCCAAGATTAGCTCCACAAACTACGCGAAAGGGGTATTTGAGTGACGATCCAATTGTTGAAACCTGGAAGATCGTTACTGGTTGTGGCGGGATGGAGGGCCGTGACCATCCTTTTTGCTGGGCAGACGGGCGGCGGAGAGTGTCTGGTTGTTGATCATGTTGAACAGCCTTCCGAGAATTAAACCGACATGAGATTACGCTCGTGGCGGCTCACAAGACTGACGGTTCTGGGGCTTCTGGCTCCTTTGCTATTCGCTGCCTCGAGTGCACTAGCTGCGGAATATCACGGGCTGGTGAGTTTTAGCGGACTCCCTGTACCTGGGGCGACAGTGACTGTCACACAGGGCGGAAAGAGATTCGTCACAATTACAGATACGCAGGGGTTCTATTCCTTTCCGGCGCTCGCGAATGGAGCAGCGACGGTTGTAGTGGAGATGACCGGTTTCTCCCCTATTAAGCAGGATGTAGTGATTGCTGCGGACGCAGCGGGCAATTGGGATCTGCAGCTTATGTCGTTGGACGCGATACGTACCGCGCTGAAGCCGGTGCCGAGTGCGGACATTACAGTGGCGCAGACAAGGAGCGAGCCGAAGAAGACGAGCGATACACCGAAACCGCAAGGCGGGCAGGCACCTGCGCCAATTCCAGAGGAGACGGCACAACGTGCGGTGGATGGACTGCTCGTCAACGGGAGCGTCAATAACGCGGCAACCTCGCAGTTTACGCTGGCTCAGCGGTTTGGGAACACGGCCAGCGGCAAATCGCTCTACAACTTTATGTTGAATCTGCGGGTCGATAACTCGGCACTGGACGCAAGATCGTACTCGCTTGCGGGGATCGATACCTCGAAGCCGGAGACAAGCCAAATCACCGGCGGCTTTGCGCTGCAGGGTCCGCTAAAGATTCCGGGGGTGCTACGTAATGGGCCGACTATCTTTGTTGGCTACCAGAGAACACAGAACAGTGTTGCCGTGACGACGCCGGGACTGGTGCCGGATGCGGCGATTAGAAGCGGAGATCTCTCAGGGCTGGTGAATGCCCAGGGACAACCTCTGGTGATCTACAATCCGGTGACGGGACAGCCGTATGCTGGAAACCAGGTGCCGGTGAGCGCGCAGGCTCAGGCATTGTTGAATTTGTATCCATCGCCGAACTTTATGGGCAGCTCGTTTTACAACTACCAAGTCCCGCTGATAACCGATACGCACGCAGATGCGCTGGACTCAAATGCGAGCAAGACCATTGGACGCAGCAACCAACTCACAGGAACTTTTGCGGCGACGAGCACGCGCGTAAGCAGCACAAATCTTCTGGATTTCACGGACACAACGGACGGACTTGGTCTGGCCAGCAAGATCAACTGGGCGCATACATTCAATGCACGTTTGCGTATGAACCTTGGTTATCAGTTCAGCAGGCAGTCGACCCGGATTACGCCTTACTGGGAGAATCGGACGAATGTCTCCGAATTGGCAGGTATCACCGGGAACAGCCAGGTACCGATGGATTGGGGTCCGCCAACGTTGAACTTCTCAAGTGGCCTGGCGCCGATGACCGATGGGATCAGCTCATTTATTCGCAACGAGACGAACGGTGTTTCGTTCATCGGAAGATGGAACCGGTCCGCGCACAACGTTTCAGGGGGCTTCGATTTCCGCCGGCAGGAGTTCAGCTATATTTCGCAAGCGAACCCGCGAGGCACATTCAGTTTTTCAGGAGACGCCACGGCCGGGGCAGCGGCAGGTAGTGGGTCGGATATCGCAGATTTCTTGCTGGGAATTCCGGACGCCAGCACCGTCGCATTTGGCAATGCCGACAAGTATCTGCGGCAATCGGTATACGACGCTTACGTGGCAGACGACTGGAGAGTGAATCCACAACTGACGATCAACGCGGGAGTGCGGTGGGAGTATGGCGCACCAGTGACAGAGTTGAAGGCGCGGCTGGTGAACTTGGACGTCCTTCCGGGGTTTGGAGCGGTAAGGCCGGTGCTGGCGAGCGATCCCACGGGGGTGCTAACTGGCGAGCAGTATCCTGCTTCGTTGATGCGGGCCGACCGGAACGGTATTGAGCCGCGGATCGGTGTGTCAATGCGGCCGATCCCAGGATCGTCGATGGTGATAAGCGGAGGTTATGGGATCACATACGACACCTCGGTGTACCAGGGAATTGCCATTCAGATGGCGCAACAGGCTCCACTGGCGAAGAGCCTGACGGTACAAAATAGCGCATCGTGCGGGTTGACGCTGGCGAATGGGTTCATCTTGTGCCCTGGATCAACGCCGCAAACATTTGGCGTTGACCCTAATTATCGTGTGGGGTACGCGCAGACCTGGAACCTGAAGGTGCAGAGAGATCTACCAGGATCGCTGCAGATGCTTGCCACCTACACGGGCATCAAGGGGACACGTGGGGCACAACTGTTTCTACCGAACACAAATCCGGCAGGGGCGGTGAATCCTTGCCCAGATTGTCCAGTGGGGTTCGAGTATCTGACTTCGAATGGAAACTCTACGCGCGAAGCCGGGCAGATACAGCTGCGAAGGAGACTGCATAGCGGGTTTACGGCGTCGGTACTGTATACATACTCGAAGTCAATCGATGACGACTCGGCCCTGGGCGGACAAGGAGCGGCGACGCAAGCCACGGCTACGATCGCGCAGGACTGGCTCAATCTACAAGGGGAGCGCGGACTTTCGACCTTTGACCAGAGACACCTCCTGAATGTGCTAGTGCAGTACACGACAGGAATGGGCTCGGCGGGGGGAACCCTGATGACGGGATGGAAGGGACGACTCTACAAAGAGTGGACGGTGCAAACGCAGATCACCGCCGGGAGCGGGATGCCGCAGACGCCAATCGACTCCTCTGTGGTGGTGGCAGGCTACTCGGCGTTTGTGCGGCCGGACGTTACAGGTGCGCCGTTGTATGCTGCGCCGGCGGGGCTGTTTCTGAACCCGGCCGCTTTCTCACCTCCAATCGCCGGACAATGGGGCAACGCACGCCGGGATGGAATCACAGGACCGAACCAGTTCAGCCTGAATGCTGCAATGGTCCGAACATTTCGCATTGATGCCAAAGTGAATCTCGATGTGCAGGTCGCTGCAACCAATGCGCTCAACCACGTTTCTTATACGGGTTGGATTCCAAATATCAACAGTACGCAATTCGGATTGCCGGCGGCAGCAAACGCAATGCGCAGCCTGCAAACTTCGTTGCGCCTGAGGTTCTGAAAAATGCGATGGCATGGTTTGATCTCGATGATGCTGGCCGGAACACTTGGCGCGGGCGCGCAGGTAGTTGGACAGAACGCCCAGCCAGCAGGAAACGGGACGTACACGCTATCGGTCACCTCGAAACTGGTGATCGAAGCGGTGAACGTAAAGGACAAGCAGGGAAAGTCGATCAGTGGGCTAACGGCGAAAGACTTTACGGTCACCGAGAACGGCGTCGAGCAGCAAATCAGCTTTTGCGAATATCAGGAGCTGCCGATGACGCCCACGGCGTTGATTTCGAAACCAATTCCGGAGAATGTAACAGTCTACAACCGGCTGGCAATAACGCAGATTGCGCCAGAGAAACCGGGAGATGTTCGATACAAAAATAAGCGGCTGATCTCAATCTATTTTGACCTGACCGCGCTGCCGCCGGATGACAAACTGCGGGCACTGGAGGCGGCGGAAAAGTTCATTCGGACACAAATGACATCGGCGGATCTGGTCTCGATCATGCGTTATGGCGGTGGTTCGGTGGATGTGCTGCAGGACTTTACGGACGACCACAATCGCCTGTTGAGCATACTGGAGACGCTGATTATAGGGGAGAATCAGCAATCCGAAGACGTAACGGACGATGCGGGTGCGGCAGACACCGGGGCTGCGTTCGGGCAGGATAGCGGGGAGTTTAATTTGTTTAACACCGATCGGCAACTCTCCGCGCTGTTAACTGCGGCGAAGATGCTGGGACGGTTGAGCGAGAAGAAGGTGCTGATCTACTTTGCGAGCGGATTGACACTGCATGGCGTGGACAATCAGGCGCAGTTGCATGCGACCGTGGATGAGGCGATACGGTCAGGAGTGTCCTTCTGGCCGATCGATGCGCGTGGGCTGGTGGCGCAGGCTCCCCTGGGGGACGCGACTCAGGGCTCACCAGGCAACGCGGCGATGTATTCAGGCACTGCCGCTCTGGCGGTTACAACACGACTACAACAGTCGCAGGACACGCTGTTTGCGCTTGCAGGGGATACCGGCGGCAAGGCGTTGCTGGACTACAACGACCTGGCGCATGGAATCGTACAAGCTCAGGAGAGTACCACAAGCTACTACATCCTCGGTTACTACACGAGTAACAACACGCTGGACGGTAGGTTTCGGCGGATCAAGATATCGGTGAAACCCGAGCTGGCTGCAAACCTGGACTACCGGCAAGGGTACTACGCAGGAAAGCAGTTCGGTGCGTTTACGGCGGCGGATAAGGAGCGCCAGTTGGAAGATGCACTGATGTTGGGAGACCCGGTAACGGAGCTGACGATCGCGATGGAGATCAACTACTTCCAACTGAATCGCGCAGAATACTTCGTTCCGGTGGTAGTGAAGATTCCAGGAAAAGAGCTGGCACTGGCAAAGAAAGGTGGAGCGCAGCACACGCTGATTGACTTCCTGCTGGAGGTGAAGGACGAGGTCGGCAACAATGCAACGGTGCAGAATCTGCGCGATAACGTAAACATCAAGCTGAGCGATGAGACGGCAGCAGAGCTGGCCAAGCGGCCCGTAGAGTACGACACGGGCTTTACGCTGCTTCCAGGAAAATACAGCATCAAGTTTCTGGCCCGTGACGATGAGACAGGCAGGATCGGAACCTTCCAGACCTCGTTCGTTATTCCAAACCTTAACAAAGAGAGCAAGCGAGTACCGATCAGTTCCGTAGTATTGAGCGGGCAGCGCGCGGAACTGAAAGATGCGATTTATAACGCGTTGAAACAGAAAGAGAGAACGAAGGAAGAGGCAGCAAACCCGCTTGTGCTGAATGGGCAGAAGCTCATTCCTAGTGTGACCCGGGTATTCAGTAAAAGCCGTGACCTATACGTCTACCTGCAAGCCTACCAGCAGGGAGTGATGAGCGAGCAGCCGCTGATTGCGTTTGTAAGCTTCTACCAGGGCCAGACAAAGGTGTTCGAGACACATCCGATGGAGATGGCGAACGCTATGAACAACTCGCTGAAGACGATGCCGCTTCGCTTCACCATCGGACTGGATGCGCTTCCGCCCGGTGATTACGATTGTCAGATCACGGTGCTCGATCCAATGGGGAAGAAAAGCGCATTCTGGTCGGCCCCTGTCACGTTGGTGCCGTGAAGACCCAGTCTCAGCTTTTTTACACATAGCAGACAAGAGATTCCAATCAAATCCAGACTACTCAGCACAAGTATGGAATTGTGACCTTGGCAGGAGTGTGACTGCCGAAACTGCTAGTTCACATTCCCCGCTTCGTCGTGGAAGATAAAGCACATTATGAAGATCCAAACCTTCATCTTTTCCTCCATATTTCTGTTCGTTGCGCCACTCTACGCACGAGACAAAACTGATGTGATCGTGATGAATAACGGCGACCGCCTGACCGGCGAAATCAAGGGACTCGACTCCGGCGTGCTCTATGTCAGTTTCGACTACATCCTCGGCACGAGCTCTGTTAATTGGGCCAAGGTGGATCACCTCGAAAGCAACCAGCAGTTCATCGTCAAAGCGGAAGATGGATCGGTTTACAGCGGAACGATCAAGACCGCGAATGCTGCTGGAGCAAGCCGCCCGATGAAAATTGAAATCTCGGAGACGCCCGAGAAGAGCGAAGTGGTCGAGCAATCCCGGATCGTCGCGGTCGATCAGATCTCGGACAAGTTCTGGCGGCGATTCAATGGTTCCATCAATTCAGGCATTATCTACTCCAAAGGAAATCAATCCACGCAGTACAGCCTGAGCTCTATAGTCGAATATCCGCGCGAACGTTGGTCGGCCGGAGCCGATTACGAATCGAATCTCTCTGCTAACTCCGGGTCAGCCGCATCGACGCGAAACTCGCTTAGCCTCGACACTGTGCGTTTGCTGCGATGGAACAACTGGTACTGCACAGGCCTGGCTGGCTTCCGGCAAAGTTCTGAACAGGAGATTGATCTTCAGACGGGCCTCGGCGGCGGCGTTGGCCGCTACCTGAAGAACACAAACCGCGCAAAGATCGCTCTCACCGGCGGTTTGGGGTGGCAGAACACCAAGTACTCCAAGTCCCTCGCTCAGATGGGATCGCAAAATGTCGTCGGAGCAATAATCAGCGCACAAGCGAAGTTTTTCAGCTTCAATAAAACCAATCTTGCCCTGACAGGCACAGCCTTTCCTGCACTGTCCAATCCAGGGCGCGTCTACTTCACAACCAACGCAACATATTTCATCAAGTTCGGAAATCTCACTTGGAACTTCTCCTTCTACGGCAACTGGGACAACCAGCCGCCCCGAAACTCCTCCGGCAGTGACTATGGAACCAGCTCAGGTCTGGGCTGGACCTTCGGGAATCGATAACCATCGGAGTTTCATAAGCGCCACTCTGGCAGAACTGTATTTTCGAAAATACCCCATCCGAAAACACCTACCCCGGGAAGGCCAACCGAGTACTGGCTTCCGCTGTTCCGCACTGGACGCAGAAAGATAAAAACCCAGTATTATCTGGGGTTTTATTTGATATCTCGTATTTCCTCAGACATCCTAAGACGAGTCAATGGCGGAGAGACAGGGATTCGAACCCTGGATACCTTGCGGTATACACGCTTTCCAAGCGTGCGCCTTCAGCCACTCGGCCATCTCTCCGTGGTATTGCGGACCTTTTTGAATCTAACACAGTTGGTGCCTTCCTTCCGAATCGAGAACTACGTTTCGTCGATCCCTCAAGGCGTCTGCGCAACGATATTCTGCTTCACGAGCGCCGACGACTTCAGCTCCACGGGAACACCCTGCATCAAATACCCCCGCAGCGTCGACGGATCGCCCCAGTTCACCTGCCATCCATGGTCGATGGCCACCAAAATATACTGCCCCGGAATGACATTCGACATCTCGAAGCTGCCGTCGGTATTCGTCTGGTCCTCAACCAGAAATGCGATCGAGTTCGGATCTTCAATCGTTACCGGAACCAGCAACACCATCGCTCCCACAACAGGCTTGCCATCAAGCGTCGCAATCCCGCTCAGGTTGGCGCGTCCGCTCGCCATGTGCACCGTCAGCGTGGATTCCCCCGCACCCACAGTCACATAGCGTCCGGCAACCTCCGCGCCTTTTGCCGTCAGTCCCGTAAGAAAAACATTCGGCCGCCCTTGCAGCGTTACCTCATATCGTCCCGGCGGAACCTCCATCGTTCGCTCTCCATTTGCCTCTCGCGAATCGCGTCCTCTCTGATCGCCACGTCCAAAATTCGCCGCGCCGCCTTCACCGCGATTGGAAGAAAAGCTCCCGTTATTCGTATCCCTGTCGATCAGCGCAACCTGCACGCCACCGCGGTCTCCCCTCGAACTTGAATCAGAATCCCCAAGACCATCCAGGTGCAGTGTAATTCTGGCCAGGTCGCTCGATGGAGCCGTCATGTCGAGCGTCCGCGCCGAATTCGCGCTCACCTCCACCATTGCCGCACGGCCATCCTGGTTCGGGCCTGCCATTCTTACTTGATACACTCCCGGCGTCAGCCCTCCTACATCGAACTGACCTTGTGCGTCGGAGCGTATCGTTTGAATAAACCCCTGCCCGGCCCCTCCTGGATTGACCTGCTGCACGATCGGAATCGCCTGCGGCCCTTCGTGGTTTGGCCCATTACTTACTGCCGGTGGTATCAGAATCTTCAAGTGAATCGACGGCATCGGCACCAGATGAAAGTCAGCTTGCCGCACATCGCCTGCATGCAGCGTGATCGTCTCCGCCTGCGACGCATCCGTAGCACCCGGAAACCAGGTCGTCGGATAGGCAAAATCAAGCGAAGGATCAAGTTGGGACGTAGTGCTGTCAGCCGCACGAACCTGCTGCGCGGCCGCGAAATACCATGGTTGCGCACGAAGACTCAGGTGATAGTCACCTGGAGCAAGGTTAGCCAGCTCATACATGCCGCGGTCGTCCGTATGCGCGAAACCCCGCGTTCCGCCGGCCGCCTGGGGCCCACCCGGACTCTTGGGCGGCACGGTCTGCAGGCTGATCTGCGCATTACGCACGGGCTCTCCAGCCTCGTCCAGAACCACGCCTACGATGCTCGCCTCGGGACTAATCCTAAACTCAAGATCCTTCGTCGGAGCCTCCGGCGTCAGCACAATCGCCGACGCGTAAGGTGGATGCGCGTCGTAAGCCTGGCTCACAAATCCACGCGCGCTCGCAACCAGCCGCCACGAACCGGCAGACGCAACCGTAACCGTAAAGTGACCCCGCGCATCGCAATCGAAATCATTCGCCGGACCGGGAGCAGGGAACTGCCGGTTCGCCTGGCCTCCTCGTGCATTGTTCAGTGTCGCCGTCAACCGACAGTGCGGCACAGCATCGCCGCTCACGCTATTGATCACGACGCCGGTAATCTCATACTTCGTTCCAGCGGAACTCTGCTTTCCCTCGCGCTTGGTCTGCGTCCCAACCTGCCTTCCAGCCTGGACCACCGGCGAAACCCCAACCTGAACCTCAGGGGGAGCCTGAGCCAACATCAAGCCTTCACACCATCCCATCACAACCGCAACCGCAACCGCAAACGCAAACCCAGCCCAACAGCCGCGCCTCACGGAGTCACCTCCGCCACCGGAACCGCATCCAGATTTAGCGTCGGCTTATCGCCCGCCTGCACCGAAACCGAGTGGACAAAAGTACTGTAAGCAGCCAGGCTCTCCGGATCGCGATAGTTGGCCGAGTGCCGGCGCTCGAACGCGATCGCCTGATAGCTGCCCGGCGCCAGATGCGCGGCGGTATAGCTCCCCGAACTCCCGCTGCGAAGCGTAATCACAGACTGCGCGCTAGGTCCGGTTGGGATCAGATAAACATAGCACTGAGCCGGGCTGCCATTCAGATCCACCGTGCCCTGCACACTCGCAGTTTGATCGCTGACTGAAATTCGAATCGGCGTCCCCGCAGCTCCAGGCACCACAACAAGGCTCTGCTGCAGAAGATCCGAGGCCCCATACGTGGCCGACTTGATGTACCACGTCCCGGTGTCGCGCCCCTGCAGACGATAGCTCCCAGGCGGCGCATTGAAAGCGAAGCTCTGGTCACGCCGCTGCATCGGCCGCACAGTCGCGTCGCCTCGATCGGGATCGTCCACCTCGTTCTGCAGCGTCAACCCCATCTGCGTCAGGTTAGGAGGCTGCGTAGTATCGGACGTTACGGAGTCGTCCAACACCAGCTCCACCGGTATCGACGAAACCGGTGAAAACTGCAGGGTTACCCCGGAGATATCGTGATCCCCAACCGTCAGCGTAGTCTCGGCCTCCTCGCTGGACTCCCCGTTGTTCCTTATCGCCGTCAGCGTGTACGTCCCCTGGGGAAGCTGTATCTTCGTCTCTCCCGTTCCTCCAATCATCTGGGGATTTACCTGTAACGTGCTCCCATTGTTGGAACGGGCAGTAATCCGCATAAAATCCCGTCCGCTTCCGGCTTGCGTCGTCAACGTTACATTACGGGTTGGACTCACGGCGGGACGCAGCTCAAAATGTTGCTCTTCGCCGCTGTGAATCACGATGCCATGTCCAGTATTGGATGAGGCTTCGCTCGGAACTGTCACAGGCAGAACCGCTTCTCCCACCGTCCGGTCGATTGGAGAATACCTCGTCCCCAGCCGGTACTCTCCGGCTGGCACTGGCAGGCGAAAGTTCCCATGGGAGTCAGTCGTGCTCGGCGTGCCGGCGGGCAGCCAGCGGTGACCCGTGTCGTCGAAATAACTGCGCAGTGCGCTGACAGACACGTTCGGCAACGGCGTCCCATCGGGAGCGAGCACCGTCCCGGTCAGCAACGCCTCCGGGTACAGTCGCAATTCAATCGGCGCACCTAGCTGTGCAGCTTGCAAAAACACATTCCCCGGCTCCTGCATCTCCGTACTCGCATAAAACCCAGGTTTGGTCACCAGGATATTGGCATTCGTCTCCGTGTTCTGATCGAACCTGAAATTGCCATCATGATCCGTCAAGACAGCCCGGCTGTTCATCCGAACCAAAGCTCGCGGCACCGGCGCGCCCGTCTTGGCATTAATCACCTGGCCAAGCACGGTAGTCGGGGCAACCGCGGTCGAGGATGAAGTTGGCCCCGATTGCGAGCCGACAGTACTGGAGCCCAGCGAACCACTCGGCAACTGGCCAAAGAGGGAAGACGGACGGAGCAAAAAAATGCCGGCACAAATCAGCAGGGAAAGCAGCAAGCCGAAACCTTGACGGCGGCAAACAAACCGGGCTGGCAACACGAACGACCTCACAGAGCTAGGCAGAAATAAGACGTCCCAGACCGATATTAGTGAGACCAAAGGGTCTCTGCCTCCAAATCGGCAGAAATATTAACTTGAAGCCTCGAATCGGCTCCGGAGAGGGAATTGGCAGTTTTGCGGTTGTCTCTACTCCTGCCACACCTCCAGCTTGATGTCGTCGTAGTACACCGAGCCGCGGTAATAGTTATTGTGAGGGTCGCCAAACATGAAGAAGTCTGGAATCCCTTCGCCCGCCTGATACACGGAGCGCACTGGGATCGTCCCCACATACGTCTGTTGTCCGCCCCACTTGAAGTCGCCGGAGGTAGTAAGCACAAACGCATCTTCATTGCGCTCGATGCAGGCGGAATACCACGTCTTATCCTTGTACGCATCCACCGCGCGAATCTCGCCCGAAGGCTGAAGCGCGCCGTTGGACCAGGAGAGGAAAGGACGGCCGTTGTCGCTGCTGTCGTCACCATCCTTGTCGATGCCAAACATCATGATCGGGTGCTGACCGTCAGCTACCCAGCTCTTGCCCTCCCAGATATTGGTCCAGGATTGCTTGTTGTTGTCCGAATCGATCGTCACCTTGCGATGGTGATGTATCCAGACATTGTTGTGCGGCCTTGGGGTCGCGTCCAGAATGGTCAGCCAGTAAAACCCATTCTCAAGCGTCGCATCTCCGTTTAACCAGGGCTCGTCACTTTCGCCTCCGGCATAGCCATTCCGGCCATCTCCTGGCTTACCGTCTCCAAAGGACGCAAAACCCACCTTCAGGCAAACCCGGTACTTCTTTGGCAGCGCATTCGTCGGACGAACAACGGTGCCATCGGTATGCTTCGGAGACGAAATCTTAAGCACATGATTATTCGGGTCAGCCGGGTCCGTAACGACCTCAAAAAGATCGCTGAATTTTGTGCGATCGGAACGGCTATAGGCTGCAACACTCAGCCAATCGTCCTTTCCAAAAGCTCCTTCGGCGCGAAATGCCTTCGGCGGTGTTATCCCCTGGCTTTTGAAATGTGCGCCGCCATCGGAGTACTCGTCCGCATTTTGATAAGTATCCGCTACCCAGTCCGGCGAACCCGTCTCGAACAAGGGCGCATGATCCTCGAAATTTTCCTCGTACAGAACCTTCCAGGAGCCGTGAGCGACACCCGTCGTTGCACCGGGCGTAGCGCCGTTTCGAGGAGCGGCAGGAGGAGCGGTAGCTTGTGAATTCAACCCGGCAACAAAGAGAAGCAGCGGCGCGCAAAGGAACCATCGAACAACAGCAAACGGCATCTCCAACCTCCAGGGGATGTGTTGAGGTGCTGACCGGATAAGCTTATAGGCAAGCGAAATGCGCGTCCGTCCCAAGTAATTCATGAACACCAACCATCCTGTAAGTCTCTCATTCAAATGAGGCTACGACCTCGCCTCTACACGGTTTACTTGAAATCCTATCAAGTAAAGTATGTATTTCGTGACAATCTCAAGAGCGGCTGAGTCGAGCGGCGATCGTGGGATTCGTCGCCATTGCCAAAAGCTGGTCGCTCAATGATGCCCAGGCTCTGGGTCTGCTCGGCACTGTCACCGCCTCCACTCTCCTTGCAGCAAGATTCCTGAGAGTCTCTTTTGGTGGCAACTCAATTGTCCATTTCTCGAGACCTTGTTTCAAGATATCCGGTACGGCCTTCGTTTCCACCGCAAGAGCCCCAGCTTTTTTGTTATTGCGGCGCTGACACTAGCTCTTGGCATCGGAGCCAGCACCGCCGTCTTCAGCCTGGTGGACACGGTCCTCTTGAAATCGTCGCCCTATCCCAATGCCAGCCGGGTTGTGGTGCCGTGGCGCGTGCCACCGATCGGTTCTGCTTGGGATACCGGGAACTTTCCGTGGGGGGACGCAGAGTTCGTTCAACTGACTCAGACCAGCACGGTATTTCAAAACCTGGGGTGCTTTCAGAAAAGATAACTTCAATCTAACCGGATCGGCCAACCCTGAGTATCTCGAAGGCGTTCGGGCCTCTGCCGGACTTTTTCCCGCGCTGGGTATGTCACCGATGCTAGGGCGCACCTTCACGGCCGAGGAAGACCAACCTGGCCACGCGCCTGTCGTCGTCCTCAGCCATCGGCTGTGGAAGTCTCGCTTTGGTGGCGACCCCAGCGTTGTTGGCAGCACTATCCACTTGAGTGGTCTTCCATACACTGTGATCGGAGTCATGCCTGCCGACTTCACCTTCCCCAATATGGCAGGGATGCCGGCAAGCATCGATCTGCCCAAGGAGACTCAACTCTGGGACCAAGCGACCTCAGCGTTATTGGAGAGTTGAAACCAAACATGGGCCCGGCGCAGGCGCAGCAGGACCTGCAAGCCTTTGATCGCCACTGGCTTGAAAGGTATCCGCGGTCGAAAGGCTGGTCCTCGGACGTTGTTCCTTTGACGAAACAAGCGGTGACGGACACGCGGCGACCACTGTTGTTGCTGTTCGGTGCAGTGTGCGTGGTTCTGTTGATTGCCTGTTCGAACGTTGCTGGACTGACACTCAACCGTTCCCTCGGACGGCACAAAGAATTTACGCTGCGCGGAGCCCTGGGTGCGCGGCGTAGCCGGCTCGTCAGTCAGCTCATGACAGAGAGCCTGCTGTTGGCTCTGACTGGAGGCATACTGGGAATTTTGCTCGCCGAAGGCAGCTTGTCTCTCGTGAAGCGCCTGGGACCAGAGAGCATTCCCCATCTTCACGAAATAGGTCTTGACCTGAGTGTCTTCGCGTTCGCGCTCGGCATCACGCTCATCACGGGAATTCTCTTTGGTTTGGCACCAGCCTTTGGAGCCACGCGTATGAATCTGGTTGAGGCGTTGAAAGAAGGAAGCCAACGATCAGGCGGTAGCGCTTCTGCACCGAGGATTCGCAATGCGCTCCTCATCACGCAGGTTGCACTGGCGCTAGTGCTGGTGGTTGCAGCCGGTTTGCTGGTTCGCACCTTCTATTACATGGTCAACGCGAATAGCGGCTTCGATGCCACGCATGTTGTCACCTTCGAAGTACCGCTGCCGACCACCAAATACAGCGACACAGATCGCATGGCGCAACTCTACCAACAAGTGGCACAGCGACTGCAATCGATCGCGGGGGGACAGTCCGTCGGCTTCGCTACGGCCGTTCCTCTGGCAGGTCCATCGGGCGGTACAAATATCCGCATCCCGGAGCACCCGGTCACAGATCTCGCACAAAGTCCCAAAGCAAATTACTTGTTCGTTTCGCCCGGCTACTTTGCCACCATCGGTGCACCTTTGCAACGCGGGCGGGACATCACCGAGGGAGACACTCTCACCTCCACGCCGGTCACCATCATCAACAGTGCAATGGCAAAGAAATACTGGCCTGGAGAAAATCCCATCGGCAAACAAGTAGGTGTCGGGATGACCAGGATTCCGGCCAGAACGATTGTCGGGGTGGTGGCGGATATCAAACAGGTGTCACTCCGCGAAGTGCCGGACCCTACGATGTACGTGCCATATACACAGAACGAGATCAAGACCTGGCCTAACATGCAGGCTATGCAGTATGCGGTCCGCACCAGGGCCGATCCAGACTCCATCGCCGGCAGTGTACGGGATGCGGTCCATTTCGTTGATCCGGACTTGCCCGTTGCAAACTTCGCGACACTCACCACGCTTGTTGGCACTTCGCTCACTTCAGACAGATTCGCAATGCTTCTACTAAGCGCGTTTGGAATGCTGGCGCTCATCCTTTCTGCGATTGGCATGTATGGCGTCATCTCTTATTCGGTGATGCAGCGCACACCGGAGATCGGCATTCGTATCGCATTGGGGGCGCGGCGGGAACAGATCCTAGTCATGGTCTTAGGGCAGGGTTGGCGCCTAGCCTGTGCAGGAATCACCATCGGCTTGATCGCAGCGTTGACGACGACTCGGTTGATGACGCGTTTCCTGTATGGGTCCAGCCTACCGATCCAACTACCTTTGCCGCTGTGTCTCTCCTGCTGATGGCCGTTGCACTGCTGGCCTGCTACGTTCCTGCCCGAAAGGCAATGAAGGTAGACCCAATGATCGCGCTGCGTTACGAATGAGATGGCATGAACGCTTTCGCTCCATCAAGTTCCACAATTAAGAGATGCGAGCAACTTAGAAGGCGCCTACGCCTCGTCGGATGGTGTCCTCAACGAGCCGGGAAACTCGTGGTGAATCTTGTCATAGAGATTGCCTGGAATGAACCGGCTGGAATCGAAGACGGTGATCGATAATTGCTGCACCAGTGGGAAAGCAAATGTAGCTTTGAGGGGCGAGGACCTATGAGGACTAATGCTGGTGAGTGCTTCGACCGATAGTTCCGAGTTTCTTCTGCGGTAAGGTCTGCTCAATTGAGTCTGGGCCAGATATCGAAGTGCCTTCTCAATCGATGGTTCAAATCACCGTCGTAATTGATCACCCTCCGGAAAAAATCGATCGAACCTGCAGGAAAATGTAGTTTCTTTGTGCACGGGGCGGGGAATAGCATCGCCGTGTACTCAGGTAGAGCTTCTCGCTTGGAAGCGGGACTCCACGGACTCAGTCAAGCGCCAAAGGCAAGGAAAGTGCCCTGTGAGAGGGAGCGAGGTGTTCGCAACATGCAAGACAATCCCACACTTAATCGAGAACTCATCGACCGGATTAGATCAGTGGCGCAGTTGCGTCCCATTTGTACCGGTGAGGTTCTCTATGAACCCTCGTGTCCCGATGTTCCTCTCTTTGTTGTCCTGGACGGAACAGTCTCAATCAGCAGAGCCGGTGAAGACGAGAAGATCCTGGCAGTTCGCGAATCAGGACAGTTCACGGGAGAAATGTCTGTCATCTCCGGCGGTCGATCGCTTCTGACGGCACGGGTGACAAAAGATGGTGCCGTCCTTGAACTACCTCGAGAAAAAGTGTTGTCGCTTATGACCAAAGACACCGAACTCGGCGAGATTCTCATGGGGGCTTTTGTCGCGCGTCGTCTGTTGATGATTGAGCTGGGCGAAGGAAATGTCATTCTTTTTGGCACCAGGAGTTCTGCACGTACTCTTGCGCTCAGAGAATTTCTCACCAGAAATGGGCACCCGTTCACATACGTTGATATTGAGACCGAGTCTTGTGCGGGCGAGTTGATGGAAAAGCTAGAAGTTCGTAATGGCGACATTCCAGTTGTCTATTGCAACAGGCGATACGTGCTGAGAAATCCGTCTATCGCCGAGTTAGCAGCCTGTCTTGATCTCAACATCAACATCGACAAAAGCGTGCGCGATATTTTAGTGATCGGTGCTGGTCCAGCAGGCCTCGCAGCAGCGGTGTATGCCGCTTCAGAAGGACTGAAGACGCTGATTGTCGAGAAGTCAGCACCTGGCGGTCAGGCAGGCTCGAGCTCAAAGATAGAAAACTACCTGGGCTTTCCGACGGGACTTTCTGGACAGGAGCTTGCAAATCGATCCATCGCTCAAGCTCAGAAATTTGGCGCACAGTTGATGGTCGCTCAATCAGTCGTGCATATCGACTCCAGTAAACAACCATATAAGGTCGTTCTGGAGTCTGGCCTTAAGTTCAATGCGCGCAGCATCGTGATCGCAACTGGCGCGCAATATGCGCGCTTGCCTGTCGAGGAAGCAGACGATTTTACGGGCCGAGGTATCTACTACAACGCAACGCACATGGAGGCTCAGCTCTGTCACTCGGAAGAGGTAGCAGTAGTGGGCGGGGGGAACTCTGCGGGACAAGCTGCCGTTTTTCTTGCTCAGACATCATCGATGGTGCATCTCCTCGTGCGTTCGAAAAGACTTTCGGAATCGATGTCGCAGTATCTGATCGCTAGGATAGAAGCGCATCCCCGGATCGAAATCCACTATCTGACTCAAATTGTTGCTGTCATCGGTACCGCTCATCTGGAAAGCATCGAGTGGAGAGACGACTCCTTAGGATTGGAGGTAACCAAGCCAGTTCGCCATGTCTTTGTGATGGCGGGTGCTGCGCCCCGCACGGATTGGCTAGAAGATTCCTTTGTTCTAGATAAGAAGGGATTCGTTGTTACCGGACCAGATCTTGGTGAATATGAGAACTTTCAATGGCCACTGGGCCGCTCCCCGCTCCTGCTCGAGACCAGTGTGCCAGGAATATTTGCGGTTGGTGACACACGAGCAGGCAGTGTCAAACGGGTTGCATCGGCGGTCGGCGAAGGCGCGATGGCGGTTCATCTCGTGCATCGATTCCTCGCCGAGAGCACAGAGCGCGGCGATGTTGCGGGAGATAGGCGGACGGACCTCGTCCACGGTGTCGTCGACTCAATACGCTCGAAGATTCTCGCACAAAGAGAGATGCGATGAAAAGCAATTACACCGCACTACATCGATGGAAAGTTTGTGAAGATGGATAGCGAGTGCTTGTTTGCGGAGCGTCGCTGTACGTGGACTGGCTGGAGGAACGCGCATTATCATGACAGCGAGCAGCCACCTGAGTTCGACGAGCACCTTTACAGTTAACTTGAAGCTGTGCAATGAATGTTCCCAGCGCGGGTACGAGGCGCCTGGCAATCGTGGGCGCTTGATGCACAACCGGATGGCCCAGCGAAAGGGCGCAAATGACACAACGCCGAGCACGAAAGCAGCCTAGCGAAGAACATGACATCTTCAATGCTCGGGGTGCTGAGCTAACGGATGCACTTCAGAAGGCCAATGAAGAATTGAAAACAGCGCAGGCGGAGTTGCAAAGACGATGGCAGCACTTGGCGGAAGCTCAGAGGCTGAGTCATTCGGGGACATTCGGATGGAAGGTTAGCAGTGGCGAACTCATTTGGTCGGACGAAACTTACAGAATTCTGGGATTCACACGAGAAACGAATCCTACGTTCAATTTGGTATTCGACAGAATTCACCCAGAGGACCGGGACCACATGCAAGAGATCAAAGATCGTGCCACGCAGAGCGGCATGGACTTGGATGTCGAGCATCGAATTCTACTGCCCGATGGTGCCATCAAGTACCTGCACGCGGTCGCTCATGCGGGACGAGACAGCTCGGGAAATGTCGAGTACATGGGCGTAGTTACCGACATAACCGAACGCAAACGCGCCGAGGAAGAGCGACGGACTTTGTCCCGCGACTTACAGGAAAGCAACGCCAGGCTTGAAGAAGCACAACGGGTCGCACATGTGGGCTACTGGGAGTGGGATCTTGAGACGGGTGAGGTCATCTGGTCGGACGAGACCTATCGCATCTTCGGGCTCAAACCGCAGGAACGTCCAATGGATTTAGCAACGGTCCGCGAAATGGTCCACCCCGAGGACCGAGAAGCTCTCTACAGAGGAGTAGATGTGGAGATTGATGCCGGCGTGCACCCTGTCGCTGAGTTTCAGATTGTCACTCCAACTGGACAAGTGCGCACGGTGCGCGCGATCACCTCAAAACTTTGGGGTGCGATGTCGGATGATCCGGACAATGAGTCATCCGGAAAAGCCCGCAGGCTGTTCGGTACCGTTCAAGACATCACTGAAATAAAGCGCGCAGAGGAAGCCCACCATACCTTGTCCAGGGATTTACAAGAAAGCAACGCCAGGCTTGAAGAGGCTCAGCGAGTGGCTCACATCGGGCATTACGAATGGAATCTTATCGAGAATTGCGTGACCTGGTCCGAAGAACTTTATCGCATCTACGGGTTGCCCCCTCAGAAAGGCACTATTGACGCGGCGACGGTTCTCGAAATGATCCATCCTGAGGATCGGGAATATGTTTTCCGCGAAGCGGAGGAAACCATTCGTAGTGGTATCCACTCCAAGGCGGAACATCGTATCGTTCGTCCCGACGGCGAAGTGCGTTTTATCCAAGGCCTCGGAACTGTGAAAAGAGATGCATCCGGGAGAGCCTACGAGATGTTTGGCACTGGTCAGGACATCACTGATCGCAAACTTGCAGAACAAGCTCTGCGGCGAAGCCAGTTCTACCTAAGCGAAGGAGAGCGCCTCGCTCATATGGGAAGCTGGGCGTGCAATCTAGTCACACGCGAGATATTCCACTCATCGGACGAAAATGCTCACATGTACGGCTTCGATCCCAGCCAAGGCCCGATTTCATTCGACAGCTATTACAATACAATTTTTCCTGAAGACGAACGAGTGCTTAGGCCAAAGCTTGAAAATGCGATCAGCTCCGAAGCGGATTACGATGTTGAATTTCGAATTCGGCGTAGCGACGGCGTCATCAGATGGCTCCGTGGCATCGGACATCACGACCCCTCTCAGGAAATCGGCGAGTACGTCGGCATCACGATGGACATAACGGAACGAAAGCGCGCCGAGGAAGAGCGCGAAAGGTTGCGTCAGTTGGAGGCTGATCTTGCACGCATCAACCGCGTCAACATGATGGGAGAACTGGCCGCCGCACTGGCGCACGAAATCAAGCAGCCCATTGCCGCTTCAATCACGAGTGCAAATGCCCTTCGTCGTTGGTTGGCGCATGATCCGCCTGACCTGGAAAGAGCGCAGGCGACAGCAACAAGGATCGAGCAGGACGCAAACCGTGCCGCCGCCGTTATCAACAGTTTGCAGTCCTTCTACAGAACGGGAACACCTGCAGAACGCCACATCGTCGATCTGAAGGAAATAATTGGAGAGATGACTGTGCTGCTAAGGGTCGAAGCGGATCGGCATTCCATCAAGATCCATCCCGAACTCGAGGCCGATATGCCTAAAATTCTTGCAAATCGGGTACAACTCCAACAGGTCTTCATGAACCTGATGCTGAACGCGATCGAGGCAATGAAAGATACCGGTGGCGAATTGACGATCAAATCCCACGCGAATCCCGAAGATCGTCTAATTGTTTCAATCAGCGATACGGGCATAGGATTGCCTGCAGAAAACGCGGAGCAGATTTTTGACCCTTTTCATACGACCAAACCGCAGGGGACGGGAATGGGACTGACCATTACCCGCTCGATTGTGGAGTCTTACGGAGGGCGGGTGTGGGCCACCCCCAATCAGGTTGCGGGCGCAACCTTCCACTTTATGCTTCCCGGCGAACCCGAGGCTCATCTATGAAATCCGTGGCCGTTCCCACCGTGTTCATCATCGATGATGATCGAGGCATGCGACAGGCCGTCCAGGATCTCGTCGAGTCAATTGGTCTCCGCGCCGAGTCGTTTGCAACTGGTCAGGAATTTCTGAGCAAGCAGCCCACCTCTAACCCGAGTTGTCTGGTGCTGGATGTACGGCTTCCTCAGATGAGCGGACTCGATTTTCAGCGCCGGCTAACCGAGATTGGTATGCAAATACCCATCATCTTTATTACGGCTCACGGAGACGTTCCTATGTCCGTCAGGGCACTGAAATCGGGCGCCGTGGAATTTCTGACGAAGCCGTTTCGGGACCAGGACCTGCTGGATGCGATTCAGCAAGCTCTCCAACGTGACTGTGCGGAGCGCGAACAACAGGCTGAAGTGCACGAACTACATGGGCGGTATGAGGCGTTGACTGCGCGAGAGCGGGAGGTCATGGGGCTCGTAGTCTCTGGAATGCTCAATAAACAGATTGCCTCAGAAATCGGAGCCAGTGAAGCCACTGTGAAGATCCATCGAGGCAACCTAATGCAGAAGATGCAGGCGGGGTCGCTAATTGAATTGGTCCGTATGGCCGACAATCTCAAACTTGTTCTTCGAAAATAGCGTGAGATTGTCACCGTAGACGGGCTGTTATTTCCGCTCCTCCTCCAGTTCTAGTCGACTACCACTTGAGTAGTAGTTTTTTCGCTTTCGATCTTATTGCGCTGCCCTTGTGAAGAGCGTTACCTTTTGCTCCATGAAGATCGAGCACACTCCAAACCTTCTGGCAATCATCGATGATGACGAGTCGGTTCAAAGCGCACTGAAGGATCTGATCGAATCGGAGGGGATGTCCGCGCTCTCCTTCGACACCGCAGAGCACTTCTTGGATTCCGGGACCAGGCACAAGGTCGCATGTCTGATTGCCGACGTTCGCATGCCGGGCATGTCTGGTATTGAGCTGCAAGCGAATCTTAAGAGCGAACGATGCCGCATACCGATCATTTTCATCACCGGACGCGGAGACATTCCATTAGCGGTAAGCGCGATGAAGGAAGGTGCGAGTGACTTCTTCACAAAACCTGTAGATGGAGCCGTGCTGCTTAACTCCGTGGAACGGGCGTTGCAGCAGAATCTCGCCAATCGTCGAAAAGCTACCGAACGTGCCAATTTAGTCGCCCGATATGAATCTTTGACGCCTAGAGAGAGGGAGGTACTGCCGCTGTTGACTAGCGGTCTACTAAACAAACAAGTGGCATTTGAGTTAGGGATCACCGAGTGGACCGTTCAATTACATCGAGGACATATCATGCGAAAGATGCAAGCCGACTCTTTTGCAGGCTTAGTCAGGATGGCAGACAAACTCGGCCCCGATCACCAACGGCCCTACTGGTATTATCCGCGGCCTCTTCTTAGGACAACATAGCTATCGGCGGTGAGAGGTGCATGTTCGGTGTGAACCACAGCATAGAGGACCGAGAGAGCGCAGCGACAGCAGCTACGGTAGCGAGCAGAATGACTCCGGGATGGAGCGGCTAGCGTCCTCATAAAAAGAATTAGTACACATTTTGACGGGAGTGATATTCAGTGTCGGGGGCGCCTGCCAATGTAGGACCGCCCCCGACCTTCTGACGCTGCACAGCCTGGGGAGAAAAGGTTACAGCGCCAAGCGGATGGCGGCATCGGCTTCGAACGCCATAGTTTGCAGTATGTTGAGGAACTTCCTGCTTTGGCCGTTGAAGAGCCCATCGGCAGTGAAGCTCGCAATGGTAGCGACGGCGCCTCCAAATCTATCGGTCAACGGACGAATGATTGCGACATGGGGGAGGTTCGGGTTGATGAATTCGCAAGGGACGGGAAAGATCAGGCTGGGCTGAACCAAGCTCGAAGGTTGTAGCGGCGGGTTGTTGAAGAAATCAGGAAACGACAAGCCGGATATGGAGTCGGTAAACGGCGCGATCATCGCTTGCACTCCGTTACCGGCGAAGTCGACCCATTCGAGAAAATGAGCGATCTCGTCTCCACCGATACCAAGTGTGATCTGAAGGACTTCGGGATCGGTTACTTTTTGACTCATGGCAGCGTAGAGACTTGCGCCGCCTTGCTCGATGTATCCGAAGTGAAAAGCCGCTACATTCGCGATCGCCTGAATATGGTTGTTGCCAAGAAAGTTGGCGTTTGTTGCGCCGTTGAAGTCGGCATCGTTTCTGGGAATGGCGGTAACTCCATTGAGAGTGATCGCCTGGGGAAAGTTGGCGCCGAGGTCCGGATTGGTGGTACTGCGGTAGCGAACGAACCAGCTGGTGTCGACGTTCAGATGCATCAGGTTTGTGAGGCGTAGCTTACCGGAAGATCCTGTAGCTGTGCTTCCGGGCAAGGTTTCGAACTGACTGAAGTTGACCGGCTCGGCTCCTCTGGATTCGAGATAGGCATTGAGGAAGGCGGCGTGGCTTATTTCATCCAGTGTGTTGCTGGTGATGTATTGCGGGCCATCGGTATCGAGATTCGATAAGGCTATTTGATAGTTATTCATCGGCTGGCTCGGCGGCGCTACTTCAATGGGTGGATTATTGCCGATACCACCGAGCTCCGCATATTGCTGCCAGAGATCCGACTCAATAAGTTCTGCCGCCGCTAGAAACCGGAGGATGGCGACATCGCCCGGATTGAGCCGGCCCCGTTCTTGTGCGCGAGCCGGAGTGCCATTTGCTAACAGACCGGCGCCCACTGCTGCTGCGCCTCCTGCCAGAAGACCGCTCTTCATAAAAGAACGGCGGTCGACTGGGCGCTTGGTGTTGCTCACTGGATTTTTCATTGTTTGCTCCAACGATTTGTGACATTAGGGGCTTTTGCTTCTCTAATCAGCAAGAACTGGCATGAAACGAATTTATTCCGCGTTGAGGGAATAAATCTTTTTCCGCGCAGTTTGCTCGCCAGGAGATTCAGTTCTGGGTAGCTACGTATCAGTGGGAGCGATTCGAATTGCCATCGTGAAGCAGTGCCACAACTCCAGAGTGCGTACTTGGTCAGACTGTAATGGCGGCAAGCAAGCTCCGCGCCTTCGCCGTTAGAGTCATCAGACGACCGTGGCAGTCCCTCAGATCTGTCGTGACCTTGATGAGACGTGGCGCTGCAATGACTTGAGATCCGCCGTGCCAGGTGGCTCGGTCATCGATAGCAGCGACACCTCGCTGCTATCGAGCATCACTACCCAAAACCGGATCGTGAGTAAATTCTGACAAACTCTTTACATGCTATTTGCGAATAACGGAGAGCTTACTCAGTTTTCTACTGCAGAGGTCATTCATAATGCTGAGAAGCAACTTTATATCGTCCGTTCGTGATGCATTCCCGATGCGTCGGAGCGTTTCATCTTCCCGCACTTCTATCCTTGTAGTCGGCGCCCTCTCCAGTACGCTCTCGATCGGGGCCTTGGCGCAAACCAGCAGCACGTATGTGCAGACAAATATCATTTCAGACGGCGCGACCGTGAAAGCACTCGTAACTGACCCCACATTGATCAACCCTTGGGGAGTCTCAGTAGGACCGGCCATCTGGATCGATAAGGCTGGCAGTGGCACGGTGGCGATCGATACCGCCGCTGGCGCCGTTGCGGTACCGTCGTTGCCCTCCGTTACGATCCCCGCGGCCGCTTCCACGTCCGCTCCCGGTAGCCCGAGCGGCACGGTATACAACAGCAACTCCGCTATCTTCGATATTCCAGGCAGCACATCGGCCTTGTTTCTCTTCGGCACGCTCGATGGCACCATTGCCGCCTGGAATATAAACAGCGGGTCGCGAGCGGTTACGGTGGTCAATAACTCCGCCAAGGCTTCCTACACCGACATCGCGCTCAATACCAACGCATCCGGAACGTTCCTGCTTGCGGCTAACTTCAAACAAGGCACCGTGGATGTCTTTGACAGCACCTTTGCTTCGCATGCTCTTGCGGGTAACTTTACCGATCCAAACTTGCCAGCGGGCTATTCGCCTTTTGGCATCCACAGTATCGGCGGAAACGTCTATGTGACCTATGCCCAGATCAACGCCACCACAGGCGAGAGCGTGGGCGCTGGCCTCGGCTACGTCGATGAGTTCGATAACAATGGAAACTTCATGGCCCGCGTCGTTAGCCAGAGCGTTTTGAACGCACCCTGGGGAATGGCGCTTGCCCCGGCAGGCTTTGGCAGTTTCGGTGGCGACCTTCTAATCGGCAACTTCGGAGACGGCGTGATCAACGCCTTCGATCCAAATACGTTTGCACTGGTCGGCTCGTTGAACACCAGCGCGGGCGCGCCTATCGCGAATCCCGGCCTGTGGGAGATCTTCTTCGGGCAGAACAGCGGGCAGACCACCACGTTGGGCGATCCCAACACCCTGTACTTCGTAGCGGGCATCAATGGGGAAAAAGGCGGGCTCTTCGGTTCCATCGCGGTTGCTCAGCCGGCAACAGCGGGTAACTTCAGTTTGCAAGCGTCTGCCAACACTCTTAGTGTCACCGGAAACACGGCCGGAAACCTGACACTGACACTGGTGGCAACCAACGGGTTCAACGGCCCTGTTACCTTTTCCTGCTCGCCCGCCTCAGTCGCTTGTACCTTCAATCCAGCAACAGTCACGCTTTCGGGCTCCGGCACAACATCGGTTACGGTGGCCATCGCTTCCGTGGCGCCAGTAACAGCTCCGCCAACTACCGGCGGCGGCTACAACCGATCAGCCGCCAATCATCCTGTCCATTTGTTCCACTCACGCACCGGCCTGACCCTTGCATTCATCGGCCCGGTTGGACTGCTCACGTTCGCCGGTCTAAAGCGCAGATCGATTCTTGCAGGTGGATCGCTCTTTGCTCTCCTGCTGGTGATGGCTACAGCAGTCACTGGCTGCTCTTCATCCACAGCTCCTGCTTCTACAACGGCGCCGACACCTACCACGACGCAGGTAACAGTCAACGCAATCTCGGGGTCGATTACGCAAAGCGTCATGGTCACCTTCACCGCGCAGTAACGGAGAGCTCCAACTAACTAGGGGCTGCGGAATCGCAGCCCGTTTTTTTCCCTTGAGCGTGTTCGATAAACAAAAACTCAAGACCTTCATTTTGATCGGGACTTGTGGGCCTGGGAGTCGCAAAGCCGGAAAACGATACGAACAAGCGGAGCGACACCACCGGTTGATCGTGGTCGGTGCATGAGCCGCCTCAATCAGATGGACAGGGTTCTTCAAATCCTTCTCGAAGGAAGGTTTTCCCCAACCCTTTCTGTTCAATACAAAAGAGTTCACGTACACCTACTCTGCAACTCACGCAGACTCGCATCGCCTTTGGAAATTGCCGCCGGCTGTTTAGTCAGGGACACTCAATCTCGTTGCTTTAAGATTTTTTTGCTTTGGTGGGAATAATTTTTGCCCAACCCAGTTTGGATGCGTACAGGACTTCTGGCTTCAGGCTGTAGTTCTCGATCGTTTTGTCGCGGCTTCGAGGACTTGAGGTCAGAGGTAAGCTTACGTCCCGCACGCGCGTAGGCAACTGGGATCTTTGGAGGAATGCTCATGCTTATGGCCCATTGGAGAAAAGTTCTTCTCTGTCTTTGTCTCTTCGCGGGACTTGCCGCGTTGGGCACGGGACTCGTTAGAGTCGCAGCGCAGTCAGCAACGGAAGCCCCGGCTGGGTTCAACACTCCCAGCTTCAACAGTGCACAAAGCGTTAGCAACGGAATCGTCGAACCACCCGGAGACACCTTTGCCCTGGACCAGCAGGTCTATGAGGAAAACGAGACGGTCGCACAAGGGCTTGGACCTGTGTACAACGCAACCAGCTGCGTCACTTGCCATCAAAATCCGAACAGTGGGGCAGCCAGCCAGATCACGGAACTCCGGGTTGGGCACAATGATGAAAACGGCAATTTCGTTAACCCGACCATCTTCATCAACGATGGAAAAAACACGATTACCGGCAGGTCCATTGTCAATGATCGCGCTATTGGTCCCGAAGCCCAGGAGACAATACCTGCAACAGAAAACATCCGCACATTACGCGCTGCCCTCAATACCTTGGGGGATGGTTTTGTCGAGGCTATTGACGACAGTACGCTCATCGCTATTGCAGCGCAGCAACCCTCACTGAGCGAAGGCAGGGTTCATGGGGAAGTGGTGCAGGCTCCAATCTTCGAGGCCCCTGGGCAGACTCGTGTCGGACGCTTCGGCTGGAAGGACCAGCACAGCAGCTTGCTCTCCTTCATTGGAGATGCCTATCTCAACGAGATGGGAATCACGAACCGGCTCCGCCCCACGAACGTTACAACCGTCCTCAACACTACGACCGGCATTGAAGATCAACCAGATCAGCTTGGCTTGGCTGACATCGACCACTTTGCACAGTTCATACGCGGCACTATGGTTCCACCTCGAGATACGGTGCTTGCCGCGACCCCCGCAGCCGTGAAAGGTCAGGCACTTTTCAATCGAATCGGTTGTAGTGTTTGCCATGTGCAATCCATCACGACGGCCCCTCCAGGGACGGTGATTGATGGCGGGATGTTCACTGTTCCAGAGGCTCTGGGAGCTAAAATCATCCATCCTTTCAGTGACTTTTTATTGCATGACATCGGAACTGGAGATGGGATCGTGCAGGTTGGTCCGCAAGACACGGCCAACAAATTAAGGACTGCGCCCCTTTGGGGATTGCGCACGAAAGCCCGCTTCATGCACGACTTGGGGTCATTATCGCTCGACAATGCTATCTCGCGTCACGATGGCGAAGCACGCGATCCCGCCAGACGTTTTAGAGAATTGAGTCCGGAGGAAAGAGAGGCTCTGATTGCCTTCTTGAAAACTCTGTAAAAACAATCAAGAGCTATCCACCACCAGCGGCTGTTTTGTCTGCCAATGACTGTTGTGGCTTGGGCACAACGGTGGCTCTCGTTACGGGCAGGCTCGCGCACCTGATCCTCGGTAGAGGTCTTCGGCTTGAATGCCATTCCAGGGATCAACCGCACATCTCCGGTCCGAACTATGGCAACGGCTTACGGATACGAACGAAGCCGCAGCAGCGGCTTGGTTCTTGTGCATTTTGCATTGTTTGGAGCTTGCAGGCCTGGGTTCCACGAATTCTTGCGCACACTCCTGGTAAATCAGCAGGCAACGAGTACATGGACATCCGTCTGGTTCAATACGTGGAGGGGGTGAATGCAGTCGATTCGAGCGGAGTTGCCATAGCAACCACACCAGTCGCAGTAACGGTGATCGCTCCCGCTCAAAGCTTTGCGCTAACCAATACACCCGTCAGCATCGCCACGCCCGGTGCCAGCGGGACCTCGACGAGCACGATCACGCCCAGCGGTGGTTTTTCGGCCCCGGTGACTGGTTCCAGCCGCGCCCTGACCGCGTCCACGACCGTTGCTGTCACTGTGAACTGAGCGGTCGCAGAGCCTCCAAGTCAGAAATTCGGGCAACGTCGCAGAGCATGTTGAGTAGTGAGGCTATCCGTTTGCCCGTGGAGGCGGCTGGGCACGGATTTCGTCCGAAACCCCGGTTCGCTCCACTAGTCGCCAAGGAAGGATTTCTGAGTTCATTGCGAAGGAAAGTCGTGAAGCAGCGCATGCTTTACGCGATAGAGGGAGCGAGAAGAGTTTCTGGCGATATGAGCCACGCGGATCCAGACGAGGACAGCGCAGGCGATGTGGTTGCGTTGGATACGAAGTCGGTAACATCGTCGAGAGGCATCCAGGGAAGGCTGGATATTGCCGGAGACTGATCGTAGGAGTGCTTGCGAACGAACTGAGTATTGCTAGCCCCTCAACTACAAACGGGCAACTCTTCGAGTTAAGAGGGTCTGCTTCGCGCAATTCCAAGGATTTAGGAATAAAATACGGCTACGCCAGCTATTACCTCTAGCAGGCCTAGGACGCGCGCTGTACAGCCTGTTGGAACAGGATTTCAGTTCGTCGGGTATATCCATTGCGTAGTAGTAGTTATTCAGATTTGCGTACTCGCCTTCTGTTGGGCAAGCTGGTCGTCGTAGTTTGCCTTCTGTCGACGGTCGCGCTGGCCGCTCAAGAGGACGCGATCACCGCACTCATCCGGCGGCAGACCGACATCAGTTCCGAGGCCGGGCAGCGCGGCGATCAGGCGACGATAGACAAGTACCTCGACGATGCGGTGCTCTTCTCCGCAGGCGACGGAACAGTCCAACGCGATACTAAATTGGATCAGAACGACACGCTCTCCACGCTGCTGAAACAGCAAACCCAAGCGTTTCGCAATGCAAGTCTGCGCGGCGATCTGGCCGCGATGCGCAGCTACCTCGACGATCAGCTGCTGTTCGTCAATGAAGACGGCGTGGTCTTCAACCGGCATGACTTTGCCAGAGGCGCGCCCGCAGCTGCGCCGAAAGGCGTTCTCTCTACGGTGACCATTACCGATTGGGTGCTGCACTCCTCGGACAACCTTGCGGTCACAAGTTTTGTGAACGACCAGGTCATGCATTATGCCGAGCAGACGCTGAACGAGAAGTATCTCTCCGTCGAAACCTGGATCAAGCACGGCCCGCAGTGGAAGCTGCTAGCGAGCGAAACAACCCTCCTCCATCAGGACCCGCCTGCGCAGATGCTTCCAGCCGACACGTGGAACGATTATCTTGGCGCCTACTCTGCAGGTCCTGGCTCTGCGGTCACGATCACTCGCGACGGGAACTTGCTGGGAGTCAACGTCAACGGCACCAAGGCACCATCGCTGGCCGTCGAGGTGCGCGATATCTTTTTCACGCCTAATCAGCCGTTGGGTTATGAGCGCCCGCGCTTCATCTTCCAACGCAATGCCGACGGGCAAGTCACCGGATACGCGAGCCGAGGACTTGTCTACACGAAGAATGCCGCGGCTACGCAGAGCGGCGCAACGCCTCCTCCCGGCCCGCTGGTGCTGCGTGATTTCATCGTTCACCACACCGACACTGTCGCGGTCGCCACCTTCTTCCATGACCGCGACACGCCTTCTTATGGGCAGACGATGCATCAGACCTATCGCTCCTCTGAGACCTGGATCAAGCGTGGCGCGGAATGGAAACTGATAGCCAGCCAGGGACGCCAACTGATGCCGGATCCACCCACGCTCACCCTCTCCGCAGAGGCGTTGAACGGCTACGTTGGAACCTATGCGGCCAGTCCCACATTCACGGCCCGCATCACACGCGCCGGTAATGCACTGGCCGCTTCAATCAATGGCGAGAAGGCCGTTCCAGTCTGTGCGACTGTACCGGATGTCTTCTTCTTTCCGGGCGAGCCGCGGATTCGTTTGATCTTTCAACGCAATGCAAACGGGCAAATCACTGGATATTTGAAACGCCGCGAAGAGCGCGACCTCATCTTTCGCAAGATTGCCTAGACGCACATATCCACCTGTAACGCGAGATACAAAAATAGCAAAGCCGATCAACTCATCATCAGTAAAATTGGGATAAGAGGGGTAACGACGCCATTGATGACCTTGATTTACTTTGTCTCCTTCGTACTTTTCGTTCCATCAAGAAATGAAGCGATGCAGGCGGGTGTCCGAAGTCAGGAACAAGCCGCGTCCGAGTTGAGTGCTCGAATCGAGGCTTCTCCTGTGCTGCCCTTCAGAGGATTGCATTTCACCGCACAACCCCTTACAAGCGCGTGGGAATCCGGAGCCGTCTCCGGGGTAGCCGTTGACAGCAAGGGAACGATTTACGAGATACAACGCGGCGAAAAGGCCGACCCTATCGTCGTACTCGACCGCAACGGAACGATTTTGCGATCATGGGGTAAGGGTGACTTTAAGATTCCGCACAGCATCCGCATCGACCCTGCGGGCAACATATGGACTGTGGACGCTTCTGCGTCCACAGTGATCAAATATTCTCCATTGGGTAAGAAGCTCATGACCATCACTGTAGGTGAGCAGCCGAACAATGGCAGTCCCTTTGACGGCGCCACGGATGTCGGCTTCGGACCTAACGGACATATATTTATCACCGACGGCTACGGCAACTCCCGCGTTCTCGAATATACGGCGGAAGGCAAACGAGTGAGACAGTGGGGCGAGGCTGGAACAGCCCCAGGAGACTTTGACCTCCCACACGCAATTCAGGTCACCGCCCAGGGAATCGCCTATGTAGCTGATCGGGAGAACGGACGTATCGAGAAGTTCGATCTTCACGGAAATTTCCTCGGGGAGATCGCTCATCTTGGACGAGTGTATTCCTTCAAACTGACACGCGGAGCGTTGTGGGTCAGCATGGGGCCATTCGATCAACCGCCTGGCTCGCCGTGCTGGGTCGTCAAGCTCGATCCCGAAAACGGCAAGATGCTGGGTCATCTCAATGTCTCAGAAGATCGCGGCTGCCATTCTCTCGAAGTCATGCCATCCGGAGAGCCGCTTATCACTCTGGGCAATCAACTGCTGTGGTTCAAAAAAACAATGAGCTGAGTTTCGTGACGACCGCTGACAGGTCCGCTGAGGAGGGTGGCAAGGGGCGCAACGCGGTCGCAGACAGGGAAGCGATTGCATTGGGGTGGACGTGGTCATAGCGCCTACGCTCCTCCGTATGACGATAATTCCGATGCCTGCATTCCACCGCGAACGCCACTAGGCTCACCATTCATGGCCCAATGAGTGCCTCGGCATGTTGTCAGGCGGCTCTTGTACGGCGGCGATCAATCTGAGTTCGATTCATCAGCAACCCAAAGAGACGATTACGATGGTCAAACGCTCTATTCCTGTTCCCAATGGGGACGGACTCGAGCATCGTTGATGAGGCATAGCACAGATGCTTTCGGCACAACAATTCTCTGTGGCACTATCGCGTTAGCGGCTCAATGCAAATCGGAAACTAGAACAGATGCACTCACGCCTAACGAGGTCCACCGAAGTGCTGGGCCTCAACTCTTTTGCAGTTATTCCCTGGGAATCCAAGAGTTGAAGCGACCAACTCCAACTATCTGAACAAGTCATATCCATGAACGATTGCACGGAGGAGCGCAGCGAATTTCAAAGAGGAGAAGGCCCAGGAAGCTAATGTTCCTGGGCCTTCTGTAGTCGCTTCGCGAGATGGCACGCAACACCCGCCGCACGCGAATCGATACCGCGAAAAATAGGGTTTTCGTCTTCTGCCTGGGCTTTCTTTCTCAATCTTGAGCGAAATTGCGGGAGCAAGCGATGAGGGGTCTTTTAATTGCGGATGCCCACGCAGGCAAAGGGTTACCCGCGTGGGCCTGCAATGAGCCTGAGCCCAATTGCAATTACATTGCTGCGATACCGTTGAAGCCCACCGCTGCGGTGAACCCCGGGATCTCGCCTACTTCTGTCAGCGTTCCGTTGGGCTGGATAGCAAAGACGCCCACGGTTCCGACCATAGCGTTGAGCGAGTATAAGAACTTACCATCACCGCTGATCGTGATGTCGAGGTTGGTGGCGTTCGCTGGATTGCTTGAGACGACAGAGGACGAGTTGAGCGCGGTCAAGGCACCGCTCTTGGCGATCGAAAACCCTGAGATATTCGAGGTGCCGGCATTCGATGCATAGACAAAGGCGCCATTCGGAGTGATTGCATTCCAGCAGTTGGCTTCGCCGTTAGTCGTCAAGCTCTGCGTGACAGCGGAAAGCATTCCATTGGAGTTCACTGTGTAAGAAGAGATTGCGGAAATAGTGGTACCCGTCTCAGAAACAAGCAGCTTTCCATCGGGAGCGAACCGCCCTGAGAAGGCTCCGGCTCCAACGCTGGAATTGACAACAATGGGGCCCAACGTACCGTTCGGATTGATGTGGAACGTATCGATATTGTTGGTGAGACGCTCCACCACGGCGAGGGTCTGGCCGTCGGGGCTGATCGAAATCGACGATCCGCCGGCCGCATTGGCAGAGAGAAATGCGGTGGAGTTAGCAATGGGAAGCAGTTGCCCACCGAAGCCTATTTGGAAGCCAACGACACTGCCCGCGCCGCCCTGGTTGAGGACATACAGACGATTTTGCGTTTGAGCAACAGCGACAGGATTGCTACCGCCGGAGGGTTGCCTATTCAGGAAAATCAGTCGCCCCCCAATAACCTGAAAGACAGTGATATCGCCGCTTCCCGCGTTCGCGGCAAACAGGAGCGAGTGGTCTGCGCTCAACGTCAGCGAGCCCTGCGCTTCAAGAGGATCGTTCACGCCCCCAGTACCCCTGCCTTGCGTGTCGAAGGCTTCCTTTGCGATAACTGTCCCATCGGAGGTATGAACGAATTCAATTACTTGGTTTTTGTCGGCATTATTCGACATGACAAAGAACGTTTCTGTCCCTCTGGTTTGCGCGCCGGCGAGCATGGCTGGGAACAAGCATCCAATCCCAATCACGATCGTCGATAGGCCACGAATTGCTTTCAACATTGCTGCTCCTTAGAAGGCATGGATTCGCGCACAAAGAAGAACTGAACGTTGCCTACGTAGGCAACGTTCAAGCAATAGCCGCCTTGTGCGTAGATATTGGAGAGGCCAAGAGAGGAAAGGTTACAGTCTTGTGCATGGAACGCCGAAAAAATTAATGGTGCAGTTTTCCGGCCACCTTGATTTGCAGAAAAATGGCGTCAAGACATGCACGTCTTGACACAGCGGAGGCAAAATCATCCTGAGCCCTAGCTTGTTTCTTCAACGCACCCCATCCTGGGGTCGTCGCTTCGTTCGCTCTTCCTCGTTCTCTCACCTGATGACGGAGCAGCATGAAAATGATTGAATGGCTCCATCTCCACGCGACGCAGATTTGGATTCGTTCGCGCCTAGGTGAAACCTCTAAGCTCTTCCTGAGGTCTTTCATACGCTCAGACCAGACTGGGACCTGATAAACTCACCAACCATTCGCAGTCTTCCGGCGATTCGATGGAAATTGATGAATCTGGAACGATTGCATACCGAGAATCCCGGGAAGTATCAGACAATGCTTCAAGAGCTTGACGCGACATTGTCTTGATCTGGTTCCAACTTGAAATTTTGCCCAATGGAGGGTAGCGTGCTATGAAGACTCCAGTCACGATCATCGGTGCCGGGCTTGGCGGGCTGGCACTTGCCCGGGTTCTCCACGTTCACGGTATTGCAGCGACAGTCTACGAAGCGGAAGCCTCGGCGAACGCCCGAGCGCAGGGCGGCATGCTCGATATCCACGAGTACAACGGGCAGCTCGCACTCAAGGCAGCGGGACTTTTCGATAAGTTCCTCAAGCTCATCCACACTGGCGGCCAGGCATCACGTGTAGTCGACAAGGACGGCATGGTGCTACTTGATGAGCCCGACGACGGCACAGGTGGTCGACCTGAGGTACACCGAGGAGACCTTCGCAGGATTTTACTTGACTCACTTCCTGCCGACACGATTCGCTGGGGACACAAGGTCACAGCAGTGTCTCCGCTCGACGGCGGCCGGCACGTGTTGATCTTTGCTGACGGCTCAACGGTGACTACCGGACTCCTTGTGGGGGCCGACGGCGCCTGGTCGAAAGTTCGTCCACTTCTTTCCGAGGCGAAACCGGCCTATGCGGGTACCTCATTCATCGAGACATATCTGCTTCATAGCGACACTCGTCACAAGGCAAGCGCGGAACTGGTTGGTGGTGGCTCGCTATTTGCGCTGGCGCCCGGAAAAGGTATCCTCGCGCATCGCGAGATCAATGGTGCACTGCACACATATGTGGCGTTGAACAAGCCGGAGGATTGGATCAACCGCATCGACTTCTTCGATCCGGCGACTGCTCTGGCCCACGTCGCCGAAGAGTTCGATGGCTGGGCTCCAGAGCTGACAGCGCTTATTACCGACGGTGAAACTGCCCCTGTGCCTCGTGCCATCCATGCGCTTCCGGTTGAGCACAGATGGGATCGTGTACATGGGGTAACGGTGATCGGCGACGCGGCGCACCTTATGTCGCCGTTCGCTGGAGAAGGAGCCAATCTCGCAATGTACGACGGCGCTGAACTGGGGGAGGCCATCGCCGCCAACCCCGGTGACATTGAAGCCGCGCTCCTCGCATATGAAAAGGATCTGTTTCCTCGCAGTGCGTCCGCTGCTGCAGAGGCGGACCGGAACCTCAAGCTATGCTTCGACGACAATGCGCCTCAAAGTCTGCTCGACCTGTTTACCAGTTATCAGTCCGTAAAGTAGTTGCCCTGCAAGGAGCGCAAGAAGACCTGATGGAAGGAGCACTCGATCCCTTGCGAATCGTCGCCTGCTGGTAGCAGGCTCGCTTACGGCGGTGCCATCGGAGGCGTCCTTGCGGAATGTGATCCAAGCCCCCCAAAACAGGCTAAAAAAAAAACGCTTGGGCTGCACGAAGCCCGATTCCCTCAAGAGTATGAGGACGGCTTCCTCTGAGTGAGGCGGGTCCGCCCCTTGAAGTATCTTCCCGAGTTTTCAATGGGGATCCCAGTTGCGCAACCCCACGTGATGGCGTCAACGGTCACTCGCTTGGTGAAATTACTTGCGCGATTGGCGTTGGAGTAGGCAATCGCGGCGGCAGTGGCGCGGATACTGCGCTTCTGGGGGTTACCTTCAACCCGGTAGCGAGAACGACTCCGACGACGGTCGATCTTGGCCCTGCCCCTTCCGGAGCCTGGTCGGGAGTAAGCTGCGCTTCTCCTAATGACAACCATGACGATACCAGCCCCACCGGTACCATGGGTAACTCCGTTGCTTGCGTTGCGACCACCGGTACAACTAACACAACGACAAATCTCACAATAAATTCAACCACCATGTACGCTATAAACTTTGACCCTCGCACCAGCCTCGATCCAACTACAAATGCGGCTCCCTTATGGTCTCCATTCACCTTTAGCGACCCCGATAACCCCAATGCTACTCCTACGTCACTCCCCAGTTGCGTCTCCGAGAACGTCATCTTTAACCAGATAAGCTGCGGCATTGTGGATTCCGCTGGAAATTCCGTAGGTTTCTATACCAACCCACACTGAGCCCTCCATGCAAGTGCGTCAAAGTCACGAAGGTGTATGAAGGCGCCGGGCTGCGAGGCAGCCCGGCGTCTTCGTTTTGCTTGTTAAATTTGCGCTAGTCTCACGAAATCCCAAGTGGCTTCAAGGCCGTGATCCGAGCGTATTGTTCTTCACTCCGGCAGCGATGGGCGTAACCACCGGCGCCGACACCCCAATCATCTCCACGAGAGTGTCGGTGAAAGTATTGCCAGCCCCACCCCTGATCCAGAGATTGCCCGAGCCATCCGGGGCGATGCTGTTGGGAATGATTGGAATTTTATAGCCAGTAGCGGGAGAGGTGGGTACGCCGGAGTTGGAGAACTCGGCCAATTTCCCATTTGCGACCCAGGCATTGCCATCCCCATCTATGGCAATGTCACCGCCAGCTCCTTCGGGGGGAGGGTTGATGCCACCTCCTTTACCCGAGCAGGCAGGTATAGGTGACTTCGATTCCTTCGTAAAACCTTGCCCACTGGTGATCCAAACGGCGCCCGAAGCATCGATGGCGACTCCTTCCGGCTGCTGCTCGCCCTCAAATGGTGCGCCGCAACTGAATTGACCGGCAGTAGGTGGATTTACGATTGCACCCGACGGGGAAAACTCATTGAAGAGGGCCGCCCCGTAGGGGACTGCTCCCCATATATTGCCGGCTACATCAATGGCGATACCACCGACTCCAAGACTAGCGCCCGGCGGGTTGGCATTTGCAGAGATAATGGTGCCGGAGCTAGACAGGCCGGCAACACCCGTTCCGTATGGAACCCACGCGTTGCCGGACGCGTCGATGGCGATGGAAGACATCAAGGAGGGAGCAATGGGCCCGAATCCGGCGGATGGGGAAAGAGCTGTGCCGGTGTTGGAAAGCTCTGCGACTGTGCCGTTCTCCTGCGGTGTGCTGCCCAGAAAGTTTGTGATCCAGACATTCCCTGAGTTGTCTATGGCGATGCTTTCAGCATCGTTCAGGCCGCCGCAGGTATAGCCTGCGGCCGGGGAGAGTAAAGCTCCGGAGCTGGAAAACTTGAGCACGCTTGCGGGGTTTATCGGTTCTATAAGCCAAACACTGCCCTCGGCATCGATTGCGATTGGATGTTCGCCGCCAGCCCCACTAATTGATGTACCTGCATCCGATACGGTAAAAACGAGTGCGACGGTGAAATCGTTGAGCTGGGCGGTAAGCGCAGGGGTGAAGGTGGAGTAGGCTCCGGCCAGCGCGTAGAGCGCCGCAACGTTGACGCCGGGGTGGAATTGAGCAGTTGAATATTCGACAGGCGTTCCTTCAAAGAGCCCAGCTGCTGCATTACCAGCGAGGAGCGCGTGAGACGTTGAACCTCTCACAGTGGCCCAAAAACACATGATTTTCTGCGAAAACACGATTTTGCCGGAAAAACGGGCTATGGAAAAGCAACAACACGCCAATTACCTCCGTGTCTGATAACACATATTATGTATAGTCGAAGCCGGCAAGGGTTCTGCCCTCTTGCCGCCATTCGCCAGCTACGTTAAGTAGTAGATAAGACATAACAGTAAATCGAAGATATCGTCCAATCTCTCACTATATCGGTTGAACCGAAGATTCAAATACACTTACCGGAACTATTTCTTTCAAGCACCGCCGCCGACGAAGTGAACAACCTCCAGCCGGTCCCCCGCGTTCAACGCAGTCACACCCCAGCCCGCACGCGGAACGATCTCCCCATTGCGCTCCACCGCCACACGGTCACCCTTCAAGCCAAGCTCTCCGATAAGCTGCTCCAGGCTCGCCGACTGCGAAAGCGCTTCAAAGTCGCGGGACTGTCCATTAACAATCAACGTCAGTGACATCCCTCCAGCCTAGCAGGAGAACAGATCAACCCGCACCCGCCAGTTATCAGACATCGCCGCAACCATTCAGTAACTCCCTACTCGACGACTCGCACCACCCCTGCGACCAGCCAATCCTGAAACCGCTGATGCAGCTTCCGCGGCAGCACCGCCTCATCGAAGACACTCCGGCTCAGTCCCATCAAAAGATGAACCGCCTCGGCGTGCGCCTCAAAGTCGAACTTCTCCATCGAATACCGTCGCGAGTTCACTAGGTACTCCGCCGCATGGCCCAGCGACAGCAACGTCCGTCCATGATGGCTCGCCGTGATCCGATGAATCGTCAGGTCGCCGGGGTTCGTTGCCTCCCTGCCCTCCGACAGGATGGGAATGGATCGCGCCTTCCGCGAAGCAACAAGGGCAGGCCGGTTAGGCCCGGGAAAGACTGCTGTAGCCATGGACGTAAATCCTCCGTCCTCTCCCTATCGGCCTCCTCCCACGCAGCTTTATTGCAAATATCGCCAACAATAACGAGTCTTCCTCTCCCCTTCGGGTTTTAATAAAACAGACGCATCCCAGCGCCTGTGTCCAGCGATCGACCGGAGCCCACCGTGCCTGCTTCCCTCCAGCATCCCGCACCGCAAACCCGGCGCACGCCACCTCCAAACTCGCTCCTGCGCACCGTCATCACCGCTCTCCTGATCGCCCAGACGGCCCTCCCCACCAATCTCCTCTCACAGATGATGGCCGCCCCAATCCCTCAAAAACCCACCCAGAACGCCACCCCACTCCACTCCACCACTCCACTCACCTCCGACGAAAAAATCCTTCAAGCCCTCAACCGCTTCACCTACGGCCCGCGTCCCGGCGACCTCGAGCGTGTTCGCGCCATCGGCCTCAGCGCATGGTTCAACCAGCAGATGAACCCTGCCAAAATCGACGACAGCACCCTCGAAGCCCGCCTCGCCGCCTACCCTGCCATGCAGCTCCCGCTCGACCGCATGATGGCGATGTATCCCACCAACGCCACGATCCGCGCCGACATGAACGGCCGCGGCTCCGGCATCCCCGGCGGCGAAGCCGAAAAAGCCATCTACGCCGACCAGATGTCCCGCGAAAAAGACAACAAGAAAAAAGCCAAAGATCCATCCGCCAACCCAGACGACACCCCACTCCTTTCACCCGAAACCACCGCCCAACTCCTCGACCTGCCGCCCGACAAACGCTTCTCCGCCCTCTGCAAGATGCGTCCCCCGCAGCTCCAGCAACTCCGCCGCTCCCTCACACCCGAGCAGCGCGAGCATCTCACCGACGGCTTCACCCCGCAGCAGATCGAAGCCCTCGCTGCTTTCAACCGTCCCCAGGCCGTAGTCGCCGCCGAAGACGTCCAGACCAAGCTCCTCCGCGACATCTACACCGAACGCCAGCTCCAGGAGGTCATGGTTGACTTCTGGCTCAACCACTTCAATGTCTACATCAAAAAATCCCAGCAAGCCCCTTACTACATTGCCAGTTACGAACGCGACGCCATCCGCCCACTCGCCCTGGGCCGCTTCGAAAACCTCCTTGTAGCCACCGCCACCAGCCCCGCCATGCTGAACTACCTCGACAACGCCTCCAGCATCGGCCCCCACTCTGAATTCGCCTACCGCCCCGGCAATAATCAGAAGAAACGCCCCAGCGGCCTAAACGAAAACTACGCCCGCGAACTCATGGAGCTTCATACCGTCGGCGTCAACGGCGGCTACACCCAGCGCGACGTCACCGAAGTCGCCAAGGTCTTCACCGGCTGGACCGTCGGCAAACGCCCCAACGCCACCGAAGACATCCAGCCCGAATTCGACGCCTCCAAACACGAGCCTGGTCCCAAATTAGTCCTCGGCACCATCATCAAAGACAGCGGCCCCAACGAAGGCCTTGCAGTCCTCCACATGCTCGCCACCAGCCCCAAAACCGCGCGCTTCATCTCCACCAAGCTAGCCATCCGTTTCGTCACCGACAACCCGTCTCCAGCGATGATCGACCGCATGGCTAGAACCTTCCTCACCACAAACGGTGACATCCGCCAGGTCCTCCTGGCCATGATCAACTCCCCCGAATTTTTCACCCGCGACACCTACCGCGCCAAAGTCAAAACCCCACAAGACTTCGTAGTCTCCGCCGTCCGCGCCTCCGGAGCCAACGTCACCAGTCCCGGAGCACTTGTCGACGTCCTCGCCGACCTTGGCATGCCTCTCTACGGCATGCAAACTCCCAATGGATACTCCATGAAATCAGACGCCTGGAACAACACGGCAGCCCTCATCGACCGAATGAACTTCGCCATGGCTCTCGCCTCCAACCGCGTCGCCGGCGTCACTACCGACTGGCCCGCGATCCTGGGCAACCAGCAAACGACACTGACGCCCGAGGCCAAAACTGCGGCGCTCGAAGAAAACCTCCTCCACATCTCCGTCAGCGACCGCACCCGCCAGACCATCCTCACCCAGATCACCACCGACCCTGAGCAGTTGGAGTCGAGCCTCCGCGAAGTAGCCATGAAAGATCGCAGACGCGATCCCCTCGCCGTAGTCCCCCGCAACCGCCACGACGGCGACCTGACCGGAATCGACAGCCAATCCGCCCTGGCCGCTGGCCTTCTCTTCGGATCCCCGGAATTCCAGCGCCGCTAGCTCCAAAGCCGAAGCCGAGCAAAGCGACGGCCTCAAGCCGCGAGCATCACCACGAAAAGTACACAAGCCACGAAGTGGCCGCCCCACGCGCAGTGGTCCTATCCGGCAGGACAAAGCAACAAAGCACCTACCGCATCAGCCAAAGATGATTCACCGGCCCGAATCCCTTCCCCATCGGCGCAGCCGTCCGAATCGCCTCCGCCACATACTTCTTAGCCCGCAAACCGGCATCCTGAGCCTCATCCCCCAGAACAACCCGGCTCAGCAGCGCGCTTGAAAACGCACACCCTGTCCCATGCGTCGACCGGCTGGCGATCTTCTCCCCCGGCATCCACAAAACCTCTCCCCCATCAGAAACCAGCAGATCGTCCGGCGGATCCAGATGCCCACCTGTCACCACCACATTCAGCCCCGAACCCATCGCCTGCAACGCCCGTGCAGCCTCAACCATATCCTCCCGTCGCCGAACCGAACGCCCAAGCAACACGCCAGCCTCCTCCAGGTTCGGAGTAACCCAATCCACCAGTGGAAGCAGCCTCTCCCGCATCGCCGAAGCCCCCGCGTCATCCAGCAGTTCCCTCCCCGAACTCGATCGCAACACCGGATCCAGCACCACAGGCACGCGCTCTTTCTCGCCACGAAGCTCCGCCTCGCGCAATCCGGAGACAAAATCCACCACCACGGCAACATTCGCAGCCGAAGCCAGCATTCCAATCTTGACCCCCGCCGCGGGCACATCGCTCTCCAGGCAATCCAGCGTCGCCCGCACCATCTCAGCCGAAACCGCAGTCAACGCCGCCACTCCCACCGTAGACTGCACCGTCAACCCCGTAATACAGGAAGTTCCGAACAGCCCATGCGCCGCAAACACCATCAGGTCCGCCGTCACCCCAGCGCCCGACGTTGGATCGAACCCTGCAATCGTCAATACGGTCTGCATCGTCCCTTCAGCATAAAGGAACGCAAAAAACAAAGAGTGAGTGAGTTACCCTGAGTGCGTCGTTCGAAGACACTCTGGCGGGATTGCTGCCATAAACCGGCTGTTCGGTAAAACTTCGTCCCTTACGAATTAACTTTTCTCGAAGCAAGAAAACGGACACTTATGACCCCAGTCTCCACCTCTCAGAGCGCCCCGCATCGCACCGTATTCCGAGTCACAACTATTTCAGCCGCCATCCTCCTCCTCTTCTTTATCTGCTGCGTTCATATCGCAAAAAGTGATTCCGTCAGTTGGGATGAGTCACAGCATCTCTATTCAGGATGGCTTTCCTGGAAGCACGGAGACTTTGGTTACAACCCTGAGGTTCCCCCGTTGATAAAGATGTGGGACGCAATTCCGCTCTTGCATCGAGACATCAGGCAGCCAGCATTTACGGGCGCCCCCTTCAAAAAAGAGGGTTTCGTGCTGGGGCAGCGATTCCTGGCTGCCAATGGCATCGATCGTACCTTGATTCCCGCCCGCATCATGGCTGCGCTGCTCTCCGTTCTACTCGCCACGCTGCTCTTCCTCTGCGCAAGGGAGATGTTCGGTGATAAACCGGCCCTCTTCGCGCTACTGCTCTTTTGTCTGGATCCGAACTTCCTCGCTCACGGCGCCTACGTGACAACAGATATCGGAGCCTCATTCACGATGCTTGCCGCGGTCTATGCGTTCTACAGATACGTGAAACGCCCCACGGCCGGCAGAATCATCACGGTTGGGCTCGCCGTTGGACTAACGATGACGGCCAAATTTACGGGTGTGTTCATTGTTCCGATATTGTGCCTCATTGCGGCCATCGACTACTCCCTGTCAAAGCATGAACCGGCGAACAGCGAATCGGCTTCGCCCCGGCAGTTGATCGCTACGCTTGCTGTTGCTTTGGTGATCGGAGTGGGATGCATCTGGACGATCTATCACCTCCGCTATGCGGCTCGTCCTGTGCCTCTGCAGTTGAACCCAACCAGCGAACAGTATCTGCAGCGTCTCGCTTCGCCGGTCACTCGTCGTGCACTGACGACAGTCAGCAAACTCCACCTGTTACCTGAGGCCTATATCTACGGCTTGGCCGACACCAAGATCTCAGCAGGCGATATCCCAAGCTACCTCTTCGGACGAGACTACTCGGGCGCTTCGCGTTGGTATTTTCCCGCCGCCTTTGTCATCAAGAGCACTTTGCCGTTCCTGATTCTATTTGTGCTGACGATGGTTGTCGTACTGCGAGGGCATTGGCGAATGCGACGCGAGATCGTCTTTCTGACAATCCCTCCCATCTTTATCTTCCTGCTTGCAACATCTTCCGATCTCGGTATCGGATACAGACATCTGTTTCCGATGTTTCCGATGCTTTACATTCTCATCGCGGGATGCGCAGCGCACCTCGTCTCCAGAAATCCAAAATTGATCTATGGATTTACTGTTCTATTGCTCTGGCAGTTCGTCACGACAGTAGCTGCACGTCCAGGACTGATGGCCTATGCGAATGAGGCGTGGGGAGGACCATCGAAGACGCACCTTTACCTTGCCGACTCGAACGTGGACTGGGGCCAGCAACTCAAATCCGTCAAATATTATCTGGACACGCACCCCTCTCAGCCTTGCTACTTTGCCTATTCCGCACAAGGTCCTGTCGACTTCAGAGATTATGGAATCAACTGCCATGTGCTGCCGACAGCCGCGGCACTCTGGGCGGGACTCGATACCATGCGCTTCGGCGATAATCCGAAGATTTCGGGCACGCTTTTGATAAGCGATGGCGAGTTGTCAGGCGTAGACACACCCGGCAGGGAAAACCCGTATGCTCAATTTGCCTCGGTCCGGCCCGCGGCGACCATTGACCCGGGGGTATACGTCTATCAAGGACAATTCACGCTTGGCCCCGTCGCGGCACTCGAACATATCAGGGCGGCTGTAGATCTTGCGAAGCAACAAAAAAACGCAGATGCGATCCACGAAGCGCGAACCGCAGTGAACCTTGACCCGAACAATCCTACGGCCCACTTGATCCTGGGTGATGCCTTGGCTGCAACAGGGGACGCGATGGCAGCCCAATCAGAGTATGCCGCCGCGCTTCAGTCGTCGGAACTCGATCCTGTCTTTCAGAAGAGATTGATCGACGAGCTTCACGCAAAGACGAAACGCTGAACGGATTACAGTCAGGCGAGCGGAGATCGATCGATGGCTTCCGAACACCTTCCAGCAGCGAGAGACGAGCCAACTTCGACCGATTCTCTGACGTACCGGGATCGAGGTGGATGTGGCCAGAGGCAAGGAAGAATCGACGCTGGCTATAGCGTGCGCGTCTGAATTGTTTCGAATCTATTTTTGAAACGAAGGATTGGCTTCTCGAAAAACTCGTAGGACGTAGCCGCTATGCCAATAGTCGCTGCGAGCACAAAGAGGGTTCCGAGACCCTTATGTTGGTAGTGCAGACGATCGAAAACAGTCCAAAAGACGAGGTCATGGAACGCATACAAGCCATAGCTGATTTTGCCTAGATAGACGACCACCTTTGGCACTCGTGCGTTCTGCCCCAATACGCCGAGGAAGAGTGCGGCGGTTCCAAGGAGAACGCTAAGATATCCAGGGATCAAAGTAGATGCGTCGAGGGGTTCGAATGAGATGATATTGCATCGCTGGGCGACAACCCACAGAAGGACTCCGACTACTACCAGTATGATTCTCAGGGCCCGCGAGAGGTAGAGTTTACGCCGAAAAAGGAAGAGCGCAATCAGGCCGCCGGCTCCGAAAAACTGGAACTGCACAAAGCTATTCGTCCATACTTGAGGCGTGGGAGTTACGCGACCCAGCCAATAAAGGACGAGATAGGAAAGTAAGATCGTTGCAATGAAAATGTTCCTCAGGGTACGCTCGCTTGCGACCCGCGAAACAAGGGGTATTCCCACATAGAACTGCTCTTCAACAGAGATACTCCATAAGGGATTGACGGGCGAACCCAACCAGCCAAATCTCAGAATGTACCAGTTGCCAGCCAATAAACTGAATGCGGCAACGGCACGTCCAGGAACCCCTGCATCATGCCATACTCTTCCGAGGACGTAGCAGAGGCCAATTACGAGGAAATAGAGTGGCCAGATGCGCAAAACGCGACGCATCGCAAAAGCCTTGATATCGACTCGTTGAATTTCCTTTTCTCTCAGTAAAAGAGAGACGATCAGGTAGGCACTCAGTACAAAAAAGACAGGCATGCCAAACGTGCCCACGTCGCGAATCGGCTTGGCCCATCGTGCCTCGATCGGTACATGAGCACTAAATACGCAAAGGAACGCGAAGAGTCTCAGGGCATCAAGCTCGGGCCGATAAAAGCGCATGAGAGCTAATTGTACTGTTTAGAAGCTTTTGCACCATCAAGCGACATTGCGTCAAGGTGAGTTCTCGAATGTGGATAAGTTTCGCCTTTTATTCGCTATAATACCTCATGCGAATCCTGGTCAACTTTCAAGACACAAACGGTTGGACAGTCCATTGTCTGGCTGAAGACTGCCAGACCTGCATCAGCCCGCTTCTCGACGTAGCGTCGCTGGAAACCCTCAGACGCCTGTTACGACGCGCCGGAACCGATGAAGACGAGATGCAGCACTTCGAGCACTG
>Ga0116129_1000010_pt1 | contig 139213 bp, 127 predicted proteins | sample June2015DPH_17_2_FD_89732 | JGI IMG/M metagenome (GOLD analysis project Ga0116129, IMG submission 89732) | Peatland microbial communities from SPRUCE experiment site at the Marcell Experimental Forest, Minnesota, USA - June2015DPH_17_10 | ecosystem: Environmental > Terrestrial > Soil >... | reverse complement strand
TTTCCCGAACGCCATTGCGCCGGTGGCGTCCCGCGCCGTTCTCCCGCCGCCATGCCGGATAGCTGCCCCATCGTTCGTCGCCGATAAGGTGTACCTGCGTGGAACCTGCATATCTGTCTAACGTGCCTTCGATGACAGCACGGAGTTTCTTAGGTCGCGCGGCGCTGATCTCTCCGCGCTTCGCCCGCGCTTCCTGCGTCAACAGGTACTCGTGCGCCACATCGCGTAAGGGGCGATTGAATACGGGAACGTCATGCTTGATGCGGAATCGAACGTCTGCGTCTTGATCGAAGGCGCGTTCCCGCGCCGCTTCTCTGTCAGTTGTTTTAAGCGAAACCGTCTTATAGCGGTCGGCCTTCGGCATCTTCATGCGGCAATACCACATGCGATGATCCACGTCGCCGCGCCGGAAGAGAATCAGGCCCGGCTTCAGCTCCTCTTTCTCGGTAACAAACGCCATGTCGCCTCCTGCGGTTATTTCCGTTCTGTGCAGTTTCCGTGTAGATTATTTTTGCAAGCCATTGATTCTCCGTAGCTGTGCATATTTTGTATGGAACATTATAACAAATTATGTCTTTTATTTATAGTTATTTATGATATAGTTCTCATCCTGAGCGAAGCACCACGACCTTTGTCATTCTAAGCAAAACGCACTATCTTTGCCCTTTCGAGCGAAGCACCACGACCTTTTGTCATTCTGAGCGAAGCGAAGAACCCCCGCATTTGCTCTTCCTTTCTTGTTCCCCTTCCTTGAGGGGGTCTGCCACGACCGGAGAATCATCATCCAAAATCAAGAACCCCAGTGACTAAGCACCTGTAGATGTAGATAAAAAATGTCACGAGCCACAACAGACACAGATAGACATTTGTGCGCGCTATCGATTCACGCTTAAACCTTGGAATAAATCCGAACATGGCAACGAAAACCAATAGAGTCGAAAAGATCAGCCAAAGAAAATCGCTCCTCCATCCGTCAGTATGTCGCGGATTGAACAATTGATCAGCAAAGCCAGCGCTCTTCTCGGTACCTTCAAACCATGGCAGAAAAGACAAAGCGAAACGGATGAAATTCAGGACGATGACGACCCGCAACACGATGGTGCCAAGCCCCATAGCTTGCTCCTCACCTGGTGAGACGCCCTCTACATCTTCCGTAGACAGCCCCCATCGCACCCGTTACTTCGCATCCTCCCACTCTTCATTCCAAGCCGCCTGAATCGCCTCCAGAATCCCTTCATTCGACTTCGCCGGATCACCCACAAACCCCGGCAACCCAGTCACATACTTATGCAGATCCGTAAACCGAACCGAATAAGGCTCAATCTCCGGATACTTCTCCTGCAGCAAAATCCCAATCTCCTCCGAATCCGTCCAACCAATCTCACGCGCCATCGCATTCTCCTGAGTCACTAAAATCATCGCAGCAAACAAGTCACCCACTCAAGAGACTACAGAATCGCAGCGACCCATGCCTCGACCAACCTCCCAATCATGGTGCGTCTCTCTCCTGCGCCGCGATCTTAGCGCCCGTGCGAACCATCTGAGCCCCTGAGGATCGGCCGCCTGAACGAATGACCGCGCAGAACAGGCTCTTCAACTCCTCCGGAAACGATCGCCCGTCTCGACTCAATCGGCGCAGGATCCAGGCACTGAAGGGAGTTGCCGAAAACAGAAATACGAGTCATGCCAAAATGTCCGGGGGACTCCCGCCAGACAAACGCCTCTAGCTCCCCGGACCATGCGCAGGCTTACCTTCCTGCACATAATTCCGGTTCCACTTCGGAATCTCCACTACATAAGTCCCCGGCCTCTCAATTACCGCCTGGCACCCCAGTCGCGAGTTCAACTGCACATCCGCCGCCGTCTCCATCCGGTCCAGTTCCTTGTCCTCCGGCTCACTGATCCCCGGCGCGCCTTCCTTCACATGAATATGGCAAGTCGTACAAGCACACACTCCGCCGCAAGCATGGTCGAGAAAGATATCGTAGTTCTCCGCCACATCCAGAAACGACATCGGCTCGCCATGCCCTTCATAAGGCAGCGTATCGAACTCAAACTCAACCGTCTTTCCTTCAGGCAAAAACGTCACCCGAACCATCCCTTCGCCCGCAGGCTCCGCCAACTCTTCGGCACTCAAAACACTCTTCGCTTCATTCATAATTCAATCTTCCGTTGACTCTCCGGCCGTAGCCTCATCTTTCGTCGAATCTTCAATCTTCTTCGCCTCGGCATCCGTCTCCGCCGTCTCACGAATCACCTGCGCCTTCGCAAACGGATGCGGCGCCGTAGGACCCTTACCTATGCTCTCACCTGCGGCCTCCATCGTCTTGCCCCCAATCGCACCCGAAACCGCATTATCCATCATCAGCTCCGCAAATCGCCGCGTAGCCTTATCCAGCCGCTCGATCCCATCGCGAATCTGCCGATGGTCACCACCCTGCGCCGCTGCCTCCAGAAACGACTCCGCCTGTTCAATCTTGTCGATCTCGTTGCTCGTCAGCATCTGCCAAGCCTCGTTGCTCCTGCCCTTCTTCACCGCAGTCAGAATCGTCTCCGCCTCATTCTTCGCCTCAATCACTTGCCGCTCGTGAATGTCCTCCTCAGCATGATCGAACGAATCCAGAATCATCGTCTCCACCTGCTCATCCGTCAGCCCATACGTCGGCTTCACCTCGACCTCAGCCTCTTTTCCGCTTCTCTGCTCGCGCGCGCTCACATGCAGAATCCCATTCGCATCAATCAGAAACTTAACCTCAATCCGCGGCAGCCCCGCCACCATCGGCGGAATCCCCTTCAGATCGAACCGCGCCAGCGACCGGCAATCCTTCGCCATCTCCCGCTCACCCTGCACCACATGGATCGCCACATTCGTCTGCCCATCCACGCCAGTCGTAAAGTGTTCTGTAGCGCTAGCCGGTATCGTCGAGTTCCTCTGAATAATCTTCGCCACCACGCCACCCAGCGCCTCAATCCCCAGCGACAACGGCGTCACATCCAGCAGCAACAAATCCTCAAGCCCCGACCCGGCAACCGCGCCACCCGCCAGAATCTGCGCCTGCACCGCCGCTCCCAGCGCCACCACCTCATCCGGATTCAGCTCCGTATGCGGCTTCTTCCCCCGAGCCTTCAGCTCAAACAAATCATCCACCAGCGCCCGCACCGCAGGAATCCGCGTCGACCCGCCCACCAGCACAACCTCGTCGATCTGCGCAGCCACCAACCCCGCATCCTTCAACGCCTGCCTGCAAGGCCCCACCGTCCGAGAAATCACCCCAGCAGTCAACTCCTCAAACTGCCTCCGCGAAATCTCCCGCAAATATCGCTTACCCGAAGGCAGCAATACATCCAGCGTCGCCGACTCAGCCGAAGACAGCAAAATCTTAGCCTCAATCACCGCCTTGCGAACCGCCTGCACCGCCTCGCCATTCCCCCGAACATCCTCCCCCAAATCCCCCGCAATATCATCCAGCGCAATCGCAATCAGCAGGTTGTCGATATCGTCCCCACCCAGGTGCGTATCCCCACCCGTAGCCACAACCTCAAAAATCCCCTCATGCAGCTTCAAAATCGAAACATCGAACGTCCCACCGCCAAAGTCATAAACCGCAATCAACCCATCCTTGTTCTTATCCAACCCATAAGCCAGCGCCGCCGCCGTAGGCTCATTCACCAGCCGCAAAACCTCCAGCCCCGCAATCCGCCCCGCATCCTTCGTCGCCTGCCTCTGCGCGTCATTAAAATACGCCGGAACCGTAATCACCGCCTTCGTCACCGGCCCGCCAAAGAACCTCTCCGCATTCTTCTTCAACTGCAGCAGCACATAAGCCGAGATCTCCGGCGGCGTCAGCAGCAACCCGCCCACGCTCACCTTCAACACCTCACCCGGCTTCAACCCCTCCGCCAGCTTGAACGGAAACAGCTTCAACTCCCCTTGCACATCGTCAATATCCCTCCCCATCAGCCGCTTCGCCGAATACACCGCACTCGCCGCATCCGACATCAACGTCGCGCGCGCAGCATTCCCCACCACCACCCCATCATCCGTCCAAGCCACCACCGACGGCACCAGCCGCTCCCCATCCTCACCCGGAATCACCACCGGCGTCTCCCCCTCCATAAACGCCACCAGGGAATTCGTCGTACCCAGGTCTATTCCAACAACACGCCCAATCCCTACAACCCGCTCGTCATCCGCCATCCGCAAAGTCCTCAATTCGTTACTCTTCTATTTTCCTACAATCCCGCCCCTCAAAACGCCCCCACCCGCGCATACACTCATACTCAGATGCTTCCACCAGGAGGCCGATGCATGCTCTATCTCGAGCGCACCCCTCATCCCGCCCTCACCCCCTACATTCAATCTTTCTGGTACTCCTGCGACCCCGCCGCCACCCACCGCCACGAGCGCGTCCTCCCCAACGGCCGAGCCCAGGTCGTCATCTCTCTCGCCCGCGACTACCTCACCAACGCCAACCACCCCACCGACCCGCTCCAACCCCAACCCGCCGCCATCTTCCTCGGCCTCTACTCCCGCCACCAGCTCATCGACACCATCGACCTCTCCGAACTCATCGGCATCATCTTCCAACCCGGCGGCACCATCGCCTTCTTCCCCGGCCACACCCACACCTTCACTGACCGCGAGACCAGCCTCGAAGACCTCTGGGGCCGCGCCTCCCTCAACCTCCGCAACGACCTACGCGAAGCCCCCACCCCCAAACAGAAATTCGATCTCCTCGACTTCGCCTTACGCTATCGCCTAACCGAATCGCGAACCGCGAACCGCACCCCCACCATCGACTACGCCCTCACCAAACTCCAACACTCTCCCGGCTCCACCACCATCGCCGCACTCACCCGAGACATGGGCATCAGCCCGCGCCGCCTCTCCGAGCTCTTCCAAGACCACATCGGCGTCTCACCCAAACTCTACTGCCGCATCCAGCGCTTCCAGCAAGCTGTCCAGCTCATGCACCGCGGCGCCGACATCCACTGGGTCGAGCTAGCCCTCACCTGCGGCTACTACGACCAGTCCCACTTCACCAACGACTTCCACGCCTTCTCCGGCCTAAGCCCCACCACCTACTCCGCCACCCAACGCCGCTGGAGCAACCACATCCCCCTCGACTAAGAGTTCTCGCCCATTTGCCTTTGCTCAACCTACAAAAATTCTGAGCGCAGCCTCTATTGCTTGTCATTCTGAGCGCAGCCTCCATTGCTTGTCATTCTGAGCGCAGCGAAGAACCCCCGCATTTGTCTTTGTCTTGCTTTTGCTTTTCGTCTTTCGTTGCTGCCGTTCTTCAAAATGCATTGCCAAAAAAACTACGTCATTCCGACCGAAGCCACTCACAGTCTCATCGTGAGTGGCGTAGTGGAGGAACCCCCGCATTTCGCTCTTGCTTTTGCTGTTGTTTTTGTTTTTACCTGTCATCCTTCGCCGAAGGCGGAGGACCTGCTTTTCACTCTTGCCACTCACCCATCCAAACCCAACCGAAAAAACTCCACCCCCACCAAAGGATTCTGTTATACCGCTCCGTAGGAACAAACCCCACCCGGCTTTACCCACTCATTGATGATAACGAGCGGCTATTACTGCGCGAGACTAGGAGAGCCCCGCTGTTGGAGAGCCCCTTACCCACTGTCTCCACCTGGATGGCTCGCACAATTGCGCTCTCGACAAGGTCGCCTCGGAGCCCTCTTGAGCAGTGACGCTGGAAGTGGTCAAGTTTACCCAGACCGATGTTTTGGAGGAAGTGAAGCAGCAGAACAATAACGATTACGGGTGGTTCTGGGCTTGTGGTGCCAGAACCACCCGCAATCGGTGCTCAGGATTACTGCTTGAAACGCCGGCGAACAGCTTCGGCAAAACCGATGACACCGGTGCCAAGCAGCATCAAGCTGCTGGGTTCCGGTACCGGGCTCGCGTCGGCCACGACACTGACTGAGTCCAGGTCAAAAAATCCGAGCTGGTTCTCCGAGGTGAAGGTCAGGTCCGTCGTACTTCCAGTCGCCACTGCTGTGAAGGTCTCGACGGCGTAGTAGGAGCTTGCCGGAGCATTCGTCTCGGAAAAGCCTGTCGTGCTGCCGAAGGCTGCACTGAAGTTGTTAACATTGTTAGCATCAGGGTCACTACTGTTGAAGAGGGCGAACTGGATGGTGTAGGTAGTACCCGCCACCGTGTTCAAAGACTGGAGGAGGGTGTCACCCGGTCCGAAAGGTCCGAAGGAGGCTTCGTCTTCGCCGCTGAATGGGTTGAAGTTATCGACGTCCGCGAAACCAAGGGGATCATTAAGGAGAGTGCCAGACCAGCCGGTAAAGTCGCCGGTCTCGAAGCCGCAGTTCATCACGAGGTTGCCCGCGACGCTGCTGCACACATCAACATCATCTGCCTTCGCCGATTGAACGGCGAAGACAGATGCTAGGAAAAGAGCCAGAAATGTTAATAATCTACGCATGAGAATTTGTCCTTTTTAAGTAATTCAGTCTGTAAGCAAGTGAGTCGTAGCGCGCTACTGTTTGCGCTGCGTTGTCATGGGGTCGCTGTAGGCCACGCTGGGTTATTGACCAGATTGGTGGCGTTGGTGGTTCCAATGCCGGTTGCGAAATCCCAACCCACGTTGGTGCCGTAAGCAGGCTCCAATACAGTGTTGCTGATGGAGAGAACTCCCTCGGCCCCGCCACCGTTGAAGCAGTTGAAGGTGCCGACGACGGTGCCACGCGATGTGAGGGATGTGCAGTTGACGTCCATGTCGCCCAGTGTGACGTCGTAGAAGACGCAGCTTGGGTTGGCGCCATTGCCGAGGGTGGAGTTACAGCCGGCGTTTCCGCTTGCTCCATATTCCGCGTTGGCAATCGAGTAGAGGACAGGGTTCGGATTGCCCTGAACCGTGCCGGTGCGCTGGTTGACGAGCGCCTGGATTCCGGCCCAGATGGGACTCGAGACGGAGGTTCCACCGAAGCCCGCCCAGGTGGAGGGATCAGCGGTGCAGGGGGCGGCGTCGCCTTCTGTGCGCGCCGTGTCCGTATCGGAGAAGCAGACGGCGTAGAAGTGGTTCCAGACGCCATTCGCGGCGAAGAGCGAGACGTCGGGAATATCACGCACACCGTCGGCGGGATTGCCAAGGAGACCGGCTTGCCATGAGGGTTTGGCGTAACCGGCGCATGTTCCGCCGACGACACCGGCCGTCGTAGGAGCGCCCGTGGCGCAGCCGCTCGGACCGCCGCTGCCCGAGGCTGTGCTCAGGAAAGCGTCGTTGGTCGTTGCGGTGGGGCTGTTGCAGAAGCCGTTCGGGCCGACCGCGCTGGCAAAGCCGCTGAAGGTGTAGATCAGCTGGCTCGCGCAAGAGTCATTCCACGGAATCTCCGGAACGTAGGACTTGGCGGTCTGGAAGTTTGCGCCGTCGGTCGCACTGAAGTACGTTGCGGTCTGCCCGAGGAAGGTGTCACCGTAGTCCGTACCGCCAACCGAGACGTTATTGGGCGTCGAGGTAAACCCGCTCACGGCGATGCCGTGCGTGGCATTGACCCGATCCGCATCCGAGCTGGCCGCGCCCTCATCTCCCGAGGAGACGAAGATGGAAGCGCCTTCCGCAGCACCTAGCGCATAGAGGTTGTTGATGAACAGGTTCCCTGCCGAGCCAACTTCGGACTCAGACTCGCCGAAGCTGATGCTGATAATGCTTGGGGAGGTGGTGCTGTTCAGCAGATTCAACATGGCGATGAAGCCGCCGAAGTTACCAGCGCCGGCAGCCTTCGAATCGGAACAGGAGGCAAGGACGATCGAGGCGTTGGGTGCGGCCGCGCTCGAATACTCGACGTCGATCTCTGATTCGCCATCGTCAGCGTTAATTCCAGGGTCGGTGCAGGCGACCGCTCCGGTGGGGTGCACCTGAGTCAGGTTGCCGAAAGGATAAGGGCGGGTAAGGCCGAAAGCCTTGCGGAACAAGGTGAAGTCGTCCACGCTGAAGACGTCTGAGTCTTCCATGACGTAGATCGTCTGCCCCTTACCCGTGATACCAGCCTTGAAGAGAGGATTGAAGTTGTAGATGGCAGCGAGGTCGGCTGCGCCGATGGCATTGAACCCGTTGGGGACGGCGACGTTCGGCTTTACGGCAGCCGCGCGTTTGATCGACATGGCATGCGGTTTGAAGTCATTGACGGGAAGGACACCGGCGACGACGGGAGCGAGCGCTTCGGGGATCTCCGGATCGCTCATGTTGGCGATGTGAGGCGTTCCGTTAACCGAAAGATTGTGGATTGCCTCATGGAAGGCCTTCTGCACCTGGCCCGCAGTGCCATCGAACGTCATCAACATCCCATCGGGACTGACACCGCTAACCGTGAATCCCTTGCCGGTCATCCACTCGGTGAGACGAGCGATGTCCTCGTCGGCCGGGCCGAACTTTTGGCCGATCTGGACGGCGGTGAGCCACTTGTGGAAATTGGCCGATTTCGGATTCTGGAGATCCTGAAGGTACTGGTCGAAGGCAGCCTGTGACTCCGGGGAACGGGCGAGAAGCAGGCGCATCTCTTTCAGCGGCATGCTTTCGTCAACGGCTCCGCGATCGTTCCCGGCGGTGGCCTCGGGACGCACATTGCCGCGGAACGTAACGGTCTTTGTATCGTCAATCCGGTTGCGAACAAGACTGACTTTCGAGGTAGATTGGGCAACTGCAGTTGCTGATATTGCGGAAGCCAGAAGCGTACACACTACAAGAGAGGGAACCCGAAAACGAAACACTATACTAAACCTCCAGGAAATTGTGATGACAGTGCGCACAAAATGCTGCAATCGACAGACCAACTCTCCAGGTAGCAAAGTCCCAATGAATTTGAGAAACGATCGCTCAGAATTGTTTGATTGATGCAAACACCTGCAGTGGAAGGAGTAAAGGAGTTCCACGCGGTAACTCATTGAGATCACCTATGGATCACGCAAGAGCCGTACATGCCGTTCTACGGACAGGCTGCCTGAGAGAGGATCATGCTTACCCGTTGCGACGACACCGTGTTTCTGATGACTGCTAGGAACGTCGTGGCTGATTGAACGGTGTTCTTCGTGGCGGCGGATCCTCGGTCCGCGACACCCATTGTTTGTTCGGTTCGGCTCCCAGCACGAACTCAAAAACGCCGCCCGCAGCGATCTCTTTGTGATGAATCCATGGGTGGCGGGTGCCCCACATCTGACCGAACCACCAAGACCGGGTGCCCCGGCTTTGCACAATAAAGCCCCTTTGCACAAAATACCCGAATCTTGCACAAAAATGCTCCCTCTGTTTTCTGGATAGGAGGATCTGCTTAGAGAAAGCCGACTACGCTCCCGCTCATTGGATCGGTATTGCTCCTCCCCTCTGTTGCATATAACGAAAAGCTTCCCAAGCATTGGTTTGGAATTTTGACACCAGTTTCTGGTTCATGTTGGCGTCCCGGACAATGAATTGGACTTCGGCAAATCCCTTTGTGCATAAATTCGCACGCACTGAAGGATCGGAACGTACTAAGCTTGCCCACTGCCTCAAAGCGACTTCATTTTCGGGGGTAACAACATACAGCAGATATCTATCACCCTCTCCCCCAGCAGAAACGTAGATGCTATGAGCGGCCATTTTATCGGTCGACTCTTGAGCAAACTGCTTCCTCGTCTCGGATGTTTCTTTGAAATAAGACGACAAAATGGTGTTGTCGTAGCAGTTTGCTGGCTCACCAGTCGGATTTGTTTGAGCGGGTGCGCTCGCAGCAGTAGCTGGGCTGTTTTGTGACTCACCATCCTGGCTGGTGGGAAGATTTGGAGATTGAGTTACTGGGGGAGCAGGTGTCGTCTGTTGAGCTTGCTCCGCACTGACCGCCTGCTTCGAATCGGGGGCGGGGTTGCCTGCCTCAACGGCTGCCGATGGACGACGTAACGCCAAAGCAGCAAGTACCAGTAGGAACACAAGGACAACTGACACCCAGAGCCAGGTTGGTGGCTTCCGTACCGTCGTTCCACGTCTTTCATTATATTCCACTCTTTCCTCCACATAGCGCATTGAAGTTCAGGCATACCTGAACTTTCTGTTCGAGAATAGCCGGATGCTGAAATCATGGCAACCGACATCTGCGTTCTGCTCGGCAAGCGGATCAGAGCCCTGCGACGGGCGCGTGGATGGAGGCAGATTGATCTCGCCGCACATGCAGAGTTAAGCAAGACCCACATAAATGAACTTGAGGCCGGTAAGCGAGAGGTCGGGCTCAGGGCATTAGAGCGGCTGGCAGAAGCTCTGGAAGTCAAGATTTCAGACTTGATGAAGACGATTGGGCGGTAATGTTTCCGCTTTGGGGGAAGAGAATCAATGACCGATGATGAATTGCAGAAGAGATTTGAAGCCATTGAGAAAGAGTTGACGAAACTAAAAACACGTCATCCGGGAGGTAGCTTCAGCGGCGATTCTGAATTCTTTGATCTGCCCACTCGGCAAGAGAATGCTGAACGGAAATTGGAAGCGGTGATTCAGTGTATTGAATCGATTCATCCCGGTTTCGGCCCAAAAGTCGAGCAGAAATATAAAGTGTTACAAAGTGCCGCCGACGCCAATACAGAGGGTCAGATTTCGCAAGCCGTATTTTCTGATGATTTTGATCAGACGGCGTCTTGAACTGCGATAGATAGTTTTGTGCTTCCATTTGTTCCATACATCACCTCGCATATAAGGATTTGGAAGTCGTACGAAGCAAAACTCTTGCAGAAATGTTCCCCCAATCGCGTACGGCTCCCGAGAGTAGTTGTAGAGCGAGGGAAAGCAATGGACGCGAGACAGCAGCGTGGACTCGAATTGGCGGCAAAATCTAGGATCTACAAGAAGGATGACGGGACATGGTCCGTTCCTTCCCAAGTGGGTAAAGGCCGGTATGTGATCGAGATGGGGGAGCAACCCCATTGCTCCTGTCCTGATTACGAGAGTCGGGAAGCCAAGTGCAAACACATCTTTGCTGTCGAGTATGTCCTCGAACGGGAACGCCATGAAGATGGTTCTGAGACGGTCACCGAGACCCTGACCGTCACTGAAACGGTCCAGCGAAAGACCTACCCTCAGAATTGGACCGCATATAATGCGGCCCAGACCACGGAGAAAGCCGAATTCCAAAGGCTTCTATTCGCTCTTTGCGCCAATGTAAAGGCACCTGAGCAGACGAATGGCCGTCCTCGTGTTCCGCTTTCGGAAGCTCTTTTCAGTGCGGTGTTCAAGGTCTACTCCACAGTCTCGGGGCGTCGCTTCATGAGCGATCTCACCGACGCCCAAGGCAAAGGCTATATCCAGAAGGTTCCCCACTTCAACACCATCTTCAACTACCTCGAAATGCCGCAACTGAAGTCGGTTCTGACTGGCCTTATCGTGGAAAGTAGTTTGCCTTTGGCCTCTGTGGATACCGATTTCGCAGTGGATTCAACCGGATTTGGAAGCAATCGGTTTACCACCTGGTACGAGACAAAGTACGGAAGCGTCAACCAGCACGATTGGGTTAAGACCCATATCTGCTGCGGCGTAAAGACCAATGTGGTTACAGCAGTAGAAATCAGTGAACGGAACTCCCACGATGCTCCGTTCTTCCCGCAACTAGTCCGGGCAACGGCTGAGAATTTCGATATTCAAAAGGTCTTAGCCGACAAAGGGTATACGAGCAGCCGTAACCTACAGGCAGTCGAAGAGATTGGAGCCGTTCCTTATATTGCTTTCCGCCGCAACACAAAGCTGGTCTCGGATCATCGTGGAGGAATGAACCACATTTGGAACCGGATGTACCACTATTACAGTCTGAACCGGGAAGAGTTTCTGGCCAACTACCACAAGCGGAGCAATGTGGAGAGCACCTTCATGGCAATCAAGGCTAAGTTTGGCGATGCTGTCCGGAGTAAAACCCCGGTGGCTCAGGCCAACGAGGTCCTATGCAAAGTGCTTTGCCACAACATCTGCTGCGTCATTCAGTCGATGCACGAACTGGGGATTGAGCCGGAATTTGGGAAGGTGGCGTAGGAAGCGGTTGATTTGTCTTAGAGTTTTCTGGTGGTACTTCCCAGTTCAGAAATTCAATGTACTCAACTTTTGTTTCTTTCGTTATTAGAATGCCCGCGCCATTAATCGGAGCTTCAGCGCCATCATCTTTGATCCAAGCGGCTTTCTCAAGAAAAAGACTGCCTTCTTTCGGGTCATCCGAATAGTGCTCTGCCCACCCCATTACCCGGCGACCATCAGAGAACCCGACCAAGACTGCTCCAGAACGCTCGTGAAAAACATCATTCCAAACAGAGCTTCGTGTTGTACGCTGGCTCAATCGAGCCCACCTAAAGAAACGTCCTGACAAATCCTTGGTGTTAACTGCCCCAATCAGTAAGCCCAAACAAACCGATATTCCAGCAAGGGCAGCCAAGGGTGATCTCTGAGTTTCAACACTGTATGTCTTTACGTCTTTGATCTCGGTGACGTTTACCTTAACTGGTATGGCACCCCCAGATACCACCGCAAAACACAGGTATACGATGAAGCTATAAAGCAGCGACTCAAGAATCTTATCTACATCCGATTGTTTCGGTCGCACACACAAGGCTTGAACTATTCGCGCACATAGGAATCCCGGTAAGAGAACCAGGAGTACGGCAAGTGCCTCAAATTCATGAGGAACGGATTCCAACGCTAGTCTTTCTTGCTATTAGGTTTGGCGGGCGCGTCTGTGGCCTTGGGGCGCACAAAATTCGCAGGGGCAGAACCCTTAGCACTGTCGTTGGCCATTGCTTTCCCCCGATTAGTTGAACCTTCGCTACTTTTTCCGCCAGTCTTGTTTTGAGGCATACGATCTCCTAATCGCATTATAGACATGCGTCGGAGATTGCAAGCTATTGATACCGTAATTTTGAAGCGGATCATGATAGTTACCTCTTCCAGAGGTAAGCAGTGCCAGCACGGCATGACCCTCTACTGAGGAAGTCCGTAGTTGTCCCTTCCGAAAATGCGTTGCCTTATCTCCTGGAGCAGGAACAGGTCTACCGATGATAGCCTTTGAGCACTATGAATCTACTGCTCTATTTAGAATTTGATGATGGCACCGAGACACTTCAATGGACGTTCGCTGACATGCGTGGGATATCGATCCCAATGATTGGCGATTGCGTATGCCCTGGAAAGGGTCAATATCAAATCAGGAATCGGACATTCAGTTATAACGGGGACGTTATGACCGTCTATTTCGACTGTAAACGGCAGGCGGATTAATTGCTAAGGCGTTGCTTTTGGCTGCACAAAAGCTCCCTTGACTGCACAATAAGTCGGTTGAATTTGGGAGTTTTTGTGCAAAGCCGGGTGCCCCATCTTCGCGACGGCTTCATCGATAAGGTCGGCATTCGCGCCGCGCGCGAACCGCTTTATTTTCCTGACGATGGCGAAGGCTTAAATTATTTTTCGCATTTTCAGCCCGGAAATCGCATGTCAAGCCCCAAAACCACCTAACTCCATACCAGTCAGAAACTTCCGCATGGCATTTTAGTTGCACTCCGTCCGCTATACTGAATATATAGATCAAAAAACAAAGCTTTAGCCCCGCAGGGAGAATCTCCCTGCGGGGCTAACTCCTTTAGAAAGAAGAATTTGACCATTAACCCCTTTCTTATGACGATCTTGCAGGCAATCGCGTTCCGTAAACCGCTGAATCGAAAGGAAATTGGAATCTACATAGGGGAGGGGGTACCCCTCCGATTTTCGCCGATTCTTCCAAGACACCCACCCGCCTCAAATGCCACTCTAATCCCGACATGATCGCCACAGTCAGGAGCATCCAAACATGACGACACAAACCCAGCCCACACAAATCGAGACCACCCCAGCCAAGTCCTGCTGCTCCACCATCATCCCTAGCCTCCGCTACCGCAATGCCCTCGCCGCCATCGACTGGCTCATCCGCGCTTTCGGCTTCGAAAAACAAGCCGTCTACCTCGGCCCCGACAACACCACCGTCATGCACGCCCAACTCACCTTTGGCAACGGAATGGTCATGCTCGGCTCAGTCGACAACGGCGGCGAAGCCGGCAAGTTCATGGTCCAGCCCGACGAGATCGGCCTCCGCGAAACCCAGGGCATCTACCTCATCGTCACAGACGCCGACCAGGTCCACGCCACCGCCAAAGCCGCCGGCGCCGAGATGGTACTCGACATCCGCGACATGGACTACGGCGGCCGCGCCTTCACCTGCCGCGACCTCGAAGGCCACCTCTGGAGCATCGGCACCTATGATCCCTGGACCAAATGATCCCTGGACATGACCTGGGCCACCTGGCAAAAGAAAGTAAGAAAAAAAGCGAAGTCCTGCCCTGACTCACCGTGATACCGTCTCTGAATGGAGCTAAACCCATACGCAAGCTATCTTAACGGTCAGGATCCCATACAAGTCATCACCACGACAGCCGACCGCATCCGCACCCTGACCGCCGGGCTCGACGAAGCCCAGATCAACGCCCGCCCCAACCCCCGCAAGTGGAGCATCCGCGAGGTCACCACCCACCTCGCCGACTGCGAGGTCGTCTTCTCCTATCGCCTCCGCCAGACCCTCGCTCCCACCGCCAGCCAGCCTCACCACATCATCCAGCCCTTCGATCAGGACGCGTGGGCCGAACGCTACGCCGCCTACCACTTCGAACCCGCACTAGCCCTCTTCCAATCCGCCCGCAACTGGAACCTCCTCCTGCTCCGCACCCTCTCCGACCAGGACCACCACCGCCTCACCACCCACCCCGAACGGGGCACCATGACCTTCTGGACCATCGTCGAGACCATGGGGGGCCACGACATCAACCACCTCCAACAAATCGAACGACTGGCCGCACCCGCCACCGGCTAATCACCACTAAATAACCAGCAATTATCCACAAAAAAACCACAAAAATCCGGGCAAATCCGGCGTCTTCCAACTGTCATCCTTCGCGAGTGGAGGACCTGCTTTTGTTTTTTTGCTCTTGTCGCAGCAAAACCTACAAACCAAGCGCATCATTCACATCACGCACCAGATTCCGCAAATAACTCCGCTTATTCAGCAGCTCCACCATCGCATCCTTCGCTCTAGCCGTCGCCGCCGATTCCCCAGCATCAACACCCGCATCCCACACCGACCAAAGCCCTTCTAACTCTGCCTGCGTCTCCACCATCTTCGCGTCGAAAGCATCCTTCGCCGTCATCAAATCCCGCCGCAACTCCGGCTCATCCTCACCCACCTGCTTCGCCGCACGCATCTCCTGCAGCTGCATATTCAGCTCAAAGACCTCCTCCAGCAACTCAGGAGGAACCACCTGCTTCTTCTCTACACCCGAAGCCCGTGCCGCCTCCGTCGCCGCCTTCGACTGCTCCTCCAACTCCACCCCCTCCAGCTTCAACAAATACTGCGTCCGCAGAATCGGATCCTTCAGCGTACGGTATGCATCATTCAGCAACGACGACTTCTCAAGCGCCGCCTCCTGTTCAGCCAGGGGCCTGCCAGCAAAGCGGTCAGGATGCAGCCGCCGACTCAGCGTATAAAACTGCTTCTCCAACGCCACAACATCCAGCGTCAGTTTTCTCGGAAGATCGAAAAACTCAAAATAATTCATCGGATTCTATTTTAGGCGGGACTAGAAAAGCAGCGGCCACGAACAACAGCAGGCTTGCCATCATCATCTTCATCGCCACCTCTCGCTTGCGTACGCGAAACAACAAAAGCCACACACTGCAGAAGCAATCCGGCAAAAGGTAGAATACGTCATGTTCCGAGAGGCCATCCTTACCTTCCTCACCGCCTCTGCTCTATCGCAGCCAGTTGCGGCGCACAGCTTTCAAACCCCTTCCAACAACCCGGCCACTGAATCCAAACCAACACCCGCCTGGCAAACCGCAATTGTGGCCCGCCACAACGAACTCGTCCAGACAAACGGCCCCGGCACGGACACCGCCCTGCGTGACCGACTCTTAAAGATGGGAAGTGAAGACCAGGCCGTTCGTGGATTCGCCAACGGCAGACAAGTCTCCGGCACAACCAGGGAGATGATTCAAAAGATGCCGCAGACCGATGCACGCCTCACCGCAGAACTACAGGAGATCGTAAAAACAAGCGGGTGGCCAACCATCGCTCTCGTAGGCATCGAAGCATCCAACGCCGCGATGCTCATCCTCACCCACTCCACCGACCACACGTGGCAGCGCCAACTCCTGCCTCAGCTTCAGCAACTGGCGGACACTGGCAAGATCGACGGCTCCAGCCTCGCCCTCGCCATCGACAAAGAGCTGGTTGCAGAAGGCAAGCTGCAACGCTACGGCTCGCAGTTCAAGTTCATCAATGGAGCAATGGCGATGTTCGCCGTAGAAGATCCAGCCACCCTGGACCAGCGCCGCGCGAAAGTACTCTTACCGCCCATGGATGTCTATAAAGAGCAGCTATCGCAGATCTATCACTTGAAAGCCACAGACGATGTCGTGATGGCGCCCACGCCGAAGTAGTACTAAACCGTAAAGCTCGACCCACACCCGCAGCTCTTCGTCGAGTTCGGATTGATGAAGTTGAACCCCTGCCGCATCAGCGTCTCTTCAAAGTCCAGCACCATCCCCGCCAGGTACAGAAAGCTCTTCGGATCAACAAAGAGACTGATCGCCTTGCCCCCCGAAGGATCATTTGGCGTCTCAACACTCTCACCAAAGACAAACACGCGGTCGCGGTCGCGAGGCTGAGAGTCGAAACGAATGTTGTAGCTCAGGCCAGAGCACCCGCCGCCCTGAATCCCCACACGCAGCCCACCCTGCTCCGGCGACACCCCTTCCTTCGCCATCGCGACCCGAATCCGCTTCAGCGCATTCTTCGTGATCTCGATAGCTGCCTTCGCACGCGGCTGCTGCCCCTCGGCCGTCAACAGCGTCATTCCTGCAAACGGATCCTTCTTCTCGCCGGAAGCAGCCGCATGAGCTGCATCTCTCTCCGCCGCGGTTTGTAATGTCACCATCGCCATATTGTTCCCAACGTCTTGTTACCAACGTCGTCATTCTGAGCGGAGAATCCCCTCATTTTGCCTTTGCTTCTAGGTAAGCCAAGGCTTCAGCCTTGGCATCTCAAGCTGCAAAAACGCGGGGCTTAAGCCCCTGGGGTGTGCCTTCATCGCACCCGCTCCAAAAGACAAATCCCCGCAAGAACTCTTAGTGAGCCGCAACAACCGCCGAAGTCTCGGCAACGTTGTTCTTCTTCTTCCAGTCGCCAATCGCCGCCCGGATCGCATCTTCCGCAAGCACCGAACAGTGAATCTTCACCGGAGGAAGCGCGAGCTCCTTCACAATGTCCGTGTTCGTGATCGCCATCGCCTCGTCGATCGTCTTACCCTTCACCCACTCCGTGGCGAGCGAGGAAGAAGCAATCGCCGAGCCGCAGCCGAAGGTCTTGAACTTGGCATCTTCAATCACGTTAGTCTCAGGATTCACGCGAATCTGAAGACGCATCACGTCGCCGCACTCCGGCGCACCAACGAGGCCTGTTCCGACCTCAGCCGCACTCTTGTCCAGCGTGCCCACATTCCGCGGATTGTTGTAATGATCTACTACCTTGTCGCTATATGCCATAATCCGTTCCTCTTCTCGTTAGATGATACTCCCCCGATTTGGGGTTCGCTATACGTTAGTGCGCCGCCCATTCGATCTTGCTCAGGTCGATCCCTTCCTTCACCATCTCGTAGAGTGGACTCAACTCCCGCAGCTTCGAGACCACATCGATAATCTTATCCGCAACATAATCCACTTCGGCTTTGGTGTTGAATCGTCCAAGCCCAAACCGGATCGAGCTATGCGCCACATCATCGCCCAGACCCAGAGCCTTCAAAACATAACTCGGCTCAAGAGTTGCAGAAGTACAGGCCGAACCCGACGACACCGCTACATCATTGATGCCCATCAGCAAGCTCTCGCCCTCAACATACACAAAGCTCATGTTCAGGTTGCCCGGCAGATGGTGCTCCATGTTGCCGTTCACATGGACGTAGTCCAGAGCCTTCTCAAACTTGTTGCGCAGATAGTCGCGAAGCTCCTTCTCACGCTTCGCCTCACTCTCCATCTCTTCGCGGCAAATCTCACATGCCTTACCCAGACCGACAATCCCGGGAACATTCAGCGTGCCCGAACGCATTCCACGCTCATGGCCGCCGCCGTTGATCTGCTCCGAGATCTGCACTCGCGGATTCCTGCGCCGCACATACAACGCACCCACGCCTTTAGGCCCATAGATCTTATGGCCGCTCAGCGAGAGCACATCGATATTGTCCTTTTGCACATCCACCGGAATCTTGCCGACAGCCTGTACCGCATCGGTATGGAACAGTATCCCTTTCTCATGACACAATCTTCCAATCTCAGCGATCGGCTGAATCACGCCAATCTCGTTGTTCGCGTACATGATCGAAACCAGGATCGTCTTGTCGTCCATCGCCCGCTTCAAATCCTCGAGGTCGATCAAACCATCGGCGCCAACCGGCAGATACGTCACGCGGTAGCCCTGCTTCTCCAACTTCTTGCACGTGTCCAGCACTGCCTTGTGCTCGGTCACCTGTGTAATGATGTGGTTTCCACGCTCGCGGTACATCTCCGCAATGCCCTTCAGCGCCAGGTTGTTCGACTCGGTCGCGCCCGACGTGAAGATGATCTCCTTCGAGGTCGCGCCGATCAGCTTCGCAATTTGCTCACGCGCCGCCTCGACAGCTTTCTCCGCCTCCCACCCAAACGAGTGGTTACGGCTAGCCGCATTCCCGAAGGTCGATGTGAAGTACGGCATCATCGCTGCGAGCACGCGCGGATCCAGCGGCGTCGTCGCATGGTTATCCATGTAGATCGGCAGGTGCACACCCGACGGCAGTGGTGTTGAGGACTCGCTGATCACTACGCCGCTATTGCTCATCTCGTTGCTCATGGTATCTCCAGAAAAAATTCGTGCAAACCCTGCACCGTTTAAAAATCACTCGTTTGCCAACCAGCCATCACTAGAGTGCAATGCTCACCAGGCCTCCGCCCACCGGAGCACCCGTCCCGCCTTGCTCCACATCCGCCTCAACCAGATCGGCGATATGGATGCCGCTCAACAAATCCTTGATGCTGTCGTTCACCTTCCGCAATGGTTCTTTGATGGTGCAAGTGCTCGTCAGGTCGCAGGCGCCGTGAATCGTTATGCAGCTCGTAATAAACAGCGGCCCGTCGATCGCCCGGATCACCTCAAACGCTGAAATCTCCGTTGCCGGCCGCGAAAGCGCATACCCGCCATTTGTCCCGGCATGCGAAACCAGAATCCCCGCCTTGGCCAGGGTCTGCAAAATCTTCGCAAGCAACTGCGGAGGAATGTGATAAGCCTCGGCGATGTCCTTGGCGCTACGCGCGCTGCCGTCGGTCTGCTCTGCCAGATACTTCAGAGCCATTAGACCGTAATCGGCTTTTTTGGTCAGACGCAGCATGTCGTTTTGGAGCTCCCGACGCAGAAAATCGTCTGAAACTCAGACCCTTCCAGTCCTAAATAGTGTACGTCCGTTGCAGGGTCATTGCAACCGTGCTGATGCCACCTTATCACCACGGATTGACCATCAATTGATCACGAATTTCACCTCAAAAACCAGCGAAATCCCAGTTGACAAGGCGTCCTGAGAGGGGCAAAATCCATAACATTCGCATTGCCTCCCCTCAATGAACGCCAAGTGCAAACATCCCATCGTCAAAATCGTCGCCCGCGAGGAGGACGCCGAATTTGTTGAGTGCCAAACATGCGGTGAAGTCTTTGATTCAGCAGAGTTTAGCGACATAGCCATCGAAGAGGAAGAGGCTCTCGCAGAGACCCCAACCGACGATTAAATCACTCTAAACCGCCGTCTCCTGCGCCGCATTCATCCGTCGAAATACAATCCATGCGTACTGCGCAGCCGAAAGCGGCGCCATCACGGCCACCGCCCGCAACAAAATATCCCGAAGGGTCGTCAACTGCGTGAAAGTAAATACTTTCTGACAAAGCACTGCGATCAACGCAACGATCTGCGCCAGCGTATTCAGCTTTCCAAACAGGCTCGGCCGGAAGTTTCGAAGCGTATTGGTCATATACAGCAGCGTTGAGATCAACAAAATCCCCACATCCCGGCTAAAGACCAACACCGTCACATACCGCGGAATCAACTCCACATGGGTCAGCACCACAAAAAGCGTGCTCAGAAGCAGCTTGTCCGCAATCGGATCCAGATACTGTCCCAGCGTTGTCTTCTGGCTCAACAACCGCGCCAGCAACCCATCCAGCGCATCGCTTATTCCGGCGAGAAGGAACAACGTAAACGCCAATCGATAGTTCCCGTCCAGAATCTCAATCACGAGGAAAGGAATGATGAACAGCCGCATCAAGGTAAGCAGATTTGGAGCGGCGCGAAATTGGCTCAGGAAGGGCACTTGCGGAGTCAGTCCATCGTAACCTAAGTTGGCTGCAGGTTGCTCCTGGTTCCTGTTCCATTTAGACTGAAGAAAGCGCAGGCGCGTAGCTCAGTTGGTTAGAGCGCTACCTTGACACGGTAGAGGTCAGGAGTTCGAGTCTCCTCGTGCCTACCATCCCTTCAACAAGCTGAGCCCTCTCAGATTTCGGAAATGGCACATAACGGAGGTTGCCGCCCGAACAGCATGTCCATGGCCTTCCTCCCCGCCTTTCCGCTTCTTTCCCATGCGGGCATGATATAGGCCTCCATTGTGGTACTGAGTTTCGCGTGTCGCATCGTCTGTGAGGAGCTGCCAAGTGTGTAGGGTTCTTCTCGATGAGTGACGCCCAGTAGCATGCGAAGGCCCTTCAGCCGAACACGTCCTAATTTTGACACCGTCATCGTGGAATCGCCAGATCCGCGGTTCCCATCCGTCCTGTCTCGGTCTCCCTCACGACGAAGCGCAAGCGCACAACGCCCTTTGGCGCTGGGGTCGCAATCATGAAATCCGCCATCTTCCCCGGTTCCAGATCGGCTCCGGTCTTTGCTATGGCCGACATACTCAGCAGCGTATGCGTCAGGATCTTATCCGTCGACGACAACCCCACAACCAGCACAGCAACCTTCGTAGACTGAACCCCGTCGTTTGTAGATTGCCATTTCAATGTCGAGACATCCACGTGCACTGTGTAAGCATCTGTCGAAGCCGCCTCCTTCTTTGAAGGCTCAACGGTGACCTTCAATGCGGTGAGCGGAATGGAGCTCAGTGCAGCTGTGTTGAGATCGTAGATGAGCGTCTCCTTCGAGTTCTGACTCGCCGGAGGTGTCGCGTAATACCCATTGCGAGCCGTCACCGTAAGATCCGGACGAAGGCACGCTATATGGATGTTCCGGTACTTGCGTTCCGCACTGCTCGCATTGGAGGGAGAGTAGCCGATCGTATAGAACTTCGTACCCAGTTCGACAGAGAGTGCGATCTGCTTGTCGATATCGTTCTTGCCGCGAAGCACACGCCCTCCGGTAACTGGACCGAGGCGGTCGAAGTCCAGCTTCGACGAGAAGGGATCCGCGTTGCCAGCCAGGGCGTCGCCTGCGAGCTGCGCGAACTCCAGCTGCGTGGGGTCCGTAATCTCGGCCATGCCTGCTGCGCTGCTGGTTGGATCGACTGCATACAACGTGACTCGCGTATCGAGCAGCACATCGGTCACGTGTTGGATGGTGTTGTCCACCAGATCCTGGTCTTTCGTATCCAGCTCAGTTGGATCGAGCGTGGGAAAACCCTGTCCAACCCATACCAGGTTCTTGCGTCCAGGAATACGCGCAGTTGCTTGTGCAATCTGCTCAAGCGCGCTCAGCGACTGGTCGAGACGTTCAACCGTGCCATAGCCGATGCTTTTGTCGCCTTCAAGCTTCCACGCATAGTGAACCGACTGGTCAGTGAGCGCTTTCAACAGAGCGGAGCGATCGCGGGTAAAATTCTGCAACACGCGGAACTTGTTGTCCGATACAACCATTAACGTTGTCGGTTGGCTGAGCACGGCAGGCCGCGATTCAAGGTATTGCCTGACGGATCGCACGGCAAACGATGAGTCCTCGAAGTGAGTGTTGAGTTCGTCGAGCACAAGAATGGTCACCGGCGACTGGCCGAAGCTCTTCGGATCGTCAGGATCTAAGGACCTGTTATCGCTTCCAACGGGAAGCGTGTGCGAGGACGGCGGCTCAAAGGAGACGACACGCTGCTGCACCTTGTCCTCGTAAACGACGAAGTCATCCTTTGTCAGGTTCGTAACCGGATTGCCTCCCTTGTCCGTCACAACCACATCCACAAGAACCAGGCGGCTGGCCACATTAAGAGTCGGAACAGAGGTCTTTTGATCGGTGGCATTACTTTGTTGCGCATCAACGAACTGCACAGATAAGAGCACAGCCAAAACGAGCATGAGGCGTCGCAGAAAGTATCCAGTAAATCGGTTCAAGCATTACTCCATAAATTTCGCTGTCATAAGAGTACACACAACAGAGCCTCGGAAGGTCATGGTTTCGCATCCTTCATGTGCGGACGAAAAAGATCAACTAAGATGGAGGCATGAGCAAAGCAGAGTGTTCCCTCTGCTTCTCCGTGTGGGAGAAGCATCCATCGTGAAGAAGATCTTTGCTGCTTTATTGTTGTTTTTCGTTGCGGTGCAGTACTGCTATTCGTGGGGGCCTGAAGGTCATCGGCTGACCGCGCTGGTCGCGCAAGATCATCTGACACCGCTAGCCGCGGAAAATGTTCGCTACCTGCTCGGCAAAGAGAGCCTTGCCGACGTCGCCTCCTGGGCCGATGAGTACCGAAAGGATCACCGCGAGACCGCAAGGTGGCATTACGTCGACATCCCAGGAGCGCAGCATACCTACAATCGCTTGCGCGATTGTCCGCTGCCGGAGGGAGATCCTGAATCGCAGTGGCGCGACTGTGTCGTCGATCGCATCGGCTACTTTGAAGAGCAGTTGAGAAGCCCAGACACCAACAAGAAACAGAAGGCGATCGCACTCAAATTTCTTGTCCATCTGATAGGGGATATTCATCAGCCATTTCATGCCATCGGCGATGCACGTGGTGGCAACGATATTCACGTGGTATTTCTGGGAACGACCCAATGCGGCGAGCGCTCTCTTTGCAATCTGCACGGCATCTGGGACGAAGGCCTGCTGGAGCATCGCAACCGGAACGAGAAGAAGTATCTTGCTTTGTTGCACTCCGAGATTCTGGAGAACGGCTGGGATAAAAAAAGCGGAGGCGATCCGGTCGCCTGGGCGAATGCGTCGCATCTTTATGCACAGGACGCCTTCGTTTCTAATGGCGCCTTCATTCCTGAGACGTACTACGACACCGAGATCAGGATTGTCGATCAGCAATTGGCACTTGGAGGTTTGCGTCTGGCAGAAGTGCTAAACGAGGTCTTTGCGACACCACCGCCTCTGGTCTAGCCAGATACCGCTGACGCACCACAAAAAAACAAAACGACCCGGAGGCCGTCTTGTTTCGAGGAACGCGATAGAACCCCGCGGTTAGAAGTGCAGCCGGGCAGCAAGCTGCATCTGTCGTTGACTGTAGACGGTGTTGCTGTTTGAGTTGAGATACGTACCGTAGTTCTGCACGAAGTTCAGCGTTCCCGACGTTCCACTTGAACTGATCGAATACGCACCAGTCGAGACGCTGGTGATGTTCTGGTGGTTCATCAGGTTGAATGCCTCCGCAAAGAGTTCGAGGCGAAATCTGTCGAAGTGAGCGCCAGGAAGATTAAAGTTCTTTCCCACACGAAGGTCCACGACCGCTGTCTTAGGCATAGTAACCTGGTTGCGACCCAGAATATCGATGCGGTCTGCGCTCGACCCGGAACCGTTGAGGCCCTTGAAGGCCGGATCGAGCGCGGAGGGGGCCGAACCGCTTACAGTTGGGCTATACGGCAGGCCGGTCTGCGCCTGAATGATTGGTGCAATCCGCCAGCCTTCTGCCGCATACTGCAACCATCCATGGGTATGGAACTGCGGCTGATAGACCGCCGCAAAGACAAATCGCTGCCGCACATCGAGCGAGCTGTTGCCGTATTCCTTCCTCAGATTTGTTGGATCGAAGACGTTGAAGGTGGGAACACCGGTACCGATGTACGGATTGAAGTCGAGCGCATGCGACCAGGTGTAGTTCGTGAGCAGCGAGAAACCCTGGCTGAAACGGCGATTCATCTGCACGGCAAGCGCGTTATAGCTGGAGTTTACATTGCTCGCAATATCGAGAATGTTTCCGTAAAGCGGGTTCTTCCTAGTGGAGCCGGTAAACAGAGTAGTGGTGTAGACGAAGCCATTGGGCAACGGAGGATTCTTGCCGCCATGCGGAAGCGTCACATAAGTCCCAGGAAGTACGGTCTGCGTGGTGTTGTTGTTCACGGTATAGCTAACGCTCGAATTCCCTACATCACTTACGTTCACATCGTTCGAGCTATCCAGCTCGCGCCCGAAGGAACCCATGTAAGTGAGAGCGAAGGTTGTATTCCATCCCAGATCCTGCTCAATAGCAAAGTCGGCCTCATGCACCTGCGGGTTCTGGAGATGCGGGTCAAGATAGGCAATCGTAGACGTGGGTAATTTGCCAATCGCTTTATCGCACGCATAGATCTGCGAAGCGCTCGTAAAGATGTAAGGGAATGCGGGTATTGTAACTGTATTGCCCGAGGAATCCTTGTAGGTGCTTCCTGGCCCGCACTCAGAGTTCGCTGTAGCGCTGGTAAACAGACTGCTGAAACTGAGCTGAGCATTCGGCGAGCCGGACTCCAGATAGGTCTGCAAAATGTTCGAGTTGATGATGCGGCCATAGTAAAGGCCGTATCCACCGCGAAGGATCGTCTTCCCGTTGCCATAGAGGTTATAGGAGAAGCCAACACGCGGACCGATGTTGTTGCGATCGTCCGGATGGTCGGCCGTCTGCGGAACGCCCACGGTATCTCCAATCCCTGGATTACCTGTATTCGGCACCGGATTGCCGGGGACATACTCGTACTCGTAGCGAACACCCAGCGTCAGAGTAAGATTCGGCGTGATGCGCCAGTTATCTGTCGCAAACCCGGCGTATTCGCTGGTTGCAATCAATCCCGCAGGATTGCCGAAGCCCTGACTAAAGCTGAAGTAACTGCCGCCGCCATTGTTGGCAGCATAGTTCGCCCCTCCCAGTCCCAGCACGGAGTGGAGATAATCTCCGATTAACTCCCAGGAGTAGTCTTCCTCATAATTGCCGTTCTCATTGAAGAGGTTGCTAATGTAATCGGAGACGTGGTTGTAATCGAGGCCAAACTTGGTGTCATGCTTGCCGTGGCTCCAGGAGACAGAGTCCATTCCCTGCATACGGCGCTCGTCAGGCAATGCCTTGCGCTCGAGATCATCCGGTTTGCCGATGTTGAAGCCTTGCTGATCGTACTCGAAGCCAATCTCAACCTCAGGCGGCCGATTGAAGGCATTGTTACTTAGCGGCAGCTCATTGGGCAGTGGAAGCTGCGAGGTTTCGGTCTCAAAGTCGCGCCCATACTGGAACAGGAAAGTATTGAGAAGTTGACTGTTGAGCACAGTAGTTAAGCGGACGATGCCGAAATCTTCCTTCACGAAGTCGTTGCCGAAGGAAGCGCGGCCATCAAAGTTGGAGGCCTGTGTCTCCATGCCAGCCGGCGAGTCCCAGCGCAAGCGGTTATATTCGAGCGCCAGATGATTGCGGTCATTGATCTGCCAGTCCAGCTTCGGGAAGTTGATCAACTGATCGCCGGTTCGCGGAACAGTGCCCAGAAACGTGTTCGTGATGCCGAGACCCTGCGTGTAATAAGCAGCAGCAGTCTGATAGGAAGACCCGATAGCCGCAGCTAGTTGGCAGGACTCCCAGTCTCCTCCCCACGGCGCACCCGGACGATTTCCCGTCCCTGCAACCTCCGAGACGCCACTGACTGTCAGCGTGCCTGTGGTTGGATTGCAAGTTTCGTTCGCAGGCAGAACGGAGTTGGCTGTGGCAAACGTGTCCGCCGGATCCGAAGCACGCGCCGTCCCCGGAAAGTTCCGCTTCTGCTGGTCATACGAGTAAAACCAAAACAGCTTGTTGCGGATCAAAGGCCCGCCAATACCGAATCCCCACTGCTTGCGCCAGTCCGTCGGATTGTAGGGCGCCGTGATATACGTGCCCGCCGCATTCGGTGTAGTCAGCAAAGTGTATGGGTTGACGGCGCCGCCAAAGTCGTTGTCGCGGTCGTAGAAAAAGAGCTCACCATGAATCTGGTTGCCGCCGCTCCTGGTCACCGTGTTGATGACACCACCCGCCGAACGTCCATACTCGGCCGAGTAGTTCGACGTATTCACCTGAAACTCCTGTACCGCCGCCTGCGATATGGAATAGGAAGCCCGCGTACGGCCGCGAGCCTCGGAGAAGTACGCCTGGTTGTCGTCCCCGCCATCGATCGTATTGTTGTTCAGCAGATAGCTGATGCCGCGAAAGCTCAGAAGTCCAAAGCCGTCGCTATTGGATACGACTCCCGGCGTAAGCAGAGCGAAGCTCGACCAGCGTCGCCCATTGATCGGCAGGTTGTCGATCGTCGCCTGATCGATCACCGTCGAAATCTCGGGCGAGTCAGTATGCATCAGAAGCGACTGATCGGTTACCTCTACAATCTCCGAGACATTGCCGATCGTGAGCTTTGGAGAGATGTCGGCATAGCCTCCAACCGTCACCGGCACCTGGTCTTCCTTGTACGTCTCAAAGCCTGTGGCAGCAACGGAAACAGTATATGTGCCTGGTTCAAGCGCAATGATGCGATAGAGTCCCGCATTGTTGGTGACGCCAGTGCGTATAGCGCTCGTAGCCGTATTGGTCACCGTGACCGTAGCGCCCGCAAGAGTTGCCCCGTGCTGATCGGTGATGGTGCCTCCGATCGCGCCGGACGTGGCTGATTGCGCAAAGGCAGCAACAGAAATGTCACCAATAAAACTGCAAACAATGAAAGCTGAGAACAACAGAATCATTTTACGCAACATCAAAGCCTCTCCTGAAAATCCGTATCCGTGGCAATCTTTGAACCGCAACTATAGATAGATTGCTGTGAGCGGCAGGAATTTCTCTCCAGACCGCTCGCATACTCTCATTGCTAGTGAACGATGAGCGTTACGTTGAGCGGTTGTGCGTTTCCACCGCCGCCCGATGCAGTCACGGTAACCGTACTGGTTCCCGTTGGAGTTCCGGGGGTACTTTGAGTACCGCTACTGCACGCTGAAACTCCCGAGGCGGCAAAAAGAAGTGCAACCGCCAGCCAGATCTGCCCGTACTTCATCGGTGGATTTTTTCTCCGTCGCAGAGTGATCACGAACGCCAGCAATAAACCCGGCAACATCCCGAAAGCAGCCCACGGTCCTCGCCCAAACGGCAATGCGGCGAAGGAGCTCAGCGCTACTGGCGTCGGCTGCGTTGTCACGATCGACAGCGTCACCGTCTGACTATTGCTGCAGCCTGTCTCCGCCATCACAGCGGGGCTAAAGACACAGGAACTCGCTGCGGGCAGCCCGCTGCAGGCAAAACTGATGTTGCCCGTATAAACCGTGCTGGCAACCGTAAAGGAGAACAGTGCGGTCTGCCCTGCAGCAACTGTGCTCGACTGCTGCGAATTGAGCGTCGACGAAAAAGATGGAGCGACAACAGACAAACTTGCCGGCTTTGAGGTTGATGCATTAAAGAAGGGATCGCCGCTGTAGACCGCGGTGATCGAAGGAATACCCGCCGCCGCAAACGAAGTAGTCACCGAAGCCTGCCCCGAAGAGTTCAGCGCCTGCGGCGTTCCTATCTGTGCCGTTCCATTGAAGAAAGTCACGGTGCCGGTTGGTGTCCCGCCGACTCCTGTCGAAGCGGAGGTAATCGTCACCTGCGACCCAACGGCGACGGTCGTGCCGGTGCACCCGTTCGTCGTGCCAATCGCGACGGTCGTCGTTGACCGCGCAGCAATCGGGCTGAAGGTTCCGCCCAGAACAAAGGACGAGTTCGACCCGCTCTTACTCACAACCGCCAGCGTGCCGCTGAAGGCTCCGGGCACAGATGGCGTCGCCTGCACCGGCAGAACGCAATCCATCGTATTGTCCGAGTTCACCGTGCAGTTCTTCTGAGAGCCAAGCACGAAGTTGGATGCTCCGGAAGTGAACGAATATGGGTTCGACGCCGCAGGCCCGTCATTGACGCCATAGTGAACCTCAAGCAACTGCGTTGGCTTGGAGCCATTGATGGTGCCGAACTGTGTTCCATTCGAAATCTTCCGGACGAGATTCCCCATCGAATCCGTCACCAACAGATCTCCAAAGGGATCGATACGAACTCCGGCAGGGCCGGGAGTATTCGACGTGGCGAACTTCAGGCCACTGCTCGAAAACATCGTCTGTGGACCTGGACAACCATCACCCACAGCGTCCGTAGCCGACGAGCAGACAGAGGTAGCACCGCCGGCCAGAGCATACATCTGACTGCTTCCGGCATCGACTCTCCAGATAACCCCGCTGCTCGTATCCGACACGTAGAGATTGCTTCCCTGATCGAGAGCAACAGAAAAATCACTCCCAATCACCAGAGAAGTCGCGAGGCCGCGGCTGGTCGCACTGATCTTGCCCACCTGCGCAGTGCTGGCGTTCTCGGTCCCGGCATAGTTGCTGACGTTCCCGGTCGCCGCGTTCACCAGTCCTACATCGACGATGAACTCATTCGCGAAATACAGATTGCCGGAACTATCCACCGCGACATCGTAGACGCTATCGACGTTCGAGGATCGCGCCGGACTACCGCTCATGAAGTTGCCGAAGTAGCAACCGCCGCGGCTGCCGGTAGCGTTGGACGCATAGTTAGGGCACTCCCCACTATTGGCCGTCTTCGTATTCAGGCTTCCGTATCCGACCAGCTTCGCGATCGTGCCCATCGGCACGGGCAAACCCATGATCGTCGTATCGGCCGTTCCAAAATTGACCACTTCAACCGCATTGTTGCCTTCATCGGCGATATACAGATTGCCATGCTGATCGAACGCAATGCCGGAGGGGTCGTTCAGATAAGTCTGCGCCGTGATCGGACCGCTCTGTGACGAAACCAGCACTGGCGTCGTCAGCGTAGTGCCCGAATAGGTGTTCACGTTATAGCCGAAGGTCAACGGGCTTCCCACCGCATTCGTAATCACCCCCGTCGTGGAGATGACTCCATTCGTCGCCGCAACTTTGCGGATATTCGAGAAGCTGTTGTCCGCAAAATACAGATCGCCGCTTGGAGAAAAAGCCAGCCCGTGAGGCTTGCCCAGCTTCACGTCAGTCCCGAGGCAACCATCCCCATCTCCGGTCGTCGCGGTCCCCGTACCGCTCGGGCAGGCAGCCCCCGAGGTGGGATTCGAAGCTGCTCCACCAGCCACTACAGTAATCACTCCCGTCGTCGCATCGATCCGTCGCACGATCGCATTGGCCGAATCCGAGAAGAAGTAATTCCCCAGCTTGTCCTGCGTCACAAATCGCGGCGCGTTTAACACAACCTCGGTCGCGAGGCACCCGTCTCCAAACTTATCTGTAGACTTGAAGCCGCTTTGAGGACACGTTGTTCCGGCCGCCGGATTCGAAGCCGCCCCTCCAGCGAGCAGCGTGACGATGTACGGAAGCAGTTGTGGAGCGGTGGGCGTCTGACCAAATGCATTGACTCCACGGCCCAAAACCGAAACACAGAGAACACTGGCAAGAAAGAGGAATGGCCCGGTGCGATTCCTATAACGACACAAATTGAACAAGGCAGGAACTCCTCGGCGAGTGCAGCTGACCTGCACCAACCGGCTAAGTTGTGATTGACGTGGACCTGCGCCCATTTCGGAGACAGAACCTTACGCAGATAGGGGACATCCTTTGATAGCAAGTATTTGTTAATGAAGAGTGAATAATACCGCTAAGAAACCGGACCGCATCACTCTTATGTCATAAGTTTGTTTGACCTATGGATATTATGTGGAATTCTGGCTACATTCCATTTGAATGATTCGACAAGGGTTTACGCTCGTCGACGATTGAGCCAGGCGATTTCAATTTGCCTAGGATGAGCCGATCGGCACGGTGCTGCCATTCCCCAGACCATAGCTTACAGAGCCTCCCCAACATCGCCCATCTCTAAGGACTCGCGCCCCGGCCTGAAACCGGTGCAAAGCCCTCAGGAGAGCAAAAGGCAGTGGCTTTGGAAAACTTGCCTCCTTGTCAGGCTCACCGTAGAATCCGATGGCTCGATATTTCGCGTGTGCCCGGGCGTTGAAAACCATGGGCCAATTGGGGAGACGTCTATGAGGCAGTCCTTCAGTGTAGGTATCGGAGGCGCCGCCGGTCAGGGTGTAGCCACGCCGGGCGACATCTTTGCGAAGATCTTCAGCCGCCGTGGGCTTCACCTGAACGCCTACAACGCCTATCAATCCATTATTCGCGGCGGCCACACCTTTCTTACAATTCGCACTGGCCCCGACAAGATCCCCACGACAGACGGCAAGCTCGACCTTCTGATTCCGCTCAATCAGGACACGATAGATCGACACCTGCGCCTGCTCTCGGCTGGCGGCGCATGCCTCTACAACGCGGACCTTGTTAAACCGGGCACTCCCGCTGACGGTGTACAACTCTGTCCTATCCCTGTATCGAAACTCGCCGACATCAGCCGCAACAAGATCGCGCAAAATACTCTTGCTATCGGCGCTGGCCTCAGCATGATGGGGATTGGATTCTCCGCCCTCGAAAGTGTGCTGGAAGAGCAGTTCCGCAAGAAAGAAAAAGCGGTGATTGAGGAAAATGTCAGCCTCGCCCGTGCCGGCTATGACTATGCCGCCCAGAACTTCAAGCCCTTTGCATGGCCACTTCCCATGACGGATACGCCCTACGCCGTGCTGAGTGGAAATGCAGCCATGGCCATGGGTGGCGCCGCTGCAGGCGTAAAGTTCTACTGCGCCTATCCTATGAGCCCATCCACCGGTGTACTGCACTGGATGGCAGAGCACGCACGCAAAGCAAATATCATGGTGCGCCAGGTCGAAGACGAGATCGGCGTCATCAATATGGCGATTGGAGCCGCCCATGCCGGTGTCCGATCCATGTGCGCCACATCCGGCGGTGGCTTCGCACTCATGAGCGAAGGCCTTGGCCTCTCCGCCCAGGCAGAGATTCCGGTCGTTGTCATCGACTGCCAGCGAGCAGGCCCGTCCACAGGAGTTCCGACCAAAACCGAACAAGGCGATCTCTGGCAGATGCTCGGCGCGGCCTTCGGCGATTATCCAAAAGTCATCGCCGCGCCGCTCGACATCGCAGACTGCTTCACGCTGATGCCTGAAATCTTCAACATCACTGACCGCTTCCAGTGTCCGGGAATTGTTCTCTGCGACCTTCTCCTCTCCGAGGGCCGGCTCAGCGTCGATCCTGAAGTGCTCAACTTCCATCCCCACGTCGATCGCGGCGAGCTGATCGCATCCAACGGATCGGAAGAACATGAACCCTACAAGCGATACAAGATCACCGAGAGCGGCGTCTCCCCTCGCGTCATTCCCGGCATGCCCGGACATACCCATACCGTCTCGAGCGACGAGCACGATGAAGACGGCGTGTTGATCAGCGACGAATACACAAACGCCGCCAAGCGTCGCGCCATGATGGAAAAACGTATGCGCAAAGAGATCGGCATCGCAGCCTCGGTTCCACTGCCCCAGTTGCTAGGTCCTGCAGATGCCGGCGTAACCCTCATTGGTTGGGGCTCGACCTACGGAGTGATCGACGAGGCCTGCGAACTCCTGCGCGATCAGGGCATCTCCGCCAATCATCTTCCAATACGCTGGCTTGTCCCTCTGCATGGAGACGCGATCCTCGATCTGCTCAAGAGCGCGCGGCACACTATCATCATCGAAAACAACTACAGCGGTCAGTTCGCCCGATTTCTTCGCAGTGAAACCAGCTTTGTCCCCAATGGAAACATCCGCAAATATGATGGAGAGCCCCTCTTGCCGCACCACATCGTGGAAGCGGTCAAGGAGCAGCTCGCCGGCAAGACCAATCTCTCGGTTCCAGCACACGAAATCATGGTTTGACCACCGCGCGTTGCAACTTACATCCTTTCCCGCTTCAAGGAGAACCAAAGATGGCGACTGACGTTGTAACTCCCAAAGCAATGGTGATGGCCGACCTCAAGGGAAAGGTCGATCCCGACTGGTGTCCCGGTTGCGGAGACTTCGGAGTACTCGCCGCCGTACAAAAAGCCCTCGTCGAACTGCAGATTCCCAAGCACGAGGTCGCGACAATCAGCGGCATAGGCTGTTCGTCAAACTTTCCCGGCTTCATCGACACCTATGGCATGCATACGCTCCACGGCCGGTCGCTGCCGGTAGCTACAGGATTCAAGATGGCAAATCACGCCATGACTGTGCTCGTCACAGGTGGCGACGGAGACGGCTTCGGCATTGGCTGCGGCCATTTCGTGCACGCAATGCGCCGCAACGTCGATCTGCTCTACCTCGTGATGGATAACCAGATCTACGGACTAACAACCGGCCAGACATCGCCCACCAGCCGCCTCGGTATGAAAACCAAGAGCATGCCTTTTGGAAGCATTGAATCACCGCTGAATCCGGTCTCCCTTGCTCTGGCTGCAGGAGCAACCTTCGTAGCACGCGGTTTCAGCGCCGAACAAAAACACCTCACTGAGTTGATCAAGCAAGGCATCGAGCACAAAGGCTTTTCGTTTATCGATATTTTTAGCCCCTGCGTTACTTATAACCACGACAACACCTTCCAGTGGTTTCGTCCGCGAGTGAAGAAGCTTGAAGACAACCCGGAGTATGACTCCACTAACTGGAGCGCAGCGATGGAAAAATCTCTCATGTGGGGCGACGAGATCCCCATCGGAAAATTCTTTGAGCGTACCGACTTGCCAGCGCTGCACGAAGCGGAGCCAGTACTTAAGAATGGTCCTCTGGTCAAACAGAACAACCGTATCCCCGTCGACATCGCAAAGTCCTTCATCGATGAGCTGATGTAGACCCTTAGTGGAAGTACCAACCCCACAGCCACTGCTGCAATAAATTCGGCGCGCAGCCGAGCAGCACCACGCCGAGTGCAATCAGGCCCACCACCGCCTGGCGCAAAGCCGAAATGCGAATCGGAACAGCTTCTACTGGAGGGTCAATCACATATATGGACTTCAACACCTTCAGGTAGTAGTACAGGGACACCGCACTCATCGCGATCGCCAAAACCACTGCCCAAAGCAGCCCCAGTGAACCTGGCGTAGAACCGAGCACCGCCGCAAAGAGGTAGAATTTGCCGAAGAATCCGGCCAACGGTGGAATGCCCGCCAGGGACAGCAGGAAGATCAGCATGCAAAAGGACGCCACTGGTGCGCGCCTGCTGAACCCCGCGAAATCCGAGAGGCTGTCACCACCGGTTTCCTCTTCCACCATGGCCACAACACCGAAGGCCCCAAGTACAGTCATCGCATACGTGATGGCGTAATAAAACAGCGCCTGTTCGCTCAGGTCTGTGCGCACCACGACGCCCAACAGCATATAGCCCGTGTGCCCAACTGCGGAATACGCTAGCAACCGGCGCACGCTCGTCTGCAGAATCGCCACAAGATTTCCGAGGATCATCGAGAGCGTGGCGATGAAAGCAACGATGGGCCCCCAGCCGGCAGAATAACCGTGCCATGCAGCGCTGCCAGTCGCTTGGCCGAAGCCGATCACGAGTACGAAATAAAGAACAAAAATACCTGCGACCTTAGAGCTTGAGGCGATAAACGCAGCGCTCGGAGCGGGCGCCCCCTGGTACACATCCGGAGCCCAGAAATGAAATGGAACAGCCGCTACCTTAAATCCAAGTCCGATGATTGTCATCACGATCGCGACGACTGATAGCTGGTCCAAAAAGAAGCCGCCCCCGACGCGGCTCCCGATAACCGGAAGACTCATCGAGTTGGACACACCATACAAAAGGCTGAACCCAAACAGCAGAAACGCAGCCGAGATCCCGCCGAAAACAAAATACTTCAACGCTGCCTCAGCCGACCGGGAACTACGTTTATCAAATGCGACAAGAAGATAGAGAGAGAGACTAAGAAGCTCAAGCGATAGAAAGATCACTAGAAGGTTGTCGGTGCTGACAAGGAACATCATGCCAACCGTTGCCAGCAGGATGAGAGACAGATATTCGCTGACATGTTCGGTGAAGACCGATCCGATAAACGTCAGGATCGTCAATATGGTAAAAACGAGCAACACAATCTGCATTCGTTGCGAAAGAGGACTTAACATCACCATCCCCTCAAGGACATTCACAGATTGTTGAGGAGCATGCAATATCCAGGCGATGGAAGCGACACATCCGGCGATCGATATCAGCGAGGCGGCGAAACCTCGCAAACGCGCCTCCGAAGCGCGCAGGAACATCAAGTCCACTAACAGGACGCAAAGCGCGGTAATAACCACAATCACCTGAGGCAGGACCAGATGCAGCAGATCCAGATAGCTGACGGGACTCATCGCGCTCGTCCTTTCCATAAGCCGTCGAACAGCGGCGAGTGCAGTGCCGGGATAATGACGCGCAAAAGCACCTGCGGATAAAGCCCGATAACGATACTCACGCCTATCAGGAGTACGGCGCCTATGCGTTCCTGAGCGGATATCGGCGGAAGTGAAGCGACCGTGCTCAGGGTGTGATCATCGGACACGCCAAAGAAGGCCTTCTGCATCGCTCGCCATGTATAAGCGATGCCAATCGCAATCCCCAATCCCGACAAAACTGCAAACATCGGAAATGAACCCCACGCACCGATAAGCACCTGCAACTCCGCCACAAAACCGCTGAAGCCCGGCAAGCCAATAGAAGCCATGCCGCCCAGTACGAACGTCGCCGCCGCAAAAGGAATGGACTTGCTCAGACGCATCGTCTCCAGTTCGGACAAATCACGTGTATGTGTCCGGTCGTAGACCATGCGGCCAACCACGGCAAACAACAGTCCGGCGAGAACTCCATGCGAGAACATCTGCAGCACAGCTCCGTCCAAACCGATCTGTTGCAAAGTCATCAATCCGAGCAAGACAAAGCCCATATGGCTAATGCTCGAGTAGCCGATGACGAATTTGAAATCCTTCTGCACCAGTGCCACCATCGCCCCATACACAATGCCGACAACCGCGAGCAGCGCAAAGACATCGCGCCACGAACCGAGGCCGAGCACATGAAAGCTCCACGGATCCAGTCCGCGAGGAAACAGCATCATCGCGACACGCAAACAGCCATACGCGCCCAGCTTCATCACCACGCCCGCGAGCAGCATTGAAGTCGCGGTCGGCGCAGCGACATGGCCAGTAGGCGCCCAGGTATGGAATGGCCAAAGGCCCGCGAGAATCCCAAAGCCGGCAAACACCAACGGAAACGCCCACATCTGAAAATGAACCGGAAAGGGAAACTGAGCGAGATGGACGAGATCCATCGTCTTGGTTCCGGCCATTACATACGCCGCAATCAATCCAATCAGCACCATCCCGCTACCGACAAACGAGTAGAGCGCAAGCTTCATGGCGGCATACTCCCGGCGCGTGGAGCCCCAGATTGCTATCAGAAAATATTTCGGGATAATAGCGATCTCATAAAAGATGAAGAGCAACAATAAATCGAAGCTTAGAAATACGCCATACACGCCGCCAATCAGCGCCAGATAGAATGCGAAGAATTCCTTGGCACGGTACTCAATATTCCAGGAAAACAGCACGCCTGCGATCGCGACGATTCCCGTAAGCAGGAGAAGAGTCATGCTGATGCCATCCACTGCCAGGTAATACTCAATCCCGAGGGAAGGAATCCAAGAGATTCGCACAACCGTAGCCAACTCCCCCGACCGGTGCTCCCAAAATCCCCAGAGAGTCACTACAAATCCCGCCACTGCCGTCAGCAACGCCAGAATGCGCACAGCTCGGAGGGAGCTCTTCGGCATAAGCAGGAGCGCCAAAACACCGAGAAACGAAATGTAGATGGTCCACGCCAGCATAGTTAGGTTGCCATAATCGGGTCCGTGCGCAGGTTGCCACAACGCACAAACTCTGCAATGCCGAATCTGCCTTTATCTCTGAACATCTCTGTTTAAAACCCCAAATGTTGCACCATTCGCATGGCCGTACTGTTGACGACGCCAAGAATAACCTGCGGATACAGCCCCAGCAGAAACATCAACCCAATCGCTGGCAGAAGAGCAAACCGCTCCACCGTCGTTAGATCCGGCATCTGCGACCATCTCTCATTGAGAGGCCCCGAAAAAACACGTTGCACTATCGTCAGGATAAAGATCGCAGTCAGAAGCAGCCCCAGTACAGATACCGCCGCTTGCCATATCGCAAGTGGAAATGTTCCCTTGAAGATCAGGAATTCACCGACAAAACCGTTGAGTCCGGGCAGCCCGAGCGACGAGAACAACGCAATACCCATCAAACCACTGAACACTGGAATAGCTTTGCGCAAGCCGCCAAAATCATTGAGGCCGCGCAAACCGCCACTTCGCTTTTCCAGGAGAGCTACAAACCAGAACAACGTTGCAGCAGTAAGACCGTGGTTGAACATCTGCAAAAAAACACCATTGAGTGCCGCCGCCTTTTCAGTCGCAAACCTTGGTTCATCACCCGTAAAGCTCAGGATAGAAAAGATCCCAAGCATGCAATAGCCAAGATGATTGATGGAGGAATAAGCAAAGATGCGCTTCAGATCTGTCTGCACGATAGCGGCGTAAGCCGAAAGAACGATGGTCGCCACCGCAAGCCACAAAAGAGGCGTACGTACCGATCCAAGCTGCACATAAAAGATAGGAAGCAGAATGCGAAGAAAGCCATACACGCCCATCTTCGACATTGTGCCGGTAAGCAGCATCGTCACCCCTGTCGGCGCTTCCGCGTAAGTAGAAGGAAGCCAGGTATGGAAGGGAACAAGCGGTACCTTTACAGCGAAGCCGAGAAATACCCCAAAGCAGAGGATCAGCGCAATCTTCTCCGGCGGGAATCTCTGCCAGCCTGAGACGGCTGCCAATGAGGGAACGAGCTGCCCGTTTCTCGCGAGTTCCGCAAGCTCCATGAAGTCAAATTTGCCCGTACACAGGAAGATGGCCACGAATGCGAGCAGCAATGCGACACTTCCAACCATCGTGTAGAGGAAGAACTGCGTCGCCGCAGTAGCACGTTGAGGGCCGCCCCACAATCGAATCAGAAAGAACGCTGGAATAAGACTTAGCTCCCAAAAAAGAAACCAATGAAAAAAATTTAGGGCTGTGAATGTCCCAAAAAGTCCTGCTTCAAGCATCAGAACGAGTGAGAAGTAGAGTGAACCGCTCCCCTGGATCTGCCATGAAGCGGCTATTGCCATGGGAACGACAATAGCCGAGAGAAGCACCATCAACAGACCGAGACCATCGACACCAACGTGATACTGCACGCCCAACACCGGAATCCAGGCATGAACTTCCTCAAACTGAAGTCCGCCGTAGGCGGGATCAAACCGATGCCATAGAACGAAAGCAATCGCGAGCCCAAGAAAGGCGAAGGCAAAAGCCAATCCGCGAATCATCGTTTGGCTCTTTCCGCTCAATGCCAGAATCGATATCGCTCCCACGATCGGCACAAGGGTTAGACAGGAGATCACCGGAGGCAGAGTCATCACACCCCACTCCAGATGAATATCGCGGCCAATACAGCGAACGCCACCGCCACAAAGCGAAGATAAGTCTGCGTGCGGCCATTTTGCAGGCGCGCCAGAAACTTCCCTCCGGCAGCTACTGTGTGGCAGCCTTCATCAAATCCAGGATTCACAACATAGGTATCCGCCGATCGCACGAGCAGCGAAAAACCAAGCACCAGATGGGACACGCTCCACACCGCACCATTCCAGATCCATCGATCGAACCAATCACTAACGCGCGCCACCCATTCGTTCAAGCGAACGAAGGTCGCCTGATAGAATTCGTCCACATAAAACTTGTGGCGCAGCAAATCGAAGATTCGCGGCTGCAGCCGTTCGAGCGCGTCTGGAGCTTCCGAACTAACAACAGGTTTGCGTCCGTAGAACCACCATCCAAACCCAAAGCCAGCGAAGACGATCAGCGACGAGAGGCACATTACGGCAAGAATGCCGTTCTCAAAAAAACCGGCGAAGCTAAACGTTGCAGATTGTCCATTCAGAAAGGAATCGAACCAGGGCCACGCCGGAGTACCAATGACACCCAAAAAGATTGCAAACACCGCAAGAATGATAAGTGGAACAGTCATCACAGCGGGACTCTCGTGCGATGCTACCGCCGCGTGATGCCCTCGATGTTCGACATCCGCCATGGCAGACAAATTTCGGCTCTCAGCCAAGCGGGATTTGCCAAAGAATACGTAATACACTTGGCGAGTCATATAGAAAGCTGTCAAGAGCGCGCCAAACGCGCCAAGATAGAATGGTGCGCGTGAGATGTCCCAGCCATGTGCGGCATGCAAAATGGCGTCCTTGCTCCAGAAGCCGGAGAGCAACGGAAAACCGCATAGCGCCAGCATTCCCACAGCGTAAGTAGCAAACGTAACCGGCATGAACCTCTTCAGCCCGCCCATGTGGCGAATATCCTGCTCTTCGTGGCAGCCATGGATAACCGATCCTGCGCCCAGAAACAGCAGCGCCTTGAAGAAGGCATGCGCGATGAGATGAAACATTCCTATCGCCACACCGCCAACGCCCAGGCCAATCATCATGTATCCCAACTGCGAAACAGTGGAGTAGGCCAAAATGCGTTTGATGTCATCCTGCGCGACGGCAATCAACGCCGCGAAGACCGCGGTAATAGCGCCGATCCAGGTAACCACCTCGAGCGGAACGGTTGATCGAAGCACTAAGTTCATGCTGCCGGTGGCCGCCATCAGCGGATAGACACGCGCGATGAGAAACACGCCAGCAGCCACCATCGTTGCGGCGTGAATCAGCGCGCTGACCGGCGTAGGACCTTCCATCGCATCCGGCAGCCAGACATGCAGCGGAACCTGGCCGGATTTGCCAACCGCACCGGCGAAGATCAACAGTGCAATCCCAGTGGAAGCCGCCATACCGATGCAAGTGGTCTGCGCAACCAACTGCGCGAGTGCGGAGTGTTCCAGGAAACCAGTGCCGCGATCATAGAACAGCAGCGTGCCTGCTTGAGAATAGAGCCAGAGCATCCCAAGGAAAAAAGCCAGGTCTCCAATGCGTGTCGTGAGGAAGGCCTTCTTGGCTGCGGCAGCAGCAGAGGGTTTCTGGTACCAGAATCCAATGAGCAGATACGAGGTCAGGCCGACGAGCTCCCAGCACATAAACAGCAGCAACAAGCTGTTTGCAATCACTGCACCGAGCATCGCACTCGCGAAGAGCGAAAGAAAACAGAAGAAGCGAGTGAAGTTCTCGTCATTCGCCATGTAGCCCGTGCTGTAGATAAAGATCAGAAGGCTGATAAACGTAACCATCACCAGCATCACCGCGGTAAGCGGATCGAGCATCCATCCCAGGCTCAGCCACGCGCCGCCAAACTGTAGCCAGGGAAAATTAAAGACCTGCCTCGCCGGTTCTCCGTGCCCGGTGGACGAGAGTACCGAGATAAATGCGCGCAGGGAGAGCAAAAACGACAGAGCGATAGAGCCAATCGAGGCAGACGCCGCGAACATCCGATTACGCTGTTTCGCAAGTGCGCTCAATCCCGCCGCGAGGGCCGGGAGGGCGGGAATCACCCAAAGATTTCGGACAATCCAGCTCATGTCATCTCAGCAAAGGTTGTGTATCGTTTAGATCCTGGATTTTCGCCTCTCTGAGAAACGTAAACCCGCCGTCAAAGAACGAGGCAATGGTGATTCTTGATTCGATCTCCTACCCCCTCATGGAATTCACCTCCTCGATGTCTGTAGTCCTGATATGCCGGTAGAGCGAGATGATCAGGGCAAGGCCAACCGCAGCCTCCGCTGCTGCAACGCCAATTGAAAAGATCACGAATATCATCCCGGTCAATGCTTCGGGGTGTGGGCCGTACCGCCAGAATGCAATGAAGTTGAGGTTTGCGGAGTTGAGCATCAACTCAATCCCGATCAGTACAAGGATCGCGTTGCGGCGCATGAGCGCACCCGCCAGACCGATGGCAAAGAGTAGCGCGGAGAGGAGAAGGCAGCTCGTTAGCTGAGTCATCGCTTCTCTTTCTTCTCTTGCATCGCAATGGTAACGGCGCCGATCAGCGCCACCGTGAGCAACAGGCCGATAATCTCCAACGGAAGCGCAAACCTCAGTATTAGAGCGTCGCCAATCTGCTGGATGGCGACTTCGGGTTGCGGTCGCATTACATGTGAAATAGCTCCACTACCGTAGATAGCCCATGCCAAGACTCCGAAGACGGCAAAAACTACCGCCACGCTCTGCCTCCACGAACTCACCGCGATCGATCGCTGAATCTCTCTCGTATTCCGTGTAAGAAGAATGGCAAAGACGACAAGAATCGCGACAGCTCCAATGTAAATCAGAACCTGCGCAAGCCCTACGAACTGCGCGCCGAGCAGGAGATAGATTGCAGCCAGTCCCGCAAAAGCTACGATCAGCGACAATACCGAATGCACGAGGTGGCGGAAGCTCATAGCAGCCACCGCTCCTGCAACAGTCACTATCGCGAAGGTCGTAAACAACAAGCTGATCCTTTCGTCTTTGCTATCCGGCTATTCGGCAAACCGGTAAATCCGTCTCTCCAGCTTCCATCCCTGCGTCAAACCGCGCCCCAGCAGAACATACGACACAACGACAACAACACTGCAGACAATCCACCTCAAAACACCGTGCTCGAAAAAGTGCCAGATCCCTGCAGTAACAAGATTGATCAGCGCCATCGGCAACATAAATCTCCAGGCAAAGTTCATCAGTTGATCCATCCGCAGCCTTGGCAGGGTACCGCGAATCCAAATAAACATGGCGATCACGGCGAGAAGCTTTGCGAAAAACCAGAGGTACGATGGGATCCACGTCAGAAAAGAAAGCGGCGCAGACCATCCGCCAAGAAACAGCGTGATTCCCAGCCCACTGATAGCGAACATGCCGATGTATTCTCCCAGAAAAAACAGGGCGAACTTGAATCCGGAGTATTCGGTGAAATAACCCGCAATAATCTCCGATTCCCCTTCAGGCAGGTCGAAAGGAGAACGATTGGATTCTGCAGTTGCAGCAACCATGAACAGAAAGAATCCGGCGAATCCCCAGGGCGTGAAGACAAACCAGTGCGGAAGGATTCCGCTGTAACCCGATTGCCTTGCGACAATTTCGACAGTCGACAACGATCCAGCCGCCATAATGACCGTGACAGACGCGAGAATCAACGGAACTTCGTAGCTGATCATCTGCGCGATGGCGCGCATCGCCCCAAGCAACGAATATTTATTACGGCTCGACCATCCTGCCATAAAGATCGCAACTTCCATGACCGAACTGACCGCGAAAAAGAACAACACTCCGGCATCAAGATTAACCAGCACCATGTTTCTACCCAGCGGAAGGACGGCAAAGAGCGTGAATGCCGCGAGGACCAGCGAGATTGGCGCCAGAAGGTGCACAGCCTTGTCCGCCGCCTGCGGAACTATATCCTCTTTGGTCAACGACTTGATCCCGTCCGCGATTGGCTGCAGAAGACCAAATGGGCCCACGCGATTCGGTCCATAACGGTTTTGAATACGCCCCAGCCCCTTGCGTTCGAGAACAGTGGTCATCGCGAACAGCAACGCAAACACTCCAAGAATCGCGATTACCGCAAGCATCGTCGAGAGCACAGGCCGAAGGCCGGCAGGCGCGTAACCTGCGATCGAGTGTTGCAGAGTCACGAAGATCTGATCGGCCGTTTCACCCATAACGCTGCGCCGTGTTGAGAGATGAGAAAATCATGATGCGGGACGATCTCCGGAACCTGGCTGCGGTGCATTGGATATCGTTGGATTCGTCTTGGCCTCGGTGGTAGCCTTCGCTTTGGCCTCCGCCTTGGCCTTCTCCTCTGCCAGCAGCGCATCCGAAACCGCCGCATCTGTTGGATGAACCTCACGGTAATACTCGTTTGACTTCGATAACCGTGCCTTATCCCAGAGAAGTCCGCCGAAGCGGTCATACGTGCTCAATTCAAACTCCGTGTCCATCTTGATGGCTTCAAACGGGCACACTTCGACGCAGATCTGGCAGCTCATACAGACGGAGATATCGATATTGAAGACCGCCGGATAAAATTGCGGTTTGCCCACAGCATCCAGCTTTTTGTCCTTGCTTTTTTCGATGTAGATGCACTTCGGCGGACACTCTTTTTCGCAAATCTGGCACGCCACACAACGCATTCCCGCCTGCCAGTCGCCGCCATCGTAGACGAGAAACGGAAAATCCCGTGTCGCCTCGATCTGAGGAATGCGCTCCTCAGGGTATTGCACGGTCGTCAGGCGGTCCTTGTTGACGTAGCTGCCAAAGAAATTCCTGGCTGTCTCAACAAGACCCTTCGCGATGCCTTCACCCAGCATGATGCAAGCCCTTTAGGTAGCGATCACATTCTCGCAACTTCGAAATCCCGCTTAAATCCTGCACCGGAAGTCTACCGATCCACTTCTCCCAGCACAATATCAATCGTGCCAAAAATAACAATCGTGTCGGACACATTCGACCCAAGGCACATGTCTTCAAGCACCGTGAGGTTGATCAGGCTAGGCGGCCGCACGCGATAGCGATACGGATTGGCAGATCCGTCACTGATTAGAAAAAACCCGAGCTCCCCCTTGGGCGATTCAATTCGTCCGTAAGCCTCCCCGGCCTTCGGGCGAAAGCCTCGAATCTTGGTCTTCGCGTCCATAATCGGACCCGGGGGAATGTCCCGCAGCGCCTGGTTCAGAATCTTTACCGACTCCCGCATCTCAAGCATCCGGACCATGTACCGGTCATAAACGTCGCCGTGTTCCCCAATCGGCACCCTGAAATCAAACCTGTCGTAAATTCCGTACTTATCCACCTTGCGAACGTCATAATTCACACCGGACGCGCGCAGAATCGGTCCGGTAACCCCCCCTTGAATCGCAAGCTCCCTGGACAGAACGCCCACCCCTTGGGTGCGTGCCAGTAGAATCTCATTACCGGCAAGAAGACGATCAAATTCATCAAGAAAGCCCGGAAACTCTCCAACAACTTTCTTGGCCTGCTCCAGCCATCCGGCAGGCAAGTCCACACGGCAGCCCCCGAAGCGCATGTAATTGCACATCATGCGCGAACCGGTCAGCGCTTCGAACAGATCGAGAATTTTTTCGCGTTCTCGAAAGGAGTACATCAGCGGCGAACCGCTCGCTCCCATCTCCTGCGTTAAAAACCCAATCGTCGAGGCGTGATTCTGGAGGCGTGTCAGCTCCGCAGTAATGACGCGAATATACTCTGCACGCTCCGGCACTTGAATCCCTGCCAGTTTCTCGACTGCAAGCGCATAGGCCCAGTTATTCGTAAGCGAGCCAATATAATCCAACCGGTCCGTATACGGCATCGAGGCCAAATAGGATGCTGACTCGGCGATCTTTTCATGATTGCGATGCAGATAGCCGAAGACCGGCTTCAGCTTAATGACCTGCTCGCCGTCCAGCGTGACATCCATGCGGAACACGCCATGGGTCGACGGATGATGCGGCCCCAGCGAGATCTCCAGCAGCGCATCACCCTCCGTGGCCGCCACTTCATTTCGGATCGGTTCCTGAACTGTGGGAGCAATCATTTCCATTCTCGGGCCCATTGCAAACGTCGAATCATCGCTGTCCCTCTATCGCGCGCGCCTGCATCGACTTCTCAAGCACCGCCTCATGAGGCGTTGGCTCATACTCGTAATCGTTCGGTTCTACATAATCTTTCCGCATGGGGTGGTCTTCGAACTCATCCCACATCAAAATGCGGCGCAGATCCGGATGACCTTCGAAGACGATTCCATAGAGATCGAAGATCTCGCGCTCCTGAAACTCCGCGCTTCGCCAGACCGGAGTGAGCGAAGGCAACGCGATTTGGTCAATCCGGTTCCCTGTGTGCAGCCGGATCACGAGCGGCCCATGTTTCTTCTCCATCGAATACAGGTGATAAACGGCCTCAAGATAACCCGGAGTCCGTGTCTTCCGAACCTCCTCAATCTCTTTTTCTTCACCGTCGACCAGCTTCTTTACCTTCACCTTTGCGGAAGTCTCCTTATCCAGCCAGTCGACGCCCGTAGCGTTGGAACAATAGTCGAAACGCAGCTCCAGATCGTCTCGCAGAAATTTCGCCACTTCGACGGCGCACCTCGGATCGATCAACAGCGAATGCTGTCCACACGGACTCCCATTCAGGACGATCTGCACACGGCAACCCGCAACTGCAGCTTCAATATCCGACTTAATCTTTTCCAGGTCCATCTTCACCCGTTGCACACGGCCCACTTGAAGGACCGGAAATGATATTCCACAGCTTCACATTCTTCGCTGGTTCCAGATCGTGCGCTCCGTACTCCGGAACAATAAATTCGCTCGGAGCATCCGCATCCAGATATCGCGGTCGATCCGCTCCCGTCAGACTCTGCGCATCGATCTTCTTCTGCAGCGTGATAAAAGCGTCAATCAACGCCTCGGGACGTGGAGGACATCCGGGAATATGCACATCGACGGGAATATATCGATCGATCCCCTTCAGCACGTTGTACCCTTGCTTGAACGGGCCGCCGGATATCGCGCACGCGCCCATGGCAATCACATACTTTGGCTCGGGCATCTGGTTATAGAGCCGCACGACTTGCGGAGCCATCTTCTTGGTAACCGTTCCGGCCACAATCATCAGATCTGCCTGCCGCGGCGAAGGCCGAAAAACCTCCGCGCCAAACCGCGCCAGATCATACCGCGCCATGCTCGTCGCAATCATCTCAATTGCGCAGCACGCAAGGCCGAAGGTAAGCGGCCAGACAGAACTCTTACGGCCCCAGTTGTAAACCTCTTCAAGCGTCGTGGTGAAGATCCCTTGCCGGCTTAACTCGCTCTTCAGTTGAGCATCCATCGTCATACCCAGGTCAAGACCCCCTTTCGCCACGTCCAAACTAACCCTTCAACCAGAAGCAGCAGAAAGATCAACATGGCGATCGATGCGCCCACCGTCAGACCCGCGAATGACACCGCGAACGGCAGCAGAAAAATTGCCTCCACATCGAAGATCAAGAAGACAATCGCATACAGGTAATACTCCGGCCTGAACTGGAGCACCGCGTCGTCTTTCGACTCGAGTCCGCACTCATAGGTGGAGTTCTTCACCGGACCCGGCTTGTGTATGGAAAACCTCTTTGCCCAAAGCCACGCCATCGCCAGGGGAGCGATGGCAAAACCGAGGGCCCCAATCATAAGAATCGCGATGGGCCGGTAGATCTCGACGAAAGGTGAATTCATAAATAGCCGTCTGCTTCTATGCGCTCTTTGTCTGGCAACAGCTTACACCCTGAAGCCGTTGGCACGTCAAAATCGCCGGCGTCGCAGTCATGCCAGCACCCACGACGCAACAAAAGAAGAACTTGGTGCTCAGCCAACCCTGCCGCTTCGTACCACGATCAAACCATCTGTCCTTATGGCGCAGGAGAACGGAATGACAAACCCGGCAACAAATCGCCCCGACGAGGGAATGCGCAAAGGCGCCATAGAAGACGACGCTCTGCATCCCGAAACCGGACGCCGCCCCCAACATGGCTCCCTCTCCGGCCAACTGGGCCACCGCGATCAGGACGAGATGCTGAAAGACAACGACACCGATTTCCCGGAACCGGATGCTGAAGCTGAACACACCGGCAAGTAAGGAATCTGCGCTCCGCCCCGCTCTGGCAACAGCAGCAGAAAAGCCCCGGACGATTTGTCCAGGGCCGTTCATGTCTGCCGTATCGCAAAACTACATCATCCGCTGCATCACATCGTCCAGCACTTCGCGGCCCGGCCGTACTCGCTCGTCCGGCAACGTGCCCAGAGGCTCATCCACGAGATTCAACAGCTCCGTGAAGCTGGGCTTCTGAGTATCGATGTAAAAGACGCCCGTAAGCACCTCTCCTTTGGCATGTGCGGTCATTAGCGATGACATCGCAGCCACGCGGTCAGTCGGATCGTAGCTCTCATGCAGCTTGCGGAGACGCAAGTGGCTCCCATCGTGCATCTCAACATTGATCGTCGTGCCCGGATCGTACTCGACGTCGATCTCCTGAAAATGAGGCACAAAACCAACCTCGGAGATGGCCTCTTCGTGCTCCTGCATGTACTTGTAGCTCTTCGTAGACCCCTCGTGATCGTTGAACGTAACGCATGGCGAGATCACATCCAGAAGCACGGTGCCGTTATGCGCAATCGCCGCCTTCAGCATCGCAAGCAACTGCTTCTTGTCGCCCGAAAAAGACCGGCCCACGAACGTCGCCCCCAATTGAATCGCCAGCGAGCAGATATCAATCGGCGGCAGATCGTTGATAACGCCGGTCTTCAGCTTGGACCCAATATCGGCAGTCGCGGAAAACTGTCCTTTGGTCAGCCCGTACACGCCGTTATCCTCGACAACGTAGATCATCGGCAGGTTGCGCCGTAGCAAATGGACGAACTGCCCCATGCCAATCGAAGCGGTGTCGCCGTCGCCGCTCACGCCCAGCGCCTTCATCGTATGGTTGGCCAGCAGCGCACCAGTAGCAACCGAAGGCATGCGTCCATGCACGCTATTGAAAGAGTGCGAACGGCTCATAAAGTAAGCTGGGCTCTTCGACGAGCAGCCGATTCCCGATAACTTCATCAATCGTTCCGGCTGAACCCCCATCTCATAAAACGCATCAATAATGCGCTCGGAGATTGCATTGTGCCCGCATCCAGCGCAAAGCGTCGTCTTGCCTCCGCGGTAATCCAGCACCTGGAGCCCAATGCGATTCGTCTTTACCGCTGGCTTTGGCGCGTCCACAGGAGTTGATGTAACCGGTGTCGTTCCCATTTAAATTCCTTCCTGTGTGACAAGTTCATCGGTTACGGACCGCGCATCGATCGGCAACCCGTTGAAGTGGCGAATGCTGCGCAGCTTCACAATCTCTTCCGCCGGAAGATCAAGCTTCAACAGGCTCTGCATCTGCGCATCGCGATTCTGCTCGATCACATACACGCGCTCATGCGAAGCCACGAAATCATGCACTTCGCGCGAGAACGGATAAGCCCGCAGCCTCAGGTAATCCGTGTCGAGCCCGTATTCCTCCTTCAACTGGTCGCGGCTCTCGCGCGTCGCAAAGTCAGAAGTTCCGAAAGCAATGATCCCGACCTTCGCCTTGCCGGTCTGTACCACCTCTGGCCGCGGCACTAGCGAACGTGCCGTCTCAAATTTCTTGCTCAGCCGTTCCATATTGTTGAAGTAGTCGTCCGGCCGCTCCGTATACTGCGCCTTCTCGTTATGACCCGAGCCACGCGTGAAGTACGCCGCCAACGGATGCTCCGTACCCGGCAGCGTACGAAAGCCCACTCCATCACCGTCCACGTCCTTATAGCGAGCGAACCCGCCAAGCCGTGTCAGATCGTCAGCACTCAATACCTTGCCGCGATTCAACGGCTTATCCGGATAAGCAAATGGCTCCGACATCCAGTTATTCATGCCCAGGTCAAGGTCGGACATCACAAACACCGGCGTCTGCAGTTGCTCCGTCAGGTCAAACGCCGCCTGCGCCATCTCGAAGCATTCCTTCACGCTGCCCGGAATCAGCATCACGTGCTTCGTATCTCCATGCGACAGAAACGCGACAGAAAGCAGATCGCCCTGCTGGTTGCGCGTCGGCATTCCGGTCGAGGGCCCCGTACGCTGTACGTCGAAGATCACTCCCGGCAACTCGGCGTAGTAACCGAGGCCCGCAAACTCCGCCATCAACGAGATGCCCGGCCCGGACGTAGCAGTCATTGCACGCGCGCCAGCCCAGCCCGCTCCAAACACTGCCCCTATCGCCGCCAGTTCATCTTCAGCCTGCACAATCGCAAACGTCGCCTTGCCGTCCTTCTCGATCCGGTAACGCTTCGCATAATCGATGAAATTCTCTACCAGAGACGAAGACGGCGTAATTGGATACCACATCGCCACAGTGCAGCCGGCAAAGATACAGCCCAGTGCAGCAGCCGCGTTTCCATCAATAATGATCTTGCCCGCGGTCTCGTTCATCGCCTCCAGCACAAAAGGATCCTGCTTGGTCAGCGTAGTCTTTGCGTAGTCATAACCCGCCTGGACCGCCGCCCAGTTCAGGTCGGCCGCCTTCACTTTCTTGGCGAACTGCTTGCGCAGCGCAGCTTCAACCGCCGCCATGTCCATCTTCAAAAGATGCGCGGCAACACCGACGTAGATCATGTTCTTGACCAGTTTGCGCAGCTTCGCCTCGGGGCAAACCGCGGCCGTCAGCTTGTCGAACGGCACCGGATAACAGGCCACGTCATCCCGGTACTGCGCCAAATTGGCGGACTCCTCATAAATCGCGGCAGCACCAGGAGGCAACGAAAGCATATCCTCCTTCATGGTCTCCGGATTCATCGCGATTAGGACGTCGATCTCCTTCTTGCGTGCAACATAGCCGTCCTTGCTCGCGCGGATGGTGTACCACGTCGGCAGCCCAGCGATGTTGGAAGGAAAGAGGTTTTTACCGCTGACCGGAATACCCATCCGGAAGATCGACTTGAGCAGAACTAAGTTGGCTGACTGCGATCCCGATCCGTTGACGGTCGCGATCTGAATGCTGAAGTCGTTGGTGATAGAGCCTTGTGAAGTCTGCTGCTGCGTGTCCGGCTTCACCGACGTGCCGCCTTCGGCACCGGGTGCCAGCGCGACGTGTTCTGTCGCCATGAGTTGTACTCCCCTTGCGTGAAACCCTCAGAGCTTCACGGAACAAAATGACGATACGCCTTCATTCTAACGCCAAGTGCAGCTCAGCTGACGAAAGGACGAACCTGGCTCAACTCAAAAAATCGTAAGGTAGAAACCAGGCAGTTCGATTATCGGATAACCGTCTCCTAAAACGCGGCAATCCCCGTAACGCTCTGCCCAATAATCAGCGTATGAATGTCATGCGTCCCCTCATACGTCTTCACCGATTCAAGATTCATCATGTGCCGCATAATCGGGTACTCATCCGAGATACCCGCGGCCCCAAGAATGTCGCGAGCCATCCGCGCACACTCCAGCGCCATCCAAACATTGTTCTTCTTCGCCATCGAGATATGCTGAAAACCCGCCTTCCCCTGGTCCTTCAGCCGTCCCACCTGCAGCGACAGCAGTTGCGCCTTCGTAATCTCTGTAATCATCCAGGCTAGCTTTTCCTGCACAAGCTGATGGCTCGCAATCGGCTGGTCGCGAAACTGCTTACGCTCCTTCGCATACTGCAGAGCTATGTCATAACAAGCCATCGCCGCGCCAATCGCTCCCCAGCCAATGCCATAACGCGCCTGGCTTAAACACATCAGCGGCGATTTCAGCCCATCCGACTTCGGCAGCAGATTCGCCGCCGGAATCCGCACCTCCTGCATCGAAAGCCCCGACGTCACCGACGCCCGCAGCGACCACTTGCCATGCACATCATGAGCAGTGAATCCCGGACGATCCGTCTCCACCAGAAAACCCCGAACCCGCCAATTCTCAGCAGCAACCCCAGGCTCTTCCACCTTCGCCCAGATCACGGCAACATCCGCAATACTGCCCGAAGTGATCCACATCTTTTCACCATTCAGAACATAGCCGTCCCCATCCTTGCGCGCGCGAGTACGCATCCCCCCGGGATTCGACCCAAAATCCGGCTCAGTCAGCCCAAAACAACCGAGCTTCTCGCCCGTCGCCATCTTCGGCAACCACAGATTCTTCTGCTCCTCCGACCCAAACGTATAGATCGGATACATCACCAGCGCCGACTGCACGCTGACGAAGCTCCGAATACCCGAATCCCCACGCTCAAGCTCCTGCGTCAGCAGCCCGTATTCAACATTATTGATCCCAGCGCAGCCATAACTATCCAGCGTAGCTCCGAAATAACCCTGATCGCCCATCGGCCGCACCAGCTCCCGCGGGAACCGGCCATCGCGGTTGCACTGCTCAATAATCGGAATCAGCTTATCTTCAATAAACGCGCGGGTACTATTGCGAACCAGAAGTTCGTTCTCCGAGAGCAGGGAATCGAACGCAATGAAGTCAACGCCAGAAAACTTAAATGCCATAGCCGCACAATTCTAGCTGATTACAGCCGTCTAAGGATGCGTCGGATGCTCTCCGTAGTACTTCCAGCTTGTAGTAAAGTCCTTCGTCAACTTCTGCCGCTCCAAATCCGCACGCAGCAGCTCAATCGGCATCGAGTTCTCATGCAGCACAGCATCAGAGAACTCACGATCCGTCATCTTCTTCGAATCCACCAACTCCTTATGCAGCGCACGGAATTGAAGCGCACCCATCAGGTAAGCAATCTGATAAAGCGGCCCAACCGAACCATCAAACGACCGCCTCACCTCGCCTGCCGCATTGTCCGGCTCAAAGCCCACATTATCGATCAGCGACTGCACGCACTGCTGCGTCGTCCACTTGCCCAGATGAAAATTCATCGTAAAGATCACCCGCGCCGAACGATGCATCCGCCAAACCAGCGCCCCAACTCGCTCCTCGGGAGTCTTGTTGTACCCCTTGTCCCACAGCAGCATCTCCCACCAGAACGCATTCCCTTCATGCCAGAATGGCGTCGAGAAAGTCCTCCGGTACGTGTTGTAACGCGCCGACATATAGAACTGCAGGAAATGCCCAGGAATCATCTCGTGAAACGCCGTCGCATGCGAGAGCGCAGTGCTGTTACCTCGCATGCTCATCTCCCGCTGCTCGAAGGTCATCGTGTCCGTCGGATACGACACGCTCAGCTCATTCCCGCCAGTAAAAAACGGATTCACCAACTGCCGCTGCGGCGTCATCATAATCATGTACCACGTCTCATCGGCCAGCGGCGGAACCGTCACCAGGTTGTTCTTCTCAACGAAGTCGCTACCCTCGAGCACCAGCTTGCGGATTACCTCCGGCTGCTCGCCTGGCGGCACATGCGTCTGCTTCACCTTCTCCACCGCGGCATGCCAGTCGTCGCCGAAACCCATCTCATGCGACGCCTTCAGCATCTCTTTCATGCACCAGTCGTACTCCGTCTGCGCAATCGCGATCAGCTCCTCCGGCGTATACGGAATCATGTCGTCCGCCAGCGCATTCATCAACGCCTCACGCCCCACAGGGTCGCCGATAATCGTCGTCTTGTCGTCAGGAGCGATCCCGATCAGCTTCTCCTTCAAAAAAGAGTTGTAGCTCGTCAGAGCCTTATCCGCATCCTTATATGGCTGATCCACCCACCAGGAGAAAGTCGGATCGTAGCCGCTGTACTGTCCAAACCACTCCTTCAGTGCAGCGCTCAACTGCATCGTCGCAAGCGCAGCGCGGTTCGCAACAACAGGATCCACCTTTGGCTTCTCCGTGCCATCTGTCCCCTGTCCTCCGCGAGGCTTCGGATCGAGCTTCTTCCGCGTCGCCTCCATCTGCTTCACCATCTCCGTCAACGCCGCAGCATCCTTCTCGCCGTCGGGACGTTTCATCTCGCGCTTCTGGTCCAAAAACTCTTCAACAGTTCCCGCAAAAGGCAGCAGCGCCTGCATCTCGTCCACCTGCTTTTTCTGGATCGCAAGCTGATGCAGATCAGCAGTCACGCGGTTCTTCAACAGCAGATAGTCAATCTGGTCGTCCTCCGAAAGCTTGTCGAAGTTCATCCCTGCCAGCATCGCCAGCTCATCGTTATAAAACCTCTCAAACCGCGTCATTCGCGCCGGCGCAATCGCCAACGGATAGATACGGCTAAGGCTAATACGGTCGGCGGCAAACTGTTCGATCAGCCGAGGCATCTGACGTTCGCCCGTCGTGGGTGCGACGGCAGCAAAAGAGCTGGCGCTGCAGACTCCCATTGCAATCATCCATCCGCAGCCGGCAAGGCCCATTCGCTTCCACGTCTGCATATATCGTTCTCCTGAGAAGTACCATCTGCAGAAACGGGAGTGACCAAGATCCCAATAGCGCCCTCGCCAGCCTCAAATTTCAGATGTAGCCAACGTTATACAGGAGGGTCGCGGCAAATTGTATACAAATAAGTATTTTTACAGAGCGACAGAGCTTGCATCGCCCCTCGGCGGAGCAGCATCTGCGCCGAATCGCGACGGGTGTACCGCCGTCCCGTTACGATAAAAGAGAGAAGCCGCCAACCTACCCGTGTCAGACAACTTCGCCCAACTCGTCAAGCAGCAGGCCGACATCGTCCGCATCATCGGCGACTACCTCAAGCTCCGCAAATCCGGGGCCCAGAACTACACCGGCCTCTGCCCCTTCCACAAGGAAAAAACCGGCTCCTTCTCCGTCAACGCCACTCACGGCTACTTCTACTGCTTCGGCTGCCACGAGAAAGGCGACGTCTTCACCTTCGTCATGAAGATGGAGAACATCAGCTTCCCCGAAGCCATTCGCGTCGTCGCCACCAAATGCGGCATCCCCCTTCCCAAACGAGAGTTCAGCTCCCCCGAAGAGGCCCAGGAAGCCGGCCTCCGCCGTCAGCTCATCGACATCCACGAAGCCGCCACGCAATACTTCGAAGCCGCGCTCAAAGCCCCCGAAGCCGCCCGCGCCCGCGAATACCTCACCAGCCGCGGCGTCACTCCCGACACCGTCACCAAATTCCGCATCGGTTACGCCCCCGACGACTTCAACCACATGCGCGAGCAGCTAGCCAAACACTTCCCCGACCCAATTCTCCGCGCCAGCGGTCTCTTCAGCAGCAAAGAGCAAGCCGACGGAGGCCAGGGCCAGCTCTACGCCCGCTTCCGCAAACGCATCACCTTCCCCATCGCCAACGAGCAAGGGAAAACCATCGCCTTCACCGGCCGCGCCCTCGACGCCCAGGACGAAAAGGGCCGCGACATAGCGAAATATCTCAACTCCCCCGAAACCGCCCTCTACAGCAAGGGCCAGATCCTCTTCAATCTCGACAAAGCCAAAGCCGACATCCGCACCCTCGGCTTCGCTCTCCTAGTCGAAGGCCAGATGGACTGCATCTCCGTCTATATGGCCGGAATAAAAAACGTCATCGCCACCTCCGGCACCGCCTTCACCGAAATGCAGATCCGGCTCCTCAAACGCTTCGCCAACCGCGTCATCGTCAACTTCGACCCCGACACCGCAGGCATCGCCGCCACAGAAAAATCCATCGCCCTCCTCACCGAAGAAGACTTCGAAGTCAAGATCGTTACTCTCGAAGGCGGTCTCGACCCCGACCGCTTCATCCGCGAGCAAGGCATCCAGTCCTACATGGCCGCTCTCCGCAACGCCAAGCGCCACTCCGACTACCTCATCGACCACGCCCGCGACCAATTCCCCGGCCGCACCGCCGACGCCAAGGTCAAAGCCCTCAACTTCCTCCTTCCCCACATCCGACGCATGCCCAACCGCATCCAGCGCGACGAGTTCGCCGCCGACGCCGCACAAAAACTCGGCATCGACTCCGCCATCCTCCGCCAGGAGCTCAAACAAGCAGCCGCCCAACGCGTCGAAAGCGTCCGCGCCCACACCCACGATCCCGCCAGCGAAACCGAACGCGTCCTCCTCCGCGCCCTCGTCCTTCCCGAAAACGACCCGGCCCGCACTCTCGCCGCCGACCAGCTCTCCCACCATTCCGAGTGGTACGACGGCCTCCCCTCCGCCGTTCTGCTCGAAACCCTCTCCAACGCCCCCGTGCCGCCCAACCCACTCGACGCCGCGCCCGATCAGCACAGCCACGTCCTCCTCGTCACCGCCCTCCAACACGCAGACGACCCCTCCTCATACGCGCAGTCCATGACGGAGCAGGTACAAAACGCTCTCGGCACGCTGGAATATCGCTACTTCGAACGCCGTAAGCGTGAATTAAAATCTCTGATCGCAGAAGCAGAGCGCCGCGGAGACGAAGCGATGACAGCAAAGCTAACGCTTGAACTGAGAGAAATCGACCGCAAATTGCGCGAGCACTAACTTCTCGTAACGACCCTCACTAGTCATTAGGCGCTCACGCCGTCCACCCATTAGACTTGCCCCAGCACCTCGCAACAAACCTCAGCATGAGCATGGATGGTCACACAAAGCGGCGTCTGCTCCTCGGCTTCATCGTCAACTGGATTGGAAAGCTCGCCGCCACTATCATCCAGCTAGTCCAGGTTCCCGTCTTCCTTCACTTCTGGAACACGCCGCTATTCGGCGAATGGCTCATCCTCAACTCCATCCCCGCCTATCTCAACTTCAGCAGCATCGGCTTCGGTAGCGTTGCTGGCAACGAGATGACCATGATGGTCGCCCGCAACGACCGCCAAGACGCCCTCCGCGTCTTTCAAAGCTGCTGGTGGCTCATCGTCCTCATCTGCTCCACAGTCCTCGTTCTACTCGTCGGTGCTCTTTACTTCCTACCCGCCGCACGCCTTCTGAAGCTGACCTTCATCAGCGAACACGACACCAAGTGGATCATCTTCTACCTTGGCATCTCCGTTCTCTTCGGACAACTCGAACAACTCCTGCAATCCGCCTACCGCTGCATCGGACGCTACCCCTACGGCACTTCTCTGAAAACAATCATCTCCTTCACCGCATTCGGCAGTATGATCGCTGCCGTCGCGCTCGGCGGAGGCCCTCGCACAGCGGCTCTTATCTTCGCCGCCACAAATGTTGCCGGCACACTCGCCCTCTGTCTCTTCACCTACCACGACATTCCCTGGATACGCTTCGGATGGAGTCACGCCAGCATCTCCGAAATTCGCAGGCTCACACCAATGGCAGTCGCCTTCATGGGCTTCCCCGCAGGCAATGCCCTCAATCTCCAGGGCACCCTCCTGGCCGTCGGATACGCCCTTGGCCCAGTCGCTGTCGTCATCTTCGGAACCGCCCGCACCGTCTCCCGCATCGCCCTCCAGATGGTCCAGATGATCAACACCACCTTCGAGCCCGAGATGTCGATCGCCTACGGAGCTCGCAACTACGACCTCATCCGCACCCTGCTCCGACGCGCCTGCCAGCTCGCCCTCTTCGTCGCCGTCGTCATCGTCATCGTCATGATGATCTTCGGCCCATGGTTCCTCGCCCACTGGACCTCAGGCCACGTGCCGCCCAGCCGCCACTTGCTTGGCATCCTTCTGCTGGTCGTCATCTTCTACGCGCTCTGGTCCACCAGCGCCACCCTCATCACCTCCACCAACCAGCATCAGAAGCTCGCAACCTACTACGTCCTCGGCACTGGCCTCACCTGCATCGCCTGTTACTTCTTCGCACGCACCTGGGGACTCTACGGAGCAGCCGCATCTCTCCTCATCTCCGAAACCGTCATGAACCTCTACGTCGTTCCTGCCTGCCTTGGCATCGCCCGCGACACGCTGCCTGCGTTCCTCGCCAGTATGCTCCACTACCCGCCATCAATGCGCCCCGCAGCCTTGCTCGCCCGCATCCGCCGCTCCAAACCAGGCTACGAAAGCTAACGTGAGCAAGCACAAAGGTAAGTGGCGCACCTTTGCGTACTTTGCGTCCTTTGCGTTTGTTTTTTTTACAGCGCGTGCCTTCAAAGCAGAAAATGAGCCAACCAACTAGTTAATTTGCTGAGGACTTCACTTCCCAAATGCAATCTGTCCCAGCAGAACAACATTCAGCGTCAAAATAATCCCCACCGCACTCCATCCAGCCACACGCGTTCGCCGCGCACTCACAAAACTCCGCATCACCGAAGCCCGATTCGTCAGCACCAGCAGCGGAATCAGCGCAAACGGCAGCGTAAAGCTCAACACCACCTGTGACAGAATCAGAATCCTCAGCGGATCGAGCCCCACCGCAATCACCACCATCGCGGGAATAATCGTAATCAGCCGCCGCAGAAAAATAGAAAACTTGATATCCAGAAACCCTTCAATAATCACCTGCCCGGCCATCACTCCAACCGTCGAAGACGAAAGCCCCGAACACAGTAACGCCACAGCAAAAACCGTAGCCGCAGCCGATCCTAGCAACGGGCCCAGCGTCCGATGCGCATCCTCAATTGTCGTCACCGGATTCGAAAGATGCCCGAACGCCACAGCCGCCATCACAATCATGGCCGAATTAATCAGCCACGCCCCATTCATCGCAACAAACACATCCACCAGCTCAAACCGCAGATAGTTCCGCCGCCGCGACCCACCCGGAACCATAGGCTGTTTCACCAACTCCTCTCGCCGCGGCTGCACCAGCGCCGAATGCAGATACACTACATGCGGCATCACCGTAGCTCCCAGCATCCCCACCGCAACATACAGGCTCCCATGCAGATCCTTCGGATCGAGCGTAGGCACCAGCGTATGAAACGCCGCCAGCTTCCAATCCGGATGCACCAGGAAAACCTCAAATCCATAGCAAAGCCCGATGATCGCGACGAACATCATGATCCCGCGCTCCAGCCACTGATATCCAGCCAGATCCAGCGCAAGAATCAGAAACACGCCAACCGCAGAAACCAGGGCCGCAGCAAACAACGTCTCCGTCCGCGACCATCCATGCGCCAGCATCGCCGGCCCAAACAACAAATAAAGCCCCAGTGCAGCCCCAAGAAACTCAGCCAGATCGGTCGCAATCGCCGAAACCTCCGCAGCCACCCACAAAAACAACGTCATCGGCCGCGAAAAATGCTTCCTGCAATTCTGCGGCAGCGTAAGCCCGGTCACAATCCCCAGCTTCGCCGAAAGATACTGGATCAGAATCGCCATCGCGTTCGACCACAGCAGAACCCACAGCAGCCGATACCCGAACCGGCTTCCACCCTCGATGTTCGTCGCAAAATTACCCGGATCGATATACGCCACCGAAGCCACAAACGCCGGGCCAAAGTACGTCCACATCTCGTTCCTCCGGAACTTCCCCGGGAACGTCGGTTTCTCCTCGCTAATCAAAATATTAGCCATGACTAAATATTACTTTAATGCTAACCTAAGTCAAATCCAGGGCTCGATGATGAAGACCATCACAAAGTCGCGAACAATCGAAGCAAACAGCACCGCCTCCTCTGCTGGCAGTGAAGCCATCGACGACTATCTCAAAGCCATCTTTCAGCTCAGCGGACGTGAGCAACGCCAGGTCTCAAGCACCGAGATCGCCGCAGACCTGGACATAACGGCAGCCTCAGTCACCAACATGCTGCAGAAACTCGCCGCTCTCGCACCTCCTCTGGTCGTCTACGAGAAACACCACGGTGTAAAGCTCGCAAGAGCCGGAAGAAAACGCGCCCTCGAGATCATCCGCCATCATCGCCTCATCGAAACCTTCCTCCACCAGGTCCTCGATTATCCCTGGGACGAAGTCCACCAGGAAGCCGAGCGTCTCGAACACTTCATCTCCGAGCGCTTCGAAGAGCGCATCGCCGCCAAACTCGGCCACCCCGAGTTCGACCCTCACGGCCACGCCATCCCCGCAATGGACGGCTCCCTGCCCACTCACGAGCCGCAGTCCCTCTCGCAACTCCGCCCCGGCCAATCCGCCAAGGTCTCCAGCGTCTCCGACAAAGATCCCGAGATGCTCCGCTACCTCGCCTCCCAGGGAATCCGTCCCGGCGTCCGTCTCACCCTCAGCGAACAACTCCCCTTCAAAGGCTCCTACCAGGTCCGCATCGGAGCGTCCACAAAACCAACCCTCCTAAGCCACTCCCTCGCCGAAGCCATTTCCGTCAGCAAGCCATAGCCATCAAGCAGCCATCATCGTTCACAATAGGACAATGGCCTTCGCAGAAGTGAGAAACCCCACACCCAATTGGACGCGGCTCGACGGTGTGGACCTTCTCCGCGGCCTTGCAATCTTCTTCGTGTTGATGAACCACGTCAACATGCGTCTACTCGGAGCGAAGGTTCCGTACACTCATGGCCTCCCACCCCAACTCGTCTATTCCCTTGTCTGGAACGGCCAGTTCGGCGTACAGATATTCTTTGCCGTCTCCGGCTTCCTCATTACATCGACAACGCTACGCCGTTGGGGATCCATCTCCAACGTAAACGTGCGCGGCTTCTATCAACTAAGATTCGCCCGTATCGCACCGCTCCTGCTGCTTCTCCTCGCCGTCCTCAGCGGCCTTCATCTCGCCCATATCAACGGCTTCGTAATCTCTCAAAAAACCGGCGGATTAGGACGCGCTCTTCTCGCCGCACTCACCTTTCACATCAATCTCCTCGAAGCTCACAGAGACTATCTTCCGCCAGCCTGGGATATCCTCTGGTCACTCTCCGTCGAAGAGATGTTCTACCTCTTCTTCCCGCTTGCCTGCCGCACCTTTCGTCGCGAAAAATTCTTCCTGCTAGTTCTCCTGATCTTTGTCGTACTTGGCCCCTTTGCTCGATCGCGCACCTTCAATCACAATCCGGTCTGGAGAGAATACTCCTACCTCGGAGGAATGGACGCCATCGCTTTCGGCTGTCTCACCTCACTCTTCCTCGCAAGGCGTCACCTCTCGCGCATCGCGCTCTGGACACTCGGAGTCTGCGGCACAGTACTCTTAGTCTTCAGCCTCTGTTTCTCAATCCGCGCTTACACCTGGGGCCTAGGGCGCAATGGACTGAACATGACAATCCTCGCCGCAGGCACCTGCATGCTCATCGCGGTAGCCGCACAAACACAGTGGAAGGCGCCACGCCTACTCACACCGCTACTCAAACTCGGCCAACGCAGCTACGAGATCTATCTCACACACATCTTCGCTGTTCTGGCACTCTTCTCCCTCTTCATCGCCGCCGGTAAACCGATGAGATATGTCCCCGCGCTCTTCATCGCAGTCATTCTCATCGCAGCTCTTTTAGGCGAACTGGTAGCGCGTGTCTACTCGGAGCCAATGAACCGATGGCTCCGCAGTCGATGGAGCAGCAGCACCAAAATGCCAGGCCCCGGCTCACTCTCCGGGACCCTGTTAGACCGCTCAAAACAAGAGATAATGAAGCTACAAGACCCAACAGGAGTATAGAAACGGATGAAGGTTTTGGTAATCGGTGGTGGTGGTCGCGAGCATGCCATCGTCTGGTCGCTCCGCAAATCGCCACAAGTCTCAGAGGTAATCTGCGCTCCCGGCAACGGCGGCATCGCCCACCTCGCACGCTGCATCCCTGTCGATCCTGGCAACCTCCACCAGATGGTCGACATCGTCGCTATCGAGCAACCCGCCCTCACCGTCATCGGCCCCGAGCTCCCACTCTCCGTCGGCCTCGTCGATGAGCTCACCAGGCGCGGTTATCGCGTCTTCGGCCCCACCCAGGACGCGGCTCAGCTCGAGACAAGCAAAGCCTTCGCCAAAGAGTTCATGCAGCGCCACGACATCCCAACCGCTGCCTACGCGCTCTGCACCACACTCGAGGAAGTCCACGAAGAGCTCCCTCGCTTCAGCGTCCCCGTCGTCGTCAAAGCCTCAGGCCTCGCCGCCGGAAAAGGCGTCGTCATCTGCAACACTCACCTCGAAGCCGAAGAAGCCGCAGCACAAATGTTCAGCGGCACTCTCCTCGGCACCGCCGAAACAGAAGTCGTCCTCGAAGAATTCCTCACCGGCGAAGAACTCTCCTTCTTCGCCCTCTGCGACGGGGCACACGCCATCGAGATCGCCTCCGCCCAGGATCACAAACGCATCGGCGAAGGAGACACCGGCCCCAACACCGGAGGCATGGGAGCCTACTCCACCGACGGCATCGTCACGCCCGCCATGCGCCAATGGCTCCTGCGCAACATCGCGCAAAAAACAGTAGACGGCATGCGCTCCGAAGGCATCCCCTTCAAAGGCATCCTCTTCTGCGGCATCATGATGACCCCACGCGGCCCCATGGTCCTCGAGTTCAACACCCGCTTCGGCGACCCCGAGACCGAAGCCATCCTCCTCCGCCTCGAAACCGACATCGTCGACATCTTCAACGCCTCCATCGACGGCGACGCCAACCACCTCACCATCCGCATGCGTCCCGGAGCCAGCGTCTGCATCATCGCAGCCAGCGGCGGCTATCCCGGCAAATACGCCTCAGGCAAACTCATCACCGGCCTGCCTGCAAATGACGCCCAAACGGACGACGTAGTCGTCTTCCACTCCGGTACCGCCATCAAAGACGGCCAAACCATCACCGCAGGCGGCCGCGTTCTCGCCATCTCCGCCGTCGCACCCGACCTGCAAACCGCCCTCGACAAGGCCTATGCCGAACTAGCAAAAATCTCCTTCGAAGGCATCCAATTTCGCCGCGACATAGGCCACCGCGCCCTGAAAGGAAACGTGAAAGGAAAATAACTCCATGAGCGAACCTGTCCTTACCACCGAAGACCTCCTCGCCTGGAACGAGAAGACCACACAAAACTGGCGCAAACTACTATCCAGTCACCCCGAGCTTCTCAACAAGCCATGCGACGTAGCAGGCTCAAAGACGATCGCGGAACTTCTCCAGCACATCGTTGCAGTCGAACTTCGTTTCGCCCAACGCATCGCTGACCTGCCCATCACCGACTATTCCGAGCTGCCCTTCGACTCCGTAGACTCCATCTACGCAACTCACACTCGCTCCATCGCGCTCTTTCAACAGTCGCTCGCTGCCGATACAAACTGGAACGAAGAGATCGACTTCCCCACCCGCACCGCGGGCCGCCTCCGCTCCACGCGAAAGACCATCCTCTTCCACGCCCTCCTGCACGGCATCCGCCACTACGCTCAACTCGCCACGTTAGTCCGGCAGCAAGGCGTCAAACCCGACTGGCCCATGGACTACCTCTTCATGCACATGGAACGGGTTCAATAACAGGTCGGCACCACAATCAAAGATTTCTTCTTTTGACCACAGAAAATCCGTCCACTAGAGTAGAGGGCCTATGCGAAGACTCTGCCCTTTGCTTCTACTCGTCACCTTCACCTCCTTCGGACAAGCCCCACAACGTCCAGCCATCACCGGCTTAGCCTTCTTTCGCGGTTACGCCGCCGACCCCGCCGCGTCCGCAACCTTCTACGGCAAAACCCTCGGCCTTCCCAGCAAAGAAGCCGGCGGCATCACCTATTACACGGTCAACAATTCGCAGTGGCTCGAAATCAAACCGCTCCCTACTCCGCCACCGCCCTCACGCATGGAAGCCGTCGCCTTCACCACACGCGACGCCGCAGCCCTCGAGCGCTATCTCAAAGCCCACAACATCCCCATCGACCAGCCGCTCCAGCACGGCGCTTTCGGCGTCCACGATCCTGAAGGAAATCTAGTCCTCTTCATCCAACAGGGCACCAAACCCACAGACCTTCCCGCGCCATCCCCCGACGCGCCCTCCCATCGCATTATCCACGCGGGCTTTATGGTCACCGATCGCTCAAAGGAAGACGCCTTCTGGCGCGGCATCCTCGGCTTTCGCCCCTACTGGTACGGCGGCCCCAAACCCGACACCATCAACTGGGTCAGCCTCCAGGTCCCCGACGGCTCCGACTGGATCGAGTACATGCTCAACAACCCACCCAACCCCACACTCCAGCACATAGGCGTCATGGACCACTTCTCTCTCGGCGTCGCAAACATGAAAGACACCGTCGCAAAGCTCGCCGCCAACCACTGCGAAGGCCCAAACTGCACCAAATCCCAAATGGGCCGCGACGGCAAGGTCCAGCTCAACCTCTACGATCCCGACCTCACCCGCGTCGAATTCATGGAGTTCCAACCCACCGAAAAACCCTGCTGCTCCGAGTTCACCGGCAAACATCCCACCGAAACCGAAGACCGCTAGGCACGGAGGTTCAGGCCGGGACAGTCGCCGGCAGAATCTCCGACACATCCACCCACTGCGTCGGATAGTCCCCCGTATAGCAGGCCGTGCAGAAATCGCCCGGAGAAAGTCCCTCCACTGGCTCGCCCGTCGTACAGGCATGTGTCAAACCAACCAGCGAAAGATAAGCCAGCGAATCCGCCTCGATGTACTGCCGAATCTCTTCAATCGTCTGGTTCGCCGCAATCAAATCCTTCTTACTCGGCGTATCCACACCATAAAAACAAGGCGAAATCGTCGGCGGACACGAGATGCGCAGATGCACCTCCTTCGCCCCTGCCGCCCGCACCATGCGCACAATCTTCCGCGAGGTCGTCCCGCGAATAATCGAGTCGTCGATCAAAATCACGCGCTTGCCCTCAAGCAGCGACCGCACCGGATTCAGCTTCATCCTCACGCCAAAGTCCCGCACCCTCTGCTCCGGCTGAATAAACGTGCGCCCCACATAGTGATTACGAATCAGCCCCAAATTAAACGGAATCCCTGACTCTGCCGCATACCCCAGCGCAGCCGTCACGCCAGAGTCCGGCACCGGAACCACCAGATCCGCCGCCACATGCGACTCACGAGCAAGCTGCCGCCCCATCTCCTCGCGGCTCTTCTGCACCCACCGCCCATAAATCTTCGAGTCCGGCCGCGCAAAATAAACATGCTCAAACACACAGCTCGCCTGCCGCGTCGTCGTGTCGAAGTACCGCGAAGTCACGCCCTCCTCCGACACCATCACCAACTCACCCGGCTTCACATCGCGCTCATACTTCGCATGCAGCAGATCAAACGCGCACGTCTCGCTCGCAAACACAAACGTATCCGGAGCACCATCCACACCCGCAATCCGTCCCATCGACAACGGCCGGAACCCATGCGGATCCCTCGCCGCAAAGATCCTGTTCCGCGTCATCATCACAATCGAAAACGCACCCTCTACCTGTCCCAGCGACTCCGCAATGCAATCCACCAGCGTCGACCGCTTCGAGTGCGCGATCAACTGAATGATGATCTCCGAATCACTCGTTGTCTGAAACACCGCTCCATCACGCTCCAGCCGCTCCTTCGAGTTCCCCAGGTTCACCAGGTTGCCGTTATGCGCAATCGCAATCAGCCCCTTCGTCGACTCCACCGAAATCGGCTGCGCATTCAGCAGCGCCGAATCCCCCGTCGTCGAATACCGCGTATGCCCAATCGCCATATGCCCCGGCAACCGCGCCAACACCTCATCGGTAAAGATCTCCGACACCAACCCCATCCCTTTGATGTCGTTCACATTCTGCCCATCAGCAGACGCAATCCCCGCCGACTCCTGTCCGCGATGCTGCAACGCATACAGCCCCCAGTACGTCATTCGGGCCGCGTCCGCGTGGTTATAAACCGCCATCACCCCACACTCTTCGCGCAGCTTATCGAACGGCGTACCGTCTTCTTCATCCATCTCAACACCCGCATCAACCTCAGAAGCTGTCATCCTGAGCGAAGCGAAGGACCCCCGCATTTCTTCCGGAGCCGCCAACGGCTTTTCGCGCAAATCGCTCATGCCGTCACCACCTCTGACTCCAGCTGTGATTCGAGAGCGCCCGAAAAAGCATCTCTTAGTTCATCAAGACTCCACGTCAATGATGTTTCACCGCCAATGTCCCAACTACGAACGTGATCTGCAACTGTGACGCCGATAGGCTGGCAACCAGCACCGCTAGACTTCGCCACTTCCAAGACCTTCTTCATGTCATCGGCAGCACAAGTCACAACTACGTTTCCAACACTTTCCGAGAAGAGCGACACAAAATCCAGAGGGCCGGGCTGCTCGTCGATGACTGAAAAATCAGCACCAACGTTGTTCGGAAGCGCGCATTGCGCAATCGTCACGGCAGTGCCCCCGCTTCCCTCATCTGCGGCCGAATGAAGTAGGCCCCTATTCGATAGCTCAACAAGAGTTTGATTCACTAGAGCTGTTGCCTCAATGTCAATCTCCTTCGGCCGTCCCCAAATTTGACGGAACATCACCTTGGCGTATTCACTTGATCCGAGTTCCTGAAGCCAGAGACGAGTTTTCTCTTGCCAGTCTTTCGCTTTTGAAAGTGGACGAAGCGGAAATAACAAGAGAATTGCATCCCCAATCTGCTGGAAGGCTCGGGGCACACTCTTCGTCACGTCCTCAATAATCCCCACAACACCCAACACCGGAGTCGGATAAATCCCTTCACCCTTAGTCTCGTTATAAAGCGAAACATTCCCACCCGTAACCGGAGTCCCCAGCGCGTTACAAGCCTCCGCGATCCCATCAATAGCCGCTGAAAGCTGTGCCATGATCTCCGGCTTCTCCGGATTCCCAAAGTTCAAACAATTCGTAGCCGCCACCGGAGTAGCCCCCGTACAAGCGACCTTCCGAGCCGCCTCCGCCACCGCATGCATCGCCCCCAGTTTGGGATCGAGATAGGTCCAACGCCCGTTCCCTGCGAGCGCCATAGCCAAGCCGCGCTCATGCCCCGTTGTCCCGGTCCCCTTAATCCGCATCACACCGGCCTCACCACCCGGCCCTTGCACAGTATTGGTCTGCACCATCGAGTCATACTGCTCGAACACCCAACGCTTGTCACAAATATTCGCGCTAGCCAGCAGCTTCTTCAGATCAGCCGTGTAATCCCGCGGCTTCTTCAACTCCTCCAGCACATGCGCCGGAGGATCAACCGGCACCGGAGCCTTCCACACACCAACAGGCCGGTGATAAACCGGAGCATCATCCGTCAGCGAAGCATTCGGAATATCCGCCATCAGCACGCCGCCCTGCGTAATCCGCATCCTCGGCTCCGCCGTCACCTCGCCGACAATCGAAGCATCCAGCCCCCACTTCGAAAACACATCCAGCACTTCGACCGCACGCGCCTTATCCGCCACCAGCAGCATCCGCTCCTGCGACTCCGACAGCATAATCTCGTAGCTCGTCATGCCCGTCTCACGCTGCGGCACGCGATCCAACTCCACCGTCAACCCCAGTCCACCTCGCGCGCCCATCTCACACGTCGAGCAAGTCAGCCCAGCCGCGCCCATATCCTGAATACCGAGCACCGCGCCAGTAGCCATCGCCTCCAGGCAAGCCTCCAGCAGCAGCTTCTCCATAAACGGATCGCCCATCTGCACATTAGGCCGCTTCTGCTCCGAGCCCTCAGTAAACTCCTCGCTCGCCATCGTGGCTCCATGGATCCCGTCGCGCCCCGTCTTCGCACCCACGTAGATCACCGGATTCCCCACCCCCACAGCCTTCGCGTAAAAGATCTCATCCTTCCGCACCAGCCCCAGCGCAAACGCATTCAGCAGCGGATTCCCCGAATAGCAGCTCTCAAACCGAGTCTCGCCCCCAAGATTCGGAACCCCAAAACAGTTCCCATATCCCGCGACACCATGCACCACCCCGGTCGCAATCTGATGATTCTTCCGCCGCAGCGTCTCATCCGGCTCCGTTTCATCCAGCGGCCCAAACCGCAGCGAATCCATCACCGCCAGCGGCCTTGCATTCATCGTAAAAATATCTCGCAGAATCCCGCCCACACCCGTAGCCGCACCCTGGTAAGGCTCGATATAGCTCGGATGATTATGCGACTCAATCTTGAACGCGCAAGCCCATCCATCCCCCACATCGATGATCCCGGCATTCTCTCCCGGTCCCTGCACCACGCTTCCTGGTCCAGTCTTCCTCTCGCCGCGAGTCGGCAACCGCTTCAAATGCACCCGCGAAGACTTGTACGAACAATGTTCCGACCACATCACCGAAAAAATGCCCAGCTCCGTAAGGCTGGGCACGCGTCCAAGTGCTTCTTCGATGCGCTTGTACTCGTCTGCAGTAATGCTGTGCTGCTTGAGCAGCGCCGGGGTAATCGTAGCTGGCGTTGGGTTTTGTACTAGAGGCTGAACTTGCGTATTGGACATAGCTCGCTATTAAGATTGTCGCACGTTAAACCCACATCTCGGCCAACCGAACCCTCACCGCCGCTCCAGCGCAGCCCTGTCCCACTTGGCCGAATCCGCTGCAGCCACATACGCGCTATCCACAAACTCCTTCAGCGCACCACTCGGATCATCCACCGCCCGCATCGCCTCATACTTGAAGATGAACTCCCCCAACGCCTTATCCCACCCCGCCCCCGCAGGCCGAACCTTCTTCTCCGCCAAACCCTCCGGCACCGGAGCCGCATAGCAATAAAACGCCGACGCCCCATACCCTCCATTCCCCGGCCAGAACCCCGCCGAGATCACCTCATGCGAGTAAGCCTCCCGCTGAATCAAATCCGCACCCTCCCGCGCCGGAGCCGCCCTCCCCGAAAACCGCGTCACTGCCAGATCGAAACTCCCCCAGAAAAAATGCACCGGGCTAACCTTCCCCAGAAACCCCGTCCCCCACTCGCGAAACACGTTCTCCGCGCCCACCAGCACCTGCCAGAAACGGTGCGCATACTCCGGGTCATACGACTTATGCTCCGTATCCAGATCGAACCGCACTGGATTCGCAACCTCCACCGGCATCGGCCAAATCTCCACCCGCACGCCAAGCTCCTTCAGGCAATCCCTATACTCGCGATAAAAATCCGCCACCGTCTGCGCCCGCAGCGGCAGCACATGGTCCCTCCCCGACCCCAGCCGCATATGCAGCACATGCGCCACAAAATCAAACTCAACATCCAGCACATCGTCCCCGCACGCCATCGCCGAAGTCCCCAGCCCACGCGCCGTCACGTACAAAGGCACATTCCACCAGTGGTTCTGCAACGGAGTCAACGCCAGCCGCGTCTTCCCCACAATCTGCGTCCACATATGCAGCGTATCCGCCGTATCCGCCCACTCATTCCAAGGCAACGCAGGCCACGCCGTAACCTTCATTTCGGTCTCGATTCCAGCCATTGCAGCACCTCCTGAACGCGTCTTGGAACATTACTGCGCAATCGATACTTCCATCAACTTTGCTCTCGAACCGCCCGAAGATTCTCTTCCGTTGCTGGAACCGTCGTGCAGGCACCGTCTGTAAAGAAATACGAGCCACCTTCGAGCAGGATCACCTTATTTCCAGGCTTTGCTAGCGAGGCCACTCGATTTGATGCCGTTCCCTGCTCGCTCACCGTGCTGTAATTCGACATAGGAAGTTCACCGTCCACACCCCGAGGAACTCCCTTGATTGGAACTAAAGAACGCAGTTGGATAAGTCGCACACCAGCTTCCGTTGGATCATCGCGTACCGAGGCGACCTCAGCCTTCGCAATCCAGGAGGCATGCTCTGCATAGGATCGAATTATGTGTTCCGGACAAGGAACAGGTCCCCGAAGTCTTGCCATACTCGTCTCTCGAATCCGACGATCAGCGGCTAGAGCGTCGGGTATAAGTTGTTTAGCCGTCTCACAGCCCCGATAGCTCTGCAGACAAGTCAGATCCGGATGCAGTGCAACGCGTTTGAGCTCTTCTGAAGCAGCGGGGGCAAAAACCACTCTTTGAGTCAAATCCCCCCAGTTGTCGAAGATACGGTCGACCCAAAAATCGAAATTCTCATCATGAGGCCGACCTTCCATAAATATCTTCGCCTTAGGAGGTGCGGCGATTACTCTCAGCATGATTGAATTCTGAGCATCATTCGTCGCGATTATTTCGTAACCCCAATATTCCACTCGTCCATCGCAGAAGGTAAGAGATAGACGCGTCCCGCCAACTTCGACTCTAGCCAAAATAGATCCGAGTACCCGCCCGCTGTGCGTCTTTTCTATGATCCAGTTCAATTTGTTCGACTGCAGAATCCAGAACAGCCATCTTGGTGAAGCTGTCCCATCAACAATCACGCAATCAGGATTTCGGTTACACAAATAAAATTCGCCAGAAGTTGCCAAAACGGGCTTCAGCTCAGGAATCAAAGCAAAAACCTCAGCACGCGAAGTCCGGCCCACTTCGACCTTGGCAAGCTGATCGAGTCGCCCTTGCACCTCTTGGGCAAAATGCTTGCGCTGCTGGTGCGCAGCTACCACCATCGCGCCGTAAAGCAGGCACCCTAGAGCTAAACACAAAGATACGACGCGGAAAAAATCTCGCTTTTCGAATCGTTGCCGCTTGCTCAACTTGGCTGATCCTCGCAGAGGCAATTCTCGCACGAAGGCGCCATTCTAGATTCCTACCGCCCGGTACTGCCAAACCCCTTCGCCCCTCGTGCGGCCTCCTCCAGTTCACTCACCTCTTCAAACTCCGCCTCAATCCGCCGCACAATCCTCAACTGCGCAATCCTATCCCCGGCCTTGATCTCCACCGCCGCAGCACTCAGATTCGTCATCACCACCCTGATCTCCCCGCGATACCCAGGATCGATCACTCCTGCCAGCGTCGTCACTCCACGCACCGCCAACCCTGACCTGTCCTCCACCAACGCCCCATGCGTACTCGGAAACTCCATAGCAACTCCCGTCGCCACAGCAGCAGTCTCACCAGCACCCAAGGTCGCGCCAGCAACCGCATACAAATCCGCAGCCAGATCGCCAAACGACCCCGTATGCGCATACCTCGGCAACTGCGCCGCAACATCCAGCTTCAACACCTTAATCAGCACTCCATCCTCACACCCAACCGCCATCCTCGCTCCTCAAACCTTCGTTTTCACTCTATTCTCGCCGAACCAGAAGACCCCCAGGATAGCCAATACAACTTCGATTTCCAGATAAGTCCTTCATTTCCACAGCCCACATAAAAGTTGCGCTCTCGACATACCACCTTTGGGGGAGAATCAACCGTTCCGAAAAAGGACTTTTCCTCGCCGTTTCATCGTCCAATAGAAACACGAACGCAAGCCGAGCAGCGCGCATCCTCAGGAGAACCGTATCGTGGCCACCGGTGTTGAGCAGTCCAACTCCATCACGACCTACCGCACAACCGAGCCCGCCGCCAGCCTTCGTCTCCAGCAACTCATCGAGACCGGCACCGTCTACGTCGCACAAAATTTAAGCCCCACGCAGTTCGCCATCCTGCAGGCCATCGCAGCTCTCATTCTCCACCCCAGCGCGAAGAACTTCGCCGCCCACATCGATGCCACTCTCTCAACCGCAACACAGACCCGCACCTTCACCCGTCTGCCCCTCGCCTTCGACTGGCAACTCGGCCTCGACGAGCTCGACATCATCGCCCGCACCCACGCCGGCTATCCCTTCGCCGATCTCCCCACCGAGATCCAGGACGCCATCCTCGGCCTCATCGCCTCTCGCGATCTCACCACCCGCAAGCTCGACCTGGCCCTCTGGCTCGAAGACCTGCACACCAACGCAGCCGCGCTCTAGCGAATCGGCCCAGACACCCCGTCTATATTGACCACGCGGTACGTCGTAGGCGGATGGAACAGTTGAGCGTCCGGCTCACCCTGGTTGATCGCCGTCACATAGAAGTTCTGCACCGTCGAAGCCCGCGGATCGAACCGCTTCGTCGTCACATTGATGCCCAGCCGCGGCGAATACCAGAACTCCTTCACCACCGGCTGCTCCTTCTCATTCCCAATCGCGCCCACCCCAATCGTCATCACCTCGCGCGATCCAACCAGTTCAAGGTTGTCTACAACCTTCTTCCCCAGGTCCTCCCATTTCGTCCCGTTTCCCGTTCTGTTCTGCGCCTGCGGCTGAGAAACCGTCAAAGACCGGTTAAACGTGGCAACCGAACACACCTTCGTATTCACAAAACATCGCATCCACTGGTGCTGTGTCAGGTCTTCGTAATCAGTCTCGCTCAGCATCGTCGTCTGCTTGTCTCCATCAGGAGAAAAGTAGCGCCGCTCTTCAAAAACCCGGCCCAGCGTATCGCGCGCCACTATCCTGTGATTCTTCATCAGCGCGGTACTGCCATCAGGCATAATCCTCGTCCACTCGGTCACGACAACCGCCGAAAACGGAGCATTCGGTATCGGCGGAATATCGATGCTCTGAATCCGCTGAACCGTCCCGCCATCCCAGGCATGTTCCGGAACATTCTGCCCCAGCAACATCCCACCCGCAACGAACGACCCAACCAAAAAAACCGCAGCAGAAAAAGAGAAACTCTTCATGGTCATAGACCTCAGCAGCAACAGTCTGCCACAACCATGTCGGCTCGTCAGCCTTTTAACGACATTTCTCCATGAAATTCACGCCCTTGCGTCTCTCCTTCCACACCAACTCAACCCGCCGCTGGAAATCCGCTCGCACCACCGCCTGCCCGCGCAACTCGAAACTGAGTCCTATCCACGTCGCCAACGTATAACTTTGATATCGCACCCGAAAGCAGGAACGCATGTCGAACAGCCTCACCGGCAACCTCACCGCCCGCCGCCGCTTTCTCAAACAATCCCTCCAGGCCATCGCCGCCGCGCCCATCCTCAACACCCTCGCCCCCGAACGACTAGCCGAGCCATCAAAACCCAAAGCCGCCCTCCAAACCCCACTCAAATCCGCAAACCTGACCCTCAACATCCGCGACTACGGAGCCACCGGCGACGGCGTCACCAAAGACACCGCCGCAATCCAGCAGACCATCGACCGCTGCGCCGTCCTCGGCGGAGGCGAAGTCCTCATTCCAGCCGGCAACTACCTCACCGGAGCCATCCAGCTCCGCGCGCGCACACTCCTCCGTCTCGCCGAGGGCGCAACCATCACCGGCACCGCCGACATGAACGACTACCCCGTAGCCCAGGTCCGCTGGGAAGGCCGCTGGATCCCCGGCCACACCGCCCTCATCTACGCCAACGACGCAACCGATACCGGCATCGTCGGCCCCGGAAAGATCATCGGCGCAGACTCCCTCGGCGGCCGCCCCCGCCTCGACTCGCCACTCCGCCATCCAGCATTAATCGAGCCCATCAACTGCGCCAATCTCCGCTTCGAAGACTTCTCCACCAGTTATCACCTCATGTGGTCGCTCCATCCCACCCTCTGCCGCAACGTCACCATCAAAAACCTCACCATCCGCTCCACCGGCGGCAACGGTGACGGCATCGACATCGACTCCTGCCAGCACGTCCTCATCGACCACTGCGACATCGCCACCGGCGACGACTGCATCTCCCTCAAATCCGGTCGCGGAGCCGAAGCCGCCTCGCAAATCGGCACTAACCCCGCCATCACCACCGAAGACGTCACCATCTCCAACTGCACCTTCGCCGACGCCATCTTCGCCTGCATCGGCATCGGCAGCGAAACCTCCGGCGGCATCCGCAACGTCCGCATCTCCGACTGCAAGTTCACCGCCGCCAAAACCTTCGCCATCTACATCAAATCCCGCCCCGGCCGCGGAGCCTTCCTCGAAGACATCGCCGCCAACAACCTCGAAGTCTCCGGCGTCACCGGCGGCTTCCTCCGCTTCAACATCCTCAACTCCGGCCTCATGGGCGAAGACCCCGTCCCCGGTGACGAGGGCATCCCCACCACCAGAAACTTCCGCTTCACCAACGTTCACGTAACCGATGCCCCCATCCTCGTCGACGGCACCGCCATCCACCCGCACAAACCCCTCGACGGTCTCGTCCTCGAAAACATCACCGGCACCTGCGCCAAAGGAATCCATCTCGCGAACGTAAGGAACGCCGAAATCAAAAACGTCACCGTCACCGGCTTCGCTGGCACTCTTCTCAACACCAGCAACGTCACCGGCAAAGGCCTGACCGGGGCCACCCAAATCGACCCACCCAAACTCCCCGACCCCATCCCCACTCCCGCCCAACCCTACAAACTCCGTTAGGTTGTTTGCCGTTGGGTGGGAGAGCTGGGCTTTGCATCGCGAAAAACCGAACGGCCTACTGCATACCCCATGCTTGCCGAAGTGATATTGCAGGCTGATCGTCGGTTCACTCGTCACCGTAAAGTGCTTGCTGACGGGAATAAAGGTGCTATTCGCTTCGGAGATAATTTGTAACTAAATTTGTAGTTGTTCCATCAAGCAAGCCACAAACTATCTCGCCGGGAAATTATGCGCACATCAGGGACGATGCGCGAAGCTCTTGCACTGCCGGTTTTTCTCGTAGCGACCAATCATCCACCCGGATGAACCGCCTTCTGTTGACTCACAACCTTGCCATCTTCACTCTTCAGGCTACGAAACACAATCGTCGAGAGGATCGTCAGTACTCCCAGCGACAAAAGCGCCTTGTGAATGCCCTCGATCATCAGGGCCGAGTTCGACTGAGAAAACTTCGGAAGAAAAAATGCCGTCACCAACCCTGCCGCCGCGACACCGAAGCTGATCGACATCTGTTGCGCCGTGCTGAAGATAGAGCTCGCCGCGCTGGTCTCCTCTTCCGTAGTGTCCGCATAGACAAGCGTATTCATGCTCGTGTACTGCAACGAAGTGAAAGCCCCGAAGAGGAACGCCTGCAAAACAATCACCCACACCGGCGTGTGCAGTCCTACTGTTGCAAACAGAAAAAGCACCAGACCGATGATGATCGTATTGGAGACCAGCACTCCACGGTAGCCGAAGCGCGCCAGAAGGCGAAGGATCACCATCTTCATGCAGAAGGCGGCCAGCGCCTGCGGCATGATCAACAATCCCGACTGAATCGGCGTAAACCCCAGGCCGACCTGGTAGAGAAGCGGCAGAAGAAAAGGCACGCCCCCAATTCCCAGCCGCGTAAAAAATCCGCCCCCCACCGCCGCGCGGAAAGTGCGGATCCGGAACAAGCTAAGTTGCAGCAGCGGAAACTCAAGCGACTTTGCATGCACCCAATAACCCGCAAGCAGCGCAACCGACACCGCAAGCAGCCCTGAAATCTCGCGCACGCCCAGCGTATGCTCGCTGAAGACCTCCAGCACATACGACAGCAGGGCGATCCCCGACCCAAACAAAATCAGCCCGACAACATCCAGCCGCGGCGTCTCTTCTTCGCGATAATCCGGCAGATGCAAAAACACCAGCACCAATCCCGCCAGCCCTATCGGGATGTTCACGAAAAAAATCCATCGCCAGTGAAGATACGCCACAATCAGACCCCCGGCGATCGGCCCAAGCATCGGAGCGATCAACGCCGGTATCGAAACAAAGCTCATCGCGCGAAGCAGGTCTGACTTCGCGAACGTCCGCACCAGCGTCATCCTCCCCACCGGCACCATCATCGACCCGCCTATGCCCTGCAAAACACGGCATGCAACCAGCGCATCGATACTTGTAGAAATACCGCAAAGAAACGACCCAAGCGTAAACAACCCAATCGCAGTCGCAAACACCCTCCGCGTTCCAAACCGGTCCGCCACCCACCCGCTGATCGGAATAAAAACCGCAAGGCTCAACGTATAGCTGGCCAGCACCGCCTTCATACTCAGAGGCGTCACATGCAACGCTGCCGAAATCGCCGGAACCGCCGTATTCAAAATCGTCGTATCCAGCGACTCCATAAAAAAAGCAACTGCAACCAGCCAGGGCAGCAAACGCTTCGCTGCCTCCGAAGGCACCTGAGAAGAATCAACAACCGGCGGATTGGAAGCTTTCATAAGCGACTAGAACGACGCGAGCGGTTGCAACGCAACCATCGCCTCAGATCTATCCTACGCGTCAAAGGCTTCTCAATCATTCTTGGCTCGACCCGTTACAGGGCGACCGGGGTCAAGAGGTCGGCTAAGCCAATATTTCGATACATCTCCCTGCGCACTCGATCGGCGACCCCATTCACAATTTCAGCACCGTCCTGAGCGGGATCGATGTGAACCCGGAAGGGACGCTTGCCGAAAGGCATGTCCACAACTTGCACGATGGCTTTTGCAACATCGGCCACGTCGGCGTCGGCTGGTGCGGTCGCGGCGAAGCCTTTCATAATGTCGTCTGCCAGATGAGCGTACGGCCCGTTGTCGTATTCAGCCTGACGTTCTTTGTCCGCGGGGACGCCCGCGTGAGCGAAGTGGTTGGTACCGGAGGTGAAGGCTCCTGGCACAAGGATCGATGTCTCAATGCCCCAGCGGTTCAGCTCGGCGGCGTAGCTGACGGCCAGTGCATCCATAGCCGCCTTGGCCGCGAAGTAGGGAGCAAGATACGGCGGCGTGCCGCCTCGCGTGCTCGTGCTTCCCACCCACAAAACGAGCCCTCTTTTTTGCTTCCGCAGTTGTGGAAGGGCAGCGCGATTCACCCGCTGTGTACTTAGAACATTGATGTCATAGAGTTCGGTCAGTTGTTCGGGAGTGAATGCTTCTGCAGGGCCAAATACCATGTGCCCGGCGTTATGGATGACGACATCGAGCCGCCCGTTCGTTTCTACAATCGCCTTGATGGCCTGATCGGCTGACTCCTGCGAGGCGACATCGAGTTCGATGGTGCGCAAGTCTACCTTGTTCTCTGCCGAGAATTGTTTTGCTGCTTCAACCTGGTTTATGTTGCGGCCGGTCGTCCCGCGCATGCTTGCGTAGACCGTATGACCGGCTTTAGCCAGGGCGCGGGCGGTGAGTGCGCCGAAACCACTCGATGCTCCTGTGATAACGATTACGTTCTTCATGACGATGCTCCTTAAGAGACGTTCAGTTTGAGTTAGGTTTTTTCTTATGTGGACGGCAATCTCTCAGGCAAATCCGCCATTTGCGCGCACCACTTGTGCGTTGATCCAGCCACCGTCGGGACCGGCGAGGAAGGAGACGACGCCGGCAATGTCGTCGGGCTGGCCAAGACGCTCGAGGGGGGCCAGCTTGCTGAGCTGCGCGATCTGTTCTTCGGTTTTGTCATTGAGAAAGAGCTCCGTCGCAACGGGCCCGGGTGCGACAGCATTCACTGTGATCTTGTGGCCGCGAAGCTCGTTCGCAAGAACACGAACAAGGCCTTCGACACCGGCCTTCGAAGCAATGTAAGGGCCGTAAGTGGGGAAGGACTTTGCCAGCACGCTGCTGGAGAAGGCGATGATGCGGCCGCCTTCCGCGACGTGCTGGGCAGCCTGCGACATCACCAGGAACGTGCCGCGCAGATTCGTGGCGATGACCTTATCGAAGGTCTCTACGTCACCCTTCGCGATAGGAGTGTTAGGCATGATGCCAGCGTTGTTCACGACGACGTCGATCTGGCCGAAGGTTTTCAGGGTTTTTTCGAAAAGCTTCTGGACCTCGTCGGGGTTGGCGATATCGGCCTGGATGGCGATAGCCCGTCCGCCCGATCCCGTGATCTCATTGACGACCTCTTCCGCCTTGGCTGCATTGCCTGCGAAATTGACGACTACGCCGAATCCGTCGGCGGCGAGTCTCAATGCGATGGTGCGGCCGATTCCGCGTGATGCTCCGGTTACGATGGCTACTTTTCTCATAACGTTCTCCTTTGGGCGACCCTCGCTTACCCCCGAAGTTCGTCACTGAAATGAGAGTGAACTTGTTTTTGTTATACGTCCAATGCATAGTGCTAATATTCATTATGCGTATAACGCAGCTACGTCAGGCTGATCTGAATCTCCTGGTTGTCTTCCTGGTTCTCGCGGAAGAACGCAATGTATCGCGCGCCGCCAAGCGGCTTCTACTGAGCCAGCCGGCGGTGAGCCGCGCGCTGCAGCGCATGCGCGATACGTTTCACGATGACCTGCTTGTACGAACAATCAAAGGATATGTACCTACGCCACAGGGCGAGCGCGTTCTGAAAGAGCTTGAAGTAATGCTGCCGAAGCTGGACAGACTCATCTCCGGCTCAACCTTCGATCCAGAGGCGGAGCCAACTTCGTTCCGGATCGCGGCTACAGACAATGCAACCTCAGTCATCGCACCCATCTTGTGCCGCGATGTTCTGCCGGTCGCCAAACAAGTCCGCTTCACGTTCACTTCGTGGAGAGAGGATGTCTTCGATGATCTCAACCATGGCCGGCTTGATCTTGCGCTGATAGGCGATGAAGGCTACGTGCTGCCTTCTCCGCTGCAGTTCGAGGTGATCTATGAGGAGGAGCTGGTGTGTGTAGTTGCGGCGGATAACCCCTGTCGCCGGCAGTTAACGTTGAAGCAGTATCTGGCGGCGGAACACATCGGCGTGGATATTATCGAGGGCTCGCAGCTTTTGCCGGAGAAACGTCTGGCGGCCCACGGCCACCGCCGACGTGCGGTCATCACTCTGCCATACTTCGGAGCAGCGATGCGATGTATCTCTGGAACGAAATTGGTTCTTACAGCGCCAAAGAGATTTGTTATGGCTGCGCCGGAAGACCGTGCTATCAGAATTTTGAAGGCCCCAGCGGAGATTACGGGATTCAAGTATCTGATGATCTGGCATCCGAGGGTCAACACTGACGCGGCCCATATCTGGCTTCGAGAGAAGATCAGCAGTATCGGCAAGAGCATAGCGTTCTAGTCTTTTGAACCAGTGCAACGTAAAAGTTAGATCTCATCTCTACCGCTTCTTCATCCGCAGACTCTGCCAGCTCCCATCGCTGATCCATCCGCCATCCACCACCAGGGTGTGCCCATTCACAAACCCACTCCGCTCCGGCTCTGCCAAAAACAGAATCGCCTGCGCAATATCCTCCGGCTTCGCAAACCGCCCCATCGGATTCACCCCTTCAATATCCGCATCGTTATACGTGCCATGCGCCGCCTGGTCCGCAATATCCATCTCCGTCTTCACCCACCCCGGACAAACCGCATTCACCCGAACCCCGCGTCCGCCCCACTCCGCCGCCAGCGTCCGCGTCAACCCCACCAACCCATGCTTCGAAGCGTTATAAGCCGACCGGTCCGACACCCCCACCAGCCCTGCGATCGAAGCCACATTCACAATGCTCCCGCTCTTCTGCTCCAGCATCATCTTCCCAAAACCCTGCATCAGCAAAAACGGAGCCAGCAGATTCACCTCCAGCACCCGCCGAAACTGCACCGCCTCCACCTCTTCCGCAGGAGCAATAAAACTCACCCCCGCGTTATTCACCAGCACATCCACCCGTCCCCACTTGGAACGCGCCACCTCCACTCCCTGCGCCACCACTGCTTCCTCGGTCAGGTCCCCCACCACCTCCTCGAACTCCACTCCCGACGCCTTCATAGCGTCCGTCGTCGCCGAACACGGCTGCATATCCATCAACAGCAACCCATACCCCGCCCCCGCCAGAACCTCAGCCGCCCTTCGCCCAATCCCCTGCGCCGCTCCGGTAACAATCGCAATCTTCATGCCTTCAGAGTAATTCAATCGTTTTCCCCCTCAACCGGCATCTCGGGCCGCGCTAGTCATTTGGCCTCCAGCCACTCCAACCGTCGTGGCTTCCACCCGAGCACCCGTTTCGCTTTTGCATTCGAAGCCCCACTCAGCTCCGTCGCGTAATAAACCGTATCCTCCCCGGCCATTGCCGTCGCATCTGCCTCGCTCACATGAGGCGGTGTCGGAGCACCCAAAAACTTCGCAAACGCCGGAAGCCACACACTCTGTGGCGAAGGATCGTCGTCCACCAGGTTATACACGCCCGCCTCTGCCGTAATCGCCGCCACTGTCGCGATCGCAGCGTCGTGGATATGCACAAACGACGACACGCCCTGCCCATTCCCTATAACTGGATACTGCTGCCGCATCACCATGTTCCCCGCCGACTCGCCAGGGTAATACCAGGTCTTCGGTCCATAAAAGAATCCATATCGCAGCGACACCCCCTCAATGGCCTTGGAGCTGAACAGCCGCGTCTCCAGTTCCGTATACGTTCGCGCACTCGCGGCCACGCTTGGGCTCGCATTTACATCCAGTGGAGACGACTCGTCTGCCAGGGTTCCCTCCGCAGCCTTCAAAAAGAAGCCGCTCGACTGCTGTAGATAGCGCCGCACGCCGGCAGCAATCGCCGCACGAAACAAATTCCCTCCGCCCTCGACCCTTAGCTTTCTGTCCCCGGCCGCATACTTCGCCATATCGCCTGGGTCCTTAGGCAGAGAAGTCAGCTCATCAATGACGACCTCTGCCTCAGACCGCCTCAACGACGCTTCCACTCCTGCAGCATCGAAGGCATCTACAATCGCCGGCGACGCTCCCTGACCCTCCAGAATCTTCGCCCGCGTCTCGCTGGTTGTCATCCCAACCACAGAGTGCCCCTGCTTCAACAACTCCGCAATCAGCGGTTCACCAATCGCCCCACTCGCTCCTGCCACAAAGACACGCATGGTCCACTCCTCTCAATTCATGGATTGTATGAACTCTAGGGGCTTTCGAACTACCGGGGGTTCCATCATAGGCCCTAATGCTTTCGCATAGGGTGAAAGCGCCAGCGAGGACATTCGCATCCCTTACCTTGGCCGCCAAATTGGGAATTTCCACAGATTTATTTCCAAAAGTTGGCGTGTTTTTCGCCACCACAAAACGACCACAAAATCACCACGTTTGTACCATCAAAAAACCACGTTTTTGCACTCAAGAACCATCAAAAAACGCCAATTTTCCGCAAAACCCCTCCTGAAAACACCCAACTTTAAAAAGTAGCGAACACCACGAATCATTGACCCCATCCCTGGAACGCGATACACTTCTTAAGTTTGGCGCTGTAGCCCTTTGTGCCTCCATCTCAAGGGCTGCCGGAACCACAAGTCCACGCGCCCCATGCAGCACAATCCATATTGGAAGAAAGCGGTCAGCGCTCTACCGCGCCACGCTTGAGGTTTTAGCCATGTACGCAGTCATCCGCACCGGCGGCAAACAGTATCTCGTCTCCCCCGGCGAGCAGTTGAAGATCGAAACCACCGCCCACCAGGACGGAAAGCTCGAGTTCTCCGACGTCCTCGCCGTCAGCGCAGAAGCCGGCAAGTTCGAGTCCAATCTCACGGGAGCCAAGGTTCTCGCCTCCGTTGTCAACGAAGGCCGCGGCGATAAAATCCTCGTCTTCAAGCTCAAGCGCAAGAAGCAGTACAAGAAGATGCAGGGCCACCGCCAGAACTTCGTCGAGGTCAAGATCAACGAGATCCTCGTCAATGGCAAATCCTTCAAAGAAGAAGCAGCAAAGTAAGCTTCTTCGCAAAAATTTAGGTTCAAAGATTCAATAAGCGCTCAGGCCCTGAGCCCGCGCGAAAGAGGCAATCGAAATGGCACATAAAAAAGGTTTAGGTTCATCCAAAAACGGTCGCGACTCAAACGCCCAGCGACTCGGAGTCAAAGTATTCGGCGGCCAGACCATCCTCGGCGGCGGCATCATCGTCCGTCAGCGCGGCACCAAGCTCAAGCCCGGCCTCAACGTCGGTCGCGGCAAGGACGACACCCTCTTCGCCAAGGTCAACGGCATCGTCCATTTCCAGGACAAGGGCCAGCACGGCCGCTTCGTCAACGTCGAGCCAGCCGAACTTACCTCTGTCCCTCGCTAAAATCCATCTAGTTTCACCTGAAAGCCCTGCCCGGTGCGGGGCTTTTCTTCGTTAAATCGAAGCCAAGGAAGAGTGAAGCCTGATAACCCCCGCACCCTAGGCTCGTCAATTCTGGGAACACCCGGCTAAAGACATCCGTACTTCACTCTGCGTCCTAGCCCCGGCAGCATCGGTTTTCAATCGACAACTCGCAGAAGCTCCAAAATCGAGGTTCGAAGGATGATGCGAACGTTCGCCCGCGTAACCGTTCTGGCTCTTCTCTCCACTCCGATCTTCGCGCAACCCGCCGCGATCTCTGCTATCCCAGCTCCCACATTTCAAATCGCCGACGTCCACCCCAGCCCAGGCCGCCGGTTCCCCTTCGTCGAAGGTGGCCTCGCCCTTCGTGGCGACCGCCTCGTCTATCACCAGGCCACCATGCTCGATCTCATCTCCGCAGCCTACGGCCTCGATCCAGCCCTCGTCACAGGAGGTCCCTCCTGGCTCGAGACCAATCGCTTCGAAGTCATCGCCAAAGCCCCGCCCACCACATCAAAAGATACCGTCAAGCTGATGCTCCAGTCTCTCCTCGCCGAGCGCTTCAACCTTGTCGTCCACAATGGCACTGCGCCCTTGCCCGCCTACGTCCTCTCCGTTGGCAAGGGCAAGCCCAAGCTGAAAGAAGGTGACAGCTCCGCGGAATCCGATTGCCAATATCAGGAACCACCCAAAGCGCCGCCCGGTACCATTCAAAACATCGCCTTTGTCTGCCACAACACCACCATGGCGCAGCTAACCGATAACCTGCACGATTGGGCAAACGGCTACCTCTCCGAACCCGTCGTCGACTCCACCGGCCTCAAGGGGGCCTTCGACTTCGACATCAAGTGGACCGGCCGCGGCCAACTCCAGCGCGCCGGTGCTGACGGCATCTCCATCTTCGACGCCGTCGACAAGCAGCTTGGCCTCAAGCTCGACCTCCAAACCGCTCCTCGCCCTGTCCTCGTCGTCGACAGCGTCAACCAAACCCCAACGCCCAACTCGCCCGACCTCGAAAAAAGCCTTCCCACGCCGCCACCCCCGCAATTTGAAGTCGCCACCATCAAACCGTCCCAGCCCGCAGAAGGTTCTCGCGGACGCATCAACGGCAATCAGGTCGACGTCACCAACTCCGATCTCAAATTCCTCATCAACTTCGCCTGGGACCTCAACCCCAACGACTCCGAACAGATCGCCAATGCACCCAAGTGGCTCGACACCGATCACTTCGACATCCTCGCCAAAGTCTCCTCCGAAACCCAGGCCACCAGCTCCCCCAACGCCCAGCGCATCGATATCGAAGATCTCCGCTTCATGGTCCGCGCTCTCATCGAAGACCGTTTCCAGATGAAATCTCACATGGAAGACCGCCCCATCGACGCCTACACACTCATCGCCGTCAACCCCAAGCTCCACCCAGCTGATCCCCTTAGCCGCACCCGCTGCAAAGAAGGCCCCGGCCCCGACGGCAAAGATCCCCGCACCACAACACCCATCCTAGGGCGCCTCCTAACCTGTCAGAACATGACCTCGGCACAAATCGCCGACGAGCTCCAGCGTCAGGCCTCCGGCTACATCTTCAGCCCGGTCCTCGACAAAACCGGACTCAAGGGCTCCTGGGACTTCACACTCAGCTTCAGCACCGCCGGTCAGCTCCAGTCCGGAGCAGCAGGCAGTACAGGCGGATCACCCGCCACCGACGGCGCCCCATCCGCATCCGAACCCAACGGAGCCCTCTCTCTCTTCGACGCCGTCAATCACCAGCTCGGCCTCAAACTAGAAAAGCAACGCCGCCCCGCGCCTGTCCTGGTCATCGACCACATCGAAGAAAAGCCCACCGAAAACTAACCGTGGTTACACCCGCCCGGAGAACTCGCCACTCTCCGTCGCCACCTTCACCTTTTCTCCCTCTTTGATAAATGGCGGAACGCGAATCTCCAGCCCCGTCTCCAGCTTCGCCATCTTCGTCCCGCTGCCGCTCGAAAAATCACCCCGAGCCGCCGGCTCCGCCTCAACCACATTCAGCTCAACAAACATCGGCAACTGCAACCCAATCGGATTGCCGTTGTACTTATGCAGTTGAATCAACGTACCCTCGATCAAAAAATCCAGCGCATTCCCCATCATTCCAGCGCCAAGCGTAATCGTCTCGTAGCTCTCCTGATCCAGAAAGTGAGACCCTTCGCCATCGCTATACAGATACGACGCCGGCACAAGCTCCAGGTCCGGCTCCTTGAACTTGTCACCAGCCTTGAAGGTCTTCTCAAAGACCGCACTCGTCAGCAGGTTCCGCATCTTCAGCCGCACCAGCGTCTGTCCCCCGCGAGCCGTGGGAGTTGTAATATCCGAATCCAGACAGGCATAAGGAGCGTTTTCAAACTCAAATAACATCTTGCGCTTGATATGAATTGCTTCAGTTAATGCAGCCATGAACTCCCCAAAAGCGATCGCACCGTAAGCCGATGCCAACCAGATCCATCTCCCATAAGTATAAGGTGGACGTCCCATCATTAGCTTTTCGGCCGGACCTGCTCCAGGGGGAGCACGCTACAAACTGCACCGTTGCCTATTCCTCCCTTTGCAGCTACTACTTTTGCAGTTGCTTACTTTGCCCGTTCTTTCTACCTGTCCCCAAAAGGGCCGTCATTTCAACCGAAGCTGCTCACGCTTTTGTGAGCAGCGCAGCGGAGAAACCCCTGCATTTCGCCTGTGCGATCGCTGTTGCAGGTCTTCGGCTGTCATTGCCATGACCTTGCCAGAGAGGAAGGAATCAAGAAGTCTCACCCACAAATCAAAAGCGAGCTTACTCGACTACGACAAGCACATCCCCCGAACCAACCGTATCCCCTACCCCCACGCCAATACGAACCACCCGTCCAGCCTTGGGCGACTTCAGCTCATTCTGCATCTTCATCGCCTCAATCACCACGACACCCTGCCCCTCCGCCACCTCATCCCCAACCTCGACCAGCAGTCGCACCACTCGCCCCGGCATTGGAGCCTTCACCGGCCGCGGCCCCTCCGTCCCAGCGCCTGCGCCACGCCTGCCGGTCAGCGACCGCGGATCCTCCACCTCAAAACCATACTTCCGCCCGCAAATCAACACGCCGTCCCTATCAAGAACACACCTGTACTGCCGCCCCTCCACCACGAGCGACATCACCCCCGGCTCCAGCAGCCGCATATCTGCACTTACCGAACGCCCATCGATCGAGCACGCCACTGCCCCGTCGCTTATCCCGGAAGGCAACTCCACCCGTCGCTTCTTGCCCCCAATCTCCAGCCAGACCGTCACAGCCGCAACCCCTCCCGCCGTCCAGCCTCAGCCCATCGGCTCTCCGCTGTGGCATCCGCCACCACAACCGTCTCCTGCTTCGCGGAAGCCACAAAAATCGCCGCAGCCAGCGCCACCACATCCTCGGGAACGATCCCCTCAACCACAGCAGGCCCCGTCCCCAGCAACCGTTCCAGGTACCCCGTATCGATCCGCGCCCCACGAAAATCGGCATCCGTCAGAATCCGCCGGAACAAACCAATATTCGTCTTGATCCCGCCGATCACATACTCCTCCAGCGCGCGCAGCATCCGGTCGATCGCCACCTCCCGCGTCGGCGCAAACGCCACCAGCTTCGACAGCATCGGATCGTAATCGAGCGGCACCCTCCATCCCGCAAACACCGCGCAGTCCTCACGAATTCCCGGACCACCCGGCTGCACCAGCCGCGTAATCAGCCCAGGGGACGGGAAAAAATTATTCTCCGGATCCTCTGCATAGATCCTGCACTCGATCGCATGCCCGCGCAGCTTCACGTCCTCCTGCGCGATCGGCAGCGGCTCACCCATAGCCACCCGAAGCTGCAGATGCACCAGATCGAGCCCCGTCACCATCTCCGTCACCGGATGCTCCACCTGCAACCGCGTATTCATCTCAAGAAAATAAAAATTCTCCTCACCAGGTTTTTCGAGTCCAGCCACAAGAAATTCAACCGTCCCCGCATTCACATATCCGGCCGATAACGCCAGCCGCACCGCGGCCTCACCCATCCTGCGCCGCAGATCCTCACTCACCACCGCAGACGGGGCCTCTTCAATCACCTTCTGATGACGCCGCTGCACCGAGCACTCGCGCTCGCCAAGATAAACGCAGTTGCCATACCCATCCGCCATCAACTGAATCTCGATATGCCGTGGCCGCTCGATCAGCTTCTCCAGATACACCTCGCCCGACCCAAAGCTCCGCTCTGCCTCACTGCTCGCCGCAGCAAACGCCGTCCCAAGCTCCTCCGCCTTCGCGACTGCACGCATGCCCTTGCCACCGCCGCCCGCCGCCGCCTTCAGCATCACCGGATATCCAATATCCGCCGCCACACGCTGCGCCTCGGCAACATCCGCCAATCCCGTCACGCTGCCCGGTACGCGTGGCATCCCAGCAGCATCTGCCGCCTGCCGCGCACGTGTCTTCGACCCCAACACCCGCATCGCACTCGCCGGAGGCCCGACAAACACCACACCGGCCCCTGCACAAGCTTCAGCAAACTCCGCATTCTCCGAGAGGAACCCGTACCCAGGATGCACAGCATCGGCTCCCGCTCGCCGCGCAATCTCCAGGATCAGATCACCCCGCAGATAGCTCTCCGCAGCGGGTGCCGGCCCCAGTCGGTACGCCTCATCCGCGTGCAACACATGCAGCGCCCCCCGGTCAGCGTCCGAGTAAACAGCTACAGTGCCCACCCCCATCTCACGGCAAGCGCGAATCACTCGCAGAGCAATCTCACCGCGATTCGCAATCAACACTTTTTTTATCGGTCGCAGCAATTTAACCCGTCGCAATTTAACCCGTCGCAAACCGCAATTCTACCGCACACTACCAATCGGAAGCCCGCACAACGAAAGAGGCCTCCATCACAGGAGGCCTCGGTCTGCAAGCGGAACGTACCTACTGCATGGTGACGCCGCCCTGTGTCGCCTTTTCCTTCTTCAGCTCATTTGCCTTGCGTGCGCCCATCGACTTCTGCACCCACGTATCGACCTGCGCCATATCGGCCTTACGAGCTGCATCATCGCCGCAGTCCAGATCGGCCTTACGGCGATACGTAAGCTGCATATAGTCCATCGCTTCTGAATAGTTCGGATTCAGCTCGATGGCTTTGTTGAGATATTGAATCCCTTCGTTCACCAGATCTGTATTCGCGGCCTGTAGCTTTTGGCACGCCCCTTTGCTCTTCTTCGGATTGCCATCGCCTGCATCGGTCAGTCCATCCGCAGCCAGAATCGTGATCGCATTCTTATACGCCAGCGTCCAATCCACAAACGCGACCGTGTAGTACGCCTCGGGATCGTTCGGAGCAATCGCAATGACTTTCTTCTCGTACTCCTTCGCAAGATCGAACTTCTTGATGTTGCGATAGATGGAAGCGATCTGCTTCAGCGCGGTGAGATCGTTCGGATCCTTCCCCAGAACAGCATTGAAGCCATCGATCGCCTTCTGCGCAATCGCCAGGTTCTCCGGCGTATCCAGGTTCGGTACGACTTGATACGAATAAGCCGTAGCCAGATACAGCTTCGCATCCTCATAGTTCGGGTCGAGCGCAATCGACTGCTGAAAGTGATTCACAGCTTCTTCGTAACGTGCGTTCTTAAATGCCTGCACACCCTTGGTCAGCTGGTCACGGGCCTTCAGGCGATTACACCCGGTTGCAGTAATAAGCAGCAGCGCCAACATGGCAGCCGTAACCGGAATCCGTGCGGTTAATTTCATTGGGCGAATCGTCTCCTTCAAAATGGGCGCGAGTTTATATATTGCACAGAAAGGCGAAGCTCTGAAGCGGGGCTCTCGGCTTTAGCTTTGATTGTAATGGTATACGTCCCAAAGTGACTAGTAGACTCATGCTTTCCCGTCGGAAGGAAGAACTTTCATCCCTCTTTTACGGTTGATCCCAAGTTCGGTCGCACTCCAAAACGTCGCACGCCAAAACCAGGATGCGCGCTCGACGGAAGGGCCACCCGTCCACAGAACAATTCCGCCTCTAGACGATACACCCATCCCGCATTTTGACAACCCTGTCGGCGTAGCTGGCTGCATCGGAATCGTGGGTGATCATCAGAATCGTCTGTCCCAGGCGGTGGTTCAAATCCTTCATCAGCTTCAGCACAGCTGCCGAGTTTTCGCTGTCCAGATTGCCGGTAGGCTCGTCAGCCAGCAGAATTGCAGGAGAATTCACAATGCCCCGGGCGATCGCCACCCGTTGCTGTTGCCCTCCTGAAAGCGCGCGAGGCTTGTGTTTCATCCTGTCCGCGATGCCCAGCAGTCGCAGGACCTCCTGAAATGCCGAATCAAACTCTGTATTTCGGTCTGCAATGTATCGCACCATGCGAATGTTATCTTCCGCAGAGAGGGTTGGCAGCAGATTGTACTTCTGGAAGACGAAGCCAACTGCTGTCTTGCGAAGATCGGTCCGCTCCGAGTGAGTCATGCCCGCCAGATCGCGCCCATTAATCCGTACCTCTCCGGAAGTCGCCGGCGTCAGGCCACCCAATATGTGAAATAGAGTCGATTTGCCCGAGCCGGAGGCTCCGATAATCGCCACAAATTCACCTCTTCGCACCTCGAGGTTGACGCCGCGAAGGGCATGCACAGGCACATCCCCAACTTGATACGTTTTGGTCAGACCATTTACCTCAATGATCACAGGCTCACTCATACGACAGAGCCTCCGTCACATCCTGCCTCACCGCTTTTACGCCGGGGACAACCGCGCCCAGAAGAGCGCCCACAATCGCTATCCCGGTCGCAATAGGCCACCAGCCATACACCGTCTCCTGCACCAGGCTTGCAGGCACAACATGCTTCATCAGCCACTGCGTCCCATAGGTAAGCACGATGCCTGCGACCGACCCAAGCAGAGCCAGCAGCAACGTCTCGCGAAACAGAATATTCAGGATCAGCGCAGTAGACCCTCCCACCGCCTTGAGAATCCCGATCTCCCGCGTCCGTTCCAGCACTGCCGTGTACATCGCCATAAAGACCACAATGAAGCCGACCACTACGGCAATCCCAATCACCACGCCAATGAAACTTTTCAGCATCCCGACACTGTTGATCGAGAGCAGAGTAGTGAAGAACTCCATCGTGTAGATCTGGTAGCCGGGATACTTCAGCCGCAGCGCATCCACAACCGACTGTGCCTTACTCGGATCGTCCACCTTGAGGTATATCTGGCTCAGATGCCCGGGGTTGCCCGTCAGCGTCTGAAGCACTGGTAGCTTCACACAAATTCGCGCCAGCTTGCCGGACTCGAAGACCCCCGAGACCCTCCAAGGGTGATTGATCAGTTCCAGACTGTCGCCGACATGCAGACGCTTCTGCCGCGCATAGAACTCATCCACGACCATGTCATCGTCATTGACCGGAGGGCCGCCTTGCAGGAAGCGGAACCCGCCATTCAGCTTACGAAAGTCCTCGAAATCGAGGCCTGTAATGGAATCGGGAAATGACAGCGGCTGAATCATTGTCCCCATCGCAAACGTCACATGAGGCTCCTGCATCAGCAACGCCGGAAGTTTGTCGCTCATCGGGGCCGAACTCAGTCCGATTGCAGATGATCCCGGTGGCCGAAACAGAACATCAGCGCCCACGCCGCGCGCACGATCGGCGGTCCCATCGAGAGTGCCATAGCTCACCCCGACCAGCGTCAGAATCATCGTCACTTCAACAGCGATGGCGAGTACGCTCAGCACCGTCCGGACTGGCCTGTGGCCTAAATTGGCGAAGATTAACTTATTCAGCAAGCTTCAAGTCTAATCCAAAACCCCGGGAGGCTGCTGCCCGCAACAGAACGCTTCCACACATGAGTAAAGTGAATTCGACATCGGATATTGCGATCGCAATTGTCTCTACCTCCGTTGCGCTTCAATCGCAGGAGTCATCAATCCGATGCTCTCGGCCCCTGCAGCCTTACCCGCGTCGATCACTCCCGCAACGTCTCCGAAATCCAGCTTCGCATCCGCCTTGACGAGGACACGCCTGACCGATCTCTTCGACAAGAGCTCCAACAACCGCGCCGCAACCTCCGCTTTGCTCACGTCGGCACCATCAACAACGTACCTCACAACCGTCCCACCCGATTCCAGCTGGACCAGGATGGGCCGATTCAAAACATCATCTTCGACACCTGAGGAAGAGACAGAAGGAAGCGCAGAATTCAAACCCCAAGGCGCCACTGGAACGATCACCATAAAGATGATCAGCATAACCAGTAAAACATCGATCAGAGGAGTTACGTTGATGTCAGAGGAGAGGCCATCGCCTCGAGAGGTTCCGTTCGTTGAGAATGCCATCGCAATTGTCTCCCAATGCAGAATTGGGTGTGCGAGCACTCCACTACGAAAGACACCGGTCAGCCACAAAAAGCTCCGGGCGGTGGGCCAATCGGCCACACCGCCCGTACATGAACTTCTACAGATGAGTGATTGGTCAGTTACTGGCCTGCGGCAACTCGCGGTGTAATCAAACCAATGTTGTCGACACCTGCCTGGTGACCAAAGTCGATGACCTCGGCGACTTTGCTGAAGTCAAGATCCTTGTCACCCTTCACAAACATGACCTTCTCTTGCCGCGTAGCGAAGATCTCGGCCAGCTTCGGCTCAAGGTCGGCCTTGTTGAACGTGGTTTCGTTGATCAAGTAGGCTGGCACACCTGCTCCATTCGACTGGATCTGCACCACGATCGTGCGGTCGTTCTGTGGCTCTTCCTTGTGATCCTTCGGCGGCTGAGGAACCAGCGTCTCCAGCCCGCGAGGCGTCACCGGAACGATCACCATGAAGATGATCAGCAGCACCAGAAGAACGTCGATAAGCGGGGTCACGTTAATCTCAGAAACCGCTCCGCCTGTATTTCCACCACCCATTCCCATAGCTAGTCTCCTCTACTCCGTTGGCCGCCCGAGTGATTGCGAGTCGGCATTCTGCCAAATAAATCCGTTACTTCTTCGTAGCCGTCGAGCTTGTACCGGTGTCGTCCACTCGCTCTGTCAGCAGACCAAGCTGGCTGACGCCGGCGGAACGAATCCCATCGACCGCATCCATCACCTTGCCGTAGTTCGCGCGCTGATCGGCACGCATAAAAACTTCTTTGCTCAGCTTGTTCTCGAGCTTCGCAGCGATCTTGGGGCCAAGATCATCGAGGGTCACCTGATCACCGCCGAGAAACGTCCTGCCGTCCCGCGTAACGGCGACCACAATCGCGTCTTCCTTATTCGCATCTTCCATCACTACCGCGGCGTCAGCCTTCGGCAGGTCCACGTTGACTTTGTTGTTCAGCATGGGAGTGATGACCATGAAGATGATCAGCAACACCAGCATCACGTCCACCATCGGCGTCACGTTGATGTTGGAGTTGACCTTCTTGCCTTCATCCCGTTTATTGATACCCATAACGTATGCTCCGTCCGGTTTGGTAGTTGCTCTTCCTGCTGTGCCTGTCCGGCCTCCGGACGCCGTTCGCTTGTCGGCATCTGGAGGTCCCGGTCAGAACTGTGATTCTCGCAGGATACTGCTGCTTGTCTTACGCTTCAGGACTAAAGCCTTACCGGTGGCTCTGCTTGATGAAGTAGTCCACCAATTCGCTCGAGCTGTTGTCCATCTCAACGTCAAATGCCTCGACCTTACCTGTAAAGTAGTTGAACGTCATAACGGCTGGGATGGCGACGAGAAGACCGAACGCCGTCGTAACCAGGGCCTCCGAGATACCGCCGGCGACTGCGCCGATACCGGAGGTCTTCTGCGTTGCGATCTGCTGGAAGGCGTTCAAAATACCGACCACCGTACCGAACAGGCCGATAAACGGAGCCGTCGAACCGATCGTCGCGAGACCGCCAAGACCGCGCTTCAGCTTGGCATGGACGATTGCCTCAGAACGCTCGAGCGCACGCTTGGAGCTCTCAACCTGCTCAGGAGTGATGTTGCCGCCCGAACCGAAGCTGCGGAACTCCTGCAGGCCGGCCGTAACGACCTCTGCAAGATGGGACTTCTTCGAACGGTCAGCTACCTTGATCGCCTCATCCAGACGGCCATCCTTCAACGCGCCGGCAACCTTCGGGGCAAACTCACGGGACTGCTTGCGTGCAGCCGAGAAATACAGGGCCCGATCGATGATCACAGCGAGCGACCAGATCGACATGATGAAGAGAAGAATGACGACGCAGCGCGCCAACCAGCCCATGTTTGACCAAAGACCCATAACACTGAAGCTGACCTGGGCCTCCTCAAAGTACATGGCAAGCGTAGCGGGAACGTGAGCGAAAGGGGTTGCGAGATGAGCGAGAATCACTGGAATATTTCCTCCTGATAGAACTCTAACTTTCTGAATCTTGACCCGGAATCCCCCAAAAGTTCGACCCTCGGAGAACTACGAGAAACGGTATTGAGCTTTCAGCCTTGGTCTAGCCGCCGCCAAAATTGAAGTTGACAGTAATCTGTGTGTCCACCTCGGTTGGGTCGCCATTCAGCAAGTAAGGCTTGTACCGCCAGGTCTGCACGGCGTCAAGAGCAGCCGACTTCAGCATCTCAGGGCCGCTAATCACCGTCAGGTTCTTGATCGTGCCCTCCTTCGAGATGATCGCGTGAAGAACCACCGCACCGGAAACGTGCGCAGCCTTCGCGATTGGCGGATAAACAGGGGTCGATCCCGAGATCTTCAGGCCAGAGACCACGCCGCTCGAAACGCGGGTGGGGCCTTTGGGCGGAGCAACCTTCACTACAGGAGACGGCGCGGTGCCGATACCACCCATCACACCCATACCGCTGCCAGTCCCACCCATACCAGTCATGCCAGCGACACCCGCCATCGGCGGCGGCGCGGCATCTTCCTTCAACATCTTGATGTCTTTCGGAATCTTGGTCGGCGCATGCAGCCCCTGGTCGATCTCAGAGACCATCTTGATCGGTTTGACGATCTGCTGCGGCGGCGGTGGCGGTGGTGGTGGTGGTGGCGGTGGTGGCGCTGTCAGCATCGCGGTCAACGCCGTATGTGGCAGGGCCTCGGGGTTGATCAGCGGATAAATGATCAATGCCGCAAGAATCAGGGCATTGAAGCTGAAGGTCCCAATCATCCAGTACTTCGACTTGGTCTTGATCTTGCCGCCGGATTCCATCAAAGAGTCTTCGAACATAGGCTGCCTCGCAGAGAGCTATTTTTCTTTAGACACCGCGTCGCTTCGGTTTGTTCCCGCCTTCATTCCACTGCCGTAAAAGCATCGGCGACCTACGCCTTGGCCCGTTTTCCCGCAGGAAGCGCGGCAACCTTGCCACGCTTGGCCCGCCAATCCTGGTACGCCACCAGCATCGGCGCCGCCACCGCAATCGACGAGTACGTCCCAATCAGAATCCCGACTACCAGAGCGAAGGAAAACCCATGCAACACCTCGCCGCCAAACAGGTATAACGACAAAACGGTAAGAAACGTTAGACCCGATGAGATGACGGTTCGGCTCAGCGTCTGATTGATGCTCCGATTCACCACGTCATGTAACGACTCCTTCCGCGATAGCGCCAGGTTCTCGCGAATGCGGTCGAAGACGACGATCGTGTCGTTCATCGAATAACCAATCAATGTAAGGATTGCTGCGATTACAGTAAGGGTTATCTCCTGATTCGTCAAACTGAACGCTCCCACGGTAATCAGCGTGTCATGGAAGACCGCCACCACAGCCGCCACGCCATAGATCAACTCAAACCGGAACCACAAATAAACCAGCATTCCGATCAGCGAATAGAGAGTCGCCAGCGCAGCCTGTTTCTGCAACTGCTTGCCCGCCGTAGGCCCCACGATTTCAATCTGTTCAATCGTGAAAGCCGAGTCATGATAGTTCGCGCTCAAGGCGCCCTCGACACTCTGCCGCCCGATGTCGTGCGATTGATCCCCAGCCTCCGGCAACGAAATAATGACCTTATTGGCCGCATGGCCACTCGGATCGCTCACCCGTTGAATCGTGAAATCCTTCACCCCGGCCCGGTCCATGGCCTGCCGCAGATGATCCTCATTCGGCGTCTGGTCGAACGCCACGCGGATCTGCGTGCCGCCCTTGAAGTCAACCCCTAACGGAACGTGGTGCCAAAACAGCATGCTCAGCACGCCGGCGACAGAAAAAATCAGCGAAAACCCGAGGAAGTACCACTTCTTCCCAAGCCAATCGATATTCGTTGTACGAAACAGTTCCAGACTCACGCTTCAAACCTCATCCGCCTTCAGCTTCATCCAGCCTCAGGCCAAACTCTCATTAATCTCTTCGCTAACTCGCTAACCGGCTAACTAGCTGCTTCAAATCGACAGCGCAGCGCCGCGTTCCTTCGTCTCCAGAATCCTGTCGAAGATCACACGCGACACAAACACCGCGGTAAACAGATTCGCCAGCAGACCGAACGTTAGTGTCACCGCAAATCCCTTCACCGGCCCCGTCCCGAACAGGAACAGAATCGCTGCCGAAACGATCGTCGTCACGTGGGTATCGACAATCGTCACCCACGCATGCGCAAACCCCTGCTGCACCGCCGCCGCAGCCGTCTTGCCTGCCCGCAGCTCTTCGCGGATACGCTCGAAGATCAGCACATTCGAGTCGACGCCCATACCAATCGTCAGGATCACGCCCGCAATTCCCGGCAGCGTCAGCGTCGCCTTGCTGAAGCCCATAAACCCAAGCAGAATCACCAGGTTCAGTATCAGCGCCAGGTCGGCATTGATACCCGCGCCGCGGTAGTAGATCAGCATGAACGCCATCACCGCCAGCATGCCCGCAATCGCAGCGATCACGCCCTGCCGGATCGACGCCGCGCCCAAACTCGGCCCAACCGTGCGCGTCTCGGTATAGCTGATCGAAGCAGGCAACGCCCCCGTGCGCAGCATCAGCGACAGGTTATCGACCTCCTGCTTGCTGAAGTTGCCCTCAATCTCGCCCCGGTCGCGAATCGCCGAGTTGATCGAAGCCACCGACCGCACTTTATTCGCCAGCACAATCGCCATCGACCCCGGAGACGCGCTCGTGCTCGAATGCGCCGAAGTGTACTTGTAGAACCGGTCGCCCGCAGCCGTCGTAAGCGTAAAAGTAAGATTCGGACGGCCGTTTACATCCGTCGACGGCTGCGCATCACGAAAATCCGTGCCTTCCACCTGGCTCGCCCGCTCCAGCAACCATACCTGGTCCGGACCAGTCGATGTCGCGCTCCCATGAACCAGCACGTCGTCCGGCGGCACCACATTATTCAGTGCCGTGAGCGCAGCCTGGTCGTTATCCCACGGTCCATTCACCACCGCATAAACTGCTAGCTTCGCCGTCGACTGGATCGCCTCTTCCACCTCGGCCGGATTCGAGATGCCCGGCAGCTCCACCAGAATCTGGTTCTCGCCCAGCCCATACTTCTGCACCACCGGCTCGCTCACGCCCAGCGAATTGATGCGCTCATTGATCGTCTCCATCGACGTATCCAGCGTCCGCGCCTTCAAATCATTGACCGCCCCAAGCTTCATCGCCAGCGTTCCAGTCCCATCCGCCAGCAACGACGTGTCATAAATCGAGTAGTCGCTCCCTTCGAGCACCGTGCGCGCATCGCTCACCTTCGCCGGTGGAATCCCCGTCACGACGATCGTCTCCGGGTGCGCCGGATCTGTCTTGCCAACCGACGCAGCAATACCTGCCGCCGCGAAGGCCGCCTTCAGCCGAGCCACATCCCGGTCGGTCGCCGACGTCACCGCCTCGTCCACATGCACCTGCAGAACCAGGTGCGTCCCGCCCTTCAAGTCCAGGCCCAAACGAATATTGTCGGCCAAAAGTGACTTCAAGGACCCGAGCTTCGGCACATTCGAGCCGTACAGTATCCCGTAAACGAAAACAACAAGGACCGCTATGATTGATGCCGTCTTACCGGCCAGATTCTTGCCCATGATCTCTATTGAAGGGTGCAGCCGCGATCCTATACCGCGATTCCTTGACTCAGTCCCGCCGCCGCTCTCCCTGCCTCTTCCTTATCCGTAGTTAACGGTCCAATCTCGACCTGCATACATCTGAAATCAAACAACCAACTTATATCTCTCCGCCTCAGGCGGCAGCCTGTTCATCCGTCGTTACCGCGGCAATCGCGCTCTTGACGAACTCCAGCTTCACGCCGTCCGGTTGAACCTTGATCACAACAACATCATCCTTCACCGTCAGTACCGTCCCGCGAAGACCGCCATTCGTCGTCACGCGGTCACCCGTCTTCAACTGATTCAACATCTCCTGCCACTTTTTCTGCTTCCTCTGGTTCGGCGCGATCATCAAAAAATAAAGGACCACGAAAAACACGATCGGCAGCGCAAGACTCCCCATACTGCCAAGTCCGCCCGCACTCTGCAACCACATTGCAAACATCCACTAACTCCGTTTCACAGCGCAAATCAAATTAGGCCAGACTGAATCTCCCGCTGCAGAGACAATCCCTGCAAACGTCGCTTCGCGAGCACACCTGCGCCCGCAGCATTAAAAGAGGCCTAGTCCCTAAGCATCGCGTAACCGAAAGACAGTGTCAAGACGAGCAGTCGCCCGAGACACAGTTATTCCCGCGCTTTTCTATGCCTGAACAACCACATACACAACGCGATCCATAGAAATCCAATCAGAATCGTTATCCCCAGCCGCTCGTAAAAGACTGGACGCCAGAATTCCGGGCCAGCCATCGGATAAGCCAGCATCCACACCGAGAAAGCCAGATAATAAAAGCTGAGCAACCCGCCAAGGGTAAGCACCACCAGCGCAAGCCACGCCACCGCGACCTTCCTTCGATCCATACCCGACAATCTATCAACAAGAAGCTGATACCCTCCCATCATGCCCATTGCTGAAGACCTCGCAATCATTGCCCGTCAGGAAGCCGACCTCATCTTCCCCGCCTTCGACTACGACACCGCCTGGCGCCTCGGCCTCGCACTCCGCGAACTCGCCCTCACCCGCAAGCACCTTCTCGTCATCGACATCCGCCGCTTCGGCCAGCCCTACCAGCCGCTCTTCTACACCGCGCTCGGCGGCACACCCGACAACTCCCGCTGGGTCCAGCGCAAATCCAACGTCGTCGCCCGCTTCCACCGCAGCTCCTACGCCATCGGCCTCACCCTCGAGCAAACCAACCGCACCTTCGCCGAGCGCTACAGCCTACCCGACGCCGACTACGCCGCCCACGGCGGCAGCTTCCCCATCCGCATCGAAACCGCTGGCATCATCGGCGCCATCACCATCTCCGGCCTGACCCAGCGCGAAGACCACAACCTCATCATCGAAGCCCTCTGCCTCGAACTCCACAAAGACCTCGATTCCCTGAGGCTCCAATAGTCACACCACTTTCCCGAGCCACAACCCAGGAAGAATCGGCCTCGATCGCCAGTGAGAGCTCATCTCCCAAATGGGATATGCCCTCTGGTTTCGTTGCAAAAGAGCGAAGCAACGAAGACTTTCTACTTCCTACGCCCGTCGGCAGATGACAGGCGCGAGCGCGTCTCTGAAAGTACGCCTGGCAGCGAAAGCATCAATCGCATCAACTCCGTCTGACGGCGTGTGCCGGTCTTTGCCAGCACACGCTTTAGATGAAACCGCGCGGTCTCCACCGTGGTTCGCATACGATCCGCAGCCTCACGAACCTCGAATCCCTGCACCAACAAGTCCGCAAGCCGGGCCTCGGCAGGCGTCAATCCGTAGAGCGCTCGCATCAGAGCGGCGCGAGGCCGGGGCCGGGACGCGGGATCGCTGACGAACACCAAAGCACAGGAACCGCTTTCGGCTGGGCGATACCGTTCCGGCGCAGGCACGACGGCGACTTGAAGCGAAGCCCGTGCCAGAGGCCGCACAATCCTCATCGCTCCGCCCGGCAGAGAAACCGAGGCATCCTTCTCTCCACTTGCTCCCGCCATCAGAAACTGCAGTTGCGCATCCTCGTGTGAATCTGTCGCAATCAGCCGTCCATCACGCGAGCGCAAGCCTTCCGCGCCTTCGAGATAGCCCGCCGCGAGCCGGTTCATGTGCCTTATCTGGCCCTTGCCGGTGACCAGGAAGGCCGCAATGCTCATGGCATCCAACGCCGTCTCCGAAAAGAGATTCGACGCATCCGCCGCAGCTATCTTCGAGCGAAGCAGGAGCGCCGTCCGCACATGAGGAATAAGCGTCTCAAGAACATGGGTCGAAGCAGCATCCATCGGGCCGTCCTTCGGGCTGCTCCATAGAGGAAACTTACTTACCGCCTCCCCGGAGCATTCGCAGGTCATCAAGGTCATATGGCCAAGACCATAGGGAACAAGAATTTCGTTGTAGAGCTCGGTTTTGACTAAATCGGCTCGGCTTACCAATTCGTCTCCGCGTATCACGCCGATCCGGTGATTACTCATCGTTGGTTCGGTGTATGGGTCTATCGCCCCATAGTGCTGGTTGTACCGATCGGTTATCTCCGGATCAAAGTTCAACCCACCACCTGCAAGAATCGCGTTTCCTTCAGGCCGGACAGAAATCATGAAGCCGCTGGCGATATTCGTAAGCCTGCATAGCCGATCGAAGAACGCCTGCCACTTCTCAGGCTCAAGCGGCGCAGCATACAGGTCCGCCAGAAGGTCGGACAACTCAACGGTAGAGATCATAGGCAGAAAGTCATTCAGCACAGCAAGTTAGGGGGGTTCTCCGATTGTTCCACAAATATCTCCCAAATGGGAGATGCCCTCGCATGAATTGTTCGCGAAGATAGCAGGAAAGCTCAATCCCTCTTTAGGAGAACTTCCTTGCGGTCCCTCTTCCTGTCTGCCTCGCTTCTCGTCCTGTCGCTTCCATTGCTGGCAACATCTGCCGTGGCTCTCGCACAGGATGCGTCTTCGCCCACCCCCGCCCCAACCACCGTGCAGCAGAACACAGCCTATGATTGGGTCGCTTCGGGGAAAAAGAATGAGGATGACATAGCTAAGATCGCGTCGACAACCCAGAACGAACACCTCGAAATCTACTTCTTCAAACACGAGTTCGGTTCCCTGATGGTGCGAATCCCCGCAACCGTCGCCATCAAAGAACACAGCAAAGACCCGTTCAAGCAGATGAAGAAGAACAAGATCGAAGTGCAGGTTGCATTGGACGACGCAGCGCCCGTCTCCCAGACCTGGGCAGTCGTGGAATATCCAAAGGAAGCCGTGCTCCCTGCACTGGCTCCCGAGGACCGCTCTCCCAAGCTCTACCAGAAGGCCCTCGAAAGCAAGAAGCTAACCATCTCTTACCCCGATGCCACGGGCAATACGAAGACCGTGGTCTTCGACCTCTCAGCAATGAAGTCGCAGATGGACGCTCATAAAGAAAAGGTCCATCACTTCGGCGTAAAAGACGGTCTCGGGATACTGGGCGCTATGGCGGCAGGCATGGGAGAGTAAGCTCCGGTTACCGTATTGTGAGCGCTTTGCTCTTGCCTTGGCTGAGAAAGCATCAACCGCATCAACTCCGTCTGACGGCGGGTCCCAGTCTTGGTCAGCACCCGCTTCAGATGAAACCGCGTGGTCTCCACCGTGGTTTGCAAACGGCTTCGCCAGCAACTGCTTTCTCCCCACAACATAGGCGCAACTTCAACCAGAGGAAAATCAAATGAAATACATGCGTCGGGCTTTTCTTCCGCTTTGTCTTCTTGCCTTATCCACTATCGCTGCGCATGCGGACACGGTGTCAACCTTCGATATCTCCGGAAGCACAGCTCCCAGCGATATCTTCGGCACTGGTTCCTTAAGCGGCACACTCACAATCGATACCACCACGGGCGTCGTTACCGGGAGCGACATTCTTCTTAATGTGCCGATCCCAAGCCTGGCTGCGTTCGAAACATTTGTTTTTGAGTCTGCACCGACATCCCAGGAAGAGGTCATTTCAAACATCTTTGTTATTGCGTTAAATGATGGCTCAATCGAAACCTTCGGTCTTGCCCTGCCGGTATCCTCACTGGTGGGTTACACAGGTGGACCTGTTTGCTCGGATACGAATCCCTGCATATCGGGCGGGTCTAGTACGGCGTCGCCTCTTCTGGGGGACTACTTTAGTAATCCCCAATCAGCCACTCTGACGTTGGAGACCCCGGTTACGACGGATCCATCCACCGTCCCCGAGCCATCCAGCCTCGCGCTCATGGGCACAGGCGTCATCGGCGCTTTCTGCACCCTGCGGCGAAGATTCCAGAACTAGACCTTCGCCGTCGACCAGATCGGCTCGAAGGAGAGAACGGAAGCCTCCTTCGAGCCGTTGAATCCCACTCGCGTAGCTGCTCATCATGCCGGGCGGTGTCCATAACCTGCCCTGAGCTTGCCGAGGGGTCTCGATTCTGAGGCATGGGCATCGCGCGAAGCGCGGCAGTCCTCAACGCACGCGACCTTCCAATCCACAGCAGAGTGCTTGACACACCCGATAAAATAGAACCAGCACAAAAACCAGAATCAAGATCCGGCCACCCGCCGGATCTTCGCTTTTTAACCCGGACTTGCGCGCACCGAAGTCCAAAGCTAAAGTCTTTCCTTCGAAGACTTTGACGCATTTTGACGGAGGGTGGGGGTACACATGGCGACGCAGCAACCAAACCGTTCGTCAGGAACCAGCTTCCGCCAGTTCCGCGCGCACCCGGCTCATCGTCGCCAGATAAAAGTGCAGATTATGCACCGAATTCAGCGTCAAACCCAGCGGCTCCCCGGCCACAAACAGATGTCGCAGATAAGCCCGCGAGTATCTCCCGCAAACCATGCATCCGCACGAAGCATCGATCGGCCCCGAATCCTCCGCATACTCCCTGCGTTTGATATTCATCCGCACCACGCCGCCATCAGCATCCCGCGCAAACACCAACCCATGCCGCCCCGCCCGCGTCGGCAGCACACAATCCATCATGTCCACGCCCATCTTCGCGTACTCTTCAATCTCATCCGGATACCCCACCCCCATCACATACCGCGGCTTATCCTTCGGCAAAAACTCGAGCGTCCGGGCAATCATCTCCCGCGTCACCTCGCGCGGCTCGCCCACGGCCAGCCCGCCAATCGCATACCCCGGCAGCTCCATCTCCACCAGCCGTTCCGCGCTCTCCTTGCGCAGATCCGCATACATCCCCCCCTGCACAATCCCAAACAAACTCTGCGTCTTCCCTCTCAGTTCGTCATTCAATTTGTCATTCTGACCCTGAGCTTGTCGAAGGGGAAGAACCCCCGCATCTCGCTTTTGCTCTTGCCGTTGTTCTTGTGTTGCGGCCTCAAACCAAGGCACCTCATGCTTATGCGCCTCAAAATGATCCTTCGACCGCCGAGCCCAATCATGAGTCAGCCCCATCGACTCCCGAGTCCGCTCCCAGCTCGCCGGCGTCTCCACGCACTCATCGAACACCATCGCAATATCCGCCCCCAGCGCAATCTGCACATCCATCGAGCGCTCCGGCGAGAAGAAGTGCTTACTCCCATCCAGATGCGACCGGAACTCCACCCCCTCCGGCGTCACCTTCCGCAGCCCGCTCAAGCTGAACACCTGGAACCCGCCCGAATCCGTCAGCATCGGCCGCTCCCAGCTCATAAACCGGTGCACCCCACCCATCCGCCGCACGACCTCATGCCCCGGCCGCAAATAGAGGTGGTAGGTATTCGCCAGAATAATCTCGGCCCCGTGACCGCCAACGCCAATCGTCTCGAGCACCCCCTGCTCCACCGCCTTCACCGAGGCCGCCGTCCCCACCGGCATGAACACCGGCATCTCCACCACTCCATGCGGCAGCATCAGACGTCCCCTGCGCCCCCCACCCTCCGCCGTCCTATCAACCTGAAAAGAAAATGCCATCTCTCAAATTGTATGGGTACACCGACCCCGGCCCGCGGCGACGTCCAGAACCGCGCCCATGCGCCCATTACAACCGCATTAATTCATCGTGCATTCAACTTCGGTTCACATAAATCGACATATCGAAACCGGAGAATTAGGCGCAACGTATTTCCAACCTCTGAGGCCTTACAAAATGATTCGGAAACTTCTTGCCTTCTCAATGTCTTTGACCCTCATCCTCAGCGGCTGCGGCCAAGGCGTCGTCAGCACGCCTCCGGGCAATGGCAACTCCAACACCACGCCGCCTCCTACGCCTCCGACGCCGACCACCGCCTCAGCACAAATTAAGCATGTCGTCGTCATCTTCGACGAAAACATCTCCTTCGACCACTACTTCGGCACCTATCCAAACGCAGCCAACACCGGTGGAACCACCTTCACCGCCGCTACCGGCACCCCGACCAATATCAATAATTACGTTTCAAATCCAACCCTGCTGACCGCCAACCCAAACCTCAGCACCGGCAACGGCAACTCTTCCGCGAATCCATTCCGCCTTGGTCCAAACCAGGCCGCCACGGCTGATCAGGACCACAACTACGGTCCCGAGCAGGTAGCGTTCGATAACGGCAAGATGGACCTCTTCCCGTTCTCCGTCGGCACTGCGAATACTGCCACTCTTACCAACCAGACCGCCGCTCCCGGCATCGCCAACACCACTGCGCTCACCATGGCCTACTACGACGGCAACACCGTCACCGCGATGTGGAACTACGCGCAGCACTACTCCATGAACGACCATTCCTTCGGCACCACCTTTGGCGCTTCAACCCAGGGAGCCATCAACCTCGTCTCTGGCCAGACCAACGGTGCGGTCGCTTCAGCAGGCGCCGCGGGTGGCGTCGTAGCTGATGGCAATGGTGCCTTCACCCTCATCGCCGACGAAGACCCCACCAACGACGTCTGCTCATCCCCAACCGCTACAGTCCAGATGACTGGCAAGAATATCGGCGATCTGCTGAATGCCGCAGGTGTCTCCTGGGGCTTCTTTGCAGGCGGCTTCAATCTCTCCATCACCAACTCCAACGGAACCACCGGATGCCTGCCGAACGAAGCAACTGGCAGCCGCGCAACGGGTGCAGTCAACATCCCCGGCAACCCGCTGAAGTCGGATTACATCCCCCACCACCAGCCGTTTCAGTACTACGCCAGCACCGCCAACCCGAATCACGTCCGTCCCGCCTCGAACGCTGTCATCGGCACCAAGGCTGACACCGGTGCAGGCACCGCCAACCACCAGTACGACGTGCTCGACTTCGCCACAGTGCTTGCCGGCACTGGCGGAGCAGTTCTTCCGGCCGTCAGCTTCCTGAAGGCCCCCGGCTATCAGGATGCACACGCAGGATACTCCGACCCCCTCGACGAGCAGACCTTCGTCGTCAACACCATCAATGCCATCGAGAACTCGTCTTACTGGTCCAGCACCGCCATCATCATCGCCTACGATGACTCCGACGGCTGGTACGATCACCTCAACAACTTCACCAACGGCTCCCAGAGCGCTGCCGACGCTACCGGCTTCTGCAACAAGGCACCCTCTCTTCTCGGCATAACCGGCACTACGCCGGTGCAAGGCCGTTGCGGCTACGGTCCTCGTCTACCCCTGCTCGTCATCTCTCCCTGGGCCAAAAAGAACTTCGTCGATAACACAGTTACCGACCAGTCCTCCGTAACTCACTTCATCGAGGATGTATTCCTCAGCAGCACTCGTCTCGGCGGCGGTTCCACCGACACAACCTCCGGTAGCCTGATGAACATGTTCAACTTCACCAGCACCGTCGCCCCCAACCCGAACGTCGTCCTGCTCAACCCCACTACGGGAGCCGTTACAACTGGCAACTAGCCACGATTAACCGAACATTCACAGAAACACCTTAAACTCCAGGGACGCACCCCACATCGGGAGTGCGTCCTTTTTCTTGCACCTGTCCCGTACATCCGTACCAGCACGGAGCCCGTTTGTCCCCAACTCGCCGTACCATCCTGCAGCAACTCTCCGCCCTCAGCGCACTCGCCTCCGCTCCCGCCGCACTCGCCCAGCACCTCATGCAGGCGCACGACCAGGCACAGTCCGGCATGTCCATGCCCGCTGCGCCTCCCGCGGTCCCCATGCTCAATGCCTTCAATCTCGTGCCCTTCGTCGACGAAATGCCTCTTCCGCAACGGATCAAGCCAACCTCAACGGCCCAACCAAACAAGCTCCGCGTCACCATGCGCGAAGTCCACGTCAAGCTTCATCGCGATATCCCAATAACCCGCCAATGGAGTTACGGAGAGACAGCCCTCGCCCCTCTCATCGATGTCCACGCTGGCCATCCCCTCTCCATCGAGTGGGTTAACTCCCTCCCCACCCGCCACTTCCTTCCCATCGACCACTCCCTCCACGGCTGCGGTCGCGACATCCCCGAAGTACGCACCTGCGTCCACCTACACGGCGGAAAGAATCCCTCCAAATACGACGGCTATCCGGAAGACTGGTTCGTCCCGGGACAATCCCGTATCTGCAACTATCCTCTCCAGCAGGAAGCGACTGCCCTCTGGTATCACGACCACGCCATGGGCCTCAATCGCCTCAACACCTACGCCGGGCTCTTCGGCATGATGCTTCTACGCGACTCTGTCGAAGATGCACTGAATCTCCCCTCCGGCAAATACGAGGTACCGCTTATATTCTCTGACCGCCAGCTCACCACCGATGGCCAGCTTCTCTACCCCGACTCCGGCGACCCTGAGCATCCCTGGGTCCCCGAGTTCCTGGGTGGCTTCATCCTCATCAACGGCAAGGTACGGCCCTACTTCGATGTGGAGCCGCGCCTCTACCGCTTCCGTCTTCTCAACGCCGCCAATAGCCGCTTCTTTGCCTTGTCCCTCACCAACAACATGCCCTTCCACCAGATCGGCACCGATCAGGGACTCCTTGCCGCGCCCGCCAAACTGACTAGCCTCGACTTTGCCCCCGCCGAGCGCGCCGACCTCCTCATCGACTTCTCTCAAGCCGCCGGCCAACACATTCATCTCATCAACGGCGCCTTCGAGATCCTCGAGTTTCGCGTAGCGGCAAAAGCCTCGACGTCTCAATCTTCACAACCACAACGCGCAGTAGCGCACGTCGACTCAATACCTCCCACCCTCCGCACCATCAATCGCATCCCCGAATCCTCCGCCATTACAACCCGCACCGTCACCCTCAACGAATACCGCGACAAGATCGGCAACTCCATGCTCATGCTGCTCAACCGCAGGCACTGGCATGAACCCGTCACTGAAACACCTCGTCTCAACACCACGGAAATCTGGGAATTCATTAATCTCACCGAAGACCTTCATCCGATGCATCTCCATCTTGTTCGCTTCCAGATCCTCGACCGTCGTGTCTTCGATGTCTTCGCCTATCAAAATAACCAGGGCGTTCATTATGTCGGCCCTCCAGTCCTCCCTGCACCGAACGAACTCGGCTGGAAAGATGTCGTTCAATGTCCCGCCGCCATGATCACCCGCATCATCGTCCGCTTCGAAGGCTACCCCGGCAAATACCTCTACCACTGCCACATTCTCGAGCATGAAGCCAACGATATGATGCGTCCCTTCGAAGTCATCGCCTGACGGTCCTTCTCCCGACCAGCGGGAGGCCCGAAGAAGTTCATCCTGCCCGGACAGGTATACACGCCACGAGTAGCCGCGCCACACGCAGTGGGCCCGTCCGGCAGGACATCATCTTTCCCACAAGTCAAGAAAACGGCGTATCGTCTCTCTAAGGAGATCGCGCCATGCTAAGGAGAGACTTCCTTCGCCGCTCGGCCCGCACTCTGAGCGCAGCTCTGCTTGCCAGAAACCCAGTGGCTCGCGCTGCGCTCATTGACCCCGAACCTCTCACGAAAAAATTTCAAGCCAACGACGAAGTCGTTCTCGGCCACACCGGCATCCGAACCAGCCGCCTCGCCATGGGAACAGGCACTATCGGGTACGGCGGCGCCTCAAACCAAACCAGACTAGGAACCTCGCCGCTCACTCGCCTCCTCGTGGAGGGCTACCACGAAAACGGCCTGCGCTTCCTGGATTCAGCCGACTCCTACGGCAGCCACCCCTACGTCGCCGCAGCTCTCAAGCAGCTTCCACGCGACAAAGTCACAGTACTCACCAAAACCGACACACGCGATCCCGCAGGTGTTCGCCGAGACCTCGACCGCTTCCGCAAAGAACTAGGCGTCGACTACATCGACATCGTTCTCATCCACTGCGTCACCGAATCCGATTGGACCACCCGCTACAGCGGTGTCATGGACGTCCTCTCAGAAGCCAAACAGAAGGGGATCATCCGCGCTCACGGCGTCTCCTGCCACAGCATCGGCGCGCTTCGTGCAGCCGCCGCTTCTCCATGGGTCGAACTCGACCTAGTCCGCCTCAACCCCATCGGCTCCTACATGGACGCCGACCCCGACACCGTCATCAGCGTAATCAAACAGATGCGCACCCAGGGAAAAGCCATCGTCGGCATGAAGATTCTCGGCCAGGGAACCCTGCGCGACAAACCATCGGAAGCCGTCCGTTACGCTCTCTCCACTGGCGTCCTCGACGCCTTCACCATCGGTGCTGAATCCCAAAAAGAACAGAACGACCTCATCCAGCGAGTCGCCACTGCATAATCATCCCCACTGCCCCCTTTGAAATCAGCGGTAGTGTTTGAGTTCCTTCCAACCTGCCGGATAGGTAGTCTTTCTGCCGTGACACAGATAAATGAACCCGTGCTCCCACGGCATCGTGTACGGATCATCGCGTCTGCCCGCAACAGAGCACGAGCTGTAAACCTCCTTCATCTCATCGAGCGTCGCATCGTTGATCACGATCATCTCTTCGCCCGTATAGCCTCGCGGTCCCCAGAGCCAGTAGTTCTGGTGGCCGCTGATCGCAGAGGGCAACCCATATTTCTCTCCGAGAACATCGATCGCACCTGCCTGCCCATAGTTGGAAGCAAGAACCCCGGTCCTTGCACGCTCGTCCGCGGGTAGTGAGTTATAAATCACAGACACCTGCTTCGCCAGATCCTCCCACCCAAAACGATCCGCGAAAAACTGCGGCAATAACGTTGCAGCATGGTTCTCGCTGTCCTTCGGCATGTAGTGAAGCCTCTCCGCGTAGGCCAGCCATTGCTGCCGCGGCAACACGGGGACGGAAAATGGAAAGAAGACGACAAGGCCAACCAGCAGAATGACGGCATACACTCCGAGCAGCACATTGCGCCACGCAATCCTCTGCGCCCAGGCGAATAACGCAACAGCGCCAGCGGCAAAAAACACGGGATAAGCAGGAACAAGATAGTAGTCCTTCGCGTGCAGCAACATCATCAGCGCAAGAAAAACGACATAAAAAACGCCAAGAAAGCGATGATTCCGTGTCGTCTTCGCAAAGAGCAGCCAAAACACACCCGTCCCCCACAAAACCATATTGGTTGGCGTAAGCGTCATGATCTGAGCAACAAAAAACGGTCCTGGCGGCAGCTTCACATCTTTATCAGAAGCCTGCACACTACGCAGCCACTCGAGCGTAGGAAAGTGATTGTGTATCTGCCACAAAAAATTCGGCAGCGCGACCACCACAATAAGCAACACTGCAATAGCAAACCATCGGTTCGCAAGAATCCGCCGTTGCGGAGTAAGCACCAGCGCAATCAGCATCGCAATCAGGAAAAAAGCAATGGAATCTTTATTCTCAAATGCAAGCCCGGCGCTCAACCCAAACACAATCCACCAATGACGCACCTCCTTCGCAGAAGAGGTCAGGACGATGCGCAGCAACGCCAACACGCAAAGCATCCAAAACACCGGATCGAACGAGTTCATCGACAGATAACCGTCGATCCCGAGATAAACTCCACCCACGATCACACCCAGCATCGCGACCGCCGCCGCTCGTCGCCCCCCGCCAAGCGTCCAAACCAGCAGGCCTGTCAGGAAAATCTTCGCAGCCCCAGCCATCGCGGAGATCAGCCGCAACGACCACATCGTGTCATGCCCGAAGAGCATCTCGCTCAACCGCGCCTGCAGCGCAACCATCGGCGGCTGGTCGACATATCCAAACGCTAACCGCCGCCCGCAGACCAGGTAATACAACTCATCCCGAAAGATTCCATAACCAGCATGCTGCGCCAGAACATTACCCAAGATCTGAATCGCAAGCTTAAACGCAGCGAAGCCAATGCTGATCCAAAGAATCGGACGCAGATCTTCCTGAACGGCCTTCGGCTGCTCGATCTCCATAGCACCCCGCGATGCAGGAATATTCAACTCCATCATCACTACGCATCGGCGCTGGGGAAGTTCCGAACGAACCGACGATTGCTTCAGTTCGTTGAGGCTGTCTTCACGACAGGCGACGCAGGAGCCGTCGCAGGCTTAACCTCTGCAGGCATCCCAAGATACTTCCCATACCAGTCAAACCACCGCTGATACCGGTCGCGTATAAAACTCGGCCGCGTGAACCCATGGAACTGCCCCGGATAAACCACCAGCTCCGCCGGCGTCCCGACACTCTTCAGAGCCTGATACATCTGCTCGCCCCCAACCAGCGTCACGTTGAAGTCCTTATCTCCACCCATGAACATCGTTGGCGTCTTGATCTTGTCGGCATGCAGAAACGGATACGACAGCTTCAGATAAGGCTCCACATTCTTCCATGGCGGCAGCAGCTCATTGTCGTACTGCAGAATATACTGATCGACTCCATACATCCCCAGCAGATTCGCCGTTCCCGCTCCACTCGAAGCCGCTTTGAACCGCGTCGTCGAAGCGATCGTGTAGTCCGTCAAAATCCCGCCATAGCTCCACCCGCCAACACCCATGCGGTCAGCATCAATCTTGCCTGTAGCAACCGCGCCATCGACCGCACCCAGCAAGTCCTTGACCTCCTTATCGCCCCAATCCGCATTGATCGCGTAGCTATACTCATGCCCGCGCCCAGTGCTCCCGCGATAATTCACCTGCAATACCGCGAACCCACGCGCAGCAAGCAACTGCCGGTCCGCCGCAAACCGGTGCGAATCCTGCGCCGTCGGCCCGCCATGAATCCATAGCAGCATCGGAGCCTTCGTTCCCGCCGCATACCCCACCGGCATCGTCAGCAGGCTATGCACCTCGCTCCCATCCGAAGTCTTCGCCGACAGATCTTCCGCAGCAACCAGATTCAACTCCGCCATCAGCGCATCGTTATGAGACGTCAACTTCCGCAGCGTCTTTCCTTCAAGCGCAAAGATCTCCGGCGCAGCAACATCCGTCGTCCAAACCACGGCCGCATGGCCGCTCGCAGCCGAGAGCGCCGCCGCCGCACCCTTCTCGGTCGTCAACCGTTCGACAATCTTCCCCTTCAGCGGAACCTCCGCCACATACTCCACACGGTCCTCGCCAATCGTCGTCAGCAGAGACTTCCCATCCGCCGAAAACACCGGCGACCCAGTCCCCATCTCCGCCGTAGCCGCCAAAACCTCCGGCGCACCACCCACAACCGGCACCACCGCCAGGCGCTGCATGTCATAGATCGAGTACCGCTGCGAAATCCCCTGCCGGTACGCAATCATCGCGCTATCCGGACTCCACGCTAGCGGCCCGCTATCCACACCCGTAAAACTCGTCAGCTTCTTCGCCGTCGAATTACCCTTCGCCTCCACAACAAACACATCCGAGTTATTTGACCGGTCCGGATCAGGCCCCTCCTGATTGCTCACAAACGCAATCCACTTCCCATCCGGAGACCACTCCGCCTGCCGCTCGTCGTACTTGTCCTCCGTCTTGTCATCGCCGATCAACCGCGTCAGCTTCTTCGTCGCCACGTCGTAAAGAAAAAGATGACTCCGCTTATCCGACAGATACCCCTGAACATCCTGCTTGAAGTGATACCGGTCAACCACGATCGGCTTTGGCGACGCGGGCTTCGCACCCTCCTTCGGCTCCGGCTCATCCTTGGCCCTCAAAGTCAGCAGCAACTGCTTCGAATCCGGCGACCACCTGTAATCCTCCAGATCATCCTTCAGATCGGTAAACTGATGCGCCTCACCCCCGCGCCGGTCCAGCAGCCATATCTGCGAACCCTTCGCCTTACCCGGCCGCGACGACGTAAACGACAGCCACTTGCCATCCGGACTCCACTTCGGCGACCCCACACCCTCCGGCCCATACGTCAGCTGAATATCCTGCGTACCATCCCAGCTCACCATCCAAAGCTCGGAGACATTCTTATCCTCGGCAACATCGACATGCGATGTCGTATACGCAATCCACCGCCCATCCGGCGAAATCTGCGGCCCACCCACATTCACCAGCTTCGCCAAATCGTCGAGCACCATCGCACGTTTCTGTCCGAACCCAACCGAAGTGAAGACACAAAGAGACAGCAGACAAAACCCAAGAGGCCGCAAACCGTGATATCGCATATTCGGCAGTCTAGCAGAGAGTCCTACCGCACCAGCAACGCAACCGCTTCGGCCATGTCGATTATCCGGCAGCCATTGGAACTCGCTGTACCGTAATCTGGCAGGACTCGACGAAGGCTAAATTAACGCCGAAATCTCCAAGAAATCCCCGCAAACCTCACGTAAACTAACCCTCAATCGGCCCAGCCACACTCCAAACAATCAACCCGGCAGACATGCCTGACACAACCCAAAAAACGTCCCAGCCGGCCGCCGAAGAGCCCAACCCGCTCCTCACCGAGCCCGAGCTGGTCAAAGTCGGCGAAGCCCTCACTCCCCACCCACCCAAAGGCCGCCGCGCCGCCGCCATCTTTATCTTCTTCACCGTCACCCTCGACATGCTCGCTCTTGGCATGATCGCTCCTGTCTTCCCGCGACTCATCGAAGGCTTCCTCAACGGCGACACCTCCAGCGCAGCCAGGATGCTAGGCATCTTCGGAACCGTCTTCGCCGCCATGCAGTTCTTCTTCTCCCCCATCGTCGGCTCGCTCTCCGACCGCTACGGCCGCCGCCCCCTCGTCCTTCTCTCCAACTTCGGCCTCGGCCTCGACTACCTCCTGATGGCCTGGGCCCCTACTCTCAACTGGCTCTTTCTCGGACGCATCATCTCCGGCCTCACCTCTTCCAGCATCCCCACTGCCATGGCCTACATGGCCGACGTCACCCCCCGCGAGCGCCGCGCCGCTGCCTTCGGCATGTTGAACGCAGCCTTCGGTGCTGGATTCGTCCTCGGCCCCGCACTGGGAGGACTACTCGGCAACATCAATCCCCGCCTTCCCTTCTGGGTCGCCGGAGGTCTCTCTCTCATCAACGGTCTCTACGGCCTCTTCGTCCTGCCCGAATCCCTCTCCAAAGAAAATCGCAGCCCCTTCTCCTGGACCCGCGCCAACCCCATCGGATCTCTCACCCTTATCCGCCACGGCAACATGATCGCGATCGCCACCGTTCTCCTGCTCGGTTACATCGCCCAACAGGTTTTGATGAACGTCTACGTCATCTACGCCGACTACCGCTATCACTGGACCGACCGCACCGTCGGCCTCTCGCTCGCCGTCGTCGGCATCTGCACCATCGTCTATGGAGCACTCCTCGTCAAACCCGTCGTCGCCAAACTAGGCGAGCGCGGAGCCATGACCATGGGCCTCATCGGCGGAGCTCTCGGCTACTCCATGATCGGCTTCTCCAAAACCGGGCTTCTCTTATGGCTCGGCATACCCTTCCTCAACATGATGACCTTAACCTGGCCCGCCGCCCAAAGCCTTATGTCCCGCAAGGCCAGCCCCTCCGAACAAGGCCAGCTTCAGGGCGCCATCAACAGCCTCCGCGGCATCGCTGGCCTCCTTGGCCCCGGCTTCTTCACCGCCATCTTCAGCGTCTCCATCAGTTCAGGAATCCACATCCCCGGCAGCCCTTTCTACACCGCCGCAGCCATGCTCCTCATCTCCCTCGCCATCACCCAACGCGCCGCCCGCCAACCAAAAGTCGCAATCTAAAATTCGGGTAGTGTCTCAGCCTTGCTAGCCATCTCTCAACACGCCGCGCTAACATCAACTCCAATCCTTCACCCTTAGAACATGAACCTCATCAACCGAATCCCCTTACTCCTCCTGACGCTGCCAATCGCACAGTGCCTCACTGCACAAACTCCCACGGTGCCTGACTGGGCCCAACCCGGCTCCGCAACCCACACCCAGGTCGCCCCGCCACCTGACTTCCACCGCCCCACAAAAACCTTCAATACTCCAATCGGCATCTTCGAAGGCCAATCCGACATAGGCGGTCCCGTAGTCCCCGGCAGCGCCAGTTACGACGCCGCGACGAAGCAATACATCATCAACTCCGCCGGCTACAACGTTTGGTACAACCGCGACGAGTTCCGTTATCTCTGGAAAAAAATGTCCGGCGACATCTCACTCGCAGCCGACATCGCCTTCCCCGACCCCAACGGCTACGGCGACCGCAAGGCCTTCCTCATCATCCGCCAGAACCTCGACGACGACTCCAAAGAAGCCATCGTCGCCCTCCACGGAGCAGGCATGGCACACCTGGCCTGGCGCCCCGAAAAAAACACCCGCGTCAAAGACATGGAATTCCGCATGGGAGGCCGCGGCCGTCCCGGAGGCTCCAGTCCCGACTCACTCGTCCCCATCGTTCCCAAACGCATCGGCATCGAAAAGCGCGGCGACAACTTCGCCATCTTCCTCAGCCTCGAAGGCGAACCCATGCACCAATTCGGCCCACCCATCGCCCTCCACCTCGACGAGCCCTTCTACGTCGGCATCGGCTTCTGCTCCCACCTGCCCGACAAGTCCGACACAGCCATCCTCTCCAACGCCGTCCTCGAAAACTCCGCTGGCAAGGTCCGTTAGAGCGATCCACTCCGCAAACCTAACTCTTCTTCGCCGCTACCTTCTTCTTCGCCGCCACCTTGTTCCCCGTCTTCTTCATCGACTGCACCAACTGCTTCCAATCCACTTCTGTCTGGTCCGCATACGCCTCCGCAAACGCCCCCACTGCCTCATCGAACCGCGTCGACCTCCCCAGATACCCCGCAATCATCGACGAGTCCCCTGCCCGCGCATGTCCCCGAGCCAGCATCTCGCCACAAACCGCCGCATAATCCAGCAACCCCGCTGCCTTCAAACTCTCCAGTTGGATCGAGGCCTTGTGATCGTTCAACTGCCGCACCAGGTACTCTCGCCCATTCAACGTCGTCCATCCCAGAAACGGGTCCGACTGCAACTGCAGCGCGCGCTCCCCGTACACCACCCTTCGGCCATTATGTTGCCGCGTTCCCCGAGCCGCCGCATACGGCGCATACCCCGACTCCGTCTCTTCCTTGATCTGCAGAAACAGCGGATCCTTCCCCCCGTTCCCCTCCATCATCACCACATAATCCCGCAAACCAACAGACCCCGTCCCCACGACCTTGAACGCCACATCCACCGGCCGATACTGCACCAGAAAATGCCTCCGCTCCGGCTGCAAACTCTCCGAATACTTCGTCAGCGACTTCACCACCTGCTCCGCCAACTCCCCTTTCACCCGCATCAGCATCGGCGGCAGCGTTTTGAACACCCTCGGCTGCACAGCCGCAGCCTTCGCAGACGTCTTCGTCTTTACCGCAGCTTTCGTACTCTTCGCCGCCGCTGGAGAAACCGCTCCCTCAACCTCCGTCAGCGTCAACAGCGTATGCATCGGGGTCGCCCGCTCTGCCATCCGCAGAATCCCCTGTAACGGCAACACATTCTCCAGCCGATGCACCTGGTAACGTGCCACCTCCAGCACCGGCATCCGCGCAAACGTCGCCATCATGGTCCGGTAGCGCTCCAGAAACACCGCCGCCGCCTCGCGGCAGTGCAAATTCTTCGATCCCGCCCCGCGCCCCGCCAGCACCAGGCTGGTCGCCATCCGCTTCACATCCCACTCGAACGGCCCCACAATCGTCTCGTCAAAATCGTTGATATCAAAAACCAGCCGTCCATCCGGAGCCGCAAACGCCCCCAGATTCCTGACATGCGCATCCCCGCATAGCTGATTGCAGATCCCGGTATTCGCAATCAGCGACAGGTCGTACGCCATCACCGGCACCGCCCCGCGAAAATACGCAAACGGCGACCCTGCCATCAATTGATTCTTCAACGCTACCAGAGCCGGCACCCGCCCACGCGTCGACGCCTCCAGCAACTTCAGCGGATTCTCCCGTCGCTGCTTCACATTCCACGTCTTGTGCGCCATGCGCCGCATCTGTTTGCGACACTCTTGCCCAAGCACAACCCGTTCCTTTGCATCCAACAGTCTCGTGATAGCCATCCATCCTCCCACTGAATTGCACCGAAGCTCTAACCTACAAGCCTACGCCCTTCAAAACAATCCACTCTCCCAACTTTCTCCCAGGTCCGCGATCCCCCGCGTCCTGCCGCCAGCGGCCCGTCACTCCCTTGATGTATTCTTGCCCCAACACTCCCGTCCATCCAGGCTTTGCGAGGTAGTATGCCCCACACTCGAACCACAGAACTCTCCCGGGTAGGGCCCTTCCTTGTCATCGCGGCTGTCATCCTCATCCTGTACTTCGCCCGCGATCTCATCGTTCCCTTCGCCTTCGCTCTCACCCTCGCATTCCTCCTCGCCCCAGCCGTCGCCCGCCTGGAGTCCCGCCGCATCCCTCGCGTCATTGCAGTCGCAATCATCGGCGTCCTCGTCTCCTCCATCCTATGCGCCGTCGGATACATCGTCGCCCGCCAGCTCCTCGACGTAGCCCGCAATCTGCCGGCCTACCGCCTCGACATTCAGCAGAAGATAGCCTCCGTCCACCTCCCCGCCGAAAAGTCCCTCTCCAACGCCGTCACCGCCGTCGAGGACATCAGCGGCGACCTCGCCGGCACAGCCAGCTCCACCGCGCCCGCGCCGCAGACCAATCCAGGAGAAGCCCAACCTGTCCGCGTCGTCGACCCCAACCGCACCCAGCTCCAGTCCACCGCCGAACTCCTCATGCGCTTCCTCCGCCCCATCGGAACCATCGGCGTCGTCATCGTCTTCACCATCTATCTCCTGATTAAGCGCGAGGAACTCCGCCACCGCATCCTCCTCCTCGCCGGCATGGGCCGTATCAATCTCATGACCCAGGCCATCAAGGACGCCGCCAACCGCATCAGCCAATACCTCCTCTTCCAGTCCGCCGTCAATGCAGCCTACGGAATCCTCTTCGGCTTCGGCCTCTTTCTCATCGGCGTTCCCAATGCCACGCTCTGGGGGGTCCTCGCCGCCATCCTCCGCGTCGTCCCCTACGTCGGAACCGCCACCAGCCTCGTCGTCCCTCTCCTTGTCTCCGTTGCGATCTCCTCCTCGTGGTGGCCGCAGCTCCTCATCCTCGGCCTCTTCCTCACCCTCGAGCTCACCTGCACCAACTTCGTCGAACCCTGGCTCTACAGCTCTCGCACCGGAATCTCCGCGCTCGCCCTCCTCGCCATGGCCATCTTTTGGACCCTGCTCTGGGGATGGCCCGGCCTCATTCTCTCCACACCACTCACCGTCTGCATCGTAGTCATGGGACGCTACGTTCCCCAGCTATCCTTCCTCCACACGCTCCTTGGCACCGACGCCGAGCTCTCCGCCGAAGCCCACTTCTACGAGCGTCTCCTCGCCATGGACCAGCAAGAGGCCCACGCCGTCGCCACGCGATTCCTCGAAAGCAAGTCACTCCTCGAGCTCTACGACTCCGTCCTCATCCCCGCCCTTTCCCTCGTCGAGCAGGACCGCCACCAGGGTCTCCTCGACGACGTCCGCAGTAACTTCTTCTTCCTCTCCATCGGCGAACTCATCGCCGAACTCACCGACTACCGCGAACCCAACTCATCCCCTGCCGCCGAAACACCCAGTCTTCCCTCAATCCCGAAACACCACCACGAATTCGCCGTCGTCTGCATCTCCGCCAACGATCAGGCCGACGAGCTCACCTCTCTCATGCTCGGCCAACTCATGGAGCGCACCTTCCACCAGACCCTCCTGCTCCCGGGCCACACTGTCGCCGGCGAGATACTCGACACCCTCGCCCGCGAACCCAACACTGTCATCTTCATCAACGCCCTGCCGCCGTTCGCGTTCTCGCAGGCCCGAGCCATCTGCCAACGCATCCGCTCCCACCTGCCCCACAACCGCATCGTCATCGGCCTCTGGAACCCCGGCGAAGATCCCGACCAATCCTCCGAACTCACCATCGAGCGCTTCGGCTCAGGCAAACCCACCGTCATCGTCAACTCACTAGCCCAGGCCATCCGCCAGGTCAACCACTGGACCCACCCCACCACCACCACCACCCTCCGCCCCCTCCCCCGCTAACGCAACCAACAGGGGGATGTGCACTCCTGTGCGCTACAAAAGAAACGCAAGGCACACAGACAATCCTGCCCGACCCTCATGCCCAAAAAAAATTGTCATTCTGCCCCTGAGCGCGTTCGAAGGGGGAAGAACAACCCCCGCATCTTCCTCGAATCGGCAAGCCCGCACTAAGCGCGCAGTTCTAGTTCTCGTTAGCCGAACAAATCGGGCGGCCCATCCTTCACGCTGTCGCGAAGGGTGAGTTATCGCCCCCTGAGCGAGCCGAACGGGGACCGCACTTTGTCCTGAAGCACAGTCTCCATAGCCAGCTCCTCAGGAGCAGAATAGACGCTCAACCTCACGCCTGGTCACCTAAAAAGACATTAAGGCAAAAGAAAGGGGCCAGGCAATCCATCGCCTGACCCCTTTTGTTTTAAAAACATTCAACCGCAAAATCGACCGGAGCGGAGCGAAAACGAAGGCTCCGCGTTCACTCAGGGCGCGGGAATCGTCTCCGTTGGCACAGTGCTTAGTTCACAGCCAGCCGCCGCCGTTCCTCCACACCATCCAGAGCGAGCCAAAGCGCCTTAGCCGCCCTCTCGCCTGCAGCCAACGCAGCCTCTTCCGCCTCCACACCACCCGAAGCCAGCTCCTTATCAATCAACTCTCGCCACACACTCGCATGAGCCACATCCGCCGTCTCATGCAGCGTGAAATACCTCACAGCCACACCCTCCGTCGCATAATGCTTCGCCAGCCCTTCCGCCTTCGTCGTAGCGATCGCCGGCACCTTCGACTCATACGCATACAGCGCAGCCATCGCCGAAGAAGCCTTCCCCTCCTGCATCAACTCACGGAAAGTCGCCATCAACGCAATCGTCTCCGGCTGCACCGCGCGCTGCTCTACCGCCTCCCGCGAACCGCCCATCCCCACCGCAAAATCCATCCAAAGATCGCTATGCGGACGCGCCGTCGCCGAATCCACACCCTCCTCCTCCGCCAGATTCCGCAAAACCTCGCGCCTCATCTCCCCATCCGGAAGCCGCGAGTGCAGCGCGCTCAAATAAGTCGGAAATGCCGACACATGATGCCAGTACTCCGCCGCATACTCCCGCAGATCCTCACGCGTCAGCTCGCCCTTCGACCACGCCTGATAAAACGGGTGCTGCAACAAGTTATACGGCGCAACGCGCTCCTCAAAACGGCTCCAGAACCCCGCATTCATCGACATCGTCAAACTCCATTCAGAAATTTCCCCGCGAACCGCAACCACACGGCGATGCATCGAGTTTATCCTTCTTTCCGTTGAAGAGCGAGAAGGGCAACTGCGCAACAAAAATCTTCGCCCTTTGTCGATTGAGCCAGCCCTCACCCGGCCTCAAACGGGCAGGAGACCCAGCCGAACCGGCTCAATCCACAAACTACAAATGATGCACATGACAAGTCACCGTTGGGCTCCATCCAGAACCGGCGCCATTGTTCATTAGCAGCGTGTACACATACGGAAACCCCGTAGCGGTCAGGGCTCCCGTAACCGAAACAACTCCGGAAGCGGCATTTCCGCTGCTCGAATTGCAGCCGTCCACAAAGTAATTCATATCGCCGTACGCCTTTGGCAATGTCGCAGTTCCAAAGCACGAAACAAGATCCTGGTACGCAGCAGGCCTGCAACCGCTAAAACTCCAGTACTGATCCGATCCACTCTCTTTCGAGCCGCCACACGGACGACTGGTCGTCGTAAGCATTCCCCCTGCGCCCGCCTGAACACAATTGCCCGAGGTCAACCCCGTGTCGGTCAGGTTCTTCGCCGCTACCGACACACCATTCACCGCCCCGGCAACATTCACGTTGCCCACAACAAGCAAAGCCTCTCCCTTACCCGCATAGAGTATGTGCGGATACAAGTGTCCACTTACTGAAGCGATGACCTGCGAATTTACGGTGTCATTGATCACATTCTTGTACGTGTTATACGGAACGTCCCACCCCTCAAGCTCAACCGAGGCATTCGAATTTGAAATTCTTACAGCGTCAGAATGACCCGGTACACCCTTCACATATCCTCCAATAACATGGAGCGAAGCCGGAGGCTCGAAGGAGCCGTCATTCGTAGGAAAAATCTGTATCGCCGGGTCCTGGTGAGCAGCAGTGGAGTAGCTTTCAGACTTCAACCCAATCAGCGTCAGGTTTGACCCGTTCAATCCGTTGAAATACACCAGCGAAGAACCATTGTCATCTCCGCCCACCCCCGCAATCGTTTCAGACTCCATCATCTTGTTGAACGAAAACCCATAGCGGCCATTCATGCTCGATTGCAGGTTGTAGTTGAGATGTTCTCCAGCGCTATTCCCCACAAACGAAAACCCATCCTGCGCCGCATGAAACACGCCGACATCATGAATACTCGAGTTCTCCCCCTGCTGACAAACTGTTATTCCATTTCCAACGCTGCCACCAGTACCCCAGATCGCGATAAAAGCCAGCTTCGTATTGTCCGCCCAGTAGGAGGAGTTACAGTTTGTTGAACCACCAGCCTCCAATCGAATAACATCTCCCGCCAGCCTCCTTGCTGCCGATAACACAGTTCCATTTCTGTTCCCCGCAATTGGAGGCCAGTCGGTCTTGGTCTGACATCCGTACAGACTGGAGCCTTCATTCATCACAATCGTTCCCATAACCCGGAACAGCCCACATGGCAGGTAAACAACAACGCCGCGCGGAATAGTAAAACCAGAAAGAATCGATCCCGTAGCGAACCCTTTGGCATCGACGATCCCGTTCGGCGGCGTGCCTAGGCTCGCAATCGCAGCAGCAATCCTCGCACCCATGTCGGCTCCGGGAAATTGGTCGGCATAAACAACCCCTTCCCCCCTGTTCGTATCCGTGGGCCGAGCAGTTGTCTGAGCAGAAGCCGGTTGATCCGCGCTCGTTTGAGACAATCCGACATTCGTCATAAGCACCACACAAAAAAGGACACCAACGTTTTGCAAGATCCGCATCGACGACTCCCTCACGGACGGCGAAGTAAATTTCAACCAAGTAGTATGACGTTCCGCACTAAGAAATCGACCAGCACAATCCAAACCGTCAAAGTAATTAGCGTTGAATACCACCGTTTGAAGTTGTCATTCTGACCTTGAGCTTGTCGAAGGGGAAGAGCCCCCGCATTTCGTCCGCATCACCCGATGATCCCACGCCGACAGTCCGATACCCCAACGAGCTATCCTGAAAACCTGCCGCCTGTCACTCAAACGTCCGCCCCATCTGCGCCGACACACCCAGCAGCGAAAAGAAATTCCCCGACGCAAACACCTTCCGCACCTGCTCCGCTCGTCCATCCACCACCAGCGACGTCGTCTCCGGCGAAACCGTCGAATACGCCGCAATCTGTTCGAAGCTCTTCTGCTGAGCCCGCCAGTCAAGATAGTCAAGAAACGTAGCCTCCGTCCCCTCCGGTATCTGCGGATGCGTCTCATAGATCCCGACAATACGATCCGCGCTCTGAAACGGAAGCGACCGCAGCAGCAGCAAGACTGAGGCTATCGAGCGGTCGACACCGAAATCATGGAACGCCATTAGTTCACTTTTGGGAACATCTGAGTTTTTGTTTCGTATTATCTTCGCGTAATTCACAGCGATGCCCTCTATAACTAGGACATGAGCAAGTTATCCGTACTCGAACTCTGCGCCGGCGCAGGCGGACAAGCTCTTGGGTTTGAGTCCGCAGGATATGATCACGCAGGATTGGTCGAATTGGATTCCCACGCCTGTCGAACTTTACGCTTCAATAGGCCCAAATGGGACGTTCGGCATGAGGATTTAAACGCCTTCGACGCCAAAGAGTTCAGAGGCATAGATGTCGTGGCTGCAGGCCTGCCATGCCCTCCGTTTTCCAAAGCAGGCAAACAACTTGGAAGCGCAGACGAACGAAATCTCTTTCCAGCCGCCCTAAGAATCATTGGGCAGGTACAGCCTCGTGCCGTTGTCATAGAAAACGTTCGTGGCATTTTGGATGCCGTGTTTGAAGATTACCGTAGATATATCGCTAACCAGTTGCCAGGTTATTGGACAGACTGGCATCTCCTAAACGCATCGGACTATGGCGTATCGCAGCTGCGGCCTCGAGTGAATTTCGTCGCAATCCGAAAGGGACTTGAACACAAGTTTCGTTGGCCCGATCCAATCGACAGTAAGCCCGCTACAGTTGGAGAGCTGCTATACGACCTAATGGCGGCTAATGGTTGGAGAGGAGCAGCTAAGTGGCGCGACGAAGCTTCTGAGATCGCCCCAACTTTGGTAGGTGGCAGCAAGAAACATGGTGGCCCCGATCTTGGTCCAACGCGTGCACGTCGTGCGTGGGCAGCGCTTGGCGTAAATGGAAGCACTCTCGCCGAAGATGCTCCTGAAAGAAATTTCAGTGGAATGCCAAGGTTAACTGTCCGCATGGCTGCTCGCATACAAGGATTCCCTGACGATTGGCAATTTGTAGGAGGAAAAACCGCAGCCTATAGGCAAGTTGGCAATGCATTTCCGCCTCCCGTTGCCCACGAGGTAGCAACACGATTACGCGAATGTCTTGAGAGTAGAGTGCGCATAAGACTCGCTAGCTAGGCTTCTGCACGACTCTTATAGTCTCCCTAGAATTTCGTTGGAAACCGACATAAACTCATCTCTCTTGCACGGCGGTAAGCCTGCTTTGGCAATCAGCTGCCTATTCGCCTTGCTCTGGCCAGACAGAATAAGGATTCCCTCAAGACCAAGCTGATCTCTAGCCCCCCCGTTTTTACGGAGCCGTTTCATCGGATCATCTTGCTGGGCAAGCGCAACTATGAGCTTTCGGGATATCGGCCTGCTCTGATACAAGCGAAATAGCATCGCTACCCGGTCAGTCCCACCGCGCGGACTCACGATTGCACGCCGTTGCTGTGGCTCGAGTCCGAGCCAAAAGTTGGAAGGATACGGAGCGTCTCTCAAAAGCCAGTGTGCGTTTGTTAGTTGCGCTTTCTTGATAGTCGTTTTTTGATCCCTATTCCGCCCAGGGTTTAATATTTCGGCTCGAATGAAAATCAACCCAAACGAACAAACCGCCTTGGTCTCGTTAGTACTAATAAGTATGCAAACGTGACCGACCGCCTCATTCGGGATAGTCCATGAAGACCCTATCGTGTTCTTTACATCCACCTCTACCCCGTCGATAAGTAGATCCATTTCGTCGCCGAACTCGACCCCCAGCGCATTGCGGAGAAGTATTTCAATCTTTGTACCAAGGTAGGTTTTCTCCGTTGATTGAATCTCATCCAACGTGAAACGCTTAGATCGTGCAGGGTCAATTACTTCGTCGATAGCTTGACGAAGCAATGCTGGAATTTCTTCCTCGAACTTCGCTTTCCCTCCGGCGCTTTCATAAATTGCAGCCTCCAAACGAGTAAGCAGTGCATAGTCACAATGAGATTCGGAAAGCCGTAGAGGTAAAAGAATTGTCATCGCCTAGAAGTATCGCATTCCTGATAAGATTTGCCGTCTAATCACGACGACTGACAATAAATAATGTGGACCAACTAGACCCAAAACGTCGTTCAGACAACATGCGGCAGATTCAGCACAAGAACACCAGGCCTGAACTGATCGTCCGGCGAATTGTGACTAGACTCGGATATCGATACCGTCTACATGTTAAGACTCTTCCCGGCAAACCTGACTTGATGTTCCGGCGCATTAGGCGAGTGATATTCGTGCATGGTTGCTTTTGGCACCAGCATAGTGTTTGCCGCGAGGGGCGCATCCCGAGTTCCAAGACTGAATATTGGAGTCCCAAACTCTTACGCAACATCGAGCGTGATAAATCGCATCTTGCGGCTCTTTCAGCTTCGGGGTGGCAAGCACTCATCATTTGGGAGTGCGAACTCAGTGATCCGGATTTACCAGAGCGGATCAAGTCTTTCCTGAATGTCGGCGCATCGGAGTGAGGCGCAGCCGCAACGACTGAATTGCTTTCTTCCAGCCAGCCACAATTTCTATCGGATGACCAATAGATCAAGCATGCCGATCCAACCTGGCCCGCACCTCAGCGCACGTCAAGCTGCCCCTTAATACCGGCAATCCGTTCTTTGATTACCGCAATGGACTCGCCCCACGTCTTAAACGTCTCAGTCGTGTACCCAGCGTCGAACGTTCGCGGATGCGGCTCCTTCGCAGCTGACCTGCTCTGCGCTTCTCGCAGCCGATCCTCGAAGTACGCCAACCGCTCCCTCAGATTCTTCTCGCTCACCAGCCAAGGCTACCATTCAGCGCGCAGCAAATCGATCATCGACCGCAGCTGCTGCTCCGACAGACTCGCATAATAACGAACCTGATCCGGTTGGTCAGCATCTTCGCAAATAAGATAGGTCAGATTAACGAGACCCTCAACGAGGTCGGTGGTCTGCGCAAGGAAGACTTTGTGTTCCATCGCCCGTCCCTCAGTCTTCTTTGATTAGCGTCCGGCTGAAAGCCTCAACACATGCGATGCAACTCCCCTAACCCGAGATGCACCGCCACTTGCCACCACCCGCAAAATCAAAACCGGAATCCACCCCATCAAAGCCCGCCATTGATTGCCGTCCGGAGGGGCCTGTCGTTGTTTGGAGGGTCACTGCCGATTTCCCCATCCACCAACACAGGAAGCACGCCTTCAGGCGTACCGAAAAGCCGCGCCGCAGGCACATACTGCTCTGCCCTGAGCAACGTCGAAGGGCCGCAGGCGTAACCACTGAATTGCTTTCTTATCTCAGGCAACAATTCCGATTCAACCCACAACCCTGACCCGCCCCAACTCTCGCACCGTCATCCCCAAAACCGGATGCACCCATTCCGGCGCAATCTCTGCCAACGGTTCGAGCACAAACCGCCGCGCCTGCATCTCCGGATGCGGCAGCGTCAACTCCTCCGACCACAAAACCCAATCCCCATACAACAACAAATCAAGATCAATCACACGAGGCCCTTTCGTCACAACCCCCACGCGCTCTCGACCCATCGCCCTTTCCACCCCAAGCAGCCCCCGCAACAACGCCACCGGCCCCAACTCCGTTTCGAGCAACAACGCCCCATTCAAAAACCGGGGCTGCTCCAGGAACCCCACCGGCTCCGTGTCATAAAACGACGAAACCGCCCCCACCTCACCTAACTCCCCGATCCGCCGAACCGCCTCGCGCAGATTCGCCTCACGGTCCCCAAAACTTGACTTAAGATTCGACCCCAGAGCCACCGCCGCCAGAGTCCTCATCCCCACACCCAGGCAAAACCCCGTGCCGTAATCACCACGTTATGACCACGAATTTGCACTTAAAAACCACGTTATGACCACAAAAAAACCACGAATTTACGACACAATTGCCGGTTCCAGATGCCCCAAAACACCCTCTTTTTCGGGCACTTCATCATACCCATGAGCCAGCTCCCAAGCCGATCTGTCCCTCATAAGCCGTTGTACAAGAGCAGTATGCATTGCATGCCCTGCCCTCTCCGCTACCACCCGACCCTGTATCCGGCGCCCCGCCAACGCCAAATCCCCAATTAAATCCAAAACCTTATGCCGGACAAACTCATCCTCAAACCGAAGTGGCCCATTTTCAACCCCTTGCGACGACAAAATAATCGCACACTCAGGCCCCGCCCCCCGAATCAACCCCATATCCCTTAATTTATTTTCATCCTCCTTAAACCCAAAAGTCCGCGCCGGAGCAATGAAATTCACGTAATCCCCCGTCGCGAGGTCACCCGTAAACCTCTCCACTCCAATAGGTTGCGGAAAGTCGATCGTATACTGTATTCGATACCCCGATCCCGGATACACCCCAATAAACTTCGATCCCTCCCGAACCTCCACCTCTTTTAAAATCTTTAAATACTCCCGTTTCCGCCTCTGCCGCTTCAACCCAACCCGTTCAAATGCTTGCACATACGGCAAAGCACTCCCATCCAGGATCGGCACCTCAAGATTGTCCACCTCGACAATCACATTATCCACCCCGCACCCAATTAAGGCGGACAACAGATGCTCAGTCGTTGAAATCAAAACACTTTGCCGCATCAAACTAGTTGCATAACTGACCTTTGCCACATTGCGGCCTACAGCTGCAATCTCAAAATTATCTAAGTCTGTGCGTCTAAATACGATACCCGAACCAGCCGGTGCCGGAATCAACCGCATGAAGACAGGCGCTCCGCTGTGCAAGCCGATGCCACTGAACTCTATCTCCGCCCGAATTGTCCGCTCAAAATGAGCTTCCAAGGCCACGAACCGACGTCTCCAGTAAAACCATCGCTTATATCTTACTGGTTACATGGAAACTGACAATGTGGCAATTGCGCCACAATTCTCTTTTGGATTGACCACTTTTTGCCGCGCAGAAACCGGAACTAATTCATTTGACTGCTATAACATCCGTCTATGGATCTAACAGGGATTTTTAATCACGTATATCATAAATATGATTGGACTCGCGCGGCTCTCCAGACACTTGTACAGCAGGAATCGCCAAGTGAAGACCGGCAAGCGGTTACGGCTGCAATGACCTTGGTCGAACATTGGTCTCGCGAGAGGGGAGCACGCGTCAAATACCATAGGCAACGCGCTTTCGGAGATGTGCTCGAACTTCATTTCGGCCCATTACGCTCGCGGAAGAAACCTGTTCTTCTGCTAGGGCATCTCGATACAGTCTGGTCGATGGGAACTCTGGCAAAGATGCCTTGGCGCGAAGCCGAAGGGCGCTTTTGGGGGCCAGGTGTTCTGGACATGAAAGCTGGGGTCGTGATGGCGCTTGCAGCACTCAACACACTGCATGAATTGAAGTTAGACCGACCGGCGACGTTACTTCTGAATAGTGAAGAGGAAGTGGGTAGCCCGATTTCTCGGGGAATCACGGAGCGACTGGCGCTCCAATCGGCCGCTGTCTTCGTCCTTGAGCCTGCTCAGGGGCTTGCTTACAAGACGGCCCGTAAAGGCGTGGGTCATTATAATGTGCAGGTTACGGGAGTTGGCGCACATAGTGGAGTGGATTTTGAACGCGGTCACTCTGCCATTCTCGAACTTGCGAAACAGGTTCAAACCATCTCCAATTTCACGAATTTAGTGCGAAAATTGACGGTAAATTGCGGTGTTTTTGCTGGTGGAACACGGTCCAATGTGGTCGCTTCGCAGGCCCACGCCGAAGTCGATGTACGGATCGCGAAGGCAAGAGATGCAGCTTATGTCGAAAAGCTGTTTCGCAGCCTCAAAGTCTCCGACCCTCATTGCACACTCACAATCACCGGCGGGATCAATCGACCACCGATGGAGCGCAAAGCAGGGACGATTGCGCTGTTCAAAAAGGCGCGGGCTCTCGCGGCTGAACTTGGCTTCGTTCTCGAAGAAGCGGCGACAGGAGGCGGTTCTGATGGTAACTTCACCGCGGCGCTGGGTGTGCCTACGTTAGATGGCATGGGAGCAGTTGGTGATGGAGCTCACGCCTCGCATGAGTCTGTCCTAATCGAGCATCTTGTTCCACGCACAGCTTTGCTCGCAGCGATGATTGCCAGCGTGGAGTAGACGAGATGATCTATGGTTTGTCGATCGCGCGCGGATCATCCGTCACCGCCAGAAGAGCGATTGTGCGCGCAATTGGAAGCCCCATGACGTTGAAGTAGCAGCCCTCGATCCGTGGAATCCATCGCGCAGCATAGCCCTGAATAGCGTAGGCTCCGGCCTTGTCGAGAGGCTCGCCGCCGGCAATATATTGGGCAATCTCCTTATCGTTGATTTGATTGAACGTGACCTGAGTTATCTCTACGTCACAAGCGGTTCCGTGGGCGGTAATAACGGCCACGCCTGTAAGAACAGCGTGGGTGCGTCCGCTGAGCAGTTCCAACATTCGCCGGGCGTCGGCTGCATTGGAGGGTTTGCCCAAAATCTGGCCTTCCACGACGACGCATGTATCTGCGCCCAGCACGACGAGCGGATCCTCCGCCGCATCCAATGACTGATTTGCGTTCCAAACTGCCTGGGCCTTCTCTTCCGCCAGTCGTTGTACATAGGATGCTGCGGCTTCGTTCGGCAGCACGTCTTCGTTGATATTGGCGGCAGTCGCAGTGAAGGTCAAGCCGGCCTGAGAGAGCAGTTCATGGCGACGAGGAGAGGCAGAAGCTAGGATTAACATCTCACGTTTGAGAGTAGCGGTTGAGGCGCCGGTTGGGCAAAACTGGCATACATCATCGCAACGTCCGGCGCTACCCCTTCACGTCCTCGATAGAAACGTGAGCCTCCATTACGTGTTTGTTTCCGAGTGCGAGCGTGATGGCGTTTGCAGCAGCGTTCACCGTTTCAACAGCGACAAACTCATGCCATTCTGTGGGATCCATATCAACCAACTTCGCTGCACCAGACTCCCATGGATTCCACACAACCGTGGTGTTAGAGCCGGTCTTCGCTACATTGATACGACGTTTGTTGCCAGCATCGTGAAGGATGCAGGCGCTTGCGGTGTTGAGATAGACACGGTCTGTCGGCTCTGTGATGACGATTGCACCGTGCTGCACCTTCGATTGGAAATTATCATTCTTATCCAGATAACTTACGCCTTCCAGGCCATTGATAGTGATCTCGTGAATGTCAGAGACGGCATAGTAGGTATGAAGCGCCTCTTCGAAGACAAGAGGTGTTGTAGCATCGTTGACTACAGTGAGTTGCATCGTTAGCGTGCGGCCGATGGTGAGTTGATACGCAAGCCGAAAGTCATCAAAACCAAGGTTACGGCTGATCTCGGTAGGTCCCAGCGTGAAGGTCATGTGCAGATCGTCGCCTGCAAGTGCGGCGAAGGCGAGTGTCCAATCCTGAATGCGCGCGAAGCCATGAGATGGCCCCGTCTTTCCGTCGTGTCTGGTGGCGAACCAAGGAAAAGCTATTGGAACGCCGCCACGAATTGGTTTCCCGGGCACAAACTCGCTCTTACGACTGACGAAGATGGCGGGTCGCTGTCCACTCGGCTGCCATGCAGTCACGTGGGCACCCTGAAGGTAGACGGTGGCAGTCGCGTGAGGCGTAGTAATGTCGGCATGAATAAGTCCGCTGGCGGTCGCATGAAAGGCGAGAATGCCGGGCAGACCAAAATGATCGTTCAGCTGAGTAAGGTCCAAGGTTTTATCTCCGCAGTCTCTTGGTTCCAGTGTATTCGGAAAGCCACGTCATTCTCTTGAAGGGGGTTGTGGCGGGGTCTTCATTAGATCAATCAATAATTTGTTAAACCGTGGCAGATCAAGATCAGTTTGGACATGAACGAGCTGTAGATCGAGCGAGGGTTTGTTGCCCGCAGTCCACGAAAGAGTGTCTCCGTAAGACGGCCCGCGACTAAGATCGACGTCGACGTATAGATCCTTCGCTCTCGTAATGATCGCTGGATCGAGCCATGCCGCAGCAGCAAGTTCATCCCAGCAATAGGAGAACCGATCCGTGTAGGTTGCAAGATACTTTGCCCCGGGGTTAGGCGAGCGGGCGATATCGTCAAGCATCGCCTTGGTGAAGCTTGTCTTGACGGAGATATCGGTGGTGGTGAGGTCGATGCGAGGCCAGTGCGCTCGAAGCGTAATGTGCGCGGCCTCTGGGTCGAACCAGAAGTTGAACTCGTGGCGGGGGTTGTTGGCGAACTCCGGATCGTCGGTCTGTGGGCTCAGGCTGCCGCCCATGATGACGATGCCCTTTGTCTGCTCGGCGAATTGCGGATCGATGGAGATGGCGAGCGCAATGTTCGTCAGCGGGCCTGCCGCATAGATGGTCACCTCATGTGGGTGTGCGCGGACCTGTCGAATCAGGAAGTGAGCGGCGTCTTCTGTTAGAGGCTTGAGAGTCGGTTCGCCTTCGACAAGTCTGGGTACTACATAAGGTCCGTGATAAGACTTACTGCTCTCGTCCGACGAAACAATATCTGCCCAGGCACCGTACCAGGGAAAGGTTCCGTAGAGCTGCCGCAACAGCTTTGATTCCTGCTGAGTCCGAACGAGTGGGAAGATCGCTCCTGGAACGACGGGAACATCGGTGCGATGGATGAGTTCGAGCATGCGGAGTGTGTGCTGGACTTCTTCCGGCTCCCACGCATCGCCGGTGACCATCGTGATACCGAGCACCTCGGCCTGCGCCGATTGCAGCAGAACCATCATGGCCATCTGATCGGTACCGGCAGGTCCGGCGCCGTCCTGATCGATGATTACCATGCGCCTGGCCTGTGCGGCTGCGACTGAAGTAACGACAGCAGCGAGGAGCAGGCAGATTAGTTTGTACCTTCGGATCATGGTGAAGACAGAGTAGCAGCCAAAGAGGGATTCGGCGTCAGAGACCACGCCAGCAGCCTTTATGCTTAAGGCATCATGCGTCAAACACCCCTACGTCTGCTGGTCTATGTTGTACTACTGTTTTCTGCAGCCCGAACCGCCTCTGCGATCGAAGTGCAAGTCTCGGCCCAGGCCCTGGAACGCACTCTCCGAACGCAGCTCTTCAGTGGGCCACAGGGCCGCTACTACATTCGCGGTGACGCCACATCGGCGTGTTACGTCTATGCGGAGTCACCGCACGTGACCTTCGTGCAGGAGCGCATCGTGGTCCGCGTCCATGCAAAGGCGAGGCTTGGCACGGCAGTGCATGGGACATGTATCGGCGTCTCGCTCACGACGGATACCGACGTATCGCTGATTCCGGAGGCCGAAGAGGAGAGTGTAGGATTTCGCGACGCACGGATCGAGCGGCTTAGCGAGTCGAAAGAGTTGAATTTTCTACTGGAGCCATTCTTGAGCCACAAGCTGCCGGCACAGATGAAGGTGAACGCAGCGACCCTGATGCGGCTGCTGCTCAGCCGATCAACCGAGACGACCGGTTATGCGCTCTCTCTGAACTCGCTGAAACTTCACTCGCTTCTGGTCGAAGGAGATTCTCTGGTAATGGATGCCGATGCTACTCTGAAGGTAGATTGAACGAGGCTTCGTTCGCTACTGCGGAGTTGTCGGGGTAGGAAGTGGGCGTCTGGTTTCAATTGCTCCTGGAAGGTCGCCAGGAGCGGTTCCCGAGGCCGGCTCCACGGTCTTGGTCGGCGTCTCGCCCGGCACTATGTCTACAGTTGCGTCCTTCGGTGCTTTGAATCGCCCGTCGGTGAGATAAGCCACCACCAGGCCGGCGGTCACCTCCGGCGTCAACACCGCCAGCGGCAACACATACTTCTTCGACTTCACTACCGACTCGACCACTCCGTCAATGGGATGGCTGCGTTTGATACTGCCTGGCACCTGCGGGATCATAAACGTGGAGAACGTTAATTCAGGATGATGATCCGCATACTTCGTGAGTGACCGCGCCACCTGCTTTGGCGTCGTAATGCCAAGATCGACGAAGACGTTCCGGTGCACGCTGTGCGGATAGTAAACATTCAGCAAGGTTCGCGAAAAATCAGCGCAGTTGTGAAACAGCAGATTGAAGTTGCCTTCGTTCCTGCTGTCGTTGTACCTGTTCATGAACTGCTCGTCTTCGTCTGCCGTAGTCTGGATTTGGAACCCATAGATTCTGCGATCGTACGACGCTCCGATCAGTTGCGTCCATTCACCCCCGGGTGCCTCGCCTTCCTTTTTCCCTTCGGCTATATCTGGTGCGTAAGCCAAAAGATGATTGCGCCGGTACCGGTCGCGCAGGCTAACTTCGAGCCCTGCATCGGCGGTTACAGGTACGTCCTCCACGCGCTCTACTGCATACAGATATGGCACAAGTGGAATCGCCAGCCAGTCGTAGCCGTCGATCTTGTGATATCTGCTGATTACTGCGCCCGGTTCACCCAGACGACACGGCCGTAATCGCGTGGGCGACTCTGCACAGATATGGTTTAGGTAGATTGCTGCGTGTCCTGTTGGATTGAAGGCGCCGAACTCGCCGTAAGGTTCCTCCATCAATAATGCGGCGTCGGCTCGCGCTTTCAGCCCGCTCAGTGCTGACGCAACCATCGCTAATGCCGTAAAGGCAACGCGTATCTTTCCCGTCATTCCGAACCTTTCAGAGCCCATACTCGCCAAATCTTTCCACCCACCAAAGATCAGTTAATACTCTGTCTAACACTTATTTTCGCAGACATGTTGCGTCAACTTTGCTCAAATTGCCACGGGGTGGGGGCGAATACGACAAGAAATGCCTGTCCGTTGGATGACAACCGACAGGCGCTGCGTTGGTCGATGATCAATCGAAAAGGAGTTAGAAGGAGAAGCGCGCTCCAAACTGGAATTGCCGCGGATCGTATGCTGCTGTCGGGGTGCCGGCAGCAGTGTAGAGAAGATTGACATCCAGCGTATTGTTTTTGTTGATCAGATTGAAAACATCGGCGGTCACCTGCAACCCGATCTCGTGCGAGAAGGTGAAGGTGCGGGCGATGCGTAGATCGGTAAAGACCGTGTAAGGTTTCACGCCTGCGTTGCGAGGCAGGTCGCCGGAGTAGTAGCTGCTGGCGGGGCCTGCACTAGCGGGAGCATCGATGTAACAGGGAAGATTGAAAGCTCCAGTGGGGGAGTACTTCGAAAGAACGGGAGCTGTGCCGCAACCCGTCACTCCACTATTCAGAGCCACCGCGTTCGGACGGTCGGTTAATGGATCGAAGTCGAAGTTGGTGTCCGTTCCAGTGAGAATGTTGAACGGACGGCCTGAAGAGACCTCGAAGATGGGTGCAACCGTGAACCCGGAGAAGACGGCGGGTACAAAACCCGACCCACCAATGTGGCCTGAGTTGAAGACTCCCGACAGAACCAGACGATGACGCTGGTCGAAGGTGGAGTTACTGCGCTCAGCATTCGGAGCGAAGTTGCTCTGCGGCGCATCTGAGGTAGAAACGACATCGGTTGAATCGTCGATGGCGTGCGACCAGGTATAGCTGACCAGGAACTCATAGTTTTGAGAGAAGCGTTTCTTGAGGTTCACGCTTAGCCCGTTGTAATCGGAGGTTCCGGTTGTGAGGTTGGGAGTCATATCGCCGAAGGGGACAGGAAGTCCCTTGCCGAGTCCATCTGCGAAGGCGATCTCGCTGGCTAGAGCGACGCACTGGCCGCCCCCGACGGCAGGATTTGCAAGGAAGGTCGCAAGCGAGGTGTTGAGGCCGGAGGGGCGGAAGAAGTTCAATAGCGGGGGAGCCACATAAGGTCCTGTAGGACCAACTCCGCAGGGATTGACTCCGCTTGCCGTCGCTACTGTCAGCGGATTGGACGTTGGATTGGCTGTAGCGGGCGGCGCGGTGCCGGCCTTCACCGCATTGACGGCATTGCGCCAGTTGGCGATCAGAAGCTGCGGATTCACCGGGTTCACATTGATGGGGCGATTGAGATGCCGTCCACCGGTCGAGTTATACGCGATGTTCAAAGAGATGTCGTGGCCCATGTCCTGCTCGATGCCAAAGGAGATCTGCTGGACGTAAGGCGTCTTAAAGTACAGGTCGGCAGGAAGTCCCGATGGCAGGATTGCGAGAGGGAAACCTTCTGCGAGAAAGTTCTGATTGACGAACACTGAGTTGGAATTATCGGGATCGAAGCGCTGTTGGTTCGCGAGATAGTTTACTCCGGCCGCGCTTGCCCCAAGACAGTTGGCATTGCCGAGCGATCCCTGGAAAGCATTCGTCGCATTGAGATTGAGGGGACTTGCCCCGGCGTTGGGTGCGCCTGCGACACAGGGAGAGCCGCCAGCGAGAATCACGAGCGGAACAGTCGTCGAATTGAAGCCTGTCGATTGCGATTCCAGATTGCCGGGCGCGCGATCGTAAAAGATGCCGTAGTTAGCGCGAAGAATCGTCCTGGCATTGCCGAAGACGTCATAGGCTACACCAATGCGCGGCGCAAAGTTGGTTGGCTGCAGACGTATTCCCTGACGAATCCCATAGGCACGCTCCGCTGCTGTTGTATTCGCGTTGAGCCCGAGCCTTGTTGGAAAGGCCTCGATGTCATAGCGCAATCCGGCATTGATGGTGACCCTCCTCGAAGCGCGCCAGCTATCCTGAAGAAATGCACCCAATACCTTCAGGTCGTATTTATCGCTCGTGTTGCCGATACCCTGGGCAAATGACTGCGGAATCCCAAGCCCATACGCCTGAATCGCAGAGAACCCCGGAAGCCCGACGAGCGCCGGCGAAACATCGGTGCTGTTGAGCGAGCCAAAGCTATAGTCGCCGCCGCCATACAACTGGCCCTGCAAAATGTTGATCGGGATATAGCGCAGATCGATTCCTGTCTTGAACGTATGCGCGCCGCGGGTGTAGGTGAAGTTGTCCTGCAGCTGATTCTGATCTTCAATGCGGTTGACGACTGAAAAAGGCGTCTTGCCGAAGTAGGCAAATCCCGGAATATTCACCGCCGTGCTGCTGCCGCCGGGTGAGCTGCTGTTCGCGAAGAGAACCGGATGCCGTGCGAACTGGAACCGCAGTTCATTCACTTTATTGCTGCCGAAGATCATCGTGTCCTGTACGGCGATCGCCCAGTCATGTAAGCTCTGCGTTGCCGTGCGTGAGAACGAATTTTCGCCCAGGTTCTGGTTCGCGGCGCTCTCCTCGATGCCGCTGATGAAGCTCGGGCTCGCACTCCCATGTAGCGCGAGCTGCTGATTCGCTGTCAGTTTGTGGTCGATACGAAGGGAATAAACCTCGGTGCGCTCGGAGATAGGGAAGTTCCCGATGAGGCTATTCAGCGGAACGAAGGATGTCGGCAACGTCTGCCCGGAGGTAACAAAGTTCTTCGCCCCGATCGTCGGTTGCAGAAATGCCGGATTCTGACCCGTCGTGGCAATCGACGACGCCGACCCGACCAGCGAAATGTACTGCTGAATCCCGGGCGTGTTCGCTGGAAGCTGCGGGTTCTGCAAAAATGCCTGCTGGTCCGGAGTTCCCTGCACCGTCAGAGCGCCCGCAGGAGCACCGAAGAAGCGGCTGACATCGATGCTGGTCAACCCGAAATTGTTTGCGCCGATGTCGGAAAATCCAGTCTCCTGCCGCCGAGTGATCTCCGTTGAGAAAAAGTAAAAAGTCTTATCTGGAATGATCGCTCCGCCAATCGTGAATCCTGCCTGCACCCGGGTATACGCCGGCTGGTAGACGGTCGAAAACGGGTTCGTCGCCTGGATGTACCGATTGCGCAGAAAACCGTAGGCGCTGCCGTGCGTCCTGTCGGTTCCGGATTTGGTTACGATATTCACGACTCCACCGGAAGCGCGGCCATACTCGGCGGCGAAACCGTTCGTGATGATCTGGAACTCCTGCACTGCGTCCTGCGAGACTGTTGTGCGGGTGCCACCGGAGATGTAGTCGCCTGCGTCGGCACCGTCGATGTTAATCGAGTTCGAACGGGCACGCACACCTCCAAAGTTCAGGCCCGATGTCGGAATTGCGCCGATCGAAGGCGCCGCGTCACGCGCGATTTGCGAGTTAGTCAGGGTGAAGCTGATGTAGTTACGACCGTTCGTCGGAAGGTTATCGATGCGAAGCTGATCGATGGTGGTTGACTGTGAGCTGCGCTCTGTTTCGATAATGTCCGCGCCTGTCGTAACGCTGATCGTCTCACTTCCGTTGACGGATAACTGAAGGCGAAGCTCTGCTCTCTCGCCGACAGTCAGCACAACGTTGCTCTCGTTTAGCTTCGCAAACCCGGGAGCGGCCGCATTGACAACATAGGTGCCAGGAGGCAGAAGTAGGAGCTGGTAGTTGCCCTGGCCGTCACTGACGGTCGAACGCGAAAAGCCTTTGGAGGCATCGGCAATGGTGATGGTGGCGTTGGGAATCACGGCGCCACTAGGGTCGTTGACAGTTCCGTGAAGCTCAGCAGTGGAGATGTTCTGGGCTTGCAGGCCGGCTGGAAAGAGACACGCAAGCGTAAAGATGGCGGCGAGAGCGATTGCGAAGAGATGACGCGAAGCACGAGTCAACATGGAGGATGCTCCCTATGCGATGAACCGGCGATGTTCGTTTCACGACGGCCCGGCAGATAACTTTGATAACGCGATGTTCTACATGAATGACCATTCAGTACGCAAGAGGGAGACGCTAACCACGGATATACCGAGCCAATTCATGGCACCGTATGACGCCGCCAGGCCTCTTTCTTGTGACTTTCTTCTATTTTTGTGCGCTGCCAGCCATCATCCAGGTGGCATCTGTCCTTGTGGACAGACATTCAGCAACGGGCAAGAGGGACAACGCGGATGGTGCACTGTGCAAGTACGCTGGCCATGAATCTTGATCAGGGTGTGATGCTCATCGAGCATGACGGGGGACCAATCCGACGGAGCCATATCCATCAGACGCGTCTCCGTCTCGCGTGCATCCATCCCCTTTGCCACGAGTCCCAGCCGCTCCGTCACACGCAGATGGTGGCCATCGATACAAAGCGCTCGCCGGCGAAGTGAGCTGAAGTTCACCACCGCGCCGCTGGTTTTTGAACCGACTCCATCGAAGCGCTCCAGCCACGAGCGAATCTTGTCTGTGCGATAGTTTTTTAGAAAATCGAGAGAAAGTATTCCGCATTTCTGTGTAATTTGCTCGAGAGCTTGCTTCAGATGTACAGCCTTCCTCTCAGAAAACGTAATTGGATGGATTGCCTCTTCGATCTCCGCAACGGACGCATCCCGCAGCCTCTCCCAACTGCCGAAATGCGATTCCAGATGCCCCACTACTTCATAGGTAACTTCCGTTTTAGTACGCGAGGAGAGCAGGGAATAGATGAACTGCTTCAACGGATCCCATACATCGCGCTCTGGCGGCTTGCCGTAAAACATAAGCAGTCGCCTATGAATCTCTTCAAGACGTGTGTCCTCAAACAGCATCATCGACTGCTCATTTTATTCACTATTCGCGAAAAGCTTTTAAATGCAATCCAACCTGAGATCTCAGTTCCGGGTCACGCCAATCTCGGTGCCAGCCGATGTCCGGAGGCCCCACGCCATCCGTGGCGTATTGTGCGCGATCCCCACGCGGCCGTCAGGTCCCAGCAGAATGATCCCGCCGTGGCCACTCAGTCTGCTGAAGAGGTAGGCGATTGCCTCCTGTGCTGCTTGCTCTGGACTGGCACCAACAGCGACGCGGTCTACAGCCCATTTGCCGAGTACCAGCTTCATGATCGGTTCGCCCCATCCCGTCAGCGACACTGCGGCCGTGCGATTATCTGCATAGCAGCCGCACCCGATCAACGAAGAGTCTCCGACACGTCCCGGAGCTTTGTTTAGGGTTCCGCCTGTGCTCGTTCCTGCGGCGATATTTCCGTGGGCGTCCAGTGCGACCGCACCGACCGTGTCGTGCGAAGCCAGACTCCCCGAGAATGTCTCGTCGGGCAGCCCCGCCCGCTCGGCAGCCTGCGCCTTGTAGAGCCGCTCCTGCTCTCGCGGAATGACCAGTTCCGTGTTATCGCAGAGCGTCATTCCGTGCTGCCGGGCAAACCGTTCCGCGCCGGTTCCGACAAAATACACATGCGGCGACTTATCCAGCACCAGCCGCGCTGCCCGAATCGGATTCCGGAGATGCTCTACGCATGCGACGCCGCCGGTGCGGAGGTTTTCTCCGTTCATTAGCAGGGCATCCAACTGCACCCGTCCGTCCTGGGTCAGGAACGAACCTCGTCCGGCATCAAAGGTCTCGTCGTCCTCCATCACGGCAACTGAGGCCTCAACTGCATCGACGGCGCTCGCACCCTTTTCCAGAAGCGCATACCCAACCGCAAGAGCATGGGAAACACCGTCTTCGTGGGCAGCTATCGCATCATCGGGCATCGCCCACGCGCCACCATGAATTAACAAAACTGGTTGTGTCTTCATTGCATCTCAAGTTTACGGGAGTTTTTGCGGGAATGCCCTCCAGCGTTATTGCCGCGATGTCCTATAATGCCGACACCCAAGTCCTGACTCTTGTTTACCGAGGAAACCAAGGTACCTACCGCTACTTCGACGTGCCGCCGGAAGAGTATGACGCTTTTCGCAGCGCATCTTCCAAAGGGACTTATCTCAACACGATTTTCAAGGCCAAGCAATACAGATATGAGCGAAAGCGTCATCCATCAAATCGGAATCAAATCTCTCAAAGTAGTTGAGAGACGGCCACCTCAAACGAGTTCTGGAGAAGCACATTGCAAAGATAATCGCTGAAGTAATCGTCGAAACGCTGAAAGGCTTTCGCTCTATATGGCCAGCAAATTTTGGCTGATCTGTACTTCTCCGTACTTACTTCGCCTGCGCCAGCAGCTTCCTGCGTTCGGTCTCCAGGTACGTGTACCGGATGCGGTGGATCACCGTCAGCGTAGAAAATAGTGCAAGCACCCAAAGGGCGGGAGCCATAACTCCCCACCGGTTACACAGCGCGCCCAAGATCACGCAGACAATCCGCTCGGGGCGTTCCATAAACCCAACCTTGCAGGTTCCGATCAGGGCCTCGGCTCGCGCGCGAGTGTAGCTCACCATCACGCATGCCGTCATCACAAACCCCACCAGCCCAACGTAAAACAGCCGGTTGCCCCGCGCATAGAAGATCAGCAATCCGAAAAAGATCGCTACATCTGAGTAGCGGTCCATTACCGAATCGAAGAACGCCCCAAACACCGATACCTGGTTCGTCTTCCGCGCCACCCGGCCATCCACCATATCGAAGATGCCGGCCCCGATAATGATCAGGCCTGCGTATAGAAACATCCGGTTGGCATTGTTGGCGCGGGCGAACCCAAAGAAACACGCTGCAATGATATTGATCACCAGCCCGATAAATGTCAGCATGTTCGGGGAGATGCGGGTCAGCGCGAGGCCGTTCACGATCTTCTGCAGCAGCCAGCCGCTGCCCTTGCCGAATGCGCTTGTCCAGGTCAAAAACTCTTCCTCCGGGGAAACCCCGTCCTTGCCGCTTTCTTTGATAACATGCCCGCGAGCTACGTTGCTAATTTTCCGGAGCGTCGTGAATGGTCAGCAGCCTGAGAATCTCAAGCTCGCGCTTGCCATTCGGCGTGATCACCGTTGCTACATCACCAACCTGCTTGCCCAACAGCGCGCGTCCTATTGGCGAGGTCGTCGAGATCAGGCCCTTCGCCACGTCTGACTCCTCGCTCGTCACCAATTGGTACTTAATCTCCTCATCCTTACTCGAGTCAAACACCGTAACACGCGAGCCGAAGCCGACCTTGTCATTGGGAATATTGACCAGGTTCACCATGGCCAATTCACCCATCCGCTTCTTCAACTGGCCCAAACGTGCATTCACGAATACCTGGCGCTGCTTGGCCATGTGGTATTCGGCGTTCTCGCTCAGGTCACCCAAGGCAACGGCTTTCTTGATCTCTGCGGGTAATTCGGTTGTCAGCTCGTGTTCGAGCAATTTAATTTCTTCAGCGAGCCTTTTCATTACTTCTTCTGGCATTGGGCCTTCCGGGCATTACTTAGCATGCGCACAGATGCTCGCGCAGCGACGCGTTGAGGTGAAAGTACGATTATACGATGCGTGGACGCCAAAATCCCCCTCCGGGCAGATCGTCGCGCCACCTGTGTGGTCGCTTACGGACGGCTCCGCTGGTTCGCCCTGGCCTCCAAAAAGGACTGTAAAATCAATACCGCCGCCACCTGGTCAATGACTCCCTTCCGGCCCATCGCCGCGCGTCCAGCCTCGTCCAGATGACGGTGTGCCTGGGTCGTCGTCAGCCGTTCGTCCCAGAGATGCACGGTAATGCCGAACTCGGTCCTCAGATCTTCGGCGAATGCCTGCGCTTTGGCCGCCTGTGGGCTCTGGTCGCCGGACATGTGCAGCGGATTTCCTACTACGGCTTCCTTAACTCCATGCTTGCGGAGCACCCGTGCGACCGATTTCAAATCTGCCTTCCGCCCCTTGCGATGCAGCGTAAACAGCGGTTGCGCCGTATAGCCCAGCGGGTCCGAGATCGCCAGCCCAATGCGCCTGTCACCGAAATCGAAACCCAGGATCCTCGGGACGGCCACAGAGTCTCCTGTTGGCTGGTCGATCACATCCGGCTTGAAAGAATCCGTGGTCACGGTCTTGAGTGTAATGGGGGCACCGTAAAATAGCTGCGATGAAGCCTATTTGCACCTTTTCTAGACGAACGGAGGCATAGTTTTGAAGGTTTTCGGGACCTTGTTGCTGCTTCTTCTCGTCACCGCAGCCGCGGCAACCTATGTTTTCTATGCTCCTTATGGCTCCTCAGCCGAAACCTTCGTCGATGTCCCTCCGGGCACGGGCGCATCGGCCATTGCCGCGTTGATGGAAAAGAACGGTGTTATTCGGAGCCGATATGCCTTCGATTTCCTGCGTTTCAAACGCGGTGGCAGCCTCAAGGCAGGCGAGTACCGCTTCGACCATCCTGTCCCCCCGTCTGAGGTCTACGCCCGCCTCCTTCAGGGCGATGTTTATACGTTGGCCTTGACTATTCCGGAGGGTTACAACATCTTCGACATCGCGGCGGCGGTTGAGTCTGCCGGCTTTAGTCAACCCGATGTTTTCCTTGCCGCCGAACGCCAGCATACCGAGCTTATTGCCGATCTGCTGCCTCCTGGCACACATCCCGATTCGCTTGAAGGCTATTTGTTTCCCGATACTTACCGTTTTTCGCGCCATGCTACTCCGTTGCAGATGCTGACGGCCATGGTTCGCCGCTTCCGTCAGGCGGCTGCTCAACTTGGCCTTGGCCCGGCAAATATGGCGCAGACGGTCACCATGGCTTCGCTTATTGAGAAGGAGGTTGGTCAGGATACGGAACGACCGCTGGTTGCTGGCGTTTTTGTAAATCGCCTTGCGAAGTCCATGCCGTTGGCGACAGACCCTACGGTGATCTATGCGGCTTTGCTCGAAGATCGTTGGCGCGGCACGATCTACGCCTCGGACCTGCAGTCACAATCACCTTATAACACCTATAAACACAGGGGCTTGCCACCGGGGCCGATCTCAAACCCGGGCATTGCCGCTCTGCGCGCCGCCATGCTGCCAGCGCAGACCGATTACCTGTATTTCGTTAGCGATGCGGCTGGCCACACGCGATTCTCCGTGGGGCTCAAGGAGCACGATCAGCAGGTTCAGGCTTATCGTGAGGCTGCAAAACGTTGAATTGAGAGATAGGCCGAGACAAGCCAGTCTCTTTTGTCCCAAACTCCGCGAAGCGCGAAGGAACCCGGACACATCCAACCCGTACAGAAAACAATGGCCAACGATCCACTTCGGCGAGTCCCGGCGCGGCAATCCGCAACAGGATAGATATACTTGAAGTTTGTGCTAATGAAGATGAGACAAGCGTTAGCGGTGGGGTTGGTTGCGCTGGCTCCAGCGTTGACGGGGTGCCTGACTCACGTTCGCACGGTTCCGAAGACCCGCCCTGCCGAAGTGGTTATGGGCGCTACACTTGACCAGCTTTTGACGCAAGTGGAGAGCAGGTTCAATCAGGTTCAGAGCCTTACAGCTACGGTTGAGGTGGTTGCCTCAACAGGCGGCTCACGTCAGGGGCAAGTTGTGACGCATACCGCGCTCAACGGGTATATTTTCCTGCGCAAGCCTGAGGATTTGCGCGTCCTGCTTCGTGTTCCGATATTGGGCTCGCAAGCGCTTGACATGGTCAGCGATGGCAAGACCTGGAAGTTGTGGGTTCCTTCGAAGAAGATTGCTAGAACCGGCACGGATCAGGTTGCTGATCCGTCGCAGCATGGGTTGGAGAGTCTGCGGCCTAAGGTCGTGTTCGATTCGTTGATGGTGCGTGGTTTAGGAGCGGGTCAGATTGTTGCTTTGACTCAGGATTCGCGGATTCTCCCGGATGAGAAGAACAAGAAGGAACTAATTGAGGAGCCGGACTACGAGCTTTCGATTCTGGAGCAGCCTCAAGGAAAAACGGCTCATTCGCTTCGGGTGATCCATATCGGACGGTCGACGCTGCTGCCTTATCAACAGGATATTTACGGGCCGGACGGCAACATTGTGACCCGCGCTACGTATAGCAATTATCAGTATCTCGGCGAAATTCCCTTTCCTATGAAGATCGAGATTCAACGGCCTCAGGACCAGTACGGCCTGGCGATTACGGTGACGAAGCTGACGATGAATCAGAAGCTGGACGACGACCAGTTCGATTTGCAGTTTCCCGAGGGTGTTGTCGTTCAGACGATGAAATGACCGTCCGGATTTTTCCGGATTTCAGGTTGATTGGCGCAGATTTTTTTCTACGTGGTGAATTGGTGTTTTTGCAGGGGGTTTTGCGATTTCCACAGGGAAAATGCGTGGTTTTTGGATGGTTTTTTATGGTCGTTTTGTGGATATAACGTGGTTCTTATGCGCACTTGTCCGGGCAGCGAAAAACACGCCAACTTCTCAAACTTTATTTTTAGCCCATCGATCTTCGTGAGATTCAGGCTGCGGCGCGACTCAAGCCGCGCCCTTTCCAAACAACGACTTTTCGGCAGACCTCTTAAAGGCCGGCGCGTTTGGCGTGGGCGGCGATGGTGCGGTTGATCTCGAGGGCGAGGGCCAGGGCTTTGCGGCCTTCTTCCGCGGTGACCTGCGGGATGGCGCGTGTCCGGACGGAGTGGAGGAAGGATGCGATTTCGAGGCGGAGAGGTTCGCTTGGCTCTACTTCGATTTTTTTGAGCGAGAGGCCGGCGGAGGGGTGCTGGTCCGGCTGCTGGGCGAGTTGCACCAGCGCGGCTAGCCGGGCCGGGTCCATTGCAGCGGCGGCGGCGCCGGACACATCGATTATCAGGAGATCCTGACGGGCGAAGTCGAGCGAGAGGTACTGGCGGGGCTGGAAGAAGCGGAGCTTGCGGACACGCTCTGTGCTGACGCGGCTGGCGGTGAAGTTGGCGACGCAGCCGTTTTCGAACTCGAGGCGGACGTTGGCGATGTCGACTTTGTTGGAGAGGACGGGGAGGCCTACGGCCCTTACTTCGTGGACCGGGGAGGCGACCAGGCTGAGCACGATGTCGAGGTCGTGGATCATGAGGTCGAGGACGACATCGACGTCGAGCGAGCGCGGGGTGAAGATGCTGAGGCGGTGCGACTCGAAGAACATGGGCCGGTGCAGGTGGCGGCGGGCGGCGGTGACGGCGGGGTTGAAGCGCTCGAGATGGCCGGGCTGGACGATGCGGTTGTGTTTGCGACTTAGTTCGAGGATGCGATCGGCGTCGGGGAGGCTGGCGGCGAGGGGTTTTTCGATGAGGAGGTCGACACTGGCTGCGAGAAGCGGCTCTGCCGCGGATGCATGATGCACCGTGGGGACGCAGATCGAGGCGGCATCGAGCGGACCTGCGGCGGCGAGGCAGGCTTCAATGGTTGCGAAGGCCGGGATGTTGAACTTCCGGCCGGCTTCGGCTGCGGCTGCGGGGTTTGTATCGACGACCGCAGCTAGCTGGACGGGCTCGCCTGCCTGCTCGAGTTCGCGGTAGACGCGGAGATGGTTGCGACCGAAGGCTCCGGCTCCGATGACGGCGACGCGGAGTGGGTGAGTGGAGGGCACTATTTCTTTTCGACTGGGCTTTCGACGGCGGAACGGCAGCGGGCGTAGAGTTCGAGCAGGTGAGTGACCTGGTCGTCTGATTTGCCGCCGGCGGCGACACCGAAGCCTGTGGCCCCTGCGCCCTTGGTTCCTACATTGGCCTGGGTTGCGACGAATTTGAGCAGATCGAGCGCGATGTCTTCGGAGCGGCGCGCTGCGTTGTTGGATTCCATGAAGTGATTCCTCTCGTTTCTCTTAGGTGATGTTAATGGGCGCGATGGGGTGGGCGCAAATGCAGGTAACGGGTCAGCTTACATTAATGTGTTCTGAAGCATCTGTCCGAGGAGCCTGTTTCTCGAACAGATGCTTGAGTTCATTACTTCCCACAAGACGACTTACCAGTACTTATCGCTTTTACGATAAGGTCATCGGTATTGGCGCACCTTGTAGTGTCACGAAGGTCTGAGGCTCACAACAGGCACGCCCCAACCGCACAAGGTCAGCTTTC
>Ga0116129_1000009_pt1 | contig 143310 bp, 132 predicted proteins | sample June2015DPH_17_2_FD_89732 | JGI IMG/M metagenome (GOLD analysis project Ga0116129, IMG submission 89732) | Peatland microbial communities from SPRUCE experiment site at the Marcell Experimental Forest, Minnesota, USA - June2015DPH_17_10 | ecosystem: Environmental > Terrestrial > Soil >... | reverse complement strand
GGTTCGACTCCCACCGCCTCCACCATTTTCTAAAAAATCCTGGCTAATAAATCATGAACCGCGAACCACCTGGGGGCGCGGGATTATGGTCCGCCCTCGCGTTCACAAACGACGAGCCGCAAACTCCGCCTCAAGCCCGAGCCTGTGCAGAAAAGATTGGTCAAACCACTGTCGCGACATGGACCTGCTCATGTATGCTTCTTCGCGGAGGAATTTATGAAGAAATTGGTCTGCCTGTTCGCGACGCTGGTTGCGGCAACCCTGGCGCCGAACATGGCACACTCCCAGGTCAGTTTTTATGGGGATTTTAGTGCTAGCAAACTCACTTACCAGTCGAATACCAACGTCCTCTACGGCCCCACCATCGGCGTATTCATCAATGTAGCCAACCTCAAGATCGTCAAGTTCTCCGGCGACGTCCGTGGAACCTTCACCGGCTCCAACGGAGTCCGCCTCGATGGTGTTGTTGTCGGACCACGCTTCGAAACTGACCTCAAATTCCTCAAGTTGAAGCCCTACGCCGAGTTCATGGTAGGTTTCGCGCGTTACAACAACGGTATGAATCTAGTAGCCAGTTCTTCGACCGACTCCCAGATCCAGGTCAACGGCGGTATTGATCGCCCCGTCGCCAGACTCTTCGACTGGCGCGTCTTCGAGTACAGCTACATGAAGTACTACGGACTCAGCGGACAATACAATCCCCAGACGTTCAGCACCGGCGTCGTCTTTCACCTGCCGTAATCGCAAACCATAAGAAACCTGAAATAAGTTCCTGTTTTGAAGGGGCGTGGCTAGTTTAAAGCTGAAGCCACGCCATCAAGCAAACAAGATGAGTCGGCTTGCGCCCGGATCATCTGCGCTTCCGTGTGCTTACTCTTCGACATCCTATCCTCACTCCTGAATACGAAAACCGTGCTCCGTTATGTACGGTTTTCGGAGGGCAGGTCACCACTACATCGGTGTCATACTCCATCGCGTCCCTTCTCTTTCGGCCATCCCGTCTTGCCGATCGGATCCATCGCTATAATTCTTCATCCATGAAACCAGCCGCTGGAATCCCCCTCACCACGCTTCCCGCCCTTGTAACTCCCGCAATCGCCCAGTCCCCCGTTGCATCCCTCCAGGTCTTCGCCATCGCAGAGCCAATGAAGTCGTCATCTTCGACCTGGAGCCCTTAGCAGCCCACCCTCCTGGAACCGGTCTCGCCACGCCAATCCTCGACGGCCCAGTCCCCGACAACAGCCCCTTCAGCAAGCCGGAGTAATCCACACCATGCGCCTCTTATCCGCAAGATTTCCACAGGCGGCCTCTCTCATAATTCTCCCGCTAACAATCGGCTTATCCACTGTCTACGCTCAAAACTCCATTGAAATCATAAAGTCTAACTTTAAGAGTCCGCCAGCCGAAGCAAGGCCAATAGTCCGCTGGTGGTGGTTCGGCACCGCTGTGGAAAAACCCGAAATCCTCCACGAACTCCAGCAGATGAAAGCCGACGGCATCGGCGGAGCCGAACTTGCCTTCGTCTATCCCCAGGTCCTCAACGATCCCGCAAAAAACCTCATCAACGAGTCCTTCGTCGGCCCCGCCATGCTCGACAACGTCCGCTACGCCCAGGCCGAAGCCCGCAAGCTCGGCCTCCGCATCGACATCACTCTCGGCAGCGGCTGGCCCTACGGCGGTCCCGCCACCACTACTCAAAACGCCGCCCGCCGCCTCCGCACCCTTGAGTATCACATTCCTCCAAAGGAAACCTCCATCTCTACGCCAACCCTCGCAGCGGGTGAGACATTCGTCTCTGCAGTCCTCGTCAACTCGAAACCTCTCGAGTCCCTCGGGCCATCAACTTTTCCTCCGCCCGGATTCTGGGATCCGGCCTCAGCTCAACCGCTCCAGATGACCACTCCAACCATCACTATTTCCCCTGTTGATGTGCCTCGAGTCGCCCTTTTCTTCGTCGATGGCTTCACTGGGCAACAAGTCAAACGAGCCGCCGTAGGAGCCGAAGGCTACGTCCTCGATCCCTTTAGCCACGAAGCAGTAGCCACCCATCTTCAAAAGGTCGGTGACCCTCTCCTCAAAGCCTTCGGCCCCACCCCGCCCTACGCCATCTTCTCCGACTCGCTCGAAGCCGACGGAGCCGACTGGACCCCCAATCTCCCCGCCGAATTCCTCAAGCGCCGCGGCTACGATCTCCTCCCACATCTCCCAGAGTTGGTAGCCGGAGGAACACCCGCCGCCGAGAAGGTAAAGCACGACTGGGGCCAGACCCTCACCGAACTCGTCAACGAAAATTACCTGACTCAAATCAACAACTGGGCCATCGCGCGCCACACGAAGTTCCGATCCCAAACCTATGGAGAACCAGCTGTTAGCTTCTCCAGCCAGAAACTCGTCCCCCTACCTGAAGGCGAAGGCCCACAGTGGCGAGCCTTCTCCACCCTCCGCTGGGCCAGCTCAGCCAACCACGTTTTCCACAATAACGTCACCTCCGGCGAGACCTTCACCTGGCTCCACTCCCCTGTCTTTCGCGCCACCCCGCTCGACATGAAGGCCGAAGCCGACATTGACTTCATCATGGGAGAGAACCAGCTCATCTTCCACGGCTGGCCCTACTCTCCTCCCGACCACAAAGTCCCCGAGCCCGGCTGGAGCCTCTACGCCGCCGCCGTCTTCAACGACCACAACCCCTGGCACCCCGTCATGCCCGACGTCACCCGCTACATCCAGAGCATCAGCTATCTCCTCCGCCAGGGCGAACCGGCAAATCAAGTCGCAATCCTCCTCCCCACAGACGACGCCTGGGCCAGCTTCTCTCCCGCCAATCCCGTTCTAACCTCCGTAACCGGAGCCATGCAGAGCCACATCACTCCCGCACTCATGTCCGCCATCCTGAGCGCAGGCTACAACGTCGACTACATCGACGCCGACGCCATCAACTCCGTCGGCCTCGGCACCCACCAGATCCTCGTCATCCCACCTACCGACCGCATCCCATACGACACGGTCAATATAATATCCTTATTCGCCGCAAATGGCGGCAAAGTCATCGTCGTCGGTCACGCACCCTCGCTCACCTCAGACGGCAAGCCGTACAACCCCATTATCTTTAAGTCGTTTTCCTCCTTAGTTGCTGACGATGCCCACCTAACCGAAGCCCTCCATAACGCCGCCACGCCAGATCTCCAAATCTTGCCTTTGCCGCCCCCGAAGCTTGCAGAAATCATCAGCCATCGAATTGAGACCACGCCAGACCTCGCAACACTAGCTGTAGCCGACAAAGAACTCATCCTGCGGAGCGGCTCGCCCGACGAGGCCAGCAAGATGTTCTCGGCAATCAAGGGAAAGTCGGAGACGGTTCCTGCTCTTGTGATCGAGGCCTCGTCCCAGATCTTGAAGGTCGCCGTCTCCGACGATGCCCAGCGGGACAAGAGGGCAGATTTCATCTTCATAATGACTCCGCTTGACCCTGGAGTGCTGCAGGTCTGGAATGCGACAGCGGTCGGGCACATGGTGTGGCTGACTGGAACCTATGCGTCGTACGCGTCCAATCCCCTTATCTTCACCATGAGCGACGGCGCAGTGTTGTTAACCAAAGGAACCCCAGCGCAATCCCCATTTCCCTCTGCGAAGGTACCCGGCCCCGAGAACTGCATCGGCTTCATCCGCCGCAAACTCCCCAACGCCGACATCTACTTCGTCGCCAACACCGGCAACCAGCCCATCAACACCGCCGCAACCTTCGCTACGTCGTATAAAACCGGCGAAGCCTGGAATCCTGACACCGCCTCCTCTCTCTCCGCCTCGCCCGCGAGCGCCTCACTCCAGTTAGCTCCTTACGAATCGCGTGTCTTTGTATTTTTCACCGAAGCAAACAAATCGAATAATGTAATCGACGGCTCCCCTGGTCTCGCCTCGCTTATCGAGATGCAGCCAACGGATCATCCTCTGCAGGATCTCTCCTCCGACTGGCAAGTCTCCTTCACCGGAACCAAAGAGACCGAGACCGAACCCACCCTCACCGACTGGACCGTCAACCCGGCCACCCTTTACTACTCCGGCGAAGCCGTCTACGCCCGAGACTTCAACCTCGCAACGCAACCCCTCCCTGTCTTTCTCGAAATTGAAGGAGGCAAACCCCTCCCCGGCGCACCCAACTCCCCCGAGGAACACCCCGACCTCGACCCCAACGGCCTCCCGGCCCCGCGCATCACCCATCCCGGCCCCGGCATCTACGCCTACTATGACCCACCCATCCGCGAGGCCGCCATCGTCTTCCTCAACGGCCAACGCGCAGGCGCCCTCTGGCACCCACCCTACCGCCTCGACATCTCAAAACTCCTGAAACCCGGCCAGAACCACATCGAAATCCGCGTCTACAACACCGCCCTCAACGCCTGGTCCGCGCTTCCCCCGCACGACAACAAACCCCTCATCCAAAAATACGGCGACCGCTTCCAGATGCAGGACCTCGACAAAGTCCAACCCATCCCCTCTGGCATCCTCGGCGCCATCTACTTGGTCACCACAGGCTTCAAAGACTTCAAATGAGATCGTCGTAAAAGCAATCACCCATGCGCGAAATCGATAAACGCATGCTGCGGATCGGTATGAAGCAGCGTCACATCGACCGTATCGCCAACATCCAACCCGTTCGCGCCACGCACAATCTTTCCCTCCACTGGAGGATCGAACACCCGCACATAAGTCCCTTTATCATTCGCTCCCGTAATCACTCCGTGGAAAGTCTTACCGACACTCCCGGCCAAAGCCACCGCCGCAATTCGCTTCACCATCGCCCGCTCCACCTTGCGTGCAGCCGACTCCCGCTCATTGCAATGAGTTGCAATTGCCGCCAACTCCGCATCGCTATACGGCGGAGCCTCACCCTTCAACCACGCCGTCATCACCCGCTGCGTCACCAGATCAGGAAACCGCCGATTCGGCGCCGTCGAATGCGCATAGTCCTGCGTCGCCAACCCGAAGTGCCCCTGCGGTTCATCCTCATCGCCCTTCGACAGCACATACTCCCCTGGCCCCATCAACTTAATAATCGCCAGCGACAAATCCGGGTAATGCACAGAATCCGCCGCGCGCTGTGCCTGCAAAAAAGCATTCAGCGCACCCGAATCAGGCTCTGCCGGCAACGTTGTCCCATGCCGCCCAACCAGTTCTACAATCCTCGCCCACCGCTCCGGCGACTTCACCACTCTGCGAAGGCAAGACCGCTTCGCCGCGCGCAGCGTCTTCGCCATCGTCTCATTCGACGCAATCATCAGCTCCTCAATCAAGTCGCTGGCGCGATTATGAAACACCGTCCCGATCGACTGAACCTTGCCATCGACCACCACCGGATCGGCCTCGGCCCGGCTAAACTCCAGCGCTCCCTGCCGCACCCGTTGCGCGCGCAACGCCACCGCCGCTTCATCCTGCAGCCTCAACTGCGCCTGCAATTCCGCGGAGACGGCAACCTTCGCATCCGGTCCCGCCGATCCCTCCAGCCACGGCCCAACATGGCTATAGGCAAGCTGCGCCTCGTTCCGCACGACAGCTTTGTAGATGCTCGTCTGTCCCACCATACCCTCGGCGTCCACCACAAACTCGACCACATGCGCCGCCCGCTCTTCCTTCTCATTCAGCGACGTCAAGTCAGTCGACAAATCCGTCGGAAGCATCGAAAAATTCCGCACTGCCGTATACACCGTCTGTGTCTGGTCCGCGGCATGCCGGTCGATCGGCGTGTTCTTCAGAACGGCTGCCGAAACATCCGCAATCCCCACCATCACGCGAATGCCGCCATCGACTCGCTCCGCCACTTCAATCTGATCCAGGTCCCGCGAAGTATCGTTATCGATCGAAGACCACAGCAAAGCGCGCATATCCCGCGCATCTTTGTCGATTGCAGAGTTCATCGAAGCGCGAATCTGCGCAATCTGAGCATCGGTGCCATTGGGAAAATCAGGATGGAAGCCCTCGCGGATCATCTCAGCGGAAGCAGAAGCGACAAGATCGAAGGTAGTGGTAGACATGCAAGGCAAAGCCTATCATGCGCCCATTTACGGTGTAGACTGCTGCAACGCCGTAGCCAAAAAGCCCAGCCCATCGCGACACCTGCTCCGCATTCCATAGGCAACACCAATACAGCGACCTACTGCAGCGACTCTCGCGTCACCATCCGATGAGCCACATAGTTATACGGTGGCACCGTCTGCCCCTTCAGCAGCGACAGCCCCAGATGAATCAAACTTGGCCCATACGAACTCGTCTCATGCGAAACCGACCCGATCAGCGGCGACTTATCCTTGCGCATCTCCTGAATCGCCTCAGCGATACAATCCTGCCCCACAATCGCCACATGCTTCTCCCGCTTCTGCTCCCGCACTGCATCCACCGCGCCCAGACCGCTCGAGTCCGTAGCAGCCGCAATCAAAATATGTTTGTCTTTCGGATGCCGCTGCAGAAAATCCGAGATCAGTTTTTTGCTCCGGTCCCGCATTCCCCGCCCATCGATCCGCACAAACGTCTCCACCGGCAGATCAGGATGCCCCGCCCTCACACCCTCAAACGCCCCGGTAATTCTGCTCTGCACCAACTGCCCCGCCTCCGGCAGATCGAGCCCGATCACCCAAGCCACCTCGCCATCCCAATTAGCCGTAGCATAAGCCGCCAGCGCTTCACCTGCTTCAATGCCCACGCGATAGTTATCCACTCCAAAATAAGTCGCATGCGGATGCGGAATATCGATCGCAATCAGCGGAATCCCCGCCCCGGCGATCTTGTCCCCAATCATCGGCGCAACCTCCTGCTCCACCTGAAATTCAATCACCAGGTCCACCTTGCTCCGAACAAACTCCTCCGCATTCTTCAGCGCCGTCGCAGAATCGTAGCGATTATCCAGAATCAGTAAATCCACTCCGACCGAAGCCGCCGCATCCTTCAGGCTCTCCGTCACCTCCACCGAAAAAGGCATATCCGCGCTCTGCCCGCCAAACCCAAACCGCAGCTTCTTCGGCCGCGTCACCTGCCGGTACAACCCATCCCGCGACTGCGAAAGATACCCGCGGTGCACAAATGTCTTCAACACCCGATACACCGTCGTCTTCGAGACCCGCGTCTGCCGGTGAATCGCCTCCAGCGTCATCGGCTGGCTCTCCGCCTGCAGCAGCTCAAGAATATCCAGCGCCTTCGACAGCACCGGAATCAGATAAAGTCTCTTCGTCGCCTTACGAAGCGCCATAATCTCCTGCCCTGAAATCCCAAACCACGCGCTCACTCAACCGAACCATTATGCTGCAGTGCATCGAAGTTTCGTTAATGAAAGGCACATCCAAAAGAGAATCGCCGAATCTCGGGCAACTTTAGACTCCCGATCATCGAACCCCATCCTCTTGAATAAGCGTTGACGGCAAATGATGCCGGATGGCTCATTCCCTATCCCTGGAGCTTCATCCAACCAAAATCACATCCAGAAACCGCGGCCCATGAACTCCCTTGATACGTGTCATCTCAATATCAGCCGTAGCTGAAGGCCCTGAAACGAACGTAGTCGCCAGCCCAGCCGTTGCCTGCAGACGCGCCATAGCCTCCGGCACAGTCTCCACCACATCTTCCACCCGCACCACGCACAGGTGATAGTCCGGAACCAGCGTCACCGCCCGCCTTCCCTGCCCAGCCACATTCTGCAGCACCACTGTCCCCGTCTCCGCAATCGCCAGTGTCGCTCCAGTCATCACGCCATCAACCGCATCGAGTTCCCCAGCGAGCAACCCATCGTCAACAACAAACTCAACCCCAACCGGCAACCACTCCGCCTTCAACCCAGCCGGCATAACCATGCGCCGACCCTTCCGCTCTCCCAGCATCCCCTTCACGCTCGACGCCACATCGGCATGTCCAACCCGAACCACGCGCGCGTCATAGTCCCGCAGACGGTCCTCAAGAAGTTCCATCACCGCCTCTCGAGACCGTGTCGCTCCACGCCGATAGTTACGCTCCACCGCATCCCATCCAGCCCGCGCGTCTTCAGCATTCGCAACTCTACCCAGCGCCGAGCGTATCCGCCGCAGCACCTCCGCGCGAGCCGAATTTGTAACCGTATCAGTCACCATTCCGTCCCCGCCTCTCCCACCAGTCGCGAAACGTCTCCTTCGGCATCTCCTGCAGGTCCCTCACCTGTGTCCATCCGCCCAACATCCCCGGCAGCCACCGAATCCACCCATCACTACCAGCAATCGGCGACTCCGCAACACGCCCCAGTCTCTGCGCCGCGCGAAACCTCCTCTCGCTCCGGAAGATCATCGCCATTGCCTTCATCGCCCCAGCCTCAACATCAAAAAGGCCCGCAACTCCAGCCGTATTCTGCTTCACCACCTTGTTCCGCAGATGGATCAGCACCTCCGGGATATTGATCTTCACCGGACAAACCTCATAGCACGCCCCGCACAGCGAAGACGCATACGGCAGCGACTGCGCGTGATGCATCTCCTGCAGTTGCGGCGTCAAAATCGCGCCAATCGGTCCCGCATACACGCTCCCATAAGCATGTCCACCCGTCTGCCGATACACCGGACAAGCATTCTGACAAGCCGCACAGCGAATACAGTGCAGCGTCTGCCGCGCCTCTTCATCCGCCAGAATCTCAGTTCGCGCATTGTCCATCAGCACCACATGAAACGCGCGTGGACCGTCTCCCAAAGAAGCTCCATCAGCAGCATCCACCCCGGTCCACACCGAGTTATAAGGATTCATCCGCTCACCCGTCGCCGAACGCGGCAACAACTGGAGCAGCACCTCAAGATCCTGAAACCGGGGAATGACCTTATCAATCCCCGCCACCGTAATCAGCGTCTCGGGCAGCGTCAGGCACATCCGTCCATTGCCTTCGCTCTCGACGATGCAAACCCCACCCGTCTCCGCGATCAAAAAATTTGCCCCGCTCACGCCCGTCTTCACTCGCAGAAACTTCTCCCGCAAAAACATCCGCGCCGCATCCGCCAGATCGTGCGGCTGATCTCCCAACTCCGGAAGATTCATCTCCCTCCGAAAGATCTCGCGAATCTCGTGCCGGTTCTTATGCAGCGCCGGAACCACAATATGCGAGGGCCTATCCTCGCCAAGCTGAAGAATCAGTTCCGCAAGATCAGTCTCATACGCATGAATCCCCGCAGCCTCCAGCGCGGAGTTCAACTGAATCTCCTCCGTCGTCATCGACTTGATCTTGATAACCTCATCCGACCCGCTCGCCTTCACCAGCTCCACAACAATTCGCCGAGCCTCCTCGGCATCGCGAGCCCAATGCACCACCCCACCAGCCCGCGCGCAGTTCGCCTCAAACTCCTCCAGATAAAAATCCAGATTCTCCATCGTGTGCTGCCTAATCTGCTTTCCCGCCTCACGCAGCGCCTGCCAGTCCGGCATCTCCGCCACCACGCGAGCACGCTTCGCCTGAATCACGTCCGTAGCATGACGAACATTCTTCCGAAGCTGCGTATCTCCCAACGCCATCTTCGCCGCCACCGGAAACGTCGGCGCCGTCTTCGGATCCAACCCAACGCCACTCACCAGTCCCCCCATTCCAAAACCTTGTCATCGTGAGCAATGCGCGAAGGCGCGAGTCGAACGACCTGCGGTTGCCGTTGTTGTTGCTTGTTCTTCCTCACCGCGCCACCTCTTCATCCCCTGCCAGAATCTCCGCCAGATGCACCGTCCGCACTCCAGTCTTCTGCCGATGCAGAGCCCCTTGAATATGCATCAGACAACTGTTGTCGCACGCTGTACAAGCTTCAGCCTTCGTCTCCAGCACCGCCGCCATCTTATCCGCCAGCATCGCGCCCGAGACATCCGCATTCTTCACCGCGAACGTTCCGCCAAATCCGCAGCATTGCTCGAGCCCCGGCAACTCCACCAGATCGATCCCCCGCACCGCCTTCAGTAACCGCACCGGCCCATCGCCAAGCCCGAGGTTCCGCAGCCCATGGCAGCTCGCGTGGTACGTCACCCGATGCGGATAATAAGCCCCAACATCCTCCAACCCCAGCCGCTTCGTCAGAAACTCAGAAAACTCAAATACCTTCGGCAACAACTCATCAATTTCCGCGATCAGCCGCGCGTCCTCAAGCGAAGCAGCCATCTTCGGATAGTGATCCCGCATCATCGCCACGCACGAAGACGAAGGAGCCACCACTGCCTCGGCCTCGCGAAACTGATCGACAAATCGCGAGAGCAAAGGCATCGCCTCCGCCTGATACCCCGTATTCCAGTGCATCTGCCCGCAGCAGGTCTGCCCTGCAGGAAACTCCACCGTGTGTCCCAGCCGCTCCAGCACCCGCACCACGGCCTTGCCCGTCTCAGGAAACAACGTGTCGTTATAGCAGGTGATAAACAGCGAAACTCGCAGACTAGCCTCCGAAGGAAGAGAGCATTCACAAACAAAATTCAGCCGTCGTTCCGAATCCAAACTCTCGTCGATCCATCTTCATAGGTGTGTCCTCATACAACGCATCCAGCCGATTCGACGGGAGTCAACTGCTCAAACTGTAGCGCAATCTTCACCACAACGCTGCCAGTAGTCCTCGATTCCCATTTTGGGCCGAACCGAAAGCAAAGAGGACAAACACTCGCAAAAACCGTTCGCCACAACCCTAAACTTGGGACACATTCTGCCGAGAGGTAACCATGTTTTCGAACGGCCCGTTTTCCAACGGAAAGATCTGCCCCGACTGCCACACGGAATCACTCCACTACTCCCATCGCCCAGCCAGGGATTGCTTCTTCCGTATCCTCCGCATCCGCCCTGTGCGTTGCCTTTGCTGTTATCGCCGTTTCTACGCGTCGATCAGCGCTCTACGCGCTACAAATCGCCCCGCGTCGTCTAAACTGATTAAGACATGATTCCCACCCTCGAATGGCTTCCCACCGGCGTTAACTTCCTCGACCAGACCAAACTCCCTCTGGAGGAGACCTACGTCCTCGCGACCGACTACAAGCAGGTCGCCACAGTCATCCGCGACATGATCGTCCGCGGCGCGCCTGCCATCGGCGTCTCTGCCGCAATGGGAATGGCCATCGGCATCGACCGCAGCAAAGCCACCAACCTCGAAGCCCTTACCGCAGAAGTTGCCGTCATCGCGAAGACTCTCGCCGAAACCCGCCCCACCGCGGTCAATCTCTTCTGGGGAATCGACGAAATTCGCAGCCTCTACAACGAACTCGCCGCCAAAAAACCGCCCATCCCCATTCCAACGATCAAATCCGCCGTCGTAGCCAAGGCCCGCCGCATGTACGACGACGACATCGCCGCCTGCAAGCAAATGGGCGCGAACGGCGCCTATCTCCTCCCGAAAGAAGGAACCGTCCTCACCCACTGCAACGCAGGCGCTCTCGCCACCTGTGGCTATGGATCGGCGCTCGGAGTTATCAGGGCAGCGATAGAACGCGGCCACAAGATCGACGTCTTCGCCGACGAGACTCGCCCCTTCCTCCAGGGTGCACGCCTCACCGCCTGGGAGCTGATGAAGGACAACATCCCCACCACAGTCCTCTGCGACAACATGGCCGCCCATCTCATGAGCAAAGGCCGCATCCAGGCCGTCATCGTCGGAGCCGACCGCATCGCAGCCAACGGCGACGTCGCCAACAAGATCGGCACCTACGGCGTAGCCATCCTCGCCAAAGAGCACGGAATCCCCTTTTACGTCGCCGCTCCCTGGTCCACTCTCGACCTCCACACGCCCACAGGCGACAGTATCCCTATCGAACAGCGCAACGCACGCGAAGTCACCCACGCCAACGGCAGGCAGATGACTCCTCACGGCGTCGCCATTGAAAACCCCGCCTTCGACGTCACCCCCGCAAAATACGTCACTGCCATCATCACCGAGCGTGGCGTCCTCCACGCTCCCTACGATCAATCAATCCGTAAGATGGCAGAGCAATCGGCTCCCGAACTCGCTACCGCCTGAGCCTCGCCTGCCGCTGGCACAATAAATCGCCGCAAAAGACAAGACAGAGTCGGCCGATTGTGTTCGACTGGAGATGTTTCCCTGTAGGCGTACACCAAGGCAACGATCAGGACACCGTTTTTCCTCAGGAATAACGGCTCTTCGATGAGCTATCCGGTGGCTGGCGATAGGGAAACAGCTCTAGTCCGTGTGCTGCGGGAGACAATAATGCCGTGTTCGTTGAAGTACCCTCTGAGACTTTGCTTCAATTTCCTCTGCCTTGCCACTCTTGCCGCCGCGCAAACTCAGCAACCACCCCAGCCCGCCACGGCCCGGCAATCACCCAGCTCCGGCGTCACGACTCTCCACACCGGCACTCAACTCGTCGTCGTCGATGTCGTCGTCACCGACAAAAATCAGAAGCCCATTCACGGTCTCAAGCTCTCGGACTTTACCCTCACCGAAGAGAACGTGCCCCAGGTCATCAAGCATTTTGAGGAGCACACCGCACTCACTCCCGCCGACGCCACCAAATTTCCAGCCATGCCCGCGATGCCTCCGGGCGTCTTCACCAACTTCACGCCAGAGCCCGCGAACGGAGCCATGAACGTTCTGCTCCTCGATACCCTGAACACCCCGCTGAAGGACCAGATGTTCGTCCGCCAGCAGCTTCTCGCCTATCTCAACGCCGAGCCGCCTGGAACAAGAATTGCCATCTTTGGCCTTACCACGCAGCTCCTCATGTTGCAGGGCTTCACCAGCGACCCTGCCTTGCTTAAAGCGGTAGCGTCCGCAAAGCCAGGGAAAACCTCCCCGCTGCTCGATGACTCCGTTGGCGGAGGCGGCATCCAGGGCAGCGTGGCCGATGACCTGGAAGACTCCGGAGCCGACCCCACCATCGTCGCCAACCTCCGTCAGTTCGACGCGCAAACCCAGTCCTTCCAGCTCCAGCTCCGCGCCAAATACACACTCGATGCGATGAGCCAGCTCGCCCGTTACCTTTCCAGCATCCCCGGCCGCAAAAATCTCATCTGGTTCTCAGGTTCTTTTCCCATCAGCATTCTCCCCGACACCACCGGCACTCTCCCCGACCCATTCGCCGTCATGGCCGACTCCGAACAGCAGTTTCGCGATACCGTCAATCTGCTCGCCCGCAGCCAGGTTGCGGTCTATCCCATCGATGCTCGCGGACTCTTCAACTCGCAGGTCTTCAGCGCCGCCACCAGCCGCAACTACACGGGTAGTCCCGCGCGCATGCAGCAGGACCTTAACAAATTCTCCTCCGACACAGCCTCGGAGCACTCCACCATGCAGGAGATGGCAGACGCCACCGGGGGCCATGCCTTCTACAACACCAACGGCCTCGCTCAGGCCGTCGCCGCCGCCATCACCGACGGCTCCAACTTCTACACCCTCACCTACACCCCCACCAACTCCGAGCGCAACGGCAAGCTCCGCAAGATCAAAGTCCAATTAGCGCGCCAGGGCGTCAACCTCGCCTACCGCCACGGCTACTACGCCGACGACCCCGACAAGGGTCCTCCCTCCCTCGAGGGTCAGCCGGGGCACTCTGCCGTCGTCGATGCTGCCGTCACCTCCGCAACTCCCAACGCAATGCAGGGCCTCCGCGGAGCCATGATGCGCGGTTCACCCACGCCCACCGAGATACTCATGAAGGTCGCCGTTCTTCCCGCCGCCCCGCCCGCGCAAACCGAAGACACTCCAGCTCCAGGCAATCTTCTTACCGAAAAAGTGCATGGCCCGTTTCGCCGCTACGTCGTCAGCTACGCCATCAATCCCTCCGACATCACGTTTATTCGCGCCGCCGACGGCAAGATTCACGCCAACTTCGAACTCGCCGTCTTCGTCTTCAATCCTGATGGCAGCCTCGTCAACCGCATCACCAACTCTCTCCACATCGGCTCCACCCTCGACGAGATCAAGCAGAACGTCACCAAGGGTATTCAATACCGTCAGGAGATCAGCGCGCCTGCCAAAGGCGAGTACTTCCTCCGCATCATCGTCCACGATCTCACGCGCGATCGCTTCGGAGCCGTCGAGGTAGCCACCTCCGAAGTAAAAAATCTGCCGCCCCCAGCCGCCGCTCCGGCTGCATCAACTCCACCACCCACACCGGCTGCATCAACTCCACCACCCACACCGGCCGCAGTCCCGGCAACCAGTCCAGCCGCCCCCAACTAGTTCAAGCAAGCATAAAATCGATCCTGTACTTGACCACGAAGTTCATCAGGATCGCGTGCTCCCCAGACTCTTCAACCCGCGCAAGCGATCTCTGCTACGCGGAGGTCTTCTTGTTCTCATCAGCCTGGCCGCAGCCATCTATCTCTCAGGCTTCCCGCAAAACCGCGCCACTCCGCTCCTGATCCTTCCCACCCTCGCCGCCATCGCCGGCACAGCCGACACCGTCCGTTGCATGCAGCGTCGCTGGAGTCTCTACCACGGCGGCGTTCTGCTCCTCATCTACATGGACCTCATGGCCCTCTGCATGATCCTCTTCTTCCTCCTCTATCCCTACGCCGGCTGGATCACCTCCGCGAGATAAAGCCGCACACCCCTGCAAAACCCACTAGAATCACCTCATCCATCCGGAGACACCTGACCAGCATGCGCATTCCCATTTCTGTTCCAAGGCCCTGCACTCTCATCCTCCTTACGCTTGCGCTAGCCTCCCACGCGCAGTCTCCGAAAAGACCCGATGCCGCCACCGCCGCATGGTGGACCCAAACCGTAGCCCTCTCAAACGACAGCATGGAAGGCCGCGACACTGGCACCGAAGCCTACGAGCGCGCCGCAAACTACGTCGCCGACAAGTTCAAAGCCGCCGGCCTCAAACCCGCAGGCGACAACGGCACCTACTTCCAGCGCGTCCCCATGCATCAGATCGCACTCGCCGAAGACAAATCCTCAGTTGAAATCCTCAATCCCGAAGGCAAAACCACCACCACCCTCCGCTTCACCACCGACGTCACCACCGTCCCTCGCGAAGCCCCGCTCACCGTCGAGGCCCCGATGGTCTTCCTCGGCTACGGCATGCCTCCCGCCGATCTCGACCTAAAAGGAAAGATCGCAGTCGTCTTCAACAACACACCAACCAGCCTTCCCACCGCAACGCGCGAATCCTTCACCGGCCGCCGCCTCCGCGCCCTCGCTCAAGCAGGAGTCGCCGCAATCCTCTCCATCGACAATCCCGCCGCCACCGAACCTTTCCACTGGCCCGCCGCCTACGCCCGCAGCGTCACCTTGGCCGAAACACAGCCCCCAAATACAAACGGGCCCGTCACGATCCGCCTCAATCCCGCCTCCCTTGAAGCTCTCTTCGCTACCTCAGGCCACAGCGCCCAGGAGATCGTAGCCACCGGCGGCAAAGGCGCCGAACTCGCAACCTTCCCCCTCAATCTCTCCCTCCGCATCCGCCTTGCCACCACCAGCAAAGACATCTCCTCCCCCAACATCCTGGCCATCCTCCCCGGCTCCGATCCCCAACTCGCCCCTGAGTATGTCGCTCTCTCCGCCCACCTCGACGGCTACGGCTACGGCACCCCTGTCCTCGGCGACAACCTCTACAACGGCACCCTCGACGACGCAGCCTACGTCGCCCTCCTCATCGAGCTCGCAAAAGACCTCCAGCACAAAGCACCAGCGCGCAGCCTCCTCTTCTGCATCTTCACCGGCGAAGAAAAAGGCCTCCTCGGCTCCGCATACTTCACCCAGCACCTCACCGTCCCCAAAGAAAACATCGTCGCCAACCTGAATCTCGACCAGCTCCGCCCCATCTTCCCCCTCAACATCCTCACCATGGAGGGCCTCAACGACTCCACCCTCGGCGACACCGTCCGCACCGTCGCCGCCCCCTTCAAAATCGAGATCCGCCCCGACCTCGAGCCCGAACGCAACCTCTTCCGCCGCGCCGACAACTACAACTTCGTACGCATCGGCGTTCCCATCGCCGCATTCGTCTTCGGCTACGACAAGGGCTCTCCGGAAGAGGTCATCTACCGCGACTGGTACGCCCGCCGCTATCACAAGCCGCAGGACGACATCAAAACCCCCATCGACTGGGACGCAGCCGCAAAGTTCAACCGCTTCTACACCGCCCTCACCCTTGCCATCGCCAACACACCGGCGCGACCCCAGTGGCTCCCCGCCAGCCCCTATTCGCCTCATCAAACATCCGCGCAACCATCCCGCTGACCGAGTTATACTCGCCCAACCGGAACAGGCAGCGATCATCCCGTTCCATGTATGCCCCATGCAAGATCAAATCTTTTAAGGAGATTCACTCATGCTCAAGGGATTCCGCGACTTCATTCTGCGTGGCAACGTCATGGACCTCGCCGTCGCCGTCATCATCGGGGCAGCCTTCACCGCAATCGTCACCGCACTCACCACCAATCTCATCAGCCCCTTGCTCGGCTCCGTCATTGGCAAGCCTAACTTCGACTATCTCGTCGCCCACGTCAACGGCGGAGTCATCGAGTACGGTAAGTTCTTCACCGCCATCGTCAACTTCCTCATCATCGCCGCCGTCGTCTACTTCTTCCTCGTTCTCCCCACGCAATATCTCATCAAAAAATTTCATCCCGCTGTGCCCACGACCAAACCCTGCCCGCAATGCCTCAGCGATATTCCCCTCGCCGCCACTCGTTGCAAGTTCTGCACCCAACCCGTCTAAACTCCTCGAACTTACGCGATCCATTCACACCCGTCGTGCGTGGATCGCTCTCCTTAAAAGCAACACCACGGCAACTTTTGGGATACTCTAAATCTCATCGGTAATCCACCTGCCTGAGGCCATTCGTTGATTCGTCTCCACTCTTTTTCTTCCCTCTTTCTCCTCGCCCTCATCGCCCCGGCCCAATCCCCCACCCCACAGGTCTTCGGCTACCGCGACTTCGCCCAGCAAGCGAAATGGGACGAAGCCTTCATGGCAGTCCCCGACCCCAAACTCGCCGGCGAGCATCTCAAGACACTCACCTCCGCCCCTCACTGGGCCAGCTCGCCCGAGGACTACGCCACCGCCGTCTACGTCGCCGATAAATTCAAAGCCGCCGGCCTCCAAACCGAGATCGTCCCCTACAGAGTCCTCCTCAACAAGCCCGTCAAAATCCTCATCGAAGCCTTCGACGCATCGGGTGCCAAACTCATGTCCGGCCCCACACCAGAGCACGTCGACAACAAAAACGGCGGTGACCCATTCCAGGACGACCCACGCATCCTCCCCGCCTTCAACGGCTCCTCACCCTCCGGAGACATCACCGCCGAAGTCGTCTACGCCAACTACGGCACTCTCGCCGACTTCCAGCAACTAGCCAAACTCGGCATCAGCGTCAAAGACAAGATCGTCATCGTCCGCTACGGCGAAAACTTCCGCGGCATCAAGACCTACATCGCCCAGCAGTACGGAGCCAAGGGCGTCCTCATCTACTCCGACCCCGCCGACGACGGCTACTTCCGCGGCGACGTCTACCCCAAGGGCCCCTGGCGCCCTGACACCGCCGTCCAGCGCGGCTCCATCCAGTTCCTTCCCATCTACCCCGGCGACCCCACCACCCCCGGCATCGCCGCTACCCCCAATCTTCCCGACTCAAAACGCATCCCCGCCGACAAGCTCCAGTCGAACCAGGCCAGCATCCCCACCAACCCGCTCTCCTACAAAGACGCAGCCCACATCCTCAAAGCCCTCGGCGGCGACGAGTCCCCCCGTGACTGGCAGGGCGCGCTTCCCTTCACCTATCACCTCGGCGGCACCGCATCCGTCACCGTCCACATGCACCTCGAGCAGGACATCGCCCTCCGCACCATCTGGGACGTCATCGGCACCATCCCCGGCGCCAGCCCCACGCAAAAAGACGACTGGGTCGTAGCCGGCAACCACCGCGACGCCTGGGTCTACGGCGCAGTCGACCCCAACTCCGGCACCGCCGCCATGCTCGAAACCGTCCACGGCCTCGGCGAGCTCCTCAAACAAGGCTGGCGCCCCCAGCGCACCATCGTCCTCGGCAGTTGGGACGCCGAAGAAGAAGGCCTCATGGGCTCAACCGAGTGGGCCGAACAGAACGAGAAGATCCTCGCCCACGCCGTCGCCTACTTCAACACCGATGTCGCCGTCAGCGGCCCCGACTTCAACGCCGCCGCCGTCCCATCCCTCAAACAATTCGTCCGCGAAGTCACCCGCGAGGTCCCCAGTCCCAAAGGCGGAACCGTCTACGACCAATGGAAGGCAGACCAGTCGAAGACCCAACAAGCCTCAGTCGCCAACAATAACCGCCGCCGCCAGCGCCCCGCCGCCACCGACCCCGATGTCCGCATCGGCACCCTCGGCTCCGGCTCCGACTACACCCCCTTCATCCAGCACCTCGGCGTCCCCTCCACCGACATCGGTTCCGAAGGCCCCTACGGCGTCTACCACTCCACCTTCGACGACTACACCTGGTTCACCAAATTCGCCGACCCCACCTTCGTCTACGAGCAGCAGCAGGCTCGCGTCCTCGGACTCGAGATCCTCCACATGGCCTCAACCGACGTTCTCCCCTACGACTACGACCTCTACGGCAAAGAGATCGTCGGTTATCTCGAAAAAGCCCAGAAGCGCGCCACCGACCAAAAACTAAACCTTGACTTCACCGCGGCCCTCACCGCCGCCAAACGCTTCGCCGCCGCCGGCACGGCCATTCGCGCCACCCAATCCGCGCCACCATCCGATCCCACCACCTTGAACCAGTCCCTGCGCGAAGCCGAAGAGGCCCTTCTCAACCCCGCTGGCCTGCCCAAACGCTCCTGGTACCGCCACACCATCTACGCCCCCGGCGAGTTCACCGGCTACGCCGCCGTAGTCATTCCCGGCGTCAACGAAGCCATCGAAGCCGCCGACGCCACTCGCGCCCAGTCCCAGATGGCTCCCCTCACCGAGTCCCTCAACCGCGCAGCCGCCATCCTCGAATCGGCTAAAAAATAAGCCATCACGTGCTGGCATCACGTTTTGCTTAGTGCCATAACCTGCAGTCTTCCTCAGGGCCACGACCTACGTCTGAAAGCGCCAAGGGCACGCCCTGCACTGGTCTGGGGCAAAGCCCTGGCGCACCCAACCACCATCCAAGGGCCGAAGGCCCGCTATAAACTCGCCCCTACACCTTTCGTGTTAGTCCCCATTCCCGAAGTGGGATGTCTCCTTTTCGGTAACAGGCACATGATTACCCAAAGACGGCCAAAGCCGCCAAAGGAGACTCCCCCCAATGGTCCACGATCTTGTTCTTGCATTGGTTTTCCTCGCTATGATCATCGCCCCTGCCCTTCTAGCCATGCGCAGCGAAAAAGAAGAGAACGACATCCTCTAAGCATTGCCCCTCGCGTGAGCCCGATATCAACCGCGCTCCGCAAAAAACACTCGTAGCCTCCACTCCGAGTCAGCAGCAGGATGGTCCTCTGCTGAAATAAAAGATGCCGCATCCGTCCACGGGTGCGGCATCTCCGTTAATCAAAAATAAATGGAAGCCCTACCCGCGCAGAGCCATCTGCTCCGTCACAATCTGCGTCAGGTCCGGCTTCTTCAATCCATGCTCCCGCGCATTGAACTCATCCACCTTGCTCGACCAGTTCATACTGCAGAACTTCGGCCCGCACATCGAGCAGAACGCCGCTTCCTTGTAATAATCATCCGGCAGTGTCTCATCATGCATCCCGCGAGCCGTATCCGGATCAAGCGACAACGCAAACTGCTTATCCCAATCAAACGTATACCGCGCATGAGAGATCGCATCATCGCGATCCCGCGCCCCGGGTCTGTGACGTGCCACATCCGCCGCATGAGACGCAATCTTGTAAGCGATAATCCCGTCCTTCACATCCTTCTCATTCGGCAGCCCGAGATGCTCCTTCGGAGTCACATAGCAAAGCATCGCCGCCCCATGCCACCCAATCATGGCCGCGCCAATCGCCGACGTGATGTGGTCGTATCCAGGAGCGATATCCGTCACCAGCGGCCCGAGCACATAGAACGGAGCCCCATCGCAAAGCTCCACTTCCTTATCCACCTGCAGCTTGATCTGGTCCATCGGAATATGCCCCGGCCCCTCGATCATCACCTGCACATCGCTCTTCCACGCCTCGCGCGTCAACTCGCCCAGCGTCTTCAACTCCGCAAACTGAGCCTCATCGCTCGCATCCGCCAAACATCCAGGCCGCAGCCCATCGCCCAGCGAATAGCTCACGTCATACTTCGCCATCACCTTCGTGATCCGGTCGAAGTTCTCGTACAAAAAGTTCTGCTTATGGTGCGAGGTCATCCACTGCGCCATAATCGCCCCGCCGCGGCTCACAATGCCCGTAATCCTCTTCGCCACCAGCGGAACATACTGAATCAGCACGCCCGCATGGATCGTGAAGTAATCCACACCCTGCTGCGCCTGCTCCTCGATCACCTCAAGATAAAGATCGATATTCAGATCCTCAACCTTCTTCACCCGGCTCAGCGCCTCATACAGCGGCACCGTCCCGATCGGCACCGGCGAATGCCGCAGAATCTGCTCCCGAATCATCGGAATATCTCCACCCGTCGAAAGGTCCATCACCGTATCCGCGCCAAAGTGCACCGCAGTATGCAGCTTCTTCAACTCCTCATCCACATTCGACACCAGAGCCGAGTTCCCGATATTCGCATTGATCTTGCACAGCGACTCCACCCCAATCGCCATCGGCTCCAGCTCCGGGTGGTTGATGTTCGCCGGGATAATCATCGTCCCCTTCGCCACCTCACTGCGAACCAGCTCGGCGGCAATCTTCTCCCGCTGCGCCACGAACGCCATCTCCTCGGTAATCATCCCCTTGCGTGCAAAGTGCATCTGCGACATATTCCAGTCGCCTGTCCGCTCCGCCTCAGCCTTCCGCTTGACAATCCACTCCACCCGCCCAGTCGGCACCTTGTATCCATTGCCATTCGCGTGAGCCGCTTTGCCGTTACCGTTCGAAGCTGCACCGTTCCCATTTCCAATCATAATGCCCCCTGCGTTCACAGCCAAGTAATGAAGTAAGTATACGACGCAGCGAAGTCATTATGGCTTGTCCCGAAGTTCGCACCGGATCAGTTTCCAAATGATCGTTACCGAACTTGTGACGGGATCGAGAAACACTCTCACTAATTCGGGAAATCCACGACCTCATTTTCAAGCGGCATCTCGTTCTTGTGAAGTACTGGGGCTGACAAAGGAAAGATCTTCACGTCGTCTCCGGAAACCCTGCTGCCGAAACGCACGGTGAACTGTGGCAGCACGTAAGGAATTCCCTGTGCGGCGAGAATATTGTTCTGCGTCATCAGTTGAAAGTGCAGATGCGGTTCGGTCGAATTTCCCGAGTCTCCTACCAGCCCCAACACGTCGCCAGCCTTAACATGATCTCCCACGTGGACTCGCAGGGAGCCCGGTTGCAGATGGGCGTAGCCAGCATAAATCCCATCTCCAAGATTCAGGATGACGTGATTCCCGGCAATCGTCTCCAGGGTTATAGGAACACGTGCGTCGGCAGGCCTTTCACCAACCTCCGGTCGACCGTCTGGAAAACCATCTTTCGTCTCGGTGACAACTGCATCTGCGACTGCATAAACGGGCTGTCCATAACAAAGATAACTATGAAGGTCGAGCGGATTACCGTGTGACGTTTTGCTGTTCTTGTCAGTTTGGAGCCAGTCAATGGCATATCGCTGGGCAAAGTACGGAGTGCCATAGAGTACGATCATGGCTCCCCGGTGTTGCGAAGTGCTCGACGGCCCATTTGCGGCCACCCAGTTCGAACCACGAATAGGCGGCTGGATTACCTTAGCCGCGCGGGCAACGGAGACGTGTGCAACAGGAAGCGTTAGCGACTTGCCCGTCGTGGTGCGCTCCAGAGTGAGCGTATGATCCAGAAATCGGGGAATGGGACCGCTAATTGGCAGCTCAATCCACACAAGATCGACCACCTGCTCCCCGCCATGGATAACTCGTCTATCGCGCTTCGCCATACTCGCGTCGTTCACTCCCGGATGAAACAACGCTGTCACGAGTGGCTTCGCTTCCTGAAGCAGTAGCGGCACCGCCGCGTTGTCAGCATACACAGCGACCCTCTTAAGGGTCACCGGTGTCGAGTCCGTGTTGGTGATCAATAATTCATAACAAAGAAACCGTTTGCCGTCCCCTGAAAATACGATGGGTGGGGATGGCACGAGAACTTCCGGGGCCGGTAGGTCGTCAAGCAACGTGGTTTCGATCGTGCGTTGCGCGCTCTGGAGTGGTGTTTGGCCCGCACAGGCAATTCCACAAAATCCGACAACGAAGAGGGCCAGACGCTGCATAACCGATGTGAACTCCGTTCATCAGAGTAGAGGATCAGACCGAGCGTCAGCAATCCGCCTGAATCGTCCCTGCCGAAATCATGCGAGGGACTCTGGGATACGAGTGCCAGGTACAACGAGCGGAGCGCCATTAGAAAAACTCTGCTCGTTATGCATGGTCTTCCAACGTCTCCCACCACACCCCAGCCATCCACCATCCCCCGCTTCTCTCCCAGCTTCAGCTAAAATAGAAAACAGAGAGACTTGACAAACTACGTCATCTGAATGGACGTGTACGCTCGTCTCACAGAAGTGCCTACACGGCTTGACCCGGCGTAGTCCAACCCTAAGCCTTTTCTTTCTAGGACTTTGCACAATATATGACGGGGTGGGTGGGGTAGAGGGCTTCGATTGGACGTAAACTGAACGAACGGAGAAGTATGGCAAACGCAGCCCAGAAGAGTCCGGCAAAAATAATCATAGCCACGGTGATCGTCCTCGCCACCGTCGGCTACCTCGCCTTCACCGGCGGCCGCGACAACAAGAGCTACTACGTCACCATCGGCGAGCTTCAGGGCATGGGCGACAAGGCTTACGTCCGCCACCTCCGCGTAGCCGGCAACGTAGCTCCCGGCAGCATCCACCGCGCCGGGGCCAACGCCACCTTCGACCTCCTCGAACAGGGCCGCAAGCTCTCCGTCGTCTACCAGGGCGCTGAACCCCCGCCCGACACCTTCAAAGACGACGCCCAGGCCCTCGCCGTCGGCACCTACAGCCGTGACGGCGTCTTCCACGCCACCGAACTCCAGGCCAAATGCGCCTCGAAATACGCCCCCGCCACCCCGGCAGGTGCCACCACCGCTACAGCCCTGCCCGCTTCGCACTGAGCAGCCCGCGAAAAATATGACGCAGAAGGAAGCGACATCTCGCCGCAGCGCACATGAAACTGCTGCAACTAGGAACTGCATCGCTCTTGATTCCGTCTCCAAGATCTACGGCAGCTTCGCCGCGCTTCGCAACGTCTCAACAACCTTCGACGCGGGCTCCTGCACTGTCATCCTCGGCGAAAACGGCGCCGGCAAATCTACCCTCCTTCGCGTCATCGCAGGCCTCATCAAGCCCACGCGAGGCACAGTGACTGTATTCAGCGAAGCTCCGCACGATCAGCGCGGCCGAATGGCGTACATGAGCCACGCGCCCATGCTCTACGACGAGCTCACCGCAATCGAGAACCTCAACTACTTCGCCTCGCTGCATCGCGACGGCGGTTGCGCCTGCGTCGGCAATCCGGAGATGGCCCTCCGCGCAGTAGGCCTCGATCCCAGCCTCAAGCGTCCCGTCGGTCAATACTCACAAGGCATGCGCCAGCGCACCTCGCTCGCCCGCGTCCTTCAAAGCGACCCGCAGATCCTCCTCCTCGACGAGCCTTTCTCCAACCTCGATGTCGCCTCCGCTCAACACATGGTGGAACTCCTCGCCGACTTCCGCACTTGGCCAGTCCCCGGAGGCGGCAATCGCACGATCCTCATCACCACTCATCAGGCCGCGCTCGCGACTCCCCTGGCCGATAGCACCCTCACCATGCGCAACGGCCAGATCGTGAATTCTCCGGCCGAACCCGAGGCCGTCAGGTGAAAGTACCCCAACCAGCCAAAACCAACGCCGCACGCCTGCTCGACTCCCTCGGCATCCCCTACGAACTCCGCACCTACGAAGTCGATCCCGAAGACCTCACTGCCATCTCCGTGGCCCGCAAGATCGGCCTGCCTCCCGAGCAGGTCTTCAAAACTCTCCTCACCCGCACCAATACTGGAAATCATCTCTTCGCGGTCGTTCCCGGCGATGCCGAGCTCGACCTCAAAAAACTGGCACATGCCGCGGACGCCAAGAAAGTCGAACTGGCTTCTCTCAAAGATGTCGAACCGCTCACGGGATACATTCGGGGAGGAGTCACCGTTATGGGCGCAAAAAAAACCTTCCCTGCCTTTGCCGACGAAACCATCGAGATCTTTGACATCATCTCCGTGTCCGCCGGTCTGCGCGGCCTCCAGCTCATACTTTCCCCCGCCGACTATCTCCGCGCCGCTGACGCAACCCTTGCAGACCTCAGTAAAGGTCCCGCATGAACTACCTGAGCCATGTGTTGAACCATCTCCGCAAAGACCTGCGTCTGGAGTGGCGTTCCCGCGACTCGATCAATGGCATGCTCTTCTTCGCGCTGTTGGTTGTCGTGGTCTTCGGTCTCGCGTTCGATCCGGCAGGCTATCCCACCACCACACGCCAGATCTCAGGCGGCATCCTCTGGGTAGCGCTTCTCTTCGCTTCCATGACCGCCCTCAACCAATCCTGGTCCCGCGAACTGCGTAATCAGGTCCTCGAAGCCCAGCGCATGGCCCCGTCCCCTGCCTCTGCCTTGTTTCTTGGCAAAGCTCTCGCAAATATGCTCTTCGTTCTTGCCGTCGAGGCGGTTCTGGCGCCAGTCTTTATCGTCTTCTTCAACCTGCACGTCCTTGGAAACATCTGGCTGCTGGCACTCATCCTGCCTCTCGGCACGTGGGCGCTGGTCGTCAATGGAACTTTCTTCGCAGCTCTGGGGCTTCGCGCACGCAACCGAGAACTCCTTCTCCCGCTGCTTCTTTTACCCATCTCGCTACCGGCTCTTTTGGCTATGGTCCAAGGGACGACCGGCATTCTTACAGGCGACCTTGACTCCATCCAAATCGGTACCTGGATCAAACAACTGATCGGATACGACATCATCTTTACCACTGTCTGCATCCTTCTGTTTGAAACGGCCTTCAGCGCCGAGTAGCATATTTCGCGATAAACTAACCGTATGGAGCAGCGCACCCCTACTCTCCGCAACGTCGCCTGGCTCTGGTTCGGCATTACCATTGCCGTCCTCGTTGTCGGTTTCCGGCAAGCCATCTTTCTCGTCCCTGCCGAGGCCACGATGGGCGATGTCCACCGCATCTTCTACTACCATCTGCCCCACGCTGTTCTCGGGCTCATCTTTCCTTATGTAAACTTCGTCGCTTCGCTTGCGTTCCTCTTCTGGCGTCGGCGCGACCCTCTCAAAGCCCTGACAGCCGATGCACTCGCCGTTGCAGCAGCCGAAGTCACCGTCCTTTATGTTGGCATTTGTCTTGCCACTGGAATGTTATGGGGCAAACCGGCATGGGGAATTTGGTGGGCATGGGATGCTCGTTTAACCTCCGAGCTCCTGCTCTGGCTGCTCTACGTCAGCTACCTTCTACTTCGCCGTTATTCTCCTAGCGGCCAGGCTGGAACCGTCGGCGCAGTCCTTTCTGTCTTCGCCGCAATCGACGTTCCCATCGTCTACATGTCCATCCAGTGGTGGCGCACACAGCACCCCGCGCCTGTCTTCGGACCCAATGGAGGTGGCGTTGATCACCGTTTCTACCCGGCAATCCTCTGGAACATGGCTGGCTGGCTGATGTGGGGCGTCCTGATCATGCTCTTCCGCTTCGCTTTGGAGCGCCGCCGCCAGCTCGCCGAGCAGGAAGCCGCACTTCAAGCAATCGAAGCCTCACTGGAGATCCCTCGATGACCTGGCATTCTTTCTTAAACTTCAGCACGATGGGCCACAGGCACATCTTCTTCGTCTATGCTGGCGTCTGGATCGCTCAGGGCGGCTATCTTGCCTGGATAGCCTGGAATTGGGCGCACACCAAAAACATCCGCCACTGAAAAAAATCAACGAAGCCACAGGGATCGCGGCTTCGTTGTCCGAGAATAAAGTGCAAATGACGCGATAGATCCGAAGGGTCAACGTTCCGCATCAAAGACATAGACACGGAGTAATGGAAGAAAGTTTCGCGAGATTCTCTAAAATCTCTTCTGTATCTTTAGCTTGCCGCTCCATCACTACATCGAAAGACTCCGAACAGTGCCAACGTTCTGCCGACAGTCCCTTATAAAGTCCTTTGCCGTCGTTGTCTGTGCGCTTTTTCTCGGCGCATCAGGGTGTCGACGAAGCGACTTTCCAGATGTCCCCGACGGTTACAAAGAGTTCGCCTATGTCAGCAATGGCGGGTCCAACACTGTGACCGTCCTTGACCTCGTATATCTGCGGCAGGACAGAACCCTACAAGTCGGGATCAATCCAACCAGTCTGGCCGCAAACCCTTTTAGAAATGAGGTTTACGTCGTCAACACGCAGTCTGGCACTGTCTCGGTTATCGATGCGGAGGCAAACCGCGTTGCAGCCACGATTCAGGTGCGACGATTGCCTTCGTTCGTTTCTGTGGACGCTACCGGACATCGTGCCTATGTCGCCAACTCTGGATCTAATAGCATCAGTGTTCTTGACCTTGACCGGCGCCGTGAGATCGCAGTCGCCGGCACGGGCGAGCAGCCGGCGGTGGCCCGTATCTCACGTGATGGCAGGAGTTTAGTCGTTACGAATCGGGGGAGTGGGAGCGTCTCGATCTTTGAAGTTCCGCCTTATGATGCTGCGGCCAGGTCAGAGCCTGCACCGCGTCTGCGGGCGGCGTTTCCAGGGTGCCCTGGAGCTGGCGATGCGGTGATTTTGCCTGATTCTTTGAAGGCTTTTGTCGCTTGTTCCGCGGGGCATCAGGTAATGGCCATAAGTCTTGCTGCTGCAAAGGGATCGTGGGCGGTGCAGCAGAATCCCGCTGCGATGACCGACCATATGCTGGCGCTTCTCGATGTTGGAAAGATGCCGGTTCATCTTGCGATGAAGCCGGATGGCGGGGAGATATTTGTTTCGAATTTTGACTCGGACAGCATCTCCGAGATCTCGACCTGGACTAATGAGGTTGGAGGGACGTATGCTATTGGAAACAGGCCGGTTCGCGGGATCGTTAGCGGGGATAACGGTCGCTTGTGGATCGCGAACTTTGGCGCAGATTCGCTTGCAATCTACAGTATTGACGATGGGAAGGTAGAGCCTTTTGGCGTGCGCGCCGGGTCTGCGCCCGATGCGCTGGCTTTTTCGAAGGATGAGCATCTTCTACTGGCGGCTGACGCTCATTCCGGGGATGTTGCGCTGGTTCGGACGGAGACCAACCAGGGACGGCCGGTGCTGTTCACGATTCTTCCTGCCGGGGTTTCTCCCAACGCGATCGCAGTCAAGGCGATCGAAAAAAAGCCTTAGTTGGCAAAAAAAATATGGGTCGGCTACCGGCGGTTTTTTGGCATTTTTGCTGGTGTTTTTGAGGGGGTTGCGCAAAAAGAGATGCTTTTGCGTGGTTTTTTTGTGGTAATTGCGTGGTGATTGCGTGCAAAAACGTGGTTGTTCGCTGGCGCTAATTCAGCTCTGAAAAATACGCCACTGTTTTCAAGTTTATTTTTCCACAAGTTTTTTATTCGTTACGGAGCGCTACCATCGGCTCGACTCCGGCTGCGCGGCGTGCCGGTATAAGGGATGCAAGCGCGGCTGCCAACGCCAGCAACAGCATCGCCAGCACGAGCATGACGGGGTCCCACGGCTTTACGCCGAATAGCTGATCCTTCATTAGCTTGCCGGCTCCGATCGCCGCCGGGATTCCAAGCGCCAGTCCGATTCCTACCTGCGAGAAGGCGCCGCGAAGCACCATCCTGACCACGCGCCAGCGATCTGCTCCGAGGGCCATGCGAATGCCGATCTCGCCGGTGCGCTGCTCCACCATGTAAGCCATCACGCCGTACAGTCCGACCGCTGCCAGCAGCAGCCCAAGTACGCCGAAGAGCGTCGTCAACGTTGCGATCATGTGCTCCTGCTGGAAGTCCGCGCTTACGACCTCGCTGTAAGGGTCGACACCGTAGAGGACGAGATCGGGATCGATCTGGGCCAACGCCTTGCGTACACGCTCTTCCATGCCGGGGGGATTTCCCGGCGCCCAGATGACGATGTTGTACAGGTAGTGCGACCAGATCTCGCCGCTGGTGTAGGCGGGCTCATCGTACTGGACGGTCTGGGTCTCGGGGATCCAGAACATGGGCTTTATCGGATCCTTGTAGTCGTAGGTCATATAGCGCATGTCTTTCGCAACGCCGACGATCTCGTAGGTCGATGCGTATTTGATCTTGTCCGGTCCGAAGTGCTGGCCGATCGGGTTCTGGTCTTTGAAGAACCTTTTTGCGAAGGCCTCGTTGATAACTGCGACTTTGCGCGTGGTCGCGGTGTCGTCCTCGTTGATGGTTCGCCCGAGCGCCATCTTTGTGCCCAGCGTTTCGAAGAAGCCGGGCATGACTCGTACCCATCCCGCGCTCGTGTCTTCTTTCGCTCCAGGCTCGGGCGTGCCCTCGATGCGGATTCCGTCGTTCCAACTATCGCCGGTCATGGGCGCATAGAGAGCGGGCGCGACCATGCGCACACCGGGAATCTGACGGAGGCTGTCGTCGATTTTGCGGAACATGGGCTCGAGTTGCTCGGGCTTGTAGTTGCCGAGCATCGGATTGATCCACGCAATGTAGCGGCCCTCCGTCTCGAATCCGAAGCTCTGATGCTGAAGATTGCGCAGACTGCGACCGAGGAGCGCGGCTGCCGACAGCAGCACGAGCGACATGGCTACCTGAGCGATCACCAGCGATCTCTGCGTCCAGGAACGATTGCCGCTGACCGTGCGGTTGGCACCCCGCAGCGCTTCGATGGGGTCTGCGTGCGAGGTTATCCATGCCGGAACGATGCCAAAGATGACTCCGGTGAGCATGGACATGGCAAGAGCAAAGAGCAGGACCGGCCAGGATGGCGTCGCATCCACTGGCACGTAATTGTTGGAGCCCTGGAAGGCCAGATGGAGAATCAATCTTGTTCCGGCATAGGCTACGGCGACTCCGAGAACTCCTCCGATGACAGCCAGCAGCAGAGACTCCACCAGCGCCTTACGCACGAGCCTCTGCCTTGATGCGCCGAGAGCCACGCGCACGGAGGTCTGCCCGCGATCCTTCAATCCGCGGGCGAGCATGAGGTTCGCGAGGTTTCCGCAGGCAACGAGCAACACACATGCGGCTGCGACCAGCAGAAGCTTCAACCCATCCTGATACTGATCTCTCATGGAAGCTACGCCTGCACCGCCGGGAATGAGATGGAGGGTCTGCTGCTGCCAGAGCTGTTTCTCGCCTGGCTCCATGTCCGGAACGTGGCTCGCCAGCCAGTCGTGAAGTTCTACCTTCAGCTTCGCTTCGAGAGATTTCGGGTTGACCCCGGGACGTACCCTTCCGATCAAGTCGAGAAAGTTGCCATTCGGTCTTTTGAGCCTTGAGGTCGCTCCATCGATCAACAACTCTGTGGTCAATGGCAGCCAGAGATCCGGCATGCCTCCGCCTGCCAGCTTGGCTCCGTAGAATCCCGGCGGAGCCACGCCGATGACTGTGAACGGATGCCCGTTGACCTGGTAGGTGGCGCCGACTACCGAAGGATCGGAGCCGTACTTTTCCTTCCAGATGCGATAGGTCATGACGGCCACCGACGGCGCGCCTTCCTGATCGTCGGCGTCGGTCATGAGACGGCCGATCCAGGGCTGGACGCCCATGGTTGTGAAGAAGTTTCCGGAGACGTACTCTCCATTGCGTGTCTCCGCCGCGGCCTGAGCCCCTGCTCTGCGAACCCCAAGCGGCGCGTTGCCGGCCTGAAGCGCGGCCAGATCGATGAACTCCGGGGTGTGGTCGCGAAAGGTCTTGTAGGCTTCCCATGAGAACAGGGAAAAATTCTCGTCGTCACCCTGGGTGTATCCGCCCCAGTTGCAGCAGCGAATTTTGTCTCCGATGCGCCAGAGTTCGTCCGGTTTCGTTACCGGCAGCGACTTGAGCATCACCTGATGCACCAGCGTAAAGATCGCGGTCGTCGCTCCGATTCCCAATGCCAGCGTAATGACTGCCGTTATGGTGAAGCCAGGCGCCTTGCGCAGTTGTCGAAGCGCGTCGCGCAGATCTGCCAGCATTCGTTTCCTCCCAGTCCCGTCTGTGGTTCTTTCGAAGTACGGACGTAGTGGGCCGCCGGTTCCCAAGAAAAAGTGCAGAAATTACGCTTTTCTCTTTTGGAATGCAAAGTAAATCCAGCATCCGACCACGGAGCCGACCACGCTGGAAAGGAAATGAAGAACCTCATGCGAATACATATGTTGCCACCTCAGTTCGTTCCACACATGCCACAGGTGATGGGTCAGGAGAAATTTAACCAGCGGAGGCGGAGCTGGTCCTCGCCATGCTTCATCGAGCAAGCTGAGCACGCCCAATAACGCAAGAACGAAGATCAGTGCATCCGGGAAAATGCGTACTTTCATGTTGAGCCTGTTGTCTCTCTTGAAGGCACTAATCAATTTTGGAGTTCTAAGCGGTTTGTCGGCAATACAGAAGTTGCCGCCCATTTTGCCTCGGTTCATGAAAATTCGCCAGGGCACTCGTCCAGGGTAGATTAGTACCAATATGCCGGCCTGATGGGGTTCAGCCCTGACGGGCAAGGACGAGGGTGATGTCGTCGGGCTGCTCTTCGGCACCGATCCAGGCGTCGAGGGCGAGCATGACCTGGGTGGAGATGACGTGGAGGGGGTGGTCGCGGTAGCGGCTGACGACCTCCATCATGCGCTCCTCTCCGAACTCTCCGAAGTCGTTCTCGGGTTCGGTAACACCGTCGGAGTAGGCGACGAGGATATCGCCGGGCTGCATGTCGAAGCTGTCCTCGTCGTAGTGCATGCCGTCGATGAGGCCGACGACGGTTCCGCCCTTGTCGAGACGGCGGATGCTGCCGTCCCTGCCGAGGACGAGTGGAGGAAGCTGGCCGGCGTTCGAATAGGTGAGCCTTGTTGAGGCCGCATCGTAGTGGGCCAGGAACAGGGTCGCGTATTTTTCCGGCTGCGTGCTGCGGTAGAGGTGGCGATTGAGCAGCGAGAGGATTCTGCCGGGCGATTGAAAGAGCTCATCGCATTCTCCGCCGCGGCCCTCGCGGCTGGCCATGAGGCCTGCGACGGCGGATTCGCTGTAGACGAGCTCCTCGCTGGCAAAGCGGTAGGCGCGTACGGCTGAGTGCAGGGTTGCCATGAGCAGCGCGGCGGAGATTCCCTTTCCGCTAATGTCGCCGATGGCGATGCCGACGCCCGTCTCTTTGCGGTTGATCGTACCGGCGTGAGCTTCTTCGTGAAAGATGAGGAAGTCGTAGTAGTCGCCGCTGACCGAGCGCGCCGGGCGGCAGACGCCGTGGAGGTCGAGGCTTCCGACACCTCGCGCATGGAGCGGAAAGAGGTTTGCCTGAACCTCCTGGGCGATGGAGATCTCGTTCTGCAGGCGTTCCTTTTCTTTTTGTTCTATGAGCAGGCGCTGCAGCGATCCTGTCATGGTGTTGAAGGAGCGGCTGAGTTCGGCGAGCTGATCTCCGCGGGTGACGCCGATGCGATAGCCGAGGTCACCGTGGTCGATGTGCTGGGTCGCCTTATAAAGATCCGCCACTGATGCTGTGATGGTCTTGCTCAAGCGGAGCGCCATCCAGACAGCGAGCAGGCCGAGGATCGCAAAGACGAGGCAGAGGATGATAAGCGAGACGCGCAGTACATCGGTTACGACTCCGCTGAGGGAAGAACCGAAGAGCTGGTTGTAGAGCCGCGAAGGCCGGGACTGGACGGTAAAGAAGACGCTATCAGGTTGGCCGGTGTCCCAGTTCGTAACCGGTTCGGTGGAGGGGAAGCGCACGGGAAGATCGACCAGATTGACTGCGGGCGGTCTGGCGCCGCCAGTAATCGATTCCACCTCAACATCGCTATTCTTGATTGGAGTTTTGGAAGGCGCGCTTTGCGAAGCTGCCGCAGGCTGTCCACTTTTGCCGTCATTCGTGGAACTTCCGACACGTTCGGGCCGCAGGCTGGCCTGGCCCAACCCCTCCGCAAACATATTCAGAACCTGACTATCGACGGCGAGACTGGTCATGACAGAGAGGGTGCGGCCATCTTGCCAACGGTCCTGATGGATTGTGACCAGGTAGAGGTCTCTGCCGTCGAGAATCATTCCTGAAAACTGTCCTCCCGGCAACTCGGTCGCCCAAGGCGGAAGCCCGAAGGGTGTCTTACCGGGAGCGCTGGAGCGAGAGTCAAGCGACACAGGCGCCCCGTTGAGAAAGACCTGGGTCTCGCGATGAAGCTTCAAACGCGGAAGGTCGAGATTGGGGGACCGCTCGGGTTCGTGGAGGCCTGCGGCAATGATTCTCTGCGATTCGGAGTCTCCCGCGAAGCGCCGCTGCAATCCATAGGAGATAAGCTCGGAACGGCGTTCGTTCTCTCCGTTCATCTGGGTGAGTTCGGTGAGGAGGCGGGTGTCGGCAAGGTGGATGGCGAACTGTCCTGCGGCCACATAGGCGAAGATACCCGCGAGGATGACGAGAAGAACTGCGGGCGTGAGTCCGATGAGGAGATAGGTGAGAGCGAGCTTGTTGCGCAGGCTCCACAGCATGTGTTTGCGCACCAGTCGCCATAGCAGAGGTAGCGCGACAAAGACGAGAGCGATGCCGACGAAGATTTGCAGGATGCCGAGAAAGGTACCGAAGGCTCCGGGAACCCAGTGTCCGAGGAAGAGAACGCAGAACCAGATTCCGAGCCAGAAGGCTGCGCCGGCAAGGCCTGTCGGCAGCCGCAGTTTGAGCCACGAGGCGGCTTGCGAGACGGGCTGGCTAACTGGATTTTGCATCGTCTGCCACCTCCTCATGCTCTGCCTCGCGGGCCAGTCTTAACGTGTAGCGCGTTGCCGAAAAATGGGCTCCGGCGAGCAACAACAGGCCGGTGAGAAACGCCCACATCATAAGCCCTACCGAAATATAAAACGGCCCGTAGACGGACTCAAAGTCCAGCCACGGCAGGGCGTGGATATAAAGGATCTTCGCCAGTTGCCAGAGGAGACCGACGATGATGGCGGTGGGCAAGACCGCGCGAGGCGGAATTTTGCGGTACGGCAGAATCCAGTAGATGAGGAAGAAGAGCAGGATGCTTGCGAGGCCGGCGCAGATTCGCAGGAAGCCGTAGGAGATGAAGTGAAAGACGACGTTGTCGGTGTGGCCGACGAAGATCCACGAGAGGATGGTCTGCTGGCTCGCGGTGGAGGCTACGGCGACCATCGCAAGAATGCCGACGGCGAGCGCGAGGCCGAGCGAGACTGCCTGATTGTGAAGATAGCTGCGGTTTTTTCGAACGCCCCAAACGCCGTTGAGAGCGACCTCCAGCGGAAGAAAGACGCCAGTGGAGCTGATGACCAGCATGACGACGGAAAAAAACTGCGTTCCTTTGCGCGGGTGCGTGAGGAGCTGCATGTTCCGCATGATGAAGTCCTTGCCCACGGGGAGAAGATTCTTCATCATGTCGCTGACGACCTGTTCCATCTCATGGGAGTGGAAGACATTCCGGCTGACCGTCAGCAGGAGCACGATGAAGGGAAAGAGCGAGAGGATGGAGTTGGCAGCAACGCTGAAGGCGTAAGTGTGGACGTCGGTGCGCGTCATGTAGCGAGCGAGGGCGGAGATCTCGGCCCACAGGCCATCTTCACGGACGACGGGCTGGACGTCCTCGATCGGCTTGAGCGGCAGCTCAGGCTCGTTGGACTTCCTGGGTTTCGGCTCTTCGGTCTGGTCGGGAACGATAAGGGACATAGGGGAAATCGGCACGACGGCAAAAACGTAAGGGGCTTACTCCGATGCTAGCAGAGCGGCGTGCGCCTTCGATGCTGGCGAAACCGGCTCTTTGCCGGGATCTTCCTCTTTGTTTCGATTCTCCGGCTGAGTGGCGTTGGCTTCAAGGCTGTCGATTCGCTGGATGGACCATTGGGCGGCCTCGGCGAGCGCCGGGTCTTCTGCGGTGACCCAGGTTTCGAGTTGGGGGAAGAATCTGCGATCCCCGGTGTTGCCCATGGCGATGGCGACGTTGCGATGAAGACGCTTGCGCCCCGTTCGCTCGACGGGGGAGCCTTTGAACCAGCGCTTGAACTCGGCCGCATCCATGCCGGCGAGCCAGTCAAGGAGAGGGTTGACCATTTGAGGGCGGGTGAGCATGCCTTCGTTAAGTGCGAGCGAGGCGCGATCCGGAGTTCCGGGGTTCGGAGCTTTACGGTTCTGAGTCTTATGATTCTGCGTCTTACGATTCCAAGGGCAGACATCCTGGCAGATGTCGCAGCCGAATATCTGGCGGCCCATGGGCGCGCGGAGTTCCTCGGCTATGACGCCTTTTTTTTCGATGGTCAGATAGGCGATGCAGCGCGAGGCGTCCATCTGGTGCGGCGCGACGAGTGCGTCGGTGGGGCAGGCATCGATGCAGCGAGTGCAGCTTCCGCAACGGTCGGCTGCGATGTCGAAGTGGACTTCGGGTGCTACAGGGATTGGGGTGACGATGACTGCGAGGAGGAGCCAGGATCCGAGTTCCTGATTGATGACGCAGGTGTTTTTTCCGATCCAGCCGACGCCGGCCTTCGCGGCTACCGCGCGTTCGAGGATGGGGCCGGTGTCAACGTAACAACGGGTCTCGCAGGCGAAGCGTTGTTGCACTGCCGCTTCGACGCGGCGCAGGCGGGTGAGGAGCTGATCGTGATAGTCGGTGGGGATGAGCTCGGGTGGGTCTGCGCTGGTGTTGTTTACCGCGCGGCCGCTCCATGCGTAGCGGGCGATCCAGCCGGCGCCGGAGGGTGCGGGGTCGATCGAATACGGGGCGGGAGCGTTGTAGTCGAGAGCGCAGACGATGACGGAACGGGACCACGGCATGGCGATTTGGACTCCGCTGCGCAGGAAAACCCCTTGCTCGTCGCGGCGCTTGAGGTACTCCATCTCGCCTGCGTGGCCAGCTTCGACCCACGCGGCGAAGCGCTCGGCATCGATGTCGGTTGGAGGATCGGCGTCTGGCGCGTCGACAGTGGCTATGCCAACGGTGACGAAGCCTGCCTCGATGGCTCGCTCATGCAGCCAGAGCTTGAGCTTGGGAGTCCATTCGTTTTCCACCACGGCGCTTCACCCCAATCTACAGAGTAATCAGGATAAATTGCCTGCGATCGATGCGGCTGGGCGAGGCGAAAGTGCATGTCCTGAGATAAAATAGAGGAACGCGGAGAGTTGGCAGAGCCCGGTTGAATGCACCTGACTCGAAATCAGACATAGGCGTAAGTCTATCGGGGGTTCGAATCCCTCACTCTCCGCCATTCAGTCTTCTGGGCCGTCCTCTCTGCACCGACAAATGAGAAACTGGCCGAAATCCCCGCAAATTCCGGCTTCTTGAACGGGCTCCATGTTGTCGCATCAATCGCTGCTGGCGACAGTGTAGCAATGTCGGCACTCTGCAAAGCCGATGCTTTTGGTTTGGCCTTTGAAAAGAAGTTCCGGCGCGGCTGTGCTTGCGGTGTGCCACACGCGAAGGATGATTCAGTTGTGGGGGGTGTTCAACGACGAACCTATGATGCTCGGGCAACTACGAGCGTCACACCGTAGCGCGGTATGGCCTGAAAGTTCAAGCTCTAACCGATATGCAAACGGTGTCACAGATTCGCAGGAACAACATGGTTACCGATGAGGCAGCTAATCCGAGACAAGTATGAATATAGTCGAAAACAGCCCAAAATTCAAGCTAAACGGTAATGTGGACAATGACTTACAGCCAACTCATTTAGGGGCCGTTTTCTCGATGCAGACACCGAGGGAACACTTCGATCAAGACAACGAAGAAGCACCCATGACTATTCCTGCCCTGAGCGGACAATGAGTGTGCCAAGCAACATTCCACCAAATACTTCAACCGTGGAACGTAACCGCGATCGGACCTGCTATCGATAGAGGGTGATAGACACGGTGGGTTGGGCCGGCGTACCTTTGGAAAGCACCACCCCGAGGAGTTTTGGATGAAGTCGTTTGTGCGTTCCGTTCGGGTAGTTCTATTTTTGAGTGTCGCGTCCCTTTCCCTGATTGCGCTCGCGGGCTGCGGTAGCTCGAGCAGCGGTAGCTCGGGCAGCGGTAGCATGAGCGTGAGCGCCCCGATGGCTGCGAAGAACATCTATGTGATCCGGTTCTCCTCTACCGACGATGTCGAGCAGGATTCGGTGGCTGTTTTTCCCGCTTCGGCGTCGGGAAGCACGACACCTACTTCGACGTTGATGTTGCCCAGCGGCTTCGTGGACTTAGCGCTGGCCGTTGGCCCCACGGGTGTGATCTATGTAGGTGGGCAGCAACAGGGCAGCGAGCAAGGGTTTGGCCAGATTCTGGAGTACGCGGCAGGCTCCTCCGGATCGGCTACGCCTAGCGTGACGCTGAACGGCTCCGCTGCCAGTACGGCAACGTTTACTTACCCCTCTAGCTTGGCTGTGAACTCGGCGGGTATGCTGTTTATCGCCTCCGCTGATCGCACCCTGGAGGCCTTTGCCAGTGGATTTACCGCCTCGTCGGCTCCGACCCAGTACCTGACCTGGGGTCAGGTTGAGAACAACAACGGTGACCCCAACTTCGGTGACCCTAGCGGGTCCATCGGCGCGGACACCGCCGGCAACCTCTTCTACCTGGACGAGGGGAATGGGCAAATCGACGTGTTTGCCGCCGGTGCGACGGGAGCCACGGCACCGGTGCGCACAATTAGCGGGACCGATACAACCTACTTCACCGAGCTCGAATACCTCGCGGTGGATGGAGCCGGCGATGTGTATGTGACGAACTATAACCAAGCGAATGATCCCAATGCCAATGCGCGGACGAATCCGGTGGCCAATGCGGCAAACAGGAGGGTGCAGGCTATGGTGCCGGGCCGTGCGAGACCGTCGATTGCCTATCCCCATATAACCGCCCTGCCCCCCGAACCGACCGGGATCATCGAGTTTGCGGCCTTAGCGACGGGCGCTGCGACACCGGTGAAGCGGATCGGCGGCGCGGGCGGCGTAACTCCGAATAATACGGGTATCGTTGAGCCAGCCAATCTGGTCTTGGATGCGGCCTCCAACCTGTACTATCAAGACGCCAACGGCGGCGTCTTTGGATCGGGCAATACTATGGTGCTGCTGGAGGTATTCCCGCCGAGCGCCACCGGCAATGCGACGCCCGCCGCATCGTTCACCTCGACTAACTTTCTGTTTGACAACAGCGGGCCCGTGGCGGTTTTCTAGCACGGGTTCGTAACCAGACTGCGACTCCAACAGCCGCAGAAGGCGACGGAATCAGCCCCGAACATATTTGTTGAACCAGTCGATCGTGCGCTGCCAAGCCAGATCGGCCGCGGCTTTGTTATACCGTTCCGGCGTAGCATCGCAGTTGAAGCCATGCACGCAACCCGGATAGATATACCCCTCGTGTGGGACATGCGCCGCCTCAAGTGCCTGGCTGTATGCCGGCCACGTCGCCGCTAACCGCGTGTCGAGTTCCCCGTGATGAACCAGGATCGCCGCCTTGATCTTCGGGACATCCTCAGCAGCCGGAGGACCGCCATAGAACGGAGCCGCTGCTCCAAGGTCGCCTCCCAGCCGCACCGCCAGCATATTCGCAGTCGAGCCTCCAAAGCAGAAGCCGGTAGCGCCAATCTTTCCCGAGCAATCAGAACGCGCCTTCAGCCACATTGCAGCGGCCACCATATCCTCGGCCATCTTGGTCTTGTCGACCTTGTTGAATAGCTGGCCGCCTTTATAGTCGTCGCCAGGATAACCGCCCACCGAGGTGAGTCCATCCGGCGCAAACGCCATGAAGTTGGCCAGGGCAAACCGCCGCGCGATGTCCTCGATATGCGGGTTCAGGCCACGATTCTCATGGACGACGATGACGCCCGGCAGCTTCGCCGCCGTCTCCGAGCGTGTGTCAGCACTGATAGGCCGCACCAGATATCCCTTGATACTTCCGTTGCCCTTCGGTGAGGGCACGGTCTCGTACGTGGCCTTGATCCGGTCATCGGTGCGGGATACCTGCTGGCCCAAAGCATAGTTCGGCATCAACGCGCTGATAACCGAGGCAGCCGCCAGACCGCCCGCCAGTTTCTGCACTCCATCCATAAAGGCACGGCGAGTTATCTCGCCATGGATGAAATCGTTGTAGAGCTCGATTGCTTCGGTCGGTAGTTTGGGGTCGTTCGGGTTCATCCACTAGTCTCCAGTCGAAATAATACTATCCGCCTACCTGCATGCCGCACAGGTCAGGGCATCTGCGTCCTATTTTTTGGTCAGCGCGTAATTCGATTGGTTGTACCAGCGCGCAGGACTGAGCTGAGTTGGGTTGATGGTCGTTTCTCTGCATTGGGGCGGGTGAATTCATATTAGGATGGGGTGCGGCGAAGATGATTCGCCGTCTCGCAGTCCCAGCAGAGGAGGCTACCTCAAGTTATGGCGATCAATGCAAGCGCGCCCCGAAGCACACATCAGGTTGGAGTACAGAAGACGGATTACCGCGCGATGAGCATTGCTACGATGCTCTTCTTCATGTGGGGATTTCTTACGTGTCTGAACGACATTCTGATTCCTCACTTGAAGGCCATCTTCGACCTTAACTATGCGCAGGCGATGCTGGTGCAGTTCTGCTTCTTCTCGTCGTACTTCCTCTTTGCGCTGCCGGCGGGGAAGCTGGTGGAGTGGCGCGGGTACAAGGGCACGATGGTGATTGGGCTGCTGGTGATGGCGACGGGCGCGTTCCTGTTTCTGCCGGCTTCCTCTGCGGCGTCGTTCGGACTTTTTCTTTCAGCGCTGGTGATTCTGGCGGCGGGGATTACGAGTTTGCAGGTGGCTGCGAATCCGTATGTGGCGAACCTGGGACCGCCGGAGACTTCGTCGGCAAGGTTGAATCTGGCGCAGGCGTTCAACTCGTTCGGGACGTTTGTGGCTCCTTTCTTTGGTAGCGTTCTGATTCTGACGACGACACAGGTGACGCCTGAGAGGATGAAATCCTTCTCGGCGGCGGCGCTGCAGCAGTACCGGATGGAGCAGGCCTCTTCGGTGCGGCTGCCGTATGTGGGGATCGGGTTGACGCTGGTGCTGCTGGCGATTGCGTTTGCGGTGCTGAAGATGCCGACGCTGGACTTCACGCGGGACATTCGGCCGGGTGAGCTTAATGCTGGAGCGACGGCCGACAGTATCTGGCGGCATCCGGTGCTGCTGGCGGGGGCGCTGGGGATCTTTGTGTATGTGGGGGCGGAGGTTTCGATCGGGAGTTTTCTGGTGAACTACTTCGGGCTGCCGGATATTGCGGGGTTGCCGGAGAAGACGGCGGCGCGGTATGTCTCGCTTTACTGGGGCGGAGCGATGGTTGGGAGGTTTATCGGGTCGTGGCTGCTGACCATGGTGCGGACGAGCCTTGTGTTGGGAACGGCGGCGGTGATTGCTTGCGGGCTGGTCGTGGTGTCGATCATGGCGCATGGACACACGGCGATGTGGGCGATTCTTGCGGTCGGGCTATTCAACTCGGTGATGTTTCCGAGTATTTTTACGGTTGGGTTGTCGGGGCTGGGGCCGCTGACCAGTAAGGGATCGAGCCTTATGGTGGCGGCGATTGTGGGCGGAGCGCTGATTCCGCTGGCTGAGGGGCATCTCGCGGATGCGATCGGCGTGCAGCATGCTTTTATGATTCCGGCGGTCTGCTATATCTACATTGCGTTGTTTGGGTATCTGGGCGGGCGAAGAGCGGAGCGTGAGGTTGGACTGGCGGCTTAGGTTCATGTCGCTGCTGCATTGCGGGTGATTTGCCGGAATGGTGCACTCAAGCGATGGACTGTAGGAATTGGTCGCCAGCGATGCGGTGGTTGCGCATCGATTGATTCCTTTTAGGAATCTTATTGGGGAGTACAAATGGATCGAGCGGTCTGGGATGCCGGCGGCGATGCTGGGCTCGACCATTCTTCATAGTCAGGAGATGTCATGCCAATGTTCACGGTGACGATGAAATCGGGTAGAGGTGCTGAAGAGAAAAACTCGATTTCTCGAGCCATACATCAAGCAAGCATCAGCGCGGGGTATCCCGAAGACGATATGTTCCAGCGGTTCTTTTGTCTTGAGCAGGACGATCTGAGAGTCGATCTCAATTATCCTGGTTTGCCGAAACCCAGAACGGAGAAGATGCTGATGATCGAAGTCCTTGTGTCGTCCGGGACTGATGCCGCCAGAAAGGCACGTCTGCTGGCAGCTCTGGTTGAAACGCTCAACGATGCTGGAACTGATCCGAACGATGTCATGGTGTTCTTCGGAGAGATCGATCGTGCCAGTAGCTCCTTCGGAGGTGGCCGGCTCGCGCCGCCAGTCGCGACCGTCTAATCATGTGACGGCGTTTGCATTTGTTAGACTATGTCTAGCCCCATAGAGTTCCTCTACACAAAGGTTATTAGTCCAGGAAGCGTTTGGCGATGCCTTCGTAGGCGTCGATGCGGCGGTCGCGTAGGAAGGGCCAGTGTTGGCGGGTAATCTCGATGAGGTTGGGGTCGAGGTCGGCGATGAGGATCTCTTCTTTGTTGTGGCTGGCTTTGGCCAGGATGCGGCCGAAGGGGTCGGCGATGAAGCTGCCGCCCCAGAACTCGATGCCGGATGCGGCCGTGTGATCGCCGGGGCCGTGGAGTTCGACCGTGGCGGGGTTGCCGTCGGCGGCTTGGGTTTTGAATTTGACGTCGCCGTGCTCGTGGCCGACGCGGTTGACGGCGCAGACGAAGACTCCGTTGGCGATGGCGTGGGCGCGCTGCGCGGTCTGCCAGGCTTCGTACTGGGCGGTGCCGAACTCTTCTTTTTCAGAGGGGTGCCAGCCGATGGCGGTGGGGAAGAAGAGGACTTCCGCTCCGCGGAGGGCGGTGAGGCGGGCGCCTTCGGGGTACCACTGGTCCCAGCAGACGAGGGTGCCGATGGGGCCTTGCGTGGTTTGCGTGGATTTGAAGCCGAGGTCGCCGGGGGTGAAGTAGAACTTCTCGTAGTAGAGGGGGTCGTCGGGGATGTGCATCTTGCGGTAAGTGTCGGCGATGCTGCCGTCTTTTTCTATGGTGACGGCGGTGTTGTGATAGAGGCCTGGGGCGCGGCGTTCGAAGAGGCTGGCTACGAGGACGACTCCGGTTTCGCGGCAGACGCGGGTGAGGGTGTCGGTGGAGGGGCCGGGGATGGATTCGGCGAGGCCGAAGAGGGCGTGGTCTTCGCGCTGGCAGAAGTATTGGGCGCGGAAGAGCTCGGGAAGGCAGACGAGCTGGGCGCCCTGGCGGGCGGCTTCGTAGACGCGCTCTGCGGCCTTGTCGAGATTGAGCTGAGTGTCGGGGTCGCAGGACATCTGGATGAGGGCTACGCGCTTGGCGGTGCTGGTTTTATTGTTGGCCATGGTCTTGTTTTAGTTTATCGGGATTCGTTGCGTGTTGCGGGGTTCGTGAAACTGGAGGAACGCATACCCTAGTCGAGACCCTACGCTAAAGCATCGGGCTACCGGCCCCTTTCTTTCAGGTGCGCTCGGGGCCGGGCTGCGGTAATCCCTCTTTTGTCCCGTTTGGATTTCTGTTACGTTAGAGTTGTAACCAGCGGCCAGATCAACGTCCGGTACGCTCTCTTCCATTCACCTAAAAACATTATCCCGGCAGTTGCGGTAGACGTGTATTTCATTGTAGAAGGAGTGTTATTTTGAGCGAGCTTCGTGAATTTCTGGAACTTTCGTATGGTGAACTCGAGGACCTGAACCTGGCGGCGAAGGAGCAGCGCAAGAAGCGCGTCGCCCTGGACGTGATTCAGGAAGAGCGGTTGAAGTATCTGACCGACGAGCGCCGGATCAAGGCTGTGACGGTGCTGTTCAGCGATCTCGAGGGCCGGCTGCACATGCTGGACTACGACAAGAAGTTTCTGGTGAAGAGCTATGACAACCTGACGTTCGACGGCTCGTCGATTCGCGGCTTTACGGCGCAGCGTGAGAGCGATCTGCGGCTGGGGATCGACTGGAGCGCGTTTTACTGGGCTCCGGCGGATGTGTTCGGGCCGGGCAAGGTGATGGTCTTCGGCGAGGTAATCGACAAGAACGGCTCGACGTATAGCGCGGATATTCGCGGCGTGCTGAAGCAGTTTTCGCAGGATCTGTACGACAAGCAGGGCTACACGCTGAATGCGGCGAATGAGATCGAAGGATTTCTCTTCGAGGGTGTTGATGCGGAGCGCAACTACCATGAGACGGGCAGGTTCGAGTATGTGAACAAGGGCGGGTATTATCACTCGCTGCCTGGGGATCCGCTGCGGGAGTTTATCGATACGACGGCGGAAGTGCAGCGGGCGATGGGTTTTGAGAACGAAAAGGACCACCCCGAGGTTGCGCCTAGCCAGTTCGAGATTAACTACAGCTACGGCGAGGTCGTTGCGGCTGCGGACCAGATTCAGCTTTATAAGCTGATCTGCCGGCAGGTGGCGACGCAGATGGGAATGACGGCGAGCTTTCTGCCGAAGCCGGTGGTTGGCGTGAATGGAAGCGGCATGCACACGAACGTCTCGATTACGAAGGGCGGGAAGAACCTTTTCTGGGACCCGAAGGGCGAGGAGAAGATCTCGAAGCTGGCGTGGCAGTTTACGGACCGGATTTTGACGCATGGCAACGATATTTGCCTGCTGTTGAATGCGAGCGTGAATGCTTACCGGCGGCTCGATCCGCACTTTGAGGCTCCGAACCAGATCAAGGCTTCGGCGGTCGACCGTGGATCGATGATCCGGATTCCGATTGGCAATGAGAAGTCGGCGCGCGTGGAGGTTCGGTCTGTTGCGCCGGATGCGAATCCTTACCTGGTGATGTACTCGATCTTCAAGAGTGGATTGCAGGGCGAGACGGCGAGGATTAAGAATCTGCGGCAGGCGGAACGGTATCTGCCGGACAACGTTTATACGGCGATTGAGAACTTCCGTGCTTCGTCGTGGACGACCACGTTGATGGGTGAGGACGTGAAGGCGCGATATGCCGATCTGAAGCAGGCGTCGGCGGATCGTTGTGCGCGGCTTCTGGGTACGATTGTGAAGGCGCCCGAGGTGCAGTTCCACCACGATGTGTATAACCAGCTTTTGTGGAATCAGTTTTAAGTAGTAAAGACAGAATCGAAGGCGAGGCCGGTGTTAGTTCGCCGGCCTTGTTTTTTTTACGAGCTTTGCGGAAGGGCCGATGCTAGAGTCTTAGCGGTATGGGAGTTCGGGGCTGGGTATCTTCTGCGGTGTGTGGAGCGGGATTGCTGCTGGCAGGATGCGGTGGAAGTGTTCCTCAACCGAATCTTTTGGCGGGGAATTGGCTGATTGCCGGGCCGATGCCCACGGATCAGTTGCAGCTTCCGCCGGTGACGAACGGATTCAGCCTTGCGATGACGTTCGACGTAACAGGCAATGAAGTTACCGCGGTAGGTTTTGGCAATGCGCCTTGCCAGGAAGCCCCTTCGTCGCCACCGCCGATTTTAGGGCCGGCATCGGTGTCGTTTTCAACTTCGGCGACTGGGACGGTTGCCGCCGATGGAAGCTTTTCCATGCAGGCTCCCGCGAATTTGTTTGTGGGGGCGATGTCGATTCAAGGGAAGGCACCACAGACAAGTAGCGGCGAATGGTCCGGCAATTACGCCGCGAGCGTTAATTCTGCCTTCCCGGCGTTGTGTACGGGGAGTTATTCGGGAACGATTGCGGCAACCTCATTTCCTCTTATCAATGGAGTTTATGTTGGAACGGGAAGCTTGGAAACCATAGTGAATGGAGTTCCGAGTACGGCGGCCGTCATGTTTCAGGCGACACTGAAGCAAGGTGGAACGGTAGTCGATATGACGACAGGGAAGCCGCTTGCGAGCAATTTGGTGCTTGGTGGCAGTATCCGGGTTCAGGGGTCGCCTTGTTTCACATCTGGCGTGGCCAGTTCGTTTCCCAATAGCTCGGTTGCAGGGAATTTGGTGGTCGCGGTGTTTACGATGGACGATGGCTCAACGTTAAGCATCGAAGGCACACTGACTGATCCCACCGAGGCGCGCCTTGCAACTGCGTTGGCTCTCGTGAATGGCGGACAGTGCGATAAGAACATCTATCAACTGCAGGAGCTGGATCGGCAGAGCTGACGGCTGCATGGCTCTCCTTGACGGAAACGACGTCAAGAGCGAGAGGGGCTGGTTCGAGTTTGTCACTTGGAATCTGCAGTGATGGAGCGAATGATCTTTCCTTTTGTGTCGAGGAATTCGAGGATTGGTGTGCCATCCGGTGCGACACGTGTTTTTCCCCGCTAACGGGAATTCATCTAGAGACGGGTTCGCTGTGGACTGCATCCACCGCCATTTCCTTTCTAAAATTAGCTGCCGTTTCGTGGGAGACCGGCGTGATGTTGGGTTCGCGTTCGCGGAATTTAGTGAGCCGCGGGTTTCGCTAACGTCATATATTGATGGAGCCGGGGTACAATTCCGGCGTTCGGCATTATCCGGCCCCCCTGTAACTCCATCTCAGAAGTGAAAGGATACAACGCCATGGATAACCCTTTTTGCCATGTCGAGCTTGCCTCAACCGACGTTACCAAAGCCAAGAGTTTTTATTCGAGTCTGTTCAATTGGAATATCTCCGATAACGATATGGGCGGGGGGATGATCTACTCCACGTTCAAAGCTGAGGGCGGCCCTGGCGGCGGGATGATGCAGCATCCGGTTCCGGGCGCGGTGTCTGCCTGGTTGCCGTATGTGCTGGTCGATGACGTCAACGTTGCGACGAAGAAGGCTGCGAGTCTCGGCGCGAAGGTGATGCGAGATACCCAGGAGGTACCGCATTTGGGGTGGTTCAGCATCATCATTGACCCTACGGGCGCTCCGCTGGGGCTGTGGCAGACTAACCCGTCCGCTCCTAGGCCTTGAGGAGTTAGCCGGCTCAGGGAGAGATGATGTTTCATCGCATCGAGTCGAGGTGCCGGAGTGTGTGGCAACTTCACCGCTCCGGCTCTGATGCCATTTGCGGGACTCGTCGTCATACACTAGGTCAGATGCGACTCTGCTACCTGCTTTTAGCCGTCACTCTTTTCGCCACAAAGGCTCATGCCCAGTTTGATATTGAGGAATCGCATACGACTGCGAGTCTTCGCGGGATTCACAACGTCGGTGGAGGAGTCGCGTGGGCGAGTGGAACGAATGGGACTGTTCTGCGGACGGAGGATGGTGGTTATCTCTGGCAGACGTGCAGTATGCCTCCGGGGGCAGAGAAACTGGATTTTCGCGGCGTGCAGGGGTTCGATGCAAATACTGCAATCGTCATGTCATCCGGCAAAGGAGATCTTTCCCGCCTCTACAAAACCACAGACGGCTGCCAAACGTGGAAACTCCTCTTCACCAACCCCGACAAAGAAGGCTTCTGGGATGCCGTGCAGACGCTTGATAGAAATACATACGAACTTGTCGGTGATTCGGTTGACCGTACGCTCGTGAACGAACAAAAAGGTCATATTCTCCCCGTGTGGCGGTTCCATGAAGGAGACGATTCTGACGATCGCACTTCAGATCACTTCTTTGAGTTGAAAGCCGATCCCGACGAAGGGGGCTTCGCAGCAAGCAACTCTACCCTTGTAATTTCATCAGCGCCTCATCGCGACCCGACGTGGCGTTATCAATGGCTCGCTACTCAAACAGCAACCCATTCCTATGTACATCGCGAATCTGCAGAGGACACGCCAGCCTGTGAACCCTGCCGCCTGGAAACCGTTCGTGTTGAAACTCCGATGAGTCAGAACTCTTCGAGCGCCGGCATCTTCTCGCTTGCATTTCGGGACGATCGACTTGGTGTCGCCGTTGGCGGAGACTATCAGAAGCCCGACGCGAAAGTGAAAACTGCGGCATACTCCGATGATGCAGGAAAGACTTGGCAACCCGCCCAAATCCCACCCCACGGGTACCGTAGCGCCGTGGCCTACGACGCCGAGCAAAAACTCTGGATCACCGTAGGGCCGAACGGCACCGACATCTCCCGCGACGACGGAAAAAACTGGACGCCTCTCGGACCCTCCGGCTACGACCAGCCTGACGCCGACAAAAACTGGAATGCGCTTTCGCTTCCCTTTGTCGTCGGCTCGCATGGACGCATCGGCCGGCTTCGCACGATTGCGCAAGAGCCTACGCATTCACCTGCCAAAAAATAGATCTGTTTTTGATCCGCGTCTCTCCGCGCCAATCCGCGGTCGATTAATACGGCTGCTGGGGGGACGTCGTCGGAGCTGTGGGAGTTGTGGGCGAAGATGTTCCCGGCTGACTGCCGAATCCGGTTCCGGGTGTGCTTCCAAAGCCTGGAGCAGTCCCCGAGCCCGGCGTATTTCCAAAGCCTGAGCTGTTTCCTGATGCCGAACCGAGGCCGGAACCGCCGAATAATGCACCCTTGGCGTACAACTGCTCGATGCGCGGGTCGTAGATGAACTCCCACGTGTTATAGGTGGTTTGCTCGTTCAGGATGGTGATGGAGGCGCCCTCCTTGGGGATTCCAACGCCGACAAATGGCGCGCCGCCGCTTGTTCCCGATCCCTGACTCGCGATCCCCGCGGCAGAACCCAGCGAGCTATTGGAGCCCGCGGTCTGAGTACCTGTTCCAGACGAGTTCGATGAGTTATCCGATCCGCCCAACGTAGGTGGTCCATTGCTTCCGGTGTTCGATGAACTTCCGCCGAGGGTAGGCGCGGACGAACCGCCCAGGCCGCCGCCGGAGCCGGGCGATGAATATCCGAACGCTGAGCTCGATCCTGCGGGCGACGATGATCCGGGCGACGAGCTCGAGGGAGAACCGATTCCCGGTGAAGCCAGCCCGGCTGCAGAACCCAGGCCTGGCGTAAGGCCGGCGAGCGGCTGTCCGAAGAATCCCTTCACTGTCGTCTTCGCTTCCCCCACATGAATGAGCTTCCAATCGGCCTTCCCTGTGATCGGATTCACATACTGCTGGCGCAGGAAACGTATGTTGTTGGTCTTCTCCAACTGCTCGATGGAGCCTGGGTAGGTGCTGGACTTGCGATAAAAGAGCCGGATTGCGCGCACGTACTGGTTGCCGCGATGGATAGCCTCCACCTCACGCTCGCGACGGAGCTCCTGCGCCACTTTAGGCGCGGCCACACTGAGCGCAAGAAGGACGAGGAAGATCGCAACGATGAGGCCAACGAGCATGAAGCCCTGCTCGCCGGGGTCTGTCTCTGCGACGGATTTTCTCTTAACTCGGTTCATGCTAACCGCTTTACCGCGCCAGCAGAGGCAGCGTCTGCCGGTTATTGTTCGCCAGGTCCTCCACCAGGATGGAGTTGGCCGATACTGAGATAACTTTATACCGCCGCTGCACGATGTCGCCATCGGATGCGAGGAAAACGTCTTCGCCATGCAGAAGGAAAGCGCGGCGCTTGCCATCGGCGCCGGAGGTAGTGCCGAAGAACTTCAGGTCGATTGGTGGAGGCGGAGGCGGGGGCGGAGGCGGGGGTGGCGGAGGCGGCGGCCCCTGCTTGACGCGTACGGGAGCGATTGGCTTGTCTATCACTATCGGCACTGAACTCGCCGAAAATATATTTCTTCCGTTGCCCGAGTAGACGAGCGACTCGGTGACAAGCATCGCCTCCATCCGCAGTGTGGGATCAAGCTGCGCGGAGGTGGTGCCCAGGCTCTTTGCTACATTGCCCGAGGGCGTTGCATTCACTTTCGCTGTGGAGGTGGTCTTCACCGGGGCCGTCGCTACTACTGGCGCGGGCGGAGGCGGCGGTGCGTCGTCGTGCAACTGGTAGTACAAAACTCCCACGGCGACAAGCGCGAATGCCGCGATGATACCGCCCTTCTTCATCTGGTCCGGAGTCAGACGAATCATCGCTTGCCTCCTGGAACCGAGGCCTTTGCGGCCGGAGCCTGCTTCGGATTGGCCGTAGCAGGAGCATGCGCAGTGTCTTTGCCTGCCTCGTCGCTCGAACTATCGGCATCTGCGCCTGCCACAATCTTATCCGTGCTCTCTGTGCCGATCGGGGCGCGCAGGTATGTCGTCAGTCCAAGCCGCAGACCCACCGTGCCGCTCTGCTGGCCGGTCAGGGTTACGGCTCGAATGAGGAAGAACATCTTGTCGCGTTCGAGCGCATTGATAAAGAGGGCGAGCGAACGGTAATCTCCGTTCAAACCGGCATCGACGCGAACCTCGGTCAGCGCGCCGGGAGTTCCATCCATCTCGGGCGACTCGGCGTACTGCGCGCGGGTCAGCTTCAAGTTCTGCTTCTTCGCCTGCGCGCCAAGCTCTGCAAGAAATTCGGAGTAGGCGTAGGGCAGCCGCTGCTTCGAAAACTTGTCGGCGTCCTTGGTTGCCTGCGCCAGCTTCTCATCGAGGCCCTCGAGCGGTTGTCTTGCGATCTCCGCGGTCTTCATCGCCACGGTCTGGTCGGCCAGCGCCTGCGCGTTATCGCTGTTCGCAGCACGCCAGGCAAAGGCCATCTGCGTCAGCAGGTACAGATTGACCAGGCCCAGCACCACCGCGCCTGCGATGTGAAGGTTCAGCAGGGTCGCCAGTTTGCGCGCTCTCTCCGCCCACTGCTTTACGGCGACTGCCGTTTGCTTCTTCTCGGCTACGGTCGTCATCGCGGCGCTCCCTTCTGTGCCGGGGCTTTCACGATTCCGGGTCTCGGCGAGGGACTCGTTGGCGATGCGCTCTTTGGCGGCGCCGGCTTCTTTGCTGCCTTAACCTTCGGCGAACCATCCTCTGCATCGTGACTCGCTGCGACCTCCTTGGCAGGCTTCGGCGGCAGCGGGTTATATCCGCTCAATATTTCAAACTGCACCGCCCCGGGCGCCATTGTTTGCGCGGCAATTGCGTTGCGATTCCCTTCCTGCGCCTGCGCCTGCTCGGAGGCAAGCCGCGGGAAGAGGAACCGCTGCGAGGTCTCGAGGTTTCTCACCAGCAGCACCGCGCGCTCGCGGTCTCCGCTGACTCGCAGGCGGATGTTCACATCGCCTTCTTTCGTGATGGAGGGCTCGATGCTGGTGACCTGGACACCTGTTGGCAACACTCTCTCCAGATCCATCAGCACAGCGGTCCAACTGAAGCTCTTTCGCGCGAAGACCGCATTGAGAAATTGTGATCGTTCGAGGACAGCCATATTCTGCGGCTGGTGCATTCTTGCCTCATTCACCTGGCGCTCGTGCTGGTACCTATCTGTCTTCGCCTTGAGCGCGTTCATCTGCGCCTGCGCTACGGTCGCCTTGGCGTTGAGCGCGTGCAGCCAATACCCCAGCCCCACCGCCGACAAGGCAAGCACGACCATGGCCAGCCGCAGCCGCGCAAACAGCGGACGGAGTTCAACAAAGGGACGATTCGCAAGATTGACCGAGATTCGCATTAGTTCCTTAGCGCTCCCCGAACGCCGGCCAGCCAGCTTCGCGGCACCCTCGCGGTCGTCGCGCCGGGTCCGAGCATTGTTACGTCTACCATCTCGCGAACTTGAAGACCCTCGACGCCACTCTCTTCCATCATCGACTTGAGCGTGTCCGCACCCAGCGTGCCTGCAACCAGCAACTGATCGGGCGGACGTTGCAAGGAATCTTCAAAGTATGCCGCTGCAACGCTGACTGCCTGCGCAACTTCGCGGCCGAGCATGGTCATCTCCGTCTCGTGTGCGATGGCCGTCTCTACGACGGAGGTCTGCATCGCGGCTTCGGCGTCGAACCTGTCCCATCCGCCGGGGCCAAGCGCTTCCTGCTGCGCCCACTCCTGCGCGGTGCTCTCGCGATCCACGAGCGGCAAGACGCTGTGGGTCACAGGCGGGACGGCAGCGTCGACCGCCAGATCGAAGGAGCGATGCAGCAGCAGCGTCTCTCCCTGGGCGATCGCCGTTGTCACCGCGCCCATCCCTGCATTCACCATCAGGACGGGAGACGGAGCTTCGTCGAGGCCGGCCAGCGCGGCCAGCGTGCTTGGCAGTACGGCCCCGGGAAGATATCCGGCGGCAACAACTGCGGATTCATATTCTTCGAGCACCGTCTTCGGCATGGCTATGGCGAGAAGCTTGACGGCTCCTTTCTCGCTCGACATCACCTGGTAGCTCACCATGGCGTCGTCGGCGTCGAACGGGAGGAGTTTTTTCAGGCGGAAGCGAACCACGGGCAACGCCTCCGCTGCCTTGGAAGGGAGTTGGTCGAAGTCCACAAACAGCACGCGCACCGCTGAATCGGGCACGATGACCGTTACGTCGCGCAGCCGCTCCCTTCCGGTTCCGGCAACCGCATCGAGAACCTTTCGCAACGCCGCTGTTACTGCAGGCGTGTCCAGAATGTTGCCGGGCTTCAACCCCGGAACAAGGGCGCCTTCAGGCACATCGGCGCGGGACACTGCGGTCAGCACGGCAGCCGCATCCTCGGCACGCGCGGCGACTATGCTATCCGTGCGGACCTCAACGGCCAGACGCGGCCGCGTCCCTAATGTCTTCGGTAAAATTTCCATTCCTTCTTAGACTAACCTGCCCTGTCGATTGCCACTACCACTTTGGGTGCTATCGACCCGTCTCAATAAACGTCACCTTGTTGATCTCTCGCAGCGTTGTAATTCCGTCGCGTACCCTCTCGAGCGCCGAATCGCGTAGAAACGCCATGCCTTTCTCTCTTGCCTTCTTGCGAATCTCGCTTCCGGGCTTCTTCGCCAGCAGCATCTCGCGGATCTCGTCGTCCAGCTCCAGAAGCTCGTGGATCGCCGACCGGCCGCGATAGCCGGTTCCACCGCACTCGATGCAACCGGGCCCCTCGCGGAAGTCAAACCCGCGCCACTCCGCAGGATCGAGTCCGCTTGCCACCAGATCCTGGTCGGAGTGACGGATATCCTTCACGCAAAATTCACACACCTGTCGCACCAGGCGCTGCGCCAGAATGCAGTTCAGCGCCGAGACGAAGTTGTAGGGCTCGACGCCCATGTTCAGGAAGCGTCCCAACACGTCCACTACGTTGTTGGCGTGGACCGTTGTGAAGACTAAGTGTCCCGTCAGGGCTGAGTTGATGGCAATCTGCGCCGTCTCGGCGTCGCGGATTTCGCCGACGAGGATCTTGTCGGGGTCGTGCCGGAGAATCGACCGCAGGCCGCGCGCAAAGGTCAGACCCTTTTTCTCGTTTACGGGAATCTGCGTGATGCCGCGAATCTGATACTCGACCGGGTCTTCGATCGTGATGATCTTGTCTTCTTCGGACTTGATTTCGTTCAATGCCGCGTACAAAGTTGTCGTTTTGCCTGAACCCGTTGGCCCGGTTACAAGCACCATGCCATACGGCTCCTTGATGTAGCGGCGGAATCGCGAGAGATCCTTGGCCGCGAAGCCGACGACATCGAGGCTCAGCTTTTTAAACTTCTCCGACATCGACTCCTTGTCGAGTACGCGGAGCACAGCGTTTTCGCCATGAACCGTCGGCATGATGGAGACGCGGAAGTCGATCAGCCTGCCTTTGTATCGAACACGGAACCGGCCGTCCTGCGGGACGCGGCGCTCCGCGATGTCGAGTTCGCTCATGACCTTGATGCGCGAAAGAATCGTCTGATGGTGCTCACGCGCAATGGGAGCCATCGCCTGTTGCAGCACGCCGTCGATTCTGTACTTCACCAGCAGGCTATCGTCGAAGGTCTCGAGGTGAATATCGCTCGCGCGGCGCTCCAGCGCGGTGAAGATGGTCGTATCGACGAGGCGGATGATCGGCGAGATATCGTCTTCGCTGGTCAGGCGCTCAATCGAGATGTTCGAGTCCTGGTTTTCGTCGCCTTGCAACACATCGAACGCAAGGCCTTCACTGGCTTCGTCGAGAACACGCTGGCTCTGCTCGGTCTTCTTCAGCAGCTCCGTAATCTGGCTTAGCGTCGCGACCCGCGTCACAATCCGCTGGCCCAGCAGTCCCGAGATCTCGTCCAGCACCATCAGCTTCGAAGGATCGCTGACCGCAATCGCGAGCTTGCCTTCCATCTGCTCGAGCGGCACGAAGTTGTACCGGAACATCATGTCGACCGGCACGCTCTTAAAGAGGTCGTGCGAGATCTTAAAGTTCTTCAAATCAACGAAGTCCGCGTGATAGCGCCGCGCCAGAAGCTGCGCGCGTTCGACCTCATCCATTCCAGATTCAATCGGTACTGCCAGCGGTGCCATTGCCATAATCGTCAGACTCCCTTTGCTTCTTCTCGTCACCAGACCACGGGAACTTCTCCCGAAGCCTGTATCAGTTCATCTCTGGTAACCAGTTGCAGCCCATGCACCAGTGCCGTCGCCCCAATCATTCGATCCGCAGGATCTCGGGGAAATGCCTTGGAGAACTTCATACCGCGTTCCGCAACCTGTCCCGTCAGCGGCAACACGCTATAAGCCTCCTCTACCGAGCGGAGGAAGTCTCCAAGCGGAGTCTCCAGTTGAATTTTTCCGGTTCTGGTTGCCATTGCAATCTCCCATAGCGTCACAGATGCAATCGCCACGCCACCTAGATTCTCTCTTGACTCTGCAAGCGCTGCCGAAGCCACCGGCGATAAGAGTCCAGGTTCCAGAGCAAGCCACAAAACAATATGCGTATCAGCCAGAATCATTTAAGAGAGGTCCCAATCATCCGGGTCGAGAATAGGCGAGACAACATCACCAACAATCTTTCCCGATCCGAAACGGAATACCGCAAGTGGATTCTCCTCCTCGCTCTCAATTGGCACCATCTTCGCTACCGGCTTCCCGTTCTTCGTAATCACCACCGGCTCTCGCTTTGCCTGAACCTCATCCATTACCGCAAGACAGGTTGCCTTGAACTTCCCAGCCGCCATCGTTTTCATGGCAATCACCTCGACTATGGTCATGGTACCATAGTCTCATTTTATCCTTCTCATTCACTCCGCCTCCCTATTTTAGGCCCAACTGTGCTATTCTCCGCGCATCACTGGGGCCCGATCTCTACGACTTCCGGAGGACTCGATGAGCACCGCACCAGCCACTCTTGCCAATCTCGCCCCCAAAGCCATCAACTGGTCCATCTTCCTCAGCATCCTGCTTATCGTGGCCGGCCTGTTCGCCATCTGTATCCCATCGATCTCCGGCATCGCGATCACTCTCATCTTCGGCTGGCTGATGATCGTCAGCGGCGTTACGCACTTCATCTTCGCCTTCAAGAGCCACACTACCGGAGCCGTCATCTGGGAGCTTCTGCTCGGCGCAGTCTATCTCTTCGCCGGCGTCTACCTCATCATGCACCCGCTGGCCGGCCTGCTCACCCTCACGCTGTTCCTCGCCTGCTACCTCTTCTTCGAAGGCATCTTCGAGATCATCCAGTTCTTTCAGATCCGCCCCCGCCACGGCGCCGGCTGGCTGCTCTTCGACGCGATCGTCACGCTCATTCTGGCCGTCATGATCTGGCGCGCGTGGCCTGCCAGCTCGGTATGGGTTATCGGCACGCTGGTCGGCATCAGTATGCTCTTCAGCGGCTTCTCCCGGCTGATGCTCTCTCTCGCTGCCAGGCGCGTCCTCAACCGCGTGGGCTGACCGATCGAGCTCACACCTGGGGTTAGAGAGAGAACATTCGGTCTGGCGAAACTCTACTGAGATCCCGTGTTTCCCGCGCTCAGGTTGAAGATCGGCAGATACAGCGCAATCAGAATCGTCGTCACCACCAGCCCCATCATCACGAGGATCGCCGGTTCGATGAGGCTCATCGCGGCGGTCAGATTTGTCTGCACGTCCTCCTCGAAGAACTCAGCGACCGAGTTCAACATCTGCGGCAACGCTCCTGTCGACTCGCCCACTTCGACCATCTCGATAGCCAGCTCCGGGAAGACCTTTGTGGACTGCAGGCTGGCTGAGAGGCCCTTGCCCTCGCGCACCGTCTCGATCGACTTATAGACCGCGGTCGCAACCTGCCGCGAATCGATCGACCGCGCCGCCGTTTCGAGTGAAGGGACCAGCGGCAGACCGCCCGTCAGCAGCGTCGACAACGTTCGCGAGAACAGGCCCACCTGATACTTCAACCAGACCGGCCCAAAGACCGGGAGCGAGATACGTATCCTGTCGATCAGATTCGCGCCTGCATCGGTCTTCGCCCAGCGGAATAGCAGAAACCCAACGATGCCCGCCACGATTGCGAAATAGACTCCGTACGACTGCGCCTTCCTGCCCAGATCCAACAGGAACATCGTCAGCGCCGGCAGCTTCGTCCCTAACTGGTCATAAAGCTGCGCAAACCGCGGCACGACAAACGTGATGAGGAAGATGAACAGCCCGATCACCATCACGACCAACAGAGCCGGGTAGATCAGGCTCGCCTTCAGCTTCTTGCTAAACGTTAGCGAGACGCGTTGAAAGTCCAGAAACCGCTGCAGAACCTCTTCCAGGTTGCCCGAACGTTCTCCGGCAAGCAGCGTCGTCGTGTACACAATCGGAAATCCGCCCTGTGCCTCAAATGCCTGCGAGATCGACTCGCCCGTCTTCACGCGCGCCGCAACATCTTCCAGCTGCGCGCGAAAGAACGGAAGCTTCTGCCGCTTGGCCAGCAGATCCAGCGAGCCAAGAATCGGCAACCCGGCTTTAATCAAGGTCAAAAACTGCTGGTTGAAGACCAGAAACGTCTCGAGCTTGACCTTCTTCTTCCCCGCGCCGAGTACGCTCTTCGGCTTCACCGAGTAGACGTAGTATCCGGCCTGGGTGAACCGCGCGCGCAGCTCCTCGGCTGTCGCCGCCGCATGGCTCTGCTCCATCACCTTGCCACGTTCGTCCGCCAGCTTGATCACAAACTCGTTCATAGGGGCTTTCCAAAATCCGCCAATCCGCTGAAAGTTACTTCGTTCATCTTAGACGTTCTCATCGCAATTTCGCCCCTGCAACCATCAAGGAAGTACCGCCGTCCGGTCGGCAACGCGATCACAACGAAAATTGTCAATCGAAGGTACAAAAATCTATTCGCGCCAAACTTTCTGCTATAAGCTGGTTGCGACTCGTCCGCCCCTGTTGCGTTGAAGGACCTTCCATATGCCCCTGGCCCCTTGGTTGAAGCTTCCCTGCAAGATCTCTGTCCTAACCATCATCCTTTCCGTTGTGTACAGCGCCCAGGCACAGCAGCCGCTCTTCCCAGTCACCGGCTTCTATAATCCCGGCGCTACGGTGACAACCTTCCTGTCAGGCGACTTCAACAATGACGGACAGCCTGACATAGCATTTACCTCTCCCGCCGCATCCGGAGGCCCCCAGTTCGCCTCCATTACGGTCCTCCTCAACGGCACTGGTACACCCACGCCAGTCGTGACCTCGCTGAACTGCGCCTCTGCGCCTCAACTCATCGCCGCCGACCTTAATAACGACAAGAACCTCGACCTCGTCGCCACCTGCGCCGGAGGAGACGTCGTCGTGCTCCTCGGAAACGGAGACGGCAGCTTTCAAAAGCCCGTCTACTACATCACATCCGGCACTCCGGTCATCGCCCAACCCGTCGATCTCAACGGCGATGGGTACCTCGACGTAGCGGCCGCCACTCCGTCCGCCGTCCTGGTCATGCTCAATCAGGGCTCCACGGCCCCCGGCACATTGCTGGCCGCCAAGAGCTACACTCCTCCCACTGGAATGGTCTTTTCCGGCATCCAGAGCGGCGACTTCAACGGCGACGGCAAGCAGGACGTTCTCGCCATAAGCATAGACGGTGTAGGTGCCGGCGGCAGGGAAGACGTAGGCAATGGGTCCGGTAACGGTCTTTCTCGCTGACGGCACTCCACTCGTAACTGGCCAGGCAACCAATGGTCAGGCAACCTTACGGGTACAGCGGCACCGTACAATTCGCCTGCAGCCCGTTGCTCAGCGGCGAAGCCTGTACTTTCACTCCGTCTACCGTACGATCGCTCGATGGCTTCTCATCCGTCACAACGAACTTCGTCATCACCACCACCGCACCTACCACAGGTAGACTACGCAAGTTCATTGAACCCTTCGAAGGCATAACCTGGGCCAGTCTCTTTGGCTGGATGCTCTTCCGCAAGCGCTTTCGCACTGCAGACGGCAGCCCGATCCTGCGCTTCCTCCTCGCACTGCTGCTTGCAGTGGGACTTCTTCAGATTGCAGCCTGCAGTTCCTCATCCCCCTCATCCAACCCGCCGCCTACTCAAAACAACGGAACTCCCAAAGGAACGCAGACCGTCGTCATCACAGCGGCCGACTCTTCGGGAACACCGTCCCATACTGTAAGCATCCAACTGACCGTCGACTAGGCACATATCGATCGCCATCAACTCGACCACTCGCCCCTGTCACCACTTCCTTCTGCGTTTGCATGCGTCTTCCTGCTACTCTCGCCCGTCTGCATATCCATCACGAAAACTGTGTTGACCTCCGCGCCGAACCCGATACCCTTGGGGTCACCCATATTTTCGAACGACCTCGCACTCGAAGGAGAACCATGACCCGTCTTAAGAGCGTCATCCTGCGCCCCTCGCAAATCCTTTCCCTCCTGACCCTCCTCGCCGTCTCGGTCTCCATCGCGTCAGCTCAGAAGCGCGCAATCACTGCGAAGGACTTCGACACCTGGCGCACTCTCAACGGCCAGGTTCTCTCGCACGACGGCCATTACGTCGCCTACGGCCTCTTCCCGCTTGAGGGCGACGGCGAGGTCGTCATCCGCAATCTCGCCACCGGCAAGGAATCCCACGAGAACGCCGGCGAACTGCCGCCACCGCCGCCCGACGATCCCAACGCCGAAGGCCCTCCGCCGCCGCGCAGCATCCAGCTCTCCTTCACCAACGACTCCAAGACCCTCGTCTTCCTCGCCTACCCAAAACACGCCGCCGTTGAAAAAGCCAAGACCGACAAGAAGAATCCCGCGCATGAAGAACTCGTCGTCATCGATCTCGCCGACTTCAAAGCCACCCGCGTCCCCGACATCAAAAGCTTTCAGCTTCCCAAGAAGGCCGACGGCTTCGTCGCGTATCTGAAATATCCCGCGCCACCGCCCGCGGCGGCATCATCGGAGAACACCCCCGAAACCGATGCCGAACCGGAGATCCAGCTAGATACCCAATCCGACGCCCAGGCCGGACGAGCACGCCCCGCCGCAGCCAGAAGCGAAACCGCCGAGTTCGGCTCCCAGCTCACCCTCCTCAAGCTCGCCGACCAGACCACGCGCGACTTCCCCGACGTCTTCGACTATCAGCTCAGCCAGGACGGCAAGCTCCTCGCCTACGCCGTCGTCTCGCCCAAATCCGAGACCGACGGCGTCTTCTTTCTCGCCACCTCCGGCCCCGCCACCGGAAACGATCCGCGCGAATTGATCTCCGGCAAAGCCCGCTACCAGCGTCTCGCATGGGACGAGGACTCCAACGAACTCGCCTTCATCGGCAACCCCACCTCAAAACCCGACGAGAAGAAGCCGCTCTACAACCTCTATCTCTGGAAGACAGCCGACCCCAAAGCCGCGCTGATCGTCTCCACCGCAACATCGGGCTTCCGTCAGGGCTTCGTCATCCAAGACCACGCCACGCTCACCTTCTCCAAAGACGGCACACGTCTCTTCTTCGGCGCAGCACCACCCTCACCTCCGCGTCCGTCGGCAACGATCGACCCCGACAAACCCGCCTTCGATCTCTGGAGCTACAACCAGGAAGCGATCCCGCCGATCCAGAAGGTCCGCGCCGCCGCCGATCTCAATCGTTCTTTCCGCGCCGTCTATCTAGTCTCCGATAAAAAGATGGTTCAGCTAGCCGACGAGACTCTCGCCGACGTAACACCCAACGAATCCGGCCGCTACGCCCTCGGCATCGACGAGCGCGAGTACCGCCCCATCCAGGACTACGCCGAACGCATCACCGACACCTACCTCGTCGACGTCGACAACGGCAAGCGCACCCTCCTGCTCAAAAAGCACGAAGGCGCGGCGCGCTGGTCCTCCGACGGCCACTATCTCATCACCTTCGACGGCACCGACTGGAACACCGTCGCAGTCCCCTCCGGCAAGATCACCAACCTCACCAAAAACCTGCCCGTAAAATTCTGGAACGAAGAAGAGGACACTCCCGGCACCAAGTCTGCATACGGCACCGGCGAGTGGACCAGGGACGACAAGTACATCCTCCTCTACGATCGCTACGATATCTGGCAGGTCGCACCCGACGGCAGCTCCGCCACGAACCTCACGCAGGGTCTAGGCCGCGCCCAGCATCTCCAACTCCGCACCGTTCGCCCACGCACCGAGACAGACGAGCGAGGGATCGACCCAACCAAGCCCATCCTGATCCGCGCCGAAGACACCATCACCCGCGACTCCGGCTTCTTCACCACGCGCATCGACGCCAAAACCGCACCCACCAAACTCATCCTCACCGCCGACGACTACAACCTTCCCATCAAGGCCAAAGACGCCGACGTTTACGCCCTCACCGCGCAGACCTACAGCAAATTCCCCGACCTCCTCATCACCGACGCGTCGTTCAAAAACCTGCAAAAGATCTCCGACGCAAACCCCCAGCAATCAAGCCTGCTCTGGGGCGCTAACGAGATGGTTAGCTTCCAGAGCCTCGATGGCATACCGCTTCAGGGCATCCTCTACAAGCCTGAAAACTTCGATCCGCATAAAAAATATCCAATGATCGTCTACCTCTACGAGAAGCTTTCGCAGAACCTCAATCACTTCGTCGACCCGCGTCCCATGGACTCGATCAACATCAGCTACTACGTCTCGAATGGCTACCTCGTCTTCACGCCGGACATCGTCTATACCACCGGCTATCCCGGCCAGAGCGCGCTCAAATGCGTCCTCGGCGGCGTCAACTCCATCACAGCTCGCGGCTTCGTTGATGAGAAGAATATCGGCATCCAGGGCCACAGTTGGGGAGGCTACCAGATCGCCTACATGGTCACTCAAACCAACCGCTTCAAAGCCGCCGAAGATGGAGCGCCCGTCGCAAACATGATCTCCGCCTACGACGGCATCCGCTGGGGCAGCGGCCGACCGCGCCAGTTCCAGTACGAGAAGACGCAAAGCCGCATCGGTGGCTCGCCGTGGGAGTACCCTGTCCGCTTCATCGACAACTCACCCATCTTCTACGCCGACCGCGTGCAGACACCGCTGCTCCTCCTGCACAACGACGCCGACGACGCCGTCCCGTGGTATCAGGGCATCGAGTTCTTCCTCGCCCTGCGCCGCCTCGGCAAAGAGGCATACATGTACTCCTACAACGGAGAGCCGCATCATCTTCGCCGCCGCGCCAACCAGCGCGACTACGCCGCCCGCATGGCCGAGTTCTTCGACTACGAACTCAAGGCCGGACCCAAACCGGAGTGGATGGAAAAAGGCATTCCCTACCTCCACACCGCAGAACAGGCCGCGCCTTAGCACCAGCTATCTGGAAAATAGCCACTGGAGCGATACGGCAAACAGCTCATCGTTTCAGTGGCCGACAACCTTGATTTTGTCAGAACCAACCTTGATATTTGTCGGCTCGATTGATATTTGTCGGCTCGATTGATATTTTGTCATTCCCTCTTCATTGCACTCATGCGATGAATGTCGATTTACTGCCGCTTACGTGATACCCGCTCATCCAGCTTCAACCGGTTCTGAGTCATACCCACTTTCCAATGCTGATTTGCTCAGATTCGCCGTTGCGATCGATAGTGCATCGCCAAGGCGATGGATATCTCCGGCGTGGGAAGCGATGCGTTGCGGAAGATCGCGACAGACAGCCGTCATCGGATTGACATTGAAGCTCTCCAGCAGGGGATTCACAACGACCGCAGAGATGGTTTCACTCCCTTCCTGGTAGTTGGGAGCACCGGTACGGTGGATACTGGGGCGATCGATGATCTTGCCGCGTTGGCCGATCTCTGCCACCCGAGAAGCTATGGTTTCATGTGGACGGAGCTTACGGTGCGCTGGCGACTGGCTCCCGAGATTGCGCCGCGTCTTCGAGGAATCGAACGCGCCGACTCGCTTGCGTTTGACTTTCACAAATGGGGACACGTTCCCTACGACGCCGGCTTCATCCTAGTGCGAGAGGGGCAGCTTCATCAGCAGTCTTTCGAGTCGTCGCCTGCATATGAGACCTTGGTACAGAAATCCTGGTCCGATCAACCCCTTCAACCGTTGCGTTACACTAACTATCCCTCTGGTGCAAAAGATCGGTCAGGCCAGCGGCTCGGGCGTCAGAACGACTCAAAAGTAGTTGCTATCTCCAGAATAGGTCGCGATGATGTTGTGCGTGCCTGCCGGAAGCGTAGCGATTGAAACCACAGCCCTCCCCGACACATCAAGGTTAGCCTTACCGAGCATGACCACCCCATCGGCAAACGTTACTGTGCCGGTCACGCCAGAAGGGGCTGTGGCAGTGAAAGTCAAGGTGTTACCGTAGAGTGAAGGATTAGCCGATGACGTCAGCGTTAGGGTCACCGCTGCCCTATTTACAAGCTGCGTGACGACTGGAGAAGTAGATCCTGAATAATTGCCGTCTCCTGCATAGATCGCCTCGACCGAATGCTTACCTACGGACAGAGAGTTTGTGCTAAGCGTTGCGACCCCTGCCTTAGGCGTCGCCGTTCCGATGGTGGTCGTCCCGTCTAGGAATGTGACGACGCCGGTCGCTCCAAGATTAGTTGTCGCAGTAAACGTGACGAGACTGCCATACGATGATGGATCTGAAGACGAGGTAAGCACTGTCACAGAATTGGCTAAAGACAAGGTCTCTGTGACGGAAGTGCTGGCCGGGGCGAAGTTGGAATCCCCTGAGTAAGATGCCGTCACGGAATAGGAATTAGGTGATAGTCCGGTGAACTGCGTGGATAGTACGGCCGTGCCTGTGCCATCCACCGCTATCGTACCAAGTGAAACACCGGCTGCCGTAAAAGAGACAAACCCTGTCGCCCCAGAAGAAACCTTTGCCGTTAGAATCGCCGTTTGACCCATAACGAGGGAAGGCTGCGAACTGGTCAGTGTGATCGTGGACGACGCTAAACCTGTAAGGGTGATGATGTTGGATTGACTCCCGGAGCGGCAGTCATCACCCGAATACAGAGCGACGACGCTTTGTGAGCCTGTGCCAGGAACACTGATCTCATTTAGGCCAAATGTCGCAACCTGTTCGCTCAAGAACACTCTAACGCTGGGTCCAAATGCCGATGCAATATCAATTTGCCCATCACCGTCAAAGTCGCCGACCGCAATGGAATCCAAACTGTCCGGACCAGAATTTTCCGCGTACTGGATAGCACCGTGAAAGGTGCCATCCCCTGCACCCAACACGATGGAAAGCTCACCACCGGCGGTACTACCTGCGACAATATCCAGACTCCCATCGCCATTTAAATCAGCCACGGACACCGATGCTGTTTGTGGGGCTGTTGCGTAAGGCATTTCTGTACGGAATGTTCCATCTCCATAACCCAGAAGCACAGAGACGTCACCGCCATAGAAGTTGGCAGTGACTAGATCGGCGATGCCGTCGTGGTTAAAGTCCCCGATGGCAACGGAGAGAGGGCCCGCGTCAGTTGCGTAAAATTGTGAAGCACCGAACGTGCCGTCACCGTTTCCCAACAACACAGTCAGATTGTTGCTCCAGGAGTTAGCGACGACGAGATCAGGGTTCCCATCACCATTAAGATCGCCGACTTGGATCGATATTGGATCCAAGCCACTTGAATGGGTGACCTGGGCTTGAAATGTTCCATCGCCATTTCCTAGGAGGATTGATATGTTATTGCTGTTGGCATTGGCTACAGCCAGGTCAAGTTGTCCGTCACGATTGAAGTCACCAATTGCGATAGACCCGGGTGCTGCACCTGTTGGAATAAATATGGGGTTTTGAAATGTTCCGTCCCCGTTCCCCAAGTGAACAGAGATGTTATTGCTGTTCGAATTTGCGACGGCGAGATCGAGGTTTCCGTCGCCATTGAAATCGCCAACCGCGACAAAGACTGGATCGGTTCCAACAGGATAGGTAATGGGAGCTTGAAACGTACCATCTCCATTACCCAATAAGATTGCAACAAACCCGCGATCATCATCATTTACCGTAGCAATATCGAGCATCCCATCCCCGTTGAAATCTCCGACGGCGACTGACATCGGAAGCCCCGAAGTAGTGAATACGGGGCTGGTATTCATAACAGGAGCCAGGGTCCAGCTTGGCTGGCCAAGTGAAGCCGTACCCAACTCGGCATTGCCATCCGATTTGTCGAAAAGGCGAACGCTTCCTGCCAAAGGTTGACTACCCACTGCCGTAACCGTGCCGAATAGACTGTAGTTGTCTCTCCCACCTGAAGAAGTCAAGGTTGAGTAGCTCTCATATATTGGGGCGGCGCTTACAGTGGACTCAACCATTGTCGAAGTGCTTCCAGCATGAGAGCGGGTTGGGACAAATACTGCCTTAATATTATTAAGGCCACTAGCAAATCGTGTTAGTAGGCTCGCGGTGCCAGAGCTCGTCAACTGCGCGGTGCCATAACGTCCGTTATTTGGGTCACAGCTAAGAAGCGCCGCGTTGCAGAACAATACAGTTCCCTTTGTCACAGCCCCCGGGTCTCTTACGCTCGCGGTGAGCGTCACGACTGTTCCCAATACAACCGTGGGACCTGGTGCTACGGTCAGCGTCGTAGTAGTGGGAATAGGCGCTCCCTGTACCTGCACAGCAGCGATCGGAATTAACAAACCGACGATAGCGCTTTTGAGAATGAACCCCATGATACTTCTCCTTTTGAAGTCGTGGCCGCGAAATGGGAAGCTCGCGTCACTGTTGCGGAAGATCAGTGTCAACTTGTATCTGGTACGTGACTGCTTGGCTATAGCTGCCGGAGGAAGCGCTAACCTGCATCGTCAAATCGGTGGCCGCGAAAGGGATTGCTACAACAGGACCGCACCCCGTCAGCCCCAGAAGCAGGCCTCCTGCGAGAAGAAGTGCGACTGTTGCTCCCCTTGGTCTCCGCCTCGAAGGATTTCGAAACCCAAGAAAGCCTAAGATCGGGAACAGAATGAAAGCCATAGGAGGCACCGGAGCGGATGGGATAAACGAGGTTTGCACCACTTGAACCTTGCCATCGCCAGAAAACGATACCGAAGCGGGAGACACTGTGCAGTGGTCTGAAGGCACATCACAAGCAAGCCGGACTACTCCGACAAATCCCTTCGCTGGGATAATGCTGAGTTCGTCAACGAACGGTCTTGCATTCTCGATGACTGCGGATGGATTGCTTTGGTGGAGTGTGTAGGGAGCAGCAACAGCTATGTCAATTTGGGAACTGCAACTAGGCAGGAAATTGGTATCCCCCGAATAGCAGGCGGTTAGATGGTGATCCCCTACTGAAGAGAAGACGGTGCTCGACATTGCTGATCCGTTGACCACAGGGAGACTGGCCAATACTGCGGATCCATCCGATATCATCACGGTTCCGTCTGGAACCACGGCTCCGGTTGGGGAGAGAATTGTGATCGTGAGCGGAACGCCTACTGCTTCCATCACCACGCCGACAGTGGGTTGAACCGCAGTGACCGTGGGTGCTTGTTGGACGAGCTGGGTTAGTTGAGCCTGGCTAGAAGCGTAGGCCGATGCCGACAGGAGACTGAATAGGATAGTTAGCCAAGATTTCGAAGTCATAGTCGTCTCGGAGATAGCCCCGGAAGCCTTTCGTTTTGTGTTCACATGAGCAGATTGCATTTTTGGAATTAGGCGCTGCTAGCATTCACCAACGGATTGCTAGACAAGAGTTCTATCGGCAATTTCTTGGAGGGATTTAGGAAGTCTTGGTTCTTGTCCCAATCGCAATGGGACACTGCAAAACGAATGGCAAGCTTAACTGCGGCTATGTAGGTGAGGCCCACAGATTCATCGTCGCGGGACTGAGAATGATCCGCCATTGCTGGCGAGACGCGACACTCGGTTAAGGCACACTAACGACCTCGGTCTTCGAAAACAGATTCATAGATCTCGCAACCCTGTAGCGAACCAGGCAAGAGGTTGGTACCTACGAAGCGCAGGCTACTTCGGTCGCGGTCACCGATTACGATTATGGTGGGGATTGAAATCGAACATATAGCGCGCTCCCAGGGATACCATCGTGGTATGAATGACGCCGGAAAGAACCACGGGCACATTCCAGTGTTGATACTGGAAGTCAGCTTTAATGGACATATGGTGAGTGATGCCATAATCCACACCTATGCCAGGGGAGTAGACGAATGTACTCGATTTGATGTAGTCGAGACCGCCGGAGACATAGCCCCCATCAAGGTAATCGATTGCACCGCGGCCGAATAGAATATCTGCATAGGGGCAAAGCCGGCCGAGCGGATATTGAATAACAGGTCCTGTAACAAAACTCTTTTGCCTAGTGAGATCACCATCGGCAAGCGGATAGGATCCACGAATTTCGATTCCCGCTTTGACACGTTGAAGTCCGACGAAAATGATGTCAGCCCCGACGCCGACATCCAAATTTGCGGATGTTTGGAATCCGGTGAGGACAGGCGTTGCCGTCCCGAACATGGAAATTTGGAGCTGCTGGGTCGCCGCCGGAACACTCTGCGCAAAAGAACTAACAGCAATGACAGTGTTTATCGTCAACAGCCCCAATGTTGACTTCAATATAGGGACGCGCATTGGAAACCTCACCATTGAGGCGGAGCATCGCCTCCAACCGTTTCATCCTCTGGCTGGCGGAATGTGCCGCACTAAGTTTTGTTCTTGCCATGGCTGTCTGTTAAAGCGACATCTTGCAGCGCTTTCGCCCTTATCGGTGAAATTAAGCTGTTCACTAGGTATCCAGGATTGAAATTGCATTATTTAGGAAGGAATGTCTTGGGCTGCGGATTCTGATACGTGCAAATCCCAATCGACCAGGCTCAACCTATAATGGCCGCCCTTCAAAAGGGTACCTGTTTGTATTGTCAAACCATCCGTATGGTTCTGCAGAATTGGAAATCCCAGGAATTCGTTAAATCTGATGGTACGGAAGCCGGCAATCACACTATGCCTAAAGATTGATACAGCGATTGCCGATGGATCTAGATAGAGGGAAATCATGCGCAGTCTAATTCTTTCTTCTTATATCGCCTTCGGAATGGTGAGCTATGTTGTGATTATCTTGTTTATCTGCCGCTTTATGGCTTTTGGTGGAAGAAAAGATGATATGGAAGCACAACTTTCAAAACGACTCAGTGGATACCTCTGCTCCACCGTGTGCAGCGAGTCTCATCGGACTTCTGATTGTCCTGCGTTGTCCGCCATCCTTGGCATGGTTATGGCTGACGGTGTCGAAAAGCGCGATGCAAATCTTGTTGTTGGCAATTGGCCGCATAGTTCTCTAATCCTCGAATTGACCGGATCATCGAATCAATCTGCTCCCTTGCAATTGTTGGCATATCACTACCGGTTTGTTGAGGATCGCTTTGTTCGGGAATGCGAGATGGTGTTCAACGTGTTCCGTGCCGATGGGCAGTTTCACCTGCGCGTCTGTCGATATTTGCCCGCGCATGCAAAGTATCTGAAGGCTTTTGCGATGCTCTGGTCTGACGAACTAATAAGACAGGGATACCTTGATAGCGCCCAGTTTCATTGGAAGGACAAAATTGCAGCGTAGATTGCCCCAGAATTCTGCACAGTATGCGCTAGACCGACCTCTCCAAAACGCTAAATATCTCCGTAATTCGGCCACACGCATGGATCGATGACGACGCCTTGGATGAGAACGGCGGTTGTCACGGTCAATACTGCTCAAACCGCCACAACCAAGTTTTGCCGGTAGAGAATTGGCTCGTCTGTTTTGATTCCTACGTCTGACCTGAGGCGATTCTCCCGTTCAGACCATCCTGAACGCTTGGCTGGATGACACTCTCAATGGCTGAAACAATGCAAGCTCCCGAACTTGAAAGTTCCTCCAGAAATCACGGTGGGACTTGGCCGATGCACTCAGGCAGCTGCAGAATCCAGCCTTTCTATTGCGGCCTGATTATGTTCGGGTGCGAGATGGGCATACCGGACGGTCATGGAGATCGTCTTGTGACCAGCCAATTCTTGCTCGGTCCGGAGATCCACGCCTTTCATGACCAGACGACTGATGAACGTGTGCCGAAGGCAATGCCAGGTGAAGTTACTGATTCCTGCATCTTCGACACAGCGCTCAACCAGGCTCTCGAATCGTTGAGATCGTGCTTGAATTTTGACTGGTGCACGCGTCCATCGTGGGGACGTCGCTTGTACAGCGCTTCATAAGCGGACATGCAAGTTTTGTTTATCGGAATTTCCCGATCGCTGCCATTCTTCGTGCCTTCAAGTTTTATTCGCTTTCTCTTGAAGGAAATCTGGGGCCACTCCGTCGTGTACTGCTCACTCTTGCGCGTTCCGGTGTTGAGAGCGATATCGAACTCTTCCATGTGGTCTGGGCAACGTTTATTGATTGCTTCACGCAATATCGTCTCTTCCTTACCGGAAGGAACCGGATGCGTCCGTTGCTTTCCGGTCTTTGTTCTACAAGCCGCGCGGGGTTGCTTGTGACCTTGCCATCCGCGAGCGCGTTCTTGAATGTTCTGCCAAACACATTCTTGTAGCGATTCTTCGTCGCCGCCGCGCACTCGTGGGCACTGAGCCACGCGTCAATATCAGACGGTTTGATATCGTCCGCGACGCGATCTCCAAAATCTTTCAAAATGATGTTCATTCTGATCCGGAAGCTCTTCACGTCCTTTCGTCCATGCTCGATGTATCAGTCAATCGCTTCCTGGGCGATGACCTTAAACCGAAGGCCCCTGTGTTTCATATTCGTCGGGAGTTTCACGCCCCGCAGAGCATCGTCTTCCTGACCTTGTACAACTTGATAGCGTCGCCTCGACGACCCACCTTCTCGCGCCGCTCTCGACCGTCGATGTAGTAGCGAATCCACCAGATGTTAGAACCGGCCTCCTTTTTCGAAAACTCCTCGTTCCTTCTTCTCAATCTTTCTCGGCATGGGATTGATCCTCTGAAATCCACAATAGCAAACGAGGAACAAACCGGCACCAGAACCGGCACCAGAACCGGCACCAGCACTTTCTGAGCACGAAAAAGCCTCTCGGGTCGAGAGGCTTTGGTCTTCGTAGCCTATTAAATTTTATCGCTTTATCTTGGTGCCGGGAGGGGGGGTCGAACCCCCACGAGGTTGCCCTCGGCGGATTTTGAGTCTGATTTTAGGCGTTTTGCAGGGTGTTGCATCTGAACGCATACAACCGCAACAAGCCTAATATTTGCATATAGATACAAGGGCACGATGAGCTGCAATGCAGCGCAGCTAAAAGCAGACAAGTTGGTAACGAACAGCCACCAAAACAGCCACCAACATCACGGCGGATTTCTTTCGGACTTTAACAGCACTAAGCTCTCAGAAGTTTGCGCAGTGGCTGTTTTGATGGCTGTTTTATCCCGGATGTTATTGCATTGTTTGAACTTAGGCTAAGAGCAGTTTGGGCCAGGTGGATAATCTCCACTTTGTAGTTGATTATCTTCACCTAATGGATGGTCCAGGTCGTTTTCATGTCGTAAGGCTGATCACTTTCTTTGCGGCGTCCCGTTCGGAATGTTCAAAGGCGTCTGCAAAGTGCTCAAGCTCTTCGTCACTCATGCCAAGGCCGCGTCCTGCCTTGTGCCAGTTGTCCACGGCGTGAGCGACTTCACTCAATATTTCCTTGGCTCTTGCGGGCTTGATTCGAAAATAAGCGATCACGGACATAAGGGCGTCTATGGTCATCTCGGGGCCTGCATCCTCGGAGATCCATGTCTTCAATTCACGCACGCGCTCGGGCGACGGATTGATGTCAAAGGCAGGCGACAACCGCCAGAATTCCCGGCCTTCATGCAGGAAACCATGATTGCGCAGATGGTCGTCAATATTCGTAATCAGAATCGAGAAGGCGATACGCCGCCATAGCTCTTCAATATCGGTTTGTACTTCGGCCCCATGTACGCGGATTGCATCCACGATCTCTGTGTACGAATGGATATCGGCTTCCGTCACCTCAATACCTAACATTGTCGCCGCGGAGATATACATAATTCGATCTCCGCGGCCTCGCCGGTCGAAACGGCGGATCAGTGCCACGGGCAAATTTTCGCTCATCACGATGCGCGCAGCGGCGGCATTGATCCCAGCCTGCTTGGCAAGGGTGAGAGCGAGCACTTCCCCCTTGGTGACGGCGCGCTCGTCCGTAATGCTCGGGAACTTGCCAATGGAAAGTGCGCCATCTTCGTCAACGACCGTGCATTTCGGGCGCATTCCGCCAAGTGACGTTCCACGCCCACGCAGGTACACCAGGTCTGCCGCTGTCTCTCTGTTAGCCTCAAGGGCGCGCGACGCGCTAAGCAAATGCCCAAGCTCGATGAGTGGTGGAGCCTTCCGGCGTCCTTCTCCGTGTGCGCGCTGGAACACATTGTTTTCGTCGCGAAAACGAAGCGCACCAACGCGGCTGATATCATCCACAGCCAGCAAATAATCAAGCGCATTGAGCGGCTGTGCCTCGTCTTCCTTTCCTTCACGTCGCAGCTCCTGTCTACGTTTGACGTGATCGCGCATGATGACACGCTTTGCCCACCCGTCGGGCTCGGTATCCGCAATCGCGGCATGGAATAGAGAGCCCTCTTTGGATTTGCGATGAAACTGTGGTCCCGCCTGGAGCGGGAGCGTCGGGCCGAGAGCGAAACGCGCGCGGTCGCCAAGCCAGCCTGCTGCGTACTCGAAAGCAGCGTTTTCGCGGCGTCCTTGCAGGTCGTAACGCAAAGTACCGATCTGCGGACCATCTCCCAGCACTACGTCAATGGTGCGCTTCATGGCCTTGCTACCCGCGCTTTCTTCATGCGTACGCGCTTGGGCAGACGTTCTTCATCTAGAAGAAGGCCGACATCGTCGCGGCTCACATCAATAAGGCTTCTCAGAGGATCGCCAAAGCCCAGGACGAAGAGCGCCATCGCATAAACGCCGAGACCGACTCCGGGGTCTCCCTTTTCAGCGCGGAGGTAAGTGTTTTTGGAGACACCCATTCGCTCGGCTACAGTAAGGACTGTCAGTCCCCGTTTACGCCGCGCGGTCGCAAGATCGCTGCCGAACTTGGTCAACGACCGCCTGACAGCGGGAGGGAGAACATCTGAGACACTCGATCTCATCTAAGGCTCCATACATAAAGCCTTATGGCCTTATATGGACCAATATATAGGACTTTATGAAGCGTGTCCAGAGTTGGAGTTCTACAGGCCGGTAGCATGCTTGCGGCGGTACACAATACCTCAAATATTTTGAGGTATTGCGCCTTCCTTCTACGAGCAGGCGATATTTCGATCCGTTTACCTACTCATCCAACGATCCGTTCGGGATGGTCGCCACGCACATACTTCCGCAAGTCGGCCACAGGAATCAAAACCCTTCCGCCAATTCTCCTGGTCGGCAATTTTCGATTCGCTATCAGGTAATCAAGCCCACGTTGACTGATGGAGAGTAGCTGGGCCGCTTCACCTCGACTGACAAGCAGCTTCTCCTCGGCTGGAATTGTGGCTCGCGCTGGTGGCTTCTCGTGTGCGGTGTCGATTGCCTGCATTGTCTGCTCCTTTGATAAAGAACTCGTTCTGCCTACAAACCCAATCCGTATCCCATGCTTCGCTCCACCACATGCTCTGAAGCTGGGCCGATCCTCGGTCCTCCCGAAATAGCCTGTTCCGGCTGGAGCGCGCTCTTGTGTGAAACATCGTGGCTCAAGGCCTGCACCAGCTTGTCGCGGTCGTTGGTGAAAATTTGCGCGTCCCACTGTCCCCGAGAGACGGACACATAAGCCATGCGGTGATTCAGCAAGTCTTTGGCTCCAAGCTCAGTGTCCGCATGAATCAGCACACGTTCTGCTGTCTGTCCCTGGCTCGAATGGCTGGTGACAGCGTAACCGTGGTCGATGTGCGGGAAGCCACGCACCCTGACTTCAACATTGCGTCCGCTATCAAGTCTCAGGTGCATTGAACCGTTCGCGCCGATGTTCTCAATGCTGGCAAGTTCACGATTGGCAGTCTTCAGTTCTTGATTAGGTGCCGTAAGTTGAATACGATCACCGACGGAAAACGCCTTCGCTTCAGTTCGATACACGGAGACGCCCATCTGGCGTCGTGGATCGTAGGTTGTCTGCTCCCCGTTGCCACGCAGAACCGTAAGCAAATTCTCCTGACCCTTCACAGCGAGAACACGCGCATACTCTCCTTTACCAATGCCGGTTTCCTTCGATGTCCGCGAATAATGCAGTACGTCGTTGGGCTGATACCGCTGTGCCCAACTGCGATCCGCGCCGGTCAACTCTTGCCGTGGGACAAGCACCTGCATGGCATGTTCCCGCTTGTCAACGATGCCTTGCTTCTGTAGCTCCCGATGAATCACGGTATTGATCTCAGCACGGGAGCGATTGTCCGGTGACACGACAAGCGTATTTTCCGGCGAAGCTGCATACTCCCGCGCTATTGCAGCGATTCGCGCTTCACGCCCAATTACCTCATGCACTCGGCCCTGGATGTCGAGACTTTCGATTGCCGCTGCGACATGACCACTCGCCAGCATCTCTACCGCTTCCTTCAACTCTGGGTCACGCTGTCGCAGAATCTCATCCAGCTTCACCGTGTGCATCCCAGATTCCTGAAGTTGAGCAAAGGGGCGGCCAGCCTCTACGCTTTCATGCTGACGAACATCGCCCACGAGCAACACCCGATCATTCCGGTGAAGACGCAAAAGGAACTCGTGCATCTGCCGTGTGGACGCAAGAGAAGACTCATCAAGCACGTAAAGTCGCTTCTCTCCTGTGTCGGGCCGATCACCTCTGGCTAAATGATGCTGAAGCGTCGATGTCATCATGCCAGCTTCAGCGAGTTTCTGCGCGGCTCGGCTTGTGGGTGCAAATCCTTCGACACGGTAGCCCTGTGCTTCTACGCCTTCACGAATGACTGACAACGTGGTCGTCTTACCCGCGCCTGCAACACCGTCAAGCCCAATAACCTTTTCGCGGGACAGGAAGATGTCATCCATTGCTGCAACCTGAGACTTGCTCAATTCTGGATGGGCATCTTCGATGCGTATGCGCAAGATCGGAGATACCAGCATGGAACTCTCATACCGGCTTTCATTGCCGTTCTTCACAAGGCCAACGATTTCCCGCTCCAAACGAACCATCTCGGCTGTCGTGTACTGCGGTGCTGCTCTTCCATCTGACCGCTCAACCTCGCGGAACTCTCCGTTCCGCACACGCTGCTCGAATTCTTGTCGAACCTGGCTATACGTCGCATGGCCCATACTGCGATCCATTGCTGCCTGCAAGATGCTTCGCTCATCCTGCACCGCTGACCGCTCGAAGACATGGTTGCGCGAATAAGTCACTGATTGCCGCGCGGTTTTCTCTGGCTGCTGTTCGACCCTGTGCTCGCGTTCCCGCGCCTGCGCTACGACGTAATCCGGCTGATTGCCGAACTTTGCCGCAAGATCACGATGACGTTCCAGCATCTCTTCACGCGAAAGAATGTCCTTGCTGTCTCTTGTGCGATGCGCCGCCACCTGGGCCGCTCCAGCACCATCACGGCCAATCTCTTGGAGGTGCTCTTTGATCTGCGCACGCCGTGGACTCGATGCTTCCAGATACTCTTGTGCGTATCCCCTAATTTCTGGCTGCCCATGTTGACCACGCTCGATCTCGTAACCAAGTCCTTGCAGCCGCATGGCAAGCTCGGAGCGATACACACTTGTCGCATAGTGCTGTGACTGAAAGAGACTGCGCTCCTGCAACGCGCGGGTCTGGCCATTCTCACGTTCTGTGATATTGAAGATGACTGCATGGGTATGAAGCTGGGGAGCTGCGTATCCATCAACAGGACGCGCGGTGTCATGCTCGAAGGTTGCCGCGACAAACTTGCCCGTTGTCTCAGGCGCATGAACATTGCCGATGCGAGCCTGCGTGTAACGTTCCAATTCATACAGCGCAACGCGAACGCTTTCACGATGTGCCTCACGCACGCGTTCATCACCGCCAACAAGAGCTGTCACCGATACGGACTTCGGCGCAGAGAACGTTGCATCCCAACCTGCGCGATGTTCCGCGCTCGTGATTTGCTTGCCGTATTCGTTCTCGTAAGTCTTTGCAGGCTGATGTCGAACAAGTTGCAGAGCACTCTCTGGATGCTGGCCTTCGCTTAGCCGCGCGAATTGCTCATCAGCCACGGAGCCATGCAGACCCCATTCACGCGCAAGCTCTCCCTGCCATTCACTGTGCCCCTGACGATCACGGCTCCAGTAGTTCTGCTTCTCTGACGTGAACTCTCGCGCATGGTATGTGCGGGCTTGGTTGGCCGACAGCGCTTTGGAAATTGTCAACATGCGTAGATGCCTCAATACGTGAACTGCAAAATCTCGCAACTGCCTGCTGCATAGCGTAACTCTAAATGTGGAAATGTAGGGCCTAATTTCAAAAAATATTTTCTATGCGATAGTCGCGAATACCCGCATGGATATTGAATGAAACATCTATTGCACATTTAATCCATCGCACATAACTAACCCAATATGACCTCTTCTAGCAGACGAAGACGCGCACGAATGCATAGACACAAACAAGGTCAATGAAGGTCTCTTTGAAGTTTGAATGTCAGAGGATATGGAAGGTCGTGGGGGAGTGCTTTGAGGGTCCGCGAAGCTAGTCGATCCACTGCGATTTATCCCACGGCTTAGTGGGTGCATCCCGGTTGCGACTAGCAGTTGATCCCGGAAAGATCATATGGCGCTTTGGCTTTACAGAAGAGACTACTTGAACAACCTGTTTTTCAACTTTCGAAGACATTTCACGTTCAGCGTGAGATGGTCTCTGATTAGCAGCCATAATGGGTTGTTCTTTGGGCTCTGATTGGAGTGCTGAAAGACTCGCTTTAGCCTTGGCAAAGAGACGATGTCTCCACTCTTGAGTTTGCTCTCGAAACTTCCGCCAAAGAACACTCCAATTGGAGGCGAACTCGACGCCATAAAGCTCTTCATAAAACCGTCTCCATTCACCCGCCAATTCGTGTCTGATCATGACTGCGACATAGAGGGCAAGGAACGGGATAACGCAGATGAAGGAGAGCGGTTCGGCGATCACTTCTCCGAACGTTCGGTTGTCGTAGAAGTCCTCTTGCAGGAAGCTTTCCAACTCGGATGACTTTCATCTCTGGACTGGCACCTTTACCAGTTCATTCCACCCCCGTTCGCGAGCCGAAGAGGACAGTCCAATCGGAAGCAATCCGGTTCCGTTTGAATCGACATCTTGAGGAATGACGATCTCGCTTTTCCGTCCCGGAGCCGCCTTGTAGACCCACTCAATTTGAGTCACACTCACGGGACTTTCAGCGTGTTTAGAACTGTCCCAATAAGTCACCAAATAGTAGCGTTGGAGCGGCGGCAATTCCCACCAAAACCACGCCAGAAATACAGCCAATGCCAGAGCCGGAATCGAGCACATCAGCAGTCCTGTTCTCCACGGAAACGCCCTGCGAAGAACCGGCCATTGCATGATGTTTTCTCCTCTTATTTGGTGCTGGTTTGCGAGCGCTTTCGGGAGAGGAATTCGCGGAGCTTTTGTTCCTTAATAGAGTCCGCATAGGCAGACATCTTGCGCATGTCTTCGGTGCTCAATGGCCCCTTCGATGCCTGAGCAAATAGGTTCAGCATGAGGTCCCGCATCCCTATGATCTCCGCCAATAAAACCGCGTCGGTTACCTCTTGTTGTGGCGAGCGGACAGACGCGAGAGCGGTGTCGCGCAGCCATTCGGATACCTTTTTCCCGGCCTTGGAAGCTGCTGTTTCGACCTCGCCAAGCTCCGCTTCCGTGAGCCTGGTCGCGATGGATTTGGTTCGGGAGGCTTCGCTTCCTGCAGGAGTAGCTGGAACTGCCTCTGCAATTTGCTGCGGTTTGATGTCAGTGGAGGCCATGAGCAGTAACACCTATTGAGACTTCTCTGATGTTCGCTTGGATGCTCCACTGGTTGGCATAGTTTCTATAACTACGCGACCAGTGGAGCATTTCATGCAGGCAAACGGCAACGAAGCTGCGCGTTTACCTCCGCAAACCCAAAACGGCAAGCTATTGTAGGAGTGGAAGTTAACGGATTGCTCTTCGGAGGCGCTTCACAGCACCCATTTGGGGATGACGTGTCAGCCCTAAACCCGCTGCGAAGCAGCGTAGACGCTTTTGGGGGACTCGCGCGCGGGGGAGAGCTTACTTTGTAAGCTCAGGGAAGAGAATCTTAGCCGCGATAATCACCGGGTCATTTTCGTAGGCACGATGCGCAAGTGCCTTGACCCGATTCCGAATGTCTTCTGGCGACCAGAAGACGAAGCCATTGTTTTCCAGGTGAACCCTCATCAGGTTGCTTTGAGTCAACGGCGGCTCACTCTTCTTCTGATAGACCTTCCCCGCCGCCAGACCCAGCTTCACCTTCGTATTTGAGTCCGCCATACCGTGGCTGATGAGATCTTGCTTTAGTCTTGCCAAAACAATCTCACGGTAGCCTCGCGAGGTGAAGAGCTTGTACCGCCCCTCTTGCACTTCATGCTCTCGTTGCAGGTCCTCAAGTCTGACACCTGGAGAGTTGAGGAACGACTTTACCTCAAACGCTATAACTTCGTTCTTGGAGAAGTTGAGTGCGAGCAGGTCAACCTCAGGCCGCGGGATCGAGTGCTTGCCGACTTGCCGCTTCTCTTCCTGTGTCACGTCAATCTTGAAAGACCTACGCACCCAGTAGTGGTCGGCCTCCAGCAGGGTCGCAATGATGCCCTCAAAATTGTCCATCAGTGGCTCCAACCTGTTGTCGCAAGTAGTCTTCCTGAGTGACTCATCTGCATCAAATCTCCAAGTCAACGATCTCCGGCTCAGACACCAGCATGTAGTGTTCATTCAGCACAGAAGCATTCACAAATTCACATCCATTGCTACCATGCACACGCCCCTGACCGCCATGTATGTGCCCGAACAGGTGGAGCCTGGGTGCGATCTTCTCGACAACTTCGGCCAACTCTTCGCAACCTAAATGTTCGGTCATCGGGCGGGATTGATCGAGAATCCCGAAAGGCGGTCCGTGAGTCACCAGGACATCTGTCCCCATCGGGATTTTGTCCCAATGCCGACGTATGGGCTGACCACGTTGGACGTTGAATGCCCAGTTGTTGAAAGGCGGCTGCACCGGTGATCCCCAGAGTTTCAGGCTCTCCACTACGACGCCCGAGTCCTCCAGGTAGATGCCGTTTGTGATGAGGGCACGAGCTGGTATGGGGTGTGACTCGAACAACCGATCATGGTTTCCAGCGATGACAATCTTGTGTGCATGAGGCTGACGACCGAGCCATGCGTTGAAGTCAATGATCTCGCGCGGTGCATTGCCGTAGGTCATGAAATCGCCCGCGTGAATCAGGATGTCGCCATCGGGCACGCGGAGACCGGCGTGTTGTCCGTGCGTGTCGCTGATACAGATGATTCGCACTTTTGCCATCGTCAGTAGCCCTGCGATTCTTCTTTTTCTGCCGTTAACTTCCTCATCTCGATATGCTTCGCTTTCGCCCCTTCCTTGACCTTCATGACAGCCTGAATCTCATCGAAGTGCCAAGGGCGGAAGTCGTGGCTATCCACCCCGACGTCCATCGACAGAGAGATCGGATCGTCTGGCAGATTGCCGTGCGAATGCCCATAGAGCTGCCATGTCCCGCGTGAATGGCTGGGCCATACCTTCATCGCATAATGGCACAAAACTATCCCCTGCTTACCAACATGAATCTCTGACAGTGAGCTCCAGGATGAGAAGAGATGCTGAAGTTTCTGCGTCGTCTTATCGTGATTGCCGTCGATGAAATGGATGGTCCGGCAGGCCAGCCGATGACGATACGCCGCCACATCGTCAGGCTTACCGAGACAGAAGTCTCCGAGGAAGTAAAGCGTGTCGTTGGGCTTCACGCTGGCGTTCAGTCGATCCACAATCGCCTCATCCATCTCCCGCGTATCTGCGAATGGGCGATTGCAGTATCGAATGATATTGAAGTGTCCGAGATGAAAGTCGGACGTAAACCAAGTGTCAACCATGATGACGATTATGCAGGAACGGTTCCCGCATTGCTTATGCAGACAACCGGGTTTCCCCGTCGGTGGCGAGTCCTGCGGAAATGGCGATTTTCAGGGTTCATTGGAACTCCACTGTTGTCCTTGCCGTTGCCTTTGAATTGGCAGGTGGCATGTACATACATGCCGAATGCCTCCTGGCGAAGGTGGGGTAGCAAGGCGCAAGGGAGGGGTCTACCCACCCTTAGAGAGGGAGCCGAAGGCGGAACGGAAAGGGCGGAGCGGAGCGGAGGTCTGCACAAGCGAAGCGCGGAAGACTGGGGAAGCCATTGCACCGCGCGAGGGCAGCGCCCTTAGGAAGGTTTGGTTCCCTTATTCGCGCTCGTCAGAGCGCATGAGTTGCTTACGTATTGCAGAAGGAGAGAGCGAAATAAGCCACCTACTTGGGGTTTGCGGCGTTATATGCCCATACGACTGATGTAAATTGGTACGCAGCTTGCCCGACCACTTTCATGGAATTCGATAGCTGTATGCCTCAACTCTGTCTAGCCGAAGGAGATTCTTAGCGATGTCTGACCGGAAGATAGGCCTCACAATCTTTCTTCTGAAAGACAAGAAGCTTGGTGCTTTTGAGGATGAGTTGATCGCTCCCCTTCGCGAGTTGGCGATTCCCGTGGCTGAGCCACTTGACGGTTTTTTCATACCGCTCCCTGCAGCTAATGATGCAGCTCCAGTTTGGGTAGCACCTGTCGGATCGTTGCTTGCACAGCCAATCGGAATGGATATGGAAGCAAAGGCTCCGGGAGGATTGCTTGTTCTTCGTCACTCCGGGAGAACCTTCGTCGTGACGTTCGGACACGCTTGGCAAAAGCTTGATGACGGCTGGCTTGAGCGCGATTTTGGACTTCGGGTCGCCCTAAATGTGATTCCAAGAAAAGAGCTCGTCGAAATCCGAGCAGAGCAGGTATTCGCAAAATGGCATCTCGCTAGTGAAAGAGCACCACGCGCATCTTCAGTTGAAGAATTTGGGGTCGATTTCGACCGTGATTTAGTCGCTGTACTGGAAGGTGTTCCAAGCATCAGTCCTTCTCTGGGTAAGACCATCAGAGGCAGTACGAGCCTTAAAGTCAACCTTCCCATCTCGGCCTTGGCGAATGTTTTTGATATCGCTTTAGATCGGTTTGGAAGCGCTGATTACAAAAAGGACTGGCCTGAGATGGACAACATCAGCCCATTGAAGGATGAAGAGATCATCTATCTATTGGAGGAACAGCTCGGGATCGATCTGGGCGATGTTAACGCAAGAAACAAGATTGCGATGTTCACTCCCTCGCAGAGGAAAGGAGAGATGTTTATCGCGGATTCGTATGTCTATGGAAGACTCGGTAAGAATCCTGCATCATCTCCCTACCTAACAATGGAGGGCTGGATCAATAGTCTCGCGCGAAGTGGCCTCGACCCTTCCTTAGAAGTAGCAAAACAGTCTCATGTCCACGCATTCGATGATTCCGGTGGGACGCCGCGAGATGTCTCAGTTTTTGATTGTTTCGGCTATGAATACTCAGACGGGACGCGAGTTTACGTTTTGTCTTCCGGTGCTTGGTATGAAGTTTCAATAGACTTCGTCCAGAGTGTTACTGACTCCATTGTCAGGGTAGCGCCTCCGCCATTCGCGCTAACTGCGTGGAATCGAGCCGACTCCGAAGGAGAGTACAACAAAGCGTGCTCAGGGAATCATGGATTTCTAAACTGTGACGCCAAGAACATTTTCTTCGGCGGTGGCCGATCTCAACTCGAATTCTGCGACATGTTAGACCCGAACACAAAGACCTTGATGTTCGCGAAAATCGTTTCGAAGTCGAGTGGAATGAGCCACCTGACCGAGCAGGTCCGACGAACGGCACAGTTGCTGTTCAGCGCTGACGGTGCTTACAGGCAGAAACTCATCAAACTGTTCGCAACCCACTATCCCCAGTTTGATACTACTTGGCTTCAGACACGCCCCAGAAATGGCGACTGGAACTTTTGCATGGTATCCCTTGGGAAAAAAGCCGATGAACTCCCATTCTTCGCCAAATGCGGACTTTCTAGGACTTGCAAAGAGCTGGCGGAGCAAGGGCATACAGTCTCTTATATTGACGTTTAGGTTTGGGACTGTTTCGGATTCGGCGTACTCAAACAGAGTTGGCACCTGCTTCATTGACCATAGCACCTTACCTGATCGTCGGGCGGCAACCTTACTCGGTAGCGACTGCCGAATCTCGCGCCCTCAATGCCTCATAAAGCTGTGCCGGTCCCAGCAGGACTTCTTTGAGACCACTGCGTATATGCTCAGATTCAAGTGCCTGCTTGCTGAGAGACGACAGAGCCGAAGAAGCATCCATGATGGCATTGATGAGTTCGTGATTCAGATCGGGCGAGTTAGCAAACTGCTCCTTGCTGTTGCTCACGGCCTGCTGCCGCAGTGTGTCCGACTCCATCAGCTTCCCCTTGATGACATCGTTGACGTAAACGAGTTTGTCACCCTCGGTTGTGTCTGCTCCGAAGAGGTCATTGACCTTTGCGATAATCTCCCCGAGACGAGCCTTTTCCTTCTCCTGCACCGAGCCTGAGCCCGCATCGGTAAGCGGCTTTAACGTCGGCGAGTCTCCCCCGCCAAGAGGTAATGCACGGTTCCCACGATCACGCAGAATGTGGTGCGTCAGCACCACCTGAGAAAGATCGACACCGTCGCGCTCTCGCCCGAATTCAAGCAGCGGCATTAGCCGCTTATAGAAGATGGCTCGCTTCTCCAGTCCAGTATTCCCATAATCGAAGATCTGCGACAGGAAAGTATAGGCATGACCAAAGCTGCCCATGTCGCGCTTAAAGAGCATCAGCGTCTCCATCTCGGCATGAGCGTCTTCGACCGCACTATCGTCCGATGCCGTCTTCGCAGTCTTCCAACGGTCATGCGCGGCTTTGAACTGACGCACTAACCTATCTGCCACTGGCTCCAGAGCGCGCACGAGATCGCCCTGTTTCGACTGCGGATTCAATTCGACCGTCGCTACACGTTCTACTTCGAACTCATCATAGTGTCCGGCTGCGTCCAGCTTGGCACGCAGGCTGTAGACAAGGTTTGGATCGGTCACGTCTTCTAGCGTGGCCGTAGTGTAGTACGTGCGGAAGGCCTCCAACACTTCTTCGGCCTCATTCACAAAGTCTAGGACGAACGTCGTGTCTTTGATGCCGAAGGTGCCGGAGTAGGCGCGGTTCAAGCGTGATAGCGTCTGTACTGCCTGAATCCCGCCGAGCCGCTTGTCCACGTACATCCCACAGAGCAAGGGCTGGTCGAAGCCAGTCTGGAATTTGTTGGCGACGAGCAGGATTTGATACTCATCCGTTTTGAAGGCCTCGCGAATATCGCGGCCACGCAGATTCGGATTCAATGCCTTACTCATCTCAGTGAACGGGTCTTCGCCAGACTCTTTATCGTTCACCTCGCCGGAGAAAGCTACCAATGCACTCAAGCGGTAGCCCCGTGACTGAATGTATTTCTGCATGGCGAGCTGCCAGCGCACCGCCTCCAGACGACTCCCTACGACGACCATCGCCTTCGCGTGGCCTGCAAGCAGCGGTTGCACATTCTCAAGGTAGTGCTCGACTACTACTTGCACCTTCTGCGAGATGTTGTACGGATGCAGCCGCACCCAACGCATGATGCCCTTCATCGCAGTGGAGCGTTCCACCTCGGTCTCGTCGTACTCCTTGCCGTCATGTGCGAGCCTAAAGGCGAGCTTGTAGGTCGTGTAATTCTCCAACACGTCGAGGATGAATCCCTCCTCGATCGCTTGCCTCATGCTGTACACATGGAATGCCTCGGGCACGTTCGTCGGCCCTGCTGGCTGGTCTGGCTCTGGCCTGCGTCCAAACAACTCCAAAGTCTTTGCCTTCGGTGTCGCCGTGAACGCGACGTAGGTGATGCCCGTATCGGCGGTGCGAGCCGTCATCTGCGCTCGTAGCACATCATCGAAGCCAACTTCGCCGCCGTCCTCGATCTCCTGCCACTCTTCGGCACTGAGCACCTGCTTCAACTTCGCAGCTGCTTCACCAGTCTGCGAACTATGCGCTTCATCGGCAATTACGGCGAAGCGCTTGCCCTCAGACGCTGCCAGCTCGCGAACCTTCTCCAGTGCAAACGGGAACGTTTGAATAGTGCAGACGACGATCTTCTTATCGCCGGAGAGGGCTTCGGCAAGCTCTTTGCTCTTGCTGCCGCTGACGCCCTTGATACTCGTCACGACGCCAGTCGTGCGTTGGAAGTCGAAGATGGCATCCTGCAACTGCTGGTCGATCACGTTGCGGTCGCTTACCACGATCACCGAATCGAAGACCTTCTTGTGCGCTGCATCATGCAGGTCAGCGAAGAAGTGAGCCGTCCACGCAATCGAGTTCGTCTTTCCCGACCCTGCCGAATGCTGGATCAGATACTTGCCGCCCGCACCTTCCGCCTTCACGGCATTCAATAGCTTCCGTGTCGCGTCAAGCTGGTGGTAGCGCGGGAACAGATAGCGGGTCAGCTTCTTCTTGTCGTCCTTTTCGGTGACGAGGTAGCGGCCCAGGATGTCGAGAAAGCTCTCGCGTTCCCAAACTTCCTCCCACAGATAGCTCGTGCGATGACCGGATGGCGATGGCGGGTTCCCCGCCGCGCCGTGGTCGCCCTTATTGAAAGGCAGAAACCGAGTCGCTGGCCCCGCCAGTCGAGTCGTCATCTGAGCTTCGGAGTTGCTAACGGCAAAGTGAACCAGAGCACCACCCGGAAAACTCAGCAGCGGCTCGGCCTTCTGACCTTTCGGCTGCGGATGCCGGTCGAACCGGTACTGGTCTACCGCGTCCTTCACACTCTGGGTAAAATCCGATTTCAGTTCCACCGTGGCGACGGGCAAGCCATTCAGAAAGAAGACGAGATCAAGACAATTCTCATTGCCTTCGGAGTAACGCACCTGCCGGACGACGCGCAGACGGTTGGCCGTATACCGGGTCATGATCGCGGCATTGATGCCTGAGGCAGGACGAAACTGCGCCAGGGCAATCTTGCTCTTTACTGGGAATAGCTCGATGCCGTTCCGCAGCACATCCAATGTTCCGCGCGTGTCCAGATTTTGCCGGAGCTGGTCGAGTAGACGGGTATCGGCGGCGAGGCCGTGTCCTTTCGCCAATGCCTGCCATGCCTCCGGCTGCGACTCCTGCACCCACGCAATCACATCCTCGGGAAACAGCGCTTGCACTCGGTCGTACTGTGCGGAGACGCCTTCTTCATAGATCCAGCCATGCTGCCCGAGGTGCTCGGCGATCTCGACCTCGAAGTGAATCTCTTTATGCAGGCTCATGGGCTTCCTCGGTTGTGGTTTCAATCTGTCCGGCTGTATGTCGTGTGTGCTTGCCATAGCCTACCGGAGCCAAACCTTTGTCCTTCATCCATTGCAGAGCCTTCTTCCATCGCTCTGGCGCAATCTGCTCCTTGCTCTTATGCCAGCGTTCTGCGCTTGAGGCCTCATGCAAGATGGAGGCATCATCGGTTGGTCCACCGTCGATCAGCAAATCGTTCCATGCTGCATAGAGGGTCGAAATAATCTCACATTCTCTGGTTCTGAAGTTCCCAAGCAAACTTAGGACTTCGTCGATCCGTGGCATCTCGTGCTGCCAATGGGTAAGGTACTTCTTGTGTTCGCCACGCTTTTCCAGTGGTCGATACACATAGCGCTCGCCTTCCTTGACCTCTTCAAACCACTTCTGCTTCTTAAGGTTCTTGCTAATCCCAGCCATAGCTCTTGCATCGAATGGGCCTGCGGCTTTGCGGCTGTAGTCTCCCTGCAGCTCGCTGACCTGGCCGTGATATTCGCAAAGGTGAATCAGCTTCTGCAGCTTGATTCTGCCCATTCGCTGGCTGTTATAACGGTCAAGAATCTCCGCGGCGAGCAACTGGTGTGCGAACCCAGAACTGTACCGCGTTGCGTTCATCACCGGCTTTGCCATATAGGCGCGAACGTCGATCTTGCCGGTAACGACTTCGGATATGAGAGCGCTGCGGCGCTCCTGAAGTCGTTCGATTGCAACATGAGCCAAAGCGCTCAATTCATCGATCTGTGGAATCTTCTGATCCAAGTACGAAGCAATCTCGCGCTGCTCTTCTATCGGGACCAGTGGGAGATCGATCAATACGAAGTGAGAGTAGCGTAGATCTTGACCATCCCTGATAAGGTTTGTTGTCGAACGCAGAGCCTGTATGTAGGCCATGCTCTTGAAGAGGTATGCAAAAAATGGCGGGTGAACATTTTTGATTGGTGCCAGTACAACGTAATGAAATGTGACCGATCCAAACAGTTTGCACCATTCAATGCCGCCTTGAAAGCTGCGGAGGCTTATTACGAAATCATTAGGTTCCACGTGACGCAGGCTGTCGGTCCCCTGAATCACTTCCACCACACGCCGCCCCTCAAGCTCCACGAACTCTGACTGAAATAACATTCCGTATTTCTGTGAAGCGGTCAATTGCTGGTCGGAGGCCCAAGCGCGCTCATTTCTCAACCGGAACAATCGGCGACTTCCGACGACCGCCCAAGAAACAGGAATGTTTCCGAGCCATCCAACACCTGAAGGCTTCGTTGCGCGTGATGGATCGATTCCGTTAGTGACTGCATGCGAGATCATCGCCTGGCGCTTCTCTTTCAGGAAGTCGATTAGGCGACGCTGCTCATCGATGAGTGTGTCAATCTGTTCAAGCTCATGATGCAAGAAATTGGTGATGACGTGGAATTCTTCAGAGGAAGATGGTAGCGCAAAAACAAGATTGCCGATCTGCTCAAAATTCAAGCCGTCGCGTGCGGCTCCATTCTGGACAAGCTCGATCTGACTTCTGATGACGCTTCCCTGTATAGCGGTCGCGAGAAAGTCGCGGGAATTACTGTCTGGAATCCGGATGATACAAACGTGCTGGCTGACATTGGCTGCCCCTAGCGAGCTTGGGACCACAGATGTGCGACCAATTGATCCACCAGTAACATTTAGCAAAATGTCTCCGGCTTGGACTCTGGTGTTATCCATCTCCTCGTCCATTGCCGGACTGATGAAGACGACATCGTCTAGCCTGAGTCCTGTGTCGTGAACATTCTGACTGCGCAGAAAGATTACGCCCTCTGAAACGTAGACCTCGCTTCCACCTCGCGGTGTCTTGCCGCTTCCTATTTTCGTGGCGACGCGCTTTACCTTGGTGACTTCCCAATGTTCCGGCACTGCACCCAGCCACTCCACGCCGCTGTCCTTGTATCGCTCGTAGCGCGGAAAGCTCATAGTTCGTCCTCATCGGGTGATTCGGGAGCCTGGAGCATCTGGCTCCACTCGTGGAGCTTTTGCTGTAGGACGGTCTTGGGAATCATCTGCGTCTCGTACTGAGCGACCAGTGCCGGGGAGAGATGGCGGCTCATGGCGTACTCCACAACCTCGTCGTTCTTGCTTCGGCAGAGCAGGACGCCGATGCTTGGGTTTTCATGCGGGCGTTTACGATCCCGGTCGATGGCTTCCAGATAGAATGCCAGCTTGCCCATGTGCTCCGGCTCGAAGCGGCCAGTCTTAAGCTCGAATGCCACAAGACATTGCAGGTCGCGATGATAAAAGAGCAGGTCAAGTTCAAAATCCTGGTCGCCGACCTGCACGCGCACCTTCTCGCCGACAAATGCAAAACCGTCGCCCAGTTCCATGAGGAATTGACGGAGATTGCGCAACAGCGAGGTTTGCAGATCAGCCTCGCTATGGCGCTGCGGCAGATCGAGAAAGTCGAGCAGGTAGCTGTCCTTGAAGACGCCCGTGGCGTCCTGCGGCAAAACTCGCGACGGTGTTGCGAGTTTTAGATCGGAGAGCATAGTCCGCTCGAAGGCCGAACTCTGAATCTGGCGGGCAAGCTCACGGTGAGACCAGTGGCCGCGAGTCGCGGCGATCAGGTAAAACTCCCGTTCTTCTGCGGATTTGCACTGAACCAGCAACTGGTGCTTGGTCCACGACAAAACTCGCAACAGCGTTGCGAGTTTAGGGCTGTCGGCATACAGTTCGTAGAACTGCTTCATTCGCCAGAGGTTAGAGGCAGAGAAACCCTTCAGATCTGGGGCCTGCGCCAAAAGCCACGCGGACAGCTCCTTCACGACACCCTTGCCCCAGCCAGCCTCCGCTACTTTGCGCGACAGATGTGCGCCAACCGCCCAGTAGGTCTCAATCAAAGCTACATTAACGGCCTCATACGCTTTGGCGCGGCCAGTCCGGATTATGCCGAGCACTTCCGAGAACTCAGAGTGTTTCAACGCGAGTTTGGTGCTCATGCACTCAACCCCGCAATCATCGTCAGGATACGGTCGGTGACGACCTTGAGGTCGGCGTCGATCTCCGCAAGCTCCCGTGGCGGCTTGAAGACATAGAAATGCCGGTTGAACGGGATCTCATACCCCACCTTTGTTTTTTCATGGTCGATCCAAGCGTCCGGCGTATGAGGCAGTACTTCGCGCTCGAAGTAAACCTCCACATCCTCACTGAGCGGAACATTCTCGGTGTCGCGGAGGTCTGCATCGGGCATCGGCTTTCCCTTCATCTTGCCCTTGGTGCCAAAGACAACTTTACCTTTGCTATCGCGCAAAGGGCGTTCGACTGTGATTGTCCGGTAGCCAAAGCTCTCGTTCGGGAAGATTAGCGAAATCGGTATACCATCGCGCCGAACCTCCTTGAACTCGCAGAAGATACGCGTGATCTCGTCGATGTGCTCCGGGCTAAGCTCCTTGCGCTTGTCGCCCAGGCTCTTTCGCATCCGCTGCCAGAAGCCGGAGGCGTCGATCAACTGCAGCTTGCCCTTGCGGTGCGGCAGCTTGTGGTTCGTCACGACCCACAGGTATGTCGAGATGCCGGTGTTGTAGAACATCTCCGTCGGCAACGCGACGATGGCCTCTACGAGGTCGCTCTCCAAGAGATACTGCCGGATATTGCTCTCCCCGGAACCGGCCCCGCCAGTAAACAGAGGCGAGCCATTCTGGACGATACAAAAACGCGCCCCGCCATCGGCGAGCGGGCGCATCTTTTTCACCAGATGCAGCATAAAGAGCAACGAGCCATCTGAGATTCGAGGGAGCCCCGGCCCAAAGCGCCCGTTGAAGCCCTGCTCCTCATACTCCTTGCGGACGGCCTTCTCGGATTGCTTCCACTCCACGCCGAACGGCGGATTTGAGAGCATGTAGTCAAAAACCTGATGCGCGTGACCGTCGTTGGCGAGCGTGTCACCCGGCTTGATGTTCGCGACATCCTGCCCCTTGATGAGCATGTCCGCTTTGCGGATGGCGTAGGACTCGTCATTTAGTTCCTGGCCGGATACGGTGAGTCGCGCCTTCGGGTTGTGCTCATGTACCCACTCCCCCGCCACCGAAAGCATTCCGCCCGTACCTGCGGTCGGGTCATAAATGGTCCTGACGACACCTGGTTTGGAAAGAACGTCGTCATCCTCTGCAAAAATGAGATTGACCATGAGCCGGATAACCTCGCGCGGCGTGAAGTGCTCGCCAGCGGTCTCATTGGACAGTTCGGCAAACTTGCGGATCAACTCCTCGAAGATGGTGCCCATGTCCGCATTGCTGACCTTGTCCGGGTGCAGGTCGATCTTGCTGAACTTCTCGGTGACGAGGTAAAGCAGGTCGGCATTGGCGAGCCTGTCGATCTGCGCTTCCAGCTTGAAGCGGGCGAAGATGTCTTTGACGTTAGGTGAAAAGCTGTGCAGGTACGCCGCCAGATTGACAGCGATATTGTCCTGGTCGCCGATGATGGCCTTCAAATCCATTGGCGAGGTGTTATAGAACGTGGCACCGGAGGCACGGGTCAGGAACGGATTGACGCTGACAGCAGAGAATTCGCGCTTCGCCGCCTCCTTAAGTACGGCCTTCTTCGTAGGCTCAAGAACGCAGTCCATACGCCTCAGAACTGTAAACGGCAGAATCACTTGGCCGTATTCGTGGGGCTTGTACTTGCCACGCAGCAAGTCCGCCACGGCCCAAATGAAAGAGGAAAGATTCATCCTCGAATGTTACCGCGTTCGGCTGTAACCGCGTCACGATGACCTTGGAACAGTGATGGGACCACGGAATCATTACCATGCAAATCTGCCATTGCGTGTCCGATTTGCATGGTTGCTGTAATGCTAGTGGCTGTTCCATAGGACATACTGATACTCTATATCCGATGGAACGGCCATCGGAGGGCATTCGATGCGCGGAGTATACGAAAAGCCGGAAGGCAGCGGCATTTGGTGGATTCACTACTACGCGGCTGGAAAACGGCATCGTGAGAAGGTCGGTCGCAAGTCCGACGCTATGAAGCTGTATCAGAGCCGCAAGGCCGACGCGACTGCAGGCCGAAAGCTGCCGGAGTTGCGCGACAGCAAGGTAATGCGGTTCTCCGAGCTGATCGACGATGCCCTGGAATTCGTAGCCGATCATAAGGATCGACGCAGCTACATCAGCAAAGGCGAGATTGTCCGCAAAGCGTTTGGCCCGCGCCCTGCAGCAGAGATCACTCCACAGGAACTTGATCGCTGGCTCCGGTCTCACTGCAAGACACCCGCCACCGCCAACCGATACAAGGCCTTCATCTCGCTCTGCTATCGTGAGGGCGTTCACAACAACAAGACCATCATCAATCCCGCAAGACAGGTTCGCCACCGTCGCGAGGGAGTCGGTCGCCTGCGCTTCCTGACCCGCGAAGAGTATGACCAGCTCTATAAGATCATCGAACGCCGCTTCCCTGAGCACCTAGCCGAGTTCATCATCTCCGTCAGCACGGGTATGCGCTTGTCGGAGCAATACTCGCTCACCTGGGGACAGGTGCATCTCGACCGCCGCACCATCGACCTAACGAAGACGAAGAACGGTTCCGCTCGAACGGTTCACCTCAATGCAGACTCGGTCGCTGCTTTCCTGACGCTCAAACACAAGCTACATAAACCCGGCGATCCCATTTTTGTTCGGCAAGGACCTCGCTTCGACACCCGTTCGTGGTTTGTCCCCTGCTTACAGGACGCAGAGATCGAAGGCTATGTCTGGCACTGCAACCGCCACACGTTCTGCTCTTGGCTGGCGATGGCGGGTGCGTCGATCAAAGAGATTCAGGAACTCGCCGGACACAAGACGATCACGATGTCAGCTCGGTACAGCCATCTCTCGCCTGAGCATAGACTCTCAGTGATCGACCGGATTGCAAGCAATCAATCTGGCTTATGAAAAGCCTTTAATGTCGGCTGCGAAAAGCCGATTTTGGGGATAGGGATAGAGTCAGGCTCTCGTTACAAATAAGACTCGTGATGGACGGACAATACATCCGCCCATCATGGCAGCATTAGGCTAGACTGCTCGCCAATGATCAGGGATTCGCTTGTTGTTCAGGTGCCTAACACGAGCCACAAGGGGCCTATGCTCCCGTGCCTTAGCCCAGTCGATTGCCTGTTTCTGGGTCCCAAATGCACCAAGCATATGATCCGCGTGATCCTCAACAACATAATCGTTGATGGGTGATCCTTCTAGCCGGCCCTTTGGCCGAGCTTCTATATATACGTTCGCCATTTCGTTTCTCCTTAGATTGAATGACTAACAAATGTGTCATGTCGATACCAGTGGCGTATCAGACTACCTTGAAAACCTCACGTTGAACCGGCTGGATGGGGGACCACGCATAAGCTCCTCCCGAAACGGCGGACATATCTCCAGCACAGAAATTCAGAAGTTCGGCCCATGCAAAAGCCACTCCCAACGCTCCCAGACATGGGGCAGACGCATCGACGTTCTCAAACGTTACTCGGCCACACTGTCCAGGAGTTGCATCGAGTTTTGACAGAAACTCCGAGCCAACTGCCTCTCTTGTCACCTGCGGGCCATCTTGGAAGAATCGTAGTGCGAATTCTCGGTCAGGAGGTAGAGAGTGCCAAGACACGCGAGGTTGTAGAAAATTTGTGCCAACACCACACTCGATCAGCCTTCCGAAACCCGCTTCAACACCGACCCTGCGAGATTCCATATTGTCGAATCCAAGAAAGGCAACAGCTTCTTCCCCCAAAGGATTGCGCCATCCCCAAGAAATGCTTGTCGTCTCCCGCGAGACGACCCATCCCCATGATTGACAAATATTCCCAATCACATCAACTTTCGATTTTCCATCCCAGGTTTCGTTCGACTCAGATAAAAGTAGTTGCGAACGATAGTTGGGAAGCTCACAGGCATCACGATCGACCAAGTGCAGCAGAGGTGTGTTGTTGCCGTACATGAAGAATGCTAAGCATAGGAACGCTTGGCCAATCTGACCCGTACCAAGTACAGCGAGTTCGTTCGGCAGATGCGGAAATCTCGAAGCCACCTGCAGGGTCAACCGAGTGACCTTCCAGATGTCGTGAAATTTAGGTATACCCACAGCAGCGGCTAGAGCCGCAAACCCAAGATAACCAGCTAGCGCGCAGCATGCCAACGGAGATGCAGGTTTGTCGCCATCAACTTCGCAGCCATAGCTGATGGAGTCTCCCCGAGCATCACCCGAAACACTCGATGAAGGAGGCAAACTGGCCCCGAGAGTAATCGTTAGTCCACTGAATATGAAGTCGACGGATACAAATTGGCAGCGTCCGCTAAATGGAGCGGGCGATTGTAGGGGACCTGCCAAATCACATTTGATAAAAACGTGTCCAGTGAATTCTCGTTCGAGGATGCTGGTCAAAAACCAGATGCATGGCCAGAGGTCATGCAGAGTCGATCGCCCGGCCTCGACGATCACCAAGACGTCTTGAGCCAGCCGAGATTGGATCTCGATAGGATCAACCAGTCCTATCTCTGCCTTGAGAAGCCCATTGATAATTCGATCATTGTGCAATTCCTGACTCATTCGCTGATGATCCTCTTCGAAGCTTCGCCTTTGTTGAACCAATGCCATCCGGAATCTGTTCGAATATGGACCCCGGTCGTCCCGATGCACCACGAACGCTTACCGTAGTAAGGAACCACGAGAGACCAGAATCCGATTCGGGAGCACAACTGGTTTTCGCGGTCTACCCAACTCAGGTCCACCCACGACTCAGGATGCGTATGAATCATCCCTACCAAAACTTGCTCTCGGTCTGCGAGTTGTTGGTACAGCTTGTATTTGGCCTCCTCACTCAATTCCAGGGAGAGCGCACGGCCCTTGTCATCGCAAAGGTCATGATAGAAGTGAACATCTTGCACTAAGGATGTGGTTCCGCTGACGTGGCCCGTCCAGATGGCTCCGCTTTCTCTGTAGCCGGCGCTTCGCGTCTTCAGCCCTTCTAGTGTGTGGGCAAGTAACTCTGGCGTTATGCGGAGGCTGTCGTTAGCGACTTCCGGCGGTATCCGTACACGGGCAGGTGTAGTAACCTTCGCAAGAAGTTTAAGTATGCGACCACCTGATTTGTTTCTTTTGCCCATTGTCGTTCTCCTCGCCAGTCGGCGTGATTGCCTATATCAAACGCGCCTCTATCCTGCGGCCAGCAGACGAACGGCGTCCCTGCGGTATAACGAAATTTGACGTACCCCTCAAACACTTGATCCCCATCCGGCCAGAAACGAAGATCACAACACTTGGTATCCGGATCGACGAACAAGCATTGGATCGCTTGTGAGCCATACTGGGCACAATCAAGGCGCGCTAGGAACGTTCTTTCGTCGGGCGCGTATAGAGGGACGAAAACAACGTCCCCCTCCACACACGCTGTTCCCCAGAAGCCTTGCTCCACGCCATTCTTGTATGCGGTTGAATCAAGATCAGACACCAGACTCGCCATCAGCCATTCCGCTCTGGACCAGGCTTAACCATCCACACAGTGACGCAACCTTCTAAATGGCCGATCTTCTTAGCCTCGTTGAGAACAGGCCCCGTAGGGGAATCTCGATGGAGTTCAAGATTGGTAGCAACATCCGCAGAAACACGGAAGCGCTTGCAACCCCATTGGTGTACGCGTGACCATGGTGCAGAACGGGGGAAATGATGCCTTGCAGACTGTGATTCGAAACGTAGATCAATGCACGCCAGTTTCAGCTTGCCGTGGTGGTGTTCGGGATGAAGAACCTCAGGATTGGCCAGCTCTTCAAGAATCTCTTCTGCTTCGAGTTCAAGGAGCGCTGCGATCCGCCGAGCGACCTCCGGACGATCCACTTGGCCGAGGAATTCAAGGCTCACTGTTTCCACAGGGTAGCCGTGCCGTTCCAAATCAACCTTCACTAGAAGGTTTTCACCTGGGGAATGTTCGTGCATGTTCGCCTCTTTCTTTTATGTATTGCCACTTGGCTGGATTAGATTTTTTGGAGCGCAGTCTAGGGGGCGGGGACGCCTCCTAATTACTCTCCAATATCGCCTCGATGAAGTCTTATCATTTCAGCGAATATATTCGTTATAGCGAACTAGACGGTCGCTGTCAAGTTTGTATCGCGCATTTTTATTCGGTCATGGTAAAGTTGCGACATTAGGCTTACCGAGGGTTGAATGGCAACAGTTGGAGAGCGCATCAAAGAGGTGCGAGAAGCAAAGGGCTGGACGCAAGAGAGACTTGCGTCCGAGGCCGAGATAAGCAAGAGTTTTCTGAGTGAGGTCGAGAAGCACGGTAAAAACATCAGTTTGGACCTCCTGCTCAAGGTTGCAACGGCGCTAGGAGCTTCTGTCGGCTATCTGGCTTCAGGCGAAGGATCACAGCCAGGCGAGAGAAAGCCAGTAATGATCCCGATGGAACTTTCGGAGGCGGCAGAAGCGCTTCATCTCTCTTACCCTGAAACGCTCGACCTTCTTGAGGCGTACGGTTCGATCATTGCTAGGCGAAGTAATCGGCATAAGGGAACTATGACCGTGGAGGATTGGAAAACTCTTCATAAAGCACTTCGGGACGTCGTCAAGAAGGTATACGGATGAGTGTTCGTCTCGACAGCAAACCGCAAATCCACACGCTAGCGTCCGATTTGGGCCTGCGGCACACGGGCAAACCGTGTCAAGATATTTTGCGTTCTGTCGAGGCGAGAGTTAGAAGCATTTCCAACAAGTTCAAATGCAAAACGCTTAATGAACTCCTGTTAGCTATTGCGAACGAAGTAGGCACTGTCTTCAAAGAAATTCATTCAGAGCATGACCTACAGAGCCTGCGAGACGAGTATCTCCAAAAGGGAGAACTAATCTTCGCCAACTTGGCAAACGAATTGGCCCGGCCAGATGACTACGGCATCACAATTGGAGTTCACCCCAAGAATGCGTGGGAGCCTCGCTTCGTCTCCGTCATCGATTGCCGAGGCGATAAAAGTTTTCGCACGTACTTTACGAAATGGCATGAACTGGCGCATCTGCTGACGTTGACTCCACAGATGAGGCTTTTGTTTCGGCGCTCTCATTCACGCGAGAATTCAGACGACCCGGAAGAAAAGCTCATGGATATCATCGCGAGCGCGGTCGGCTTCCTTCCAGATTTTCTACCCAACAGTGCGAAGGGAGAGCTGTCGTTCGAAGCCATCAGCGAGATTAAAAAGGAGTTTTGTCCGGGATCGAGCGTACAAGCGGCCACGATCGGTATCGTCAAGGCATTTCCAGTGCCATGCATCCTGTTAGAAGCGGAGATGGCCTTCAAAAAGGATGAATTGATCGAAGCAGCGCAGTTTGGATTCGGATTTCATAACAGCCCGTCGCCAACGCTGCGGGCAGTGCATGCGACAGTGAACAGCGCAGCTCGCGAAGCGGGTGTACAGTTCTTCAAGAATTGGCGCGTACCTCCTACCTCGATCATTGCGGATGTTTATCTTGGCGGCGGATACGCTGAAGCCGATGAAGATCTCAGTTGGTGGAGTGCCAGTGGAGGGAAACATCTTGACGCGTTGCCTGTCCGGGTCAAGGCAAAGAAGTCTGGTAACTCTGTCCTGGCCTTAATGATTCCCGCGACGCAGGACTAGCGAGTTCACCGATAGCGACGCTGAGAAATATGCAACAATCGAACTGCTGGAACCTAGCACCCCGGAATCACATGGAGCGAGATGACCGTATCGCTCCTCTGCCGCATGAAATCCTCCATGCAGACCTAACATCTGGCGGTCCGGCACCGCTTTCTGATACCTGATGGTGCAAGACCGCAGTCACACAACAAAAAGCTAAAATCATTAAAACCAACAGCCACCAGAACAGCCACCAACGAAAATGGCCTCTCAGTTTGGAGAGGCCATTTCTCGTATAAACCTTTTAGAATCTTTGGTGCCGGGAGGGGGGGTCGAACCCCCACGAGGTTGCCCTCGGCGGATTTTGAGTCCGCTGCGTCTGCCAGTTCCGCCATCCCGGCGATTTGATGAGTATAAGCCTCGCAACCTAAGTCACTGGCGTCAGCTGCGCTGCTATGTAGTATCGCATAGCCATGGTTCTGCCTCCAACTGGCGCCGATCATTGGCGGACGGCGAATGTGCGACCATTTATTACACCTAAAAGCAAATCGCCATTAGGGTAATGGATGGGCCTCCCACAATGAACGTACTGGTCATCAAAGATGACCATCGAATCGCCAGTTTAGTCGAGAGTGCACTCACCGAGAATGGGCACCGCGTCGCCGTCCCACACACGGACAAGAAGGAGCGGAGCTGCTGACTTCGGGGAGGTTCGATGCCGCGCTGCTGGATATTTTTCTCCCCGAGATGGATGAATTCGAAGTTCTTGAGCAGGTTCGGCGAGGCATTGCAAAACGCCGATCCTTGTTTGACAGCAGTGGACGCGGTCCCCCAAAGCCTTGATATGGGGGCGGACGATTATCTCGTCAAGCCGTTCTTTCTCGAGATTCTCCTTGCACGTGGCGGCGCTATTGCGAGGCGTGTTCAACGATCGAGCCACCGCAAGCGAGCGCCGGAGGTGTCACACTTGATCGAAACCGCCGTGTGGCGATCCGTCTCGGCAAAGAGAGATCGCCCTTACTCGGAAGCAGTTGGAACTGCTTAAGACTCTGATGCGGCGGCTGGGTTGATTAGATTACTCCTCGCGATTAGCTGATCGAAGCAGGAGGGGCTAACGTCAGACGTGAAAGAAAACACCCTGGACGTTTATGTTCACAGTCTGGGGTCGAAACTCGAAGATCAATCCGATGACGGGCATCCCCTGATCCGGATCAGGTTACATTGTTCGCGGCAGTATTGGATGCAAGCTCTTTCCGTTCGGGCTAAGCTTATGCTTCTTTACTTGCTGGTGACCTTGGCAGGCCTTCTCATCTTTGGCCTCATGTCCTTCGGAGCTCTCTAATATGCGCTGCTTCAAGGGGAAAAAGCACATCGCAAGGGCGCGAAGACCGCCTGATCAGCCTGCTCAATGAAAATAAAGCAAATCTGACTGCATTTGGGAGCTTCGCCCGAAAAGATTTCTGCCGAATGACAGAACAGATGCGGACGGTGAACTGTCATCGGCGAAGCAAATACAGGAGAAACTAAAGTTCCAGCTTCGATGCCATAGCCGTCATTTGAAGTTACTTACTGCCAGTTCATGGAGTGGCCAAAGCCATGCGGCACCGCGAACGCCGCTTGAGTCCCCATACTTCGCAGGCATAATCGATGTCGACATCTCACCGCCAAATACGTACGCGGGCAGTTTTTTGGGTATCGCCCGATATAGATGCTCTATCTTCGATACACCTCCTCCGATCACAATCACGTCGGGATCCATAATGTCGATCACCTGCGCCAACCCGCGCGCAAGACGGTCTTCGAACCGTTCGATCGCGGCCGCAGCTTCGCGATCGCCGGCCTCGAACGCCGCGACAATCTCCTGCGTAGTCCGCGTCCTGCCGGTCACGGTTCTGTAATCGAGCGCGATTCCTGTACCGGAGACCCACATCTCCATGCATCCATGTTTGCCGCAGTAGCACGCTGGTCCGGGATACTCCTCGGGTCTCGGCCAGGGCAACGGATTGTGTCCCCACTCTCCGGCGACACCATTCGGTCCTTCGTGGACGCGCGCTCCAACGGCAACACCGCCGCCGCATCCGGTTCCGAGAATGACGCCAAACACCACGTGCCTGCCTGCCGCCGCACCATCGGTGGCCTCGGAGACGGCAAAACAATTTGCATCGTTCGCTATGCGCACTTCACGGCCAAGCGCAGAAGCCAGATCCCGGTCGAGCGGACGGCCGTTCAACCAGGTAGAGTTTGCGTTCTTCACTAACCCGGTGATTCGCGATATGCTGCCTGGAATTCCCGCCCCCACGGCGCCTGTCTTGCCTGTCTCCTGCTCTAAACGGTGAACCAGCCCTGCTATCGCGTGAATCGTCGCGTTGTAGTCGTCGCGCGGCGTTTCGATACGATGTCTCGCAAGCTCCACACCCTGGTTGTCGATGGCAAGCGCCTCAATCTTTGTCCCGCCAAGATCAATCCCAATGCGCATCTCTGTGTTTTTCATTAAGCTTTTGCCTGATCCCTAGACTTGAACTTGTCTCGCTTGAGTGTAAGGCAACGCTTCGCAGGGACGGCATGGCCAGCAAAGCGAAGCTTAAGAAGCGATAGGGCCACCTGACTATTGCACCTTGCCCAGAGGCCGCAGCCTTCGCAGCTCACTCGTACAGGCAATCGCATTCAACGCAGCGAGCTTCAGGTTATCCGCAGCCAGCCATATCCAGAATCGGTTTCCTTTATCGCCTGCGCCCGAGTCCTTCCTGACACGTACCATGATGTCTTCCTGTCCCGCGGCACTCAGGTTGCTGGGCGGATCGGACTCTCCCGCTACAAGATCGAAATGATCGCCGGCTAATGCAGACTCCACTTCATCTACCGTGGCCTCCCTGCGAAGCTCGACCAACACTGACGCGACATATCCATGGAAGACAGGGGCCTGGACGATCTGCAAAGCCAACTGCGGCAATTGCCCGCTCGACAGGCTCGCATAATGATGGCGAATCCGCTGTTCGGTTGCCCCCAGCTTTACCTTTGCGGCCTCACCCAGTTGTGGCAACAGATTGAACGCTACCTGGGCGTCGTACTGTTCCTGCGGCAAGGTCTGAAACGACAGCAGATTTACGGTCTGCTGATGAAGCTCGTCCATCGCGGCCCTGCCATACTCCGAGGCCGGCTCCATCACCGTTGCCGCAAAGCCTGATAATTCCAGTTTCGCCTGCAGCTTTCCCGCAATCAAAGCAAGCATGACCGCAACAGGATGCGCCGCAACCACCGCTGATGTTCTCAGGTCTGGCAATGCGGGTTGCGATCTCTCTGCGAGCACCTCCGTTACCCACGGGGCGCGCACGGGAACATCTTTCTCTCCCTCCAGTGCATAAGTGAGATCGACAATGCTTACGCCGGCCCGCCGTGCATCCTGCCAGTGTCTTTTTGTAACGTCCGCTTCGCCGGCAAAGAAGACGAAGTCCATCCGCTCGAAGGAAGATGCCTCCAACTGCTGGATAAAGGAGACCTCGTCCGCCGCTGCTGTCACCTGGCCGGCAGCATCTTCGATGTCCAGCAGGACAAGATCCGATGCCGCGAGGGAGGACGATGCGAGCTCCTCGCTCAACTCTTTTCCGGTCAGCGAGGATGCGCCCACGATACCGATTCGATACTCTCTATCTGACATGGTTTCCTGAAATTCGCTTCGAGTTTTCGGCGCCACAGCGCCAGTCTTCTGTCGATCCTGGCCCGTTTTACTGCTGCCTCGCGACAGTGGAGTGCCGTCGCTCTCTGCCCCACGAGTATGCCAGCCGCGCCACCACTCCCGAGACGAGATACGCCATTGCAATGATGATCAGCATGTACTGGTGATACAGCGCAATCAGCGCACCGACCACTCCGATTATCGTAAATAGCCGGAAGGGATGGCGCGCTCCTACTGTGATCTCCTTGGCGCTCCAGAACCGCCAGTTGCTGACCATCAAGAAGCTCGTAAACAGCAGCAGGCACAGCCACACCAGAGCGATCCATGGACTATCGATCGGCGATCCTCTCTGAAAATGGATCACGGAGCTGATGACACCTGCGCCGGCGGGTATCGGCATCCCAACAAAATACTTCTTCCCCGGGCGGCCTGGATTGCGCGGTTGCGGGTTGATGCTGATGTTGAACCGTGCCAGCCGGCTGGCCCCGCAGATGAGAAAGATAAAACATACGAAGATCCCAATATGCATCAACTGTTCCCGGAGCTGCGGATGCTTCATGACAGGCAGCATGCGGAAACCCCAGATATAGGCCAACAAGCTAGGCGCAACGCCGAAGGTAATCACATCAGCCAGCGAATCCAGCTCCTTACCAAAGTCGCTCGCTGTGTTCGTCATGCGAGCGATCATCCCGTCGAGTCCGTCGAACAGAACGGCGATGCCAAGCGCCAAAGCTGCCCGGTCGAAGTAACTCTGGTCAGCCACCGATCCCTGAATACTCTGGGTAATCGCGTAGTACCCTGCGGCCATGTTTCCAGCCGTAAACAACGACGGCAGGACATACATTCCGCGGCTCGGTTGACGCTTCACTCTGCCATCAGCGCTAATCTGTGCCTCGTCTGCCATCAGGCCACCACTGCCATCGCGGCGCTCTTACCCTGCGCGAGAGCCTCCGGGAGCACAGCCAGAACGGTCGAGCCGCCCTTCACGCGCGAGCCCGTCTTTACCTTCAGATTGGCCTCGGCCGGGATCAGCACATCAACCCGCGAACCGAACTTGATCAAGCCCATTCGCTGTCCGCGCTCCACCCTGTCGCCAACTTTCAGGTTGCACACAATGCGTCGCGCCAGCAGTCCTGCGATCTGCTTGAAACTGACCTCATATCCTCCGGCGTCAATTGTGATCAATGTCTGCTCGTTATTAAGGACAGACTCAGGCTTCATCGCATTCATGAACTCGCCTTTGCGAAACTCGCATACTTTCACGACCCCGCCGACCGGCGAGCGATTCACGTGCACATCAAAGACATTCAAAAAAATACTAAGCCGCAGTCTGCTGCCGCTAATCGTCTCAATCCACTCCGCTTCGGTGACAACGCCATCGCCGGGAGAGACAATCTGCCCTGGCCCCTGTGGAATTGTCCTGTTGGGATCGCGAAAAAACCACAAAAAGAAGACTGCGAGCACAATCGGCAACGATATCAGCCAGACCGGCATGCTCATATACCAGAGTGCCGCTGCCACCACTCCGAGCCCTAAGGCATAGAAGAACCCGTCTCGTACCATAAGTACTCGATTATAAGGCCATGCACACTTTCACCCGGAGCCTGGCACCGGCCCACCCCTCGGAGACGCGTCCTGCGTGACGCTAAGACGCTTCCAGCCGCCGAAGCCTTTCCATCTCATCTTTAAGGCTCAGCTTCAGCTTTTTAAGCCGCACTTCTTCCAACTGTTCTGCGTCAGTTGGAAACTGCTTGGAGCGCAGTGTATCCAGTCTGCGTTCATACAGGCTGTGTTCCTGCATAAGTTGTTGAAGGGAAGGAAAAGAAGCGGTCTTGGGAAGCTCCGTGAACTTCGCAGTTTGCACGAGTGGCATACCTCCAGAACAAACAACATCCATCGACGAGCGAAAATCTATCACACACCGAGTAACAGCGGCAATGTGGATTAATCGATTTTTTCTAAATTCAACCGCATCAATACTGCATCCTCCACCGGCTCCCGGTAGTACGCCCGGCGATGCCCAGCGACGACAAACCCCACGCCGGTGTACAGCGCAATCGGCCCGGCACTCCCGGCCCGAACTTCGAGCTCCAGCGCTTCCGCTCCCTGCTGCCGGGACCACGCTATCACCGCCGTGCATAGAGCCCTTCCAACCCCAAGCCGCCGTGTTGCTTCTTCTACCACCAGGCTTTCCAACTCGGCCGCCGTGCCTTCTCCTGACCCGACGATCTTACCGACAGCAAAACCTATCAGCCTGCTCTCGCTTTCGGCAAGGAGCAGGCAGCGTCTCACCAGCGCATCCAAGCTTCTATCATCATTTACGATGGCGGCGTACTCCACCTCGGTCCAATGCGGCGCCTCTGCGGTATTCCTCTCCAGCGCCACCACAGCATCCAGATCCTGCGGCCCAGCGTTCCGAAGGTGAAGTCCGGCAACGCCCATCAATCGACCCTGGCTGCGGGCCTGGCAAAGATCTCCACGTCGGTCCGCCGAAGATAGTTCGCATCCAAGGTTGCCGCGTCATCAAAGTCTCCAGCTTCGATCCGCAGCAAAGCCAAGGGCAAAGCGTCTGCAGCGGAGGGTTCGCAAACCATCCGCGGCGCGAGCCCCGGCAAAGCCTCAGCCACCTTCGGTTCACATACAACGACAATCCCGCCCGTAGCCGCCAGGGTCACGTCCTTTCCCGACAGCAACGCCTCCTGCAGCCGCCTTGTTCCCAGATACTCTCCGTAGTAAAACTCCCCGCGGCCGGCATCGAGCACCGCATGCACCGGGCCGCCTCCATCAACCGAAGCAGCCAGCAACGCCAGGCGGGAAACTGCGACCAGCGGCACTCCTCCAGCCTCGCTCAGCCCTTTTGCCGCACTCAAACCCACTCGTACTCCCGTAAACGATCCTGGCCCAGACACTACGGCCACCGCCGTCAGCTCGTTCAGGGTCCACGCACACGCCTCCAGCAATCGCCGCACCGCCGGAACCAGCCGCTCCGATGACGTCCGTCCCGGCAAGACCTCCGTGGCAACAATCGCCGGCGCGAACGCCGTGTCTGCCAACGTGACGCTGCCCTCGTCTCCCGCTGTATGAATCAGCAAAATCCGCATCAATCCGCTGCCCCAGGCGCGGCAGAGTCGCCAACAAGCTCCAGCAACACTCCTCCCGTACTTTCAGGATGCACAAAAAAATACCGGTGCCCGCCCGCACCTACGCGCACCGCATCACTGGCCAGCTTCACACCCTGCGCAGTCAGTTGCGTAAACAACGCATCAATTCCATCCACATGAACCGCGATGTGGTGCAGGCCCTCTCCACGCTTCGTCAGGAACCTGCCGATCGTCGAATTTTCCTCGGTGGCTTCCAGCAATTCGATCCGGCTATCTCCCAGCGGCAGCATTGCTGTCTTGACTTTCTCGTGTTGCACAATCTCTTCATGGCTCACGGCAAGGCCCAACGATTCATAGAAACCGCGCGCCGTGGCGATGCTCTTTACGGCGATGCCCAGATGATCGAGCCGCAGTCCCCTGGTCCCGATCGCGTCCACTCGCACGCGTCGTGCCGCCGTCCTGTTGCCTGCATATTGCCGAATTGCTTCCATCAACTTCGGAACTCCTTCACCGGTCGTCGCGACGGTCCGCACGACCGGAGGCACCAAGGCGCTGTGCTCCGCTGCCAACGACTGCATGGCAACGATCTCCTGCTCTACCAGTTCCGCGCCATCTTTATCGCTCTTATTCACGACAAAGATATCGGCCACCTCCATCACCCCGGCCTTCAAACTCTGCACCTCATCCCCCAAGCCCGGCACCAGTACCAGCACGGTCACGTCGGCCACACCGATGACATCGACTTCATCCTGTCCCACTCCGACCGTTTCGATGAGAATCGTTCCCCGCCCTGCCGCCTCCATCACCGTACAGACATCCGCCGCGGCGCGAGCCACGCCACCCATGGCACCACGCGACGCCATGCTGCGAATATAGACTCCGTCGTCTCCCGCAAACCCCTGCATTCGAATTCTGTCTCCCAGCAACGCTCCGCCGGTATATGGACTGGTCGGATCGACCGCGAGGACCGCAACGCTCTGACCTTCTGCGCGCAGACTCCGCGCCATCTGATCCACCAAGGTGCTCTTCCCCGCCCCCGGGGGTCCCGTCACTCCTATTCGCAGCGCATTGCCGGCAAACTCACGGCAAGCTGCCAGCAACTGCGCTGCGGAGCCGGCACCATCCTCAACCACAGAGACGGCCCGCGCCAGCGCGCGAACATCGCCCGCTCGCAGTCGCTCCATCATCTGCGCTGCTTCAGACCGATCCTGCTGTAACTCTTTGCTCACGTCAGCGATGATACCGTGCAGATGTCCCTGGCTGCAGACCCGTTGCGCTACTTCGCGGCGGCAGGATCCCAGCCGTCGGCTCCCGCCAGATAGGCTTTCGTCTCATACTTCCTGGCCTCATCGGCCGTCAGTTGTTTGGAATATGGCTCTCGGCCCTTCGGATTGGCGCCTGGCCCCGTCGAATTAAACTCCGCATAGGTTGCAGTTGGCAGCCGCGGCTGCGGAGCGCTCTTCCAGTCCGACCATCCTGCGGCTACGATCGGCGCCTCGATGTCCGTGTTCATAAAGATCACCGTCGAGTAGTCCCGCCACGGACGCCCAAGGTAGACATCTCCCACCCCTTTATCGCCGGTGATCTTGCAATGGATAAAGACATACCCCGCATCCTGCTCGGCTCGAGTATTACTCTGAGCCGTCAGGTATCCGCCCGATCCATGGGGAATGCTATGGATCTCGCAGTTCTCAAAGACTGCCTTGGCATCACCGAAGATAAAATCCACATGCCCCTCGATGTAGCAGTCGGAATAGTACTGCCGTCCAGTTTTGCAATCGGGCTGGCCGTTCATGCACCCGATACTCGAGGCGTATAGCGTATCCTGCGCGCCCAGCAGCCGCACATGCCGCAACACTGCGCGGTCCGCCCGCAACGACAGTGCCACTGCCTGCGACGGAACAGCGCTCGTCTTGCTGTAGTCGTTCGCAATCGTCATGTTGCCGGCAAAGAAATCGCTGCCGGTCACAAACAAGGTTGCCGAACAACCGGTGCCGCAGGTCGATGCCGCGCTGTTGCCATACACCAAAACGACCTTCGTCCAGTCGTTGCCGTCTCCACGGAACTGGACCTTCGGCTTGTCCACATGCACTACCTCGCGGTATACCCCTGGCTGTATCTTGATAACCGCACCAGTATCAGGAGCGGCATTCACTGCTGCCTGGATCGTCGTAAAATCAGCGCCCGTTGCTCCCACGGTAAGCGTCTTCAGGCTCTGCGCCCACGACGTTGCATACGCCAAAAGCATGGCCCCGCACATCCAACTCCACCAGTATCTCCGCTTCATCGTCTCTCCCGCAGGAACCTCGAAACCATCTTTTTCACACAAATGGCCCAACAAAGACTATCCTCAACCTCGACGCAATCCGAGGTTGCCTTGCCTGGAGCTTACCTTCTCGGCAAAAATGGTCAGACCAACATTCTAGCGGGAGTCAGCACCACAATGTCGATGCAATCCGCCAGCCTGTCCGGATCAGGCTTTACCACCGCCGCTCCGGAAAAAACCAACATTCGATGGTTTGTCTGCTTCCTGCTCTTCCTTGCCACCACCATTAATTACATGGACCGCTCGGTTTTTTCGCTGATCGAGCCGCTTCTTCACCTTCCCTTTATGGGCTGGATTCCCGGCCTCGACCACACCCACCAAGCCGCTTACGACATCAACTACGGCCGGGTCCTGATCGCCTTCCAGATCGCCTATGGTGTCGGCTTTCTCTTCGCCGGCCGCATCATCGACAAACTCGGGACCAAGACCGGCTACGCCCTGGCTATCCTCGTCTGGGGCTGCGCCTCCATCAGTACTTCTCTTGTTGGCAGCGTTATTGGCTTTTGCATTTGCCGGGCACTTCTCGGTCTCGGCGAATCCGGCAATTTCCCTGCCGCCATCAAGGCCACTACGGAGTGGTTTCCCTCCGAGGAACGTGCTCTTGCCACCGGGCTCTTCAACTCTGGCTCAAACGCATCGGCGTTTGTGGCTCCTCTGCTTATCGCCGCAGTTACCGCCAGTTTTGGCTGGCACGCGGCTTTCGTCTGCACGGGATCGATGGGTCTTATCTGGCTCGGCATCTGGCTTCTCTTTCCTTACAACAAACTGCGCCGCGGGGCTACGCAGACCCAGATCAACCTCGCCCCCGTCACTCAGGGGCGCCCCATCTACTCAACCCTCCTGGAGCATCGCGGCTTCTGGGCGTTCTTCCTCGGCAAAGGCCTCACCGACCCCATCTGGTGGTTCTATCTCTTCTATCTGCCTAAATTTCTCAACGATAACTACGGGCTCGATCTCAACCACGTCAAGTATCCGCTGATCATCATCTACACCGCAGCCAGCTTCGGCTCGATCGCCGGCGGTTGGCTCTCCGGTTTCCTTATGAAGCGGGGCTACAGCGTCAATGCAGGGCGCAAGTTCGCGATGCTCGTCTGCGCCATCTGCGTGATGCCTATTATGTTTGTGCCACATATGCATACGCTGTTTCCGGACAACGCGTGGCCGGCTATTGGGCTGTTTTGCCTCGCTACGGCTGCCCATCAGGGTTGGTCTGCCAACCTGTTTTCAACACCTACCGACATGTTCCCCTCCACCAGCGTCAGCACTGTCGTCGGGCTTGGCGGCGCTGCCGGCGCTGCCGGAGGAGCCTTGTTCACTTGGTTGGTCTCGCACTACTTTTCGCTTCATCCTTTGCTTATCTTCACTCTCGCTGGCTGTGCTTACGTGACTTCGCTGCTCATTTTCCAATTGCTGGCGCCTAAACTCGGCGTAACCCAGACGACTTAGCCCAGCTTTGCTGCATCCAAAATTAGGTCAGGTGAAGCGTTTGTCTCATCTTCGCTTGATCTGCCACATCTTCCAAAGCAACCGGCGTTTCGCTTAACTATCGTTCTTCCGCGTGTTACTCTTCTCAAACTTAGGCGCAAGGAGCTTCATTCAGCGTGAAAAAAGAGGTTAAAGAGTATCAGGACGAGGTCACCGGCCACAGTCAACTCACCATGCAGGTCGTTGAGCATGTTCGCTCTCTCATCAGCAGCGGCGAAGTCCACCCCGGCGATCGGCTTCCCCCTGAGCGCGAGCTTGCACGCAAGCTCAAGATCAGCCGTTCCAGCCTTCGCGCAGGGATTGGATTCCTTTCTGCCATGGGGGTTCTGAAGAGCCGCCATGGGGCGGGGACTTTCGTCTCTTCCGGACCGCCGGCGCTTGATTCCAGTTCGCTTTCGGTGCTCGGCGCGTTGCATGGGTTTCTGCCGTGGCAGATGTTTGAAGCTCGTCTTGTGCTTGAGTCCAACGTGGCGGCGCTGGCCGCGGAGCGGGCTACGGATGAGCATATTGCTGAGCTTGCGGAAGAGGTTGCGGAGATGTATGCCGCGCTGACCGATCCGCAGGAGTATCTGATTCATGACGTTCGCTTTCACCGGACGATTGCCCGGGCTTCGGGAAATCCGATTCTTGGCGCGCTGATGGAGACGATTACTGCGAATCTTTATGAGTACCGGTCGAAGACGGTTGTCAATGCTGTGGATTTGAAGGAATCGGCCGAGATGCATCGGGAGATCTATCGCGCCATTCGCTCGCATCATCCGGCGCAGGCGCGGGTCGCCATGGAACAGCATCTGAACCTGGCTCGGATCGCCCAGGCTTCGGAGGCCGAAGCGGCTACGGCTGCTGTGGCGCAGGCTGCCGCTGAACCGGCTGAGGAACCCGAAGCCGAAACAACGGCAGAGGAACCGACCACCTCTTCGAACTAAATTCCGTTTGTTCAAGCAGATTTTTTAATTCGTGGTGGAGTGGTGTTTTTGCAGGGGTTTTTGCAAAAAACGGTGTGCAGAACGTGGTTTTTTGATGGTAATTACGTGGTGATTTGTGGTCATAACGTGGTTCTTGTGCGCACGTTTTCCAGCGGCGAAAAACACGCCAACTTTTTGAACTTTATTTTTCCTCAGACAGTGGTCCAATGACTTCGTTTACTCCTGGCGGGTGTGGTGGGAGGAGGTACGCCTCTGGGGCTGCCTGCTAAACTGGGCTCTGGGACATGTCCACGCCAAAAAAGTTTTATCTCACTACCCCGATCTATTACGTCAACGCGCGTCCGCACATTGGACATGCCTATACGACGATCGCTGCGGACGTCATTGCGCGGCGTCACCGGCTGCTCGGGGACGATACTTTCTTCCTTACCGGGACGGATGAGCATGGGCAGAAGGTGGAGCGGTCGGCTGCGGCTGCCGGAGTTTCGCCTCAGCAGTTTGCGGACCAGGTTTCGGCTTCCTTCAAGGCGCTTTGGGACCGGATGGGGATTACCTACGACGATTACATCCGGACTACGGAGCCTCGGCATACCGGGGCGGTGCAGAAGCTTTTTCAGGATCTATGTGATCGCGATGCGATCTACCTGAGCACGTACACAGGGCAGTATTCCGTGGGCGAGGAGATGTTCGTCGATGGGCCACCGGGGACGATTGGGCCGGATGGGAAGCCGACGGAGACGGTGACGGAGGAGAACTACTTCTTCCGCCTTTCGAATTATCAGGAGAAGCTGATCGATCGGATCGAGAGCGGTGAGTTGGAGATTCAGCCTGAGGTTCGGCGGAATGAGGTTCTCAGCTTCGTTACTGGTGCTGTCGTTTCTACAGTGTGTGCCGGTGAGACGCTTGACGTGGAAGAGTTTGATCGTCGAGTAAAAATAGGGCTTGAGATGGGAACTCTAGGGCAGTCGGCCAAGGGGAGTCTCTATGTCCGCGGTGCCCTTAAAGACCTAAGCATCTCGCGGACTAGCTTCAAGTGGGGGATTCCGGTTCCGGGGAATGAGAAGCACGTCATCTATGTGTGGCTGGATGCGCTGGCGAACTATATGACGGCGATTGGTTATGGTTCGGATGATCCGGTTGAAAAGGCTAAGTTCGAGAGGTATTGGCCTGCTGATCTGCACCTTGTTGGCAAGGAGATTATTCGTTTTCATTGTGTTTATTGGCCTGCGTTTTTGCTTGCGGCTGATCTGCCTTTGCCGAAGGCGATTACGGCTCATGGCTGGTTGCTGTTTGAAGAGTCGAAGATGTCGAAGTCGCGGGGGAATATTGTTCGGACAGAGACGATTCTCGATGCGTTTGGGACGTTGAAGCCTAAGCCTGTCGACCTTCCCGGGGCGATTTTGAGTGATGAGTATTGGAAGAAGGAGCAGGATTTGTTTGCTTCGGATATTCTTCGGTACTTTTTGCTTCGCGAGATTCCGTTTGGACAGGATGGGAGCTTTAGTTTTGATGCGTTAGTGCAACGCTATAACAGCGATCTGGCGAATGGATATGGCAATCTGGTCAGCCGAACCCTTACCTTAATCGCGAAGACCAGCGCAGGCATCGTTGAAGACTGTCTCGAAGCGAACTCGCTTGTCTTTTACATGCCTAAAAGGCTGGAGACCCACAACCATCCGGGGAACGACGAAGTACTGGGCGCTTCGGAGGGACAGCTACTTGGTTGGCGGATAACCGAGATCGTCGAGTCCGTCGGCGGAAAGATTCAGCAGAACTCCTTCGCCGAAGCGCTGACGACAATCGCGGCCGCCATCGCCAGCGTGGACCAGTTTCTCTCCACCCGCAAACCATGGGCCGCCACTGAGACGTACCTCTCGCAACAAGGCCGCCGCTCTACGCTCTATACCGCTGCCGAATCCATCCGTATCATTACGGCGCTGCTGTACCCGTTCCTTCCCTATGCAACTGCCAAAGTCTGGTCCCAGCTAGGGCTTGGCGACATAGAAGCCGCTGCTCGCAACGGCGAACTGAAAAACTTAGAGTGGTGCGGACTGAAACCCGGCACGAAGCTAGGTGAGCTTGGCCCTATCTTTCCTCGTGCTCCCAAGGAACTAATTCAAGTTATGACTGATATGGAAAATCCAACTACGCCTACGCCCTCGAAGCTTGTTGACGAGAAGATTGCGCATGCTGCGCCAGTTCCTGACGATCCGACGCATCCGGGTGCTCCGCCGCGGACCTCGGCGCTGAATGAGCCTAATCCCGGCGCTCAGGTTGCCGCCAGCGCGGCTATCAGCACGGAGAGGCCCGGTACGCCTTCGCATAGCGAGGCTCCTGCTTCGGGTGCGTTTGCTACTTCGGCTGCGGCTTCGAGTATTCCGGATACTCCGCAGATTGCGATTGATGATTTTGTGAAGGTCGATCTTCGCGTGGCGCAGATTGTTGTAGCGGAACGGATTCCGAAGGCGGATAAGCTGCTGCGGCTTGAGGTCGATCTGGGTTATGAGAAGCGGCAGATTCTTTCGGGGATCGCGGAGTGGTATACGCCGGAGGAGTTGATTGGGCGGCGGATTGTGGTGATTGCGAATCTTGCTCCGCGGAAGATGCGTGGGCTGGAGTCGCATGGGATGTTGCTGGCGGCTTCTGCCGGGGAGAATGGGAAGCCGGTGCTGGCTACGTTTGGTGAGGAGATCGCGTTAGGGTCGCGGCTGAAGTAGCGGGGATTTGCGTTTGCCCGGGACGATTGGTGTGCTACATCTCCTTCGCATCTGCAGGAGGCGTGATTCTTTATGACTTCGCGAGGACAGCCTCTTTTGCAGCGTGAAGCTTATGTTTGGCAGGTCAAAATGGACCATTCTCAACCAATTTTGACTTGACGTCTGAACTGGGCAGGCGCATTCTTGGTCAAGTTTGGTAAGGGGGTTCCCCTGATGAGCAAAGCTTTTTTCGCCCGAGCCCTCCTGATCTCTGTCTTGATTGTGCCTTTAGCCGCCGAAGCGGATACGATTGACGACTTCGTGCTCACGGGCGATGGCCACACAATCTCCTTCTCGCTGCCTTCCGCAATAAGCAGTCCCGATTATTCTCTCTTCATCAGCTTCTACGCGTCGGCTCCAACAACGATCGACGGTATCTCAGGGTATACCACTACGGGACAGTACTTACTCCCCAACGGAGGGGGGGACATATACCTGCTATCGGTGCCTTCCTCGATCTTTGGAGAGTCGGAACTTTATTTCGGTGGTCCCCCTGGTCCCCCGTTCATCGACTGGTCCGCCATACCCGCAAGCAACCCGCCACCGTATCAACAGGACAATGTCGTCGCAACCTTTATCCCAGGCACCTATACGCTTGAGAGTCTGGCAGATTTCGGTAACAACGTGTTCGAACCTCCTGTTTACTACACCCTGATGATCACGCCTGAGGACACAGCCACGACCACCCCGGAACCCTCGAGCCTGATTCTGCTCGTTACCGGCGCATCCGGCATGATTGGCTTCGCAGTGTTCAAGCGACGGCGCGTGGAGCTATAGGTATTTCGAAGCGATCATTAATACAGTCTTCCTAGGTTTCTTTCGTCTGCACGCCTACGGCTACGACGAAGTAGCTTGCCATGGTGGCGCCTACGTTTTTGAGGCCGTGCATGACGTTGGAGGCGGTGAAGACTACGCCTCCGGGGCCGACCGGCTCAGGCTTGCCGTCGTTGATGAATTCCAGATTGCCCTCGCGGATGAGGAGGAACTCCGAGTGGCTGTGTTTGTGGGGGGGATGCGGCATCTTGCCAGCGGGGAGGGTGGTCTCGTGGACTTCGACGAACTCGCCGGTGGGCAGGGTGCCTGAGAGCACCTGGCGGCCTGTGCCTCCGTTGTCGTTCTGGTGGACGGGGAGCTGGTCGTAGTTGAAGACGACAGATTTTGAGAGTTTGCCATCCGGCCCTGCTGCGGGGCTGGTAGATGAGCTGGCCTGTGCCTCTGCCATTACCGAGCCCATCGCCGCAAATGCGGAGAGGGCCGCCATGAGTTCGCGACGATTGAGATTGTTCATGCGGAGATATTACGCGGTAGGGGCGAGGGTGGTCATCTTCCAGCGTTCCGGTCAGTTGGAAAGCTCTCTTACGAGGCGCACGAGGTAGCGACGCTCTGAAGATTTATTCACGGGCAATCGCAGCCATTCACAGTCTGTGCGCAGGTCTACGAAGATGCCCGCAGGGTCTTCGTGAAAGTGAAGGAAAGCCGAGCTCTTCCTATAGAAGACTCCCCTGCTTCGCTCACGGATGCCTTCGAGCCGGCGAAGCTCAATGAGCATCGGCTCGATGGCGTCGAGCACTGCTGCACCTGCGTGCCTCATGTCGCCTCCCGATAACGCTGCGCCTACTTCTTTGTGTCTCCGCCGATCTGGACGACGCAGTATTTTGCGGTTTCGTCACCGGCGTTGCGGATTGTGTGCTGGGTTCCCGGAGTGACGAGGATGACGCCGCCGGGACCGAGTTTGTCGGACTTGCCGTCATGCTCGAAGATGACGGCGCCCTGCATGATGACGATGATTTCGGAGTGCTGGATGGTGTGTGGCGGGTTGGGGGGAGTGCCTCCGGGCTGCTCGGACTCATGCACAGCGACGACTTCGCCGGTGGCGAGCGTGCCGCGGAGTACGTCGCGGCTTTCGCCTCCGTTGGCCATCTTGCGGACGGACATTTGATCGAGGGGGAAGACCTTGGATTGCGCGAGCGTTCCGGATGCTGCGGGTGCTGTGGTTGTTTGAGGCTCTGCTGTTGTGCCCATCGCCGCTATGGCCGACAGACCGATGCACATCTCGCGCCGGGAAATCTCTCTCATGTCCAAATGCTATCGCGATTGTTTGAGCGATGGATTAATCTGGATAGACGATGCCGCTGATCGATACACACGCTCACCTGGATTTTTATACGGAAGACCGCGATGAGGTGCTTCGCCGCGCCTATGATGCGGGGGTTCATGCGATTCTCGCCATTGGGATTGGCGAAGGCCCGGCGACGATGCACCAGGCGCTCGACATTGCTACGACGACCAATGGCGCGGGATTGCCGGTGGTGTATGCGAGTGCGGGGATTCATCCGCAGGAGGCCGCGAGCGCGACGGCTGAGGCGCTGGAGAAGCTGGCTGGGCTTGCTGCTCACGAGCGCTGCGTTGCGGTTGGGGAGATTGGGCTGGATTACTACCACTTCGATAATCCTGATGTGGCTGTGCAGAAGCGGGCTTTTGTGGCGCAGATGGAGATTGCGACGCGGGTTCGTAAACCGATTGTGATCCATTGCAGGACGAGTGAGCTGGCGACTCCGCAGGCGAAGGAGAGGTTTGGAGGGGCGGATGCCTGGGAGGATTTGCTGGAACTGATTGCGGAGCATTGGACGCCTACCGGGCTGGGTGGGATTATGCACTGCTTTTCGGGCGGGGTGGTAGAGGCTGAACGGTCGCTGGCGGCGGATTTTTATCTTTCGTTTGCGGGGAATCTGACTTATCCGAAGTCGCAGGGGATTCGGGATGCGGCGGAGCTTGCGCCTTCGCACCGGATTCTGGTGGAGACGGATGCTCCGTTTCTTGCGCCGATTCCGCTTCGCGGGCAGCGGAATGAGCCGGCGATGATGACGTATACGGCGGCAGCCCTGGCGGAGGTTCGCGGCATCTCAGCAGAGGAGGTTGCGGCGCTGACTACGGCGAACTTCAAAAAACTCTTCCCCACGACCCGCTGAATGGCCGGACGCTGACATAATAGAGATCGTCAAGACATAGAGAAGGAAGGCGCTTATGGCATCGGATAACAGCTTCGACGTAGTGAGTAAGGTTGAGATTCAGGAAGTGAAGAACGCGATCGATCAGGCATCGAAAGAGGTGCATGCGCGGTTCGATTTGAAGGATTCGAAGTCGAAGATCGAGCTTGAGGGGACGGATGCGATTCAACTTGCGAGCCAGGATGAGTACAAGCTGAAGGCGGTGATCGAGATTCTTTCGCAGAAGCTGGTGAAGCGCGGGGTCTCGCTGAAGAATGTGGAGTACGAGAAGATTGAGCCGGCGGCGAACTCGAGCGTGCGGCAGAAGATCAAGCTGAAGCAGGGGATTACGGGCGACAGCGCGAAGAAGATTGTGGCGAAGGTGAAGGACTCGAAGCTGAAGGTGCAGGCGAGTATTCAGGGGGATACGGTTCGCATCAGCGGTAAGGATAAGGACACGCTGCAGCAGGTGATGGCCATGTTGCGGGGCGGAGACTATGGGGTGGAACTGCAGTTTACGAACTTTCGCTCGAATTGAATCGGCTCATGGCGCCGGTCCGACCTTTTGCATGATCAATATTTCGGGGCAATATTTAAGTAAGTTCTGATGCTAAATTCACATCCTGATACTCTTAAGGACGAGTGAGTACACTCTCCATCGCGACCGCAGCCGAAGTGTTCGACCTCCTCCGCGACGATCTGGCGGCGATCGAGGGGGAGTTTGCGCGGCAGTCGGCCTCCGAAGTTGAGGTTATTACCGACATTGCGCGATATCTGATTGCAGGGGGTGGCAAGCGGATTCGGCCACTGCTTTTGCTGCTTTCGGCCAAGGCGCTGGGGTGTACGAGCGAGAGCCGCATCCGGCTGGGGGCGGTCGTCGAGATGCTGCACACGGCGACGCTGGTTCACGACGACATTATCGATGAGGCTGATACTCGGCGGGGAAGACCTTCGTCGAATACGACCTGGGGGAATTCGAAGTGCGTGCTTGCCGGGGACTGGCTTTATATGCAGGCTTTCAGCGCGGCTCTGGAAGAACGGAACTTCCGGGTGCTGGAACTGCTGATCTCTCTGACGCAGCAGATGGTTGAAGGTGAGTTGCTGCAGATGCAGAAGCTTGGGCACCTGATCAACGAAGAGGAGTACTTCGACCTTATTTTTCGCAAGACGGCTTGTCTGTTCAAGGTGTCGATGCAGCTTGGCGCGGCGGCTACTCCTGCGCATGGCTTGGGTGATCATGACGAGCTGGAGGCGCAGCTTGGAGAGTATGGCCGCAATCTGGGTTTGGCATTTCAGATCGTCGACGATGTGCTGGATTTGACTGCGGCTGAGGATGTGCTGGGCAAGCCGGTTGCGAGCGACCTGCGCGAAGGCAAAGCTACGCTCGCGGTTATTCATGCGCTTGAGCGTGGCACCGGTGCCGATCGAGAGGCCATCCGGACGGTCCTGGCTGATCGGAGTTTCGAGCGGATCTCGCACGCGCAGATTCTGGAGATTTTGCATCGGCATGGCTCGATTGACTACGCCATGGATACAGCCTGTGCTTATGCTGAGGCAGCCAGGCTCAGCGTCGCCGACCTGCCTAGCTCCGAGGCCAAGCGCGCGTTGCTGTGGGTTCCAGGGTTCGTTACTACCCGCGATCGGTAGGGAAATAGTTCGGGCCTTCAGCCCTCGCCACTTTGGGGTTTCGCGTATCTGGGGCTACGCCCCAGGCTAGAATATTCCGCGCCGTTGGCGCTGTATCCGAGGTGATCCTGGTCTACATCACGCTTCGGCACTCTATCGATTTTATGAATATGCTCCGGACCAGACTAATCCGAGGGAATCTTAGGAAGGCGAGTTGCTCCTCGCGGCAGCTACTCGTCCATTGTGTGGTTGACGTAGCCTGCTGATCCGCGGTCGGAGACTACTTTGCCGGGATTGCCTAACACGACGGAATTTGGGGGGACGTCGAAGTTGACGTAGGCTCCGGGGGCGATGAGAGCCTCTCGGCCGATGGTTATTTTGCCGACGATGATTGCGTTCGCTCCGACCCAGACACGGTCTTCGAGCGTGGGCGCTCCTATGCGAGGGCCACGGCTGGCTGCGCCGATTACGGCTCCCTTGGTGATATTGATATTTGCGCCCAGCACAGCATAAGGGCTGATGACGATACCGCCGAAGTGTCCCAGATAAAAGCCGGGGCCGATGGTTGTGGTTGGGGATATGTCGAAGCCGTACCTGAAGCGGTAGTGGTGGAGGAGAATTCGGTTGTAGAGGTAGCCGAAGATGCCAAACGACCGCTTTTTGGCGCTGTAATAAGCGACCTTGCGAAGGTAGTACGTGAAGCGGAAACCGGGGTCGTGGAGGTAAGCGGAGAGGAAAGAACGCCAGTCTGCTTTCCCACGGTAGCGATAGAGATCTGCCTTGAGGGTTTGCGACAGCGCCGGGTCCAATTCGTTCGCTTCCTTTCGCGCGGATGTTGCTAAGGTACTGCGAAGATCGCCAGCTTCGCCGTAAAAGGTTTTTGCTGTCTCAAAGTCGATACGACGGCCCTACTCGCCGCTTTTTGCTGTCTCGTCGAGTTTCGAATCAAAGTCGACCACTTTCATGCCGCCTCGACCGCGATCTACCAGCATCTGAATCCTGCCCTCAGCGGCTTCCAGCTCCTTCTTGCAGGCGTCGGAGAGCTTGAGGCCCTCCTCGAACAGCCGAACCGACTCTTCGAGCGAAAGCTCGCCTTCCTCCAGCCGCTCGACTACCGACTCCAGCGCCTTCAACTGATCCTCAAAGTTTGCCATCAGGCGACCAGACCTTTCTCGTTGCCGCCATTGAGACCCAGCACGTCGGCCGCGATGCCGTATCGTCCGAACGGCGCGCTGACCTGAACACCCTGCACCATGGGCCTCGCCTCGGCGAGCATCTCCTGCGCGATCCTCACGCCCTCTGCCCGTCCTGCCTCGGGACTGGTCACTGCGGCCATCCGCGCCATGATGTCGTCCGGCATGCTGACGCGCAGGTCGTTCTTCATGAACTCGGCGTTGCGCAGGCTGGTCAAGGGCCAGATGCCGGCGATGACCGGGATGCGGAAGCCTTCGATTCTCCGCAGAAACTCCTCGAGCACGCGGAGATCGAAGACGGGTTGCGTGATGGCGTACTCGGCGCCTGCCTCTACCTTGAAGGCAAAGCGCCGGACCTCCTGGTCCATGTCCTGCACGCCGGGGTTCGCGGCAACTGCGATGGTGAATCCTGTCGAGGCTCCGATGGAGTTGCTCCCGATGTCCAATCCGTAGTTGAGATTGTGGACTACGTTCACCAGGCCGATCGCATCGACGTCGAAGACCGCAGTGGCGTTGGGATAGTTGCCGAGCTTCGGCGGATCGCCGGTGAGACAAAGGATGTTCTTGAGTCCAATCGAAGAAGCTCCGAGCAGATCGCTCTGAATGCTCAGCACATTGCGGTCGCGGCAGGTGTAGTGGAGGATCGTCTCGATTCCGACGTGCTGCTGGATCTGCACGCAGAGGCTCTGCGCGCTCATGCGGGCGCTGGCGCGGGGGGAGTCGGGCACGTTGATTGCGTCAACACCCAGCCGATGCAGCATCTCCGCGCCGTCCAGCTCCTTGCTGCAATCGATTCCCTTTGGCGGCACGATCTCGACCATCGTGACAAACTCGCCCGCAGCCACCATTGCGCCGATCTTCGAGCGGTGCGCCAGAATCTGCGGCTCTACCTTGCTCGCAGCCTTGACGGCAGCCTTGTTTGAATCGGCATGTTCGATCTTCTGAGCGCCATCATCCATTGCTTCCATGGCGCGCAGGTAGCTCTTCATCGCTCGCGTGTAGCTGGGCGTGGTGCCGCAACAGCCGCCCACGATGCTTGCGCCTGCTTTCACGATCTTGCGGGTAAAGCTGGCCATGTACTCCGGCGATGTAAGATAGATCGTCCGGCCCTCCACGGCGCGAGGAATTCCTGCGTTGGGCATTGCGGCCAATGGCTTGTCGGTGACGACGCGCATGCGCTCGATGACGCTGAGCACGGTCGCCGGGCCAGAGCTGCAGTTGCACCCGACGGCGTCCGCGCCCCATTGTGCCAGTTTGATCGCGGCGGTCTCGGCGGACGAGCCATCGAGGCAGTTCCCTTCCTCATCGACGGTCATCATCACGACGACGGGTACGTCTGGAGCGACGCTTCTGGCGGCAAGAATTGCCTGCTCGGCCTCGGCCAAGGAGGTCATGGTTTCGATAATGAGAAGATCGACGCCTACTCCGGGGCCACCCTCTACGAGTGCGCGAATCTGTTCGGCAAAGGCGGCGTGCGCCTCATCCAGGCCTACTTTACCAAGCGGCTCCAGCCTGACTCCGAGGGGTCCGATGGCTCCTGCGACGAATGCCTCGCTGGCCTGTTTGTCGCGAATCTGGTTGACGCACTCCCGCGCCAGTTTGACGCCGGCCAGGTTGATCTCGCGTACTTTGTCCTTTAGCCCGTGGGTTTCGAGGCGAAACGCGTTCCCGCCGAAGGTATTGGTCTCGATAACCTCGGCGCCCGCCTGCAGATACTCGGTGTGGATCTCGCGAACCAGCTCCGGCTGCGATAGATTGAGCTCGTCGTAGCACCGGTTGATGAACACACCCCGCGCATACAGCATTGTGCCCATCGCTCCATCGCAAAGCACGGTCCCGCCGGTAAACAGCCGGCCGGCTGCGGCATATCCTGTTACTGAACCGCCCTTTGCAACGTCAAACTCATCTACCATGATCGTCTCCGACTGTTTCTTTCATCCTAAGCCACCAGCCACATGGGCTCCAAACCCATCTGCCGAACGGCTTGAATCCATGAGGGTCCAGGCCCGTTTTGCGCTGTTTCCTTGTTATACTCAGCGTAGAGCGGCGGCTTTCCAGGCACGCCGCAACGCTCGGGTTGGAGTTTGTTACCGTTGACGAATCGAAGTCTCTTCACAAAGTCCTTCTGCGCCCAGATTCTCTGCGGCCTGTTGCTTGCTGCCGCCACGCTGGGACTCACGGCCTGCGGCCCTTACTATTACAAATTCCCTCAGTTTACGTTCGCCAACCGGCCGATTCCGCCGAGCCTGCTTGCCAATCGCGTGATGATCGGGGTCACAATTAACGGCGGCACTACAGGCAGCCTGCAGATCGTCGACGCGCTTCGCGACATTCGCAGCAACGTCCAGAACACCAAGATGTCATTCTCCATCGCCGGTTACGCCTCGGGCTTCCCGGACATGATCCTCAACTTCCCGGCTGAGATCACCGGCTACGTCTACTCGAACGCCCAGGGCGATGTCCAGATCATCAACTACGGCAAGGAGGCGGCGACCGGTTCCGCGGGGACCTTCCCAGCCAAGTCAACCGGCCTTGCTGTTCCTCCTACCTTCGGCCATGTCTACTCCGCCGAGGAGAGCATTGGAGAGCTTGTCATCATCGACAACACAGCCGGCAAATCGTACGGTCTGATCCTGCCGAATGTCTTTCAGGTCGTCGTCAATGCGGGTGACACTGTGGTTCTTGCCATGGTGCGGAACTCGAACACGATTTACCGCGTGATCAAACTGAACAGCAACCAGTACCTGACCTCGACCGCAGCGATAGCCGCGATCGGCGCTGCGGACTGCGAGCCGTTCAACGTTCCTGTTTACTGCGCGGTTCCTGTGAATACTGGAAACGCCGTGAATCCCTTCGACCGGCCCACGGGAGCTTATTTTTCGCTCGACGGGACCGCGGCCTACGTACTGAACTGCGGTCAGGAGTGCGGTGGAAGCACGTCCAGTGTCACGTATCTGCAGCCGGGCGCGCTGCAGGTGAACAGCTACGCCCAATACACCGATCCTGCGCAGCAGAATCCGAACTCATTCACAACCCAGGTTCCGGTTCCGGGCGGTGTGACCGCAGCACTCTCGAATGGAACCACTTTGTATGTGTCCGGGCAACAACTTCAGCCCGACGGATTCTTCGCCGGCAATCTCACGACGATCAGCCTTGCGACCAATACGGTGACGGGGCAGTACTCCATCTCCGACGGGACGCATACGAAGATGCTCTTCGCCGACAACAACACGTTGTGGATCGGGTCGCAGTTGTGCGCGACGGGCGAGCGTGCTCATCAGGCTGCTCTCGGCGTCACGACGCAGGCGGCAAACTATAACTGCCTCACTCGGTTCGACCTCGGCGCGCTGAGTGCATCGATCGTTCCGTTTGTCACGCAGGGCTCCGCTACGGCTGTCGTTCCCTTTCCCAATACGAATCAGAACCAGTACTACTACGGCGACCTTACCGGGCTCTGCTGGGTGCAGAATCTCAACAAGGTCTATACCGCCTATGGCGGGCAAGTTCACGTCTTCAGCACCGTTGACGGCTCGGAGATCAATAACGTGAATGTGATCGTTCAGGGGACAGCTCTTGACGTCGCGTACCTGGACGCCGTCACCGACGCGGATAACTAATCAGCCATGAGCCTTCAGCGATGAGCTCTCAGAACGAAGCACCCTCACAGCTCAAGACGCACAGCTCTTCTCGCATCGATATCCTTGCTATCGCTGCGCACCGCGACGATGTGGAACAGACCTGTGGCGGGACTCTGCTGGCTATGAACGCTCGCGCCTGGCGTACGGGCATCCTGGACCTTACGCAGGGCGAGTCCGGTACGCGGGGCACCGCCGCTGACCGCAGCGCGGAGGCCGCCGCTGCTGCTCGCATCCTTAACGTGACGCACCGTGAGGCGCTCGACCTGCCCGACGGCAATGTCCAGAACACGTATGAGAACCGGCTGAAGATCGCCGGGGTGTTGCGGAGGCTGCGTCCACGGGTCGTTATTTTGCCTTACTGGCAGGGGCGGCATCCCGATCACTATACCTCCGCCACGTTGGGATACGAAGCCTGCTTCGTTAGCGGGCTGGCCAAAGTTGAGACCCCCGGCGAACCTCACCCGCCGCATCGTCCCTTTAAGATTCTCTACGCCAGCCTGTACGCCGACGTTCGTCCTACCTTCGCCGTCGACATCACGCCCTTCATCGAGCAGCGGCTGCAATCTCTGCTGGCCTATCGCTCGCAGTACGCCTCGCAGGATCGGGGAAGCAAGCTCTTTGTTCCGGAAGAAGAGATTCGCGAGCGGACGTTTGCTGAGGCGCGGCACTATGGGTTGCTCGCCGGCGTGCGCTACGCCGAGCCTTTTGTTCAGAAAGAGATTGGACTTGTGGAGGATGTGATGCTGCTTCCGGTGCAATCCATTTAGGAAGCTTTCTTACGCCATAGCTGCGGCATGCAATCGCGCCTTGACGAAGGCGATTACCTCGTCGGTGACATACGCCGGAGGCCGCATCGCCAGCACGGGAGTTCCTTCGACCAGCTTGAGCGAAACCCCCTTCCACTCTGGCCGTTTCAGGTCGCCTTCCGGAACTAACACCGCATCGGCGCGGTCGAGAAAGTACTTTGCGGATTCTTTAAAGTCGGCGGTCGCGGGATCGAGCACGCTCAGGTAAAGATCGGGCCGGAGAAATCGCAGGATACTGTTCGATTCGATCACTACGTTTTCTGCCTGCGCGATCTCTTTGCGAATTCTCGGCATCGCTTCGGCCAGATCTCCGGTTCGCGTTCGCACCCAGAAGGAGCGGATTGCTCCTGCAGCCAGATATCTTCCTGAATCGGTCGTGCTATCTCCGCCGGGGCGCTCTTCGCTGATCGCGATGGTGTGTTCCGCGGTTTCGCAGTCGCACGGTTCGCCGTTGGCTGAGCACATGCCGTGACCGAACTGCGTGATCTTGAACGCCGTCCAGTGCATCTCCGGCAGTGCTGCGATAAGGCCGGTCACGACGCTGGTCTTGCCGATGTTTCTTGTGTGCCCGCCGATCACCACAATTGCCATCATTCACCACGCGATCAACCGCAACAACTAAGTTTAGCGCTGTTTCAGGCGGGCCAGATCTCTCAGATACTCCTTCAACGGCCGCGCCGGACGGCCCCAGAAGACTTCGCCGGGGCCTCGCATCTTCTTTCCGCTCAGGACTCCGGCCCCGCCTCCGAGAATCACGCCGGCGCCTACCGTTGCGTGTTCGCCGATACCTACCTGGCCGCCCAGAATCGCTCCGTCTTCGACAACGCTTGAACCTGAGATTCCCGTCTGCGCCGCGATGACGACGTGTTTGCCGATGGTGCAGTTGTGGCCGATGTGAACCAGGTTATCGATCTTCGTTCCACGGCCGATCCGCGTCTCTCCCAGGGCTCCGCGATCGATGGTTGTGTTCGCGCCGATCTCAACATCGTCCTCGACGATCAGGCGTCCCTGCTGGGGAAAGATTAGGTACTCTCCTGTCTCGCCGTTTCGGGCGTAGCCAAATCCCGTCGCTCCCAGCACCGCTCCTGCCTGCACGACGACGCGGTCTCCCAGCGCCGTACCGGTGTGCACCACAACGCGAGCCATCAGGTTGCAGTCGTTGCCCACGACGACTCCATCTTCGAGCACGGCTCCTGGTCCAACTCGGGTTCCCACTCCGATCGTCACGTTCTTGCCGACTACTGCTGAAGGATGCACTCCCGCTTCAAAATCACGTCCTCTCAGCCGCCGCCCAACCACTGCAAAAGCATACCGGGCATCTCTTACCCAGAGAACGCGCGGGTCGAGCGGCAGTTCCGCATCTTCCAGATTCCTGTTGGCGAGGATCGTTCCGGCCTTCGATTGGAGCGCCCTGGTCAGTGTGTCCTTGTCCATTGCAAACACAACCGAACCGGCGCCAGCGCCCTCAATGCTCGAGACCTCCGTGATCTCGATGTCAAGAAGGGGCGCACTGACACCAATCCAGTCGGCAACTTTGCTCATGCTGGCGTTGTTCTGAGCCATCAGTAGATCCCCATCTCGCCCGCAGGCCGAGTCTTCCACCGCCGGTGCACCCAAAGCCACTGCTCGGGATATCGCCGCACATAGGCTTCAATGGCAGCGGTAAACGTCGCTGTGTTTACGACCGCATCCTGCTCGGAGTCTCCAGTATGGACTACGCTCAGCTCCTCGCCAAAGTGCAGCACGTACCTGCGCTCGCTCTCCTCCCACAGCAGAAAGCCCGGAACCACGGCTGCTCCCGTCTTCGCTGCGATGCGCGCCATCCCGGAGGCTGTGCACGCCTCCAGCCCGAAGAAGGGGACAAAGACACCTTGCGGCGGGGTCATGTTCGTGTCCATCAGGATTCCTACGGTCTCTCCGGCTCGCATCGATGCGATCAGGCCGCGCGCAAAGTCGTCCTTGTGGATGACGCGGTTTCCGTGCAGGCAGCGGATGCGGTTCACGAAGGCATCGACCAACGGATTATCCAGCCGCCTTATGACCATTCCCATCGGCATTCCCATCAGGGAGTGGTAGAAGCTCGAGAGCTCCCATGCTCCGAGATGCCCGGTGAGCACGAGAACGCCTTTGCCACGATCGCGCGCCCGCAGGTAATTTTCCAGTCCCTCGTAGCGGATGAAGCGGCTCGCCGACTCCGCCGTGTAGCCCGGCATCTTGCAGAACTCTGCCAGGAGGAGGCCGAGGTTGCGATACTCCGAGCGTAGAACGGACTCGCGTTCCTGGGCGGACATCTCCGGAAACGCCAGCTCCAGGTTGCGAATTCCTACCCTTCGCAGCCGTCCCAGAACCCGATACGCCAACGCTGCGAAGACGACTCCAACCGCGCGCGCCAATCGCCGGGGGAGAAGCCGCATGGCGTGAACGAAGACCCAGGCCGCCGCAAACTCCAAGGTTTCGCGGACACTGACCTCATCCGCCGGTAACGTTCTCTGGGCAACTTCGCTCAAGTCTATAGTTTACCGACTCTACGCCCAAAAACAGAAAGGAGCGGCTGGAAAGCCACCCCTTTCCCAATACCATGCGTCCGGTTTACTGGTTCTTTGCGATCACGAAGTACTTCGCAACCGTGCGGACAAAGGGACGGCCTTCGGGCGTCGTCGCCTGGCTGCCGTTGAGGACCGTCGTGTAAGGAACACTTGTTCCATAGAGTGCGGTCGTTGCGTCCTGGTTCTGCGACAGCACGGTGCCGTCCAGGTCGATGCCCGCAAAGAGTCCCTTGCTACGCGAATACGTCAGAAACTCTGCGTTCAACTTCCAGTCCGTACCAGCCTGAGCATTGCGCCCGACCGGGCCGGCCGAAGCCGCAGCATCCGCACCGATCTTGAACTTGTTCTTCAACATATCCTGCAGGCCTTGCTTGTTCATCGCAATCAGCACCAGGTCGGTTGCCTGGCCGCCAATCTGGAATCCGAAGCTGCCGCCTGTAAGCTGCACGCAGACCGGTGCGCTCCATTTGCCGCTTGCGGTGCGGCACGTGGCAACGCCCTGGCCGTACTGAGCGCCAACGACGAATGCGCCTTTCTTGAAGCTTGGAATCACAACCACGCAGGAGGCACCGGCAAGAATGCCGCCAGGAATGGACTTGTCCGGCGTCGCCATGATCTCTTCAATCACCTGGCTGGCGGCGGTCAATCGTTCGGCAATCTTTGCTTTATCGTCATCGGCTGCACGCGCAGACAAAGAGCAGGCCGTCATAGCTAATCCACACAGAATCACTGAAAATTTCTTCATCATTTTTGGTTATACCTTTCGCGTCCAGAATTATTTTTGGCAAAGGCCCAGTAAAGCCGCCTATTTACAATAATATATGTGATGTGAGGACGTCCGGTGGGGGTTGCATTCCTGGCGCAATGAGCCTGTCGGGTGGTCAAAAACACTTTGACCGCAAAAAAATGGGGGTTGTAGAGATAGTGTCGGGTTTGCCCGACGCTCTCTCTACAACCCTCTCCCAGGTCTGTGTTGCTTGGTACTAATCTGCCTCACATTACCCACTCTCACAAGGGTACGAAGGTAGGTAGACCTTTGAGCGCCGCGCGTTAACTGAAGCGTTAATAGGTACTATCAGGGGGTGGTTGGGCCACCTGACCCCGCAAGGAAAGAAATAACCACTATGGAAGCAACTTGCGGTTCGTCACCTCGACCGAGAGGGTGATTCGGTTCTTCACACCAACCTTCCGCATCAACGTCCCCACGTGCTTCTTCACTGTAGCGAGATCGATGCCCAACTCCTCGGCGATCACCCGGTTGGGCTGCCCGTCGACCAGCAGCCTCAGCACCTGGATCTCGCGCCCTGTGAACTGCGGCTCATCGACTCCGCCGGTGCGCCTCAGCTCCGACGAAGACAGGTCGACCAGATTGGCGAGCACCTTCCGCGGCGCCCAGGCCGAACCGTCGTTGACGATCTCGATCGCCAGTCGCACCTCGGCCGCCTTCGCGCTGTGAGCCAGATAGCCCTTTGCTCCGGCACCGATGATGCGCTGGATGTACTCGTGGTCCTCCTCGAGCCCCAGAACGATCAGGCGCAGGTGTGGACGGGTGCGGCGAAAGGCGGCCAACAGCTGGAAGATGTGAGCCGTACAAGCTGAATCGATGAGAATCAGCGACACGCCCGAGGCATCCAGCGCCCCTGGAACGGACAGGGGCACGACCTCCACCGGGCCGCCCTTGATGCCGGCCTCGTCGAAGATCGTCTGCAACCCAAGTATCCGCAATGGGTCGGTCGCGACCAAGCCCAACTTTAACGGTCCCTGAGACTTCTGCTCTTTCATCGCCTCTGCAGCCTCTCTTACTCAGCTCGTGCAACCAACAGGCCGACTTCAGCGTTTTTTTGTGGATCGCTCCGACTTATTCGAGTTATAGCTTTGGCAGAACGATTCCCTGCTGTTTTTGGTATTTCCCCTTACGGTCAGCATAACTGACCTCGCACATTTCATCAGATTGAAAAAACAATATCTGACACAGCCCTTCGTTGGCATAAATCCGTGCTGGCAGTGGTGTCGTGTTCGAGATCTCGAGAGTCACAAACCCCTCCCACTCGGGCTCGAACGGCGTCACGTTCACTATGATGCCGCAGCGGGCATACGTTGACTTGCCGACGCAGATCGTCAGCACGTCGCGGGGAATCTTGAAGTACTCGATCGACCTGGCCAGCGCGAAGGAGTTCGGCGGAACAATCACGCTGTCCGCCACAACCGTTACGAAAGAACGCTCATCAAAGGCTTTAGGGTCGATAATGGCACTATTGACGTTGGTAAAGATCTTGAACTCATCCGACACACGCAGGTCATAGCCATAGGAGGAGAGTCCATAGGAGATAACGCCCTCCCGGACCTGTTTTTCGCTGAACGGGGAAATCATGCCGTGGTCGATCGCCTGCCGGCGAATCCAACGGTCGCTTTTAATTGCCACTCTTGGTCTCTTTTCTGTTCGTTTTCGAATTATGCCCGCTAATTTCGGCAGAAGGGTGTAAATTTAAGGCGACCGGAATCCACGTTACCCTTGCCTCATTAGATTCTTCATCTTACGGCAGTGATCTATCGTTGACAATCTCGTTTCGACTTTCTACCATCACGTTACTAAACCCGGTCATTGTTATTTTTTCAAAATTACAGCCCAAGGACGGCGGCCCAGATGATTAAGCAGGATCTTATACAAAGGGTTGTTGAGCGTACCGGACTGCCACGAACCAAAGCAGAGGCTGCGGTTGACGCTATCTTCGACAGCATGAAGCAGACCCTCATCGCGGGCGACCGCATCGAGTTGCGCGGCTTCGGGGTCTTCACCGTCAAACCACGCAAAACCGGCATTGGGCGCAATCCCAGGACCGGCGCTGAAGTTACCATTGCTCCCGGCAAAGCAGTTCGCTTCAAGCCCGGCAAAGAACTTCATCTGTTGGACTAGCTCCGGTCCGCTTCCGGATTGGTCCGTTCTACCGCGTCCGTAGTCCCTCACATCAAATGCACCGCGTCCACGTCGATCACGAGGTTGCGCCGTGCGATGTTCTGCGACTCTGCGTAGGCAAGCATGGCGCGCAACGTTGCGCCTAGCGCCTGCCGCTTCTCCGCCTTCAAGACAAAGTGATAACGATAGATGCGCTTGAGCCGGACGATCGGTGCGGCCGCTGGACCCAGCACGCGCACCTTGTCGAGGCGGGCCTGTTGGAACCACTTTCCGAGAGTTGCTGCCCATGCTGTCGCTTCCTCCAGCTTTTCGCTTTGAATCACAATGTTTGCCAGGACCGCGAACGGCGGATAGTGCATCCATCGCCGGTACTGCATCTCTTTGGCGACAAAGCCGGGGTAGTCGTGCTTCGCGGCAAACTGAATCGCGTAGTGATCGGGATGGTAGGTCTGCACCAGCACCTTTCCAGGCAGATCGCCCCTGCCGGCCCGTCCTGATACCTGCGTCAGTAACTGGAAGACCCGCTCGGCGGCGCGAAAATCCGGCAGCCCCAATTGAAGGTCCGCGCCAACAACGCCCACCAGGGTCACGCCGTGGATGTCGTGTCCCTTGGCGATCATCTGCGTCCCCACCAGCAGATTGATCTCCCCGGCATGCAGGCGCGCGAGTAACCGCTCCATATCGGAGCGCCCTCGCACGGTGTCGCGATCCATCCTGCCGATCCGCGCTGATGGGAACAGCTCCTGCAGCCGTTCTTCACCCTGCTGGGAACCGGCGCCGAGAAAATACAGATGCTCGCTCCCGCACTTGGGGCATGTCTTCGGCACCCCGCGACGCGATCCGCAGTAGTGGCACTCGAGCCGCTGCCCCGGCTGCGCAATGTCGTCGTTCTCGCTCACGCGCTTGTGGTAGGTCATCGAGATCGAGCAGTTCTCGCACTCGATCTTCTCTCCACAGCTCCGGCACATCACCACGGAGGAATAGCCGCGGCGGTTCAGCAGCAGGATCACCTGCTCACCGCGATCGAGCGTGGCCTGCGTCTCCTCGATCAGCATGCGGGAAAAGATATGCTCCTGACCGGTCTCGCGAAACTCCTCGCGCATATCGACGAGTTCGACCTCGGGCAGCGGTCGAGCCATCACGCGCTCGCGCATCTCCACTCGCACGTAGCGCCCCTTGTCCGCGTTCGCCCAGCTTTCGAGCGACGGCGTCGCCGACCCCAGCACCACGACAGTCTCGTTCAGCTTCGCACGCATCACCGCGACGTCGCGTCCGTGATAGCGCGGCGTCTCCTCCTGCTTGTAGCTCGAATCATGCTCCTCATCGACGATGATTAATCCGAGATCCACCATCGGCGCGAAGACGGCAGACCGCGTCCCTACGACAATGCGCGCTTCGCCTCGGCGAATCCTGTGCCACTGCTCGGCGCGCTCATCGGGCGTTAGCTGCGAGTGCAGCATCGCAACCTCGCCGGCAAACGCCGCGTACAACTGCGCGGCCATCGCAGGAGTCAACCCAATCTCCGGCACCAGCAGCAACGCCGACTTTCCCGCATCCAACGCGCGCTGCATCGCCGCAAAATAAACCGCGGTCTTGCCTGAGCCGGTAACGCCATAGAGCAAATGAGGCCTGAATCCACCCTTTTCCATCGCCGCCGCAATCGTTCCGAGCGCCTCCATCTGCGCTTCGTTCCGATCATGTTCATGCGCGTGTTTCTTTCCCAGCGCGCTGACTCCGCCGAGATGGAACTCCTCCGCGACCTCTTCCATCGTCACGAGGCCGCGCTTCACCAGAGTTCCCAGCGTCGATATTGGCACGCCCATCCGGGTCAAAATACCCCTCAGATCCTGCAGCCGCATCCTGCCACCTGCCGCCGCGATCTCCGCAAGAATCGCCGTCTGATTGTCATTCAGCTTCGGCAGCCGAGCCTCCGGGACCAGCACTGCTACCTTCTCCAGCCGTCGCGCATCGCGTTCTTCAGCGACAGCCTCGCGCGTCAGCCACTTCTTGCGAACCATCCCTTCCAGCAGGCCCTTATTCGCGCCAGTAGCCGATCGCAGCGCCGACATCTTCGCCTGCTCGCCACCTTCCAGATAGTTCAGCACCGCATATTCGCGGTTTTGTTCTTCCGCACTCAACTTCGATCTTCTCGAAGATCCCTTCTCTGCTCCTTCGTACAGCACCTTTCGTCCCGCCTCAGCGATTCGGTAAAAGAAATGCCGCTTCACTTCTGCCGCCAGTGGCAGCATTCCGCGCAAGACTTCGCCCAGCGGCGCGACATAATACTGCGCAATCCACGTGGCCAGCTTCATCAGCTCTTCGGGGAGTACCGCTGCGTCATCGAGCACTTGCTGTACAGGCTTTATCTCGAAATCATCGACCGGCGCATCTTCGTGAACCCGCACCACAACGCCCATGAGCATTTGGCCACTGAACGGCGCCAGCACCCTCGCGCCCACCACGGGGACCACTCCATTTACCGCATAGGTAAAGGTCTGATCCAAGGGCACCGGCAGGGCAACATCGCAAAACAAGGGCATCTCAACAGTTTAGCTACTACGAAAAAACTCCGTCGTCTCCGCCGGGCGTTGCTGCGGTCATGACCATGTGAAGCTGTTGTTCCGGTGCTTAAGCGACCGCCCTGATTTCGATGGGGAGGACCTCGAGCGAAGTCATCCCCATGTTGAACGCGGTGATCGTGGCGAGGATTATTGCATCTTCGGCAGTTCCATCAGCAAGCCGCCGTTCCCTGTCTGAACTGTAGGAAGCTGTCCGTTCCAGCGTTCGATCAACGCCTTCTGGTTCTCGATCTTCCGCAGCTCCAGAAGCTGTGGAGTCAGGGAGGTTTGACGAATCTTATTCGCCTCCGCCTCACCGTTGGCGCGAGTCACAGCGGCTTTCGCTTCGCCGTCAGCTTCGGCAACCGTCTTGGCCGCCTCTGCTTCCGTCTTCGCCAACTCGTTGCGCGCGCGCTCTGCATCCTGAATTGCCTGCGCCTTCGATGTAATCGCAGCTGCGATCACCGCCGGCACCCTCGGAGCACCGATGAAGCCGAACTGCTGAATTCCGACGCCGACCGATTCCATCTTCTGCTGGATCAATGCCTGCACCTTGTTCAGGAACTCGGACTTCTGCTCGCCGTAGATCTGCTCCACGCTGTAGGTCGACGCAACCTCGTTGAGAGAGTTGCGAACCACGTCGCGCAAGATGCCGTGCGTAAAGACGTCAAGGTCGCTTAACCGGTACTTCACGTAGAAGTCCGGCACGCGATGCGGGTCGATCGCATAACTCAGCGAGACATCAGAGTAGATCTCCATCCCCTCCTTCGAGTTGAAGCTCATCTCCTCGTTGGAGGCATGGCCTTCGTTCAAGTCATGGGTCCACTTGACCGTCTGCACGAACGTTGGGAACTCGATGATCTGGCTTCGCAACGGGCTGTAAAAGACCCAGCCGGTTCGAATCGGAATCTCCGATGGGCCTCGTTGCGAGCCGCTCAAGACGATCTCCACGCCGACGTATCCGGCGCCGATTCGAGTGATCGACGCAATGTAGTTGAAGAAGATCACAGCAGCGATCAGCAGGGCGATAGCAGCCGCGCCGAACTTGAGGAACTTCGTTGGAGCGCGAAAATCATTCCGGCCATTGCCGGGGTTCAATACTTCACCAAAGAGAGACATTACATCCTCCAGATCTTTCTAAACGCAACAAATCCGCCCGCTGCTGTTGCCAGCAACAGGCACACGCCCCCCAGAACAGCATCATCACTCGGCAGATTGAGTAGGTGGAACGCCGTCACCATAACCCAGTACAAGGGCAGCGTGACGAGCAGAGAACCCAGCACCTTCCAGAACAGCATCACAGTCCCTGGCCAGTTCTTGCTTGGCCCAACAACCAGTACAACAGCAGTAAGAATTGTATCCTTGATCTCGTAAAAATCCTGTAATGATGCAATATTCGACCTGGTTCAGTTCCTGATAAGCTGCTCGCACCATGAAGAAGAAGAAAGCTGCGCCCGCTCTCGTGATTCTTCTTTTCCTCGCCGCATGTGAGCCCTCGCCCAGGCCGGCGCCGGAGCCCACCCCTCACCCACGCGCCGCACACACCAAAGGAATCTACCCCTTCGCCGGAGCCTTCAGCCCCATCTCCGCCATCACCCGTTGCAAGTCCTTCCACGCCTCCGCCTTCATCCGAGGATCGCGCAATAGAAACGCAGGATGATACGTGACAGCCAGCTTTGCTCCGCGGCAGCTATGCCATCTGCCCCGCAACGCGCTCAGCGACTGCTTCACTCCAAGCAGATATGTCGCCGCCGTCGAGCCCAGCGCTACGATCACCTCCGGCTGCACCACATCAATTTGCCGCAGCAGAAACTGGTCGCACGTATTGGCCTCCACCGGCTCCGGCGTGCGGTTGTTCGGCGGCCTGCACTTCACGATATTGGCGATATACACCTGCTCGCGCTTCAGCCCCATTGCCTGGATCATGTTATTCAGCAACTGTCCTGCCTTGCCGACGAACGGCAGCCCTTGAACATCCTCATCTGCACCCGGGCCCTCGCCGACAAACATCAGCCGCGCATTGGCGTCGCCATCGCCGAAGACAATCTTCCGCCGTCCCGCATAGGCCAGCGGGCAACGCGTACAATCGCCAATCTCTTCCTGAATCGCACCCAGCGCGTCAGCCTTGTGCGCAGGAGCCACGCGGCTCTCAGGCAACAAGGCGAGATCGTCGAAACTCACCAGCTTGGCGATTGGAGGCTCCAGAAACGCAGGTCGGCTCGAAGGAGCCGGATGATTCAAAACAGGAGCCGCTTCCGACTCCTCGATCACAGCCGTTTCAACCGGCAGCGGCTGAGGCACAATAATCTGTGCGACGGGAACGGTTGCATCAGCCGCAACTTCGCCACGTACCGGCTCTCCCTGACGATAAAAGTCATGGACGCCCAGGTCCCGAAGATATTCCACATAAGCCCGCAGCTGCTGCTCAGGTTCTACTGCCATGGCTCTATGGTATCGCTATTAGTGCACGGGAAGATCGAGTAGCGGTTCTACCTTCTCCGGCAACACGAACTTCACATGTCCTTGCTTGATCTCATCCTGCGCCACGCGGCAAGCCTTCATCGACTTTGCGACGATCAGCGGAGAAGCACCCGACTGCAACTGCCGAGCCCGGCGTGCTGCGCCTTTCACCAGGCTGTACTTATTGTGGAATGCACTTTCAGTCGTCATGCGATACCCCCATAGTGTGAAGTTATATCTCAGTCCAGCCAAATGCTCTACACAATTCAGCGGATAAGTTGGTCCTTATCTCTCAAACGTACTTAATGCCGCCTTTAATCTCGGTGAAGCGGCATCGGTCCTGCAACTCGAGGCGATGGCCTGCACGCCATCTCTCACGCCGCGCTCGCACAACACGATCGCCCGCAGCTCCATTACAGCCTGGTCCAGAACATCGTTCACAAGAGCATACTTGTAGTCGTGCATCTGCTTCAACTCGTGCCGCGCCTCGGCTAGCCGTTTCTGAATCACCGTCTCCGAAGTCACGTGTTCTGCCTCGCTCCGGTTTCTCAGCCGCATCTCCAGCACATCTGGGCTTGGCGGCAGAATAAAGATCGACACCGCCTGCGGCAGCTTCTTCATCACCTGCACCGCGCCCTGAACATCGATGTCAAGCAGCAGATCCTTCCCGGCCTGCTTCGCATGATCCAGAGCCGAAAGCGCGGTCCCATAGTAGTTTCCAAAGACCTCAGCCCACTCAAGAAAATCCCCGGCAGAGAGCATCCGCTCAAACTCTGCCCGGGTCGTGAAGTGATACTCCCGCCCGTCCTCTTCAGAACCTCGTGGCGGCCGCGTTGTATACGAGATCGAAAAATCCAACCCCTCCACCAGCGTCCGCAGCTGGCTCACCAACGTCGATTTTCCCGATCCCGAAGGCGCCGAAATAATAAAAAGTATGCCTGCCATGCGCCTCAATCACCCCAAGCGATATTGCCAGTGTAACAATCGCCGCTACTCCAGATTCTGAACCTGCTCGCGAGACCTCTCGATCTCCGCCTTCATCTCGAGACCCAGCTCCGTAATCCGAAGACTATTCTCGCCCGACGCTCCGCTGGTCTTCGACAGCATCGTGTTGGCCTCGCGATTCAGCTCCTGCAGGAGAAAGTCCAGCCGCTTGCCCAGCTCTCCGCCCTCATCCAGCATGGCCACAAAGCGATCGACATGCGTCCGCAACCGCACAATCTCTTCCTCGATGTCGCTCTTCTCCGCCAGCACCGCGGCTTCAGTCAGCAGCCTCTCCTCGCTCACCGGAGCGCCCTCTGTCAGCTCGGCCAACCGGCTTCGCAGCCTCTCGAACTGGGCCTCCCGCACTCCATTCCTCAGCCCGGCCATCTCGTCGGCAAATGCCCGCAGCCGCAGCATCGAAGCCCGCAGCTCTGCGGTTAGCGAAGCGCCTTCCTGCGCACGAACCTCGTTCAGCTTCTCCACAAGAGGCCCAATCTGCGAAAGCACAGCCGCGTCGAGTCCCGCCAGATCCTCCGACCCTACGCTGCTCTCCATCGTCATCATGCCGGGAACGCGCAGCATCGCGTTCAGATCCGGCTCATACGCCAGCCCATTTGCCTCCGAGGCCTCGCGATACGCCCGCATATACGCGCTCAACAAGCCGGCGTTCAGCTGAATCTCCGCTGAGGCGCGGCGCTCGATCTGCAACGTCACCTCCACGTGTCCACGCCGAAGACGCTCCTTCAACATCCTCCGCATCTGCACCTCGAGTCCATCGCAGTACGACGGCAGTCGAAGGTTGAGATCGAGAAAACGATGGTTCACGCTCTTCATCGCCAACGTAAAGGCAACCGTATCTCTCACCGAGCCGCGCAGACTGGCATATCCAGTCATCGAATAGACATCGCTCACGCAATCCCCTCCAGATTTGCCGTCAATGCAACCTCACCGTTGCCGGCAGGCGTTGTATCCTCCGCGATGAACTGCATATCGTAAAGCCGCCGATACCTGCCAGAGCGCTTCATCAACTCCTCATGCGTCCCCATCTCTGTGATTTGCCCGCCCTCGATCACAGCGATTCGAGTCGCCCGCCGCACCGTCGAAAGCCGATGCGCGATCACAAACACCGTTCGCCCCTGCATCAGATTTGCCAGCGCCGCCTGCACATATAACTCGCTCTCCATGTCCAGCGCCGAGGTCGCTTCATCCAGAATGAGGATCGGCGCATTCTTCAGGATCGCCCGCGCAATTGCCAGACGCTGCCGCTCGCCTCCGCTCAACCGCGTGCCCTTCTCGCCGATCTTCGTGTTATATCCGTCGGGCATGTTGAGGATAAAGTCGTGCGCCAGCGCCATCCGCGCGGCCTCCTCCACTCCGCTCATCGGAACATCCGGCTGGCCATACGCAATATTGTTCCGCACCGTATCGTTGAACAGCACCGTCTCCTGCGTTACCTTGCCGATCTGCTCGCGCAGCGACGCGATCGTCACATCCCGCAGATCGTGCCCGTCAATCAGAATCCTTCCCTCGTTCACATCGAAGAATCGCGGAATCAAATTCACCAGCGACGACTTCCCCGCTCCACTGGGCCCAACCAGCGCAATCACCTCACCCGGCTGCACTGTCAGGTTGATATTGTGCAGCACCTGCTTCGTCTCTCCGTCGCTCTCGTACGCGAAGCCCACATTCTCGAATTGAATTCCTTCTCTAAAACCTTTCAACACAAACGCGCGTTTCTTCTCCTGCACGTCATCGGTCGCGTCCATGAACTTGAAGATCTCTTCGCTCGCCCCCAACGCCTGTTGAAAGCTGTTGTAGAACGCGGCAAACTTCCGCACCGGGTCATACAGCGTAAACACCGCAATCAGAAAGGTGATAAACGATCCCGCCGTCATCTCCTTATGCTGAATACTGATCCGGCCAAGCAAAAGCAGAGCGGCAATCGCCATCGACGCGATCAAATCCATCAGCGGTGAACTGATGGCCTGCACCTTCACCGACTTCAGATTCGCATCGAATAACCTTCGCGCTGCCTTGCGAAAGCGGTTCATCTCCCACGTCTCCATGCCAAACGCCTTCACGATGCGATTTCCCGTGATGGTCTCGTGCAGGATATTTTGAATCTCCGCGAGCTTATCCTGTCCTTTGCGCGTGGTTTGCCGCACGCCTCGCCCAATGCGCCGGGCGGATAGAATCACAACCGGCAGAAACAGCAGCAGCACCCACGCAAGCCTGCCGCCGACAATCACGACAGCAACCGCTGTAAAGATCAGAGTAAAAAACTGCTGCAGAAAATCGCTCATCACGCTCGACATCGCAAACTGAACTTTCTCGATATCGTTGATCAGCGTCGACAGCAGAGTACCCGTCGTGTGCTTCTGAAAAAACCCGACTGAGCGTCGCAGCACAGCGTCATAAAGATCGTTCCGCAGATCTGTGATCATGCCAAAGCCGGCACGGTTCACCAGGTATGTGCCGGAGTAGTCGCAGACCGACTTCAGCAACGCCGACCCAACCAACGCAACCGCCACTACCGTCCATGCATTGTGGAAGTAGCTCGGAAGAAACCGTTGCAGATTGACGACATAGTCCGTATGTGGAACGCGGAAGACGAGAACCAGCCCCGGCGGCGCATCCGGGCTCAATACATTGTCGAAGATCGGCTTGACCAGCAGGATACGGAACGCGGCCATCGCGCCTACGATTGCCATCAGCACGACCGACGCCAGCGAATACAAGGCATATGGCCGGACATAAAGCAATAATCGCCAGATGCGCCTCAAACCATCACTCTCCCGATCGACATTGCTGTACTGCGCATCTCACTATTCTAGTGCGCGTTGCCGTTTTGCCATGAGATCCACCGCTTACTTAGGCATATCGCGGTGCGCAGTCTTCACCCGGTAGCCCTCATTCGCCAGCCGCTTCTTCATCTCTTCCGCAATAAACACCGAGCGGTGCTGCCCGCCCGTACACCCAAAAGCCACCGTCAGATAGCTCTTTCCTTCCTTGATGTAATGCGGCAAGAGAAACTTCAGCATCTCCGTCGTCTTATTCAGAAACTCCTTCGTCTGCGGGAACTGCCGGACGTACTTCGCCACTTTTGGATGCCTCCCCGTCAGTTTGCGAAACTCCGGCACAAAATGCGGGTTCGGCAAAAATCGCACATCGAATACCAGGTCCGCCTCGGTCGGCACTCCGTTCTTGAACCCGAAGCTGTTCGAAGAGACCATCAGCGTTTGACCGCTCTCCTCGCGTTCAAACTGCGCGTTGATATGCGCTCTTAGATCGTGCACATTGAACTTCGTCGTATCGAGAACAATGTCCGCGACGTTACGGATTGGATCCAACCGTTTTCGTTCCGCCCGAATCGACTTCACCACCGTATCGCTGCGCCCCATCGGATGCGGCCGCCGCGTCTCCGAGAAGCGTCGAATCAGCGCCTCATCACTCGCCTCCAGAAACAGGACGCGTGTCGGCAGCACCTTGCGAACATCCTTCAAGATCGTGGGAAACTCGTCGAGCCGCATTCCCTCGCGCACGTCGACCACCAGCGCCGCCCGCTGAATCTCCCCCGACTGCCGCACCAGATCTGCAAATCGCGGCACCAGTTGCAGCGGCAGATTATCCACCGAATAGTAGCCCAGATCCTCAAACGCTTTGAGCGCAGACAGCTTCCCCGACCCGGAAAGGCCAGTCAAAATGACCAGTTCGCCGCGATACTCCGTGGCCAGCTCCGTCGTCTTCTTTTTGTTGCGCTTCTTTTCGTCTGTCTTCCTGGATCGCGTCTTAAGCTTCTCGCTCGGCATGCGGAAATCCTAACATCCCGGCCTAGGGGACCTCGATCAGCTCCATCTTTCCATCACGCTTGCGGTGCAGCACCATCGCCCGTCCGCCGTGGTCGCGAAACACAAAGACATCGCGGTCGCGAAACGCAGCCTCCTTCACTGCCTCCTCCAGCGACATCGGCCGCAACGCGACCCCATCGGTCGAGCGCACGACATGAGGCTCCGCCAGCGGCGAGTGCGACGGAAAGGAATGCACCAGCATCGGCACTGCCTTGCGGCCAACACTGGTCTTCGTCGCAACCTTCACCGGAACGCTCGCCTTCCTGCTTCGCGGTGGAGCAACCTCAGCATCGGCGCCCTTTACGTCAGCCTTGGGATGCCGCTTGATCGTCCCAAATTTCTTCTTCTGGCGGATCCCCTGCCGTTCGATCGTCTCCAGCGCATCGCGCAGAGCAGCCTCCATCTCCGTCGCCTCGCAACGAGCGACGAGCTTGTAGTGCTTGGTCTGTATCGTGAGATCAGCGATCTGCCGGTATTTATCCGTAGATAAAATCACATGCACGCTGCCGGGGCTACCCACGATCTTCACGATCCGAGCCAGTCCCGTCTCAACCTGCAACTTCAGCTTCTTTGTGATGGTCGTCTGTCTACCGGTGTACTCCACGTCCATACGCTCACCTCGTCCCTGCAAACAATAGCAGACGACTAGCGTACACGACGTTGGTGCGTACTTGGAATCTGCATGTCTTCCCGGTACTTCGCCACCGTTCTCCGGGTCACCTGGATTCCCTGCCGCTGCAGCTCAGCTGCCAGCTGATCGTCCGTCAACGGCTTCCGCTCGTCTTCTTCCTCAATCAGCTTCTTTACCTTGCGCTTCAGCAGCACCAGCGGCAGATCGCCACCCTCCGGCCCATTCACACCCTCGGAGAAGAAGAAGCGCAACTCAAACACGCCCTGCGAAGTATGGACATACTTGTTCGCCACCGCGCGGCTCACCGTCGAAGGATGCACCCCAATCTCTTCCGCCACCTCTTTGATCATCATCGGCTTCAGCGCGTTGACGCCGTGTTCCAGAAACTCCTGCTGCCGCCGTACGATTACCTCGCAAGTCCGCACAATCGTATTCTTCCTCTGCTCGATGTTGCGCAGCAGTTGAATCGCCGACTTGTACCGCTCCTTCACATACTCTTTGACTTCTTTCTCCGTCTGCTTCTGCTGCAGCATTTTGCGATATCCCTGGTTCAACCGCAGCGTAGGCATATCCTCTTCGTTCATCACCACGATGTAGACGTCATCGCGCTTCACGAACGCAACATCCGGCTCAATCAGGCGTGTCTCGCTCTGGTTGTAGCGTTGTCCCGGCCTCGGATCCAGCGTCCGGATAAATTCCACCGCAACCGCAACCTCCTCCGGCGTCTTTCCGCAGCTCCGGGTCAGTTCGCGCATATCCTTCTTCTGCAGCAGCGCCAGGCAATTCGTTACGATATGGGTCGCAATGCTGAAGACATCCACGCGATCCGAGTTCTCCACTGCCCGGTCGGAATCCGTGGCCGCATGATCGTGGCTCTCATCCTCCTGTACCGAGTCCGCGGCCATCATCTGCCGCCGCCTGAGCACAATCGCCGCCTCGCCCTGCTGCGCGCAGATCTGAATCAGGAGACACTCTCGCAGGTCCCGCGCTCCAACACCAACCGGATCAAGAAAATTAACGACCGCTCTCGCCTCACGAACGGCAGCCAGCAGCAGCGGCCCATCCTCGTCCGCCGCAGCCGCCAGCTCCAGCGGCTCATCCTGCATCACGCCGTTACCGTCATGCTGCAGCTCAGGCAAATCCAGAACCTGTGCCAGCCGGCTCCTATTGCTTAGCGGAAACGGAATCGGCTCCGGCCGCTCCGGTCCCTTGGACTGCGACAGCAACTCAACCAACTCCTCGTCGCTCGCCGTCAGATAGCCGTCTTCGTTCAAATTTCCAACGACAAGCTCCGTCGCGAGACGAATCTCATGACTCAACGTCAGCGAGCCCAGTTGCCACGCCAGATGGTCGCTCAGCGTACTCGGCTGCGAAAGAAAGTTCTCAAACGATGGCTTATCGAACTCTTCAAAGTTCGACGCTGTGCGAAATCCCGGATCAAGGTAATCCTGAAAATAACTTCCGAAGTCGATCTCATCGAACGGATCCTTCTCCACCCTCTCGCTCTCAGCCGCTACCTCCTCCGCCGATCGCTCCCGGTCCCCTTCGATCCCGGCCCGCTCCTCCAGCGAGACCGCAGACTCCTCCAACTCCTCAAGCACCGGATTCTCCACCATCTCCGTGTTGATCATCTCCTTCAGCTCGAGCTTGTTCAGCGCCAGCACGCTGACCATCTGCACCAGTCCAGGCGTCAACACCTGCCGTTGTGAGACCTTCAAGTTCAGCTTAGGTTGCAGCAGCACATTAACCTCTTGTCGACTTTGTTCGTTCTTCTCTTATGTAGATGTGTCGTTTGGCTCTTATATTGCTCATCGCTTTCATTGTGCAATCCTGTGCACACGAAGCGCCACTTTTCAGCATGGCCCCAGTCTACACGCCTCAGTTCTTTCTGGCTGTAAGTCTAACCGTACCAATGGCTGGACGATCTGCACCGATAGCAACCTAGTCTTACAACAAACGTTGTAGGCATTGACCCTCAATCCATCGAGAAGTTCTCTCCAAGATAAATCCTTCGAACATCCGGGTTCCTCCCCAGCTCTCCAGGCGTCCCCGTCGCAAAAATTTTGCCTTCTGTAATGATGTACGCCCGGTCCGTCACCGACAGCGTCTCCCGCACATTGTGGTCCGTAATCAGCACGCCGATGCCGCTCTTCTTCAGCCCAAAGATGATCTCCTGCAGGTCCAGAACCGCGATCGGATCGATCCCTGAAAACGGCTCGTCCAGCAGAATGAACGCAGGCTCGATCGCAAGGCATCGCGCAATCTCCACACGCCTGCGTTCGCCTCCGCTCAAAGCGTACCCGCGTGTCTTGCGCACATGCCCCAGGTTCAACTGTTCGATCAGCCTCTCGGTGCGTGTTCGGCGCGCCTCCCAACTCAACTGCTGCGCCTCCAGCACGGCCAGAATGTTGTCCTGCACCGTCAGCTTGCGAAACACCGAGGGCTCCTGCGGCAGATAGCTGATCCCGTAGTTCCGCGCGCGCAGGTACATCGGCAACCGGCTGATATCGTGGCCGCTCGCCAGCACCCGGCCGGAATCGGGCCGCACCAGTCCCACAATCATGTAGAAGCTCGTCGTCTTTCCCGCGCCGTTCGGGCCCAGCAGCCCCACTACCTCGCCCTGCTCGATCTGCAGGCTAACTCCCTTCACCACCTGGCGGCCGCCGTATGACTTGCCGATCTCCTCCGTCGATAACGTCTTCATTGCTTGTTCTTCACCCGCGTCTCCGTCCGCACTCGCTGTGCTGTGCCGTCTCCTCCATTAGAAACCACGACATTGTCATCGCCCGAACGGAATCGCAGCGACGTACCTGTTACGGTCCCCCGCTGGCCGTCGACGACCTTCGGCAAAACCGTCGGCGTGCCCGTTAAAACGTAGGTATCGTCGCTCGCCGTATAGGCCAGTTGTTCTCCGGTCGCGCGCCGTCCTGGCTGCTCCATCTCGATCCCACCCGTCGCCAGCATCCGCTCCACGCTGCCACCCATAAATGCATCTCCGACACCGGGCGAAGCCTTTGCCGCCTCACTCTTGCTGCCCGTCGCTACCTTCCCCGCAGCGCCTTTCTGCGCAGACTGCAGATAAACCACGGCCTGCCGAGCCCGCATTCTGCCGTCCCCGCTGTCGACATCAACTCCACCGGTAAACTCTGCCTTCCTCGACTCGTCGGAGTAGATCAGCTCCCGGCTCGTCACTCGAATGACACCGGACTTGCCCAGTCCTGAGGCTTTGCCGGAAGAGCTCGCCGGCTTGGTCGCATCCGTCTTCACCCCATCCGTCCTGACGCCGGCTGCGGGCTGCGCGTTGCGCACCAACACCGTGTGCACAGCCATCGGAGCACCCTGTCCCTCGCCATGCGCCAGCAGCAGTTTCTTCCCCTGCTCAAACTGAATCACCGGCGCCTCAACCTGCGAAGCTCCCTGCCACAACCGCGCCGGCCGGCCGGCCACTCCATGAAACGTCGCCACCTGCGAATCATGTTTCAGCTCCGCCCGCGCGGCCAGCACATGCGCCGGCTCATCCGCGCTTCCCACCTGCCCATAGCTTGCCTTCACCGAGCCATCCGCCCAAGCATCGCCGCTCTCTTGCTCCGTGACGACGCGGTCGGCCCACAACACGCTCGTCCCATCGCTCACCTGCACATTCCCCGTCAGGGTCGTCCGCGCCAATTCTCCATCGTAGACAGCTCGCTCCGCCGTCGCCCTCTCCTCAGCCGGCGGAACCGTGTCCCCCGGCTTCTTCACCGGCAACTGCGTCAGCACAACATGCCCCTGCACCGTCCCATCGGTAATCTCATCCCCACCCTGACCACTCAATCCATCCTGCGTTTTGGGCTGCCCTGCGCTGGCTGAACCAACTCGACTCCCTGGCGCCGTCGGCTTAAACCGGGCCACCAGCGAATCCCCTGCGCTCGTATCGACCACGCCTGTTGCACTCACCTTCCGCAGCGCCGTGTGGCCATCCCCATGCACCTCGGCGATATGGTCGACACTCCCAATCCGCACAAAACGCGCGGTCAACACATCACCCGAAAATGCGCTGCTTGTCGTCCCGCCCTTCGGATCGGCACTCACTACCTTCAACCGGGCATCCCCGGTCGCCCTGGCGTCGCGCAGCAGCGTCCGCCCCGCCGAATCCGTAGCCAGAGACAACTCCACCGCGCCTGCATGCAACTCCCGCTCGCTCCAAGGACCTCCCGCCGCATCCGAAGCCCGCACCCGTTCCTTCATAGACACAGGTCCAGTCATCGCCACATGCTCCGGTTGCCCCTTCTTATCGAACGCCACCCGTCCCTCTGCTGCCTCGCCCTGAGCCTGCCGCAGCGGCTCATCGGACTCATACCTCACCCCCCCCACCATCACGGCAGACACCGGCTGGTTCTGCGGATTCACCATCATCTCGCCTCGCGGAGCCACTACCTTGCCTCCAGCTCCATTCGTCAGCGTCACCTCGCCCTCGCCTTCGACCCGTTCCGCCGATCCATCCTTCCTCAGGTGCACCACCACGTGCTGAGCCTGCGCAGTCTGCCCCTCCGCCCCACCCTGTTCGCCGCCCACCGCAACATACTTCGCCTGCAACAGCAACAGCGTCTGGCCGGGCCGGTCCAGCACCGCATGGGACGCCGTCAGCAACACTGGCCGGTCATGCTGCAGCCCATTCACCCGCACCGCCGAGTGCAACACCACCACGCCCGTATCCGAGTTGTAGTCCGCGCCCACCGCGTGCCCGGTCATCCCACCCAACTCAAACTCAATATCCTTCTCCGTCGCCGCCACGCCCAGCTTCTGCAGAAACACCAGTCCGTTGGTCGTCACATGGATCAACCGCTCATCCTTGTTCTCGTGCGCCCCAACAGCACCCGCACCGGTCTGGGCTCCCTGCAGATCCTTCCCTGCCGCATAGTCCTTCTTGGCATTCGCATCCTCAGGCTGAGGCGCCTGCAAGTCGATATGCACCTGCCCCACGGCGCGCACAATCCCCGCAGCCTGGTCGTACTCAAACTCATTGCCGTAGATTCTGTCCGTCCGGTTCTGCTTCTTTCCATACAGAACGATCCCTACATCGTGCAGTAAGATCTTGCCGTCCTTATGCTTGATCTCCTTTGCCGCATGAATCGTATAGACCGTGTTCGGGCCAACCGACTGCGACCAGGTAATCGTGTCCCCCTGCTCCTCCACATCGATCCCCAGCTTCGCCGGCAAATCCTTCAGAAAACGGTGCGCCCGATGATGCGCATACCCCAGAAACGCGGCGACCACCAACACCAGCAGGCCCGCGCCCGCCAGCAGCCAAACCCGCAACCGCTCTACCGAAACATTCATCCTTCTCTATCTTCTCACCCAATCCAACGCTGCCCGGCAGCCTCATTGCAAACAATTCCCGCTTCTCATCCAGTCTTTAGTCCGCGCCTATCCGTGCAATCCGCAGTCGCAAACAGGACTAAACTAGCCCTATGGCCGATCAGCTTTACCTTAGTCTCTGGTTTCCTAACTTCCGCTTAGACTCGCTGCCCGCGGCGATGGTATCGGTCATGCGCCAGTTCGCCCTCATCAGCAAAGACTCGCGCGTCGCAGCTGCCAGCGCCTATCCCATCAGCTTCACCGAAGCACCCAGCTACCAGCGCATCTACGTCCTCGACGACCGCTCCGAGGAGAGTCCCGCAGCTCTGATCGAAAGCGCTGTCGCCGAAGCTACCGAACAGCTCCACGACGACACTGCCTACGAGTTCGAGATGCGATGGAAGCTCTGGTCTCCCGACACCACCGGCAACCAGGTCACAGAATCCGCCGCACTCGACACCCTCTGGAAGCTCCAGCCCTCCACCGTCCGCTTCCTCGGCTTCGGCCCCGAGTTCGACGACGCCACCTTCGAACAGAACGGCCACATCCGCATCGACTTCGGCCTCGACACTCCCTGGCTCGCCGAAACCCTCGACGAAGAAGAACTCGACGCAGCCGCCACCAAACACATCCAGCAGAACGTCGAAATCCTCTTAGCCTTCATCCTCTTGGTCGAGAAAAATTCCGGCATCAGCAGCCGCCTTCTCTGGACCGAATCCGGCGAGCCACTCGCCCAGAAGCTCATCGACCGGCTGCAGCGCGTCAACTGACGGCTGGGCGGCTAAACGACCGGAGAATCCGCGCGTTCCGCCGCCGCTGCCACCTGCCCGCGCAGGCGACCCAGCGGCACATCCCCCTCCGCCGATGAGATAAACCCAATCGGCTGATTCACAAAGTCGCTAAACCGCGTCGGCATATGCGTCAGCGTCATCCACACCAGGAACAACCCGCGCAAAGCATCCAGCTCCGGCAGCCTCTGCGAATTAGGACTACTTAGCCTCACCGGTTTGCCTCGTCAGCAGAGCGTCAATATCCGCTTCCTACTTAAGACGTGCCGCAACCGGAACCCGCCTCACCATCCAAAGGACCAAAGCATGCCAGGGAAAGGCTCGTAACCTTTTACGAACCTTTACGAACCTTTACGAAAACCCTTACGCCTTCATTATGCATAACCTGCTGAAATACTCTTCAGCGGCAGGACAGCGCCGCCAGGAGAGAGTTCGTGAACACTTTTCGTACTCGCAGACCGCTTCTAGTCAACGCCACGCAATGCATCCAGCCCACCACCATCCTCACCGACTCCGGACAGCGTAAAGCCTACCCTGGCGACTGGATCATCGAGGGGGAGAACCACGAACGATACATCGTCGACAACACCTTCTTCCAGCGCACCTTCGCCCCGATCCCATGGACGCCCTCCAGCGAAGGCCGTAATTACGGCTGCTAACCGTCCACTTCCGCCACAACCTTAACCTCAACCCGAAACCCTCCGGCCCCAGGTCATCGCAGCCCGGAAAAGAAAAGTGCAGTGTCCTATGGCATTGTCCCTCGTACAAGAACCTCCGGCCCCTTCGTTCTCGCCCTCCCTCGCACCCCCCCTGCTCAATACAGAAGATAAGCTCGCCGCAACCTCCATGCGGACACGAAGAGCGCAATTGCACGACGCCCGCGCCATCCACCAGCTCATTCATAGCTTCACCCACGACGGTACGCTGCTCCCCCGGCGTTACGCCGAGATCTGCGAGAACATCCAATCCTTCACCATCGTTGAAACCGGCTCCGGCCAGTTCATAGGCTGTGCGGCTCTCCACGTCTACGGCCAGCACCTCACCGAGATTCGCTCCATCGCCGTCCGCCCCGAAGCCAAGGGATGCGGAGCCGGCGGCCTGCTCGTCCGCGCGCTCCTCAATCGAGCCGAGGCAGAAGGCATCAAGTGCGTCTGCCTCTTCACACGCATCCCCACCTTCTTCGAACACTTCAACTTCCGCACCACCGAGCATTGCGCGCTGCCCGACAAAGTGATGAAAGACTGCCAGCACTGCGCCCGCCGCAACGCATGCGACGAGATCGCCATGGCCATCGGCGAACTCCCGCCCATCGGCGATATGCCGTCGAGTGACCTCATCCCTCGACGGCGCCACGATCTGGTGCAACTTCAACCCTGAGGCTCGCCGAAAGGATATCGGCGACGTCACCCGAAAGTTGAATGTTCACGCCCGTATCGTCCCGGATACCATTCGGCACGTAAGACTTGCGAGCAGCTATTTTTCTAATAGATGATTGCCGCCAGTAGATTACACGCAACTCGCAGCCCTCCCCAAGTTAGTACAAGAGGCAGGCGACCACTGCACTATCCCTCTCGCCCGTCAAACAGCGAGAGTCACACAGGAAGAACAGATGGAATACATACAACAGAATGAACAAGTGTACCAATCGAACTTTCGCGCCGAAGACGGCCCTGCCAATGGTCACAAGATCGAGCTCTACGAAGGAGTCGTCATCCCTCTCGCTACTCTGGGTGCGGTTCTTCTCTTCGTAGCGGGGGCAATGATATTGACGACCCACTAACCACAGCGACAAACTGTTGTCTGTCTCTTAACCAGCACAAATGCGGAAGCCAACCAGCTTCCGCATTTGTGCTGCTTCCAAGAATGCCCTTAGAGGGGCTGGTCTAGCCTGCGACGACGATCTCCGAAAAGTCCGCGATCCTGGAAAATGTCCGAACGAGGCTATCCAGCAGACTCAGCCGAGTGTGCCTTACATAAGGATCATCATCCATCACCATAACTTCATTGAAGAACCGATCGATCTGCGGTCTCAATGTGGCGATGAGTTCGAGCGCGGCAACATACTCGTGGCGTGTGGCAAGCTCTGAAAACCTTTGGCTGATCGTTGCCGCCGCGCCCACCAACTCATCTTGCGCCGTATTCGGGACGATCGCATGCGAGGGACGCTCAGCCTTTATATCCAGAATCCCCTTCTCCTTCGCCTGCGCCAGAATATTCTTCATCCGCTTGAAAGCCGCCGACACAGCAGTAAAGTCATCCGAGCCGCGAACCGCCGTCACGGCCTCCGCTCTCGCCACCGCATCGCGAACATCATTCGCTCCAACCGCAAGCACCGACTTCACCACGTCATAAGCTTGCCCTTTCGCCTCGCGCAGATAGAACTCCAGCCGCTCGGCGAAGAACACCTCCACGCGCAACCGCACCGTCTCATTCGCCGAAGCCGCATCTGCGACATCCCCCAGCGTCAACGGCAGCAGCGTCTTCCCCTCCGCAAGAATCTTCACAATCCCATTCGCCGCCCTGCGCAGTGCAAACGGATCCTTCGATCCCGTAGGCTCCAATCCCAACCCAAACATGCCTGCAATCGTGTCCGCCTTATCGGCAATCGCCAGCAGCGCGCCCTCAACCGAACGTGGAACGTCATCTTCCATCGACTCCGGCTTGTATTGGTCGTAGATCGCATCGCAAACCGCAGCTGGATAATTCTCCGCTCGCGCATATAACCCACCCACTACACCCTGCAACTCTGTGAACTCTTTCACCAGTTCAGTCGTCAGATCGCACTTGGTCAGTTCCGCCGCTAAACAAACTGCATCAGTGTCAACAGTGATTCCATCACGGACTGCAAGTTCCGCGAGCGCCTTGGACACCCTATGCACCCGAATCGTCTTCTGGAAATAATTTCCCAGTTCTTTTTGGAAAGTCACATTGAGCAATATCTCGCGACGCCCCATCAAAGACACCCGCTGATCAAAATCCCAGAAGAACCGCGCATCATTAAACCGCGCTCGCAACACCCGTTCATTGCCATGCCGAATCAAAGCCATCCCAGCCGCGTCGGTCTCGGTATTCAGCACCGCGAGAAAATACGGAGCCAGCTTCCCATCCTTATCCTCCACTGCAAAATAACTCTGGTGGTCCCGCATCACCGTCACCAGAACCTCTTCCGGCAGCGTCAGATACTCTGGCTCAAACCCACCGATCAGCACCGAAGGCCACTCCGTCAACTGGGTCAGCTTATCCACCAGCCCATGGTCCTCGCGCCAACGCGCACCCTCCACCTCACGAGTCACCTTATCCAGAGCCTTGCGAATCCTCTGCCGCCGCGCCTCGACATCCGCGATCACAAACCCCGACAGCAACGCATCCTCATACTCACTGGGAGTCTTCAACGCAATCGGCTCATCCCCAAACAACACGCGATGCCCATACGTCGCCGCGCCTGCCGTCTTCCCGCCAAACTCTACCGGAACAATCTGCCCGCCCAGCAACGCAACCATCCATCGCACCGGCCGCACAAACCGCTCCGGTTTCCCCGGCCGCCAGTACATATTCTTCGCCCAATAAATCCCCCCCAACTCCTTCGGCATCTCCGCCGCAATCACATCAGCGGCATTTCTCCCAGCCTTCGCCAACGTCGCAGCGAGATACTCTCCCTTGGCATTCGTCACCGTCTTCAGCGCAGCAACATCCACCCCGGCCTTCTTCGCAAAAGCCACCGCCGCCGGCGTAGCCACACCATCCTTGTAAGCGATCTTCACCGAAGGCCCAACCAACTCCTCGGCCACATCCTCCTGCCGTTCCGCAACACCGGCAACCCAAACCGCCAGCCGCCGCGGCGTAGCAAAGCTCTTCGTCACCGCACCTGAGCACACCAGCCGCTCGCGTTCGAGCATCTTCACCAAACGCTGCTCCAGCTCCATCTGCGCGCCTGCAATCATCCGCGCCGGAACCTCTTCCAACCCAATCTCAAAAAGAAAATCCGCCATCGGCTAAGCCACCCTGCCTTCATTTTCATCTGCGCGAAGCGCGTTCGCCCGAACGGCAGCTTCCTGTGCCGCATACGCCTTCGCCACCCCAACCACCAGAGTCCGAATCCGCGCCATCACTCCCACCCGTTCCGTCACCGAGATCGCTCCCCGAGCATCCAGCAGATTAAAAACATGCGAGCACTTCAGCGCCAGCTCATAAGCTCCCAGCACCGGAAACCGCTTCAGCGTCAGCCCATCCAATTTTTCGAAACCCTTGAAGTCATCACGAAATCCAGCCTTGTCGAGCAGAGCCAAACACTCCGCCTCATACAGATTCAAATGCTCCCAGAGCTTTCCCACATCCGCATAGTCGAAGCTATAAGCCGAAAACTGCTCTTCATCAGCCAGTCGCATCTCGCCATAGGTCACCTTGCGCCCGGTATCCGGCTCGACAGCCCACACAATGTCGTAGATCGAATCCACATCCTGCAGGAACCCCGCAATCCGCTCCAGCCCATACGTAATCTCACCCGAGATCGGATCGAGATCCATCCCTCCGCACTGCTGAAAGTAAGTGAACTGCGTAATCTCCAGCCCATCCAGCATCACCTGCCAGCCAACGCCCCACGCGCCGCCCACCGGCCACTCCCAGTTGTCCTCTTCAAATTTAATATCGTGCTCTTTCAGATCGATC